>ENA-ORCV01000018-ORCV01000018.1-marine-metagenome-genome-assembly--contig:-NODE-18-length-577748-cov-6.781985_pt1 | contig 577748 bp, 543 predicted proteins | sample MGYA00237779_ERZ508509 | MGnify/ENA primary metagenome ERZ508509 (study PRJEB26180, sample SAMN06268772) | marine metagenome | isolation source: Bioluminescent Bay, La Paraguera, Puerto Rico | place... | reverse complement strand
CAGGAAGGGTTGCACGTGGGTCAAAATTCGATGCAAATATATGTCTCTAGTGGGTCAGTTTTCGGTGCAATTCAACAAGTGGGCTTACCTGGTTAGAACGAGCCCCTCTGATTGTCCTTCTGGATGACAGTAATAAGCGTCTCCCCTACCCATTGGACTGGGGTGAGCAGGCATTACTGTTTGGTGAGTTGCCAGACCATCTGCAACAAAAGACCCTGTTCAAGGTAAATACAGGGACACGAGAGCAGGAGGTCTGCGGCCTGAAATGGCAGCATGAAGTTCATATCGTTGAGCTCAACATCAGTATCTTTGTGATCCCGGCAGAGGACACCAAGAATGGCGAAGAGCGAATCGTAGTACTGAATAGTGTCGCCAGAGAGGTTATTGAAGCTCAGCGCGGAAAGCATGACGTATGGGTGTTTCCATACAAAGGTAACCGCGTTACCCGGATGTACAATTCGGCGTGGAAGAGCGCACGAAAACGTGCCGCCAGCAAATACGAAGGGAAAGCGCCCTGGGGTTTCCGAAACGTGCGAGTGCATGATTTGAAACACACCTTTGGCCGTAGACTCAGAGCCGCTGGCGTATCTCTAGAGGATCGTAAAGACCTTCTGGGGCACAAATCGAGCGAGATCACCACACACTATTCTGCGCCAGAGATTGCTAACTTGATCGAAGCCGCAGAGAAGGTCTGTATGGGAGATTCCCGCAAAACTCCCGCACTGACTTTGGTACGAGTTAAGCGAGACACGTAAGTCTTTGAAAATAATGGTGGCTACGGGTAGATTTGAACTACCGACCTCAGCATTATGAGTGCCGCGCTCTAACCAACTGAGCTACGTAGCCATTCAGAAATAAGGCGCAGAGAAATACGCCTGAAGGGCGGGCATTTTAGCCGCAGGGGCCGCCCGTATCAACCAAAAACATGCAGTCTGCCTCAAGACCGGCTTTCCAGATACTCCTCGATAGCCTCGATGCTTTCCGTGAAGCTGTCTGAGACTTTTTCTACCATGAGTTTTTCCAGCTGCCGGCCGACTAAAGGCACATTGACCTGGAGCTTGCCTTCAAAAGAGAGGCGGCAGATATCAGGGTCTGCACTTTCCAGACGTACTTCTACATCCACACCGCCGGAGAAGCGTTCCTCGGCCAGATGGAAGTGTCCCAGGTAATCGTCGCCGTCACGCTCCCACTCGCCTTCCTGGATCATGATGAGCGCTTCGCCCACCAGGTTGCGCACGATACGCGGCACCCTGTTACCGATGGCGATACTGCGGCGCAGACGGTAGGCAAAGCCGTCACCGTCGTCCTGTGTCACGGTCAATTCGAAGTGAGAAACACCTTCTGTCTTGTAGCGATATTCCAGGTATTCCGTGGACATGATGGCTTCCGCCACCCTCTCGGCCGAAGCGGGCAGTTCGCAGTGGTCGGAGAATTTCTGCATAACCTGATCCTTCAGACGTTGAAGCGGAAGTGCATGACATCGCCATCCTGCACGATGTATTCCTTGCCCTCCAGCCGCAGCTTGCCGGCTTCCTTGGCGCCCTGCTCCCCCTTCAGCGCCACATAATCATCATAGGCTGTGACTTCAGCACGGATGAAGCCCTTTTCGAAGTCTGTATGGATAACACCGGCCGCCTGGGGTGCGGTGGCGCCTACCTTGACGGTCCAGGCACGCACTTCTTTCACGCCAGCCGTGAAGTAGGTTTGCAGGCCAAGCAGTTTGTATGCCGCACGGATTACCCGGTTCAGGCCGGGCTCTTCCAGTCCCATTTCCTGCAAAAAATCGAGCTTGTCCTCATCGTCCAGCAGGGCAATTTCACCCTCGATCTTGGCGCATACCGCCACCACTTCCGCGCCCTCGGCATCGGCGTAGGCCTTTACCTTGTCCAGTAGCGGATTGTTTGCGAAGCCGTCCTCATCAACATTCGCCACATATAGCGTGGGTTTCATGGTGATGAGATGAAATTCTCGCAGGGCCAGGCGGTCTTCCTTGCTGAGTTCCAGGCTGCGGGCCGGTTTGCCCTGATCCAGATGCGCTTCCAGCTTCTGCAGCAGCTCGTGCCGGGCCTTGGCGGCTTTTTCACCGGTCTTGGCCACTTTGGCGGCGCGCTCCACGCTTTTGCTCACGCTTTCCAGGTCGGCCAGCACCAGTTCGGTATTGATGATCTCGATATCGCGGATGGGATCGACCCCGCCGGAAACGTGAATCACATCATCGTTCTCGAAGCAGCGGACCACATGGGCAATGGCATCGGTTTCACGAATGTTCGCCAGGAACTTGTTACCGAGCCCTTCGCCCTTGGACGCGCCCGCCACCAGACCGGCTATGTCCAGGAACTCCACAGTTGCAGGCAACACCTGCTGGGGCTTGACGATCTGCGCCAGGGCGTCCAGCCGTGTATCCGGTACCGGCACCACGCCCACATTGGGATCAATGGTGCAGAACGGATAGTTCTCGGCGGCGATTTCGGCGCGTGTCAGTGCATTGAACAAGGTGGACTTGCCTACGTTGGGCAAGCCGACAATGCCACATTGAATTCCCATGGGTTGTTTTACCCCTCTCCCTGGCCCTCTCCCGTGCAGGGGAGAGGGGAAGTTTACATATCTTTCGTGTGCAGATACTGGGTTGCCTTGTCCCAGCCATCCCGCATGATTATTTCCAGCGCCTCGGCGCCTCGGTGCATCGCTTCGCGCATGGCCGCCTCCTGCTCGGCAGTGGGTTTGCCCAGCACATGACTCAGTACGCGATCCTTGTGGCCGGGATGCCCTATACCGATGCGCATTCTGCGAAAGTTCGCGCCGATCTGACTGATGATGTCACGCAGGCCGTTATTGCCTCCGTGGCCGCCGCCAATCTTCAGGCGGGCTGTACCGGGTGGCAGGTCCAGCTCATCATGCACCACCAGAATCTCATCAGGCTTGAGCTTGTAGTAACTCATCAGCGCCTGCACCGCCTGACCACTGCGGTTCATGAAGGTGGAAGGCTTGAGCACCAGCAGGTCCTCGCCTGCCAGATTCAGCCTGAGCAGATCGCCGTGCAGTTTCTTGTCGGCAGAAAAGGAAACGCCCCGGCTTTCGGCCAGGGCGTCCACATACCAGAAACCCGCGTTGTGACGGTCACGTGCATGCTTGTCGCCGGGATTGCCCAGGCCGACAACCGCACGCAAAGTCATGCTGCGAGCTGAAGACAACCGCGAGGATTACTCCTCGCCGCCCTCTTCTTTCTTCTCTTCTGCGTCGTCAGCTGCGGTTTCATCGCCGGCAGCAGCTTCTTCGCCTTCTTCACCCTCTTCAGGCTCTTCAACTTCTTCCACAACAGCGCGCGGAATATGGATGGAGACCAGTGTCGGGTTTTCTTCCAGCAGATGCGCGGCCACTTCAACGCCCTTAGGCAGGGTGATATCGGCCAGGTGAACGCTTTCGTCCACATCCAGCTCGGAGACGTTGACTTCAATGTACTCCGGCAGATCCTTCGGCAGCACGCTGATATCCAGTTCGGTCATCAGATGCTGGAATACGCCGCCCCTCAGTTTCACGCCAGGAGCCACGTCCTCGCCCACGAAGTGCAGGGGCACGCTCATCCTCAGCTTCTCACCCTTCACCACGCGCAGCAGGTCAACATGATTGATCTGCAGCTTGGACGGATGACGCTGAACGTCCTTGAGCACGGCCATCTCATCATCCTTGCCGATCTTGACGGTCAGAATGTGGGAATAGAACGCTTCATGTTCAAGATGATGCAGCAGTTCGTTATGCCCGGTCTGGAGCATTCTCGGCTCCTTGTGACCACCGTACAGAATCACCGGCACCTTACCCTCACGACGCAGGCGGCGGCTCGCACCCTTGCCCTGTACCGTGCGGTCTTCGGCATTAATAATAAAGTCCTCAGACATTGCTTACTCCTAAAGATGACAAAACCGCTACCCGCGACCAGGTAACGGTCCATTTTGCCGGGCATGTCCCGGCTTCAATCAGTCCACGTACAGTGAACTGACAGATTCCTCATTGCTGACGCGGCGAATAGTCTCGGCCAGCAATCCACCAATTCCCAGTTGCCGTATCTTCGGACAGTCGCGCGCTTCATCGCGCAGCGGAATCGTATCCGTCACCACCAGCTCGTCCAGCTGGGATTCATTAATATTTGTCACGGCCTTGCCGGACAACACCGGGTGCGTCACATAGGCCCGTACACTCACTGCCCCTTCGGCTTTCAGTGCATTGGCGGCCTGACCCAGGGTACCGGCGGTATCCACCAGGTCATCGATGATGACGCAATGCTTGTCACGCACGTCACCGATGATGTTCATCACCTTGGCCTCATTGGCCCGCGGACGACGTTTATCGATAATGGCCAGGTCCGCATCATCCAGCCTCTTGGCCAGCGCGCGGGCACGTACCACACCACCTACGTCTGGCGAGACCACCAGCAGCCGGTCATCGTTCATCTCCGCGCGCAACCGTTGGTATACATCACCCAGCAGAATCGGCGAGGCATAGACGTTGTCCACCGGCACGTCGAAGAAGCCCTGAATCTGGTCGGCATGCAGATCAACCGTCAGCACGCGGTCAACGCCGGCATTGCTGATCATCTGCGCCGCCACCTTGGCCGAAATCGGCACTCGGGCTGAACGCGGGCGGCGATCCTGGCGGGCGTAGCCAAAATAGGGAATCACTGCCGTGATGCGGCCGGCCGAGGCGCGATACAGCGCATCCACCAGCATCATCAGTTCCATCAGGTTGTCATTGGTGGGCGCACAAGTGGACTGCACCACGAAAACGTCGCGTCCGCGCACGTTCTCGGTAATTTCCACCATCACCTCACCGTCGCTGAACTGACCCACGGAGGCCTTGCCCAGCGGAACAGTCAGTCGACTGGCGATGTCATTGGCCAACGCGGGGTTCGCGTTGCCGGTAAATACCATTAATCTGGATTCAGCCATGATTGCGTTCGTGACGGCGGACACAAAGGCCGCGTATTTTACCTGAATGTGGCGCGATGAACAGCAGAAAAGTTATTCCCGCAAAACCTGTCCCGGACCATGGCCCGGCGGTGGGAGTCCGCAAGCGGCTGAATCTCAATCTCCGGGCCCCGCATTAACTGCGGAGCAGTTGATTTCCCAAGCTCAATTCTTTTCCGTCATCCCGGAAAGCGCGAGGCGCTTATCCGGGATCCAGCATTCCGGGGCCCCGGATCAGGTCCGGGGCATTCGTTTTTCCAAGCTCATTCCTCGCCAAGAAAAACTGAATGGCTGGGGCAGCAGGATTACTCGGCCCCTCCTGGGCCTCGCCCTTCGGGCCAGCGGCATGCCGCTGTTTCAATTCGCTCCCGGCGAATGGGTCGAACCTGTGCAGGCTCTCATCCTGCCATAGAGAAAATGGCTGGGGCGGCAGGATTCGAACCTGCGCATGACGGGATCAAAACCCGTTGCCTTACCACTTGGCTACGCCCCAAAATCTCGTTGGCAATATTACCCGCCAAAACGGGTTTTAATCCCGTCACAGGACGGGATCCCTTGTTCATAAACGGGCCGTTGCCTTACCACTTGGCTACGCCCCAAAATCTCGTTGGCAATACTACCCGCCAAAACGGGTTTTAATCCCGCCACAGGACGGAATTCGCTGCCCCTCTCCCCTGGCGGGAGAGGTTGGGAGAGGGGGAATACAAACCCACTGCTCCTAAAACGCCGCACATTCTAACCGCTCAAGCAGCGGAGAGCGATTCAACCCCCGCGCCACGAAGGACTGCCACGCTGCGGGCACCTGCTCCTTCACTTGCCAGGCAGCCTGGCGCGTATCGAATGCGGCAAATACCGATGCCCCGGTGCCGGTCATGCAGGCATTGCCCGGGCAATGCGCGTCCAGCCAGTCCAGGGCGCGCGCCACCGCTGGATAGTTTTTGCGCACCACCGGCGTGCAGACATTACCTGCCTGCCCTGCGAAAAAGTCGGCGATTGTGATCGGCAGACTATTACGTGTCAACGCAGGATCACCAAATACCTCTGCCGTGCTCACATGGCAGTCCGGCGTCACCACCAGATACCAGGGCTCGGACAAGCGCGGGTCAACAACCGTAATCAGTTGCTCGCCCACGCCTTCGGCCCAGGCCGCATAACCCCGCACAAATACCGGCACGTCGGCCCCCAGTTCCAGCCCCAGCGATTCCAGACGATCCACCGGCAGGTCCAGACCCCAAAGCTGATTCAGAGCCACGAGCGTCGTGGCGGCATCAGAGCTGCCCCCGCCCAGACCGCCGCCAATGGGCAGCCGCTTGTGCAGGTGAATATCCACGCCACGGGCCGCGCTGCATTCCTGGCGCAGGCGCCGGGCGGCCAGCACACAAAGGTCGCGCTCGGGATCCAGGCCTGGCGGGCCATCCACACGCCGGATGACATCATCGTGCCGTATCTCAAAACCCAGCTGATCTCCGTAGTCGAGAAACTGAAACAGTGTCTGCAGCTCGTGATAACCATCCGGACGGCGGCCGGTGATGTGCAGGAAGAGGTTCAGCTTGGCCGGGGCCGGCCAGGCCATGTCGTCAGACAAAGCACCGGCATTCATACCCGGTCGGAGAGTTCCAGCCAGTTGTCGATTACTACCCGCACAGAAATATCGCCGTTATCCAGGCGCATCTTGCGCGGCATCTGGTAGCCAAGATATTCACGATATTCGAGATACTCGACCTGCCATCCAGCCTGATGCATCACGCGTAACAGACCGTCGGCGTCCAGCTCGGTACGGGCTGAGGAATTCGGCATGGGCATCCCCAGCGCCCAGTAGCGCATGCCTTTTACCGGGAACGGCCAGCCGATGAGCTTGTGAAAGAGGAATTCAGGGTCGCCGCTGTAGCGCTGTTGATCCGAGGTCTCGACACGCACATGATCCAGACTGCCTTCGGCTCGCATACCGCCCACACCAAGCGGGCCGGCCACGGTAAGCAGCAGATCCCTGCCCTGCTGACGCCAGTCGAGATTACCGCTCCAGCCCACTACCCCGCTGGCCATACGCGCCTTCACCCGCCAGCTTTGCAGGGCAGCAAGATCCAGCTGATGCGCCTGAAAGGCCTGTTGATTGCCACCCCCTATGGGCGTTGCCGGACCTGTCTGCATCAGGGCGCATCCGGGCAGCAGCAGCAATAAGAACAGCGCCCGTGCCAGCCGGACCGCAGGCACCAGGCGCTTCATTGAGTCAGGCGCTGAATCGTGTCGCGCAATACCGGATGCTCCGGATCGTCACGCAGGGCTTTTTCAAAAATCTGCTGAGCATCTTCGAGCCGGCCCAACTGCCATAACACTTCACCCAGGTGGGCAGCCACTTCGGGATCGGGCATCTTGTCGAAAGCCTTGTTCAGGTAAGCCAGGGCCTTGTCCAGTTCTCCCAGCCGGAACTGCACCCAGCCCATGCTGTCGATCACGGCTGCATCTTCAGGCGTCTGCGCCAGGGCCCGGCTGATGTAATCCAGGGCTTCCTCATAACGCTCGGTATGATTGGCCAGGATATAGCCCAGGGCATTAAGCGCCCGGGGGTCATCGGGTTGTAATTCCAGAATGCGGCGCAAGTCACGTTCGGAAAGGGTCAGGCGGTCCATTCGCTCGGCAATGAGCGAACGACCGTAAAGCAGGTCCGGCTCGTCAGGATAGAAGCCCAGAGCGCGGTTGTAGAGCCGCATGGCTTCTTCGAACTCACCCGCTTCGTAAAGCAATTCGCCTTCAGCCAGATAAAGCTGAATCGTCAGATCCGGCTGGGACACACGCAGTTCTTTCAGCCAGCTGCGGGCTTCATCCATGCGCCCCAGCTTGTAGAGCACGAAAGCCTTGCGCTGGGCCGCATCCAGATAACGATCACCTTCGGTAACGCGCTCATACCATTCCAGCGCCTCCTCGAAATTACCCCGGCTTTCCTCAATACCACCGAGGTAGAAGGCCGAGATGTCGCGGCGCATGCCCACGTCTTCATACAGGGTAAGGAAGTGATCGTAGGCAGCCCCGTCATTACCCATGTTGATTTGCAGGATACCCATGGCGTACAGCGCTTCGGGTTGCTGCTCGTCCAGCATCAGGATCAGGCTGTACTGCTCGGCGGCCGCCTCGGGCAGTTCGGCTTCAATTAACAGGCGCGCAAACGCCAGCTGTAACGCTACTTGCCGCTCATCATCGAGATCAGCGCCACTCACCACTGCAACGGCACGTTCGACCTCATTCAGCCGCAACAGGGCCGTTGCCTTCAGCAACAAGGCGTCAGGCCAGTCTTCGCGCATAGCCAGCGCCCGGTCGGCCGCCTCGACGGCCGCGGACATTTCATCCAGCCGCAACGCCAGCAGCCCGGTGGCGTAATCCGCCTCGGGCAACTTGTCATATTCCTTGCCCAACCCTGCCATTACCGCCAGAGCGGACTTGGCATGCCCCTTGTCCGCTGACATGGCGTGGGCGATATCCCTGAAGGCCTGGGCGGCGCCCTTGGGGTGCTTGTCCAGTACAAACAGGCCATGCTCAATACCCGCCTGTACCTGGTCCAGCTGCACCGCCACGCGCATGAGTATGATGCGCGGCTCCAGCTTGTCGGGCGCAAATTCCGCCCAGGCGCTGGCGGCTTCCAGCGTCAGGGCCGGGTCTTCCGCATAAGCCGCCACCTGCGTGGCGCGCTCCGCCAGTTCCAGCGTAGGCGCCAGACGCAGGGCTTTGACATATTCCTGCGCCGCCAGTTGCGTTTCACCACGCTGGCCGGCCACTTCAGCGGCAAGAATATGGTATTCCACGCCCATGGACTGGCCGTTTTCCGCAGCGGATGCCACCTGTGCGGGAATCAACAGTGCCAGACTCAGGCACAGAAAACCGAAGAGGGTTGATACTGGCTGATTACGCATGCTGTGCTCGTTTGGATACGCCATGCGGCGCCCGAAAAATTAGCGCTCTAGTTTGGCATGCGTCCTGGGGAAATAACAGCGCATGCTTGTGTTGTGACGAGGCATTCCGGACAATTTCCATTTTGGACTCTCTCCGGACCCCCATTCCCAGCAGTATGCGGCTCATTACCTTTGGCCTGAACCACAAGACCGCACCGGTCGAGTTACGCGAATCTGTCGCGTTTCCCGAGGCGTCCTTGTCGCAGGCCCTGACGCAATTGCGGCAACTGCCTGAAGTTCAGGAGGCGCTGCTGCTGTCCACCTGCAACCGCACGGAAATCTACGCCTGCGTCGATGAAAACATGGACAGCCAGATTGCAAGCTGGTTACAGCAACAGGCGGGACAGGGTCTTGATCTGAGTCGCTATCTGTACCAACACGCGGACCGGGACTGTGTTCTGCATGCCATGCGCGTCGCCTCCGGACTGGACTCCATGATTCTCGGCGAGCCGCAGATTCTGGGCCAAATGAAGCAGTCATATCAGGCGGCCAGGGACATGCAGGCCACAGGACCCCTGCTATCCCGCCTGTTCGAGCATGTCTTTTCCGTGGCCAAGCTGGTGCGTACCGAAACGGAAATCGGCGCCAACCCGGTTTCGGTGGCCTTTGCCGCCATCAGTCTTGCGCGTCAGATTTTTGCCGACCTGGGTGAACAGACCGCACTACTCATTGGCGCCGGCGAAACCATTGAACTCACTGCCCGCCACCTGGCCGAACAGCGCCCATGCCGCATGATTGTGGCCAACCGCAGTGTCGAGCGGGCGCAACGGCTGGCCCATCGGCATCATGGCTATGCCATTAGCCTGGAGGACATTCCGACACACCTCAGCGAAGCCGACATCATCATTTCCTCCACCGCCAGCGCAGAACCCGTACTGATGCTGGCTGACGTAAAAGCCGCTCTGCGCAAACGCCGCCACAAGCCGGTCTTCATGCTCGACCTTGCCGTTCCGCGCGACATCGAGCCGGCCGTAGGCAAACTCGAAGACGTCTACCTGTACACCGTCGATGATCTGAAAAATGTGATCGCCGACAGCCTGCGTTCACGCCAGCAGGCGGCCCGGGCAGCCGAAAGCCTGATCCAGCTGCGTGCCGAGGAATTCATGCACTGGCTGGTCTCGCGCGACGCCTCCAGCACCATCAGTGCCCTGCGCGAGCGTGCGCAGGCCGAACAGGCGGCCCTGCTGGAACGCGCCCAGCGCATGCTTGCTCAGGGCAAACCCGTGGACGAAGTCCTGCAGTTCGTCACCAATGGACTGGTCAACAAACTCCTGCACCACCCCAGCACGGCCTTGCGCAGCGCCGGCGCTGAAGAACAGGCCCAGCTGCTCGAAGCGGCAGTCCGGTTGTTCGATCTCGACGAAAAACAATGAGCCACCGATGAAACCCAGCCTGCAACGCAAACTCGAAGAACTGGTCGAACGTCACGAAGAACTGACCAACCTGCTGGCTGATCCGGACATCATTGGCGACCAGAACAAATTCCGCAGCCTGTCGCAGGAATACGCACAGCTGGAGGAAGTGGCCACCAGCTACCGTGAATACGACAAGGCGCGCCGCAACCTGGAAGACCTGCAGCAGATGCTGGACGATCCCGATCCTGAATTGCGCGAAATGGCCGACAGCGAGCAGCCGGCAGCCGAAGAAAAACTCGAAGCGCTGGAAGCCGGCCTGCAGGTATTCCTGATTCCGCACGATCCGCGCGACAGCCAGAATGTATTCCTGGAAATCCGCGCCGGCACCGGCGGCGACGAAGCTGCCATTTTCTCCGGCGACCTGTTCCGCATGTACAGCCGCTATGCCGATGAACAGGGCTGGAAAATCGAAATCCTCAGTGAAAGCTTCGGCGAACACGGCGGCTACAAGGAAATCATTACCCGCGTCATCGGCCAGGGGGTGTATTCCAAGCTCAAATTCGAATCCGGCGCGCATCGCGTGCAGCGCGTACCGGAAACCGAATCGCAGGGACGCATTCATACCTCGGCTTGTACGGTGGCGGTGATTCCCGAGCCGGACGAGATGGAAACCATCGAAATCAACCCGGCCGAGCTGCGTATCGATACCTTCCGCGCCTCGGGCGCCGGCGGCCAGCACGTGAACAAGACCGACTCCGCCATCCGCCTCACCCACCTGCCCAGTGGCATCGTGGTGGAATGCCAGGATGAGCGCTCGCAGCACAAGAACCGTGCCCGCGCCATGAGCCTGTTGCAGGCCAAGTTGCAGCAGATCGAGGAAGACCGGCGTATTACTGAACAGGCAGCTACACGCAAATCCCTGGTCGGCAGCGGCGATCGCTCGGAACGTATTCGCACCTATAACTATCCGCAGAACCGGGTGACGGATCACCGCATCAACCTCACGCTCTACAAGCTGGAGGAAATCATGCAAGGCGCCCTGGGCCAGGTGCTCGAACCCTTGATTACTGAACATCAGGCTGAGCAGCTGGCTGCGCTCGGCGAATAAATAATGACCATTCGGGATCTGTTGCAAAGCGCCCAGGAAACGTTGGGCACCCTGGAGCAGCCACGCCTGGAAGCCATGCTTCTGCTGGAACACAGCCTCGGCCGGCCCCGCAGCTGGTTGATCGCACACGATGATGAAGCTCCGGATACCCGGCAGCAGGCCACCTTTCAACAACTGCTTGAACGCCGCGCGCAGGGCGAACCACTGGCCTACATCACCGGCAAACGCGAATTCTGGTCACTGGCGCTGGAAGTCAATCCCGATGTGCTGATCCCCCGCCCGGAAACCGAACTGCTGGTGGAAACCGCACTGGAAAGAATCCCGGTCAGCGAATCCGCCCAGATCGCCGATCTGGGCAGCGGCAGCGGCGCCATCACCCTGGCCATCGCCAGCGAACGTCCCCGGGCTACGGTGATCGGCGTGGAATTCCACCCCGGAGCCCTGGGTGTGGCGCAGCGTAATGCACGGCGCCACAACCTGGACAATGTGTTGTTCATCCACGGCCCCTGGCTGGCGCCGCTGCATGGCCGGCGCTTCGACGTTATCGTCTCCAATCCGCCCTATGTCGCGGAAGCCGACCCGCACCTGGACGCACTGAGCTACGAACCCCGCAGTGCGCTGGCCGCCGGACCGGACGGCCTGCGCGATCTGCGCAGCATCGTGGCCGACGCCTCCGCACATCTGCAGCCCCACGGCTGGCTGCTGCTGGAGCATGGCGCCGACCAGGGTGACGCCGTCCGGGACCTGTTCGCGCAAAGCGGGTTCAGTGATATCGAAACCCGGCGTGATCTGGCCGGTCTGGAGCGCGTAACCCTGGGGGGCCGGCATGGCTGATCTGCAACGCTACAGTCGCCACATGGTGATGCCTGAAATCGGCGTGCATGGTCAGCAGACCTTGCTGGACTCACATGTTCTGGTCATCGGCGCCGGTGGACTGGGCTCGGCCGCCGCCCTGTACCTGGCAGCCGCCGGCGTGGGCAAACTCACGCTTGCCGACAAGGACCAGCTGGAGCTGTCCAACCTGCAGCGCCAGATCCTGCACAGCGAAGCCGACCTGGGTCGCGCCAAGGTCGAATCCGGACGTGATCGTTTGCAGGCGCTCAACAGCAGCATAGAAATCGCCATACTCAGCGGAGAACTGACCGGCGAACGCCTGAACGAAGCCGTACGGGCCGCAGACGTTGTACTCGACGGCAGCGACAACTTCCCGACCCGCTTCGCCGTCAATGCCGCCTGCGCGAAATACCGCCGGCCCCTGGTATCCGGCGCGGCTATCCGTCTGGAAGGACAACTCAGCAGTTTTACCCCCGGCCGCAACAACAGCCCCTGCTACCGCTGCCTGTACCGGGACAACGGTGTTGACCAGGAAACCTGCGAGGATGCTGGCGTACTCGGACCCCTGGTGGGCGTCATCGGCAGCCTGCAGGCGCTGGAGGCCGTCAAGCTGCTGCTGGGCCTGGGCGAACCCCTGGTTGGTCGCCTGTTATTATTCGACGCCACCACCACCCACTGGCGCGAACTCAAACTGAAACGCGACCCCGCCTGCCCCGTTTGTGGCGGACATCAAGAAGACGAAGTACAGAAACAGCCATGAGCGAAACCATCATCCTGCCGCGCAATCTGGTGCAGAAACTGTTTGCCCATGCGCAGACAGACCCGGCGCTGGAAGTCTGCGGCCTGATCAGCAGCCGTAACGGCGAACCGTTGCGCCACTACCCGGTCGCCAACGTGGCCGGCGAACCCGACCATCTGTTCGACATGGACCAGGCTGGCCAGGTAGCCGCCATGAAAGCCATGCGTGAACGCGGCGAGGAGTTATTCGCCATCTACCACTCGCATCCCAGCGCGCCCGCCGAACCCTCGGCGCAGGATCGCGAATTGCTGGCCTACCCGGACGCGGTTTACCTGATCATCTCCCTGAACACCAAGGGCGTCCTGGAACTGCGCGCCTGGCGGTCGGCTGACTGCGGCATGGCGGAAGTGCCGTTGCGGATCATTGAGGACTAATCTCACGCAAAGGCGCGAAGGCGCAGAGATGTAGGGAGTGTGGAAACAATAAAGAAATCTTCCTGGCGCCTTTGCGCCTTTGCGTAAGTCCTTACCCATCAGCGCTCAGGCTTGCATGAAACGCCAGGAATGCCTGCATCACTCCCTGCGGATCTTCTACCTGAGGATAATGCCCTATGTGATCCGCCAAAAGCACTATATCGGGATCGGGAATCAGTGCACGGTAACGCTCGGTCATATGCCTGCCCGAGACCGGATCGGCTGGACCATTGATAACCCGAACCGCAATAGTGGATTTCTGTAATGCCCCTACCCAGCGCTCGCGGTGCTGACGCCGTTCGTTGATGTAACGGATCAGTTTATGCGAAAGGCGCGCTCCGCCGTCGCGGCTGACGAGAGTCCAGAAATCATGCAACTCTCCGGCAGTCGGCTGTGTGTGCGGCCCGAACACCGCCGCAAAACTCCTGTTGAAAGTACGCTCGCTCATCAGACGCGACAGCAACGGCCCCAGCGGGCTGTTAAGCAATTTCTGCACGGGGCGCGCGCGGTGAGTTTCCGGAAACAGTCCACCGTTCAACAGGCAGAGTGACTGCAGTTCCAGGCCGGGCTGGCCGGCGGCCTGCCTGTCGAGAAAACGCGCCAGCAACTCCTGCGCCACCGTGTCGCCGTAGTCATGTGCCAGCACATGCACGCGGCTCACACCAAGCGAGGCCAGCAGGCCCTCATGCAGATCGGCCTGATCGAGGATGCTGTAGTCATGGTTGCGCGGCTTGGCGGTGAAACCGAAACCCATCATGTCCGGCGCAATGCAGCGAAAGCGCTGCGTCAGTTCGGGCCAGACAGGCGCCCAGTCCCAGGAGGCAGTCGGAAAACCGTGGATCAGCGCCAGCGCCTCACCCTGCCCTTCGTCGACGTAGAACACCGGCTGTCCGGCGTGCGAATACTGCTGCCCCCTTGCCTGCCACTGTGCAAGGGATATTTCCCTTGAATCTCCAGTCGAAATCATCTCAACGTTTCTCCTCGACAAGCGGCACGGTAGAATCGCGCTCTGTTGATAACTACGCCGCCTTTCAGGAATTAAACACTAGCATGCGCCTTTCCCAGTATCCCCTGTTCACCAGCAAGGACACACCCGCTGATGCGGAAATCGTCAGCCACCAGTTGATGTTGCGCGCCGGCATGATCCGGCGCCTGGCCTCTGGCCTCTACACCTGGATGCCACTGGGTCTGCGCGTGCTGTCAAAAGTGGAAAACATCGTGCGCGAGGAAATGGATCGCGCCGGCTGCCACGAACTGCTGATGCCCGCCATCCAGCCCGCCGAACTATGGCAGGCCACCGGCCGCTGGGAGACCATGGGCAGCGAAATGCTCAAACTGCGTGACCGCCATGAACGTGATTTCTGTTTCGGCCCCACCCATGAGGAAGTGATCACCACGCTGTTCAAGGGTGACTACCGCAGCTATAAGCAGTTGCCGGTTACGCTTTATCAGATCCAGACCAAGTTCCGCGACGAAATCCGCCCCCGCTTCGGCGTCATGCGGGCGCGCGAGTTCCTGATGAAGGATGCCTACTCCTTCCACATGGACCAGGCATCGCTGGAAGATACATACCAGGTGATGCGGGCCGCCTATCAGCACATCTTTGACCGGCTGGGCGTGGAATACCGTATCGTGGAAGCGGACAGCGGCAACATCGGCGGTAACCGCTCCGAGGAATTCCATGTGCTGGCCGAAACCGGTGAAGACGAGTTGATGGTGGCCGAGGGCGGCAGCTACGCCGCCAATGTGGAAGTGGCCGGCGACCTGAAGGAAGGCGACCCCAGCCCCGATGGGCAGGGCACGATCCGCAAGATACGCGGTATCGAGGTCGGTCATATTTTCCAGTTGGGCGACAAATATTCGAAATCGCTGGACGTCAGCGTACTCAATGCCGAAGGCCAGTCGATCACCCCGACCATGGGCTGTTACGGTATCGGCGTATCCCGCATTGTGGGTGCGGTGATCGAACAATGTTTCGATGAGGCCGGCATGCACTGGCCGGATGCCCTGGCACCTTTCCGCCTGGTGCTGTGTCCAATGAATTATGAACGCTCGGAGAAAGTCCGCGAAACAGCCGACCGCTTGTATGCCGAACTGCGCGAGAAGAGTGCCGATATCGCCCTGGATGACCGTCCACTGCGGCCCGGCGCCATGTTTGCAGATGCCGAACTGGTGGGCATTCCGCATCGTGTCGTTATCGGCGAGCGTGGCCTGGAGAAAGGGCAAATCGAATACAAGCACCGCGGAGCTGACGCGGCCGTCGATATCGATATCAACGCCGCGTCGATTATCGACGCCATGGACAATGCGGGCCGCTAAACGACTGCTACTGCTGTGGCTGCTGACGGCGGCGCCCCTGACGCTGGCGGCGGATGCCGGCCAGGCGCCTGACCCTGCCTTGCGCGCCGCGCTGGTCGCGTCCATAGAAAAAACGCCCAGCTTCAAGGACCGCTTCGAAGCCGAGGTTTGGATGGTGGACATGTCCACCCGGCTGCAGCCGTTTGTCGAGGATCATGAAAAACGGCTGAACCTGTTGCGCATTGTGCATCGGGAAGCCAACCGCACCGGCCTTCCGCCGGAACTGGTACTGGCCGTGATCGAGGTGGAAAGCCGTTTCGAACGTTTCGCCATTTCACGTTCCGGTGCGCGCGGCCTGATGCAGATCATGCCTTTCTGGCTGGATGAAATCGGCAACCTCGACGCCTACAAAAAACTGGTGGCCGAAGGCCGCTTGGACACCAATCTTTTTCATCTGGAGACCAATATCTGGTTTGGCTGCTCCATCCTCAAGCATTATCTTGATATGGAAAAGGGCAATACGTCCCGGGCTCTGGCGCGCTACAACGGCAGCCTGGGGCAATCACGGTATCCACGCCTGGTTTCCAGCGCCCTGAACCGTCGCTGGTACAGGCAGTAAGCCTGCGCGGCAACCAGGTATCACACTAAAACATCGGAGTTTTCATGTCTGTTCGTATTTATCACAATCCACGCTGTTCCAAGTCCCGCCAGACCCTGCAACTGATTGAGCAAGCCGGGGTTGAGCCGGAAGTGGTGCTATACCTTGAAACCCCGCCGGATGAGGATGAATTGCTGGAACTGGTGAACATGCTGGACATTCGCGCCCATGAGTTACTGCGCAGCAAGGAAGACGAATACAAGCTGGCCGGTCTTTCCCCGGACAGTAGCGAGGAAGAAATTATTGCCGCCATGGCGGAATACCCCAAACTCATCGAACGCCCGATCGTGGTCAGGGATGGCAAGGCGGTGCTGGGGCGCCCTCCCGAAAACGTCAATCAACTGCTGTGACGGCCAACGTGACCGAGATACTGGTGCTCTATTACAGCCGTCACGGCGCTACCGCCGACATGGCGCGCCAGGTGTGCCGCGGCGTGGAGTCCGTGCAGGGCGTGCAAGCCCGCCTGCGCACCGTGCCGCCGGTTTCCGCGGACTGCGAAAAAACCGCGGACGATATCCCGGCAAACGGCCCGCTCTATGTAAGCCACGATGACCTGAAGGAATGCGCCGGACTGGTACTGGGCAGCCCCACGCGTTTCGGCAACATGGCTGCACCGCTCAAGTATTTTCTGGATGGCACCTCAGGACAATGGATGTCGGGCACGCTGAGCGGCAAGCCTGCCGGCGTCTTCACCAGTACTTCCAGCCTGCACGGTGGCCAGGAAACCACGCTGCTGTCGATGATGCTGCCACTGATGCACCACGGCATGCTGATGGTCGGCCTGCCCTATACGGAGCCCGCCTTGCTCAGCACCCGCGGCGGCGGCACGCCTTACGGGGCCAGTCATCTGGCCGGCCCGGAGAGCAATCTGCCCCTGAGCGATGACGAAGCCGCGCTGTGCCGTGCACTGGGCAAGCGGGTGGCGGAAATCGCCAGGCGGCTGGCCTGAAATGAAAAAATGTCATTCCCGTGGGTACGGGAATCCACAAGCTGCCAAAAGCCGGAAATGCTCTGCAGCAGCTGGATTCCGGATAACTGCTTCACAGTTCCCGGAATGACGGAGTCGACATAATGAACCACGCCATCATCTTCCAACTGCTGGCACAGGGTGGCTGCCTCGGTCTGTTCGTTTTCCTGGGACTGGGCTACGGCACGCCAGGCTGGCTGGCGGCCATTCCCCTGTTGCTGCCACTGCCCGGCCTGCTTATGCGGCGCCGTTACACCTTTGCCTGGACCAGCATGCTGGTGATCTTCTACCTGGGCTGGCTGGCCAGCGAAGTGGCGGCACCGCAGAACCTGAGCTGGTCTGTATACGCGGCCCTGGGCAGCGCCCTGGCCTGTTTCATCGGCTGCCTGATGTATGTCAGGGTTACGCGCAAAACCTGAAGGCGCTCCGTCATTGCGGACGCATGCCTGCGAATCGGCATGCGCAAACTGCATCACCCGTGGACTCCCGCTAATGCGGGAATGACATTATTCGCTTTCTGCTGCCCGCCGCCGTTGCAGCCGCACATCGTCCAGCGGCATGACCAGTTCCGAACCCGTCATCTCCACCGTCACCGGCCGCTCGCTCATTTTTATATTGGTTTCCAGCGGCTTGTTAACGGGTATACGCAGCTTCTGGTTAAGGGGGATCTGTGTCTGAAAGTCGATTTTCACCGGCACCTGCAAGGCCTCGTCCATGCTTACGGTTACCGGCGCGCTGAACTTGAGCGGCACCATCTGATCCACCGGCACAGACAACTTGACCGGAATCTGGCCGGTCACCGGCACGGTGAAGGGAATGCCCAGAACATGCGCCGTCACTTCGGCATCCAGGGGCAGTACATCTTCATACTGAATCACGGCCCGCATGGGCACTTCGGCATCGATACCGATATTGATCTGGATGGGACCATCGAAATGCACCGGCAGGACTTCGTCGATGGGAAAGCTCACATCGATAACCGTCTGCAGGTCAGTATCCAGCGGCTCGACGATATCCACGGTCACCGGCGCGCCCTCGGGCAAGCGCACCTGCATTTGCTGGGTATGTAATGGTAAAAGGGCTTGCCAGCCCGGCCGCAGCAACCAGGCCAGTCCGGCCACTAGCGCCAATGTCAGCACAGTGCTCAGGCAGGCCACGAACACCACCTGCCGCATCATTTTGCTGTCCATCATGACTGCCCTCCCTTTCAGAGGTTCATGACATCTTTGACGAAAGGAATGGTCAGACGTCTCTGTGCCGCCAGGGATGCCGTATCCAGCCGGTACAGGGTATCCATCAGCGCGGGCAGGTCGCGGGCGCCACGCGTCAGCAGATAACGCCCGACATCCAGTGGCAATTCCAGTCCGCGTGTGCGTGCCCGCAAACGCAGGGCAGCCAGCTTGTCATCATCACTCAGGGGCTTGAGGCCATAGACCATGCCCCAACCCAGACGCGTGGCCAGGTCAGGTACCGCCACCGGCAGTTCCGCCGGCGGCAAATCGCCGGCAAATACCAGGGCATGCCCCTCCGCGCGGGCAGTGTCGCAAAGCCGCATCAGATTGAGCGCCCAGCGCTCGTCGGCACATACGGCCTGCACGTCATCGACGCAAAGCAGGCTACGCCCCGCCATGCCGTCGAGCAGACCGGCATCCATATCAGCCAGATCACTCAATGGCAGATAGGCCGTGCTGCGACCTTCCTGCATCGACTGTTTACAGGCGGCTTGCAACAGGTGGCTCTTGCCCAGCCCGCCATACAGATAAAGCTGACCCGGCTCACCCGCGGCCAGCTTGCGCAAGTGCCCCAGCACCTCGGCATTGGCGCCCGGCTGAAAATCATCGAAGCGCGCATCGTCGCGCAGATGCACCCCCAGTGGCAGTTGCTGTCCCTGCATCAGGGCTCATCCAGATAAGCGTTACTGACCACCCATTGTTTGCGTAAATGCCTGAGCAGTACGGCGATCACGGCGGCCACCGGCAGAGCCATGAGCACGCCCAGGAAGCCGAACAACTGGCCGCCGGCCAGCACGGCAAAGATTACCGCTACCGGATGCAGGCCAATACGGTCACCCACCAGCAACGGCGAGAAGACGGCGCTTTCCAGAAACTGGCCAACACCGAAAACCAGGGCCACCCACAGCAGCGGCCACCACTCCTGGGTTTGCACGACAATGGCGACACTGGCCGATATAAGACCCACAATCACGCCCAGGTAGGGCACGAAACTGACCAGGCCGGCGCCCATGCCTATCAGCAGAGCCAGTTCCAGGCCCACTGCCCACAGCCCCACACTGTAGGTCACCCCCAGCGCGAGCATCACCAGCAGTTGGCCGCGTATGAAGGCGCTGAGCACGACATCGGATTCGCGGGCAAATTCGGTCACGGCCGGCAGCCAGCGGCGTGGAATCAGATCACCTATGTGGGCCACGAGATGGTCCCAGTCACGCAGCAGATAGAAGGTCACCACCGGAATCAGCAGCAGATTACCAATCAGCAACAGGAGCGCGCCGCCTCGCTGGGACACTGCATCCACCAGCATGGAACGCACACCCTCGATCTCCCCCCAATGCTCGCTCAGGGCTTGCCTGATACTCTCGAAATCCAGTTCATCTCCTGCAGGCATCAATGGGCCCAGCCAGGGGCGCAACAGCTCGGTTGCCCATTGCAGATAACCGGGCAGCCTCTGCACGAAAGTCACCACCTGCTCCTGCAGCAGCGGAATCAGCAGCAGCAAGCCCAGCAACGACGCCAGTGTTAGTGCTGCAAACACCACAATGACGCCCGCTGTGCGCGACAAGCGGTGCCGTTGCAGCCAGTCCACCACCGGATCGCCCAAATAGGCCAGTCCGGAAGCCACCACAAAGGGCATGAGAATGGGTTGCAGCAGGTAAATCAGCAGCGCAGTCAGTGCCAGGCCGCCTATCCAGAGCCAGTGCCGCATGGTCAGGGCATGTTCAGTCATTTTCCGGGCTCACATCAGAACCGTTAGTGCGGCGGTCATTGCAAACGATAATAGAGTTCAATCTCGCCCAGCCAGATGGGTGCCTGACTATGTTGCGCCGAGGCATCCTCGGGCACAAGGCGCCGGTTCAGTGCCAGATTGTTTTCGAACTGACGGGCATCCGAACGTGTCGTGATGCGATAGATGAGCCCACGGCTGCTTACAGCTACCAGTTCCAGCTTTTCCACGGCGCCGAGTTCAGCCAGTAACGCCTGAACACGCGCATAGGCGGAGAGGTCTTCCACACCGCTGACATACAGGCCGACCACGCTGCGGCCACCCTGCTGACTCGCCACGGCGTAGCGGCCCGCCACCCAGTCGGTGAGTTCATCCACCTGCCGCCGCAAGGCCACTTCCTCGCTGCTGGCATTGAAATACCATTCGCGTACCAGTTCACCTTGCTGGTACAGGGCAGCCTCCACCACCCAGCCCGCATCGTCCGCGCCGGCCGACTGGCGACTCACACGCGACCAGTGAACGAAATCCACGCCTGCAGCCCTGGCCGCATCATCCAGGGCAAAACGATCACCCTTCCAGATTGAACGTGCGTCCATGCCCTCGATGCCGGGCAATTGCAGCGGCAAGCCGCGCAAGGCCGCCGCATCCTGCAGAATCGGTTGCAGGGTTTCATCCGTGGTAGGCAGACTTTCACCCTCAGCCTCGACTGTACCCAGCATGAGAATCTGCGGGCGCTTTGCATCCCAGACCGGCAAGCCGGCCTGCCGCAGGGCCTTTTCCAGTACCGCCGGCTCGAACCGCCCCCGCAGTAACAGTTCTTTTTTCACTTGCTGCTGTGCATCGAACACACCTGAAGGAGAAGGTTGATCAGAGCCTTCTTCGACCTCCCCCTCTGCCGGCTCCAGCACTTCGCGTTCGTCATAGCCGTATTTCTGCAGATAGTTCTCTGCCTGGCTGAAGAGTCCGCCGGCTGCGGGATGCGTACCGATGCGCTTGTCTCCGGTCACACGCACCATGACCTGCTCCAGACCCTTCTCCAGCCCCGAAGTACGTTCCGCCACCGAGGTGTTGGCCACCACTACCTCAAAGGAATAAAGGTCGGAGACACGCGTCAGCGCGGCCGCCCGGGAAACAGGCGCTTGCAGCAGGCACAAACAGAACAGGGAAATCAGGATTCTGGGATCAGGCCGTGTCATCAGGATAGGGCTGTGGTTTATTCCTGCTGTACAATACCACACCGCATTGCACTCCTTTTCGCAATGCCAGCTTCCCGCAGATGGAATACCAGCGCATGGACAACAAGGCACCGCTGACTTACAGAGATGCCGGCGTCGATATCGACGCGGGCGAAAAACTGGTCGACAACATCAAGTCCATGGTGGACAGTACCCGCCGCCCCGAAGTTCTGGGCGGACTTGGCGGCTTTGGCGGTCTTTTCGAACTGCCGCTGGACCGCTACCGCCAGCCGGTTCTGGTTTCAGGCACGGATGGCGTAGGCACCAAGCTCAAGCTGGCCATCGAGGCTGGCATCTATGACAGCGTGGGCATAGACCTGGTCGCCATGTGCGTGAACGACGTGCTCGTGGCAGGCGCCGAACCGCTGTTTTTCCTTGACTACTACGCCACCGGCAAGCTCGACCCGGAAGCCGCCGCCCAGGTTGTCAGCGGAATTGCCGAAGGTTGCCGCCAGGCCGGTGCAGCGTTGATTGGGGGTGAAACCGCCGAAATGCCGGGCATGTATGCCGCCGGTGACTTCGACCTGGCGGGCTTTACCGTCGGCATCGTGGAAAAGGACGCCATCCTGGACAGCAATCGTGTACAGGTAGGCGACGTCATCATCGGCCTGGCCTCCAGCGGACCGCATTCCAATGGCTATTCCCTGATTCGCAAGATTCTTGAAGTCGGCGGACATGACCTGCACAAGCAGTTTGGCGACAGCACCTTGGTCCACACCCTGCTCACGCCAACCCGCATCTATGTAAAGAGCCTGCTGCCGCTCCTCGGCGCTCTGCCGGTACACGCGCTGGCCCATATCACCGGCGGCGGACTGCCGGAAAATATTGTGCGCGTGCTGCCGGAGAACTGTGCCGCCACGCTGGACAGCAAAGCCTGGCAGTGGCCGGCCATTTTCAGCTGGCTGCAGGAACAGGGTGGTATTGAAAATGCAGAAATGCATCGCACCTTCAATTGTGGTGTGGGCATGGTGGTGATTTTGCCGCAGGAACATGCAGACGCCGCTGTCAGCCAGCTGACCGCAGCGGGTGAAACCGCCTGGCGCATCGGTGAAGTCACCGAACGCGGCAGCGGCCCGGCAGTGCCCATTCTCTGATGCGGGAACCCGCCCGCCTGGTGGTCCTGATCTCGGGCACCGGACGTAACCTGCAGGCAATTCTCGACGCCGTTTCCAGCGGACGGATCCAGGCCAGGACCGTCGCCGTCATCAGCAACCGCCCGGATGCACAGGGCCTGTTACGCGCGCAGGCTGCAGGTGTCACTACCGAGGTTGTTGACCACAAGGCATTTGAATCACGCGAAGCCTTTGACCAGGCACTGGCCGAACGCATTGAGCAGTACCAGCCGGACCTGATCGCCCTGGCCGGGTTCATGCGCATCCTTTCCGATGCTTTCGTAAAGCGTTTCGAGGGCCGCATGTTCAATATTCACCCCTCCCTGCTGCCAAAATATCGCGGCCTGCATACACATCAACGCGCACTGGAGGCCGGCGACAACCGCCATGGCGCCAGCGTGCATTACGTGACCGCCGAACTCGATGGCGGCCCCGTTGTCTTACAGGGCAGCATCGACATCCGTCCCGGAGATAACGCGGAAATACTGGCAGACAGGGTGATGCAGGAAGTGGAACTGCATATCTACTCGCAAGTGCTGGCCTGGGCCGCGGCGGGACGGATTCGGCTGACAAAGGAGGGGCTGGCATTCGACGGTCAAATCATGGATGCTCCCCTGCAGATGGAGACCTTGACCGCCGATCCTTAAGAAAGGCATTTGCATGATCCGAAAAATGAGTTTGCGGCCTGCCAGAACGGCGGCCTTTATCGGTGCATTATTCTGCTGCGCGTCCGCGCAGGCAGACGTATTCTCTCCTTATCAGGCAGTTTATGAGGTCAACCGGGGAAACGTCATGCTGGGGGACACCACCTTCACCATGACCCGCGACAAAGGTGACTGCTACCGCATCCAGGGGGTGGCCGAACCCAAGGGCCTGGCCGCGCTGTTTGCCGGCCGCATGACCGAGCAGAGTTATTTCTGCGTGGAAAACGGCCACATCCGCTCGCACAAATACAGCATCAGCCGCGAGGGCGGCGATGATGATGACAATTACACCCTGCGTTTCGACTGGGGTAACCAGCTGGTCACCACCGACAACAACGACCCCCGGGAATTGCCCGCCGAAGGGCTGGACCGCACGGTGATGGAACTGGCCCTGCGCCAGCAACTGGCCAGACATCTGCAACTGGCCAACGGCGAGCTGCCACAGAAGCAGTTCGTTTTCCTGATGGTCGAAGACGACGAAATCAAGCCTTATCGTTTCCAGGTCACCGGCCGGGAAACCATTCGCACTCCGGCTGGCCGTTTTGACGCCGTGAAGGTGGAACGTACCAACTCGCAGAAACGGCAGTTCAGGTTATGGTTGGCGCCGGAACTCGATTACCTTCCGGTGCTGCTGGAAAGACAGAAGAAAGACAAACCCGCAGTGCGCATGCTGCTGCGCAAATTGCCGCAGAATCCGGCGGCACAGAATCAGCCCTGAAGCACTTCCCGCGGGAGCCACAGCGATTCCTGCACCGGTGCATGACATAACAGCGACCAGTCCGGACTGTTGAAAGTCAGGGCGGCCACCGCACAGGTCGGCAAATTGTCCAGTGGGCCACCCCCCAGCATATTCACCAGCAGAGTCAGGCCGGGATTGTGGCCGACCAGCATCAGCCGGTTGACTGCGGCATCCGCCTGCGCAAGCACATCCAGAAGGGTTTCTGGCGAGGCCTCGTAAATACGCCGCTCCAGCTGAATACGCTCCAACGGATAACCCATCCCCGTAGCGAGCATCTCGGCGGTGCGGCGGGCACGGACGGCCGGACTACTGATAATCAGCTCGGGAACCACGCCCTGCCCGGCCAGCCACTTACCCATGGCGGGCGCATTGCCCAGACCGCGCTTGTTCAGTGGCCGCTCGAAATCCGGCAGTCCGGGATCACCCCAGTCAGATTTGGCATGACGAACAATCCAGAGATGTTTCATCCCGCAATCTCTGTCAGGTCTTCGGTAATGTCACGCCCTGCTGTCCCTGGTACTTGCCGCCGCGATCCTTGTATGAGGTCTCGCAGACTTCATCCGACTCCAGAAACAGCATCTGCGCTACACCTTCATTGGCGTAGATGCGCGCCGGCAATGGCGTGGTATTGGAGAACTCCAGCGTCACATGCCCCTCCCACTCCGGTTCCAGCGGCGTGACATTCACGATGATGCCGCAGCGGGCGTAGGTGGACTTGCCCAGACAGATAGTCAGCACGCTACGCGGAATGCGGAAGTACTCCACCGTACGCGCCAGAGCGAAGGAGTTGGGCGGGATCACGCAGGAATCGCCCTTGAAGTCCACGAAGCTGCCGTCGTGGAAATCCTTGGGATCCACGATGGCGGAATTGATATTGGTGAATATCTTGAATTCGTCGGCGCAACGCACATCGTAGCCATAGCTCGACACGCCGTAGGAGACGATACGTCCACCGCCGCTTTCCTTGACCTGCCCCGGCTCGAAGGGCTCGATCATGCCTTCCTGCTCCGCCATGCGGCGAATCCATTTATCTGACTTGATGCTCACTGACTTGATTCCATTTTTTCAGTACGTCAGTTGCGTTGCTGTGCTTTGAAACACGCTGTGAATACATCCCTGCAAGCTCGACGGCCGCGTCCATGCGGCCGACGGTTCCAAAACACAGCAACACAACTTCTCATTCGATTGTCCGCGGGATCAGCCGCCACGCGTGGACAGCACGTCAAACTCCCAGCGAAGCTCGCCCCTGGCCTGCGGCCGCCCGTCGCGGAACATGACTTTTTCCTTGATGTCGCGCGCCTGGCCAGCCGGCACATTCAGCTTCAATACGGGTTGCGTTTCACCAATGGCGATACATTCTAGCTTCTCGCCGCCGCTGCAGTCCTGTGCCACCACCTTGAGCGTCAGGCGCTTGAGCGCATAACGCCCGGCATGATTATGCACCCGGCCGGTCAATTCAAAGACGCCGCCAGCCAGCGGCTGCAGTGAAAAATCCAGCAATTCCACTTCACTCGTACCCACGCGTTGCGCGGACCGGCGATCAGACCAGTTCTCGTAGGCCAGGAAGGTGGTGGCGGCTACCGCCACCAACACCAGGAAACCAATCATCAACTTCAGGTCGCCCCAGGCGACCAGCGCCATGAGAATGACAATGAATGCAGCCATGGCCCAGATCATGCGCGCGTCTCCCTAATCTTCTTCAATACTGATGGTGGGGAACGCCGCCTCGTCGTCGGCCATGGACAGTCGTGCCGCCGCCGTGCGAGCGATTTCCAGATAACGCGCGGCCAGCTCACCCTCGGGATCGGCGGCCACGGTAGGACAGCCACTATCGGCCTGCTCGCGGATGCGGATATCCAGCGGTAACTGGCCCAGCACCTGCACGCCCTGCTCTTCCGCCAGAGCCGCACCACCGCCACTGCCAAAGATGGCCTCTTCATGGCCGCAGCTGGAACAGATATGCGTGCTCATGTTTTCCACGATGCCGAGAATATTCACTTCCACCTTACGGAACATGCCCAGGCCCTTGCGCGCGTCCAGCAGGGCAATGTCCTGCGGCGTGGTGACGATAATGGCGCCACTGACCGGAATGCGCTGCGCCAGTGACAGCTGGATATCGCCGGTGCCCGGGGGCAGGTCGACGATAAGGTAATCCAGTTCCGGCCATTCGGTCTCACCCAGCAACTGCTGCAGCGCCTGCGTCACCATCGGCCCGCGCCAGATCATGGGCGCATCTTCGTTCACCAGGTAGCCGATGGACATGGACACAATGCCGTTGCTTGTGACCGGCCTGAGTTTCTTGTTGGCCAGCTGCTCGGGTTTGGAAGTAGCGCCAAGCATGCGTGGCTGACTGGGTCCGTAGATATCGGCATCCAGCACACCCACTTTCGCGCCCTCGGCCGCCAGCGCCAGCGCCAGGTTGGCGGAGACAGTGGATTTGCCCACCCCGCCCTTGCCGGAGGCCACGGCGATGATGTTCCTGATGTTGGCCAGCGGCTGGAGATTGCTCTGCACGGCGTGGGATTCAATCTGCCAGCTCACATCGATATCGACCTCGCTAACATCCGGCAGCGCCTGCAGACGTTCAGTCAATGTCTGCTTGAGCACCGGCGCGTAGCGTTGGCAGGGGAAGCCCAGCTTGAGCTTCAGTTGCAGACGGCCGTCCTGCAGGTCCAGATAATCCACCGCCCCGGCGCTGAGCAGATCGGCACCCAGGTGCGGCTCGATATATTCAGCCAGAGCCTGCTGAACAGCTTCCAGGCCGGCCACGTCGTTGGGGGAATCGGATTGTTGGCGAATACTGCTGTTGGTCATTCTTGCGATTCTAGCATTGCAGGCTGGCGATGACCTTGCACGATCCCGTGCCTGATTACCGGTGGTGGCCGGACTGGCCAAGCCGGTGCGTCCACTATTCGGCCCTTCGGGTTCCTTCGCTCTCAGGCCTCATAAGTCCTTACCGCCTTGCCCAGTCCGGCCCTGGAGCGCCATGCGCAGGTCAAGTGCCGCGGTAGTCTGGCGACACGCCTTCCTTTGGCTCCATTGTTAAACGCTAGCTGGAGCGGTCTGGTCCCTCGACCCATGACCGTCGGCCGCAGGGACGCGGCCGTCGAGCCCCCATGGATGGGTTCACGGCGCGTCATGGGTCGAGGGATCAGACGAAAGCCCAGCGCACAGGTAGCAGGGCCAATCCCCGCCCCTCTATGGCATAATGCCCGGCTGTTTTCCCCAGTGTTTTTAAGGTTTAAAGGTTTCGCAGTGCCCTCACCCGAAACGCCAAGACGCATCGTCGTCACCAACGCCCTGCCCTACGCCAACGGCCCGATCCACATCGGCCACCTGGTGGGCTACATCCAGGCGGATATCTGGGTGCGTTTCCAACGCATGCGGGGGCATGACGTCACCTATGTCTGCGCCGATGATGCGCATGGCACGCCGATCATGCTGGCCGCCGAAAAAGCAGACAAGGCCCCGGAGGCGTTCATTGCGGAAATCCAGAAGGAACACGAGAAGGATTTCGCTGACTTCGACGTCACCTTCGATCACTACCACAGCACCCATTCCGACGAGAATCGCGAGCTCTCCGAGCGCATCTACCGGGCGCTGAAACAGGCAGGACATGTCGAGGTCCGGGAAATTGAACAGGCCTATGATGCCGAGCGTGAAATGTTCCTGCCTGACCGCTACATCAAGGGCACTTGCCCACGATGTGGTACTGAAGACCAGTACGGCGACAACTGCGAGGCCTGCGGCGCCACCTACGAGCCGCATGAACTGAAAGATCCCTTCTCGGTCGTCTCCGGCTCAGCCCCGGAATGGCGGCCTTCGGAACATTACTTCTTCACACTGTCGGCCCTGCAGAATGAGATCGAGGCGTGGCTGGACAGCGCCGAGCTGCAACGTCCGGTAAAGGCCAAGCTGCGGGAGTGGCTCAAGCCTAAAGAGCATGGCGAGGGTGGCCTGCGTGACTGGGATATCTCCCGTGATGCGCCCTACTTCGGTTTCGAAATTCCGGGGGCCCCCGGCAAGTATTTCTACGTCTGGCTGGACGCGCCGATTGGCTACTTCGCCAGTCTCAAAGCCTACTGCGAACAGGTCGGGCTGGATTTCGAGGCGCTGATTGCACAGGACAGCGAAGCGGAGCTGTGGCATTTCATCGGCAAGGACATCGTCAACTTCCATGGCCTGTTCTGGCCGGCCATGCTCAAGGATGCCGGCTTCAAGCAACCTACGGCGCTGAACGTGAACGGTTATCTGACGGTCAACGGCGCCAAGATGTCCAAGTCGCGCGGCACCTTCATTCGCGCCGCGACCTGGGCCGAGTACCTGCCGACCGAAACGCTGCGCTATTACTACGCCGCCAAGCTTTCCAGCAGCGTGGAAGATCTGGACCTGAACCTGGAAGACTTTGTTGCCCGCATCAACTCGGATCTGGTGGGCAAGTACGTCAATATCGCCAGCCGCTGTGCCGGCTTTATTACCAAACGCTTCGACGGCCAGCTCAGCGAAAACTTCGACAACAGCGAACTGGTTGCACAGTTTGCCGGCAAGGCCGAAGACATCGCCGCGCGCTTCGACGCCCGCAATTTTTCGCAGGCCATTCGCGAAATCATGGCGCTGGCCGACCAGGCCAACCAGTACATAGCCGAGAAGCAGCCCTGGGTCGTCGCCAAGCAGGACGACAGCGACACTGAACTGCAGGCCATCTGCACCACCGGCCTGGAACTGTTCCGTCAGCTAACGATGCTGCTCAAGCCGGTGCTGCCGCAACTCACCCGAAAAGCCGAGGCGTTCCTGGGCCTGGAACTGCAATCATGGCAGGACATCCAGACACCTCTGCTGGGCCAAACCATCAACGCCTTCAAGCCGCTCATGCAGCGTGTGGAAAGCGACAAGGTGGATGCCATGCTGGAAGCCTCGCGTGCCGATCTGGCTGCAGTTGCCGACAGCAAGCCCGCCCAAACCACGGAGTCCGGAAAAGTGGATGACAGCATGATTGAATTTGACGACTTCGCCAAGGTCGACCTGCGCATCGCGCGCATCGCCAAAGCCGAGCACGTGGAAGGCGCGGACAAGCTGCTGCGCCTGGAGCTGGATGTGGGTGAACTGGGCAGCAAGCAGGTGTTCGCCGGCATCAAGAGCGCCTATGCGCCGGAAGACCTGCAGGGCCGCCTGACCGTGATGGTGGCCAACCTGGCGCCGCGCAAGATGCGCTTTGGTCTGTCCGAGGGCATGGTGCTGGCCGCCGGGCCCGGCGGCGACGAGCTGTTTATCCTCTCTCCGGACGAGGGCGCCACCCCGGGCATGAAGGTAAAGTAAGCCTGTTATGACCGAATACTTCTACATCCTCATTGGCACAGTGCTGGTCAACAACTTCGTGTTGGTCCAGTTCCTGGGCCTGTGCCCGTTCATGGGGGTGTCGAAAAAACTGGATACGGCCACCGGCATGGCCCTGGCCACCACCTTCGTGCTGACGCTATCCTCAGTGTGTTCCTATCTGGTCAACGAATACCTGCTCACGCCGCTGGGCGTGGAGTACCTGCGCACCATCAGCTTCATCCTCGTGATTGCCGCCGTGGTGCAGCTCACCGAGATGATCGTGCACAAGACCAGTCCGCTGCTTTACCAGGTGCTGGGCATCTACCTGCCGCTGATCACCACCAACTGCGCAGTTCTGGGTGTGGCCCTGCTCAATGTGCGTGAGCAGAACAGCTTCCTGGAATCCGCCGTTTACGGTTTCGGCGCCGCGGTGGGTTTCTCGTTGGTGATGATTCTGTTTGCCTCGATTCGTGAGCGCATCGCCGTGGCCGATGTGCCTGCCGCCTTTCAGGGCGCGCCCATCGGTCTGATCACGGCCGGCCTCATGTCACTGGCCTTTATGGGCTTTTCCGGGCTCGTCTGATCCATGTTGTCCGCTGTAATCGCGCTGGCAGCCCTGGCCGCCGTTTTCGGTGTGGCCCTGGGTTATGTGTCCGTGCGTTTCAAGGTGGAAGGCGATCCTCTGGTCGACCAGATCGACGCCATCCTGCCGCAGACCCAGTGCGGTCAGTGCAGCTATCCCGGTTGTCGGCCCTACGCAGAAGCTATTGCCCACGGCGAGGCCGAGATCAACCAATGCCCGCCGGGCGGCGAGGCCGGCGTGATCGCCCTGGCCGATCTGCTGGGCCGCGAACCCATGCCCATCAATCCGGAAAACGGTGTGGCGCAGGAAGAAACCCTGGTCGCGATTATTGATGAAGATGTCTGCATCGGCTGCACCAAGTGCATCCAGGCCTGCCCGGTGGATGCCATCCTCGGCGCCGCCAAACAAATGCATACCGTCATCGAGGCCGAGTGCACAGGCTGCGAACTCTGCGTGGAACCCTGCCCCGTGGACTGCATCGACATGGTGCCGGTGGAAGCCACCACCAAGACCTGGAAATGGCCTTTCCCCGAGGCTGAGCAGGACAAGGCTGCATGAGCGCCGTCATGAACATCGGCCTGGGCTCCAAAGTGTGGAATTTCCCGGGCGGCCTCAAGCTGAACGGTCACAAGCAGATGTCCGCCGGGTCGGCTATCGAAACCGCCGCTATCCCGCGACAACTGATTCTGCCGCTTGCTCAGCATATTGGCGCACCCGCCAAACCCCTGGTGGAAGTGGGCGATTATGTTTATCGGGGCCAGACCATCGCAGCACCTGACGGCTATGTTTCCATGCCGATCCACGCCAGCAGTTCGGGCACAGTGGTTGCAATCGAAGCACGCCCCGTGCCCCATCCTTCGGGACTGACAGCCGAATGCATCGTCATTGAAACCGACGGCAAGGACGCGCCGCTGCCGACACCGGAGCTGCAGGCCCATCCCGACTACAGACAACTCGACCCCAGCCATCTACGTAACCTGGTGCGCCAGGCTGGCGTGGTGGGCCTGGGCGGCGCGGCGTTCCCGTCCTTCATAAAACTGAATCCCGGCCCCGGCGCGCAGGTCGATGCGCTGATCCTCAACGGCGCTGAATGCGAACCCTACATCACCTGCGACCAGGTACTGATGCGGGAGCAGGCCGATGACATCGTCAAAGGCGCACAACTCATCATGCACGCCGTACAAGCGCCGCAATGTCTGATCGGGGTGGAAGACAACAAACCGGAATCGATCCAGGCCCTGGAGCAGGCGATTGCCAGACTGGACGATGCGCGCATCAAGGTCGTGGTGGTGCCGACGCGCTATCCGCAAGGCGGTGAGAAACAGCTGGTGCAGGCACTTACAGGCCGCGAGGTCCCCAGCGAAGGCCTGCCGCTGGATATCGGCATCGTCTGTCATAACGTCGGCACAGCAGCGACCGTGTGGCGCGCCGTCACCCAGGGACAGCCCCTGATTTCCCGTGTCATGACCATCACCGGCGGCGCCGTCAGGCAGCCGAGAAACTTCGAAGTCCGCATCGGCACGCCAGTGTCTGAACTGCTGGCACAGGCCGGCGGCACGCACAGCGAACCGGCCCGCCTGATCATGGGTGGCCCCATGATGGGCTTTGCCCTGAGCAGCACCGAGGTGCCGGTGGTCAAGGCCACCAATTGCATCCTGGCCACCAGCCAGCAGGAAATCGCTCCGCCTGAAGCGGCCATGCCCTGCATCCGCTGCGGCGAATGCGCCACCGTGTGCCCGGCCGGGCTGCTGCCACAGCAACTCTACTGGCACGCACGCGCCCGCGACTTCGACAAAACGCAGGACTACAAACTGTTCGACTGCATCGAATGCGGCTGCTGCGCACAGGTCTGCCCCAGCCATATCCCGCTGGTGCAGTATTACCGCTACGCCAAGACCGAAATCTGGGAAGCCGAACGCGAGAAGCGCAAATCCAACCAGGCCCGCGAACGCCATGAATTCCGCCAGGAACGCCTGGAACGCGAAGAAGCCGAGAAGCAGGCACGTCTGGCCGCCAAGAAAGCGGCTATCAAGAAAGACGACGACAAGGCCCAGGCGCCGGACCCGGTGGCTGAGGCTATTGCGCGCGCCAAGCAGCGCAAGGCTGAACAGCAGGTCGCCGCAGACGCCCAACCGATGGACAAACCGAAAGCTGCCAAAGTGGACAACGTCGACGACCTGATCGCACAGGCCAAGGCCAAGGCGGCCGCCAAGAAAGCGGCCAGCGCCAAGAAGGAAGACGCCGTGGAAGCCGCGCCGGTGGATGATCCGGTCGCCGCCGCCATCGCCCGCGCCAAGGCCAAGGCTGCCGCCAAAAAGGCTAACCAGCCGGCGGAAGACAAGCCTGCCGAAGCGAAACCCGCCGACAAAGCGGCTGCGGATGATCCGGTGGCTGCCGCCATTGCCAAAGCCAAGGCCAGGGCGGCGGAAAAGAAAGCAGCCCAGGCCGGTGCTGATGACAAGCCGGCCGGGGAAAAAGCGGATGAGGAAAATGACCCTGTCGCCGCCGCCATTGCGCGCGCCAGGGCACAGGCCGCTGCCCGCAAACAGGAAAAAGGCGAATAAGCCATGCGTCTGAGTTCGCCCCACCTCCCTGTCCAGCCGACCGTGCCGCAGGTCATGCGCCGGGTGCTGCTGGGCCTGATTCCCGGTATCGGCGTCATGACCCTGTTCTTTGGCGTCGGCGTGCTGGTGAATATCGCCATTGCGGTGCTGACCGCATTGCTGGCGGAAAGTATCATGCTCAAGCTGCGCGGCCGCGAGCTGGGGCGTTTTCTGACTGACTGGACCGCCGTGGTAACCGCCGCCCTGCTGGCCATCGGCCTGCCGCCGCTGGCGCCCTGGTGGCTGCCCGCCATCGGCGCCTTCTTTGCCCTGGTCTTCGGCAAGCACCTTTATGGCGGACTCGGCTACAACCCCTTCAATCCGGCCATGATTGGTTACGTGGTCCTGCTGATCGCCTTCCCGACGCAGATGACCCTATGGCCGACGCCGCTCGGCGTGGGTGAAGGCGCGCCATCCGTGCAGGCCGTGCTGACCGCTGCTTTCGGCGGCAGCCTGGACAGCTTCGGCGGCATCGATGCCCTGACCGGCGCCACACCGTTGGACCACGTGAAAACCCAGCTGGGTCTGGCCATGACCGTCAGCGAAGCCCAGCAGGGCCGCATGTTCGGCCTGTTCGCCGGGCAGGGCTGGGAGTGGCTGAGCCTGGCCTTTCTGGCTGGCGGTCTTTACCTGCTATTCACAAAAACCATCCGCTGGCAGATTCCGGCCGGTGTACTGGGCGGCCTGGCACTGATCTCCGGCCTGTTCTGGCTGGGCGATGCCGATCGCTTTGCTTCGCCGCTATTCCACCTGACCAGCGGCTCGGCCATTGTCGGCGCCTTCTTCATCGCAACTGATCCGGTGACCGCCAGCACCACACCGCGCGGCCGCCTGCTGTTCGGCGCCGGTATCGGCATCCTCACATGGATCATTCGCACCTGGGGCGGCTATCCCGACGCCATCGCCTTCGCCGTGTTGCTCATGAACATGGCGGCGCCGACCATTGATGAACTGACCCAGCCGCGGGTCTACGGCCATAAGTCCGGCCGCAAACGCAGGGAAGACTGATGCCCGACCGCAACGAAACCCTGCGCCAGATCGGAATCAGCTCGGCAATCCTGGCCGCCTTCGCGATTGCCGGCAGCGCCCTGCTGGGACTGACCGAGGACAACACCCGCGAACAGATTGCCGCCAACGAAGAAGCCTTTCTGAACCGCAGCCTCAACCAGGTTCTGCCCGAGGATCGGCATGACAATGACCTGCTGGCCGATACGCTGGAAGTGCCCGGCGATGAATTGCTGGGTACGGCCGATCCGGTCACCGTCTACCGCGCAAGCAAGCAGGGCCGTCCGGTGGCTGCCCTGTTCACCGTGGTGGCGCCCGATGGCTACAGCGGCGATATCCGGTTGCTGGTGGGTGTGAACTACGATGGCACACTGGCTGGGGTCCGCGCCGTGGCGCATCGCGAAACACCTGGACTGGGCGACGCCGTGGAAGTTGACCGCTCCGACTGGATTCTGGGTTTTGCCGGCCTGAGCCTGAAGAACCCAACGCAGGAACATTGGCGAGTGAAAAAGGACGGTGGTCATTTCGACCAGTTCACCGGCGCCACCATCACGCCGCGTGCGGTGGTCAAGGCGGTGAAAAAGGCCTTGTTATACTTTGAACAGCACCGTGACGAACTGTTCATGAGCGCAAAAACGGACGCAGAGCATGGCTAGCTACAGTGACATCGCCCGCGACGGGCTCTGGAAAAACAACCCCGGCTTCGTGCAGTTGCTGGGGCTATGCCCACTACTGGCCGTGAGCAACAGCCTGGTCAACGCCCTGGGGCTAGGCCTGGCGACGATCTTCGTGCTGGTCACCTCCAACGTCATCATTTCCCTGATCCGTGACTGGGTGCAGCCACAGGTCCGCATTCCGGTGTTTGTGATGGTGATTGCCGCCACCGTGACCGCAATTGAACTGATCATGCAGGCGAAACTGTATGAGCTCTACAAGGTGCTGGGTATTTTCATCCCGCTGATTACCACCAACTGCATCATCATGGGCCGCGCCGAGGCCTTCGCTGCCAAAAACCCGCTACCCAAGGCGCTGGCTGACGGCCTGGCGCAGGGCCTGGGTTTCAGCGCAGCGCTGGTACTGCTGGGCATCATGCGCGAGATCCTTGGCCAGGGCACCCTGCTACACAATGCCCATCTGCTGTTCGGCGAAGGCGCCCGCGACTGGACCATTACCCTGATCAGCAACTACGACGGTTTCCTGCTGGCCATTCTGCCGCCCGGCGCCTTCCTGGGCCTGGGCCTGCTGATAGCACTGAAGAACGATATTGACCGGCGCATGGCGCAACGCGCGGCACAGCCAGCGACGGCCGGCCAGCCGGTGGATTCAGCGGCCTGACAACACAGTGAACAGGGAAAAACGTAGCGAAATCTTTCGCCGCCTTCGTGCTGAAAACCCGAAACCCACGACTGAACTCAATTATTCCAGTCCTTTCGAGCTGCTGGTAGCCGTTACCCTCTCGGCGCAGGCGACCGACGTCGGCGTCAATAAGGCTACGGCCAGACTGTTTCCAGTGGCCAATACCCCTCAGGCTATTCTCGACCTCGGCGAAAACGGCCTGAAGCAATACGTGAAAACCATCGGCCTGTACAACAGCAAGGCTGCCAACATCATCAAGACCTGCCGCATTCTGCTGGATGAGCATGGCGGCGAGGTACCGCGCGACCGTGAAGCGCTGGAGAAGCTGCCCGGCGTTGGCCGCAAGACCGCCAATGTGATCCTGAATACAGCTTTCGGCGAACCCACTATCGCGGTAGACACCCACATCTTCCGGGTCTCGAATCGTACGAAAATCGCCCCCGGCAAGACGGTTCGACAGGTAGAAGACAAGCTGCTGAAATTCGTACCCGACGAATTCATGCAGGATGCCCATCACTGGCTGATCCTGCATGGGCGCTATGTATGCAAGGCGCGTAAACCCGCCTGCGGCGCCTGCGTGATTTACGACCTCTGTGAATACGGGGACAAGACTGAATAATGGGGTCTATCCACAGATTACACAGATTACACAGATTGCACAGATTTTTTCTTGCTCTATCCGGCGGCAGACATCGTCACTGAATTATTTCAGTGGCCGTCGGCGTAACGACGTAAAGAGTTTGATCCGCAGATTCACACAGATGAACACGGATGTTTTCTTGCTCTGTCCGGCGGCAGATACTGTCGTCAGGTTATTGCCGTGATTGCCGAGGCAAGGACGCAAAGAGTTTGATCCACAGATTACACAGATGACACAGATTTTTTTCGTGTATCCGGCACCGGAAACTTCGTTATTGACTGATTTCCTTTACTGCCCGGTAAGCCGCCACAACGCCATCTGAATTAATTTCTTTCATTAGAGTTTCCTGCCCATTAATCTGTGCAATCTGTGTAATCTGTGGATAGACCCCTATGAAACAATTCCTGGCCTGCCTGGCTCTGTTAACCCTGCCTGTTCTCGCCCAGGCCGCCGACCCGGTACGGGTGCTGATGCAGACCACTGCCGGCGACATCACCCTGGAACTGTACGCCGAGAAGGCGCCCATCACGGTGGAGAACTTCCTGAAGTACGTTACCGACGGTCACTACGACGGACTTGTATTCCATCGCGTCATCCGCGGTTTCATGATTCAGGGCGGCGGCTATGACAAGGATTACAAGGAACGCGAAACGCGCGCCCCCATCCTCAACGAGGCGCAGAATGGCCTCAAGAACAGCCGCGGCAGCATTGCCATGGCACGCACCTCGGCGCCGCACTCGGCCACTTCGCAGTTCTTCATCAATCACAAGAGCAACCCCAATCTTGACTACCCGAGCTTTGACGGCTGGGGCTATGCAGTCTTCGGCCAGGTGGTCGACGGTATGGACGTGGTGGATGAAATCGCCAACACACCCACGGCGGGTATTGCGCCGTTTGGCCGGGATGTGCCCAGCAAGCAGGTCATCATCAAGAACGTCAGCATCATCGAAAATCCATCCCCGTAGTGACAACCGCAGAACAGCTTTTTTGTGCGCTAATCCGGCCCGCAGGCTGTCTTATTTTCCGCATCCGGGCGCGTAACTCCCTGTAAAAGCCCGGATAACCGGCGAAACCGCTTGTCTACAGGGCGCTGGCGCAGTAGCCTTCGCGTTTATTTTTCCGCTATTTCAGCATTTTTTGATCTTTCAGCAGGGCCTCGTGTATGGATTTTCGTGCCGATCTCGAACAACGTTTTGGACTGAAAACTGTCGATTACCATTACAACCTGGAACCGCAGGAACTGTTTCACGAGGCCATCGCCCATGACCGTGGTCGCGTCAAGAAGGACGGCCCGCTGGATGAACAAAAAGCCTTTGCCACCAAACTCGGGGACCAGGGTCCGCTGATCTTCTACACCGACCCGACCTGCACCGGCCGCCCCGTTCAGGACACTTTCGCCGTTGCGCATCCCGAATTCGATGACAAACTCTGGTGGAAAAACGATTTCAAGAAATTTGACCCGGCCAGGTTCCAGGCCCTGCTGGATCGTGTGGTTGCCCACCTCAATGAGAAGAACGCACGCCTGTACGTGAAAGACGTGTACTGCGGATGGGATCCGGCCTATTCGGTGCCCTACCGCTTCGTGGGTGAATTTGCCGCCCACTCCCTGTTCGTGCACAACATGTTTGCGCATGACATCGCCGGTGTTGGCGACGAGGACGGCAAACGCTGGACCATGATCAATGCACCGTCGTTCTTCTGCGACCCGGAACGCGACGGCACCCTGTCTCACCGTTGCGTGATCATGGACCTGAAGAATCGCATTGGCCTGGTGACAGGTGCTGCTGATTACTGCGGCATTAACAAGAAGGCCATGTTCACGGTCATGAACTATCAGTTGCCGGAAATGGGCGAAATGTCCATGCATGCTTCCGCCAATGTCGGCGCACGTGGCGACTGCGCGGTACTGTTCGGCCTGTCTGGCACCGGCAAGACCACCCTGTCAGCCGACCCGGATCGCGAACTGATCGGCGACGACGAACATGCCTGGACCAAAGACGGCGTATCCAACTTCGAAGGCGGCTGTTACGCCAAGCTGATCGATCTGAACAAGGAAGCCGAGCCTATTATTGCTGCGGCCCTGTCCATGCCGGGTACCCTGATCGAGAACGTACCCCCCCTGTCCGGCAAGCCTCTGCAGGAAACCGATCCGCAGGAGCTGGACCTCACCGACCAGTCCATCACCGAAAATACCCGCTTCTCCTATCCGCTGTCCTGCAACCCCAATGTGGCCGAGGGCGCACGCGGCCCGCATCCGGAAACCATTGTGCTGCTGACAGCCGACGCGTTCGGCGTACTGCCGCCGGTTTCCATTCTGGATCGTGAATCGGTGATGTATCACTTCGTCTCCGGTTTTACGGCCAAACTGGCCGGCACGGAAGTCGGCATCACTGAACCCACTGCTGCCTTCTCGGCCTGCTTCGGCGCCCCTTTCATGGCCCAGAAACCGTCGGTCTACGCCCGCCTGCTGGCTGACAAGATGGAGCAATACCACACCCGCGCGGTACTGCTGAACACCGGCTGGTCGGGTGGCGCCTATGGCGATGGCAAACGCATTTCGATTGCCCATACGCGGGCTCTGCTTAATGCTGCGCTCAATGGCGACCTGGACGAAGTGGAAACCGAAGAACATCCGGTTTTCGGCCTGAAAATGCCCACCAGCTGCCCGGGCGTACCCAGCGAAATCCTCAATCCTCGCAACACCTGGGAAGACAAGGCCGCCTATGACGCGCAAGCCGAAAAACTGCGCGACATGTTCCGTCAGAACTTTGATGCCAAGGGCTTTGGCTCACTGGGTATCAAGGCCGTCATGTAACTGACATCTCCCGGCTACAGGCTTGCCTCCAGGCCAACTGGAGAAAAGCCATGAAACCGGGAGAAACAGGACTAAAACGCGTCCTTGATGCCTTCAGCTATACCGGCAAGGGCATCAAGGCTGCGTGGCAGAACGAAGCCGCCTTCCGCCAGGAAGTAGGTATGGCGGCTGTCATGCTGCCTCTCGCTTTCTGGGTGGGCGACTCCGCCACAGAACGTGCGTTGCTGATCGTCGTAGTCTTTTTTGCCTTCGCAGTCGAACTCCTCAACTCCGGCATTGAGGCGGCCATTGATCGCATCGGCGCAGAACTGCACCCACTGTCCGGCCGCGCCAAGGACATGGGCTCTGCCGCTGTTTTTTTCGCGCTCTGTGGGGCAGGAGCGGTCTGGACTATACTGCTGATTGACCGCATCCAGACCGCGCTGAGGTGAGCACATGACCGTCAAGGTCGAAAAGAACGCAGAAATCACGACCATTATTATCGACCGCCCTGACGTCCGTAACGCCGTGGATCGGCCAACCGCCGACGCCCTGCGCGATGCCTTCCTGGATTTTGACAATGACCCCGATGCCCGGGTGGCCGTACTTTACGGCGAGCATGGGCATTTCTGCGCCGGCGCCGACCTCAAGGCCGTGGCCAGCGGCGACCCGGATCGCATGAATCGCATCGAGTCCGGCGCCATTGGCCCCATGGGCCCGACCCGTATGAGTCTGTCCAAACCGGTGATTGCCGCGGTCGCCGGGTCATGCGTCGCTGGCGGCCTGGAACTGGCCCTGTGGTGCGATTTGCGCGTGGCCGAGCAAGATGCGGTATTCGGCGTCTTTTGCCGGCGCTGGGGCGTGCCACTGATCGACGGTGGTACGGTGCGCCTGCCACGTATCATCGGTCAGGGACGCGCGCTGGACATGATCCTGACCGGCCGGCCGGTCAAGGCGGATGAGGCCCTGCATTTCGGTCTGGTCAACCGTGTTGTCGCCAGCGGCACCTCAAGGCAGGCGGCCGAGTCACTGGCCCGCGAAATCGCCGCCTTCCCGCAAACCTGTATGCGCCAGGACCGCCTGAGCGCCTATGAGCAATTCAATATGGGTATAGATGCGGCCCTGTTTAATGAACATGAGCGGGGCCTGCAGACACTGCAAAGTGGCGAAACCGTGGCCGGCGCGACCCGTTTCAAGGATGGCGCCGGGCGGCACGGCAGTTTTGAAGACTGAAAATCTGTATCCTGTAACGCTTCCGTTTTCCCAAATCCAGACCTTGATCATGAAACGCAGCCTGGCCTTTCTGTTTGCAATCCTCCTGCTCACCCCGCTGACCGCCTCCGCCGAACCGGCCCTGCCGGAGATCGACATCCCCTTTCAGAAGTTCGTGCTGGACAACGGCCTGACTCTGATCGTGCACGAGGATCACAAGGCCCCGATCGTGGCGGTGAATGTCTGGTATCACGTCGGCTCCAAGAATGAAGTCCCGGGCAAGACCGGCTTTGCCCATCTGTTCGAACACCTGATGTTCAACGGCAGTGAACATTACAACGACGAATTCTTCCGGCCGCTGGAACAGGTGGGCGCCACCGACATGAACGGCACCACCAATAATGACCGCACCAACTACTTCGCCAATGTGCCCACACCCTCGCTGGATTTGTTGCTGTGGCTGGAATCCGACCGCATGGGGCATTTACTCGGCGCCATCGATCAGGCCAGGCTGGATGAGCAGCGCGGTGTGGTACAGAACGAAAAACGCCAGCGCGAAAATGCACCTTACGGCAGGGTCTGGGAAATACTGCCCGCCAATACCTACCCGCAGGGTCATCCCTATTCCTGGTCGGTCATCGGCTCCATGGAAGACCTCAACGCGGCCTCACTTGAAGACGTACAGACCTGGTTCAAACAGTATTACGGCGCAGCCAATGCCGTGCTGGTAGTGAGCGGCGATGTGGATGCGGATGTCGTGAAATCACGTGTCGAACACTATTTCGGCGCCATCCCGGCCGGCCCGCCCCTGGAAAAACAGGATCAATGGGTCGCACGCATGCAGGGCGAGCATCGCATGCACATGACCGATCGGGTGCCACAAGCTCGTATCTACAAGATCTGGAATGTGCCCGGCATCGCCGACCCACTTACGCCACAGATGGATCTGATCGCCGACCTGCTGGGCGGCGGCAAGACCAGCCGCCTTTACCAGCGCCTGGTATACGAAGACCAGTTGGCTACCGGTGTGGATGTGGGCACCTGGGGCAAGGAACTCGGCTCACAATTCCTGATCATCGCCACCGCCAAACCCGGCATCCCCGTCGCCACCCTGGAAAAGGCGCTGAACGAAGAACTGCAGCGTTTCCTGGATGACGGCCCAGAAGGCGATGAGCTGGAAAGAACACGCACCGCCATGTTCGCCAATTTCGTACGCGGTCTGGAGCGCATCGGCGGCTTCGGCGGCAAGGCCGACATTCTGGCCAGCAGTGAAGTCTATGCCGGGTCGCCAGACGCCTATAAACACTATCTTCAGGGGTTGCGTGAGGCAGACGGCGAGGCTCTGCAGACAGCGGCGAAAGCCTGGCTCGATGACGGGGTATTCACCCTGGTGGTGGAGCCTTACGAAGCCGGCAAAACCCGCGAGGACCATGTCGATCGCAGCAAGCTGCCGGATAGCGGAACACCACCTGACCTGCGCCTGCCGGTAGTCGAACAGTACAAGCTGAGCAACGGTATTCCCGTACTCATCGCCGAACGCCATGAAACCCCGGTGGTGCAGTTCCAGTGGGTGTTCGATGCAGGCTACGCCAGCGATCTGAGCAACCGTCCGGGCACCGCCAGTCTTGCACTGTCCATGCTGGACGAAGGCACGGTACAGTACGATGCCCTGGAACTCAGTGCCGAACTGGAACGACTCGGTGCAAACATATCCGCCGGCTCCAGCCTGGATGCGTCCACGGTAAGCCTGTCAGCGCTGTCGACCCTGCTTGACCCTTCACTGGCCCTCTATGCCGAGGTGCTGCGCCATCCCACCTTCCCTGATAACGAACTCGAGCGTTTGCGCCAACAGCGTCTGGCAGGCATACAGCAGGAAAAGGCTGAGCCCATGAGTATGGCGCTGCGCGTGCTGCCTCCCCTGCTGTATGGCAAAGAACATCCTTATGGCCTGCCACTCACCGGCAGCGGAGATACCGAGTCGGTAAAAGCCATAACCCGGGCAGACCTGCAGCGTTTCCACCATCTCTGGCTGCGTCCGGACAAGGCCACCCTGATCGTGGTGGGTGATACAACCGCCGAACAGGTGCTGCCCCTGCTCGAAGAGCACTTCGGCGATTGGCGACCGGATGGGCCGCCCATCAGCAACAAGCATTTCACCACGGTCGAACGGCCTGGCCATTCAAAGGTGTATCTCATCAACCGGCCGGATGCGGAGCAATCGGTCATTCTTGCCGGCCAGGTTTCGGCGCCCTACCGGACCACGGGCAATACCGCCCTGGAAACGGTCAACCGCATTCTTGGCGGCATGTTTACTTCCCGCCTGAATATGAATCTGCGGGAAGACAAGCACTGGTCCTACGGCGCGCGCACCCTGCTTATGGATGCACGTGAGCAACGCCCCTTTATTGCCTATGCACCGGTACAGGCAGACAAGACAGCAGAATCCATGCGCGAAATTCTGTCTGAACTGCGTGCGATTCAAGGCAAGAAACCGGCTGATGGCAACGAACTTGAGGCTGCACAGAACAATCTGACCCTGACTCTGCCCGGCAAGCATGAAACCAGTGGACAGGTCCTGGGCTCTATCGCCGAAACCGTTATTTACGACCTGCCCGAGAACTACTTCGAACAATACGTCAGTGAAATCCGCAGCCTGACCACCGCAGATCTGGGCAAGGCGGTAAAAAGGATGTACGACCCCGAGCGCCTGATCTGGGTAATCGTCGGGGATTTGGATAAAATAGAACAGCCGGTCAGGGCTCTGAAGCTGGGACCGGTTGAAATACTCGATATGAATAGCCAGTAAGTCGTTTCCGCAGAGTTTTCCTTAACTAAGCGCTACATACCATCAGGCGACAATAGGCACCAGACACGACCACCGGAGAATAGCATTTGCATACGCCAGGCAGCCGGTCTCCGTCGTTCGGGAACATTCTGCGCTACAGCCTTGGCAGGATATGGTATCCCCTCTGGCTGGTCCCCATCGCGGTTGTCGCCATTCTGCTGCCGCTGCATATGCACGGGACATTGGAACTAGCGAAAGCCATTTCGGAACCCATCGAGCCAGGCATTTTGGCCAGTGCCTTCATCATTGCAGGTATTCGCTGGCACAAGCTGCGCCGACCGTTTTTCATCTGGCTGGCCCTGTTACTGGCCGCGTTCTTCTACCGGGAATTACACTTCGCAGGCACCGCGACGATGATGTATATCGCCTTTCTGGTATTGATGTTCGCCGCCTGGCTGCAATATCCGAAGCTGGGTGACTATCTGGGCAGCCGCCTCTTTCTGACCCTGTTCAGCACCACACTTTTCAGTTACATGATTGCTGTCGGGCTCGACAAGCACTGGTGGAAATTCCTGCCGGGCCACAAATATCAGTGGGCTCGGGTAGAGGAATATGTGGAGATCGCCGGTCACCTACTGCTTCTGGCGCTGACTATCACTGTGAAGCCGGTGGAAAACAGGCTATTGAGCAACGCCAGCCAGGATTAATCCAGGTACCGGGCCTGCCACTGCAGATAGAGTCGGTGCACAAAATCCAGATATGCCTGCTTGGACTCGAAGGCATCCGGATAGATGGCATCAAAAACATAGTAATTGGCGTCGCGATTCGGTGCGCGCATGATGTCCCGCACCTTCTGCGGTCCGCTCTGGTGCGCCCATTCAAATGAATCCTGCGCCTCGTAATGCAGAAACACCGGGACTACAGGCAAACCGCTGCGCATCGACACTTCGAAAGCGCCATGGAAGAAGCGCGGATTTATGCGCCGGCCGGTACAACCCCCTTCCGGATACATGGCCAGATTGCGGCCGGACTCGACTACAGCAACCAGTTTGTCCATCACCTGGCGGCGGGATTCGGGATTTTCCCGCTCGACGAACACCGTGCCCGCCGCTGCGGCGATGCGCCCGAACACCCACCAGCCCCGCACTTCGTGCTTGGCCAGGCAGACCACATCGAACAGCGCAGGAATACCGATATCCTCGAAAATGGAAGGATGATTGGCGATCAGAATGTAATGCTGTGGCAGAGGTTTGAGATACTGCTGGTGCATCACCAGCCTGACCCCAAGCGCCCGTACAAACAGCCGGCACCAGAGCCGGAAAATCAATGGAAAACCGCCGCGCAAACGGGCTGGCAGGAACGTCATGCCATAGAGCAGCAGCGTCAGGGCCAGAAAATCCAGCCACAGCACCAGGTAGTAGATAGCACGTAATATGTAGGACATGCGCAGGCCCTCCCCGGCCGGCGACAGAAACCTCTCAAGCAGCTTACACAGTTATGTGCCCCGCGCGCAGCCAGTACAATCGCATGCTGACACTCAGGATCCCTCGGCCAGCATGCTGCACGTCGCACTCTACGAGCCGGAAATTCCGCCCAACACCGGCAACATCATCCGGCTTTGCGCCAACGCCGGCGCCACGTTGCATCTTATTCACCCACTGGGCTTCGAGCTGGACCATAGCCGGTTACGGCGTGCCGGACTGGACTATCATGAATGGGCCCGGGTCAGGCAACATGAGAACCTGAACGCGCTGCGCAACGCCCTGCCGCACAGCCGTCTGCTGGCTTGCTCCACACGGGCGCGCACGGCACATCACCAGGTCGCCTACCAGTCCGATGACATCCTGCTGTTCGGCCCGGAAACACGCGGCCTGCCCCAGGCGGTGCTGGACGAACTGCCTGACGGCCAATGCCTGCGCATACCCATGCGACCCAATAACCGGAGTCTGAATCTGTCGAATGCGGTGGCCGTAGTGCTGTATGAAGCCTGGCGGCAATTGGGATTTGAAGGGGCAGTCTAACCCGGATATTGCATCAAATGCTGGCTAGTTCGCGCCGCAGCCGGGCGTTGCCCGGCGTGCTCGCAACTGAAAACGCAGCTATAGCTGCGTTTGAAGGCGCATGTACGACGGGCAGCGGCCAGATCCAGCGAAATGGCCGGCAAACCAGGCAGTGACAAATCGTCACCGGGTCAGGTTGGCACAAGTATTTGAAAGATGAGAACCTTCAAGAGATTCTTGGTGGTTTGGTGCAATATTCGGGTTAGCCCAGCTCGGCTTTCTGCGGCCTGCCGACCAGCACCTTGGCCGCCAGCAGGGGCGACATGCCTTCGTGAATGACCTTGTAGATCTGTTCGCAGATGGGCATTTCCACCTGATGATCCTGCGCCAGGCGCCAAACCTCGGCAGCCACACGCACGCCCTCGACCACCTGCCCAATCTCTTCCTGGGCCTCATCCAGATCCTTGCCGGCGGCCAACGCCAGGCCAAAACGGCGATTACGTGACTGGTTGTCCGTACAGGTCAGCACCAGATCACCCATACCCGCCAGTCCCATCATGGTATCGCGACGACCACCCAGCGCTTCAGAGAGACGCATCATTTCCGCCAGCCCGCGCGTGATGAGCAGGGCACGAGTGTTCGCTCCCGCCTGCAGACCGTCGGCTATACCGGTTCCGATGGCCAGCACATTCTTCACTGCGCCGCCGACCTGCACGCCGATTATGTCGGTCTGGGTATAGGCGCGGAAACCGCTGTGATGAAAGTAAGCGGCAAAGTCCTCGGCCACCTTCTCGTCGCGCGAGGCGATGGTTACCGCGGTAGGCAATCCCTGGCCAACCTCTTTCGCGAAAGTCGGTCCCGAGATGAAGGCCAGCGGATAATCTGCGCCGACCACATCAGCAAACACTTCATGCAACAAACGTCCCGTGCCCGGCTCCAGGCCCTTGGCTGCGCAAGCCAGCCGCTGCCCCTTGAGCATGGGTGCAATCATATCCAGCAGTTCGCGAATACCATGACTGGGCACGTTGAGAATAATGTCATCGGACTGATCTACAACCTGATCAAGATCCGCCATGGGTTCCAGTGCATCAGGAAAGGGGCAACCCGGCAGGTAGCGTTCGTTTACCCTGGCCCCGGCAATTGCCTCGATAGCCTCCCGGTTACGGCCCCACAGCAGAGTGCGCTGCGGCTTGCGCGCCAACTGTATGGCCAGCGCCGTGCCATAGGAACCGGCGCCCAGCATGGCAACGCAGGGGCCGCTTGTCTGCTCGTTGTTCATCCAGGTCAGGATATCAGTGTTTGGTGGCAGCTGTGGCTGATTCGCGCGCCTGATTGACGTGCTGCTGATACAGCGCGTCGAAATTCACGGGCTGCAGCAAAAAATGGGGAAAACCCGCCTTGGCCACCAGGTCGGCAATCGCCTCGCGGGCAAAGGGAAACAGCAGATTGGGACAGTAGGCGCCCAGGATGGCCGCTTCGTCTTCCTTGCTGGAGAAACCACGCACCACAAACACGCCCGCCTGCTGCACTTCGGCCAGATAGGCAGTCTGCTCTTCCAGCTTGGCCGTGACGGTAACGGTGATCACCACGTCGTGCGTGTCGTCGGAAAGACGCTTGACGCCCGTATTGAGCTGGACATCCACACTGGGCTTCCATTCACGGGTAAATATTTCCGGTGAATTCGGCACCTCCAGCGAACTGTCCTTGACGTAGATTTTCTGGATAGCCACCTGGCGGGAGTCGTTCTTCTGCTCTTCACTCATTGATAATCAAGACTCGTCTTCTTTCAGTAGCGGGTCGAGCTGGCCGGCGTAGTCCAGCCTGGCCAGGTCGTCATAGCCCCCCACATGAATCTGGTTAATAAAAATCTGTGGCACGGTGTGGCGGCCACTGATGCGCTCCATCTCGGCCCGGCGCTCACGATCCTGATCCACGGGGATATCCTCGATCTCGACCCCCTTGCGCCTGAACAACTCTCGCGCCATCACACAGAATGGACAGTAGCGTGTGCTGTACATACGGATGCGCGACATGACGATGACCGATTCGCTGTCAGCGGGTGGTAACCGGCAGATTGGCGTTCTGCCAGGCATTCAGGCCACCGCGCAGGCTGTAAACCTGTTGAAAACCCATCTTGCGCAGCTTGTCGCACGCCTGGGGCGCGGTAGACCCCAGTGCGCAGTAACACAGCACCGGGGCGTTCTTGTATTTGCCCAGTTGCTGGCCAGTCTCCTCGATTTTGGTCATGGGAACGTGGCGTGCGTTAAGTATGTGGCCTTTTTTGTAATCGCCGGCCGAGCGCACATCCAGCACCACGGCGTCCTGGGCATTCATGATATGCACGGCCTCGGTCGGATTGAGCCGCTTTTCCCCTCTGAACAGGCGCAGCAGTTCATTGGCGACCAGCAGAATCAGCACAACAGCCACGGCGCCAGATAACAGTAGATGATTGCCGAGAAATTCCAGCAGTCTTTCCATGGTCATTGTATTTGGACACCCGAAGTTCGGTAGATTTTCACTCTTGCCTGCCGCCGGAACTGACGACAAGGCAGCGCATTATCCCATATCGTGGCCCGGCTTGGAGCACCCCTGCCTGCGACGCTGGCCGATCGGTTAAACTTTGCGCATGTCATTACCGTGGACAATCCGATCAGCATGCCCTTCCGGGCAATCAGTAGCGCATACTCGCCGGCTTGGGTGGCTGGCGTGCCTTTGCCTGCTGCTTCCGGCGATGGTGATGGCGGCGGACCCGCCACCTGAAATCAAGCGTAAACAGGCCGACCTGGAAAGCCTGCGCGAGCGCATACAGTCCATTGAGAACAATCTTTCCAAGGTGCGCGAAGACCGGGGCAGCCTTGCCAAAGCCGTGCAGGAAACCGAGCAGGCGATGAGCGCCATGTCCACCGCCATCCGCGAGCTGGACGAAAAAGCCAAAACCCATGAAAAGGAATCGGAAAAACTCACGGTAGAGCGCGACCGGATTCAGGCCAACCTTGAAAAACAGCTGGATTTGCTGGGTCTGCAGGTACGCAGCAGTTATGTTTCAGGACGACAGCAAAAGGTCAAAATGCTGTTGAACCAGGAAGATCCCGCCCTGCTCGGGCGTCTGCTGGCCTACTACGATTACCTGGTAGATGCGCGCTCGGAACGCATTGAGGCTATCCAGCTGGAGCTGCTGGCGCTTATCGATCTGGAAAGCGCGCTGCAGAAAGAGCTGGAACGGTTACAGGGTCTGCGCGAAGAGCGTGCCGAACAACTGGCCGCACTGGAAAGCAAGCGGGACGAACGCAATACCCAGCTCACTTCGCTGGAGAAGGAAATCAGCTCCTCCGGCAAGGAGCTCACGCAACTCAAGCAGCAGGAAAAAGCGCTGGAGAACCTGATCCAGGCGCTGAAGGAAAACCTGCAGATACCGGCTGAATTCCATAACGCCAAACCCTTCGCCAACTCCAAGGGCCGCCTGCCCTGGCCCATGCGCGGACAGCTGCTGGCCCGCTACGGACAACGCAAATATGGCAGTCGCCTGACCTGGAACGGCATCTGGATCAGCGCCAAAACCGGCACACCGGTGCGCGCTGTCTCGACCGGCCGGGTGGTCTATGTAGGCTGGCTGCACCGCTACGGGCTGATTGTGGTGATGGAGCATCCCGGCGGGTATTACAGCCTGTACGGGCATAATCAGGAGGCTACCGTCGCCGTCGGAGAGAGCATCAAGGCCGGCCACATTCTGGCCCGTGCAGGTGACAGCGGCGGACATCGCCGAAGCGGTGTATATTTCGAAATACGTAAGGGCAAACTCCCGGTCGACCCAATCGCCTGGCTACAACGCTAAGCAGTGTTTTTCCAGGGTTTACCCTGACATGGGGCCGTCACCAGGTATGTGATAAGGTGGGCGGATATGTGCCGTTTCGTCACCCCAGAACGGCGGCGCGACTATAAACGTGAACACTGGATATATCGAGACACTCATGCAGGTACGTACTCGCCATAGTTTCATACTGCTGTTTGGCGTATTGATTGGTATTTCCCTGGCCATCGCACACGGCGTTTTCGCCGCCAGGGAAGAGGCAGCCCAGGCCAAGCTTCCACTGAGCGAATTGCGCACATTCGTGGAAATCCTCAACCGGGTGAAATCCGACTACGTTGAGCCGGTTGAAGACGAGAAACTGCTGGAAAACTCGATCCGCGGCATGCTCGATGGTCTCGACCCGCATTCCGCCTATCTCTCCCCTGATGAATTCCGTGAAGTCACTATTTCCACTTCCGGCAAGTTCGGCGGACTGGGCATTGAAGTACAGATGCAGAACGGTTTCGTGCGGGTGGTTGCACCGATTGATGACACCCCGGCTGCCCGCGCCGGCATTCAGGCAGGAGACCTGGTAGTTCGCATTGATGAAACTGCGGTCAAGGGCCTGACCCTGCTGGACGCCGTCAAGCTGATGCGCGGCGACCCGGGCACCAAGGTTACCCTGATGGTGCTGCGTGAGGGCGTGGAACAACCCTTCAAGGTGGACATCACCCGTGACATCATCAAGGTAAAGAGCGTCAAGAGCCGCCTGCTGGAACCCGGCTTCGGCTATCTGCGCATCACCCAGTTCAGCTCGTCCACCGGCAACGCACTGGATGCCGAAATGGACAAGCTCAGGGAGAAGAATGAAGGCGCACTCAAAGGTCTGATTATCGACTTGCGCAACAATCCCGGCGGCGTACTCAATGCAGCCGTGGAAGTGTCTGACGCTTTCCTGGAGAAAGGCAACGTCGTCTCGATCAAGGGCCGCCTGCCGGAGACCACGCAGGAATTCTCCGCCAGCAGTGGCGACCTCATGAAGGGCCAGCCCATTGTCGTACTGGTCAATGGCGGTTCGGCCTCGGCGTCAGAGATCGTGGCCGGCGCCCTGCAGGATCACAAACGCGCCGTGGTCATGGGGACGCAGACCTTCGGCAAAGGCTCGGTGCAAACCATCCTGCCTCTGCAGAATGAAGCCGCCCTGAAGCTCACCACCGCGCGTTATTACACGCCCAATGGCCGCTCTATCCAGGCGCATGGCATAGAACCGGATATCACCATCAGCCCCGTCAAGGTCAGTGCCGCCGAAGACAACGGCTTCAAGCCACTGAAGGAAGCCGACCTCCACGGCAGCCTGATTAACGAAAACGGTGACGAGGGTGAAAACGGTGCAGCCGACTCCCCGGACCTGAGTCTGGCGGAAAAGGATTACGCGCTCTACGAAGCACTGAACCTGCTCAAGGGCCTGTACATTCTCGAGGCCAAGAAGTAACGGAGTCTTTGCCATGGCCCGCGTGCTTGTGCCGCTGGCATCCGGCTTTGAGGAAATCGAGGCTGTTACCATTATTGATGTGCTGCGTCGCGCAGACATTGAAGTGGTGGTGGCGGGCCTGGAGTCCGGCCTGGTAACAGGCTCCCATGGCATCACCGTACAGGCCGACGTGGATATCGACAGCGTGCTGGCCGAAGACTTCGACCTGATCGCCCTGCCCGGCGGCATGCCGGGCGCCGATCATCTGCAGGCCCATGCCGGCCTGCTTTCCAGGTTACAACTGCAGGCTGCCAATAACGGCGGCGTGGCTGCAATCTGCGCCGCCCCCAAGGTGCTGGCGGCAGGCGGCCTTCTGGCAGGACGCAAGGCGACCAGCTATCCCGGCTTCCTCAAGCCCGGCGATGTGGATTATCAGGAACTGCCCGTGGTCGTAGACGGCAATATCACCACCTCACGCGGCCCCTCCACTGCAATACGATTTGCCCTGCAACTGGTAGAACAACTGGCCGGCAGGCAAATGCGTGAGACGCTGGAAGAAAAAATGCTGGTGTCAGCACACGGCACGTAGCACCGTCTGCAATAGTTACTGCTTCCAGGCCCGGTACCAGCACCATAATCCGCCCAGTGCCAGCGCCGCACTGACTTCCGGGCGCACCGCCGCCGCGGTCCACAGCAGGGCGGCGATCAACCCCAGCCCCGTACCCATGATGGTCAGACGCTGGGCGCGCCGTTCGCGCAACAGTTCGTCACGCAGTTCATTGACGCTGTGGCGCATCGCCCTGTCATCCCCGGGCCAGTTACCGTTCTGCATACGCAGCAGCGCCTGATGCGCCAGTTCCGGCAGGGTCTCCGCCAGTGAGGGAATGCGGTCACGGAAACGTTCAAATGTGGAAATGGGGCTGAGGCGGTCGCGCATCCAGTCTTCCATGATGGGCTTGGCCGTTTTCCACAGATCCAGCTCTGGATAAAGCTGCCGCCCCAGCCCCTCAATGTTCAGCAGGGTTTTCTGCAACAGCACCAGCTGCGGCTGCACCACCATATTGAAGCGCCGCGCCGTCTGGAACAGGCGCATCAGGAATAACCCGAAGGAAATATCCTTCAGAGGCCGCTGGAAGATGGGTTCCGATACAGAGCGAATAGCCGCCTCGAACTCATCAATACGGGTACGCTCCGGCACCCAACCCGACTCCAGATGCAGTTCGGCCACACGCCGGTAGTCGCGGTTGAAAAAGGCCACGAAATTCTCGGCCAGATAGCGCTGGTCGGAGGGCGTCAGGCTGCCGACAATGCCGAAATCCAGAGCTATGTAACGCGGTTTCTGCGGATTGCTGCTGTCGACAAAAATATTGCCGGGATGCATGTCGGCATGAAAGAAATTGTCGCGAAACACCTGCTTGAAGAAGATTTCCACGCCACGTTCGGCCAACACCTGAAAATTCACCCCCTCGGCACGCAGGGCGTCGATTTCGTCAATGTTGTGGCCGTAAACACGCTCCATCACCAGCACGTTACTGCGGGTGTAATCAAAAAACACCGCGGGATGATAGATAAGATCGGAGCCGAGCCAGTTGGAACGCAGTTGGCTGGCGTTGGCGCCCTCGCGAATCAGATCCAGCTCGTCGATGATGACCTTTTCGTATTCGGCCACCACTTCTACCGGCTTGAGCCGATGCCCTTCTCTCCAGCCCCATTCCAGCAACTCAGCGAGCATGTACATCAGGGAAAGATCGCGGCGTATCTGCTGTTCCACATTGGGACGCAGCACTTTAACCACCACAGGCATACCTTCATCACCGTCGGCTTCGGGTTTGAGCCGGGCAGCGTGCACCTGGGCAATGGAAGCCGAAGCCAGAGGTTCAAGCTCGAAGTCATCAAAGACCTCGGCCACTGCGCACCCCAGGCCACGCTCGATTTCTGCGCGCGCTACCTCGCCCGGGAACGGTGGCACCTGATCCTGTAATTTGATCAGTTCTTCGGCAATGTCGTCGGGCAATAGATCACGGCGCGTTGAAAGCGCCTGGCCGAACTTGACGAAAACCGGGCCCAGTTCTTCCAGCGCCAGGCGCAGGCGCAAACCGCGCGGCATCTTGCGCCCGGCACGGCTGCCGCCCAGCAACATCCTGCGGTCAGTCAGTATCTCGGCAAGCGCGTACTTGCGGCTTATTCGCAAGATCTGCAGCAATCGCCGCGCCCGACCCAGGCTACGCAGGGGATTCATGAGGCCAGCCCTCCGCGTTCCAGCAACCGCCTGACTCTCGCTTCCATGCGCTCAACATCCGTGCGCAGGGTATCGACAGCATCGAGCCACTCCCGGATGGCTTCACGCTCCATCCAGTCCCGTTGATCGTCTTTGAGAAAATTCAGCGTATCGCGGCCCAGGTTTTCCATGCCACGCTGCCCCTGGCGGAATAAACCACGCAGAAACTGTCCTGCCCGGTAGGCGGCGACATCACCGATATAACGCGACAGCCACTCTTCAGGATCGAAATCGGCGTTACGCAGTATCTCCAGCAGCGCCTGTGCAAAATCGCTGTCACCCTCGATCAGGATTTCCCCACCCAACACCAGACTGCGACCCTTGTCGTCACTGAGCATCATGCGCGCCAGTACCGGCAGACTGGCGGTCACGATCGCGCCGGTCTCCTCCTGCCAGTTGCTCATCACCTGAAAACCGCCGGCGTGTGGACGCAGGTAAATGGTGAGATCGAATTCACGCAGTTGCAGCGCCATCACGCGGTCGCCAAAGGCCTCGAGACGTGTCAACGCCTCGGGATCTTCCGCCAGATAGCGGTTCAGCGCTATTTCCAGCGGCGCAAGCAGGTTATCCGGCAAACGCATCAGAACTTGTAACCGCGATGGACGGCCGCAACTCCACCCGTGAGGTTGTAATACTGGCAGCGCTCAAAACCCGCCTCTTCCATCATGCCCTTGAGCGTATCCTGATCCGGATGCATGCGAATGGATTCCGCCAGGTAGCGGTAACTGTCTTCATCGTTGGCTACAAGACGCCCCATCATGGGCAGTATTCTGAAAGAGTATTCGTCATACAGCTTGTTCAGTCCGGGCACCTGCACCCTGGAGAACTCCAGCACCAGCAGACGGCCGCCCGGTTTCAGCACCCGGAACATCGAATTCAGCGCTTTCTGCTTGTCGGTGACATTACGCAATCCAAAACCGATGGTGATGCAGTCCAGGCTGTTATCGGCAAAGGGCAGGGACTCGGCATTGATCTGGGCAAAGCTGACGCGTTTGACCAGACCGGCATCCACCACCCGCTCGCGGCCATGCCTGAGCATTTCTGCATTGATATCGGACAGCACCACATGCCCGGTCTCGCCCACCTGACGGGCCATCAGCAGGGTAAGATCTCCACTGCCACCGGCAAGATCCAGTATCTGTTCGCCCCGACGCGGCGCGGCCATGTCGATGGCAAAACGCTTCCATAGACGATGCACACCTAGCGACATCACATCGTTCATGACATCGTATTTATCCGCTACCGAGTCAAAGACCTGCCGCACCATGTGCTGCTTTTCGCCTTTTTCCACGGTGCGGAATCCGAAGTGCGTGCTGTCCTTCCCTTTTTCGCTCATGCGGTCCCGTTACTGCCCTTGCGGCGAGATTCTTGCGATACCGGCCTTGGCCAGGCGTTCCAGGTAACGTGCCCAATAGGCGTCCTGATGTTCGCCCAGATCAAGCAACACGTCCCAGGAATAAAGCCCGGTGTGATGACCATCCGAGAAGTATAAACGGATCGCATAATTACCGACGGCTTCAATGCGCGTAATGGCGACGTTTTCCTTTTCCAGGATCAGCAACGGTTCCGCCGCCCCGTGTCCACGCACTTCTGCCGAGGGTGAGTACACACGCAGATATTCGGCGGTGAATCGATATTCCCTGCCATCACTGAAAGCCACATCCAGCACGCGCGACTGCTTGTGGTATTTGATGTCTGTCGGGCGCAGGTTCATGGGGCTTCCGTATGGTCGAAATGACCTTGACGCAGAAAATGGACTGTCTGACGAATTACTTCAGGCCGGGTCATCATGAAAATATGGGTATAGGGCACGACGAGAAAATCCTGCATCCCCTCTACGCGGGCGCGTTCCACCGACACCTTGCCGTCGTCGGACCCGGGAATCAGCAGGGACAGCAGAAAGTTCAGGCTGCGATTTCCCGCGATCACGCCCAGGTCAAAATCCACAGGCCCGAGCTGCAGGGGAATGCTTTCTTCGCCGGTACCCAGTTGGCGCCCGGAGGGACCATTGATCCAGCTGAACAGGCCAAGGCCACCCAGCCTGTCGACCACCTCGCTACCCTGATTCGGCGGCCCGAGCATCACCACCCTGCCCAGAGACGCTGCCGGCTGATGCGCAAGATAGTAACGAAGGAGTATCCCGCCCAGTGAATGGGTCACGAAATGGATGCGACAGCCTTGCGTATTCAGGGGTGGCTGCAATTCCCCGAAGACTCTGGGCACCAGCTCCTCGACCGGATAGTCGCGCGACGGATAATCCACGTTCAGAACCCGGTATCCGGCTTTTTCAAGACCGGCTTGCATGCTGCGCATGGAGCGTGCGCTGCGCAGCATGCCGTGAAGCAGCACAACCGTTTCCGTATCCGGGGTACAAATAACTTTCTCAGGCACAGACGCAGCCGTCGCCGGCACCGCCCAAAACAGCCATGCCAGCAAACCCAGGGGCAGCCACCGGATCATTGCAGTGTCTAGAGAATATATCGGCTCAGGTCTTCATCACCGGCCAGGTCGGACAGGCGGTCATCCACATAGGCGGCATTGACGCTCACCGACTGACCACCATGATCCGCCGCCTCATAGGAGATGTCTTCCATCAGCCGCTCCATCACCGTATGCAGGCGGCGGGCGCCGATATTCTCGGTGGTTTCATTCACGCGGAAGGCCATTTCGGCAATACGCGTCACACCGTCCTTCTCGAAACTGAGGTTGACGCCCTCGGTCTGCAGAAGCGCCGCATACTGTTCAGTCAGGGAGCAGTCCGGCTCAGTCAGGATGCGTTCGAAATCCTGCACCGACAGCGCCTTGAGTTCCACCCGGATCGGCAGACGGCCCTGCAATTCGGGAATCAGATCAGAAGGCTTGCTCAGATGAAAAGCACCAGAGGCAACAAACAGAATGTGGTCGGTGCGCACCATGCCGTACTTGGTCGTGACCGAACAGCCTTCAACCAGCGGCAACAGGTCGCGCTGCACGCCTTCGCGTGACACATCGGCCCCACCCATGCTGCCCTCGCGGCGGGTGACCTTGTCGATTTCATCGATAAACACGATGCCATTCTCTTCCACGGCCCGCAGGGCTTCAGACTTGATCTCTTCTTCGTTAACGCGGCGGGCGGCTTCTTCCTCGACCAGTTGCTTGAACGCGTCCTTGATCTTGAGCTTGGTGCGCTTGGAACGTCCGCCGCCACTCATATTGCGGAACAGACCCTGCAGCTGGTCGGTCATTTCTTCCATGCCCGGCGGCGCCATGATCTGCACATGCGGCGAAGCCTGCTGCAAATCCAGCTCCACTTCCTTGTCGTCGAGCTTGCCTTCGCGCAGGCGTTTGCGGAATACCTGGCGAGTCGCACTCGCTTCACTCTCGGAAGGCTCATCGGCCTTGCCCTGGGCTGGGGGCAGCAGCGCATCCAGCACACGCTCTTCCGCCGCCAGTTCGGCTTCCGCCCGCACCTTGCTCATGGCCCGTTCGCGCACCATCTTGACGGCGATATCGGCCAGGTCCTTGATAATGGAATCCACTTCACGGCCAACGTAGCCGACCTCGGTGAACTTGGTCGCCTCCACCTTGATAAACGGGGCGGCAGCCAGCTTGGCCAGACGCCGTGCGATTTCGGTCTTGCCGACACCGGTCGGACCGATCATCAGAATGTTCTTCGGGGTAATCTCGGCCCGCATCTGCTCGTCCAGCTGCAGACGGCGCCAACGGTTACGCAAGGCAATGGCGACAGCACGCTTGGCATCCTGCTGACCGACAATGTGCTTGTCCAGTTCCGCCACTATTTCGCGCGGCGTCATCACGGCCGCGAAGGATTGCGGCATCAGGCCGGAAGTGTTCTGCGCGTCTTCTTCGGTGATCATCCGGGTAGCCTCATTCATCACCGATGACCTCCAGCGTCAGATTATGGTTGGTGTAAATACAGATATCCGCGGCAATTTTCATGGCGCGTTGGACAATTTCATCAGCGGGTAATTCCGTGTTATCGACCAGCGCCTGCGCCGCTGCCTGTGCAAAAGAGCCACCGGAACCAATGGCCATGACCTCGTGTTCGGGCTCCATCACGTCCCCGTTGCCGGAAATCATCAGGGTGGCCTCCTTGTCGGCCACGATCAGCAGCGCCTCCAGGCGCCGCAAGGCGCGATCTGTACGCCAGTCCTTGGCCATATCCACGGCCGCGCGGGTCAGATTACCGCTGTGCATCTCCAGTTTGGCCTCGAAACGCTCGAACAGGGTAAAAGCATCTGCCGTTCCGCCGGCAAAACCCGCCAGCACCTGATCCTTGTATAAGCGCCGCACCTTGCGGGCATTGCCCTTGACCATGGTATTGCCCATGGAGACCTGACCGTCGCCGCCAATTGCGACCTTGCCGCCCCGCCGGACAGCGAGAATGGTTGTGCCCCGGAATTGCTCCACTGTGGCTCCTTGCTGGGAATTCTGATGAATCTATAGCTGATTTATGGGGACGTGTGCAGATGAAATCAAGGCAGGAAGGCGTAAAGAAGATATCTCACGCAGAGATCGCACAGGACGCCGAGATAAAACTGATTGTCTTTCCGGAAAATGCGCAGCATTTGTCCGGAATCCACGAGCACCTGGTGATAAACCAATCTTTTCCGCCCGTGGGCTCCCCTTTCGCGGGAATGACGTTAAATTGGGGATAGCTTCACCCTTCGGACTCGCAGCCTGGTTTTCCATGCGAGCTCTGCCCGGAACGTCTTTCTTCTTGCACATTAGCGCCTTAGCGCCTTTGCGTGAGGTCTTATTGTCCTTGCGGGCTCTGCGAGAAACCATCATCACAGCAATACAGTGACTCTGCCGTCAGTTTTTCGACTTCTTCGCCCTGGGATGGGCATCGTCGTAGACCTTGGCCAGGCGCTGGAAATCCAGATGCGTGTAGATTTGCGTAGTACTGATGTTGGCGTGCCCGAGCAATTCCTGCACGGCTCTCAAATCACCACTGGATTCCAGCAAATGAGTAGCAAAGGAATGCCGCAGCATATGTGGATGCACATGCCGCCCCAACCCCAGCCGCTTGCTCCAGTAGTCAAATCGCTGCTGGATGGTGGAACGGGAGATACGCCGGCCACGCTGCCCCACAAACAAGGCCACCTCATCCCTGACTGCCATCTCAGGACGCGCCACCAGCCAATTCCGGACGGCCTCGGCAGCCGGCCCGCCTACTGGCACCACACGCTCCTTGCTGCCCTTGCCCTTCACCATCAATTCACCGCCGGCAATCTGCTGCGCGTGGCGCATATCCAGGTCCAGCAGTTCCGACAGGCGCAATCCCGAGGAATAGAACAGCTCCAGCATGGCCTGATCACGCAGATCGGCCGGAGCACGTCCCTTCTGTGACAGCAGCCGCTCCACATGCCCGGTGTCCAGCGCCTTGGGCAGCTTGCGTTTCTGTTTGGGCGCACGCACATCGGCCGTGGGGTCCTGCGTCACAATGTGCTGGTTTCGCAGATAGCGGTAAAAGCTGCGAATGGAGGACAGCAGCCGTTGCAGACTGGCCGGCGAGGCGCCGCCGCGATGACGCTGCGCCAGCAGGCGCTGTACGTGGTTATGGTCCAGGGTTTGCCAGTGCTCCAGGCCCTGATCAATACAAAAAGCCTGCAGCAATTTCAGGTCGTTGAGATAGGCCGCGGCGGTATGTTCGGAAAGGCGGCGCTCAGCCAGCAGATGGCGTTGAAACTTCTCCAGCCACTCACCTTGCGCCGGCTGCATCCTACTCGGTCGCTGCCGGTACCTGTTCGAAGAGATCGCGCAGCGAAGCCGCCACCAGGTCCGCCATCAGTTCCAGGAACATGGTGCCCATGTCCGACTGGAAGTGATCGGCATCGACACTGGCCAGCGCCAGCATGCCCATGGTGCTGGGCTTGCCCAGCGGCACCAGGGCAGCCGAACGCAGTGGCTTGCTCTTCTTCCAGTTCGGAAACAGCAGGTTGGCCTGCTCTGCCGCCAGCCCGCCACACTCCACCTGCCCCATGCGGAAGAAGTTCTCATAGCTGACCAGCACCGGATCTTCGCCTGCCAGATAACGCAGTCCCTTGACCGGTGTTGTCTCAGGCGTGTTATCACCCAGAATCTTGATGCCGAGGAACAGCGCATCCACGCCAAAATCACGCGTCAGACAGGTTTCCAGACCTTGCAACACTTCGGCTGGCGTCGTTGAAGCAATCAGTGCCCGCGCCAGGCTATTCAGATGCATAACCCGGTTTTCGTTTTCCCGGGCCGTTTCCAGCAACGTGGCCAGGCGCTGCTGTAACTGGTGATTGCGACTGCGGATCACCTCGATCTGCCGCTCGATCAGCGAAACGGCGCTACCGCTGGCATGTTTGAGCGTCAGGTGTTCCAGCAATTCGGGATGGTGATCGAAGAAATCGCTATGTTCGCGCAAATAGGCTACGACCCCTTCCTCGCTGGTCTCTGCAGCCTTGGCCTTCCTGGTTGACGTTTCAGACATGTCTCCTCACAGTGCTGTTGTTTTATCCGGCCTGGCCGAGGTCGATCTCACCTTCAAAAACGGTGGTCGCCGGCCCGGTCATCAGAACCGGTTCTCCCTCCCCGGCCCATTGTAATTGCAGTATACCGCCCCTGAGCGCCATTTCCGCCTGCTCACTCAGCAAACCCCGCTGGCGACCAGCCACCATGGCGGCGCAGGCGCCACTGCCACAGGCCAGGGTTTCCCCCGAGCCACGTTCGAAAACCCGTAGACGGGCATGTCGATCATCCACCACCTGCAGGAAGCCGGCATTGACCCGCTGCGGGAAACGGGGATGCGATTCAATGAGCGGACCCAGAGTTTCCACCGGGGCGCTGTCCACATCGTCCACCAGAGTCACCGCATGGGGATTACCCATACTCAGGGCGGATATGTCCAGACTCCGCCCGTCCACTTCCAGCGAATAAAATGTCTGCATCGACTCAGCCTGAAAGGGAATATCTGCCGGCTCAAAGCGCGGCACGCCCATATTCACCGTCACCTGGCCATCGGGAAGCAGGATCAGGCGCAAGGGGCCGGTACAGGTCACCACACGGATTTCATCGCCCTCGAACAAGCCCTTGTCATGCACAAAACGGGCAAAGCAGCGCGCACCGTTGCCGCACTGCCCTACCTCGGAGCCGTCGGCATTGAAGATGCGGTAACGGAAATCTGCCGAAGCATCCGGCGGCGGCTCAACAACAAGGATCTGGTCACAGCCAATACCATAGCGCCGGTCCGCAATAAAGCGGGCCTGCTCTGTCGTCAGGCTGAGAGGCTGCTGCGTAGCGTCAAACACCACGAAGTCATTACCCAGGCCGTGCATTTTGGTAAAAGATCTGTTCATGGCGCACATGATACCGGCCACTCATTGCCCGAGCGAGCAAATGCCCTATAATCGTGCGGTTATGAAGCGTTTTCAGCCCAAATGGTTACTGCTCGCCCTGGCACTGCTTGCGGGGCAGTGGACTGTGCTTGCGCACAGTGCTGAACATACCGCGCCTCAACAAACTCATGATGGCCTCTGCGTCATCTGTATTCAGAGCCACAACCTTGAGCAGGCCCAGACCAGCAGCATCGTTTCACTGCCGGCGATTGCGGCCCGCTTCGTGCCCGCCAGCCAATCATCGCCTGCACCGGCTGATGTGCGCCTGGCCGAGGCCAATATCCGCGCCCCACCTCACACCATTCTCTGACTGATTGTTTGAATCTGGCAGGCAAAATCCGCCTGCATTCAGTGATTGAATGGAGTTTAGAACATGCGAATGTTCCGTATAGGCGCCCTGGCAGGCGCCGCATTTTTGTTACTTATGCCATCCCTGACCCAGGCCCAGAACGGTGGTTCCGGCAGCGGTTTCAACCCCAAGATAAGCCTCATCCTGCAGGGCAGTTACGCCGATTATTCCGAGGGCGATTCGGCCGTGCGCGGTTCTCTGCTTGGCGGCGAATCCGAGCTGCGAGCTGACGGCTTTTCACTGGTGGAAACCGAAATTGCCGCAGAAGCCAATATCGACGATGCCTACCGTGGCTGGGTCACTCTCGGCCTGCATGAGCACGACGGTGAAACCGAGATTGATGTGGAAGAAGCCTATATCAACACACTCAGCCTGCCACAGGGCTTCACGGCCAAGTTTGGGCGCTTCTTCTCTGACATTGGCTATCTGAATAAAACCCATAGCCACGCCTGGGACTTTATCGATCAGCCACTGGGCTACCGGGTACTGCTTGCCAATAACTATCGTGATGACGGTATCCAGCTGAAATGGATTGCGCCGACTGATCTGTTTATGGAAGTGGGTGCAGAAGCCATGCGTGGCGCCAGTTTCCCGACCAACTGCGAAGATTGCAGCGGCATTAACACCGTCACCGTCTTCGGCCACCTCGGCGGCGACTTTGGCACCGACACCTCCTGGCGACTCGGGATCTGGCATCTGGATGGCGACGCAGAAGGCCGCCAAAGCTTTGGCGACGGCGCCACCAATGAAATATTTGACTTCACCGGTGACACCACTCGCAGCGGCGTCGACATGGTTGTGAAGTGGGCGCCCAACGGCAACCCAAGAGAATGTCATCTCATCGTGCAGGCCGAGTACATCATTGGCGATGAAGACGGCACACTCGACTTCAGTGACAACGGCACCCTGGGTGCAGTATCGAGCGCCTACGAGGCGTCCCCTCAGGCCTGGTATGGTCAGGTCATCTATCAGTTTGTACCACGCTGGCGTGTCGGTCTGAGATATGACTGGCTGGAAACTGATAACGACCTGCCGAACAACCCGGCTGGTCAGTTCAACAATCTGCTGAACAATGACGACCCACAGCGCATCAGTGCCATGGTTGATTTCTCACGCAGTGAATTCTCCCGTTTCAGAATTCAGTACAACCGCGATGAGTCACAACCCGGTGGTGAAGTCGACAACCAGGTATTCCTGCAATACATCATGAGTCTGGGTTCACACCCGGCTCACCAGTACTAGGAGAAAATCATGCGAGTATTCATCAATGCAGCCTGCATGGTGTTCCTCATGCAGGCTGGACTCGCTCATGCTGGGCTGAAGGTTTTCGCCTGTGAACCGGAATGGGCTGCGCTGAGCAAGGAACTCGGGGGCGAGCATGTGGAAGCATTCAGCGCCACCACTGCCCAGCAGGACCCCCACCTCATCCAGCCAAGGCCGAGCCTCATCGCCAAATTCCGCCAGGCGGATCTTGGCATATGCACCGGTGCGGATCTGGAAATCGGCTGGCTGCCGGTACTGCAGAACAGCGGAGGTAACCCCGCCCTGCGTCCGGGAGGTGCCGGCTTGTTTTTTGCCAGTGAGGGCCTGGATATGCTGGAAATCCCCGAACGCCTGGACCGGGCCGACGGCGATGTCCACCCGCAGGGCAACCCGCATGTGCATCTGGATCCAAGGAACATGATCCCCATCAGCAAGCGTCTGGCCGGGAAAATGGCACAGCTTGATCCTGCCAATGCGGATGTCTATGCCCGCCGCCAGGCCACCTTCGAGAAGGTATGGCAGGGCAAAATCAGCAGCTGGGAAGCACAGGCAGCGCCCCTCAAGGGCGTGAAGGTGGTGGCTCATCACAAGTCCTTCAGCTATCTGTTTGACTGGCTGGGCATAGTGGAAGTGAATAACCTCGAGCCCAAGCCCGGCATCCCGCCCAGCGCGGCCTACCTCAACAAGTTGCTGGCCGAACTGAAAACGGAACCTGCGAGCATGATCTTGGCGGCCACTTACCAGTCGAACCGACCGGCAGAATGGCTGGCGGAGCGCACCCGCTACCCCATCGTCATCCTGCCGACCACAGTAGGTGGCGTTGAGGGAACGAACACGCTGGAAAGGCTCTACACGACAATGATCAGCATGCTGCTGAAGACGGCTCAGGCAGAGAGCAGTTCGTGACGGGATTCGACTGGAGCCTGCTGGCGGCCCCGCTGTGCGCGGGGTTACTGGTCTGCATCACGCACATTCCGCTGGGGCGGCGTGTGCTGGAGCGGGGCATTATCTTCCTGGATCTGACCGTGGCCCAGGTTGCGGCGCTGGGCGTGACCATGGAGATGCTCTGGAACCACGGACCCGGGCATGAACATGCAGACTGGCACGCACAACTGTCGGCCACCGCTGGCGCGCTGGCTGCAGCATTGCTGCTGGCATGGACAGAACGCCGCTGGCCACAGATTCAGGAAGCCCTGATCGGCAGCCTGTATGTGCTTTCAGCCTGCGTGATGCTACTGCTGCTCGCCAATGCCGCCCATGGCCATGAACAGCTCAACCAGCTACTTGCCGGACAGATACTCTGGGTCACTTTCGATGATCTGCTGGCGCCATTGATGATTACTCTGGCTGTGCTTGCCGCCATGGCGCTGGGCGTAGTCCGCAACATCTGGGGCTTCTATGTGCTGTTTGCCGTGAGCGTAACGGTATCCGTACAACTGGTCGGCATCTTCCTGGTATTTGCCACCCTCATCCTGCCGGCGCTGGCCGTGGTCAAACGGCCGACACTGCCGGCTTTTGCCATCGCCGGCGTCGTCGGCATTGCGGGTTACACGCTGGGTCTGGCCTGCTCCGCACTTTTCGACCTGCCCTCCGGCCCGCTGGTGGTGTTGACACTAGCTGGCATGAGCGTAACCGCGGCGGCGATAAGCATGCTAATATGCAATGTTATAAAGTAACATTATTGGAGATTTATTCATGACACAGGGAAAGCATTTTTTCACTGTATCGCTGATGTCGGTACTGGCGCTGCTTCTGAGCGGCTGCCCCGGCGACAGCGATGACTACAACGAAGGTCATGTACAGGTCGCACAGACACAGCTCGGCGACGAGCATGATCACGAGGAAGACGAGCATGAACATGAGTCTGAAAGCGGCGGCCGCCTGGTTTTCGGCGAAGTCGAGGGCGAGCACTCCCATGTGTATGTCTACGATCTGGAGACTGAAGCCAACCTGGAGGAGTTTGAGTTCGATCACGCGGTAAGCGCCATCCATGCCAGCCCGGCTCAACGCTATGCGCTGATCGCCCAGCGTGACGACAGCCATGTCAATTTCATCGACGGCGGTCTGTGGTCGGAAGAACACGATGATCACGCGCATGTGCACGAGGAAGATCCCCTGCTACTGGCCATGCAGCTGGATAACTGCATCCGCCCGACCCACTACGAAGCGCACGAGGGCCTGGCCGCCCTGTTCTGCGACGGTCTGGACACCGAAGAACTGCCCGCCAGCGTGAACCTGCTGTCGGACGCCAGCATCGGCAACGGCCAGATTATTGCCGAGCAGGTGTTCCCGACCTGGATGCATGGCACCGCGGAACCCCGTGGCGACTGGCTGCTGGCCACCCACCGCGAATCCGATGCCGAAGGCAGCCTGCCCAACCAGGTGGACCTGTACGAACTGCATGGGGATCATTTCCATCACGAGCACCGCTTTGCCACCCTGTGCGACGGTCTGCACGGCAGTTTCTCCAATCACGATTACAGTCTCTTCGGTTGCACTGACGGCGTGCTGGTGATTCACCAGGAAGGCGATACGGTCGAAGATTTTCATGATTTCAAGCTGTCGACCCCGCACCGGATCTCACAACTGGCCGGACATCACGAACTGGAAGAATTTGCCGGCTTCAGCGGCAGCGTGCTGTATGCCATCAATCCCGAAGCTGAAACCGCCACGGAAATCAACTGGCGCAACGGCGCGGACATCGAGCGCGTGGCCCATGCCATGGACGCACACGGCGAGCATTTCCTGATCCTGGACGATGAAGGCACCTTGCACATTCTTGATCCTCACGATGCCTGGCAGACGGCGGCCTTTGTCACCGGTGTCGCCACCGCCGGAGACGGCGACCCCGCTATCCGCATCGCCCTCAGCCATGCAGAAGAACTGGCATTCATCACCGACCCGGCCAATGAACGTATCACCATCGTCAATCTCGAACATGGCGACATCGAGGGACACATCAACCCCGGGTTCGCACCCTTCGATCTCACCTGGCTCGGCATCGCCGGTGAGGATGAGCACGACGAACATGTGCATGAAGAATCAGAAGAAGAGCACGATCATGAACACGACGAAGCCAAAGTGCTCGAAGATGCGGCTGGCAACACCGTTGAACTGGAAGCGGCCTATCTGGTAGTAGACGGTTTCGAACTGGTCAAATGTACGAGCGTGGCCAGCCTGATGCAGCAGACTTTCAGCGGCATCATCGGCACCGCCATGGCTCAGGACGGTCATAATCATGGACATGATCACGGCGGTGGCGGCAACGAGGTGCCGGACGACCAGCGCAACCTGAACCGCGCGCACGTCATCAACCTCATGGAGCCGGACGAGGCCCTGCTGATACTGGGCAACATGCGGGTCGAACAGGGCCGCTACTGCAAACTGCGCCTGTCAGTGGTACCCGCCCAGGAAGACGCCTTCGGCATGCCGGATGATCCGGACATGATGGGCAAGGGCTTCCACCTGCAGTGGCACCAGACCGTGGGCGGCGAGGAGTCAGAGAAATCCGTCGACAGCAGCGGCCTGCCGCTGGCGCATACGGTCACCCTGGACCTGGAGCCGCTGAGTGTCGGAGAGAACCATTATCACCTGGTGGTTGCGCTGAACTACGCGCATATCCTCGAGGACATCGACCTGTCCACTATCAGTGATGAGGATTTACCCGCCGCGGTTCTTGAAGGCATCGCTCACGCGCTGGAGATTCACGACCAGGGCGTGGGAAGACTGGACTAGGGGAGTAGATGGAAAAGGGGCCTGCTGGATGCAGGCCCCTTTTTTTGTGTTTACCCTGGCGACTAGGAACCCAGCGCTTCCTGCTTCGCATCATGCAGGCGGTAGACCGCGCCGTATTCATCCGGCGCATACAGCTTGAAGCGACCCTTGAGCCGCACCGGCCCCCAACCAAATTCCAGGCCCTTCTCGGCAAACACCTCGATAGCGCCAACCGGACCGCCGGGCAGGTGGAAGAAACAGGAAGGTGGCGTGGAAACCAGCAGGAAATGCTGCTGCTTGTCCATGGACTCCAGCGGCATGATGAAGCCGATCACTGATACTTCCTGGCCGTCCAGCGCCTGTACTTCTTCGGTGAAGTCGATGCGGACCGCATCGTCGAGGTAGGTCACGCGCGAACCCAGCAGTGTTTCCCAGGTGACAACGCCCTCCGCGGCATCCACCCCCTGCCACTGCAGGGCCTCGTCGGCGATCACGTTGAGCAGGATCTGCTGTTTGACGCCGTTCCAGGACACGCTGATCACATCCTCACCCTGCTGCACCGGACGCACCGCAAACTGCATGACGCCGGCATCATCGGTGAGTCGCTCGGCACCGATGAAGGCACTACTCCGCGAAGAATGTATTTTCAGGCCTTGATCGGAGACCGGAATGCCTTCCCGGTCCATGAGCGTGACGTCGATAAAGGCCAACTGACCGGCAATCACATCCAGCATCCTCACGCCCTGCTCATTCTGATACAGGCCCTCGTTATAGAGCTCGACCGTGACCGGCGGCGGTTCCTGCGGGTTGCCCTTGTCAGGCGCTTTCGCCGTCTGCACGCGGCCGGCGTCGCTGTCCATCACGGCCGATGCCGGCTGCGAATTATCACCCACCGCCGGCGCTTCAGAAACTTCATCCGAGGCACCGCAAGCGGCCAGAGTGCAGAAACCCGCGACCAGAACAAAACGTAATAACATCAGCCTTCACTCAGTATGCGCGCCACATCGGCGCGGTAAAGCCGGATGGCCGGCAGCGCGGCCGCCACCATGCCCACTGCCAGGGCCGCCGCCACGATGGCCAGCTCCTGCGGCAGGAACTGTGCCCCGCTCAGCACCAGCCGTTCATCCGTGACGGCGCCCAGCAATTCCGCCGCCGCATGTCCCAGCAACAGGCCCAGCACGGCACCGGCCAGGGTCAGCAGCAATGCCTCGATCACCAGGCTGGCGATTACCTGCCAGCGGCTGGCACCCAGGCAGCGCATCATCGCCAGGTCATAGCGCCGCGCTTCCAGGGCGTGATACAGCGCCACGAAAATACCGATGCCGGCGGTCGCCACCAGCAACCAGCCAAACAGGCGGAAACCGTCCAGGCCAATGCCCACCAGATTGAGCAGGCGCGCCGTTTCAAAGGCCGGCGAAGCAGCCTGCAGCTGCGACTGAGTGTTGATCTGGCGCGGCAGCTGGGTGGCCGCCAGCGGGGTCTTGTAGTTGAGCAGCATGGAGGTGATTTCCGGCGCCTCGGGCGCCGCATCGCCGTGTACCGCCCATACGCTTTCCAGGCCGGTGAATATCAACCGGTCCGCCACGGTGCCGGTGGCCTGCAGCACGCCGACTACCCGGTATTCGCTGTTCTCGTGGGCATGACCTCTTTCACTGAAACCGTGCACGCCGAAGAAGCTTTGCCCTATTTGCATGCCGGCTGCCGCCACCTCGGCGCCTACCGTGACTTCGCCGGGCGCTTGCCACAGCCGGCCCTCGGCGATTGCCGCGCCGTAATGCGCCGGGTAGTCATGACTGGTGCCGACAATACGGAAGCCGCGCCAGGAATCGCCCAGCGCCTGCGGAATGGCCCGCCGCACCATGGGGTGCTGCGCCCAGCGTCGAGCTTCGGCATAGTCGATATTGCCGGTCGGCACATCGGCGTGATACACGGCCGAGAGAATCAGCTGCACCGGACTGCCCTTGGCGCCCAGCACCAGGTCGACCCCCGCGGCATCACGGCTCATACGCTGGTTCATCTGCTGCGCAAACAGGGCCAGCAGCACAATGGTGGCAATGCCGATCGCCATCAGCAGCACATTCAGGGCCGACGCCAGGCGATTGCGCCGCAGATAGGCCAGCGCCAGGGTCCACAGGTTCATGCCGCCGCCTCCAGCACCAGACGCTGCTCGAAGTGCCCCTGGATACGGGCGTCATGCGTCACCACCAGCAGGGTCGCGCCGATCGCATCGGCCTGGTTGCGCAGCAGGTTGATCACCGTTGCCGCATTGGCGTCGTCGAGGCTGGAAGTGGGCTCATCGGCCAGCAGCAGGCGCGGCCGGTTGGCCACGGCGCGGGCAATGGCCACCCGCTGCGCCTCCCCCAGCGACAGATCGCCGGGATAGGCATGCAACCGGTGTCCCAGGCCCAGCGCCTCGAGCAATACCTGCACCTGCCGGGACTGCTGTGGCTGTCGCGCGAGATACTGGGCGAGAAGAATATTGGCCGTCACCGTCAATGACGGAAGCAGATGCAGGCGCTGGAACACGATACCCATATGGCTGCCGCGGAAACGGTCGCGCCCGGTTTCGTTCATGGCGTAAAGCGCCTGTCCGTCGATATCGATGCTGCCAGACGAGGGCTTGAGCAACCCGGCGATTACATGCAGCAATGTGGTCTTGCCACTGCCAGAGGGGCCAAGAATCAGATGATGCTCACCGCCGCCGACCCGGTAATCCGGCAGGGTGAGCACACTGCGGCTGCCATAGCGGTGCTCCAGACCCTGTATTACTAGCGATGCGCCCTGCTTTTGTTGCATAATGTTATGTTATAACGTCTTGTGAGGTGAAAAATGCGGCAACGCAGCTGGGACATCGTCGGAATCTGCGCCACATCTGCCTGCGCCATTCACTGTTTCATCCTGCCAGCGATCATACCGGTGCTGCCTTTGCTGGGCCTGCAATGGATTGCCCAACCCGGTTTCGAAAGTACCGTGCTGGCCATTTCCATCGCCATCGCCAGCTATGCCCTGCTCAATGGCTATCGCCATTATCATGGACAGATGTGGCCGCTGGCCTGTGCACTCGTGGGTTTCCTGCTTTACGCCTTCAAGGGCGGTCTGGGCGAGCAATATGAGCCCTGGATCCTCAGCGGCGGCGCCTTGCTGATCGTATTTGCCCATAGCATGAACCTCCGCCTGCGCCTGAAAATCGCCAGTCAGTGATCTTCGTGACCATGCTCTGGGTCATGCTCTGCCTCACCCTCGTGCACATGTAGTTCAGCCTCCAGCGTCATCAGCTGACCGTTGTGCAGGCGCACTGCCAGCGCCAGAGGCAGATGATCACCGTCCTTGATGCCTTGCTGCGGACCGGCCAGGCCGAGCCGACCGTTGTCGCCATCAAGCTCCAGGCGGCCGCGTGCCGGTACGGTCAGGCTTTGTGCCGGCCGGAAGTGATCGCCCTCGCGCAGATGGAAAGTCACCGTTTCGAAAGCCTCGCTGGAAGCTGAAACGATTTCCACCGCCTCCGCGCCCGGATTCATCACCTCAAGAAATCCCGTGGTTTCGACGCCCTCTGCCGGTACTGACATCCAGGCATGCTCGACATGCACCTGGCCCCGATCCGAACAGGCAGCCAGCAGTAACAGCATGGCCGGCAACAGGCATTTGTACAGATTGTCTGGCATAGCAGTCCTGCTTCACCGATGTAAAAGTGAAACTTTATAACATACTAAGACCACGACTGGCGCCGCAGGTTCAAACTAACCGGCTGACTTGCCCTGCGCACACTCCGCACAGGTGCCAGAAACCTCGACCGTATGGGATTGCGGCCGGAAGCCACGGGTGCGAGCCAGGTCGCTCAACGTGCCGTCGAGGCCGGCGCTTTCCAGCTCATCCACCTCGCCGCACTGGCTGCAGATCAGAAACTGGCTGGCATGCGGATGATCGGGATGGCTGCAGGCCACATAGGCATGCAGGGTTTCCAGCTTGTGGATGAGATGTTCCTGAAGAAGAAATTCCAGGGCGCGGTAAACGGTGGGCGGTGCGGGCTTGCGGCCACCCTGCCTCATCCTTTCCAGAATTTCATAGGCGCCGATCGGCTGGCCCGCCGCATGGATAATACCCAGCACTTCGCGTCGCTGGGCCGTGAGGCGCACACCACGCTCGTCGCACATAGCCTGTGCCTGGTCCAGAAAGCGGTTCAATTCACTTTTACGCATAAGCAGGCCAACAACCCGAATAATGTAACAGTCTATCAGGTGTCGGCATCAGCCTCTTGCCTTCCTTTTAGATCCTGCCATCATGCTGGCATGAATAATGAGCTCACCACCCATCACGGCGGCTGCCACTGCGGCGCGGTGCGCTTTTCCGTCCGCGCACCGGCGGTGATACCTGCCACGCGCTGCAACTGTTCCATCTGCAGCATGACGGGATTCCTGCACCTGATCGTGGAAAAGGATGACTTTACGCTGGAACAGGGTGGCGACGACCTGACCACCTACAGGTTCAACACCGGCACCGCCCAGCATTACTTCTGCCAGCACTGCGGCATCAAGTCCTTCTACGTTCCGCGCTCACATCCTGACGGCTACAGCGTCAATGTGAACTGCCTGGACAGAGATCACATCCAGGATATTCGGATCAAGGATTTCGACGGCCAGAACTGGGAAGCCTCGGTCCACACCATCCGCTGAAAGTTACAGCCAACGAACCCATCACAGGGCCCGACAACTCTCCCCTTTTGAGTCAAGGAAGGATCGAGGGGCTGTGGAAATGACAGTTGTGAGGGCAGGCGTTTCAGAAACAAAGAAGCCCCGCCGAAGCGGGGCTTTCACACTCTCCCCCGGGCTATTCGTGTATTTCAACCGCCTGCTGGAATGTCGGCCGGTTAATCCAGTGAATCGGTGGCGTCGGCAGGAAGGCGAATGAAGTCGCCTCCACGGCATCGTGATCCTCCACCGTAGTGCCGCCATAAATCTGCGTGCCGTCCCAGGCCGCCTGATTGCCCAGGCCGCCCAGATCACTCAACGCCATATCCATGGCGCTGACCACCGCAGCACGGCAATCGGCCAGCGCATCAGAATCGGCACAACGCAGCACCTTGTAATCGGTACGGCCGGACTTGTTCAGGGCCGTACGCAGCACGCGGTACATGAACTGGAACCAGCCGCCCTGGAAGGCGGAACCGACCGGCCCCGGCGCGTCCAGGCGACCCTGGATCACCGGCCCGCCGACCGCCGCGAGCTGCGGCAACAGGGTTTCATTCAGATGCTGGAACCAGGCATCGATGAACACTACGGCGGCACGATGGTCATAGGCGCCGTCCTGGTCACGGTCACGGCGCAGCGACCCCAGCCCGTTTCCGCCATTGATCCATTGCTGTGACCCATCCCCCATCCAGGCTTCAAGCAAGTCGACAATCGACTGTTGATCAGCCGTCAGGGTGTCGGTTTCCAGCACCTCGACCAGCAGCGGCACCACATCCAGACCCCGCAGGTCGGTATAGGCGGCATCACCCATGATCTCGATCATGCTGGCCAGATCATGCTTGCGGCCACTGGCCTTGAAAGCCTGCAAACGCTCGGACAGATGGTTCACACGGTGTACCGGCCCATAGTCACTCTTGGTATCGGCTGCCCACCAGCCCGGCGCGCCATTGTTATTCCAGTTGGCCAGAAAACCGGAGGGCGGGTTCACGTCCTGTACATGGGCATCCAGCGACAGATACCCCGGCCATTCAAAGTAGCCCGGCCGCCCGCTGACACTGTCGGCTTCCACCGGAACGGCGCGTGTCGGGAAGGTTACGGCGCCATCCTCGGCATCACCGCCATAGCTGGTAAAGAAGGCGGGACCCAGATTCTGATCGACCTCCCACTCATAGTTACCGTCGCCCCACACCGGCAACTCCGGATGCTGCTGGGGATGACGCCTGGGGTACAGGCCGCTCTGGATGAAAGCGATATCACTACCGTCCGCATACACCCAGTTGAAGGTACTGGTCATGCTGTTGAACAGCTCGCGGAAACGGCGATGATCCATGTCCTCGCCATTGTTCACCATAGTGGCGAAGGGAATCGTGGCATCCACGTCCGCCATGAAGGTGGAACGCTGGGTAGACACCGCCACCGGCGCGCCATTGACGGTGGCCGTTGCCACCACCGGACCATAGTGCGTACGCATAATGAAGCGGCTGATCGCCTCCGCGGTCGGCGAGCCGCCCAGGGCGATGCTGGCCGGCGTCGGCACCGCATCCCAGGTATCGGTACGGCGGTAGAACTTCACACACTCGCCATCGAACATGTAGCCGTCAGCATCGGGAAAGCCATCGTCATCGCCATCGTCACGCGACGCCGGGCTGCCGTCGGTATTACACATCATCGACACGCGGATATCGGTGAAGTCGGAACTGGCTGACGTCGGCGACCAGGCGAAATCACGTCCACGACCGATGGTGATATACGGCACATTGACGGTGGTGATACCGCGCGCCGCGATATCGAATTCCGTGCCGCCGGTGGACACCACTGCCGCTTCCCACAGCAGCTGCGGCTGGAAGTAACCGGTCTGCGGCCCGCCTACCATGATCGGAACGCCGGACTGGGTCTGGTCCGCGCTGACCGCAATCCAGTTGGACGTGGTGCGCGGCAAACCGTATTGTTCCAGCGTATGGTGAATACTGTTCGGATCCACCGAAGCCATCAGGCTTTGTGCTTCGACCCCCTTCGCAGGTTTCAGGGGAGGATGCCACTCTTCCTGCTGCAGCTGCACAAGACCGCCACCCCCGCCGACAGGCGCTTCCAGATCCGGCGCGCCTCCGGTCAGGGCACCCGTAATCTGCCCCAGCAGATCACCCAGGAAAGGGACGCCCCCCAGATCGATCAGCGGCAGAGGCGCACCGCTGTCGCGGCGCAGGAATTCACGCCCGACCAGGCTGTCCACATCCCAGATCGCCACACCGGCTGGCAGATTCTGCGGACAGTTTTCACTCACGCTGGGCGGCGATTGGGTGGCGAAACGCCGGTTGGTGGAATGGGTAGTTTCCGGATCATCGGCATGGCGGATATCGCGCCAGAACTCGCAGGCCGCCTCGGGAATACTGGTAGAGCCCGGCCCGAAACTGGCATCCAGCTTCTGCAACAGCTGCAAGTTGCTGGCCTCTCCGCCACCGCCCAGACCCAGGGCTGACTGGATCAGCACAGCGTTGGCCACGATGTCGTTCACCGTGAAGGGACGCGGTGGAAACAGCGGTGGTATTTTCAGGCCCAGCGTGGCGTATTCCGGCGGCACCTCGGCCAACCCTTCCGGCGTCTGCAGATAGGCCACATAGGCGTTCATGCCGGCCACGAACATTTCCGTGTCATTCAGGAATATGGGCCCCAGATCGCCGATCTTGGCGACTGCCGTATTCACGATGGCCGTCAGTTCCTGTTCGTTGTAACCGCCGGGCACGCCGAATTCGAGATCCAGGTCAAAGGTGGTTTCCGAAGGCCCCAGCTTCTTTGAAGCCTCGCCGCGGCCGACATCGCGCAACAAATCCCACAGCCACAAGCGGTCCTGCGCAGATGCGAAACCGAGACCGAACTGGGCGGCGGAACGGTCATCACCCAGCACATAAGGCACACCCCACTGGTCACGTTCAATGGTGACCTTGCTGCCATTGGGCGCCGTCAGTTCGCGGCTGGAAACCACAGTGCCTTCCACCGGACGCAGGCCGGCCGGCTTGAAGTAGTTGCAGGCCTGATCAGAGGAAGCCTGGTGCTGGTCGATACTGTTGGGCGGTACGCAGCTGTCGGACTTGAGCCCCATCTGCGCATAGGCCAGGTTGCCGTAGAGATCGAGCTGGTCCCGGTAGTTGTCCGGGAATGACAGGGCCGGCACGCCTGGCACGGGCGCACCCACACCACCGGCTGCATTACCGTTGCTGCCGGCCGGCACAATGTTCATGAAAATACTGTCGCCGTCGGTGATAGGCGGGTTGTTGCCTCCGCCGCCGTCGTCGTTGTCACTGTTACTGCAGGCGCTCATGCCCGCGGCGAGAATAGAAATCGTCAGCCATCCTGCAAGATGACCCATGCTGCCCTGCCTCATGCTCTCCTCCGAATCCAGGGACCGGTCTTCGCCGGTTCACAATGTAATTACCAGTTAATATTCTGTGACCCCTTGGATATAGCCGATTATGACCCAAGCCACCCCCACTGTGCATGCTGTATTGCAGCGAGACGACGTCAAGCGGGAAAGCCTGCTTACCCTGCTGGCGCGTTTTGGCCTCGAACTGGTGGAAACAGAAACCACCTCGAATATCCCCGGCAGCTTCTGGGGCGATGAAGAAGCAGGCCTGATCGAGAACCGGCTTTATGCCCGGCCGGACACACCCATCCATTCGATTCTGCACGAAGCCTGTCATTACATTTGCATGGATGAAATCCGGCGCAGCGGTCTGGACACCAACGCCGGGGGTGACTATGACGAGGAAAACGGCGTCTGCTACCTGCAGATTCTGCTGGCCGATGAACTCCCCGAGATGGGCCGCCAACGCATGTGGGCCGACATGGATACCTGGGGTTACAGCTTCCGTCTCGGCTCGGCACAGGCCTGGTTCGAGCAGGATGCCGAGGATGCCCGGGCCTGGCTGCTGGCGCATAATCTGATCGACCCGCAGGCCCTGCCCACCTGGCAGTTACGCAAGCAATAAACCGACTGGAGGCCATGATGAAGCTCTATCTCGCACCCGGCGCACCGAGCCCGTTACGGGTGGAACTGATGCTCAAGTACAAGGACGTTGAGCTCGACACTGAAATGGTGGACCTGCGCAACGGCGCACAGATGCGGCCCGAATTCCGCCAGATCAACCCGCGCTGCACGGTACCGACGCTGATTCTGGATGACGGCACTTGTCTGACTGAAGTCATCGCCATTACCCAGTTTCTGGACAGCCTGTATCCGAATCCACCGGCGTTCGGCACAACGGCTCAGGAACGCGCCGAGGTCGTGAACTGGATGCACAAGATTTTCGTCGATGGATTCATGGCTGCTGCCGAAGCCCTGCGTAACAGCAGTCCCGCCATGAAGAACCGCGCCATGCCCGGCCCGGTGGATATCCCCCAGATTCCCGAACTGGCTCAGCGCGGACTGCAGCGGCTTAGGACGTTTTTCAGCAGCCTGGATCAGGGGCTGGAAGGCCGGGAATATCTGGTCGGCAACTCGCTGAGTCAAGCTGACATCGACGCTTTCGTCATCACCGACTTCGCTGGCTGGGTCAAGGTAAAACCCACGGAAGAACAGAAAAACCTGCTGGCCTGGAAGGCCCGGGTGGAGTCGAAGCTGGGCTAGGGTTTACCCCCTCACCCCAACCCTCTCCCGCCGGGGGAGAGGGAGAAAAATATGGCCCTGGTGCCAGAGGAAACTAATGACCGCCGCACCTCAGTGGCGAGCAGATCACCCCTTCCCCCTTGAGGGGGAAGGCCGGGATAGGGGTAAGAAAAACTAGCCGGCCTTGGCCTGATTGGCCACGGCTTCGGCGGCTTTCCTGGCCGCTTCGGCATCACCGAGGTAGCGCCGGTCCAGCACTTCCATGTCCTCGCCCAGCTCGTACATGAGCGGAATGCCGGTGGGGATATTCACACCGATGATGTCGTCGTCGGAGATGCCGTCCAGATGCTTCACCAGGGCGCGCAGGCTGTTGCCGTGGGCCACGATGAGCACCGTCTTGCCGTCGTGGATATGCGGCACGATGGCTTCATCCCAGTACGGCAGTACGCGGTCCAGCGTGATTTTCAGTGATTCGGTGCCCGGCAGCAGCTTGGGATCGAGATGCGCGTAGCGACGGTCGTGGCAAGGATGCCCCGGATCTTCGACCGGCATTTCCGGCGGCGGAATGTCAAAGCTGCGACGCCACACCTTGACCTGATCCTCGCCATGCTTCTCGGCAGTCTCGGCCTTGTTCAGGCCCTGCAGGGCACCGTAGTGGCGTTCGTTCAGACGCCATGAACGCGTCACCGGCACCCACATCTGGTCCAGTTCGTCCAGCGCAATCCACATGGTGCGGATGGCGCGCTTGAGCACCGAGGTGAAAACCAGGTCGAATTCGAAGCCCTCTTCCTTGAGCAACTGCCCGGCACGACGCGCTTCCTCGCGCCCCTGTTCGGTGATATCCACGTCCACCCACCCGGTGAAACGGTTTTCCAGGTTCCACTGGCTCTGGCCGTGGCGCAGTAAGACAAGGCGCGTGCTCATGGGGCGACTCTCCCGATGCTTGGAATAAAGATTTCAGAGGGCGCGCATTTTAACAGATTCAGTACGGCACCCTGGGCAGATCGACCATATGACGCTTTTTCAGGCGTACGTAGTGCTCGGCGGAATACTTGAGCATGGCGCGTTCCTCATCTGTGATGGGCCGCACCTGTTCCACCGGGCTGCCACGATAGAGATAACCGCCTTGCAGATGCTTGCCAGGCGGCACCAGGGTTCCAGCTGCCAGATAGACCTCGTCCTCCAGCACGGCCTTGTCCATCACGATGGCGCCCATGCCGATCAAACAACGGTCGCCGACCGTACAGGCATGCAGGATGACGCGATGCCCGATGGTGACATCACCGCCCACCGTCAGCCCCACGCCGCCTTTTGTGTAGGGACCATCGTGAGTCACATGCAATACGGCGTTGTCCTGGATATTGGTGCGCGGCCCGACATGGATGCTGTTGACGTCGCCCCGCACTACCGCCATCGGCCAGACAGATACGTGGTCACCCATGGATACATCGCCCAGCACCAGGGCCTGTTCGTCTACGTAAACGTAATCCCCGAACGAGGGCTTCTTGCCTTCAAATCCCTTGATCATGCCTTGGATATTCCCGAGCCCTAGCGCATGGTGACGAATTCTTCGGCCGAGGTCGGGTGAATCGCCACCGTGTCATCAAAATCCTTTTTCGTGGCGCCCATCTTCAACGCCACGGCAAAACCCTGGGTCATTTCGTCTGCACCCTCTCCAATGACATGCAGTCCCACAATACGCTCATTATCACCGGTTGTAATGAGCTTCATGCGGGTTGCACGCTTTTCGTCCAGCAAGCCGTATTGCAGGGCGTTGAACTGGGCGCTGTAGACCTTCACTTTATCGCCGAAAAGTTCGCGGGCCTTGGGTTCGGTCAAGCCTACAGTGCCAATCGGCGGATGGCTGAAGACCACGGTCGGGATGTTGTCATAGTCAAGATGCCGATCCAGCCGCTTGCCGAACAGACGGTCGGACAGACGCCGCCCGGCGGCGATCGCCACTGGCGTCAGCGCGGCCTTGCCCGTCACATCCCCCACCGCATAAATGCCTTCGGCGCTGGTGTTCTCATAACGATCGGTTCGCACGGCGCCGCGGGTATCCGGCTCCAGGCCGGCCGCCTCCAGATTCAGGGCATGGATATTGGGCTCACGACCAATGGCCCAGATCAGGGCATCGGTTTCCAGCACGCCCTTGCCATTCTTCAATGTCACCTGCAGACCACCCTCGCCCTCATCAATGCGCTCCACCTCGGTTTCGATATGCGCGGTCGGCCCATCCACCTGCATCAGCTCCAGCAAATGACTGCCGAGCATGGGATCGAATTCTTTCAGCAGATGATCACGCCGCAACAGCAGATCCACATGCGAACCCAGGGTATGCAGCAAACCGCCCAGCTCCACCGCGATATAACCGCTGCCGACAATCACCACGCGTTTGGGTTGCGTCTGCAACGCAAAGAAGCCATCGGAGTCCATGCCCAGGGCGGCGCCCGGCACTTCCGGCCAGCTCGGCTGCGAGCCGGTGGCAATGAGGATATGCGGCGCGGTGAGTTGCTGACCGTCCACGGCCACTACATGACGATCCACAAAACTCGCCTGGCCGCGATAAAGCGTGACCTCGTCCTTCTCCAGGTTGCTGCCATAGATACCGTTCAGGCGGCGCAGATAGGCTTCGCGGCGTTGCACCAGCTTGCCCCAGTCCAGCGACCAGCCCTCAACATTGAAGCCATAGCCGGCACTGTTTTCAATAGCCTCGGCAAAGCCAGCGGCATGCCACATCAGCTTTTTCGGCACACAGCCCACGTTGACGCAGGTGCCGCCCAGCAGATTGTCTTCGATCAGGGCCACGCGGGCGCCGTATTGTGCCGCCCGGCGCGCCGAGGCAATACCGCCGCTGCCACCGCCGATTACGATGTAGTCATAAGAAGCCTGCGCCATGCGGCATCTCCTGAAAATGAATAAGGCTAACTTAGCAGACCGGCGGTTTCACAGATTTCTTGTTTCAATGCTCAATTAATAATCCCCAGGCGCAGCGCCGTAACGGCCGCGTGAGCACGCGTTCGGCAATACAGCTTCTGGTAAATGTTACGAAGATGCGATCCCACCGTGGGCTTCTTTACATTGAGCAGCCGGGCGATCTCCCGATTACTCATGCCATCGGCAACCAGCCCCAGCACTTCAAGCTCCCGGGGCGTCAATGCTTCAGTACAGAGAAGTTTCCGGGTTTCACGGACTTCCATCAGCATGACTGCTAAACGCCTTACTTCAGCCGCTTGGCGAGACGCTTCATGTTGTTCGGCGTGAAGTAGCCTTCTTCGAAGCTCTGGGTGAAATCCGGGAATTCGTCTTCACTATGCAGCATGGTCATGAAGTAACGACCGCTCTGCAGGTCGTAGGAGACTTCCGGACTCCCCGTCGTGGTCGGCACCCAGGGGATGGTGATGAGATGGCCTTCCTGGTACTTCCATAACTCGCCGCGTCCGTCGTAACCATCCATGGCGGCTATAGACCAGGAATCCTCATCCACATAGAAAGTGCGGCGGCTCAGTTGATGGCGAATACCCTCGCGCATGGTGGCTTCCACCACCCACACCCGATGCAACTCATATCGGGTGTACTCCGGTCGAATGAATTTGGGGCCAATAAAATCCGCATATCGGGTGCCCGGCACATTCATGGCCGTGCTGTTATACGGAATATAGATTTCCTTCTTGCCCACCAGTTTCCAGTCATAGCGATCCAGCGCGCCATTGAACATATCGATCTGGTCGTTGAACTGCTCACCGTCAGTGCCGGGGCTGGGCGCATCGTATCCGACACTGGGGGCGCGCGTGATGCGCCCCATGCCGGGGTTGAAAATCCAGGCCAGGCGACCGCTGCTGCCCAGGCCGGCCTTCTCATGCACCAGCGCCAGTTGGCCGGCCACGCGGGCCGGCGCGGTTATGCGGCCCAGGAAGTAGGCGATAGGCGTATCTTCGAGTTGACCGGGGTTGGCGATGTTGCCATAGGCAAAGAACACGTCCTCCAGTTTCTTGGTCAGCTGGAAGCTGCCGTCCAGTTCCACAATGGCTTCGTTATTGTTTCGCACCAGCGAATCACCGCGGTAACGCAGCTTGTGATTCCAGATCACTTCGGCGCCGGACTGGGGAATGGGAAAAGCATAGCCCAGCCGCGCGCCAGTCACGGTATCCGTACCCTCCAGCCTCGCGGAAGTGGCGTTCCTGATCGTCGCTTCATTGATCGTGGCCGGATAAAAAGCACCGCGCTGCGAAGCATATACCGGGATGGCGTAACCTTCGCGCCCTTGCAACAAAGCCTTCTGCCCCTCGGTCAGCTTGCCGGTGTGCTCGGCCATGTTGGCCCTGGTGATTGTGAACAACGGAGCATCGCCAGAATTCAGGCCTTTCACCAGTTCGACCAGTTGAGCGTCATCCGGATGGCCTTGCACATTTTTCTGCGCATCGTTGTACAGGCTGGCGCCCCGCCATTCGGGAATGCTGCCGTCCCCGTTAGCGGCTTTCAGACCGCCCACCGGTGTCAGGCCCTGGCCCAGTCTCGCGGCCTCTTCGGCGCTGACAGCGGCCTGACCGGTCGCAGCCCTGGCCATGAGCCAGACCAACAGCATCAATTTGATCAGGTTGCGTGTCGTCATGGCTGTCTCCTAGAAGGTATAAGAAATACTGAATGAAATGTTGTCGCGGTCGCGTACGGGGTTATGCTCGTCGCCATCTAGGTACTGATAGGTCAGCATGCCGCCCCAGTGCTGGCCCTTGAGCACTTCCAGCCCGAAGACCGCCTCGATGCGGTCTTCGAGGAAATTCTGTACAGGTAGTGGCGCAGTCCCCTTCACATCGTGGAACAGCACCAGCATGGGATTCAGCGACATGCCCCAGATCACGTCGTTGTATTCCAGCCGCAGCAGGGCGCGATAACCCATGGAGAAGTCGTCGGCGAAACCATCGGTCTGCTGGGTGGGATTGAAACGGCTGGTGTCCATCGCCCCGCCACCCGTGCCGTCCGCACCGGGGCTGTAGTGTGTGTTCTGCGGCGAACCACCCTCGAACTGCAGCACATCCAGCGACGGCATATCCGGGTAAAACATCATGCCGAGTTCCAGCATCAGGATGATGGTGTCGGCCTTCAGCGGGTTGCTGCTGCCAAAAAGACGCAGGCCGGATACCGAAAGCTGGTGCGCATCCAGCTCTTCATAACCCCGCACATACTGGCCGGCCACGGCCGTCTGGCCGCGGTAACGGGTCTGCAGATAATCGGGAATCAGGCGCTGGCCGCTGGGAATCGTGACCGGGAAGCCCAATGGCAACCCGGCGCTGCCCAGCAACAGGCCGACCAGATCATCCACACCGCTGAGCAAGGCGAGTTGGGTCAGCCCTTCCAGGCCAATCACGATATCCCGATCCGGTGTGCCCGGCTGCAGAGCGGCAAAGCCTACGTCGATCAATGACACCTGTGTCGGCATATCGGGTCGATAGGCGTATTCGCCCGACACCGCCCAGGCCCCGATATTGGTAGCGAAGCTGGCCCCGAACATGCGAATGTCTTCCGGGTATTCCAGGAACAGCTTGGCGGTGTCCAGCAACAGGGGTTCCTCCCCGGTACCGCCACTGAGCAGGCCACTGAAGCCGCGACATACCACAAAGGCCTCGGCCACGTTGTCGGTCTGCATGTCCCGCAGGCAACTACGATCTGCCGCAATGCCGCTGCCGTACGGCAGACGGCTGTGATAATTCATGGCATAGAAACCGAACTCGGTGCCGTTGTTGATCTCCTCGGCAAACCAGGTCAGGCGGGCGCCAAACTGCCCCCCGTCCTCGGGCTCACGATCCGGCAACAGCACATTAGTAAAGGAGGTGTCGGTGACCAGGGCCGCCAGCGGATGCTGTAGTCGGTGCTGCCCGTCCGGGTCTTCCGGGAACTGGCCCATGCCGGCCAGACCATAGGCATTCTCGCGGTAGAGCTGGTCCGCCGGGCCGAAGAAGCTGCCGGCCGGGTCGGCCACCACCGGCTCCCAGCCGAACTGGTACACGCCTTCCAGGGTGAGATTCGGTGTCAGATCAAAAGATACCAGCGCGGCCGGTATCGGCCGGTGCAGTTCATTGAGCTGGAAGCCCGGCTGGTGCAGACGCCGCGCGTCGGGTGGGTTCCATTCATTAATACCATTAAGGGCAACCAGGTTGGCCACGCCCCAGGGAATCTTCTGCTGGCCGATGGTAAAGCCCAGCGCCCGGCCACCAATGTAATAACTGCCACTCAGATAAAGCTCCGCCAGCTCAACGTCGTTGCCCACCAGTTCTTCCAGCCGGCCATCGCGTTTGGTTTTGCCGGGCTGGTAGGTGGTATTGAAGTGGGTTTCCTCAAAATCCGTATTCACTTCATCGTAGAAAGCGATCCCCCGGGCCTTGAACACCAGGTCTTCCCACATCACGTTGATATCCGTCGTCAGCTTGGCTACAGCGGCAACGGCATCACCCTTGTCGTAGTTCATATTGCCGTCGTCATTGTTATGCCCGGAGAAGGCGCCGGGGGCATTCACCAGCCGCCGGTTCGGTTCCGGGTCACCCTCCAGCGACAGGCAGTCATCGCCGTCACAGAGATGCGGATTCAGATTCAGCTTGCCGATCAGGTTCGGGTCGCGGTCTTCCACGCGCCACGCGCCACCGAGACTGATGCGGTTATTGATGCTCACATCGAACGCACCCCACTGGGTTTCCCAGGCCCAGCTGCGGCCGGCATGCCCCAACCACAGGACAAACAGCAATGCCACGGCACTCACGGCAGCTTGTGAACCTCTCATCGTCTTCCTCCGGACACCTTGTGTTTATGCACCCAATCGCAGTGACTTGCTTATAAATACTATGAATTATCGTTATTGATATATTTATCAGTTTGAGCTAGGCTAGCGATAACTGATGAATTTGTCAACTATGATTTTTCTATTTATTTTTTGTGCGGAGCAGCAGGCGCAGAGCGTCTGAGGAGGAGCAGGAATGATTTCTACAGACATCAAGAAGGAAAGCCTGGTGTTCTACGATTCGCCGCTGTCGCCCTGTGCACGGCGCGTACGGGTGACGCTGGCGGCCAAACGGATCCCGCACCAGGTGCAATACGTGGATATCAGCCGGGCCGAGCAGAAGACGGCGGCCTACAAGGCCATCAACCCCTTCGGCAAGGTGCCGGCGCTGATGCACAACGGCCGGCCGCTGTGGGAATCCAACATCATCACCCAGTACCTGGACGAGGCCTTTCCCGGCGCACCGCTCTACCCGACCGACGCCGGGGACTATGCAAGGGTGCGGGAATGGCAGGCTTTCGAAATCCGCTTTGCCCAGTCCTTCTTCATGCTCATGTATCACCGCACGGTCGGCGTCTTCATGCGCGTGTCGAAAGCGAATATCGAGCAGTTCATTGCTGGCATCAGGCTTCAGAGCGATGACCCGGCCTTTATCGAATTCAACAAGAAGGCCTACCTGGGCACGCTCTTAAGCGAGCAGGAAGAAGCCGGCCATGTGCAGGTGCTGGAAAACGGCATCCAGACCATGGAAGACTGCCTGTCAGACGGGCGGCCCTATTTGATAGGCGCCCGATTCAGCCAGGCCGATATATCCGTGTTCCCCCGCATACGCATGCTGACTTTTCTGGGTATCGAGGTGAGCGCCACAGGCTATCCGCGTACGCGCCAATGGCTGGATCGGGTAGCCGCCCATCCCAGCATGCATGCCTCCATGACGGCCAATGAGCAGATGATGTCCAACCCGCTCATGCTGCGTATGATCCGCTGGGCACGCTTCCGCTCCCTGCAGCCCGCCTCGAAACTTTCGCTGTCGGAAAGACTGCGCCTGAAAATCATGCGCAAGCTGTTTTCGCTGGATGCCATGAAACTGGAACGTGCGGTGAGCCGCATCCGCAAGACCCTGCCCCGTCGCCGCCACACGGTGCCGGTTGCAGAAGCGGCCGCCCCCGCAAGCCCTCCGTCCCGGCTGGTCCTGCACTACAACCCGGCCACGGAAGAAGGCCAGACGGCCCGCGACCTGCTGCACTGGCTGGGCGCGGACTGCAGCGGGCAGATCAGCAATGCTGCCCTGCCCTCGCTCACCCTGGATGAGGTCAGCGTGCAAGGCCTGCCGACCATTGTCGATGTGCTGCACCGGGCACTGCCGCAGGCCGCCAGGGGGTTTCCTGCCGACGCCTACGCCCGGGCCCGGGCGCGTATCTGGGTCGGCGGCGACAAGGAAGGCGAAACCAAGTATCTCAAGCCGGCGCTGGATACAGAACATTGCCCGCCCGAAATTCTGGAGGCGGCGCGCGGCTTCATTCGGCAACAGATCAAGCAGGTGGATGCCGCATTGGCGGATGGGGACTGGCTGGATCAAGCGTTCGGCTTTGCCGACATCGTCACCGCCCGCCGCCTGCAGACCTACTGCGCCGACTTCGGCAGTCACGACCTTGAAGACTATCCCCGTGTGCAGAAGTGGATAACCGCCGTTGAACTTCAGCTCGGCGACAAAGAATCCATCACTCCTGCGATGCAGGAGGCCTAGCCATGGCCATCATCAATCCTCCGAATCTTGAGGTGCGACAACTGAAGGGTCTGCACCTGTATCATGCGGGCCTGTCGAGTTGTTCCCAGCGCGTGCGGGTAGCACTGGAGGAGAAAGGCCTGCCCTGGGAAAGCCACGTCATCGACATCGCCAACGACGAGCATGTCACCAGCGACTACCCCACTATCAACCCGAAGGGGGTTGTGCCCACCCTGGTGCACGATGGCGTCGTGCACATCGAATCGGCGGACATCCTGGCCTACATCGACAAAACCTTCGACGGCCCTTCACTGAACGCCGGCAACCCGGCGGAAACACATTACTGGGTGGAGCGCTGCGATGAGCAGCAATATGCCCTCAAGGTTACCTCCCACGAATTCCTGTTCAAGCTCAAAGCCCGCAAATCACCCGAGGCGCTGGCTCGCTTCAAACGCCTGCAGCAGCATAATCCCGGGCTGGTGGAATTCCATGAAATGTTTTCATCGAAGAATGGCCTGCCAAAAAAACTGATCCAGGATTCAGTGGCCAGGATCATGGCCGACACCTCAGCACTAGATCAGCAACTCGCAAACCAGCCTTACATCGCCGGCAAGCACTTTTCCATTGCCGATGCCGCCTGGATGATCAGCGCCCACCGCTATGCCCTTATGGGTTTTCCCACCCGGCGATTTCCAAATTATTCGCAGTGGTTTGCCCGCATGCGCCAGCGCAAGTCCTACCGCGGCGCCTTACAGAACTGGGAGCCCAAGGGTGCTATTCGTGCCATGGGCATTTACACCGCTTACCGCCGCATGACAGGCACCGACTTCTGCGCCTTCATACCGGCCTGAACCCGCAAGGAGAAACATCATGATTGTAATCACCGGCGCCACCGGCAACATTGGCCAGCATGTCGTGGCTGAACTGAAAAAAGCCAACGCGGACTTCCGCGTCATGGCCCGCAACCCTGACGCCGCCCGGCCAAAGTTGGGCGATGTGTCCATCGTCCAGGGCGACATGGACAACCCGGCCAGCATGCTAAAGGCCTTTGCCGGCTGCGACGCGCTCTTCCTGCTGTGCGTCCATGGCCCCACCATGGAGGCCCGCCAGCTGCGTGCGGTGGAAGCCGCGAAACAGGCGGGCATAAAACGCATCGTCAAGGTCTCCGGCTCGCCCAACACTGTTGAACAGCACAGCCCGGCCGACACGGGCCGCGAACACTGGGCCATTGAGCAGGCCATCAAGCAGAGTGGTCTGGAATACGCCATGCTGCGGCCCAATTTCTTCATGCAGAACCTGCTCGACCTGCCCGCCAAGATGGTCAGCAAAGGTCAGACGCTGAAGATGCCCTTCCCCAAGGACCTGCCGATCAGCTTTGTCGATACCCGCGACATCGGTGCATGCGCCGCCCGCTGCCTGATGGCCGGGCAACCCCTGCATGACACTTATGAGATTACCGGCGCCGCCTCGTCATTTGCCGAACTGGCTTTTGTGCTGAGCCAGATCCTGGGCCGCAAAGTGAAATTCAAGGCCATTCCGCTGGGCCTGCTGGGCATTGTGCTGCGCCTGAAGGGACTGGACCGCTGGTCTATTGAACATCGCAAACAGATTATCCGCATGTTCCACCAGGGCTCGGGTTCCAAGGCCAGCCCCGACGTGGAGAAGATCACCGGCCATGCGCCCAGAAACCTGAAGAATTTCGTGAACGACACCCTGGCTTACTGGGAAGGTGCTGAACAGATATAGCGGCTCAGTCTGATGACCGGGGCAAGCCCGCCATCAGGCTGGACACCAGCAGCCAGGTCGATTCCTTGGCGACCTCACGTTGTCTGGGTGACAGGCCGGCGCGAATGGCGTCGTGCACCAGCCACTGGCAGGCCGCCATCACCGACTTCAGAAAGGGCCGCGGCAGCTTGCCGTGACCACGCTGCCTGAGCCAGGCATCCACCACATCGGCTGTCTGCTCGAAGGCTTCGTTCACGATGCGATGGGCCGGCGAGTCCGGGTTATTGGACTCGGCAAACACCAGCTCGGCGAAGCGCGCCTGATCGAAAATGGCGTCGAGCATGGCGTCCAATGTGGCGCGCAAGCCGTCGGGGTCATTGCCCATTTCCGGCAGACGTGCCAGCAGAATCTGCTGAACAGGCACGAAGATGGATTGCTGGTAGAGACTATCCACCAAGGCATCCTTGTCCTCGAAACAGCGATAGAAGGTGGGCCGCGAGATATGCGCCCGCTGGCAGATCTGGGCGATGGACACCGCCTGGGCGCCCTGCTCGATAAACAGCGCCACCGCCGTCTCAAGGATCACTTCCCGCTGGGCCTCGATGCCCGGGCGGGGCTTGCTTCTGCCGTCTTCAGTCTTTGCCATCCTTTAATTTTACATATTTGTAAGATTGTTGTTAATATTACAGCATTGTAAGTTAATGAAGCGGCCGGCTGGAGGACACCCCATGAATCACAGCATCACAGCGGAGCAAGGCATCTCCCTATCCACCCCACTCGGCGGCGTGACACCGCGCCTGATGGATCCCGCCGTAAGCCGCCTGTTCATGGGCTGGACCGCCCTGTGGTGGGGGCTGGCCGGGGCCTGCGCCGTGGCCTTCTATCTGGGCGCCCTGGATTTCCGCGACAGCAGCCGCATCTCCCTCTATGGCATCAGCATCTGGCTGAACGGCTGGCTGCTGGTCTTCCTGCTGCGTCCCGGCGCCAACCGTACACGCTCGGATCTCTTCCACGACGCGCTGGCCATCTGGATGCTCAGCTACGCCTTCACCAACGTAGTGTGGGAGATTCCCTGGCTGATCTTCTCGCCCATCCTGTTCGTGGACATGCACAGCCTCGACGACCTGCTCGCCCATACCGAATACATGCGTGAAAGCATTCTGCACATGTACTGGTGGTCGCTGGGCTCGTTTGCTTCGGTGGACCTGCGCACCATCAATCGCGACCCCACCTTCTACACACTGGAGCTGTATGCCTTCGTCAACCTGCTCACCGTGATCTACTTCTTCTACCTCAACAAGAAGGGCTCACCGCATCGCTACCTGGTGGCCGTGATCGGCTGCGGCGAACCAGTGGCCTCCACCTTCATCTTTTCCTTCACCGAGGTCTTTGCCGGCTTCGAGAACATGGTGGGCGGCGTGGCCGACACCCTGCTGGCGCTGGTGTGGACGCAGTACCAGTATTTCGTCTTCCCGCTCATTTTCGGGGTGCTCGGATACAAGCTGTTGCGTGAAGACCTGGCGGCCAGCAAAGCAGCATAATCAATCCCCATGGATCTGCTGCCCCAACTGGACCGCGCCAGCTTCGACCTCATCCTGCTGGTGTGGGTGCTGCTGTGTGTGATCTCGGCCGCAGCCATGCACTTTGCCGGCATGATGCCCATCAGCAACCGCGAGCAACGCTCCGGCCTGCTGATCCTTGGCGATATCGACAAAAAAACCGGCTGGATCATTCTCGAAACCCCGGTGCTGGTCACCGTGGTCTTTTGCTACCTGGCCGGGGTGCAGGCTTCAGGCAGTGACATCAACGGGTCAGTGGTATTCGTTGCGGCCTTCTTCGTGCACTACTTCCACCGTGCCCTGATCTATCCCTACCGCCTCAAGGTGAAGGGCAAGCGCATGCCGGTGCTGATCATGCTGTTCGCAATGAGCTTCTACATCATCAACGGCTACATCATCGGTTACTACTTCGGCGCCTTTAAGGCCTACGACAGCAGCTGGCTGGCCGACCCGCGCTTTGGCCTGGGGCTGGCGATGTTCGTCATCGGCATGGCTATCAACATCCACTCCGACAACATCCTCATCAACCTGCGCAAACCAGACGAAACCGAATACAAACTGCCGCGCGGCGGCTTTTTCCGCTGGGTGTCCTGCCCCAACTACTTTGGCGAAATGCTGGAATGGATCGGCTTCGCCATCATGTCCTGGTCCATTGTCGGCCTGGTATTCGCGATATGGATCGCCCTGCCCCTGATGGCCCAGGCGCTCAACGCGCATCGCTGGTACCAGAAACACTTCGGCGACCAATACCCGCCAGAGCGCAAAGCGATCATTCCTTTTGTGCTGTAGAAAGCACCGGGATTCTAGATCGCAGTAATCCTTTGTAGCGTATCCGGATACTTGTCGAGCATCCTCAGCAAGACCAAAGCCTGTTTATTCGGCTCTGCTCTTCCCTGCTCCCAGTTTTCCAGCGTCCTGGGGTTAATGGAGAGATAAGTCGCAAATACGGCTCTCGACATATTGAACCGGGCCCGAATCCGGATCAGTTCTTCAGGAGAAATGGTTTTAATCGGCTTGGCAGTAACTGCATGGGTCCGCAAGGTACGCTTACCCTCGCGCTCCTCGGCCAAAGCATCCAGGCCTTCTGAAACCTCTGCAAACAAATTCCGTTTGGTCTTCATTTCCTGCTGACCCATCAAATTAATCTATACGCAATTTGCGTATAGTCTAGCAAGGATTAATCGGTTGATGTATTGCTGTAAGATTCGGTGCTACTCAATCACTACTGATGCCAGCACTCATCACCTATCAACTGAAAAATGACGACAGCAACACCAAATACCAACCACATCGCCCAGGCCCAGCGTATGCTGGAACTACAGGACGAACTCAACACCTACACCAACCGCAAGGACGTGGCCGATACAGGCAGCGATTCCTGGAAAGACCTCGGCCGCGAGTGGTATCGCGCCATCTGGATGGAAGCGGCTGAAATGATGGAACGCCAGCCATGGAAATGGTGGAAGTCCGCCCCGGAAAGCGACCTTGAGCAGCAGCAGATCGAACTGGTCGACATCTGGCACTTCCTGCTCAGCATGTTTATTGAAGAAAGCATTGATGCTGAAACCGTAGCCGGCAGTTTCTTCACCGGTACGGGAGAGCCCTTCAAGGATCAGCAAGACGCCATCGAAGGCGTCGCCGCCGAGGCACTGAATTCAGAATCCTCAGTCGACATCGGCCTGAAATTCGGCCGCGCCTGCAAGGCCTTCGACCTCGACTTCAGCAAACTCTACGAGTACTACGTCTACAAGAACGTGCTGAATATCTTCCGTCAGAAGCATGGCTATGCCGAAGGCACCTACCAGAAAATCTGGAATGGTAAGGAAGACAATGTGCACCTGGCTGCGTTAAAGAAAAGGATTGATGCTGATGGGACGGGTGGAGAGGATCTTTATAATTTTGTTTATCAGCAGCTTGAACAGGTTTATAAAGACGAATAGAAACATTTGCTTGATTCGTTCTATTTATTAAAAAATGGCCAAGAAAAGAAAAAATAAGCCTGTAAAGCCAGATGAATTCTTTGCGAAGGGGCCGCTGCGTGTCGCTCGCTACGGTAGTAGCGTGCTCATGGAGACTAACTGGCCAGAGGGTGCTCACGCCGAAATGCAAAAAAGATCGGCCGCCGAGTACCCCGAAATTGTCAAGCAGATAAACCAGCTTGTTAATGAGATAGCTAAGCTAGTAAGCGAACTTCCGCCAGAGAAACTTCTACACCGTGCTTGGTGGGAACTGGCCGTTCTGGTTCTGAAGGCAGAGGCCGAATCCGATCTAGATCATGACGACTCAGTGGCCATGCGCATGATCGATTACATACAAAGTGTCATTGCATCAGTTAAACCTTCACCCGACCAGCGGGAGGATCTGACTGATGAGGAATGGGACAAGCTGCGCGATCTTGTCGATCAGCTATTCGGAAAAGTAAACCTCGATTACCAAATCTGCCGGACAGCAAAGAAAAAAGCCGAAGACGAAAATTACAACGATAATCTGGAAGATTACTACTTCAAGGCACAACTCTACTGGTGCAATGTCCGTGGAAATCGCTATCAAGTTCATATGCTTGCCTACCTGCGCGAGCTATTCCTGCCACATACAGATGTGCTAGCTGAGTTATTTGGTATCACGGCAGACCAATTCGTCGATGAGCTATCCAGCATCTGGCATTCACAAACTTTTGGCATAGGTGAAGCATTTGAAGAGATGGAAGCCTTCCAAAAAGACTCAATGGCCGCAGTCGAGGAAAAGTTGAAGGCAGACTCCTCCTTAAGAGAATTACCTCTAGAGGAAATCATTCAAAAGGTTATCCTTGAGAATGGATGGCAGAAAAGGCAGGTGAGAGTCCTTGGGCGGGTTATTGGCTCTGATTTATGCAATGTGGAAAAGATCACTTCCCTGCCAAAGGCACTAATTGACGAACTCACATGGGAGGCCGGGGAAGATACTGAATTTTTCGCCGACGGGGACTTTCGCGGATGGCCACTACGAATTTGGCCTGTATTTAAGCGCCCCCTTATCCGTCTAGATGGGCAAAGCTACTGCTTCGATCTACACGGCCTGTTCGACAACATATATAGGGGTATGGAGCGCATCATCATGCGCCTCAAGCCAGATTATCGGCAAACATGGAATAATATCCAAAAAAACCAATCGGAAACGTTACCGTTTCAGCACCTCGAAAAATTACTCCCTGGTGCAACTATATGGCGATCCGTAAATTACCGCTGGTTCCCCAGCGAAAGCGCTACTACAAAGGATTGGTGCGAAGTCGATGGTTTACTCGTCTACGACAACCGCCTTTTTGTAATCGAAGTCAAAGCAGGTGCTTTCACTTACACATCGCCGGCAAACGATTTTCCGGCTTTCATTTCATCGCTAGAAAACCTTGTTCTAAAACCAGCCGCTCAAGGCAAGCGTTTCCTAAACTATCTGGATAGCGCAGAAAATATTCCACTCTTCAACCAGGACCGAGAAAAGGTCGGCGAACTTAGAAAATCAGATTTTGAGAAGGTCGTCATCTGCCCGGTTACCCTTGACCCCTTCACCGAAATGGCTGCCCAGATTCAACACCTAAGAAAAATTGGGGTTGATGTCGGTAGCGCCCCCGTCTGGGCCATCTCTCTGGACGATCTGCGTGTATACGCAGATATATTCGAAAACCCCTTGAGATTCCTGCACTACGTAGACGAAAGGATGCTGGCGTTTAAGTCAGAATTGATCGAGCTAGATGACGAACTGGACCATCTCGGCCTTTATCTAAAACATAACAACTACAGTCTATACGCCAAAGAGATGCAGGGAGCCTCCGGTGCTCAAATGCACTTTACGGGCTACCGAACGGAAATAGACAAATTTTTCAACGCTCGCCTTCTGGACCCCTCCGCCCCTTGCCCTCTTAAACAGGACACACCAAGCCGCATAATAGAAATAATCGATAAACTTGCCGCAAGCGCGGCTCCGGCTAGGGCAACACTATCTGGTTATCTACTCGACCTTGATTCAGAGACACGAAAACTTGTTGCGGCATCCATAGAACAAGAAATCCTAAGCCAGCCTGAAAACAAACGGCCCAAACCTTTTTCTACTCATGGCGATGTGGCATTAACCGCCTTTTGCTATACCGACCCTTGGGTTAGCCGAGATACTGGCTTTGCTGAAGATCACGCAAAATCCGTCCTGTTAATCAACGATGAAAAGAATCGCCTGCTGCTAGAACTGAGTTACTCCCAAGACGGCGTGCTTACCGATGTTAACTGGGAATGGATAGCCGCCTCAGACATTTCACCCACTGAGCTGCCGCGCCTCAAAGAAAACGCAGAAAAACTGCGCTCGAAACGGATTAGCTCAGCCAGGGCTCGGAAACGGAATATCGGTCGTAACGAACCATGTCCTTGTGGCAGCGGCAAAAAATATAAGAAGTGTTGTATACGCAGAATGTGAGCACTGGCCCGGCCTTAGTAAATAAGCCTATCAGGCCGCCTTTATCAGCCCCACCAATCGATGCGAGAGAATGAACCCCACACTGATCAGATCCACGGCAGGCAGCAGCAGTGTGATGGGGTGCAATATCCCGGCCACCACCAGCAATAAAACAAACACACAGGTGAACAGGCCACCACGGATCCCCGCGCTAATCAGCCTGGCCAGGCGATATCGGACGGCTACCAGGTTGTAGATAGCCAACACGATGACCTGCACGGCAAACAGGTGAACTGGCCCAGAAATGAATGCATCGGTTGCGTTCCAGCTCGGGAACAGGGTTGCTGGCAGGTGAAAGACGGAAAGGAAGCTTTCGGTAGCCAGTAAAACCCATGCTCCCAGAAACAGCATGTAGATGGCGAAGGCAAAGCGGTTTTTGATTTCCAGGCTCAGCTTTCTGTCTGCTGATGTTGGGTCTGGCGACGCTGTCTGCTGCGGCCCGGCAAGCGCGGTCCAGGTCAGGACTGAACCGGCCAGGTCGACCGTGCCTTGTAGCAGCAGATAAACCAGATAGCCCTTGATGGCGGCCTCCGGCAGTTCGATAGAACCATCCGCTTCATACACAAGCCACGCGGTGACTAAGTAAACACTGCCGGTGAGCAAGCGGGCGACGACACTGGCGTGAACAAATGCTGTGAGCTGCCTGCCCTGCCAGAACCAGATGGCGAAGATGCCGTGGAACAGGGCCAGTGCCATGAAGTACAGCATTTCAACGCTGCCCGGCAGTCCACGGAAGTATCGCCATAAGGCGATAGTCATGAGAGCGATTGCCATGCCTGCACTCCACAGGCTGTGCATCGCCATGGCGTTTTGTGTTGATTTCAGGCCAGCCATCATCAAAGCCGTGAGCGTTTAGTGATTACTAGCCTATTCCAGAAATCTATAACTTAGCTAACGAAAATTTCCTGCTCATCACCCTGGTTCTGGTTGCTTGCGGCAACCAGCGGGCAATGAACGGGTACAGCCGACTGCCGTGCCCGATATTCCAGGTGGAGCTGGAATCCTTCTCAACTGACTGCACCAGAGTCCTTGCAAACTCTTCTGCCGGCGTAGCCTTGTCCTGCGAAGCATTGGCCCTTGCCATGATGCCGTTGCGGATGGGGGCGTAGAGGGAGTTTTCATCCAGCCATTCGGCGACATCGGCCGAGGCGTTTTCACCAAAGTTGGACTGGATGCCACCGGGCTGCACGGTGACGACTCGAATTCCGAAGGGTGCGAGTTCCAGCCGCATGGCTTCGGAGATGGAATGAATGGCGGCCTTGCTTGCACAGTACGGTCCGGCAAAGGGCGTGGTGAGGACGCCGGAGATGCTGCCGATGTTGATGATCATGGCCTGCTGGCTTTGTCTGAGCAGGGGCAGGCATTGCTGCACCATGACAGTCGGCGCGATGACGTTGGTTTCAAACTGCTGGCGTAACTTGTCGGCCGGGATTTCGGCCATGGGGCCCATGGTGGCGATGCCGGCGTTGTTGATGAGGATGTCGATATGGCCGTGGCGGGCTTCGATGTGTTTCACCAGTTGGTCGATGCTGTCTGCGTTGGTGACATCCAGTGATTCGGTTTCGCAGCCCTGGGCCTTGAGTTCATCGAGAGATTCCAGGCGTCTGGCCGTGGCGATGACAGTGTCGCCTTTTTTGTTGAAGGCTTGTGCGAGGGCGCGGCCGATGCCGGTGGAGCAGCCGGTGATTAATACTGTTCGGTTCATGGAATATTCCTGTAGGAGATTGCTTCGCTTTGCTCGCAATGACAGATCATGCGGCGACGAGTTTGTTGTAATTGCGGCTCACTCTGCGGGGGATGTTGAATTGCATGGCCTGGTAGCCGTCGCAGTGTGTCAGTAGTTCATCGGCCGCGGCTTTGTCCTCGCCCTTCAATGACCGGTAGTGGTCCATGGGCCGCTGCATCATCCACTGGGCATAGGGGAAGATGAGGCGTTTTTCGGTAGCGCCGTTGATGTGTAGCTGATGCTCGCCGATGGCGCGGGAGATTCTTTGTTTGTTTGGATTCGCTTCCAGCCAGGCGGCCAGCTTTGTCGAAGTATCCAGCAACAGCGGCCATTGCTCGGCAAACAGGTGTTTGAGCATGGGCATGAGGGTTACCGGCACTTTGTCGCCGGGCAGGAACTCACCTTCGGGCTGGCTCTCGGCGTTGATGCGTTGAATCCAGCTCGTGACGTTGAGTTTGTCTTTCAGCAGTTGCCGGGGCACCGGGTCCAGCCAGATGTGGGCATATAGGGGCCCGGCCAGGGCGAAGTCGCCGATGCTGGGGCGGCTGCCGAGCAGGTAGTCGTGCTTTGCCAGGTGGGTTTCGAAGTGGTTGAGAAACTGCTCAAACCAGGCCTCGATGGCCGGGCCGGTTTTGTCGCTAATGCCGAGCGGCCCGAGGGCACCCTTGAACGGCCCCCAGATGAGGCGGCCGACCTGCCGCCGGGCCAGCCTGGGCACGAATCGCCCGGCCACCACGCCGAATGAATCCATGATGTAGGTTCTCTGCTCGTTGAAGTAGCTCCAGCGGTAGTGCATGGCCGGCAGGGGAAACCATTCATCGCCGTAGACTTCGAACAGCAGGGCCACCAGTTTCTGTTTTGGTGACGCTGGATAGATGCCGCGCTCCGGGAAGCGGCCTTCGAGGAAGTCGATGATGTCGGTGGTGTCCTGCACCACTTCGTCATCCGGGGTGTGCAGCACCGGGATGAAGCGCTGGCCGGTGCGCGGGATGATGAAGCGCTTGAACTGCCACAGCGTGGCCAGCTTTTCCCGGTAGGGAATGCCCTTGTAGCGCAGGTAGGGCCGCACCTTGCCCGTGTAGTAGGAGTGGTCGGTGCCGTAGAGGGTGTAGGGTTTGGTCATGGTTGGTTCCCTGTCATTCCGAGCGCAGCCGAGGAATCTCAACTGGATGAGATCTCTCCACTCGTTTCACTCGGTCGAGATGACGTTTAAGCTGCCTTTTTACGTGAACCGAGCTTGGCTACCAGGCCGGTGAGCATGTCGCTGGAGCGCAGCAGTTTGCCGATGACGACCGGGGCCGGATCAATGCCGGCATCCACGTCGGCCAGCTTCACCAGTTGCTTGCCCTGGTTCTTGCCCTCAAGCATGCGGAAGAAGGCGGCGGGCATATTTTCGATGCCTTCGACGATATCCTCGCTGAACTTCAGCTCGCCGCGCTGGATCATGCGGGCCAGTTGCACGATGGCTTCCATGGAACGCGGCTTGTAGTCGAACAGCACCATGCCCTTCTTGGTGAGGCGCTTGGCCAGCGTGACATTGTTGTCGCGGCGGCCGATGTCCTGCCGGGTGTCGTTCAGATGGGCAATGCCCAGGCGACCGATAACGGCGATGCGGGCATAGTCGTTGTAGAGGTCGAGCAGCGCCTCGGAGATATCGCCCGAGGTGTTGTCGAAGTAGATATCGATACCGTTTGGACAGGCCTTTTCCAGATCAGCCTGTAGCTGGTCGACGCTCTTGCCCCGATAGCTGACGGCCGCATCGTAGCCCCATTCTGCTTTGATCTGCGCGGCCTTTTCGTCGGTGCTGACGATAGCCACGGTACGGCAACCGATTTGCTTCACCATCTGCGCCGCAATCACGCCGACCGAACTGCCGCCGGCGGATACCACCATGGTTTCGCCGGCCTTCGGTTTGCATATGTCATTGAGGGCGAAGTAGGCCGTCATGCCGGTGATGCCGGTGACGCTCAGGTACCAACTGGGCTCGGCCAGGCCGCTGTTGATCTGAGTGGAATCCTCGGCATCGCTGCACACACAGTATTCCTGCATGTTGAACTGCCCCAGCCGCACCTCGCCGACTTTTACTTTTGGATGGCGGGATCGAATCACCTGTCCGATGCCGTAGCCGTGCATGATCTCGCCCACTTCCACGAAGTCGGCGTAGTTGCTTTCGGCACGCATGCGACCGACCAGGGCCGGGTCCATGGAGAGGTAGCAGACCTTGATCAGGAACTGGCCGTCTTTGAGTTCGGGCACAGGGGCTTCGCCGAGTTCGAAGACGTCCGGTGTGGGGGCGCCTTCGGGGCGCTTTACGAAACGTACGAAGTGGTTGCTTGTAGTGGTCATGATTTGGTCCTGTTCATCTGTTTATTCCCCCTCTCCCTAACCCTCTCCCGCCAGGGGAGAGGGAATTTGTTGGGGCCTAACACTCTCCCGCCAGGGTGAGGGAACTTGTTGGGGCCTAGCCCTCTCCCGCCAGGGGAGAGGGGATAAAAGAGACAGCCTCTCCACCTAAAGGAGAGGGAATTGCTGACTCTGGCCTCTCCCACCGAGGGAGATGAGTGTTTAATGAATTGGCGCCAGCCAGCGGCGCAGGCGGCTCCAGTTCTGTTCACGGTCTTCAAGGCGGTAGGCCTTGAGCTGTTCGATCTGATCTTCAATGGCGGCGGCCACCTGCTCGCGGATGGCCCAGGCGACGTCGGCATCGTCCTGCCGGCCCTGCACCTGGGCGGTGGGAATGCGCTCGCCAAAACCCAGGTAGTAACGCTGCGGGCGCGGCAGCATGCTCGGGCCGATGCCGCGCACCAGTGGCGGCAGCATGTCGCCCTTGCGGGTGAGGTTGTTGACCGGGGTGTTGTCGGCCAGCCACTGCCACAGGCGGGTGGCCATCACGTCGTTGCCGTCCAGCAGGATTTTCAGGGCGTCGTCTGGCCCCACCGAGGCGAAGGGAATGATGTCGTAGCCATGCTCGATGGCGAGGCGGGCAAAGCCGGTGCGTTTTTTCCAGATGAGCGTGTAGGCCTCGCCCTTGCGGCGCATCACTTCGCGGCCGCCGCCGGGGAACACCAGGATGGATCTGCCGGCCTGCATCAGGGTGGAACAGTTCTCCGGCGAGCCGAGCACCATGCCGTTCTTCACCAGCAACTTTCCCCAGCCGGGGATGTTGAAATGAAAACGGTCGCCCAGCGAACGCAGCATGAGGTCGTGCTGCGTATACAGGTGCTCGATCATCAGCGTGGCGTCGGTCATGCCGTAGATGGTGTGGTTGCCCACGAACAGCGCCGGCTTTTGCAGGTCGAGTTCTTCCAGGCCCATGAAGACCGGCGAGAACCATGTTCGCAGCGGGGCGAACATGGCCCGCATGGCCGTCTTCGAGGGGGGCTGGAAGTCGAGAACTTGTCCCACTTTCTGGGTCATGGCTATCCCTGCACCACGGTATTGCGCTGCACGCCTAGATTGATGGCGCCGTCCAGCGAGCGGATGGCGGTTTCGATCCTGTCACCCGGCTGCAGGTACTGCGGACGCTTGGCCTGGATCTTGAGGAAGATCTTCCACTTGGTCGCTTCCGGTAGCAGGGCGCCCAGTTTCTGCTTCATTGGCGAGGGGGCCGACAGCGCACAACCGGCCGGCGTGCCGGTGGCCAGCAGGTCGCCGGGTGCGAAGTCATGCACGCCGGACAGTTCCGTGAGCGTTTCGCCCGGACGGAACACCAGGTCGGAGGTGTTTTCGTCCTGACGCACTTCGTTGTTCACCTTGAGGGTGAGCTGCATTTCGTCGATGTAATGCATGTCTTCCTTGTCGAGCAGACAGATGAACGGCCCGATGGGACCGAAGGTACGGAAGCTCTTGCCTTTGTAGAACTGCATCTGCGGCACCTGTACGTCGCGGGCGCTCACATCGTTGACGATGGTGATGCCGGCCACGTATTCATGCAGGTTGCTGTCGTTGATGCTGACCTGCCCGGTAATGGCCTTCTTCAGCACCACACCCAGCTCCACTTCGTAGTCGAGAAAGTTGCATACGGGCGGACGGATGATGTCGGTGTCGGCTGGCGACATGCAGCTGGTGGCCTTGGTGAAGATCATGTTGAACTTCTTGTCGTCCGGATTCATGCCGGACTCAATCATGTGCTTGCGGTAGTTGGCGCCCTGGCACACGAAGCGCTGGTTCTGTGTGACCGGCGACAGGATCTTTACCTGATCGATGGCGATGGTTTCGCCACTCAGCTGGCGCAGCTCGGCCACGCTCACCGACGAAACGAAGTCAGCGGTGGTTGCGAACTGACCCGGTACCGGCGTGATCTGATCGCCGCGCACGACGCCCCACTTTATTTCACCGTTATGCTCAAAACGTGCTGTGTTGATACTCATGGACTTTGCCCTCTTTAAAGCGGTTGAATGCTGTGTCCGGGCGCCGCTTTCACTGGCCGCACCCGCTGTGTTGGTTTCTTCGGTCATGCCGGCAGCCAGTACCGCCCTGGGCAGCACGGAGCCTGCGGCCACGGCGGCACTGCCTTGCAGCAAACGCCGGCGGCGCTGGTCGACATCCGAACGATCAGTCATAAAAGTGTCCTTGCCATCAGTACGAGCTTACCCACGGACAGGTCGGGGCTGCGGCGCAGGTTTTTCAGTAACTCGATAATGGCAGACAGGCTGAACTTCGGTTTGAGGAAGTTATCCGGAACCGGTGGCCCCCACTGGAAGATGCTGGCCTTGCTGGCGTAGCTGACGCCGGTGGGGTTGTCGGCGGTGAACACGTCACCGTCGCAGTAATGCTCATGCTTGAAGCCCCAGGGGTCGCGCCAGTAGTCGAAAATCTGGCTGCCGAGCAAGTGCCGGCCAATGCCCCAGGCGTGGTTGTAACCCTTGTCGCGTAGCACACGCTGGCCCATTGCCACGGCGTCCTGGTCGACCACCTCGTAGGCCGAGTGATTGAACTGGTTCCACAGGCCCTGGCCGAAGGTGAGCGTGTGGTGATCGGCCGGCGTGTCGCCCAGGTCGAGGCGGAAGAAGGTGATGAACGGCACGTTGTCCGGCAGCAGCTGCACATCGCTGGGGATCAGCCCGAAGTGCTTCGTGTACCAGGCGCAGACGGCCTGGTAGTCGGTAACTTCCAGCACGATGTGGCCCAGCTTGAGAATCTCTGGTGGGCAGGCCGGTGCGCGCTGGGTGGCATTCACACGCACGGTGGCCTGCTGGCTGTTGAGTGACAGCGGCTCACGCACCGGCTTGGCCGGATACGGTGTCTGGCCATGAACCACCTCGACCCTGAAACCGGCCGGATCGGTGAGGCGTACAACCTCGCCACCACCCGGTGTGTTGAGTGGCTCCACAACGCTGGCGCCGGGCAGTTTCACCAGCTTGTCGAGGTCTTCGCGGCTTGCCACTTCCAGGCCGAAACCGGCAAAACGGGCCTTGCTGCCTTTACGCACCACGTAGCAATACGGCGCTTCCGCAGCGCCACGCAGATAGAGTGTGTCGTCAGTGCGATCGGCCGTATGCAGCCCGAAGTGATGCAGGAATTTCTCCGCCTTCTCCAGGTCCGGACGCTCGAAAATAATATGCGCCAGGCGCTGCGCCTTCACCGTAGGATTGGGGTGGCGCGCCGGCTGTGGCGTGCATTGCTGAATCATGAATGACTCCCGGCGTTTGCCGCCGTCAGTGGTATCGAAACTTCATGCGGGGAGGACAGGCCCAGTACTTCGCGGCTCTCGCGGATGAGGCGTTTCACGTCCTTGAGCGGGCCTTCGTGCAGCACGGTCTTGTCGGGCCGCACCACCGCCACCCAACCATCAGGCGCCGCACCGGGCACCAGCTCGCCGGTGAGGTCTTCGATGGCATCATCCGCCCGGTCCAGGTACTGGCTGCGGCGGGCTATCTGCACGAAGTTGCCGCCAATGGCCCGCCACTCGCTGATGGTCCGTTCGTCCAGGCAGGTCCGGGGATCGACGCCGAAACCGACAATGCTGAAGTGGTCGCCCAGCACATCATCACTGAGCAGGATGTCCTTGCCGGCCGTGCGCACCCAGCTCTGGGGAAAAAGCGAGCCCGGGTAGAACTTCTTGTTGCGTAGATTGCGGGTGCGGGTGTCTGACCGGAACAGGCCCTTCTTGAATACATGGAAGGGCTTGATCTTGGCTTCATCCAGGTATTGGCGGACCGGCGGAATGAAGCGCAACAGACGCACCGTGCCGTGAATGAGGAATGCACGCAGCGGGCTTTGCGGCATGATCCAGTAACCCAGAAAGCGGGCCAGGTTGATCATGTGTTTGGCATGCGGACGGCGCTCGATGTCGTAGCTGGGCAGGATGCCGGGGTCGGCATGCCCCTTGAGCACCCAGGCCAGTTTCCAGCACAGATTCACGGCGTCACGCATGCCCGAGACCAGCCCCTGCCCGATAAAGGGCGGCGTGATGTGGGCGGCATCGCCTGCCAGGAACACCCGGCCCACCGAGTAGTTGTCGCAACTGCGGGCATGAAAACGGTACACCGCCTTGCGCTCGATCTCGATTTCTTCGGGCCTGGCCCAGGGGGCAAGCAGCTCATGAATCTTTTCTTCCTTCAGAATGGATTCGGCGTCATCGTTTTTGCCAAGCATGAATTCCCAGCGTTGGCGGTTGCCCACGGTGGGAATATGCGGGCCGGGTTTGCCGGGACCGCAATAGAAATCCACATCACGCAGTTTCCAGGGCGAGTTCTTCACGTCGACGATCAGCCAGTCCTCGGCATAGGACTGGCCCTTGAAGTCCTGGCCGATGAAGCGGCGCACGGCGGAGTTGGCGCCATCTGCGCCGATCACGTACTTCGCCGTCAGGGAAACTTCCCGACCATCGGCCTGCCGTATGCCGGCCACTACCTTATCGCCCTGATCTTCCAGGGTAAGCAGTTCGGTGCTGGCAAAGGTCTTGACGGATGTATGCGCCTGCAGACGGTGGCGCAACGCCTTTTCAAGGTCCGGCTGGTAGTACATGACCTGACGCGCATGGCCATCAATGGCGCCGGCAGCATTAAAGGTGATGTATTTACCCAGATAGGGGCTGATCATGTGCATCTTGTTGATGCCGAGCACTTCGAAGTCGCCCTCCTCCAGCCCGGCCTGCTGCAGAATGCGCAAGCCTTCGTGATCCATGCCGATGGCGCGCGGCATGTTGAGCATGTCCGGCGCACTGTCGATCACCACGGTGTTGATGCCATAGCGGCCGAGGAAGTTGGCCAGGGTGGCGCCAACCGGCCCGAAACCGACAATCAGTACATCGGTGCCTGCGGGCAATCCGGCAACCTCGCTGATCCGGTCTTCATTCATCGCTGCTGTGTTGATATCAGTCACGAATCTCTCCTCCACGGGCTCTACGCCATCGCGCTTTTTAATAGAATTACTCATAACTGATAATTTTGTCAAGTTTGAGAATATGATCTATACTTGTCACATCATTCAGGCAGTTCTTCGACGGGCTGCCCCGCAGGGAAACAAAATGAGTCAGACCAAAACGGGATCAGCCGCCACTACAGAAGCACCTGCCAAGGAACCACGCGGCGCGCGCAGAAAACGCGAAACGCGCCAGCGCCTGATGAAGGCAGCCCTGGAACTGATGGCCGCACGTGGCATGGACGGTGTCGCCATCAACGAGATTACCGAAGCGGCCGACGTAGGGTTCGGTTCCTTCTACAACCACTTCGACTCCAAGGAAGCGATCCACGCCGAACTGATGAGGGAAGTGCTGAACAGCTTCGGCGAAACCATGGATCACATCTCCAACAATCTGGAAGATCCTGCGGAAATCCTGAGCACAGCGGTGCGCTACGCCGTGCAGCGCTCGGCCGATAATCCGGTGTGGGGGCGTTTTCTGATTCAGACGGCGCTTTCAGCCGACATCCTCAGCGGCCTGGGCCAGTACATGCTGCGGGATATCCAGCGGGGCATCGCCTCCGGCCGTTTCAAACTCAAGGATCCACTGATGGCCTTTACCTCGGTAGGCGGCACTGTCATAGGCGCGCTCACCGCGCAGATGGAGTTCGCACCGGCGGATTCCACGGCCAAAAAGGTTGCCCAGCAACTCGGTCTGAACCTGGAAAACATCCCGGAACGGACGGCCAGCACCGTGCTGCAGATACTGGGTTTGACCAACGAACAGGCCGACGAAGTGGCGCACCGCCCCCTGCCCCCGGTTGAGCTCAGAGACAGTCTTTTCTAGAACAGACAGGCTTGCCGGCTTGCGTCGACCGCCAACTCCGAGAAAACTAGGACAGATAACAACGGGAGGTTCGCATGAACGACGTCGACACCGGCACCATTTTCAATTACGTCATGCTGGGTGGCGCAGTACTACTGGTGCTGTACGCCATCATGATCTACAACAACCTGGTGACGCTGAAACATGGCGTGAGCAAGGCCTGGAGCAATATCGATGTGCTTCTGCGCCAGCGCCATGACGAGTTGCCCAAGCTGGTGGAAACCTGCAAACAGTACATGGGCTTTGAGCAGGAAACCCTGCAGAAGGTGATGGAAGCACGCGCCGCTGCCAATCAGGCGCGGCAGGCCGGTGACGTCAAGGGTGTGGGCCGGGCGGAAACCGACATGCGTTTCGGGCTGGGCAAGCTGTTTGCGGTAGCCGAGGCTTACCCGGAGCTGAAGGCCAATGAGACCTTCCAGCATCTGCAGGCACGCATCAGCGGCCTGGAGGACAACATTGCCGACCGGCGCGAGTTCTACAACGAGAGCGTGAATCTCAACAACGTGCGCATCGAGCAGTTTCCCGATGTCATCATTGCCAGGATGTTCAAGTTCGTGGCTGCCGATCTGCTGGAATTCAGTGAGGAAGAAACCCGCGACGTTGATGTGAAGGCTCTGTTCAGCTGATACGCCCATGCGGGAATTCCTGCCCCAGCTGATTCTGTCGGCTGATCAGAACACATTCTATTTCTGGACGGCCCTGCTGGCCGTCGGCACCCTGCTCAGCCTCATCAACTGTCTGCGTCACGTCAGCAAGGCACGGCTGGTAGAAGACATCCCCACTTCCAAGATCCGTTCTGCCGCACAGGGTTATGTAGAACTGGAGGGCAGCGGCCGTGTACTGCCCGACTCCCCCATCATCTCGCCCACCACCGGCAAACACTGCCTGTGGTGGATGTACGTCATCGAAAAGAAGGTGGTGAGCAACCGCCGCACACGCTGGAAAGTGGTTGAGAAGAAAGCCTCGGAGGCCATGTTTATTCTGGAGGACGACACCGGCGACTGTCTGATTGATCCGGCCGGCGCTGACGTGCATCCCAGCCACAAGCGTAAATGGTACGGCCGTAGCCGCTGGCCGGCACGCGGTCCCAACTCCAGTCCCTTCAGCGTCTTCGCCACCTACCGCTATCACGAACATCTGATTCTGGAGCAGGAACCGCTTTATGCCCTGGGCCTGTTTCGCACTCAACGCGCTTCAGACGGCCATTTTGATGAAAGCTCGGAAGTCAGCGCCCTGATGCGTGAGTGGAAGGAAGATCACGAGAAAATGCTGAAAACCTTCGACACGGACAAGGATGGCCAGATCAGCGCCATTGAGTGGGAAGCCGCCCGCCGCGTGGCACTGAAGAAAGTCCGGGAAATCCAGCTGAACCGCGCTGTCACGCCGGGACTGCATGTGCTGTGCAAACCGGAGAGCAAGCAGAAATTCCTGATCTCGACCCGCTCACAGGAAGAGATTTCGCGCCATTACCGCCGTCAGGCCGCCTTCATGTTGCTGCTTTTTCTCATCGGCAGTGGCGGTCTGGCCTTGATGTTGACGGGTCGCGGCCTCATATAAGTCTTAGACATTGAACTCGCCCCGGTAGCGTGTATGCTCCGGATTGCACTTACCAGCAGGCAGACCATGAGCAACCCCATACTCGATTACGCAGATCGCCGACTGGCTGACGACCTACCCCCGTTCAACCAGATAAAGCCGGAACATGCTGAACCCGCCATTCGCCAGATTCTGGATGAGAACCGGGCTGCCATAGATAAACTGACGGCAGACAACCCCACACCCGACTGGGACAACTTCATCCACCCGCTGGAAGTACTGGACGACCGGCTGCACCGCGCCTTCGCGCCTGTGGGACACCTGAACAGCGTGACCAGTACCCAGGCATGGCGCGATGCCTACAACGCCTGCCTGCCCCTGATAAGCGAATACGGCACCGAACTGGGTCAGCATGCGGGGTTGTTCCGTTGTTATGAAGCCATCACCCAGAGTACGGATTATTCACAGCTCGACGCCGGCCAGAAGAAAGTCATCAGCAATGCCTTGAGGGATTTCAAACTGTCCGGCATTGCCCTGCCCAAGGCACAGCAGGATCGCTACAAACAGATTCAGCAGCGCCTGTCGGAACTCTCCACCAGATTCGAGGAAAACCTGATTGACGCGACAGATGGCTGGTCGAAGCATCTGACCGAGGCAGAACAACTTGCAGGCCTGCCGGAATCGGCTTTGGCCATGGCCAAACAGAAAGCCGCATCCAAGGAGAAGGACGGCTGGCTTATCGGCCTGGATTTTCCCAGCTATCACGCCGTCATGACCTATGCGGATGACCGCAGCCTGCGACAGGAAATGTATACCGCGTTTTGCACCCGCGCATCGGACCAGGGACCTCATGCCGGCCGTTGGGACAATGCGGCACTGATGGAAGAAACCCTGGCCCTGAGGCACGAAGCCGCCCGGCTACTGGGTTTCAGCAACTATGCCGAGCGTTCACTGGCCACCAAGATGGCCGAATCGACCGACAAGGTCGTTGAATTCCTGCAGGACCTGGCCACCCGCAGCAAACCGAAGGCGCAGGAGGAACTGGACGAACTGCGTGCCTTTGCCAGGGAGCATGATGGCCTCGACGACCTGCAGGCCTGGGATACCGGCTACTACGCCGAGAAACTACGCCAGGCGCGCTTTGACCTCTCCGACGAGGAACTGCGCCCCTACTTCCCTGCTCCGCAGGTCATCCAGGGCCTGTTTGAAGTCGCCGGACGTCTCTTCGGCGTGCAGTTCGAAGCGGCCAGCGACATCGTGGTCTGGCATACGGATGTCACTGCCTACCGGGTGTTGGGACCGCAGGGTGAACACATCGGCCATTTCTACCTCGACCCCTATGCCCGCGAATCCAAGCGCGGCGGGGCATGGATGGACGACTGCCAGGGACGTCGCCTGACCGAAGCCGGTTTGCAGCGCCCGATTGCCTTTCTCACCTGTAACTTCACGCCGCCGGTAGACGGAAAGCCCGCGCTGCTCACACATGATGAGGTGGTGACCCTGTTCCATGAATTCGGCCACGGGTTGCATCACATGCTGACGCAGGTGGACTACGCGGATGTGGCCGGCATCAATGGCGTGGCCTGGGATGCGGTGGAACTGCCCAGCCAGTTTCTGGAGAACTGGTGCTGGGAGAAAGAGGCACTGGATCTGTTCGCCCGCCATTACGAAACCAGCGAGCCCATGCCCGCTGACCTGTTCGAGCGCCTGCATCGCACCCGCAACTTCCACGCCGCCCTGATGATGGTGCGGCAACTGGAGTTCTCGCTGTTCGACTTTCTGCTGCACCGGGATTACGACCCGGCAAAAGGCGGCCGTGTGATGGAAACCCTTGAAGCCGTGCGCGACCAGGTCAGCGTAATGCGTCCTCCGGCCTTCAACCGTTTTCCCAACAGCTTCTCGCACATCTTCGCCGGCGGCTACGCGGCCGGCTACTACAGCTACAAATGGGCCGAGGTACTGTCCGCCGACGCCTTCGCGGCTTTCGAGGAAGAAGGCATTTTCAATACCGCCACCGGCACCCGCTTCCGCGAGAATGTTCTTTCCCGTGGCGGCAGCGCCGATGCCATGGAACTGTTTGTCGCCTTCCGCGGCCGCGAGCCATCCATTGAACCGCTACTCAGACACAGCGGCTTGCTGGATGCGGCCTGAGCATTGAGTGAGTCCGGCACATAACCGCCTGTTCTTCGCCCTCTCGCCACCGGAAACGGCGCGGCAGAGAATCGCCAGCACGGCGAAACAACTGCGTGAAGCCCATCAACTGGGTGGCAGACTGATCAAAGCCGAGCGTCTGCATATGACGCTGTTCTTTTTAGGCGATGTCAGCGCGCAGGCAGAAGCCAGAGTGCTCAAGGTGGCAGGCTCACTTGAATGCCCGCCCTTCTCCCTGCGGCTGGATACGGCCGGCTGCTTCCGCAACCGGCAGATTCCCGTCTGGCTGGGGCCCGACAAACCACCTCAGGCCCTGACCTACCTTGCGGATAAACTGGAGACGCATCTGGCCAGCGAAGCCACCACAGGCTCGCCGCCCTTCAACCCTCATGTAACCATCATCCGTGAAGCCGATAGTCCGCTGAAACAGCTCGCCATCGAAGCTATCGAATGGCATGTATCCGAGTTTGTCCTGATCCGCAGCATCCTGCACGAGCGGCCTGTTCGCTACGAAATCATCGAATCCTTCCGTCTTCGGGGCGCTGCATTGCCCCCGGAACCTGAGCAGACAAGACTCTTTTAATTCCGATCGGCTTCCAGTTACCCGAGCACTTCTGTGTACAATCCCCGCTGGCCTTGAAATCGGGGAGAAAAGGGGTCGGGGGAGAAAAGGGGTCGGAGTCAATTTTCCTCATCACCCTCAACTTCCAACACCTTTCTTGGCCGACCTCGTTTTCGATAACTGATTTTTCTGCCCAGTGCCTCCTCAATCTCCTCTCTGAATCGGGCACTCCCCACGGGCACCCCCAATTGAATCGACTCGCGAAAAGCATGTAACTGCTCAGCGCCCAAAGACTGTCTGAACAACTCTCGGTAAGCATGCCGCCGTTGATCCGCATCTCTTGAAAGCCTCAGATAAACCTCATGGTCAGTGACGAGGTTATCTTTCTTCCCAAAGGCATGCACGTGATAACTCGACCAGGGATATTCACCGGGTGACGCCACCATGCCCGCCCTAACAGGGTTCAGTTCGATATACCGGTAGCAGGACAGAAGATAATGCTCGCTATCAATCAGGGATGCTTTGAAACGACCTTCAAACAACGTCCCCGATCGCTGATAGGCAGCATTCACGTATCGAACGTACTTCCGCCCCACGGATTGCATCATTCTCGATATGGAATCTTTGTGCTCACCAGTCGCAAGCAGGTGCACATGGTTGGTCATGAACACATAAGCATGCACGGACACTGAATACTTGGCCGCGGCTTCTGCCACACACTCATGGTAGTCCCGATAATCCGTCTCGCAAAAGAATGTGGCCTGACGGTTATTGCCCCGCTGGACAATATGACAGGGCACGCCCGGCAAAAGGTAGCGTGGTTTTCTTGGCATGATCCATCATAATTATTTGAAGTTGTTCGACTAAGAATACGACAAACGGAACGGGAGTTAATTTACTCCGACCCCTTTTCTGTTCCCTACCGCTGCCAGGGAAGAAGGCGGCTAATTTGATTTAGGGTGCCGATCTATAACCTATTTGAGTAACTTCCAAGTTATAGGACACGCGATGAGAAAACTTATCAGCAACACGAGACCTAAGTGATCAATGAGCTGATTTGAGAAATCTGTCCCTAGTACAAACGTGCCCCCAATAAGAAGTAGCAAAAATGCGCCACCTGCAAGAGCATAAGCCCCAATCGCAACCGTTATGGTCCTTAGAATTGGAGACTGATTTGATACTTCTGATTTTCGGAAACGCAGATACAGCCCAAATAGGATTAGACAATAAGGCCCAAACCGAATGAAGGCGTGCGGAGGTTCCGTTCCTGTTACCCCAAGGGGCTGAGAAAACAAGTTCGTCACCTGAAGGATAAATAAAATACAGCCCAGCAAGAAAATCGGGAGCCATATTCTTCCGGCTAGATCCGTCCTATTGTTTAGTCGCATTCGCAATCCGTCCTCTCCACGCTGGTCACGGTAGAAGTCCCATAAAGAAAGCCTGCACCAATACTCAATCCATAAATTGGGCCTGCGTCGACCGACCCTGCGTTTCCTAAACGAATTGCATTTGCTCCATACCCATCAGGCCCAGTACCACTTCCGCCGCCCATTATCTTCCCTAAGCGCTGACCTGCAGTGGGTGGCCACGAGAAGTTTGCGCCAATAGAGAAAAATTCTCCGTTAAATACTCCGGGCTCAATAAAGTGAAGTGAGTCCTGAAATGTTATATCGGATTTGGTTGCTGAAAAGTCCAGACCCAATCCAAGGCCTGGCCCAGTAGCCAAAATCGTAGCTGTTGCTTTTTCACCATATACACATTCGCTGGTAAGAACGAAACTCATAAATCCGGCAGTAAAGAAATGCCCGCCAGTGACTGTGCCTGTCCACTCGAGAAGTCCAAGCGGATCAGATTTGCTTATCGGATTACCACCTACGTAGCTGAATAAATTGACACCACCTTGCAGTCCGATGGGATCAGGCTGGGCGTACCGCCCAAGTTCAGGATCATAATCCCTAAAATAGTTGTAGTGTGAAATTTCACCCAAAAGCGAATTAAAGTCCTCCAATGGAAATGATCCCGGCACCACCTAAAATGGAAATCAAGCCCATAGCGCATAATAAAGCTACGGTGGCGGTAACCAATCCACTGTTTTTTTCACTAGTAATTTGCTTGAGTAATTTATTGAGCAGCCCAAAAAGTTGGCACGCAGAAGGAAAACGAAGAGACAGTCCCAATATGGCAGCCAATAACCACAGGTAAGCCCCAGTAGAAAGTAACCTCAAGGTTCTTTCTTCAGCAATCACTCCGTAATAACCCAATAAAGTTGCTAACCCTATTAGAAATACGGTTAATAGCCAGCCAGAAACTGCAGTTGCATTCGGAGCTGAAATCATCACGACTTTTAATAACCTCGACTTGATAAATACCTATTGCTCACAACAAGAGCTTTTTGTACTGCTAACAACGGTTGAAGACCCAACAACGCCAGATGCAAGATTTAGCTCAACACCGACTTGCGATGAAATAGTGTCTCTTGACCATGCTTTACCCAATCCAATGTGACTTACACTGATGCCGGGTCCCAGAGCGAAGCCAAAGGAAGGCATATCAAATAGTCCGTTAAAAACGCCTGGGTCTACTTTTGAATAATTGTGATCCAGGAACGTAATTTTCCCTCCTGAAACTGACCCTCTGCCGAAGATATGGCTAATTAAGCCTTTGTCACCTATCGATAATCCACCGCCTGACCCGATCGCTACAACTCTTACCCTGTAACGTTCACCGTTAAGACATTCTGAAGTTAAGTGAAACTCACCATAGGCAGCGCCTACTCCGATAATCAAACTACCGAGAAAGTACGTGCCGTCCCACTGCACAAGTCCCTTTGGATCTATAAAGCTTAGTGGGTTGTTCTCGACGTAAGCATACGTATTTACCCCGCCGCCAAGTCCGATGGGGTCGCTTTGGATGTAACGACCCGCCTCCGGATCATAATCCCTGAAATAGTTGTAGTTCAGCCCAGACTCCCCATCCGCATACTGCCCCGGAAACCTCAGCGGTACGTTGATTGTGTCGTGGGTAACGTCAACTTGGCCGAAGGGTTGGTAATCCGCACTCCAGACTATATTGCCCGCCTCATCCGTTGCCATTTGCGGTGTACCCAGGTGGTCGACGTGGAGGGCGTATTGATCTTCCTCAACCGTTGTTTCATATGTGGGAGGCAATAATCCCAAGTCTCTGAGGAACTGATTGAGAAGAGCACCAAAAATCGGGAATTGCGTCTCTGAAACCGCTTCTCCGGGTATTTCAATGGTGGTTTCGACTCTCTCAAACATCTCCACGGGCTGCCCATTCAAATAGTAGTATTCCCGCAACAATCGGCCCTGGCCGTCCGTTTCCGCAAGCAGCTGACCTTGCTGGCCATAGTGGAAATGAATTGTTCCAGCCGGAGTCGTGCGACTGACTCGTTGCCCGAGGGCGTTGTATAGCGAGGTGGCTGTGTTATTGACCTCGGTCAGCCTACCCGAATTATTGTAGACAAGTTGATCATCCCCCCTGGTCACAGCGTTGCCCGCAGCGTCGTAACTAAAGGACGTGTCCCCGGCCAGCAAGAGGCGATGGCTGTGGGATTCATAGCTGTAAGCGTCAGTAAGGCCATCAATTGTTCTGGTAATGCGGTTACCTACAGCGTCGTAGTTGTAGGTTATCTGTCCATAACTGCCTTGGGCCTCGGTCAGGCGTCCCGAGGCATCGTAAGCGAAGGTCTGGGTTTTACCTGTATTAAGCACATCCTCAATCTCTGTGATCTGGTTTCTGGGGTCGTAGCTATAGCGCTTGTCCCGCAGTGTTCCGTCAGCCAGGGCAGTGAGGCGGTAGTCCAGGTCATAGCTGCGGCTGATCTCAATGCCGTTGCCCAGGGTCAGGCCGGTGACAGGCCCGAAGGGCAAGTAGGAAACCGACGAAGCTATACCGCCGTCCGCTCCCTCCAATGCAGTAACCTGGCCGACAGCATCCCGGGTGAAGTTCAGCTGCCGACCGGAGGGATAGGTGATCCCGACGAGATTGTCGGCCTGATCATATTGGTATCGGGTGGCATAGGTCTGGCCGCCGATCACCCGCTCATCAGTAATGAGGTTGCCACGGGCATCATAACTGAAGGTGGTGGCCCCGCTTTGGTCCTCAATCCCGGTCTGACGTCCGATGCCATTCTCCAGGGAGGTGCTGTAGTTAGTCCCGTCGTAGTGATAGGCGACATCTTCCTCAGCGCCCGGATAGTCAATGGCCGTCAGGCGGTTCAAGGCATCGTAACTGTAAGTGGCTGTGATTCCCCGGGCGTCTGTCTGACTAATGCGGTTGCCTGCCTGGTCATAGGTATAGCTTGTGGTGCCGGTATCCGGGCTGGCTTGCACGATGAGGTCACCGAAAGCGTTGTAAGTAAACGTAGTAGTCAGGCCTTCGGGATCTGTCACCGAGGTCAGGTGACCCAAGGCATCATAGGTATAAAGAGTTTCGCCATTATTGGCATCGGTGACCTTGATCAGCCGCTCCAAGGCATCAAACTGACTGAGGGTGCTGTACATTCCGGCCGCGGTGGTGGCAGTACGGTTGCCGTTGGCGTCATATTCATACTCGGTGAGCTGGCCGTTGGCGCCGTGAATCTCTTTCAGGCGACTGAGCTGATCATACACCTGGCTCTGGCTGCGCCGCAGCACGCCTTCGGGATCGAAAACCTCCTCCTGGGTACGGTTACCCATGGCATCAAGGGTATAGGTCATCCGGTTGCCCATGCTGTCCTCAATACCGATCAAGCGGTGTGCGTCGTCGTAGATATAACTCAGCGCAGCTCCGTTAGGTTGTGTGACCCGGATTAGTTGCCCGGCCGGATCGTACTCATAAATGGTTGTAGCTCCGGCGACGGTTTTCGAAGTCAATCGCTGACGCTCATCGTAGCTCATCTGGGTGACCACGCCATTGTCATCAAGCATGCTCAGCGGGTTGCCGTGTGCATCGTAATCCGTGATCTGGGTGACCTGGCCTATGGCATTGATAGTACTGGTGAGGTCGCCCTGACTGTCATAGCTGTAAGTTGTAATATCGCTGACGTCTGTTCGTGGGCCATCCACGGCCTCTACCTGGCCCAGGGTCGTATAGGTCCAAGTGGTGGTGCGGGAGGTATCCGTTTCAGTGTCGGTAATGGTTTGGCTAAGACGATTACCATTGGCGTCATAGCTGTAATCAGTGCGTCGCCCTGGTTCATTGATCTGCAGAGGCAGGTTTAACTGCGCATGCCAAACCGTGGTGATGCTACGTTCCAAGTCCGTGCCAGCCGCTTCGGTGCGGGAGACTTCCCGGCCCCGGCTGTCACGAATATAAGTGGTGGTGATGCCGCTGAAATCTGTTCTTGAAGTAAGAAATCCGTTGTCATCGTAGGTGGAACTGGCGGAGGCATTACCACCGCAGGTGGGACAAGGCTGTGAGGCTCCGGTACCCCTGCGCACCCCCTTGATCGTTTCATACTGGAAAGTGCGCACTTCTCCCAACGGGTCGGTCAGCGTACTGCTGTTGGCGCCATAGGTTAGCGTGTACTTTTCCACACCGCCCGCATGCTCGGTGGAAATGGCGCGGCCCTCACTGTCATAGCCATACGTCGAAAAACGCACACCGTTTTCGTCTGTTATACCTGTCAGTGCATGCTCGAATTGAGTGTTCTCATAATGATACTGGCGTTGTACAGCATCGCTGCTTTGTGAGGGATAGGTCACAGTGATGAGATTGCCGACGCCATCGTATTCATAGTCATACGCAGCACCGGAGGGATCGGTCAGGGAAGCGAGAAGACCCCCTTCGTTGTAGGTAAAAGACATTGCCTTGCCGAAGCTGTCTTCAACACGAACCAGCAGGCCGGCCTCGAGGGCCGTCTCGACAGGAGTTGTTGCGTCGCTGTAGGTCAGGGTCTGGGTGACACCCCTGCGATCTGTTATGGATTGCAGACGACCCGTGTCGTCATAAACTTCCAGAGCATCAGAAGAGGTATGCAAACGCCAGCCTGTCAAACCCCCTTCGTCGTCAACCATTTTCTCCAGATACTCACGTGTTTGCCCCGGACTGACCAGTTCCTGGCCATTGTGATCGAAGAGTTTCACCTGCCCGTCGGGGCGTACCACGCTGGCCATGGCGTGGCTATCCGGGCTAATGGCGAAAACGTACCGATCATAGGTATGACGCCACAAATCTCCCATTGAAGAGGTAACGCGGTCTGGATGACCTGGCGCCCGATAAGAGCCAAAGCTGTTGTAAATGCGGGAAAATTCCAGAGGACTGGCCCCTGCACTTCGATAATCGTTCTCGGACTGCCGCTTGTTTCCAGAGCCACAGGTAATCGGATTGCCAGCGGTAATATCGTCGCAGGGATCAAGTACCCTGTAGCACTCATAGACGCCATCTACCAAACGCAACTTGTAGCCGGGCTCACATTTCGCATCGGCTTTACGATCAAGTCGTACGATACTACGAGCGGTATGCTCCTCCGCACACTCATCCCCTTTTTTTCCTTTGGTAATGAATTCCCGCCAGTTGACTGTATCTACACCGTTGACGAATGTCGGATAAACCACACCATACGCACACCAGCCTGTATCCATGGACTCTCCTTTGGAAAGCCATCCATGATCTGTGTGCGCACTAACCGGGCAACTGTTTCCGCGAGTATTCCAGTGCAATGCCCGATCTGACATGTTGGACTCGGTGATTGGGCTCTGATTATGGCACTGCGATCCTGTCCACGATCCCTTGTACCAAATCTCGCAGATGGATTTATAAACTGCGGGGTGCGACCAACAACCTGTATAGATATGCCTGTAAGTCGGCTTGGAAAAAGTAACTTGTGCGGTACAGATTTGCTCTCCACCATCTTTCACGCAGCCGGCAGCCACGTCGGTCGGAGCAAAGAATGCACCACAAAGTGTAATGATGGAAAATAGTACGGAAAAAGCGTAACGATTATCGCCAAAGCGCAGCATTATTAACCCCGTTATTTTTGGTTTTTGATATACAGGCTGCAAATTACACAGCCTCAATTCTTGACCCATTCAACATGGGTTCATGCGTTATTGCAAGTTTGGCCCTCAACACCGGTTTGCGGTTCTGGGTACAATTCCTTGAGACTTCCCTTCGACCAGAATCTCTGACCTATGAAAATCACTACCTGGAACGTCAACTCACTCAATGTCCGCCTGCCGCATGTACTGGACTGGCTCAAGACCAACCCGGTTGATGTGCTGGCCGTGCAGGAAACCAAGATGGATAACGACAAGTTTCCACGCGAAGCCATTGAGGCTGCGGGTTTCCAGGTGGCGTTCAATGGCCAGAAAACCTATAACGGCGTCGCACTGATCAGTCCGCATAATCTGGACGATGTCGCCCATGACATCCCCGGCCTGGACGATGAACAGAAGCGTGTGATCGCGGCGACTGTCAACGGCGTGCATGTGGTGAACTGCTATGTACCCAATGGCCAGGCGCTGGACTCGCCCAAATACGAATACAAGCTCGGCTGGCTCAATTCCCTGAATGCTTATATAAAACAATTGCTTGCGCAGCATGAAAAGCTGGTGGTGGTGGGCGACTACAACATCGCGCCCAATGCAGCAGACACACATGATCCGGAACAGTGGGAGGGCAAGATTCTCTGCTCGGAACTGGAGCGGGCTGCCTTGAATACCCTGCTGGAACTCGGGCTGACCGATACCTGGTCACGTTTTGACCACGGCGATTCAACCGCCGAGGACAACAAGGAGCGTTTTACCTGGTGGGACTACCGCGCCGCCGGTTTCCGCAGGAACCTGGGACTGCGCATCGACCATGTGCTGGCCAGCGATGCCCTGAATCAGGTGTGTAACGACTGCCGAGTGGATCTGGAGCCGAGGCGTTGGGAACGCCCTTCGGATCATGCGCCGGTGACTGCAGTGTTTGATATTTAGTTTTAACCACAGATATTCACAGATGAGCACAGATATAAAGAAAGGTTCAGTTTCGAACCAATACTCATCATTTTATCTGTGTTCATCTGTGTGCATCTGTGGTTCTGATTCTTAGTCAACAGACTTTGAACGCCGGAAAATCAGCAGCTTGATAAAGGCATCCGAGAACCGGGTATAAGGTGGCTTGAGCGCCAGGCTCAGGAACCAGCCCACCAGCCGGCTTTGCAGAAACACGCCCTTTTTCTTGGAAAAGGTCTCGAAGCCATCGACACCGTGATAGGCACCCATGCCACTTGGCCCCACGCCACCGAAAGGCAGGTTGTTCTGCGGCAGGTGGAAGATGGTGTCGTTGACGGTGACGCCGCCGGAGGTGGTCTCGTTCAGCACCTTGTTGATGCGGCCCTTGTCATGGTCGAAATAATAGAGCGCCAGGGGCCGGGGCCGGTCGTTGATGTATTCAATGGCTTCGTTGATGGTCTTGTACGGCACCACCAGCAGGATCGGCCCGAAGATTTCTTCCTGCATGATCTGCATGTCCGGCGTGACATTGGTCACCAGCGTGGGCGGGAAAACGCGGTTTTCCACATTGCAGACATCGTTGCCGGGGTTGATGGTGACGATCTTCGCCCCTTTCTCCCGGGCATCCTGCAGCAATGACTCGAAACGCTCATAAGCCCGCGTGTTGATCACCCTGGTGTAGTCGGCATTGGTGGTCAGCGATTTGTAACGGCTGGCGACCACCGCCTGCGACTCCCTGATGAATTCATCCAGGTGCTGTTGCTGCACGAGCGCATAGTCCGGCGCCACGCAAGTCTGCCCGGCGTTCCAGAATTTACCGGAACAAATACGATCCGCCGCCTTCGCATGCGAATAGGAAGGGTGCACCAGGGCCGGCGACTTGCCGCCCAGTTCCAGCGTGACGGGTGTCAGGTTCTCGCTGGCCGCCCGCATGATGAGCTTGCCGATACGGCTGGAGCCGGTAAAGATCAGGTGATCGAAAGGCAGGGCGGAGAACTCTGCGGAAACTTCAGGGCCACCAGTGATCACTGTGACGTAATCCTCGTCAAACACATCGGCAATCATCTTCTTGATCAGCTCGGCGGTGGCCGGCGCCATTTCAGAAGGCTTGATCATGGCGTGGTTGCCCGCCGCCAGGGCATTCACCAGCGGCGACAGGGTCAACAGAATCTGATAGTTCCAGGCGCCGATAATACCCACCACGCCCAGCGGCTGATAAATGACCCGTGCCTTACTGGGGGAAAACTGCCAGTTGGAGGCGACCCGGCGTGGCTTCATCCATTTCCTGAGATGCCGCCGCGTGTGACGGATTTCATCCACCACGGGAAAGATTTCCAGCAAACGGGTTTCCTGGGCGGCCCGATTGCCATAGTCCTGGTTCAGGGCTTCAACGAAATCTTCCTGGTAGCGTATCACCCCTTCCAGCAAGGCATTCAGTGCATCCACCCTTTCACGGTAACTGCGTGGCGCGGCAGCCCGGAAGGCCTGCTTCTGGCGCTGGAACTTGGTCTTCAGCTGACCTTCGGAGGACTGTGACAGTGTCTCTACAGTGGCAGAGCGACTTTCTTGAACTTCAGGTTGTATGCTGGCCATGGTTTTCTCCGGGCGTAGCGCCGTTATCGACAATACGACCTGCCCATCTATGGATTTATTGCAATCTAGCAGGGCACTGAAGCACCTGCCAAAAATTCAGGCGTGGCGGTTCAGAATTTCCGAAACGCTTTCCAGCACACGCATTACGGCCACCCCGCTTACCCCATCGGATAATGGAGGACGGCGGTCTTCCATGCAGGCGAGGAAGTGTTCCAGTTCAAGCTTCAGTGGCTGACCGTGACCGTTGTAGATCACTTCGCTGCCTTCATCGACGTTCTGCAAGTCGCTGCCAATACGCTTGCGGTGCAAGGTCACGGTCTGCTCGACTTCGTTGTAAAGCAGCATCCCCTTGGAGCCACGCACAATCATGCGGCGCTGCATTTCCGGCCACAGCCACGAGGTATGCAGGTCGGCACGCACGCCATTGGGAAAATCGAAGTGGATATAGACATCGTCTTCCAGATTTTCCCGCAGGATGCGGTGCCCGGCGGCGCGGATACGACTGGGGGCTTCACCACCTGCCAGATTCAGAATGACGGCAATGTCATGCACGCCCAGGTCCCAGAGTACGGACTCGAAGGAGCGCACGCGGCCAAGCGTGAGTCTTTCCAGATGAATACCGTAAAGCTCACCCAGTTGACCGGACGCTATGTATTCCTTGATCCAGTTGGTCGCTGGTTGATACAGCAATAAATGGCCGATCATCAGAACCCGGCCTTCGGCCTCAGCCACCTGCACCAGTTCCTTGCCCTCTTCGACCGTGTGCGTCATCGGTTTCTCGATGTACACATCCTTGCCGGCTCTGAGCGCGGCCAGGCCCATTTCGTAGTGCAGGGAAACAGGCGTCGCAATCGCGACACCGTCGATCTCCGGATTGGCCAGGGCTTCGTTGTAGTCTTCGTAAGTGGCTACGCCATATTCACTGGCATTGAATTCCCTTACCGACTCGGCAGGATCCACCACTGCGCCCAGCGCCCCGAGTTCGTGAAAATTACGAACCAAATTTTTGCCCCAGGCGCCCGCTCCAACTACTACTACTTTTTTGTTCATTCCCGATTTATTCCACTGTGACTGACTTCGCCAGATTGCGCGGCTGATCCACATCTGTACCGCGGATGAGCGCCACATGATAGGACAGCAGCTGCAAGGGTACGGTATACACCAGAGGCGCCTGCAGCGGTTCGATGTGGTCCGGCATGGTCATGACTTCCATGCCTTCGGACGGCTCGATACCGGCATCCGGGTCGGCAAAGATGAAGAGGCGGCCACCGCGTGCGCGCACTTCTTCCAGATTGGACTTGAGCTTTTCGACCAGCGCGTTGTTGGGGGCCACCGCCACAACCGGCATCTCGGCGTCCACCAGAGCCAGCGGACCGTGCTTGAGTTCGCCGGCAGCATAAGCCTCGGCATGGATATAGGAGATTTCCTTGAGCTTGAGCGCGCCTTCCATGGCCACCGGATAGGTTGGCCCGCGGCCCAGGAACAGCGCATGGCGCTTGTCGGCGAAGTGCTTCGCCCATTCCCTGATCTGCGGTTCGAGTTTGAGCGCATGCTCCACCAGCACCGGCACATGTAACAACTGCCGTATATAGGCACGCTCTATTCGGTCCGTCATGCCGTTGTGCCGGGCCAGCGCCACACCCAGCAATGCGAGTGCGACCAACTGGGTGGTAAAAGCCTTGGTCGAGGCCACGCCGATTTCCGGCCCGGCGCGGGTCATCAGGCAGATATCGGACTCTCTGACCAGCGAAGACTCGGGTACATTGCAAATAGCCGCCGTGGCCAGGTAACCCGATTCCTTGGCATAACGCAGAGCAGCCAGAGTATCAGCCGTTTCACCGGACTGGGAGATGGCTATGAAAAGCGCGCCTTCCGAGACCACCGGATTGCGGTAACGGTACTCACTGGCCACTTCCACCCGGCAGGGCAGCCCGGCGCCCTGTTCAATGTAGTACTGGGCCACCAGGCCTGCATGATAGCTGGTGCCGCAGGCCACGATATGCACCCGTTTCACCTTTTCAAATATGGCCTGCGCTTTCGGCCCGAACACCGCCTCGAGAATGCGGTTGCCGGCCACACGCTCGCTCAGCGTATCGGCCAGCGCCCGCGGCTGCTCGAAGATTTCCTTGAGCATGTAATGAGCGTATTCGCCCTTCTCCACCGCATCAGCCGACAGCGAAGATTCGCTGATCTTGCGCTCGACGGGATTACCGTCCGTATCGAATATACGCACCCCGGAAACCGTCATTTCGGCTACGTCGCCATCCTCCAGAAACTGGAAGCGCCGGGTTTCGGTCAACAGCGCCTGCACGTCCGAGGCGATGTAGTTTTCGCCCTCGCCCAAACCAACCACCACCGGACAACCCATGCGGGCCGCTACCAGGCGTGAGGTGTCCGCTTTGGACATCACCACCAGTGCATAGGCGCCTTGCAGTTCATGGATGGCGGCCTGAACGGCAGCGAGTAGATCCTTGCCCTGTTTGGTCTGGTCATTGACCAGATGCGCTACCACCTCGGTGTCGGTCTCCGACTCGAAACGATAGCCCTTGGCTTTCAGCATTTCCTTGAGCTCGGCATGATTCTCGATGATGCCGTTATGCACGATGGCCAGGTTGTCTTCTGAAATATGCGGGTGAGCATTGTGCTCAGTGGGCTCACCGTGGGTCGCCCAGCGGGTATGGGCAATCCCCAACCCGCCCTGCAGCGGCTGATCGAGAATGGCCTGATCCAGTTCCGTCACCTTGCCCACACGACGGCGGCGCTGAATCTCGTCACCGGTCAGCACGGCTACGCCGGCCGAGTCATAACCACGGTATTCCAGGCGCCTCAGACCCTCTACCAGAATGGGCACTACGTCCCGCTGCGCCGCAGCCGCCACAATACCGCACATACTCAGTCCTTCTCAGTCCTTACTCTTGATCCACGTTCTTCTTACTGACCTTACTCGGACGCAGCCAACCATCACGCGAAATCTGCCGCGCCCGGCTCACGGCCAGCTGGCCGGCCTCGACATCCTTGGTAATGGTAGAGCCCGCACCGATGGTGGCGCCCTCGGCCACTTTCACTGGCGCCACCAGCTGCACATCGGAGCCGACGAATACGTTGTCGCCGATTTCCGTCTTGTGTTTATAGGCGCCGTCGTAGTTGCAGGTGATCACCCCGGCGCCGATATTCACGTCGCGACCCACTTCGGCATCGCCGACATAACTCAGGTGATTGATCTTGCTGCCCGGGCCGATGTTGGCCTTCTTGGTTTCGACAAAATTGCCGATGCGCGCCTTGTCGGCAAGAACCGTATCCGGGCGCAAACGGGCGAAAGGACCGATATGGCAATTAGCCCCTATGCGGCTGTGCTCGATCACCGAGTTCTCCAGCACCTGGGTGTCCTCGCCCAGCTCGCAGTTTCTCAACACACAGTTGGGGCCGACATGCACGCCATCGGCCAGTTTGACCTGACCTTCCAGCACCACGTTGACGTCGATGATCACATCCTTGCCGAATTCAAGACTGCCGCGCAGATCGAATCGCGCCGGATCCTTCAGTGTCAGCCCCTGCATCATGAGCTGCTCGGCCTGGCGCTGTTGAAAAATGCGTTCGAGCGTGGCCAGCTGGCGCTTGTCATTCACACCTGCCGCTTCCCAGGTATCCCGCACCTGCACCGACACCACCGGCACGTCATCGTGCACTGCCTTGGCAATCACGTCGGTCAGATAGTACTCGCCCTGGGCATTATCATTGTCCAGATTTGCCAGCCAGTGGCGCAGCCTTTCCGCGGGACAGGTCAGCAGGCCCGTGTTGACCTCACGAATTGCCTGCTGCGCTGGCGTGGCGTCCTTTTGCTCGACAATACCGACGATCGCAGCTGAATCATCCCGCACGATACGGCCATAACCGGCAGGGTCATCGAGTGTCATGGTCAGAAGTGAAACCGCACGGCCAGCAGCTTCGTCCACCAGATACTGCAAGGTCTCGATAGAAGTGAGTGGCACGTCGCCGTACAACACCAGCACCTGTGCCTCATCGGGAATCTCCGGCATCGCCTGCTGTACGGCATGGCCGGTGCCTTTCTGTTCGGCCTGCTCCACCCATTGCACATCGAGATAACCCAGACGATCCTGCACAACGTCACCGCCGTGTCCGTAGACTACGTGTACCCGTTCGGGCTTGAGCGCGAGTGCAGTTTCCACCACATGAGTCAGTAACGGGCGGTCGCCCAGCGGCTGCAATACCTTGGGCAGACGCGATTTCATACGCGTACCCTGACCGGCGGCGAGAATGACGATGTGTAGTGACATGCTGCTCAGTATTTCGTCTGTAAAATCAGTATTTTGGCACTTCCAGGCATATTTTTCAGTTATTTCGCCCGGTATTTTACTCCGTCAATGCCGGCAAAATCGGCATCCTGGGTCCACAAAACAGCATTATGCTCCCTGGAAGTCGCCAGAATGATGCTATCGGCCATGGGCAATTTGTATTCCACCGACAGGCTTGCCGCAGTCATGGAAAGTGAGGAATCCAGTTCCACCACCTTGCCCTGCTGCATCAGGGCGGCAACTTCCAGTGCGGCGCCCTCGTCACGTTGCTGCAGAACCCGCTTGAAGACCTCATAGATACTGATGGCAGGCACGATCAGGTTTGAAACCCTGGAAAGCGGCTTGGCGAAAAAGTCGGCATTAGCCTCATCCGCCAGGTATTCGAGCCAGCCGGAAGAGTCCACCACATTCACAGGCGATCAGGCTCCCGCTCTATGCTGGTATCGATACCTTTCAGGGAACCCCGCGCCGCCTTGATCGAGCGCGCCGGAATCAACTCGACCCGGTCCCCGTAGCGGATAGCCTGGATTTTCTCACCCGGCTTCAACTTCAGCGCCTGGCGAATGGATCGCGGAATAACGATCTGGTATTTGGGTGACAAGGTCACTGTTTCCATACGTTTCTCCTATCGATAAGAAATTCGTATGACGAAATCATAGCATAAACAAAAAAGCCACCGGACCGTGACAGTCGGGTGGCTTTCGTGTCGCCAGCTGAAGCAATGAATCAGCGGCGTGCTTTCTTCAATGTCTGCACCGCATGCAGACGGGCGGCCGCTTCGGCCAGTTCCGCCTGGGCGCGGGCCAGGTCCATTTCACCCTTGGCACTGGAAAGCGCTTCCTCGGCCCGGCGCTGGGCCTCGGCTGCGGCAGCTTCATCAATGTCCGCGGCACGTTCGGCGGTATCGGCAAGAACCGTCACCAGGTGCGGCTGCACTTCCAGCATGCCGCCGGAAACGTAGAAGGTACTCTCCTCGCCGTTCTCGTCCTGCACGCGCACGGTACCGGGCTTCAGACGGCTGAGCAGCGGCGCATGGCGGGGTGCAATGCCCACCTCGCCCATGATGGCCGGGGCGAAGACCATCTGTGCCGTGCCCGAATGAATCTGGCCTTCGGCACTCACAATGTCGACGTGTAATTTCATGTCGATGTCCGGCTCCTGCTATCCAGTGAACGCCCGATTAAAGCTTCTTGGCCTTCTCGACGGCTTCTTCAATGGTACCCACCATGTAGAAGGCCTGCTCCGGCAGATCGTCGTATTCGCCATTGATGATGCCCTGGAAACCGCGGATGGTGTCTTTCAGGGACACGTACTTGCCCGGCGCGCCGGTGAACACTTCGGCCACGTGAAAAGGCTGGGACAGGAAGCGCTCGATCTTGCGGGCGCGGTTCACGGCCAGCTTGTCATCATCGGACAGTTCGTCCATACCCAGAATGGCGATGATGTCCTTCAGTTCCTTGTAGCGCTGCAGCACACCCTGCACGCCACGGGCCACTTCGTAGTGCTCGTTACCGATCACCAGCGGGTCCAGCTGACGCGAGGTGGAATCCAGCGGATCCACGGCCGGGTAGATACCCTTGGCGGCGATGTCACGCGACAGCACCACGGTGGAGTCCAGATGCGCGAAGGTGGTGGCGGGCGACGGGTCAGTCAGGTCATCCGCAGGCACGTACACGGCCTGGATGGAGGTAATCGAGCCGGTCTTGGTGGAGGTAATACGCTCCTGCAGAGCACCCATTTCCTCAGCCAGGGTCGGCTGGTAACCCACCGCCGACGGCATACGACCCAGCAGCGCGGACACTTCGGTACCGGCCAGGGTGTAACGGTAGATGTTATCCACGAACAGCAGCACGTCACGGCCTTCGTCGCGGAACTTCTCGGCCATGGTCAGGCCGGTCAGCGCCACACGCAGACGGTTGCCGGGCGGCTCGTTCATCTGGCCGTAAACCATGGCCACTTTCGATTTGTTGAATTCCTCGACGTTGACAACGCCGGCTTCCTGCATTTCGTGGTAGAAGTCGTTACCTTCACGGGTACGCTCACCCACACCGGCGAACACGGACAGGCCGCTATGCTCGGTGGCGATGTTGTTGATGAGCTCCATCATGTTCACGGTCTTGCCCACGCCGGCGCCGCCGAACAGGCCGACCTTGCCGCCCTTGGCGAACGGGCAGACCAGGTCAATCACCTTGATGCCGGTTTCCAGCAGATCCTGGCCGCCGGACTGTTCTTCATAGCTCGGTGCGGCGCGGTGAATGGACATGCGCTCCTTTTCACCAATCGGGCCACAGTCGTCTTCCGGCTCGCCCAGCACGTTCATGATGCGGCCAAGCGTCTCGATACCCACCGGCACCGAGATCGGCGCGCCGGTGTTGGTGACTTCCTCACCGCGCTTCTGACCGTCCGTGGAACCCATGGCAATGGTACGCACCACGCCGTCACCCAGCTGCTGCTGGACTTCCAGCGTCAGGTCGGTGCTGGTCACCGTCAGGGCGTCATAGACCTTCGGAATGGAATCACGCGGGAATTCCACGTCAACCACAGCGCCGATAATCTGAACGATCTTTCCGGAACTCATGTCAGTGTCCTCGTTCTTTGTGTACTCGCTTTCGCGATACCAATGTCAAATTGAAATCTGTTACTAAATCTTCTGCCTAGACGGCCGCAGCACCGCCGACAATCTCGGACAGTTCCTGCGTAATGGCCGCCTGGCGGGCCTTGTTGTAGACCAGCTGCAATTCGTCAATCAGGTTGCCGGCGTTGTCGGTGGCGCTCTTCATGGCGACCATACGGGCAGCCATTTCACAGGCCACGTTTTCCACCACGCCCTGGTAAACCTGGGATTCGATGTACCGCATCAGGAAGTGATCCAGCAGGTCGCCGGCATCGGGTTCGTAGATGTAGTCCCAGAACTCCGGCATATCCTCTTCAGTCTGCGCCTGCAAGGGCAGCAGCTGCAGCGCACCCGGCTTCTGGGTCATGGTGTTCACGAACTCGTTGCTGATCAGCTCGAGACGATCGATCCTGCCTTCGCGGTAGGCATCCAGCATCACCTTGATGGAACCGATCAGGTCTTCCAGATGCGGGCTGTCGCCCAGCTGGGAAACCTCGGCCACCACGTTGCCGCCCAGGCGCTTGAAGAAGCCGATGCCCTTGTTGCCGACCACGGCCACATCAATTTCGGCGCCCTTGCCCTTCCACTCCCTGATCACCTGCACCGTACGGCGGAACAGGTTGATGTTGAGGCCGCCGCACAGGCCGCGATCACTGCTGACCACGATCAGGCCGACGCGCTTGGCCTCACGCTCCTGCATGAAAGGATGGCGGGAATCAGGATTGGCATGCGCCAGGTGACCGATCACGCGGCGCATTTTCTCGGCATAGGGACGTGCCGCAGCCATGCGATCCTGCGCCTTGCGCATTTTCGACGCGGCCACCATTTCCATGGCCTTGGTGATCTTCTGCGTGCTCTGCACGCTCCTGATCTGGGTGCGGATTTCCTTTGCGCCTGCCATGACTAACTACCCCGGCCTACCAGACGTTGTTCTTTTTGAACGTGGTAATCGCGGCTTCCAGTGCGGACTCGATCTCGTCGTTGTAATCGCCGGAGGCGTTGATCTTGTCCATCAGCTCTTTCTGCTCGCTGGCCATGTAGGCCTGCAGGGCTTCTTCGAAGGCCACGATCTTGTCCAGCGCGACGTCGTCGAGATGACCCTTTTCAGCGGCGAACAGCGAAACAGCCTGACCCGCCACGGTGAGCGGCGCGTACTGCTTCTGCTTCATCAGCTCGGTTACGCGCTGACCGCGTTCCAGCTGCTTGCGGGTGGCCTCGTCCAGATCGGAAGCGAACTGCGCGAAGGCCGCCAGTTCACGATACTGAGCCAGAGCCAGACGTACACCGCCACCCAGCTTCTTGATGATCTTGGTCTGGGCAGCACCACCCACACGCGAGACCGAGATACCGGCGTCCACGGCCGGGCGAATGCCCGCGTTGAACAGGTCGGTGTCCAGGAAGATCTGGCCGTCGGTGATGGAGATCACGTTGGTCGGCACGAAGGCAGACACGTCACCGGCCTGGGTTTCAATGATCGGCAGCGCGGTCAGCGAGCCGGTCTTGCCCTTCACTTCGCCGTTGGTCTGCTTCTCGACGTAGTCGGCGTTGACACGCGCGGCACGTTCCAGCAGGCGGGAATGCAGGTAGAACACGTCACCCGGATAGGCTTCACGGCCAGGCGGACGACGCAGCAACAGCGATACCTGACGGTAGGCCCAGGCCTGCTTGGTTAGATCGTCATAAATGATCAGGGCATCTTCACCGCGGTCGCGGAAGTATTCGCCCATGGCGCAACCGGCATACGGTGCAATGAACTGCAGCGCAGCGGATTCGGAAGCCGAGGCAGCCACCACGATGGTGTGCTCCATGGCGCCGTGCTCTTCGAGCTTGCGCACCACGTTGGCGATGGAGGAGTTCTTCTGACCCACAGCCACGTAGATACATTTAACGCCGGTGCCCTTCTGATTGATGATAGCGTCAACGGCAATGGCGGTCTTGCCGGTCTGACGGTCACCAATGATCAGCTCACGCTGGCCGCGACCGATCGGGATCATGGCGTCGATGGACTTCAGACCGGTCTGCACCGGCTGGTCCACAGACTTACGGGTAATTACACCCGGCGCCACTTTTTCAATCGGAGAGGTGACGGAGTCATCGATGGCGCCCTTGCCGTCGATGGCCGTACCCAGGGAGTTCACCACGCGGCCCAGCAGATGGTTGCCCACCGGCACTTCCAGAATACGACCGGTGGTTTTCACCGTGTCGCCTTCGGCCACGTGCTTGTAGTCACCCAGGATCACCGCACCCACGGAGTCACGCTCCAGGTTCAGCGCCAGACCAAAGGTCGGCTGACCATCGGCATTCGCCGGGAACTCCAGCATTTCGCCTTGCAGACAGTCTGCAAGGCCGTGAATGCGCGCGATACCGTCGGCCAGAGAGACCACGGTGCCCACATTGCGGGCCTCGGTAACGGAATCGAAGTTCTCGATGCGCTGCTTGATCAGCTCACTGATTTCCGACGGATTCAGTTGCATCGTCTTTCCTCTCGAATATAAAGATGTTCGGTTGTTTAATGCGCCACACTATGTGACAGGCGCTGCAATTCAGCTTTCAGGGAACCGTCAATCACCAGGTCGCCGGCACGAATCACGGCACCGCCCAGTAACTCGGGTTCTACACGACATTCCAGACGCACTTCGCGGCCCAGACGCTTGGTCAATGCCTTGGCCAGCTTGTCCTGCTGCTCGCCGGACAGTTCACTGGCCGAAACCACGTCGACATCGACCCGGCCTTCAGCTTCAGCGCGCATGGCTTCGTACTGCTCGGCAATCAGACCAGCGGCATGCAAGCGGCGATTAGCCGCCAGCAGACGTACCAGGTTGGCACCGGCAGCATCCAGTTTGCCGGCCTCGGTGACCAGTTCGGCCAACTTGGCGTCAGTAACATGCGGATTGCCCAGCAACGCCTTGACCTCTTCAGCCGCCGTCACGGCAGCCAGAGAGGCCAGGCTTTCGGACCAGTCCGACAGCTTGCCTTCCGCCTGGGCCAGTTCGAAAACGGCCTTGGCGTAGGGACGGGCCAGGGTGCTCAGCTCAGCCATACTAGGGCCTGCTGACCATTATTTGACGGATGACGTTGCTTGCCCAAGTCTGCCAGGCAAGGCGCACGCTGCCGCCCTTAGCCACTCTAAGGGCAAGGCGAGCAACGCCGTATGGCGGGTTTGGGCAAGCAACCCTGCGGGACGGGGCCGTAAAGCCCCATCGCTGTGTCACTCGTCGTTCATTTGCAATAAGCAAACTTCTCTCCTCGTTTCGTGCGCTGGGGCTTTACGGCCGCCGGCGACACCGTCAAATAATGGTCAGCAGGCCCTTCACTGAATCCGGCCGGCGAGATCGTCGATGATGTCGGCATGCGCCTTGCCATCCACCTCGCGGGACAGGATCTTGGCTGCACCGGCAATCGCCAGGGTACCTACTTCCTGCTTCAGCGCATCGCGGGCCCGGGTAATTTCCGTCTGGATCTCGGCCTTGGCGGAATTGACAATTCGCTCACCCTCTTCACGGGCCTGCGTCTTGGCATTCTCTACCGCTTCATTGGCCTGCCGGTTGGCGGCAGACAGGATTTCCTGAGCCTGCTCGCGGGCTTCCTTGAGCAGTTTTTCGGACTCTTCACGCGCCTCGTTCAGCGCACGGGCACCACGGTCGGCAGCCGCCAGACCATCGCTGATCCGCTTCTGACGTTCCTGCATGGCCTGCATCATCGGCGGCCATACATACTTCATGGTGAACCAGACGAAGATCGCAAAAGTGATCGCCTGGCCTAACAGGGTGGCGTTAATATTCATGCCACGCGCCTCGCTAGTTCGATGTGCCTAATACCTGAATGCGTTCGGTCTTACTGACCGGCGGCTGCCTGAATGGCACCCACAAACGGGTTGGCGAAGGTGAAGAACAGGGCGATACCCACGCCGATCATCGGCACGGCGTCGAGCAGACCGGCGACCAGGAACATACGCACCTGCAGCATCGGAGCCATTTCCGGCTGGCGGGCAATGCCTTCCAGGAAGCGGCCACCCAGCAGGCCGAAGCCAATCGCGGTGCCCATGGCGCCCATACCAATCAACAGACCAACGGCAATCGCGGTCATCCCTTGTACATCAGCAATCAGAGCGGTGAGTTCCATGAGGTTCTCCTAAAATAAAGTCCTGACGTGGATTAATGGTGTTCGTGAGCCATGCTGAGATACACGATCGTCAGCATCATGAAAATAAAGGCCTGCAGGGTGATCACCAGAATATGGAAGATCGCCCACGGGCCACCCAGTGCCCACTGCGCCCAGAAGGGCAAGAGAGCAATGAGGATAAAGATCAACTCACCGGCATAGAGGTTGCCGAAGAGTCGCAGACCGAGAGAAATGGGCTTGGCCAGTTCCTCGACCATTTTCAAAATGAAGTTAACCGGAGCCAGCTTCCAGCCGAAGGGATGCGTAAAGAATTCGGCCGCGAAACCGCCGGCGCCCTTGATCTTGAAGCTGTAGAAGACCACCAGCAGGAAAACGCTGATGGACATGCCCAACGTCACGTTGGGATCGGTGGTCGGCACCACCTTGAGGTAATCCACGCCGACAAAGGTGGCTGCATAGGGCAGCAGGTCGACCGGAATGAGATCCATGAAGTTCATCAGGAACACCCACACGAAAATGGTGAGCGCCAGCGGAGCAACGAGGTTGCTCTTGCCCGAGAAAGTATCTTTCACCTGGGTATCGACGAACTCGACCATGAGTTCGACGAAGTTCTGCAGACCGGTCGGCACCCCCGCGGTGGCGCGCTTGGCCGCCAGACGGAAGAAAAACAGGAACAGGAATCCGAGAACGATGGAGAAAAACAGCGAATCGACATGCAGAACCCAGAAGCCGGAGGCGTGGGAATCAATCTGCATGGTGGTCAGATCCAACTTGAGATTGGTCAGATGGTGAGCAATGTATTCGCTCGAAGTCTGGGGAGCTGCTCCGCTAGCCATACTCTCTGTCCTGATTCTCTCTTAACGCTTAGTTCGGTTTTAACATCACCGCCCAGTTCACACTCAGGCAAGCGATGTAGGTCAGGATGACCGGCAACATCTGTTTCGGAAACCACATCACTGCCCCGAAGAACAGTGCCGCGGTCAGAACAAATTTACCGACCTCCCCGGCATATAATTTCGCCAACATCGTCCGTGGCGGCGTGCCCGGCGGCGTAGCAAACACGCGCAGGGCAAAATACAGACCCGGAATAATCGCGATACCGGCGCCGTAAGCGGCTGCCTTGGCAGCTTCCAAGCCCAAGCAAACCTGACTCAGCAGGGTTGCAGCCATGCCTATGGCGATCTGACCTGCCAGGATCCTCAATATGAGACGTTTGCCTCTTGGACGTATTCCTGTCATTGCCTGATCCAGTCTCTTTAAAGCTGGCACCGGCGTGACTCAGCAGGTCAGCCCGCAAGCCGCAAACAACCCGTGCTCCCTTCTCGCAGGCCGGCGAACTATACGCATTTCGCCCAGACAGGTCAACGAAGACAAAGGTAATTGACGGGAATCCATAATGAATCAAAAGCTTATGATGCTGCGGCGCAGCATTTCGCTTCCGCGATCCGCGCAAAACCGCTTCAAAAAACGCTCATTCCGGAAGTGGTCCAGCCGCTGGCCGGCATCCCGGCACGGTGACTTCAGCCAGGATTCCCGCCTGCGCGGGAATGACAAGGATGATGTGGAAGTAGCGCCTGATTTCAGCTCAGGCGGCCCAGCAGCTCGTCCAGTTCCTGCAAACTGGAAAACTTGAGCACCATGCGCCCCTTGCCGCCGCCTGTTTCCTGGATTTTCACTGACCCGCCCAGACTCTTGCTCAGGGCAGACTCCAGACTATGCACACGCGGGTCGGGCGGCGTTTTGGATTGCTCTTCAGCCGGCTGCAGCATCTGCCGCACCATGGCTTCGGTCTGACGTACCGACAGGCCCAGCGCCACCACGCGCTGCGCCACCTTGGACTGCTTGTCCGCAGGCAGCGACAGCAAGGCACGTGCATGCCCCATCTCCAGCTTGCGGCCACGCACCATGGCCTGCACGTCGTCATTGAGTTCCAGCAAACGCAGCAGGTTGCTCACCGAGGCCCGCGAGCGGCCCACGGATTCAGCACACTGCTTGTGCGTCATCTTGCATTCCTTGATCAGGCGCTGCAGTGCAGCAGCCTCTTCCAGCGGATTCAGATCCTCGCGCTGGATGTTTTCAATAAGCGCCACGGCCAGCGCCACATCGTCGGTGACCTCGCGCACAATGGCAGGCACACGCTTGAGGCCGGCAATCTGCGAGGCGCGCCAGCGCCGCTCACCGGCGATAATCTCGTAACCGTGCTCGAACTCACGCACCACCAGTGGCTGTACCACGCCCTGGGCGCGAATGGACTGAGCCAGAGACTCCAACGCCTCCGGATCAATCTCGCGGCGCGGCTGATATCGGCCAGGATGCAATTCGTCTACAGGAATCTCGCGCAGACTTTCACCATCCGCCGGTTGCGGCGCACTCACCGCCCCGGTCAGCAGCGCATCAAGCCCTCTCCCCAGGCTGCGTTTTTTGGTTGCCATGTCCTTCCCTTCCCCCGCTCTCGCTAGGCCGCTCGCCGCGTGGCGCGTTGCTGTACTTCTGCCGCCAGCGCCTGGTAGGCCTGAGCGCCCGCACAATTTGCATCGTATTGCAGCACCGGGATGCCGTGACTGGGCGCCTCGGCCAGACGTACGTTACGCGGAATAATGGTCTCGTAGACCTTGTCCTTGAAATGCGCCACCAACTGGTCCGATACCTCACCGGACAAACGGTTGCGCGGATCGTACATGGTGCGCAGCAAGCCCTCGATCTGCAGATCGGGATTGATCACACTGCGTACTTTTTCGACGGTATCCAGCAAGGCAGAAAGTCCCTCGAGGGCGTAGTACTCGCATTGCATGGGAATCAGCACGCCACTGCAGGCCGACAGCGCATTCACCGTGAGCATGGACAGGGCCGGCGGGCAGTCGATAATCACGTAGTCGAAATGCCGCTGCATATCCTGCAGAGCAGTCTTCAGAGCCTGCTCGCCGTTCTGGCGCTGGCGCAGACCCACTTCGGCCGCGGTCATGTCGGCATTACTGGGTAACAGGGAAAAGCCGAGTTCCTTGAGATCGATAATGGCCTCGTCCATATCGGCCTCGCCCAGCAGCACATCACAACCGGTACGGGTCAATTCATCCTTGTTCACGCCCACGCCCATGGTGGCGTTGCCCTGGGCATCCACATCAATCAGCAGCACGCTGCGGCCACTGGCTGCCAGAGCGGCGGCCAGATTGACGCTGGTGGTGGTCTTGCCCACCCCGCCTTTCTGATTCGTTACCGCAAAAATACGACTCATGAATACTCCCTCGCAGCCACTGCTCCTTATCAGGCCCTAGATCAGGGCGCGCTCCAAAATCGCCAGGTGCCGCTCGGCCGACAGGCCAGGCACCTGTAACGCCTCCACCGAGGCCAAACGAAAACCCGCAACAGTATCCGGCAGCTCTGCCGGCACCTTGCCCAGCATGGCCAGCATCCGGCTTTGCGGCCCGCATAAATGGCCGGCAACCCCCACCAGATCTTCTACCGCCGCGCAGGCGCGACTGACCACGGTATCAAACGGCAGGTCAGGCTGGTAGTCCTCGGCACGGGTTTGCAACACACGCACATGTTTAAGACCGAAGCGCCTTACCACATGCCGCATGAAAGCAGCCTTCTTGCCGTTGCTGTCGATCAATATATATTCATTGCGTGGCGCCACCAGTGACAGCGGAATCCCCGGCAGACCGGCCCCGCTGCCCACATCCGCGATCTGCCCCTTGCCGATGTACGGCAGCACGCTGAGGCTGTCCAGCAGATGCTTCACCACCATCTGCACCGGATCACGCACCGCGGTCAGATTATAGGTCTTGTTCCACTGCACCAGTTCCTGCAGATAGCGCATCAAATCGCCACGCGCCTTGGCGCTCACGGTCAAGTCCAGATCGGCTATCCCGTCGGCCAGCAACTGCCCGCAATGGCGCCAATCTGTTTTTTGCGATCCAGCAGAAACCATCAAATTCCCAGTCACTTCCTCAACAGCGGGAGCGAATCTTAGCAGATGCCCCGATTCCGCACGCCACATTAAACAGCAAGCAATAATAATGCCCTGCTCCAGATACTGTTCCGTTATCATTCACGCATGATGCGACCTCTGATTGCAGAATTTATCGGCAGCTTCGCCCTGGTTTTTGCCGGTTGCGGCGCCATCGTGGTAAATGACGCCAGCGGCGCCATCGGCCATATCGGCATCGCCATGACCTTTGGCCTGGTGGTCATGGCCATGATCTATGCAGTGGGCGACACTTCCGGCGCTCACTTCAACCCCGCCGTCACCCTGGCGTTCTGGTTGTCCGGCCGCCTACCCGCCGGCACGGTACTGCCCTATGCGAGTAGCCAGTGCCTGGGCGCCGTTGCCGCCAGCGCCCTGTGGTGGCTGCTGCTGCCCGGCCACCCCAACTACGGCGCCACCCTGCCGGCGGGCCCGGAATGGCAAAGCTGGATCCTGGAAGTCGTACTCAGCTTCTTCCTGATGTTTGTGATCCTCAATGTGGCTACCGGCGCCAAGGAAAAAGGTCTGATGGCCGGCGTTGCCATCGGCGGCACCGTGGCCCTCTGCGCCCTTTTTGGCGGCCCCATATCCGGCGCTTCCATGAATCCGGCGCGCTCGCTCGGCCCGGCCCTGATCAGCGGCGAATGGACAACGCTCTGGATATATCTGACCGCCCCCTTCGTGGGTACTGCGCTGGCGGTGCCCAGCTGCCGCCTGGCCTGCGACGAACCCTGTTGCGAGCCTACTGAGTGACCCAGCTACTGCCCCACCCGGCTGCACCCGCACCGCATGTGCGCGACATCAATCTGGCGCTGAGCCAGGAAAGCGGACAGTTGCAGGTCGTCTACCGTCTTGAAGCGGAACTCGCCAGCTTGCGCATTCCCGCGCCCGGGCCGGGCGAACGCCTTGATGATCTCTGGAAACATACCTGCTTTGAATTGTTCATCATGGTGGGCGACGGTCCGTCCTATGAGGAATACAACTTCTCCCCTTCAGGAGATTGGGCGCATTACCACTTCGTGGGCTACCGCGATGGCATGGCCAGCAATCACGGCCTCTCCGCGCCGCTCATCAACGTCTACCGAAACGCTGATTACCTGGAACTGCGCACCACGGTACAGATCCCGGACACCCGCCCCTTGCGCCTGGGGCTATCTGCGGTCATCGAAGACATCAGTGGCCACATCAGTTACTGGGCACTGAGGCACCCCTCGGACAAGCCAGACTTCCATCACAGCGATGCTTTCGCGCTGGAGCTGAAGTAGCATGCCCGGCATGAAAACCGGACTCGACCGTCTTCTGGAAGAACCTGTACTGCGCGCACCGCTGCGCGGCCAGCGCGTGGCCCTGCTGGCCCACCCGGCCTCGGTCACCCGCGGGCTGATTCACAGCATGGACGCGCTGGCCGACTGTGAGGAAATCCGGCTCTCCGCCGCCTTCGGCCCGCAACACGGCCTGCGCGGCGACAAGCAGGACAACATGGTCGAGTCGCCGGATGAATACGATTCCGTGCATGGCATTCCGGTCTTCAGCCTCTATGGCGAAGTGCGCCGGCCCACACCGGAGATGATGAATCACTTCGACGTGTTGCTGGTGGACCTGCAGGACCTGGGCTGCCGTATCTACACCTTCATCACCACCCTTTTATATGTACTGGAAGAAGCCGCCAGACATAAAAAGGAAATCTGGATACTGGACCGCCCAAATCCGGCCGGCCGCCCGATTGAGGGCACATTATTAAGACCCGGATGGGAAAGCTTCGTCGGCGCCGGCCCCATGCCCATGCGTCACGGGCTGACCATGGGGGAAATGGCGCGCTGGTTTATCCGGCATCTCGACCTCGATGTGGAATGCAAGGTCATAGAAATGGAAGGCTGGCAAGCAGACGCTGCTCCGGGCTACGGCTGGCCGCTGGGCGAGCGTTGCTGGATCAACCCCAGCCCCAATGCGCCCAACCTGTCCATGGCCCGCGCCTATGCCGGCACCGTGATGCTGGAAGGCACCACCCTGTCCGAAGGCCGCGGCACCACCCGGCCACTGGAATTGTTCGGCGCCCCCGGCCTGCAGGTCGACAAGATTCTCGCCAAGATGCACGAACTCGCACCCGAATGGCTCGGCGGCTGCCGGCTGCGCGCCTGCTGGTTCGAACCCACCTTCCACAAGCACTGTGGCGAACTCAACGCCGGCATCCAGATTCACGTCGATGACGGCGCCTATGACCACGGCAGCTTCCGCCCCTGGCGCCTCATGGCCCTGGCCTTCAAGGCCATCCGCCAGACCCATCCCGGCTTTGAACTGTGGCGCGATTTCGCCTACGAATACGAATACGATCGCCTGGCCATCGACCTCATCAACGGCAGCGAATTGCTCAGGCAATGGGTGGAAGATGCCGAAGCCGAGCCGCGTGATCTGGACATGCTGGCCAAAGCCGACGAAGCGCAGTGGCGGGAGGAATGCGCCCCGCTTCTTCTGTATTGACCTGCAGCCATTCTGTAATGCACCCGATGTAGGGTGTACCTGATGACTTTCTCAGCATGCAGATGAATCGATGGCGGCCACTGTCAGAACCACCCTGCCCGAACTCGACGAACTCGAACGCCTGATTTATCGGCACGAGGCGCGTTTGCGTGTGGAGATGGCCGGTCATGTGCGGCTGCCGCACCGGCGCCTGCCGATCTACGTGCTGGAGATGGGTTCTACCGCGCCCGATGCCCCCGTTCTGGGCGTGTTCGGCGGCGTGCATGGCAACGAACGCATCGGCACCAAGGTGGTGCTGGCCTGGCTGCACAGCCTGCTGGAGCAGCTGCGTTGGGACGAGCAGGCGCAAAACCTGCTGGAGCGCTGCCGCGTGGTGTGCATGCCGCTGGTGAATCCGGGTGGCATGTCGGCCAACCGGCGCAGCACGCTGGACGGCATCGACCTGATGCGTAACGCACCCGTTGATGCCGACTCGGCACACTGGCTGCTCGGTGGCCAGCGCATCAGCCGGCACCTGTCCTGGTACCGTGGCAAACGCGGCGAAATGGCGCCGGAGGCGCAGGCACTGTGCCGGGTGGTGCGTGAACGCATGCACACGCAACCCTTCAGCCTGGCGGTGGATTGTCATTCCGGCTTCGGCTCCTGGAACCGCATCTGGTTCCCCTATGCCCGCACCACCCGGCCGATTCCGCATCTGGCCGAGATATTCGCCCTGCGTTCGCTGTTTCGCACCACCTACCCGCATCACATCTCCTATCGCATCGAACCACAGTCGGCGAACTACACCACGCATGGCGATCTCTGGGATTATCTCTACGACGAGCATCTGCAACAGCGTGAACGGCTGTTCCTGCCGCTGACCCTGGAAATGGGCTCCTGGCTATGGGTACGCAAGAATCCGCTGCAGTTGTTGCAGCCGGCCGGCATGTTCAATCCGCTGGCGCCGCATCGGCGGCGGCGCATCCTGCGCCAGCATTTATTGTGGTTTGATTTTCTGCTGCGGGCGGTGGCGTCGTTCCGTTCCTGGTTGCCGCATCAGGATGAGCGGGATGAGCTGGCAATGATCGGGCGCGAATACTGGTCGACGCTGGCTTCGGTTTCGCCTTCACCCTCCCCCTAACCCCCTCCCCTCAAGGGAGGGGGAATATCGCTGAGTCCATCGGAGGAGAGGGGGATATTTGCTAGCCCTGAACCATCGTCGTTGAGCCATTACTGCTGACGGAAATGCTCCGGTAACGGCAGTCACCCTGCCCGCGCTGGAAGGCAGAGTTGGCAATCAACCACACAGCCACCACGCGCTCGGGCAACGGCCCGCTGATGGCGCGTTGATAATCGGCGTAGAGATTGCGTTCTTCCGACTGCCACTCACCCAGCCCTTGGCGCCCACTGCGCAGCACCCAGTGTGTTTCGCGCTGATCCCACCAGGGCAGCGGACACTGGAAGATGGTGTCTACCGGCAGTTCAGCGCTCCAGAAGTAAGTGAGGTCCAGGCCATTGTCGAACTCCACGGCAATCGACATGTAGTCATGCGTCGGCTGGATGTGTTCCGGCAAGGCAGAAGGCAGCTGCTCCATCAACCATGACCAGCGCAGGGTCAGGTCTGCGCTGAAGGCGTGGTCCAGCGGGTATTGCAGGATGCCGACGTCACCGTGGGTGTGACAGCACAGGGCGTTACCGTCGTCGTGCTCGCAGGTACGGAAGACTTCCCCCTCGCCTATGCGCCACAGATAGCGCCAGCCTTGCGGCGGTTTGACCGGCGCCTCATAGGCCTGCATAACGGGCTGGAACAGAGCCTGATCCTGACGCGAAGCGATACTCAAGCCATGCGCTGTGGATAGCTGCCAGGCGATTACCGCCACGGTGTATTCACCACTCATGGGCTTGCGCGGCACCGAGGTCTCGAAGCTGCCGGCGGGATCACTGAACTCGCCCGGCAGCGCTGCCATGAACTCCAGTTCACCGGCCTCATCGGCCCGTATCACGGTGGCATCACGCGGCAGCTTGTTAATGGCGCCTTGGCCTATGCGATACCAGAGCCCGACACTGGGTCCGATGCCCACATCCAGCGGTTTGGAAATATAGAGCATGCCTTGTGCGAGCAGGGTCAGCTCGCTGCCTGCCGGCATATGAATACCGGTTGTCTGCCATTGGGCGAGCCCGGCCGGCACCTCGACCCAATTGCAGGCCTTGACCGCGTCACCCATCTGACTCACGGCCTGATTTACGCGCTGGCGAAAGGCCTGCACCGTGGACCCGGAGGGCGTTTTGCTTTTGCTCTTCAGTCTGGAGCGAACGAATCGCAGCAGCGCCGGCAACGGCGCCGGTGCATTGCGTACCGGCGGACCGTTCTCGCCAATAAGCAGACGCTGGTCACCGATGAGGTCGAGGCGCTTGTACAGCGCCAGGCTCAACCGGCGCCAAAGGCTTTGCTTTACCGTTTCCATCGAAGCTCCCTACCTTCGTGATTCCGGAAACCGTGAAACAGTTATCCGGAATCCATAAGTGTGGAGTGGACTCCCCGGACGTGATTGCTATCCGGGCAACCGGATTCCGGATAATGGCTTCGCCGTTTCCGGAATGACGTGCCCTAGGCCGTTGCCGCTTTTGCCCGGCGGGTGGACGCCACCTTGCGGCGTCTGTTCTTGAGCAGGAGTTTTTCCAGTTCCTGCAACGCCTCACCCATGTATACCGCCATGCGTTGCATGCTAGGCAGGGTGTCGCGGCAGCCGGTGAAGCCGAAATTGAGGGTGTCGGCATAGCTCTGGCAGGTGATGTTCAAAGCCTGGCCGTGGGTGGCCAACGATACCGGGTAGGTCGCTTCCATTCGGCAACCGCGGAAATACATGTACTCACGCGGCCCCGGCACGTTGGAAATGGTGACGTTGAACACTGGCCGCGTACGCCCGGCCAGACCGGTCACCAGTGACAGGATGTAAGGCGCCATGATCAGCATGGTGTAATTGGTAATGGCGCTGGCCGGCAGGGACTGCAGATGTTCCTTGGCACGCTGTGTTGCTGCCTTTATGGCCTCAAGCCGCTTGAGCGGATCGGCCACGTCCGTACCCAGCGTGGACATGATGAAACTGATGGCATTGCCTGTGCCCTGATCATCCGCCGGACGCACCGACACCGGAATACCGGCCGTCAGCGTCCTGGCCGGAAGGGTATTGTTTTCTTTCAGGAAGCGGCGCAGCGAAGTACCGCAAAGCCAGAGCACGATGTCGTTCAAGGTGCAGTCTGCCGCCTTGGCCAGGTCCTTGAGTTGCTGCACGGAATACTGCTGAGTGGCGAAGCGGCGCTGCCCTGTAATCCGGCCGTTCAGTACCGACTTGGGCGCCTCGAACGGCACCGTCATGGGGTCGTTACGATCGCGCCCTGCCTTCACCACTTCGCCGATGGCCTTGAACAGCTTGGGTACGGAATTGATCTGACCCTTCAACGCGCCCATTGCGCCGTTCACGGCACTGGCGGTGGAGGCCACCGGCGACGAGGCAGAGGGCTTGCCCGGCTTCACTGACCAGAAAGCCGGGGTCTGCTCGTCCGCCGTGGCAGACAGCGTTCGCTGCAGCATACGCACACCGCTGACGCCGTCGATCAGGGAATGATGCATCTTGATGTACATGGCGAAGCGGTTGCCTTCCAACCCTTCGATGATGTGGCATTCCCATGGCGGGCGGCGGAAATCCAGCGGGTGGCTGTGCAGGCGCGATACCAGCACGCCCAGTTCGCGCTCACCGCCCGGCTTGGGCAGAGCCGAATGCCGCAGGTGGTAGTCGATGTCCAGGTCGTTGTCTTCCACCCAGGCATGCGCCAGGGTCTTCAGGCGTGGCGTACGCAGCTTCAGATTCCAGGGTGGATAGAACTCGGTGGTTTTCTTCAGATCGGCAATCACCTGCTGCAGGTAATCAGCAGGCGCATTGTCCGGCAGGCTGTAATACATCAGGCTGGCCACGTGCATCGGCGTTTCGTGGGACTCCACGTACAGCCAGGACGCATCCATCGGGCTCAAAGGTCTGGTCTTCATTCTCCCCACCCTGAATCTTGTCTAAGAAGTATCTTTACATCTTAGCAGCTATCCACCTTTTTTCTTCATGGCGCCCTTTACGCCCAGCAGCAAGGCATCACGCAGGTCCAGAGGCACGGAACGCCGGATGTGGCGGATGATGTCCTTGCGTACGCGCCGCTTGGTAATGCGATGCGCGGTCATGTCCAGTTCTTCCTTGAACTGTTGCGCCTTCTGCAGAGCACGCGCCTGCAGCTCGGAAGCGTCCACAACTTCATCGAAGAAACCGGCGCGATGGGCCGCCTCCACCGGGAAGTACTCAGCCAGAATGCCCGCACGCTGGAAGTCGGCCGGATTCAGCCGATGACGCAGCATGGCCTCAGCCACACGTGGTAACGGCAGGCCGATCGCCACCTCGTTGGCGGAGATCTTAAAGTCCCCACGGGCGCCAATGTTGTAATCGCCGGAGAGGAGCATGAAAACCCCCATGGCCAGTACATGACCGTTGCAGGCCATGATTACCGGATAGGGATATTCCAGAATACGGGCAGTGAGGCTATAACCCGCCTTGAGCATGGCAATGGTACGGGCGCCCCCGGATTTCATCACCTTGAGATCAAAGCCGGCGGAAAAGACTTCTTCGCGGCCGGTGAGGATCACGAAGGCTTCGTCTTTCTCCGCCTGGTCGAAAGCCGCGTAGATTTCCTTGAACATCTCGGGCGACAGCGCATTGCGCTTGCCGTCGTCCATGGTAATGGTGGCAATGCCATCCTTAAGTTCGTAAGTAACTCGTTTTTCAGACATTTTTCTAAAAGTCCCGACAAATGGATAACTTCAGCATACGCCACCGTATTGTGCCGTGCAGCAGTGCGGGTAATCTTCCATTCCCCGCAGTCCCTGTGCCGGGGTTTTGACAGAATCCGTCTAGAAAGCATCTCCGGGAATGCGTACCCAGCCTTCCATCAATACGCGGGCGCTGCGGCTCATGATGGCCTTGGTGGCTGTCCACTCGCCGTTTGTCTCTTTTGCTTCCGCGCCCACGCGCAAGGTGCCGGAGGGGTGACCGAAGGTTACAGCCTTCCGCTCGCCACCGCCGGCAGCCAGGTTGACCAGCGTGCCGGGAATAGCGGCAGCTGTACCGATCGCTACCGCGGCCGTACCCATCATGGCGTGATGTAATTTGCCCATGGACATGGCGCGTACGTTCAGGTCGATATCGCCCGCATCTATCAGCTTGCCACTGGACGCGGTGTAACCGGCCGGACCCGCGACAATGGCCACCTTGGGCGTGTGCTGACGTGCCGCCGCCTCATCCAGTTGCTTGATCAGCCCCATCTTCATGGCGCCATGAGCACGAATGGTTTCAAAGCGCGCCAGGGCAACCGGATCACTGTTGATATCGTCCTGCAACTCGGTGCCGGTGTAACCGATGTCTGCGGCATTGATGAACACGGTCGGAATGCCGGCATTGATCATGGTGGCCCTGAGCGTACCGACGCCCGGCACATCCAGTTCATCGACCAGGTTGCCGGTCGGGAACATGGAGCCCTCGCCGTCAGCCGGATCCATGAATTCGATCTGCACCTCGGCGGCCGGGAAGGTCACACCGTCCAGTTCGAAGTCGCCGGTTTCCTGCACTTCGCCATTGGTAATGGGCACATGCGCGACAATGGTCTTGCCGATATTCTTCTGCCAGATACGCACCGTGCAGACACCGTTTTCAGGAATGCGGCCGGCATCAACCAGGCCGTTGCTGATGGCGAAGGAACCCACCGCCGCCGTCAGATTGCCGCAGTTGCCGCTCCAGTCCACGAAGGCCTTGTCGATGGAGACCTGGCCGAACAGATAATCGACGTCGTGATTGGGTTGTTCGCTTTTCGCCAGGATCACGGTCTTGGAGGTGCTGGAAGTGGCGCCGCCCATACCGTCGGTCTGCTTGCCGTAAGGATCGGGACTGCCGATGACCCGCAGCAGTAACTTGTCGCGCGCCTCGCCCGGCACCTGCGCCACATCCGGCAGGTCGGTGAGCTTGAAGAACACGCCCTTGGAAGTGCCACCACGCATGTAGGTGGCGGGGATTTTGATTTGTGGTGCGTAGGTCATAACTTTCCTTTTGCTCCCTCTCCTAACCCTCTCCCACCAGGGGAGAGGGAATAAGAAATACGCCCGACGTATTTAACCCTTCCCCCGCGATGGGAGCAGGAACAAGGAGTGTCCCCGACGTATTTAGCCCCTCTCCCTCGAGGGGAGAGGGGTTGGGGAGAGGGTGTGAAAGCATGTCTACGCCGCCGCCTCCGATGCCAGAAACTCATTGGCAAACTTCTGCAGGATGCCGCCGGCCTTGTACACCGAAACTTCCTCGGCCGTATCCAGGCGGCAGATCATCGGCACTTCCACGGTCTCGCCGTTCTTGCGGTGGATGACCAGGGTCAGCTTGCCGCGCGGGCTGGGTTCGCCGACCACGTCGTAAACCTCGGTGCCGTCCAGTTCCAGCGTCTTGCGGGTGGTGCCTTCCTCGAACTGCAGGGGCATTACGCCCATGCCGATGAGGTTGGTGCGGTGAATGCGCTCGAAGCCCTCGGCGGCAATCGCCTCCACGCCGGCCAGGGCCACGCCCTTGGCGGCCCAGTCGCGCGATGAACCCTGCCCATAGTCGGCGCCCGCAACAATGATCAGCGGCTGCTTGCGTTCCATGTAGGTTTCGATGGCTTCCCACATGCGGGTCACCTTGCCCTCGGGCTCGATGCGGGCCAGCGAACCCTGGCGCACTTCGCCGTTTTCGTCAAGCACCATTTCATTGAACAGCTTGGGGTTGGCGAAAGTGGCGCGCTGCGCGGTGAGATGATCGCCACGGTGGGTCGCGTAGGAGTTGAAGTCCTCCTCGGGCAGACCCATCTTGTGCAGGTACTCGCCGGCCGCGCTGTCCATGAGGATGGCATTCGACGGTGACAGGTGATCGGTGGTGATGTTGTCCGGCAGAATCGCCAGCGGGCGCATGCCCTTGAGCGACTTTTCGCTGGCCATGGCGCCTTCCCAGTACGGCGGGCGGCGGATGTAGGTGCTCATCTCGCGCCATTCGTAGAGCGGGCTTTTCGACTTCTGCGCCGCCTTGTGCTCGAACATCGGGATGTACACGGAACGGAACTGTTCAGGCTTTACGCTCTGCTTCACGATGGCATCGATTTCCGCATCGTCCGGCCAGATGTCCTTCAGCGTGATCGGGTTGCCGTCCTGGTCATGGCCCAGCACATCCTTCTCGATGTCGAAGCGGATGGTGCCGGCAATGGCATAGGCCACCACCAGCGGCGGCGAAGCCAGGAAGGCCTGCTTGGCATAGGGGTGGATGCGGCCGTCGAAGTTGCGGTTACCGGACAGCACTGCCACCGAATACAGGTCGCGATCCACGACTTCTTTCTGGATTTTCGGATCCAGCGCGCCGGACATGCCGTTACAGGTGGTGCAGGCAAAGGCCACCACATCGAAGCCCAGCTTCTGCAGCTCCGGCAGCAGGCCGGCTTCCTCCAGGTACATCTTCACGGTCTTGGAACCCGGCGCCAGCGAGGACTTCACCCAGGGCTTGCGGATCAGGCCCAGACGGTTGGCGTTGCGGGCAATCAGGCCGGCCGCGATCATGTTGCGCGGGTTGGAGGTGTTGGTGCAGCTGGTGATGGCGGCGATGATCACCGCGCCGTCAGGCATAAGCCCCTCTTCTTCGACCCATGCCTTCGCAATACCGCGGCTACCCAGTTCAGACACCGGCAGGCGGGCATGCGGGTTGGACGGGCCCGCCAGAGTGCGGCCCACGGCCGACATGTCGAACTTCAGCACACGCTGGTATTCGGCATTCTCCAGGCTATCGGCCCACAGGCCGGTTTCCTTCGCAAAGGTCTCGACCAGTTCCACCTGCTCGTCTTCACGGCCGGTGAGTTTCAGGTATTCAATGGTTTGCTCATCGATGTAGAACATACCGGCGGTAGCACCGTATTCCGGCGTCATGTTGGCTATGGTGGCGCGATCGCCCACGGTCAGGCTGCGGGCGCCCTCGCCGTAGAATTCCAGGTAGGCGCCGACGACCTTCTCCTGGCGCAGGAATTCGGTCAGCGAGAGCACCAGGTCAGTACCGGTGATGCCGGGCTGCAGCTTGCCGGTCAGTTCCACGCCGATGATATCCGGCACGCGCATCATGGAAGGGTTGCCCAGCATGACGTTCTCGGCTTCCAGGCCGCCCACGCCAACCGAGATCACGCCCAGCGCATCGACCATCGGCGTATGGCTGTCGGTGCCCACGCAAGTGTCAACGAAGGCAACTCGCTCACCTGTGCCGGCGTCCTGCACCTGCACTACCGGCGACATCTTTTCCAGGTTGATCTGATGCATGATGCCGTTGCCCGGAGGAATCACATCGACGTTCTCGAACGCGGTCTTGGTCCAGTTGATGAAGTGGAAGCGGTCGGCATTGCGGCGCTCCTCGACTTCACGGTTCTTTTCAAAGGCGCCTTCCTCGAAGCCCGGATGCTCCACGGCCAGCGAGTGGTCAACGATCAGCTGGGTCGGCACCACCGGGTTCACCTTGGAAGGGTCACCACCCTTCTCGGCAATCGCGTCGCGCAAGCCGGCGAGGTCAACGAGAGCCGTCTGGCCAAGAATGTCGTGGCACACCACGCGGCAGGGATACCAGGGAAAATCCAGCTCCTGCTTGTTCTCGATGATCTGTTTCAGTGCGTCTGTCAGTTCGGCTGGATTGCAGCGTCGAACGAGGTTTTCGGCCAATACGCGGGAGGTGAACGGCAGCTTGTCGTAAGCGCCGGGCTGGATGGCATCGACCGCTTCGCGGGTGTCGAAGTATTTGAGGTCGGTACCGGGCAGGGATTTAAGGTGTTCGCTGTTCATGATGTCGCCAGAAGCCTCGAAATGAGGAGCGTTATTTTGCCTGAGCGACTATGCGTTTCCCAAATTTCTTTGTATTCAATGAGTTAGGCGAACACCGCGCGCAGGCGCGAGTGGTTTAAATCATAAATATCAATAACTTAGGATCTTTTGGCGCCTTCAATAAAATTGCGCAGAAAACTCTGCATGGCGGTAATCGCGGCTTCTTTGTATTGGGGCGTAATCCGGCCGTGCTCGAAGAAGGAACGGCGAAAACAGGTCACCCCCAGATCCGTCGTCAAAGTCGCCACATCGGGCTCCTTAGGAATGGCAATGCCACGGCTCTCCAGCATGCCCCGGGCCAGATTACCCAGGCGATTGATGGTCATCTCCTGGGCACGGTAGCTGTCATCGGTAACCGCGCCACCGAGCATAAGCAAACGTGCCGCAACGTTGCCCTCGTAAAACTCCACCGCCAGATCCACTTCCACCTTGATGGCCTCATGCCAGGGCAGACTTGCAAGACGTTCAGCCTGCGCCTGATACATAGTCTCCATGGTGGTGAGGTAGCGTTCGGCCAACGCATTCATTAATGCGTAGGGCGTGGGGAAATAGCTGTAGACACTGCCGCGTGTAATGCCCAGGCGCTCCGCCAGAACGGGTATGGAGAAGCCCGAAATGCCGGATTGCACCAGCAGGTTCTCTGCCTCCCTCAAAATAGCTTCGAAACGGTCGCGGGCCCGTTGTTGAGTCGGCTCCCTGGCCACAGCCTGGGGATCGAGGGCGAAACTGGTGTCGTTACTCATGAAAATCTATCTTATCCATTAATTGACATTTGTCAATTAATGATCCAACATAACATTTGTTAGTTTCCAGAAACCGGGCATTGCATACGTCCCGGACCGGGTATTCGGAGGAGAGCATGGCGCCCTTTCATTCCTTGGTTGAGTCCAATTGGAAAAATCTTTTCCTGTTCGCCTTGATTGTCGGCCTGGCCGCCTGTGGCGGAGGAGACAGCAGCGGCGAACCCCAGGGCAGTACCAATAATACCGGCAACGGCACAGGCGGGAATACCGAATTTTCCAGCTCTGCGGAATTTTTCGATGCCCGTATAGCACCGCGCATGGATTTTTGCCGCACCTGTCATATTCCCGGAGGCGTGGCCGACGTTGAAGACGGCAAGCGCTTCATGCTCTCTTCCAACAGCGGTGACGACTACGCCAACCTGCAAGCCGCCTGGGAGGCGCTGGGGGGCGGTGTGGAAGATAACCTTCTTATTATTGAAAACGCCGACAAAGCCGAACCTCATAGCGGCGGCAAAAACTGGCCGGCCGGTTCGGATGCCTATAACGACATGATCACTCTGCTCAGTTGCTGGGATGATCCCACCAACTGCGTGCTCAGCGCCGTTGGCGATGTGCTGGACAGCCTGCCTCTGCTCGGCGAGCACAGGGGCGGCAGCGTCTGGAGCAACTACTGCGAAGGCAAGGACGACGCAGCCGTGCTGCCGACCGATCCGCGCAAACTGATCGTGCCCGGCGTCAACGAAGGCCTCGCTGTGGGCTTCAATGCCTGGTGGTCGGATTGCGGCAACCTCATTCCCCACCCCACCACCTGCGGCGAACTGCGTGAACAGTCTGAAAAGGGTTGGGTCATCGCCCATGGGCAAGGGCATGTGGACTCGCCGATATCCTTTGCCGGCGGCGCGCCTGACCCCTCAGGTTTGCCCGCCGCGGACTACAACAATCTCTGGGAAATCTGGGGCCTGTCTGAACGCCCCGATAATTTCGACCAGCTGGTAGCGGAACGCTATGGCTCCCCGCTGAATCCCGAACGCAATCCCTATCCGCTGCCGGGGGAAGATCCGAACGCCACCGATGGCGGCTCAGGGCAGCTGCCCATGGCCTTCACCCAGATTCGTGAAGACGACGGCACCTGGACCGGTGAGATAGGTCAGAAGGTCTGCATCTTCTGTCACAACGGTCAACTGGGCACCGCCGATGACGGACCCGGTCTTGGACCACAGCTGGGCGGCGCCGGCGCCACCGGTGATTTCACCGTGGCCAGCTATGACTTCGGACAGGCGGGTGACCCGCTGTCCTCGCTGCTGTCCGGTATCACCATTGCCACCAATCGCGGCACCGGCGCGATTGATTTCTTCCAGCTGGCCTTCGTACTGTTCAGTGGCGGCGACCCCAGCCTGCTGGTCAATGAAAAAATCGTCTTCAGCCAGGCCATCGGCACCATCAAGAGCCCGCCGTGGTGGAATCTGGCCTACCGGCCACAGAAATTCCACGGCGCGGTGCTACCCACCGATTCCTCACGCATCGACATGGCGGCTTACTACGATCTTGCTGGCAGCTACATGGGCCGCGACGCCATTGCCTGGGTCGACAACCACGCTGGTCATTTCCAGACCTGGGCCGAAACCCAGGCACCCCCGCCCTATCCCGGCGAGGTGGACATGGCACTGGCGGAACAGGGCGCCGTTCTGTTCCACAGCAAGGACCTGTGGGCGGAAGAAGGCAATCCCGCGCCCCGACCAGACAAGGGCAATGGCTCCTGCGCAGGTTGCCATGGTGTCTATTCACCGCGGTATGCGCATGACCCGGCCTATCTGGAAACACCCGAACTGATGGGCGTAGCCGCCTATTCCCTGCCCATGTCGGTGGTACGCACCGACTCGGTCTATGCCGATGCCATGCAGAGCTTGCGCAGACCTGATGGCAGTGTCAGCGACGCCATCATGGACATCCCCATTTCCTCCTACTGCGGTCTGGGCAATGCCGGCTCTACCGAAAACAACACCCCCATCCTGCTGGCGCCACCCCTGTGGGGCACCTGGGCCTCGGCGCCGTATTTCCATAACGGTTCGGTCCCGAATATCTGGGGTGTGCTTGATCCGTCATCCGAACGCCCGCGTATCTGGCGACGGGTATCGGCGCCGGCCCGCGAGGATCAGGTCGGCCAGGTGGTCATGGGGTATGACACGGACCTGGATCGTGCCTACGACCACGAAAAACTCGGCTGGAAATATGACGAAATCACCTGTGGCCAGACCGGTACAACGCCGTTTGTGGACTGCGACCCTATGAACCCGGATCAGGCCCCGATACTGGAGCAGGTGCTGGGCGAGTTGTACACCAATATCGCCATCCTCTGGAACTTGCCCAGGGCAGACATGATCGGCATGTCCAATGCCCAGGTGGAAGCACGCAAGATCTACAACACCAATGAATACAGCCAGGGCAATCAGGGCCACGACTTTGCAGCCGTGCTGACTGATGCCGAACGACGCGCCATCATCGAATATCTGAAGACCCTCTGATTTAACCCGTCCTCCAAACCGGGATACCGCCCTCGCCTGAAGGCAGGGCGGTTTTTTTATTTGCATCGTTTATCTGTATCGCTCAATAATTGACAAATGTCATTTTGTAATTTAATTTTGACATTTGTCACATAACAATTGCTGCACTGCAGCCGCGCGTGCGGGAGAGGAAGGTCATGCACCAGTCTGTCGGCAAGTTTTGCCGTGTTGCTTTGCTCAGTCTATTGATAACAGCCTGCGGCGGGGAAAGTGGTGGCGAACCGCATGGTTCGACAGAAACGCAAAACAATTCCGGCGGCGAAAACACGAGCTTTGAAAACAGCGAAGCTTTCTTCAACAGCCGTATAGCACCGCGTATGGATTTCTGCCGCACCTGCCATATTCCGGGCGGCGTGGCCGATGTCGAAGATGGCAAGCGCTTCATGCTCTCCTCCAACAGTGGCGATGACTACGCCAACCTGCTGGCGGCCTGGGAGGCACTCGGCGGTGGTGTAGAAGATAACCTGCTGATTATCGAAAACGCCGACATGGCCGAGCCCCACAGTGGCGGCAAGAACTGGCCTGTCGGCAGTGCGGCCCATGACGACATGGTGACACTGCTGAGCTGCTGGGATGATCCGCTGAACTGCGTATTCAACGCCGTGGGCGAGGTGCTCGATGAACTGCCCCTGCTGGGCAGCAGCCACGGTGGCCACGCCTGGTTCGATTACTGCGCCGGCGACGGCACGGCGGAAAATCCGGCCAAACCGGATAACGCCATTCTCCCCGCGGATCCCCGCTCCCTGGTGCAGCCGGGCATCAGCGATGGCAAGGCCGTGCATTTCAATTTCCACTGGAAAGATTGCCACACAGATCCCGAGCATGTGAACGAACGCCCGCATCCCGAAACCTGCGGCGAACTGCGGCAAAGCTACGCGCGCGGCGCCGTTCTGATGGAAGGCAAGGGACAGGTCGGCACCGGCACCACCTTTGCCGGCAGCCAGCCCAATGGCTATGCCGCCTACCCTGCCGAGCAACATAACCTTCTGTGGGTCATCTGGGGCCTGACCGAACGCCCGGACAACTTCGATGAACTCTTCGCCGAACGCTACGGCTTTGGCGAAGTGGACCCTGAAAACCCCTATCCACTATCGGGCGAAGATCCGAACCAGACGAATGGCGGCAGCGGCCGTCTGCCTGTGGGCATGACCCAGACCCGTAATCCCGACGGCACCTGGACAGGCAATGTCAGCACCAACTGTCAGGGTTGTCACAGTACCGTGGTCGGCACCGCCGAGGATGGTCCGGGACTGGGCACGGTTTACGGCGCCGGTGGCAGCCTGCTGGATGCGGCGGTGGCCAGCGCCGACATCATGCTGCTTGGCAACCCGGCCGGCGTCGCCATTGACCGGCTGGGCCTGGGCGGTCGCGTGCGGGGCACCAACAACGCCCAGTTCTCGAATATTACGGCCGCTGCCGGCATTTCCTCACCCGAACAATTCCAGGGGGTGATCACCAATGGTTCTACTGCCACCGGTGATACACCGGCCTGGTGGAACGTCGGGCACCGGCCGCTCAAATTTGTCGATGGCATGTTCCCCGGCGATGCAGTGCGTGTGGACTTCGCGCTTTACACGCCCTTGCTGGACAAGCGTCCTTTCCCGACCCTCGTGACGGACGGGCCTGATGCGGTATACGCCTGGGTGTCCGAGCATGTGCAGGACGCGGACCACTGGATCATGGGACAGAAATCCCCGGCCTATCCCCTGCCGGTCGATACCGATCTTGCCGAACAGGGGGCAGTGCTGTTCCACAGCAAGGATCTGTGGGCCGATGAGGCGCAAAACCCCAGCCCCCGGCCGGCCGGTGGTAATGGCTCCTGCGCTTCCTGCCATGGCGCCTACTCACCCCGTTATGTAAATGATCCGGCTTATCTGGCGGATCCGGCGCTGGAAGGCATCGCTTCCTATGTCGTGCCCATGAGCATTATAGGTACCGATGCGGTGCGCTCGGAGACCTACAACGAAGGCACCAACCAGGCCATATCCAGCAGCTTTGTGGGGTATCCGGAAACAGCCGGCACGGATCAGGATTGCCGGGTACAGAACATGGATGCCCTGCGTGGCGACCGCGAAAAAGGTTATGGCGCACCGCCGCTGTATGGTGTGTGGGCGTCTGCGCCCTACTTCCATAACGGGTCAGTGCCCAACGTGCGCCAGGTACTCAAGCCCGAAGGCCGTCCGCAGATCTGGCGGCGCTTGTCGAAGCCGGCGCGCGCCGATCAGGAAGGCCAGGTCATCATGGGTTTTGATACCGATCTCGACCGCGCCTATGACCAGGCGAACCTGGGCTGGCGCTACGAAGAACTTGAATGCGGCTCAGGCGCGTTGCCCTACCTGGCCTGCACGCCGCTGGACCCGGTGAATCCGGCCCTGCAGATGCTGCTGGATCAGCTGTACGGTAACCTGCTCGGCGCCTGGAACATCACCAATCCGCCCAAGTTCAGCAACGCCGATATTGAAGAAAGGAAAATCTACAACACCGGCATGTTCAGTCAGGGCAACCAGGGTCATGAGTTCAGCAGCGTGCTCAGCGACCAGGAAGTCACGGCGATTATTGAATACTTGAAGACGCTCTGATCCAGACATAAAAAAGGCCGGCTCAATGAGCCGGCCTTTTTAGTTGCCTCGGACTTATTCCCAGATCACCTTTGAACGCGCGCCCAGCCACTGACTGACGTTCGGCGCGTAGCGTTCCTCGATCACGTTGCGCCGAATCTTCATGGTCGGCGTCAGCATGCCGTTCTCGATACCCCAGGGCTCTTTCACCACCACAGCGCAGGCCATCTGCTCATGCGGGTCCAGCGTCGCGTTGACTTCATCCAGCAGATCGGAAAGTTCCTGTTCGACTGCGGTCTTGTTCAGACCGTTACTCAGTGCAGCCTGAGTGTCTTCGCCGAGCAGAACCAGGGCAAAGGTGGCAGGCTGGTCCGCGCCGCAAACGCAGGACACTTCCACACGCGGATGTGCCCCGAGCTTGTTCTCGATCGGCACCGGCGCTACATACTTGCCCTTGCTGGTCTTGAACAGATCCTTCACGCGGCCGGTAATACGCAGGCGACCTTGCTCGTCGATTTCGCCCATGTCACCGGTCTTGAAGTAACCGTCCTCGGTCATGTCTTCAGCCGTTTTATCCGGCTGCTTGTAGTAACCCATCATCTGACCGGGGCTCTTGATTTCGATTTCGCCGGTATCCGGATTGATACGGCAGTCCACGCCGTCATTGGCATGCCCCACATAGCCGACGCGCGCCTTGCCCGGACGGGTGAAGTGCGAGTAGGCCATGTTTTCACTCATGCCATAGGCTTCGAGCAGTTCCAGGCCCAGGTCGCGATACCACTGGATAATCGGTGGTGGCAGCGGCGCGGCGCCGGTCAGGGCGATACGCACGTTCTCCAGTCCCAGTCCTTCCAGAATCTTGCCCTTGACCTTCTTGCCCAGAAACGGAATGCGGAACAGCTTCTTCTGCTTCTTCAACGGCATCTTGTCGCAGACCGCCAGATGGAACTTGGTCCACAGGCGCGGTACCGAGAAGAAAATGGTCGGGCGCGCACGCTTGAGATCGTTGACGAAAGTCTCCAGGGACTCGGCGAAATAGACACGGAAGCCGAAGTAAGTGGAGTTATTGCCCACCACAATGCGTTCGGCGACATGCGCCAGCGGCAGGTAGGACAACATGCGGTCGTCCGGGCCCACCGGCACAATGTCGCTCATCAGCGTGCCGACCACGCGGAAAGAATTGAAACTCTGCATCACACCCTTGGGCCGGCCGGTGCTGCCCGAGGTGTAGACAATCGTCGCCAGCTCGTCGAAACCCCGGTTGGGCTCACCCTGCATGGGCTCCGTGGCAGCGATGATGTCGTCCCAGGTCTTGCAGTTATCCGCACGCGGATTTTCCGGCGACAGCGGCAGACTGATGATGGACATATCGGCCGGCACACCGGACTTCATGCTGTCCCAGTCATCCAGTTTGCCCACGAACAACAGCTTCGATTCGCTGTGCTCGAGGATGTACTGCACGGTGTCGGCATTCAGCGTCGGATACAACGGTACGCTGGCATGGCCCGCCATCCAGATGGCCCAGTCGGCAATCAGCCAGTGGGCGGAGTTCTTGCCCAGAATGGCAATCTGGCTTTTCGGCGGCAGGTTCAGAGACTGCAGGTACGCCGCCATACGGCGTGCCTGGTCCATGGCCTGCTTCCAGGTATATTCCCGGACTTCACCATTGCCGAATGGCTGTACAAAATGGACTTCGTCGGGACTGTTCTTTTCCCAGTGGTAAAGGCAATCCAGCGGCGTTTTTTCGCCAAGATTTTCGATCATGTCTCCCCCCGGAGATGTCTCGCGTGTCAGTAAAGGGTTAAATCTAATCGCTGCAGAAGCTGCGCGCCAGTCATCCTGTAAAAACCCTTACCCGAGAATGTCCCGGGAGATGATTTCTTTCATGATTTCGGAGGTGCCGGCGGCAATGCGGCCGATGCGCTCGTCCTGGTACAGGCGGCAAATCGGATATTCCTCCATATAGCCGTTGCCGCCGTGAAGCTGCACGCCTTCGTCGACAGCGCGGCCAAACAGTTCCGATGAAAACAGCTTCACGCGGGCGGCATCAACCGGTGACAGTTCACCCGCGTTATGCGCTTCCACCGCCTTGTCGAGATAGGCCCAGCCCATATCGACTTCCATATCCAGTTCCGCCAGCTTGAAGCGGGTATTCTGGAATTTGGACAGGGGTTTGCCGAAAACCTTGCGTTCCTGCACGTAGTTTTTGGTCAGATCCAGTGCATAAGCCGCACCGGCGATGTTGCCGGTGGCGGCAATCAGGCGTTCCTCGGCCAGGCCTTGCATGAGATGGTAGAAACCGCCGTTGACCTGACCCAGCACATTCGCTTTGGGAATCTTCACGTCCTTGAAAAACAGCTCGGCCGTGTCCTGGGATTTCAGCCCCATTTTCTTGAGATTGCGGCCGCGCTCAAAACCTTGCATGCCGCGTTCCACCAGAAACAGCGTGACGCCATGCGAATTCTCCGGATCGGTCTTGGCCGCCACAATGACCACGTCGGCCAGGATGCCATTGGAAATGAAGGTCTTCTGGCCGTTCAGCAACCAATGATCGCCCCTGTCTTCGGCACGGCTCTTCATGCCGGCCAGATCCGAACCGGCATCAGGCTCGGTCATGGCAATGGCCAGAATTGATTCGCCGGTAATACACCCGGGCAAAAAGCGCTGCTTCTGCTCTTCCGTACCGAAATTGCCGATATAGGGGCCGAACATGCGGCTGTGCATGCTCATGAAGAAGCCGGAATCACCATAGCGGGCATTCTCCTCGATGAGAATCTGCTCGTAGCGAAAGTCCTTCAGGCCCAGGCCGCCATATGCCTCATCCGCCCAGATACACAGCAAACCGGCCTCACCGGCCTTGAGGAAGGCTTCCCTGTCGACCATGCCGGCTTCCCGCCAGCGCTCCCAGTTGGGGGCGATTTCCTTCTGGAAAAATTTGCGGGCGTTATCGCGAAACAGTTCCATGTCCGCGTCGAAAGCATTGCGTTTCATGTGTTCTCCTGGCCGGTGCGGCCACAAAAAACTGCCGGCCCGCAGGCCGGCAAATGAGCAGTGAGATTCTTTACTTGGTAGCGCGTTTTACAACCGCGCTGGGCTCGAAGTCCTTGTCGCGGAATTCCACCGAGAAATCATTCGGCGCATCTTCGTTGGCCATGGCGGTTACAAAGTAACGACCGGAATTGAAGTGGTAGATCACTTCCGGCACGCCACCCACCGACTGCACGTTGTAGGCGTAGATGGTGTGGCCTTCCTGCAGCTGCATCAGCTCACCGCGCGAATCGTAGTTGTCGATAGCGGAGGGATAGTAGGAATCCTCATCGATATACATGCGGCGTTTGTGGAAGGTGTGATTGGTGCCCTCGCGAATATTCGACTCCACCACCCATACGCGATGCTTTTCGTAACGGGGCAAGTCCTGGTTGAGATGGAAAGGCGCCGCCATATCGTCGTAACTGACTTCCTTGCTGGCGATCTTGTTGGAGTTGTAGGGAATGAGCATTTCCTTCTTGCCCAGCAGCTTCCAGGTGAAGCGCTCCATCACGCCGTTGTACATGTCGACCTGGTCGTAGAACTGATGACCGTCGGTGCCCTCGTAGGGTCCGTCGCAGCATACGGCGGGGGCCCGGCGAATACGGCGCAGACCGGGCGAATACAGCCAGGCCTGACGACCTTCCGAGCCGGTACCGGCACGCTCATGCACCAGAATCATGGTGCCGGCCATGCGCGGCGGTTCCAGGGTCTGTGAGAAGTACTTGATGAACAGGCCGCTGTCCTTCATCAACGGCACCGGCTCCTTGTCTTCCGGCAACGCATAGTAGAACTTGGCCTCCTCGATGATCTTGGTCAGCTGATAGCTGCCGTCGCGCTGCACGATCATCTGGTTGTTGTACCGCACCACATCGGAGCCGCGATAACGCACGCGGTGATTCCATACCACCTCGGCGCCTGACTGTGGAATCGGGAAGGTGAAGCCGATCTTGCAGTTGTCCGGGTTATCCGTGCCAATCAACTCGCAGTTGGTGGCATTCCACTTCGTCCACGTCTCGACGAAGTCAGGAAACTTCACCGGCCGGTGACTCGGATAGACATTCATCTTGTAGGTGTCGTAGTTCTCCAGCAGATACTTGTGACCATCACTGAGCATCTCTGCATACTCGGCCATATTGGCCTTGGTGATGGTGTAGAGCGGTTGCTCGGCGTCATAGGCCGGATTGCTCGGATACTCGCCGGACAATTTGCCGCGCTGCTCGGCAGGTTCCCAGGCCGGAATACTGCCATCGGCATTGGCAGCTTTCTCGGCGCCAACGGGAGTCAGGCTGTCACCCAACTTGGCCGCCTCTTCCGGCGACACCTTGGCCTGGACATTGAGCGCGAACAGTAACGCGCCGATCAGGGTGAGGGTTCTCAACATGTCTTCACTCCAAACTAGAACTGATATTTCACAAAGGCGCGGACGTTGTCACGGTCGCGCAACAGATTTGCCTTGCCGCCGCCGGCGAAGAACTGGTAACCCAGGTTGAACGACCAGTTTGATTTATAGCGTATTTCCAGCCCCGCATCGCCGATCTTGCGCCCCTCCACAAAATTGGAGGCCAGGCCCGGCGAGGTACCGCCCACATCGTGCTTGAATACCAGCAGCGGCTGCAGGCTGATGCCGGGCAGCACCGACTCGTAGCGAATCGCCGTAATAATGGCGTAGCCATAGGACCATTCATCCGGGTACAGATCCAGGTCTTCCTGGTGGGGATTGAATCTGAGGCCGTCCGGGCCGAACGAGCAAGCCTGGTTAGTGGAACAGGCCTGGCGCGACCGGTCAGCCCCGGAACCATCGGCGCCGGCACTGGCATGCAGATAGGTACCGGGCGCTTCCAGTTGCAGCACATCCAGCGCCGGAATATCCGGCACCCAGGTCGCCCCGGTTTCAAACAACAGCAGGATCTGGTCAGAGCGCAACAGCTTTGAAGCCCAGTGTGTGGAGCCCATGATGTAGGTGCCGCCCAGATTGAGCTGGTAGGTATCGAAATATTCCCAGCCGCGGATATAGGAACTGCCGGGATTCAGACCCAGTGTGCCGCCACGATAGGGAATAATGAAGTTGGGAAAGAAGCGGCCGGCGCCCGCCATGTGCCCCACGATGAGGTCATAGGTATCGGTATAGCCGCCCGGAGTGCCATTGGCATCCACTACGAAATTACTGGGTTGATACAGGCCGGTACTGCCATCCGGGTAGACGCCGACACCCGGCGTCGAGCCGGGACAGCCGGTTTCCGGCAGATGGCAGTTACTGGCAGCCGGGCCGAAACCGGCCAGGGCCAGATCCTCGGCATCCACCTGCAGCGGCGCATCCGGCCGGTAGGCCACTTCGCCCTGGATAGCCAGGTCGCCAAACACCGTGTTGAAGCTGATACCCCACATTTCGATATCTTCAGGGTATTCGAGCTGGATGCCGATCTTGTCGAAATTCACCGCGTCACTGGTGGCTTCCAGCGGCTCGTTGGGTTGCAGCAAGGCATGGAACAGCGGCGTATCCGGACAGGCCAGCAGGAACTCCGCAGTATTGCTGGTGTTCTTGGCACAACCTTCCGGCACCGAGATGATGCTCAGGTAAGGTACGCGCGAATGGTAGTTCATGTAATAGAACGCCAGCTCGGTACCGTCGTTCAGCCATTCTGCGTAATGACGCAACCAGACACCGTACTGGCCGCCATCCCTGGGTTCACGATCGCTCAAACGGCGGGCGGCCCCCGAAGTATTGGTCAGACCCGACAGGGGGTTGTCCAGAAGCACGGCCACCCGGTCAGGGTCTTCAGCAACGGCACCAAAACCCAGATTGAGGGTGCGCATGGCGTTGTTACTGCCGATATCCAGCGGCGAGTAATAGGAACCCGGCGCCGGAACTTCCAGGGGCTCCCATTCCAGCTGGTAGAAAGCCGAAATCTGGGTGGAATCATTCAATCCGGTCGACAGGTTGATCATGTTGACTGGCGTAAACACCTCTTCAAGGATATTGCCCACACGGAAGAAGTTGTTACCGTTGATCGGGTTACCCTGACTCAGAGAGTCGAACACGAGCAGGGTGGATTCGCCCCAGTTCACGGTTTGCCGGCCTATGCGGAAGTTCAGTTCCCGGTCACCCCATGGCAGATCGATATCGCCGTAGACATTAATGTCCAGCAGCTGCAGGTCACTGCCAATCTGACGCAGGGTTTCATTGTCATCGCGCTTGTTACGCACCACGCCGCCCTTGCCATAGACAATACCGCAAGGCCCGCCGCTGGGATTACGGTCCGCCGGACAGGGGGTGGAATCGATACGCGCCGTAGTCACCGGCAAGCCGACAGGCAGTCCCGCAGTCGGCACCAGTTCGTCGCCGGGGGTGGAAACCTCGCCCACCCGCAGGCGGTTTTCCCGGGTAACGCGGTTGGGGTGATACTCGCGGAAGCTTTCATTGACCAGGTCATAGAAATACAGGCCGCGAATGAAGAAGCCGTAGTCCGCCCAGCTCAGCGTCAGATCCTGGGTGATCTTGAACGGCGCCTGGGTCATGTCGTACTGGTCGTAGTTCAGGTTGCCGTCGTCTGCATTGGTGGTGAACTGCCCGGCCCCGCTGACCAGGCGGTCGGCGGTAAAGGTCTGATCGCGGAACAGCCCCTGGCAGGATTGATAGAGAATGCCGCCGTCCGGCGCACGGCCGCAGAGGTCCGGATTGTTGTTGGCCTTGCCCACCAGATCTTCCGAGCGCTCTTCAATACGCCAGGCTGCGCCCAGTGTCAGCGTGGTATTGAGCACCCCGTAGACCTTTTCATCGCCGAAGGCCTCGAAATTGAAACTGATGGCTGCGACCCTGCCAGGCAACAGACTGAGCAGTAATACAAGGCACAGCGAGTAGCCGGCCCTGCGGGCTATGGATTTATTGATATGTCTCACACTCTCTCCCCCGGCAACGAACTGCGTCACCCCACACAACGCAGACGAACGAAGTAACATTTGTTATGTTCGAATAATTTCTGACATTTGTCAATTATTCACAAATTTTCCTGCTTGTGAAGCCCCCGGAATTAATTTGCATAAAAAACTCCGAAGCCAAGCCGAAATCAGCGTTGTCCAGAAACTAGTCGTAGCTCTAGCCGGCGTGACGACCTCGTGATCATGCACCCTGTTGTAGACCACCCTCACCCCGGCTTTTCGATAAAGCCGCAAATTGCAGCCAGCTGATAATCGACTTACTGACTGAACGCACAAGTTGAGAAAGCCGGTCCGGGGAGTATGATTCGGCAATAACCTGACTGCCCCGGCAGCAAAGACAAGGATTGAACATGAGCGAACCTCAATACGACATCGTCATCTTTGGCGCCACCAGTTTTGTGGGCCAGATTCTCTGTCGCTACATGGCTGAACGGCATGGGAGCAAGGGCGAACTGAGCTGGGCCATTGCCGGCCGCTCGGAACTGAAACTGGCCGAAGTGCGTTCCTCTCTGAGCATGGCTGCCGACGAACTGGATCTCATTGTTGCGGATGCCGCCGATGAGGCTGCGCTCAAACGGCTCTGCGACCAGACCCGTGTCGTTATCTCTACCGTTGGCCCCTATGCCCTGTATGGCGAACCGCTGCTGAAGGTCTGCACGGAAACAGGCACGGATTATTGCGACCTCACCGGCGAGGTCCAGTGGATCAAACGCATGATCGACAAATACGAAGCGGGCGCGAAAAAGTCGGGCGCCCGCATCGTGCACTGCAGTGGTTTCGACTCCATCCCCTCGGACCTGGGCGTACTGCATCTGCAACAGCAGGCGCAGAAGCGTTTCGGCACGCACTGCCGCCGGGTCAAGATGCGGGTCAAAGGCCTCAGCGGCACCTTTTCCGGCGGCACCGTAGCCAGCATGATCAATGCCTTCCGCGAGGTCAGCAAGGACCCGGAAGTCAGAAAAATACTGGCCAACCCCTTTGCCCTCTGCCCGCCCGGCAGCCCGGCTCACGCCCGGCAACCCAACGTAAAATTCGCCGAGTTCGATCCCGACTCGGATGCCTGGGTGGCCCCCTTCATCATGGCGGCCATCAACACCCGCATCGTGCACCGTTCAAATGCGTTGTCCGGTTATGCCTATGGGCAGGATTTTATTTACGACGAGGCCATGCTGACCGGCAGGGGCGTCAAGGGCCGCATGGGGGCCATGGGTTTCAGTTCAGGCCTGGGCGCGTTCGTGCTGGGGGTTGCCCTGCCACCCACCCGCTGGGTGCTGGAGAAATTCGTAGTGCCCAAACCGGGCGAGGGACCCAGTCCCGAGGCACAGGAACGTGGCTACTTCGACCTGATCTTCATCGGCAAAACCGCTCAGGGCGAAACGCTGAAAACCCGAGTGACCGGCGACCGCGATCCGGGCTACGGCTCCACCGCCAAGATGCTGGGCGAAGCCGGCGCCTGCCTGGCCTCGATCAGCAAAGCAGACAAAGCGGGCGGCTTCTGGACGCCGGCCACCATTTACGGTGACGACCTGCTGCAGCGGCTGCAGACGCATGCGGGTTTGACATTCGAGGTGCTGGATTAGACTCAGCCTGCCGGAATCTGGCGTGGTTTCCGGATAATGGCTGCGCCATTTCCGGAATGACGCGCACGCTCACAATCCAGCATCACGAACGGCGCGCACCACAATTCCAGCACAGGTGGAAAACCCCTTCCACCTGCTCGTTGCATTTGGCACAGGTCCAGTCCGGACCATGATCCCGTTCCGCGTCGCGGATAAATTCGGCCACCAGTTCCCGGGCACGGCGCTCGTTATGCGCGTTCAGTATCCAGAGTTCCGGCCAACACTCGATCAACGGCAGCTCACCCATACCCGAGCTGAGGTGCTCGTTGCGTAGAATGCAGGCAATGCCCTCGGATTCCAGCAACGTTTTGACAAACGAGACCGCTGGCAGGGACTCGGCGGTGTATACGCGGATCATTGCCTAACAATAGCAAGCGCAAGCGTAATTCTGCTGACACCGGAAAGGACAATTGTCCTTTTGATGGGTGTTTGGGTTATCCTATGGACCATGAACGCTGTACTCGACGATCTCGCCACACCCCGCACGCCGCAACAGGACCGCTCCCGCGAACGCTTTGAGAAAGTGGTTGCCGAAGCCGACAAGCTCCTGGCCGAATCCGGTCTGAGCGGATTTTCCATCCCTACTCTGGCCGAGCGACTGGGTTTTACCCGCCGCAGCATCTACATGTTCTTCCCCACCCCCTATGCGGTGCTGAATGAACTGACGCGGCGTTATATCGACAGGATGCAGAGCGAGATTCTGGAAATCACCCCCGCTCTGGGCGACAAATCCGTAGAAGAACTGCTGGTGAAGGTTGTTTTCGCTTCTGCCGATTTCCATAACCGCAATCCGGTGGGACGCCTGCTGATTCTTGGCGGCGCCGTAACCGACCGCAGCTTCAAGGCACAGGAATTATTCGTCCACCACCTGGGCCGTATTGCACGCCAACTCATGGAAGCCCGCGGGCTCAAGGTCCCGGCTGCCCCGCCGGATATCCCCGCTATCGCCGTGGAAATCGGCACCTCAAGCTTCCGCCTGTCGCATGCCCTGCATGGCGAGATCATCGAGGAATACAAGGTGGAAGCCGCCTACAGCATGCTGCTGTATCTGGCCGAATTTGCCGACTACCAGGTTACCCGCCAACGGGTGCGGGAACTGGCTGAATAGCACCACATAGAAAAACGCCGCCCGGCAGGAGGCGGCGTAGATCTCGGCAGGAGATATAAAAGGCCGGGGCTGCTCGCTCCGGTTCTACTTATAATGTTTTCAAGTATTCGATAATAGCAGCCCTTTCGGTCTCTGTCAGAACATCCGAGAAGCTGTGTCCGCCCTTGCCATTACCCAGGATGCGGGTGTCGTAGACCAGTCGCTTGTCGATGGAACCCGGGGATGGATCCGGAATACTGATCAACCCTGCCCAGCTCAACGTACTGTTGAGGAAATTCTGGAACAACTGCGGAAACGACGGCCCCTCCTCGTCCACCGGGTTGCAGTTCATGTTGCTGTCGCCCGGGATGTCGCCACAGGCCAGCACCGTGTGCTTCCAGCCTACGGCCTCATGATCGTAGGCCCGCTCCAGGCTCTGGTCGAAGCCCTTCACATTGCCGTCTTCCTGGATCATGCGCTGCCAGATGGCGGGGCGGGTTTCCGAATCCAGCACCTGTGCCAGAGTCGGCACTGAGCCGTTATGGAGATACGGCGCGGTGGCCCACACGCCGTACAAGGGCGGCGCCTGGTAACCGATAACGTCTTTCTGCCAGCCGCACAGACCCTGCGGACGGCTTTCGATCGGCAGCATGTCATCCAGCAGTTCGGTGAGCGGATCCTTGTCTTCCGGCGCGACCCAACCCTCTACCCCATCGGTGTAGGCCCAGAAGGTGGTGTCCCAGCCGGCACGCAGGGTCGGAGTGAGCATGTCTGAACGCGCCGGATCGGTATTGATCACCTCCAGCGGAGAGATATGACCCGCCACGCCTTCAAACATGGGGTCTTCCAGGAAGTTGGGGTCGTTCGCATAGCGTGGCGAATACACGCCATGGCATGAGGCGCAGGAACCGTTACCGCCCAGTGGCTGCGGATGGTCTGCATTGCCTTCCTCGGCCCACAGGTCCTTGGTATGGAACAGCACCGCGCCCTGTTCGGCCAGCGGCACATCGATCTCGCCGGGATAGGCCGGGGATTCCAGCGACAGGAAGTAGGCCTCCAGATCCTGGTCCCATTCTTCGATACGCGTGCGGTAGGGCACGCCATCGGCAGAAACGATGTCCTGCAGTTCACCGGGACCGGCAGCCATGATGATGCGGGTGCTGTCGTTGGACACACCGGCATCAAAGAACTTGCGTGGCCGCATGCCCATATTCCACCAGGGCGGCGTGTCCTGGGTATGGGCCAGCGGGTGGGCGACATCCTGCACGCCCTGCAGGCCGCCTGCGGTTACTGTTTTGGCCAGGTTCGGGTTCAAGCCCAGCGAATCAAAGTCCAGCAGGGTTACCAGGAATTCGAAGGCGCCCACCGCGTTGTTCTGGCCACGCTGCTTGATGCCGATATTGAACACGGCATCAATGCTCAGCGGCGGCAACACATCGGAAAGCACAGTACCGCTGAAAGGTGAATTGTCCTGGCCGGACATGAGCACATCATAGTTATTGTTACCCAGACCCATATTGCTCAGGGCGATATGGTTTTCCTCACCATTGAAAGGATCGCCGATCTGACCACCATGACAGGTAAAGCAGGCAGATGTACCAATGGTTCCCGTCCAGTTACCTGCATCGTCCTTGAGCTGACGCAGGCCCAACGGCAGTTGTCCTGAGCCACCGTCGGTCGCGTTCGGATCTTCGCCAGGCAGCGGATAGGGGTTGTCGAACGGCGCATCATTCAGGCCGTAGCGCAGAGTATAGAGTTCCTCAAAATTCTCAGGCCGCTCGGAATAACCCCATTTTTGCCAGGCGTTGTTGTAGTCCATGGATACGGCGGCAGTCGGCAGCTCATCCATCAGGAAGTGCAGACCACGATCACGCCGGGCACGGAATTCGCCACAGGTCTTGGCCTGCTTTTCCTCTTCAGGTGCGTTGGCGTGGCAGTCCTGCCAGTAGGCGTTGTAGAACACCGCCTTGCCTTCGTTGAAACCCGGCACCACCAGACTGCGGGGGTCGGGCGGCAGTACGGCAGAGTCCGGCTGCCCTTCGCAGAATTCATCCCAGACATGCAGGGCGCGGCGGCTACCCAGCAGGGGTAGTTCGTCCAGCACATCCCCGGCCGCGTTGAGCACGCAGTTCACCGGATCGTCCCAGCAGGTCAGCAGGGTCACCATGTCCTTGTAGGCATCACTGCCAGGCGGCCAGTTCTTGCCGCCACTATGAGGCTCACTTTTGTCAGCGTTTTCAACAATCAGCAGATTGTCTTCCACACCCTCGCCCAAAGCCTGCCAGGCGGCATACATATTGGCGTAGTCTTCCCCGCTGTTCGAGGACAACATGAAGCGTTCGCCTTCGGACGTATCTGCCACGCCGCCTGGAACATGACAGGTGCGGCAGAAATCCATGCGCGGTTGCACGCGGGCGTCAAAGAAGTCCTCGGAATTGGCGAAGCTGGTGTTACCGCCACTGCCGCCGTCATTGTTACTGCCGTCACTGCCATGCGGCTCACCGGAACTGTCTCCGCCGCCACAGGCCGCCAGCATGAATGACAACGCGAGAATATATACCCACCGATTAAGTGTCATGCCTCTCTCCGAACACGATCTTATCCGCTAGCTGATACAACTCAGCCGAAAATATAGGACTTTTGTACGTAATAAATGGAACATTAGTTCAATTAAAAAACTCTGTCAATAGTAGAAAACACTGAGAACTGCGCCGGCCTGAACGAATCAGGCGCGGCGCTTCCCCGGCAGGAGAATCAAAGCGTTTTCAGATATTCAATAATCGCGTGCCGTTCTGCATCTGTGAGCGCCCGGCCAAACTCATGGCCGCTATTACCCTTGGCGAACATCCGGGTATTGAACACCTTGCGGTCTTCAACACCCTGACGGCCGATGGGCGGAAAGCTCTGGTATCCAAGACTGTTCTGGGTACCGGTGAAATTAACCAGCATATCGAGAAAATCCGTCAATGGCGCAAGCGGACTGCGGCCTTCCGGGCAACCGGCGCAACCTACTTCATCATATTTCCAGCCCATTCTTTGTTGATCATAGGCGTCCCACGTGGTGGCATAACCCCGCTCAGGACCAGCGCCCAGACTTAACTCTCGTCTCCACACGGGAGGCCTGGCCTCAGGCTTCAGCAACGACCAGACATCCGGTACCGACCCATTGTGCAGGTAGGGCGCTGTTGCCCAGATGCCATGCAGAGGCGGGGTGAGATACCCGGTTGCATCATCCGCTTTCGCACCCTGCCAATGGCAAGCGCCTTCGGGACGCGTACCCGGCGAATAGAAAACACTGTAGTCATCCGCCGCTTCCGACAGGGGATCTTTTTCTTCGGGAGAGACATAACCTTCGCTGCCCTCGGGATAGGACAACCAGCCGGTGCTCAGAATTTCAAACAGCGGAGCTGTGAAGCCCTCTAACCTGGCAGGGTCGGTACCGATCTGTTCGATGGGCGATACATAACCGGCCATGCCCGCCAGTCTCACATCTTCCAGATAGCTTGCATCCTGGACGTAACGCGGCGAGTAAGCCCCGTGGCAACCCGCACAGGACCCGTTGGTCGGCGGTGCCGGAATATCGTCCAGTTCACCGTCGGCCCAGAGATCCTTCGCATGAAAGAGTACCGCGCCCTGCTCAGCCAGCGCGGTATCGATTTCGCCGGGATAAGGCGGTGACTCCAGCGAGTCCAGATAGACCTGGGTTTCAGCTGCATGCGGTTCCAGGTCACGCATGGCCTTGCCGCCCGCCGGACCAGGAGAAAGTATCGGCCCGGTTGCCTGCAAAATGACGTTGTCCAGCCGCATGGCGTCATAGGAGTAGCCTGCATCCCAGAACTTGCGTGGCCGGTGACTGGCGTTCCACCAGGCCGGCATCTTGGTATCGCCCCCGCCGCTGGTATTACCGGGAATCTGCAACATCAGCGCCTTTGCCACCGAATTCACCGGATCAAAGGCCAGGGAATCAAAGTCCACCAGACCAATAAGAAACCCGGACAAACCCATGGCATTGGTGGTGCCGCGGGTGCTGCTCAGGGCAATCGGCAGCAAGGGCACGGCGAAGTCCGCAAGCGCCAACTGACCATCAAGATTGTGGTTGCCCAGACCCGATACAAAACGCTCATCAGCGGTGCCGCCCAGTGCATCCAGACCCCCCGTGTGGCAGAGGTCGCAGGTGATGCCGATCATGCCGGTGTAACTGCCATCTTCATTTCTGACCTGGGTCAGACCCGCAGGCAGGTTTCCACTACCCCCATCCGCAGCATTCGGATTTTCCCCCTGTAGCGGATAGGGGTTAGGAAAGTTGGCCTCGGCAAGCCCGTAGCGCTCACGCAGCTGTGCATCGAAATCATCAGGCCGACCGGGCAACCCCCACTTCAACCACAACAGATTGAAGTATTCCGCCGGCGAAAGCTGCATGGCCAGTTCATTGCGCATGAGTTGCTTACCCAACTCACGCCGTTCGCGGAATTCACCGCAGGTTACCGGCTTGGTATTGGGATTGCCGCTGGCCTCGGTGCAGTTTTGCCAGTAGGCATTGAAAGCCACTGACCGGCCCTCGTTAATACCGGGCCGTATCAACTCGCGCGGATCCTGCGGCAACACGGCATCATCAGGTTTATCAGCGCAATACGCCGTCATATAAGACCGGGCATGACTGCTGCCCAGCAAAGGCAATTGCTCTGTAATCCCGCCAACTACCTGCAAGGCGCAGTTGGCCGGATCATCCCAGCAAGTCAGCAGGGTCACCATGTCGTTATAGGCCTCACTGCCCGCAGGCCAGTTCTTGCCGCCGCTGTGCGGCTCGTTCTTGTCGGCGTTCTCGATAATCAGCAGGCTGTCTTCCACGCCCTCGCCCAGGGCCTGCCAGGACGCATGCGTATTGGCATAGTCATCGCCGCTGTTGGAGGACAGCATGAAGCGTTTACCTTCATCGCTATCGGCCACGCCGCCGGGAATATGGCAGGTACGGCAGAAATTCATCAAAGGCGCGACCCGGACGTCAAAGAACTCTTCGGAAGAAGCAAAGTTCGTCTGTCCGCCCGGAACATTGTTTTCGCCCTGATTACCTGGCTGGCCCTGCGGCTCGCCACTGCCACCACCCCCACAGGCACCCAGACCTGCAAGGCATGCAATGAACATCAGACGAAAGTGCAAGTCTCTGGTCATAACCGGTCCCGCTCCGAATTGCCGGTAGTTAATACCGCTGGCATATGCTTTTCCATACTTTTGTATGGTTAATGTGCAAAACATACATTTGTATATTTATAAAGTCAAGGGTATGCTTGCCGCCATGAGTACGACTGTTGCCGACATCCTGGAAGCTCGCGCCCCGCAGCAAAGCCGGGGCCGGGAACGCTTTGAAAGAATTCTTTCCGAATCGGAAAAGCTGCTGCTTAAAAAGGGACTGTCCGGATTCTCCATCCCCGAACTGGCGGAAAGGCTTGGTTATACCCGCACCAGCATCTATCACTTCTTCCCCACCCCCTACGCCATCCTCAATGAGCTGACCCGGCGTTATCTTGTGAAGCTGGAAGAACATGTGGCAGCGGCTGGCCAGGAAGCTGCCCAACTGCCGTGGCCGCAGGTGGTTTACAGAATTTCCGAAGCCGTCAGCGAGTTTCACAATACCCACCCGGTCGGCCGCATGCTGATTCTGGGCGCCACTGCCAGCGACGAAAGCCACAAGGCACTGGAACTGACCATTGAACATCTCGGCCGCCAGGTCGAGCGGCTGATGAAATCAGTCAATGTAAAACTGCCGCGTAACAAGCCCAATGCGGCCGCTCTAACAGTGGAACTGGGTACTGCCTGCCTGCGCCTGTCCTACCATTTGCATGGCGAAATCACACCCGAGTATCAGGAAGAATGCGGCCGGGCCATGGTCGGCTATCTGCAGAACTTCGCCACACCGCCTGCAACACCTCAATAAAAAAGCGCCGCCCGAAGGCGGCGCATCCCCGGCAGGAGAAAGGGTTCTCATTAAAGCGTTTTCAGATATTCAATGATCGCCCGGCGCTCGGCGTCGGTGAGCACATCAGTAAACGTATGGCCGCCATTGTCCTGGCTATAAATCCGCGTGTTATAAATCTTGCGATCCTCAATCTGCTGATTGGTCAGCGGCGTCATCAGCACATTCGGCACGTTCCAGGCCAATCCGCCATTGGCGTAGAGTTCTGACAGAATCTGGTCCAGCAGCGGATTGGCCTGTGGATCCATCGGGTCGCATTCCAGTAACGGCAACAAGCCACTCTCCACCCCGCAGCTCAGTTCATCGTATTTCCAGCCAAGGTTTTCCTTGTCATAGGCCCGCTCGAAACTCGGGTCGAAACCCATCACCACGTCGAGACCTGTGTCATTGGGCATGGAAACCCTGCGCCAGAAAGGCTTGCGCTCAGAAGACTTGAGCACCTCCCAGACGCTCGGCACCGAACCATTATGGAAGTACGGCGCGGTCGCCCATACCCCGTACAGGGGCGGCGCCAGATAACCGTTTTCACGATCGCCGCGGATGCGATCCAGATTCTGGTCGCCACAATCATTCTCGGTACCACGTTGCTCGGGGTAACCAAACCAGTCGTTTTCGAATGTCCGCGCCACTTCCTGGTCATTCCCGTCCACGCGCCGCGGGTCGGTGCCAATCAGATCGCGCGGCACGATATAGCCCGCTATACCTTCCAGGGACGGGTCATCGAGGTAAGCGGGATCATGCACAAAGCGGGGTGAATAGGCACCATGACAGGATGCGCAGGAACCATTGCCACCCCTGGGACGTTCACGACCCACATTACCTTCCTCAGCCCACAGGTCCTTGCTGTGAAACAGGATCGCACCCTGTTCCGCCAGGGCAGTGTCGATTTCTTCCGGCCAGGCAGGTGACTGCAGGCTCAACACCCAGGCTGCTGCATCCTGATCATGCTGTTCGACCCAGTCAAAGGCCCCACTGATATTCAGTGGATAGGGATTGGCCGCACCTGCCGGCGTAAAAGCCGAGATCAGGATACGCAGTGCATCGGAAGACATGCCACCATCGAAAAACTTGAGGGGGCGGTGTCCATAATTCCACCAGACCGGAGGGTCTTCACTGCCAGTGCTACCCGAATTTTGCATCTGCAGATAATTCAGCAGATTTTCAGGTGAAACAGCGAGTGAGAATGCGTTGAAAAGCTGGAAATTGGTGATATTGCCCAACCCGCGCCCCTGAGTGAACGCAGTTAACGCAGGCCCGATCAGATAACCCGCAAACAGCAAGTCCCGACCCATCACGCCAATATCGCTGAGGCTGTTAGTACCGTAGATGGCGCCCGGCAATCCTGTTTCATCTTCAGTGCCTACCCGTCCGCTGTGGCAGGCGTGGCAAGTCGTCGCCAGCTTGCCGCTCCAACTGCCATCGGCTTCACGCAGTTGTGTTAACGCCGTCGGCAACTGCCCGGAGCCTCCCTGGGTAGCATTAGGATCCTCGCCCGGCATGGGATAGGGGTTACGCTCATCCCCGAGTACAACACCCCAACGGGAAGCCACCAGTTCATCGTAATTCTCGGGGCGCTCGCTCAGCCCCCAGGTCTGCCACATGTTGTTGTAGGCATCTGCCAGAATGTAAAAGCCTGGCATCGCCGCGGAAGCAGAGAAGTTGCCGATAAAATTGGCGGCCGCACCCTCGGCACCATTGCCTTTCATCAATACTGCACCGCGCTCCCTGCGTGCGCGCCACTGCCCACAGGTAGTGGGCGCGGCGTCTTCCGGCGGCGCATTCACATGACAGTTCTTGTACCAGGCATTGAAATACACCGCCTTGCCTTCGTTAACACCGGGTCGGATCAGTGATCGGGGATCGGCAGGCAGAATGGCGTCATCAGGCTGGCCTTCGCAGAAACGGGTCCAGGCATGACCGCCGCGATGACCTTCAGACAGCAGAGGCAACAAATCAACCTCGCCACCCACGGTACTGAGAACGCAGTCAGCCGGGTCGTTCCAGCAGGTCAGAAGGGTGACCATATCCTCATAGGCATCGCTGCCTACTGGCCAGTTTTTGCCACCGCTGTGCGGTTCGCTGTTATCCGCGTTTTCGACAATGAGCATGCTGCTCTCTACGCCCTCGCCCAGCGCCAGCCAGGCGGCATGCGTGTTTGCGTAGTCTTCAGCACTATTTGAGGACAGCAGAAAGCGCTTGCCTTCTTCAGTATCTGCCACACCGCCGGGAACATGGCAGGTGCGGCAGTAATCCATCCGTGGTGCGACCCGGGCAGCGAAAAATTCCTCCGAGTTGGCGAAGGATGTGTTGCCGGCTGACCCGGCGCTTCCCTGCGGACTGCCATCTCCACTCCCGCCACCGCAGGCGCTGAGCATCAACAGAACAAAAATGGATAGGAGCGTGTTTATCGATCTCATCCCGAACCCTCTCGCACTAAACTGTTACTTTCATATTGGGTACTTATGTACCTCTATGAGGGACATTTGTACCCTCGATGCAAGTCATTGTCAAGCCGCCGGCTTTCGGGACATGGGTTTAAGGGGTTTACTGTCCGATGTACTTGGAGAGATAGGCCACCATGGCATGGGCCGCTTCCCCGATATATTCCTCGGTGATCGTGCCGTGGTAGAGATTCGACACGCGAAACACTGCGGTACCGATATCGACCGCGAGCGAGGCCACATCAGGATGCTTTGGCAACTCAATGCCTCTGAGGCCAAGCAGATCGGTGGTGAGTTTGCCCAGTTTGCGAATGGCGAACTCGGTCACGCGAAAACTCTCATCCGTCACCGCACCGCCCAGAATCAGCATGCGACTGACCGGGTGTTCGTTGTGAAACTCCGCGGCCTCTCTGACCATACGCCGAATCATCTCATCCCAGGGCAAGGCGCTGAGTTCCGCACCTTTGTAACTGAGGCTCTCTTCAAGCCGGTCCAGATACTGGTGTGTCAGTTCATTCAGAATCGCATACGGCGTGGGGAAAAACTTATAGATACTGCGCCGCGTATAACCCAGGCGCTCAGCCAGCACAGGAATGGAAAAACCGCTGAGCCCCACTTCCTGTAAAAGCTTGTCAGCACCGTGCAGCACGGTTTTGTAACGCTGCACACCTGCTTCGCGTTTGGGCTGGATGGCAACCGCACGGGGATCAATCACTGAATTCATGACGCGATTGTGCCACAGGTACTCTTGTACCCCTAACTGACAGACAACTAGCTCGCGGCGCCTACCGCTTCGGGATTGATCTCCCGCTGCTGTGTTCCGTATACCTCATCCAGCAAGAGTTTCTGTTCCGCTCGCCCTCTTGCGGCCAATGCCGCGCGTTGGCCCGGCAACAGAAAACGACGGACGGCGTAATACAAAGCCTTGGGCGGCGTGGTGAGCATGGGATACCAGGGCAGCACGTTCGGCAGGCCCAGCCGCTGCATGCCCTTCTTCTCGAGGAAATAACGATTGCGGCTCAGATGCCGGTGCCGTTTCCAGCGGCGGCGCAGCTGCGCCAGGCGCGTGTATTCGATCTGCATGGGCTGCTCGGCCAGCGCCTGCGCCATCTTCAAACAAACTTCCGTCGGCCCCGGCTGCATCAGTACAAGGTTGGCCAGCATATAAGCCGCCTTGCGCGGGTCATCGGTCAGGAATTCCTCTTCCACACCCATCAGCCAGTGCGAATATTTGAACAGATGCATGACCGCCTTAAGATCGGCGTAACTCACCACCAGGCGACCGAGCAACAGCGCCCCGATGAAAGCGGCGATACTGCCGCCCAGCCAGGTGCCGACCATGTCGGTCTGATTCACCGGCAAGCCATCCTTGCTCACATTCCAATCCGGCTTGGACGCGATATTGCGCCGGACCAGGGCATGCACGAAGCGCACGTGGATAGTGGAGGTGAAGCCCTTGCCAAAGCGGCTCATGGCGCCCGGCTCGGTCATGGCGTAGTACCAGTCCGCTGTTTCGGCAATACGCCGGTTAGCACCACGGTCGAGTCCACCGGCACGGTACAAGACTTCATTAATAGAAGATGAGAGATAACCGCCCATCAGCACAAAGTCGCGGGCGGCGTAGAAGGCATCGCCACCCAGCATGGCGTAAACCTCGGCGCCTCTGAGTAACTGCGCCTCGTCCAGCCACTCGGGCTTGCGTTCGATTTCAGCGAAGAATTTCTTCAGAGGTTCCGGCGCGTCAGGCAGGGCATCTATACCCTGCTCTAGCGCCTGCCGGAACAATGGCCGGGTTTCCGCCATGCCTGCGGTCTGCATCCAATCCAGCAGCTCGTCCATGGGCGCGTCGCCACGCAGCAGGGCATGACCATAGGCATCGCAAAGCTGCTGGTCCGGCAAAGACCGGCCTTTAAACAACCTGCGCAACGGCTTGATGAAATCCTGCCAGGCGTCCGGGTCGGCGCCATGACGCGCCGGAAAAATTTGGGTATCCATGGCACTTAAGCTAAATTGAATAATTGTTCGAATTCAATTCGGGTTTTCGGGGGGATCGTCCCATGCGCCACAAACCCCAGCAGCAGCGTTCGCAGCAGATGCTGCAAACCATTCTGGAAGCCACCCTGGATACCGTGCACCGCCATGGCATGGAAGGCACTACTACCCGGCATATCGCCGAACGGGCAGGTATCAGCGTCGGCACGCTGTACCACTATTTCAAGGACAAGGAAGATGTCTACGCCGCGCTACAGAAGTCGCTGACGGATGATCTGGTGGCTCGAATACGCGCGCAGATTCCCGAGCTTGTTCAAAAAGACTTCGGCGAGATGATTCGTGGCGTATTGACGCTGTTCATGGATGAACTGGAACGCGACGGCGGCAAGCAGCTCGCCTTTGCCCGGCATGTGATGCAACGCGGGTTCAGTCAGGATATGGGGCGTATTGAACAGGTGATGTTGGAACTGTCGCTGGTCTATACGACCCATCACCCGGAACTGGCCCGGAACAGGGATCTGGTCCGTGTAACCTACATACTTTTCAACAGCGTGACCTTCAACCTCATCCGCTTTCTGGATGATCCTTCACCGTATGTGAACCGTGAACAACTGGTCGATGGCCTGGCAGACATGTGCGTGGCCTACTTTAACTCGCAAATGCCCGAAGCATAAAAAAACGCCACCCGAAGGTGGCGCGTGTCCCGGCAGGGATTAAAGCGTTTTCAGGTATTCGATCAGGGCGCGGCGTTCCTGGGCGGTCAGCACCGAGGTGAACTCATGGCCCTGGTTGCCCTGGCTGTGTTCGAAGCTGTTGTAGATCTTGCGCGCTTCCACCTGTTCGTTGGTCAGAGGTGGCAGGTCGACGTTCCAGGTCAGGCCGACCAGGTTATGCAGGCCACTGAGCAGATCCTGGATAGGTGAGCGCTGCGGCTCTTCACCCGGCAGGCATTCCAGTAACGGAATGGTACCGGCGCCGCATTGCAAGCTCTCGTAGTCCCAGCCCATCTTTTCCTGGTCATAAGCCCGGTTCAGGCTGGTGTCGTAGCCCATCACCACCTGCCCTTCCATGCCTTCGGGCGCAGGCCTGGAGACGCGGCGCCAGAGCGGTGAACGCTGCGACGGATCCAGCACTTCTTCCACGTTGGGCACGGAGCCGTTGTGGAAGTACGGCGCCGTCGACCAGACGCCGTAGAGCGGCGGCGCCAGATAACCGGGTTCGCGATCGCCGCGCAAGCCCACCTGGGTCTGCGGACCGCAGTTGTATTCCGCTTCCATGCCATCAGTTTCCGGATAGGCGTAGAAGTTGCCGCGGCCGTATTCACTGGCACCGTCGGTATTGGAATCCGCGCGCGCCGAATCAGTACCGATGATGTCCAGCGGCACCAGGTAGCCGGCCATGCCTTCCAGCGCCGGCGTTTCCAGATAGGCTGGATCGTTGGCGTAGCGTGCTGAATACACGCCATGGCAGGAGGCGCAGGAACCGTTGCCGCCGGGCGGCCGTTCCACCGGGTTTTCGGTTTCGTCGGCCCACAGGTCCTTGCTGTGGAACAGCACAGCACCCTGCTCGGCCAGTTCGGTGTTCACGTCCAGCGGATATTCCGGTGCCTTGCGTGTCCAGGTCCACAGCGCCGCGTCCTGGGCATGCGCACGCACCCAGTCCTGGGCTTCCTGTTGACCGGAAGGCATGGGTTTCTTGTCGAGGAACGGCAGGAACAGCCCCAGGTTGGAGCGATCTGCATCCATCGGCAGAAATCCGTCAAAGAATTTCACCGGGCGATGGCCCATGTTCCACCAGGCTGGCGCGTCCTCGGAACCCGAGGTCGGCGCAGTGAAGAACGGGATGGTGTTCTGGTTGAAGCGAAAATCCGCCGTCATCAGGATGATGGCCTGCACATTGATCGGATTGCCGGTGCCGCGGGTTTTGCCGAACAAGCCGGTCGCCGAAGCCAGACCGAACAGCGGCTGGCCGGCCACGCCCAGATCACGCGCCATTAGGCCCATGTCATGCGGACTGCTGCCGCCGCCGTAGAAGGTCTGCCCCAGGCCTTCACCTTCGCTGGCCAGGCCCGCCATGCCGCCATGGCAGGAATGACAGGTCAGGCCGATATTGCCGCTCCAGGAACCGTCGGCGTTACGGGTCTGGGTAAAGGCGGTTGGCAACTGACCGGAACCACCGTCGGTTGCATTGGGGTCTTCACCCGGCAGCGGATAGGGATTGCGCGCTTCGCTGAAGGAATAGCCCCAGCGCTGCGCCAGCAGTTCGTCGAACTGCTCCGGGCGCTGCGTCAGGCCCCAGGCCTGCCAGACCTTGTTGTAAACATCGGCCGGGATGGCCGCCCAACCATCGGGCTGAGTGCCCGCGAACAGCGACCCCGCACCCACGGCGCCATTTCCGAGCACCAGTTGCTCGCCGTTCGCCAGGGCGGACCGGAACTCGCCGCAGGTTTCGGGATGATCCTTCTCGCCGACCATCTCGGGATTGATGTGGCAGTCCTTGGCGTAGATATTGAAGTAGACCGCCTTGCCTTCGTTCACACCGGGCTGCACCAGCGTGCGCGGGTCCACCGGTAGCTCGGCGCTATCCGGTTTGCCTTCACAGAAGTCGCTCCAGATATGCCCGCCACGCTTGCTGCCCAGCAGGGGCAGTTCATCCAGCACATCGCCCACTGCACCGAGCACACAGCCAGCCGGATCCTCCCAGCAGGCAAGCAGGGTCACCATATCGTTGTAGGCATCGCTGCCGGCCGGCCAGTTCTTGCCGCCACTGTGCGGTTCGTTCTTGTCGGCGTTCTCGATGATCAGCAGGTTGTCTTCCACGCCACCACCCAGCGCTTCCCAGGCCGCCTGCAGGTTGGCGTAATCGTCGCCGCTGTTGGAGGACAGCATGAAGCGCTTGCCCTCTTCGGTATCGGCCAGACCGCCCGGCACATGGCAGGTACGGCAAAAGTCCATGCGCGGCGCAATGCGATCGTCAAAGAATTCCTCGGAGTTGGCGAACGTGGTGTTGTTGCCGCCGTCCGTATTGCTGCCGCCGTCATCGGTGCCGCCATGCGGCTCACCGCCGCTGTTGCCACCCCCGCAGGCTGCGAGGGAAATCGCCAGCAGCAGGCAAACCGTTGCCCGCAAATAGTGTGGTGCCGTGACTTTCATACAGTCTGTCTCCGTCGCATTTCCGGGCATGCCGAAAGCATAAAGTAACTTATGTCCTTTATTATATAACTTTTGTACTGTTTATTGTCAAGAGATATAACGGGCATGATGAAAAAAAGAAAAGCCGCCCGCAGGCGGCTTTTGCGATACCGGATCGGCGCTGGTACTAGATCAACTCCACCGCCATGGCCGTGGCTTCACCGCCGCCGATGCATAGCGCGGCGATGCCCTTCTTGCCGCCGCTGCGTTTCAGGGCGTTGAGCAGGGTCACCAGGATGCGGGCGCCGGAGGCGCCGATGGGGTGGCCCAGAGCGCAGGCGCCACCGTAGATATTGACCTTGTCATGCGGAATGCCGATATCGTGCATCGCCGCCATGGTCACCACGGCAAAGGCCTCGTTGATTTCCCACAGATCCACGTCATCTTTCGACCAGCCGGTCTGCTCCAACAACTTGTTGATGGCGCCCACCGGTGCGGTGGTAAACCACTCCGGGTCCTGCGCGAAGCTGGCGTGACCATGAATACGGGCGACAGGCGTGATGCCCCTCTGGCTGGCGGTGGATTCACGCATCAGCACCAGGGCGGCGGCGCCATCGGAAATCGAGCTGGCATTGGCGGCCGTCACCGTGCCGTCTTTCTTGAAGGCCGGACGCAGGGAAGGAATCTTTTCCGGTTTGCCCTTGCGGGGTTGCTCGTCCAGATCCACCAGCACCTCGCCTGCACGGGTGGCAATGGCGACGGGCGCGATTTCATCCGCAAAGGAACCGTCGTCCGAGGCTTTTTGTGCACGGCTCAGCGACTCAATCGCAAAGGCGTCCTGTGCCTCGCGGGTGAAACCGTACTTGTCGGCTGTAGCTTCGGCGAATACACCCATGGCCTGGCCGGGGTTGTAGGCATCTTCGAGTCCATCCAGCATCATGTGGTCATACACCGTGTGATGACCGATGCGCATGCCGCCACGGCCCTTGGGCAGCAGATACGGCGCCAGGCTCATGTTCTCCATGCCGCCGGCGACCATGATCTCGTTACTGCCGGCGATCAGCAGGTCATGCGCAAGCATGGCCGCCTTCATGCCCGAACCGCACATCTTGTTAATGGTGGTGCAGCCGGTTGAACGCGGCAGTCCTGCACCCAAGGCCGCCTGACGGGCGGGCGCCTGACCTTGTCCGGCCATGAGCACATTGCCCATGATGACTTCGTCGATGTCTTCGTGCTTCAGGCCGGCGCGGGAAACCGCCGACCCAATCGCGACGGAGCCCAGGGCGTGGGCAGGCTCGCTTTGCAGCTCGCCCATCATGCCGCCCATGGGCGTACGGGCAGCACCGGCAATGATGATTGGATCAGACATGGTTTACTCCACTCAGTTGTATATCCACGGATTACACAGATGGACACAGATTCAATATAAACGTCATTCCAGAAGGCAGTTAATGCCAATCTGTCATTCAGACCTTGAATAGATTCCCGCTTTCGCGGGAATGACAAACTTCAGTCACCGCCAGAAATGGCGTGGCTGAACAACTGGAACCACATACACTCTCACAGAAAATCTGTGAAATCCGTGTAATCTGTGGATCCCGACTTATTTAGGTGCCATACGGATGGCGCCATCCAGACGAATCGTCTCGCCATTCAGCATCGGGTTCTCGATGATCTGCTGCACCAGCTGGGCGAATTCATCCGGCTGACCCAGGCGCGAGGGGAACGGCACCTGCTGCCCCAGTGACTGCTGCGCTTCCTCAGGAAGCTGCGCCATCATCGGCGTCAGGAACAGGCCCGGCGCAATGGTGTTCACGCGCATACCGAAGCGGGCAAACTCGCGCGCCAGTGGCAGGGTCATGCCGACCACACCGGCCTTGGAGGCCGCATAGGCGGGCTGGCCGATCTGGCCGTCGAAGGCCGCCACAGACGCCGTGTTGATAAACACACCGCGCTCACCGCCGGCATTGGGCTCGGCGTTCTGTATTTCAGCCGCCGCCAGACGAATCAGGTTGAAGGTGCCGATCAGGTTGATGTTGATAATCAGGGCGAACTTTTCCAGCGGCAGCGGACCGTCCTTGCCCACGGCCTTGGCCGGCACACCGACCCCGGCACAGTTCACCACGCCACGCAGGTCGCCGAGCGCCTGTGCAGCCGCTACGGCAGCACGGCCATCTTCATCGCTGGTGACATCGCATTTAACGAACTTGACCGCGTCGCCAAGCTCGCTTTCCAGCGCAGCGCCGCGTTCAGCATTCAGATCGGCAATGATGGCTTTACCGCCATTCGCGACCAGGCGGCGTACCGTTGCTTCACCCAGACCGGAAGCGCCGCCGGTAACGATAAATACTGAATTCTTGATTTCCACAGTGATCCTCCGAATTAGAGCCTGCCAAACAGGCGCGAAATGCTATCACTGCAGCCGCAGTGGGGCAGCCCTGCGCGGTAAGGAAAATTATCAATCCATGCCGGAAAGACCCGCCCGGATCACGGCCAGGCGGTTTTCCAGCTGTGCCGGCGTATGCGGCTCGGCCGGCGAATGACCCCACACCGGCGCCGGCCAGGCGGGATCGTCGGACTGGCGCACGATGACATGCACATGCAACTGGGGAACCACATTACCCAGCGCCGCCACATTCAGTTTATGTCCGGCCAGGGTCTTCATCATGACCTGCCCCACCGACGTCACTTCCCGCCACAGCAGGTTCTGCTCCTCCGGCGTCAGCTCATAGACCTCGCGGATATCCGCCCGTCGCGGCACCAGGATCAGCCAGGGATAGCGGGCATCGTTCATCAGCAACACCCGGCACAGCGGCAGGTCACCGACCTCGGCCGTATCCGCCGCCAGCTGCGAGTGCAATGTAAATTCAGGCACGGCTCATGTATTCCCGGGTGGTGGTGTTGATCTTCACGCGCTCACCCTCGGCCAGATATTCCGGCACCTGGATTTCCAGACCGCTGGCCAGTTTGGCGGTCTTGGTGCGGGCGCTTTGCGAGGCGCCCTTCATGGCCGGAGAGGTCTCCACGATTTCCATTTCAATGGTCGCTGGCGGATCAATGCCCACACAGGCGTCTTCCACGATCAACGCGGTAAAGCCGGCCGCGCCGTCGGAGAGGAATGGAATCACATCCTCCAGCTGTTCCGCGTTAAGGCTGTACTGGTTGTAATCCTCCACATCCATGAAGGTATAACCGTCGGCATCGGCATACAGGAACTGCACGGCGCGGCGTCGGAAATCCACATCGGGCAGGATCTCGTCACCCTTGAAGCTGCGGTCCAGCTTCTGGCCGGTGCCGGCATGATTCAGACGTGTCTTGTATAAGGTAGACGCCCCTCTTGCGGTGGGGTTGTGCGCCTGCACCTGGCGCACGATGTAGGGTTGACCGTCGATATCCACGACCATGCCCGCCTTCAGTTCTGCGGCTCGCGCCATACATTTATTCCTTGATATTGACGACGTAACGACCGGTCACCTTGCCGGCAATGATCTTGTCGCAGGCCGCCTGCACACCGTCCAGCCCGGTTTCATGACAGGCGATGTCCGCCAGCTTCGAAGGTTTCCATTCGCTCGCCAGCTTGTCCCATACCGCCTGGCGTACCGGCATCGGCGTTTCCACCGAATGAATACCCAAGAGATTCACACCGCGCAGAATAAAGGGAATCACCGTGGTATTCAGTTTGGGACTGGCCGCCAGCCCGATGGAAGCAATATTGCCCCACAGCTTCACGGTGCGGGTCAGATAAGTGAGCACGTCGCCTCCAACGTTATCCACCGCGCCGCCCCAGACCGCCTTTTCCATGGGCTTGGAACCCAGGTCCAGCGTGTTTCGATCAATGATCTGGGCAACGCCCAGCGCCTTGAGATAGTCGGCGCCCGCTTCGGGCTTACCGGTAATGGCCGCCACCTCGAAACCGAGCTGGCTGAGAATGTTGCAGGCCACGGAACCCACACCGCCAGTGGGTCCGGTGACGGCCACCGGACCCATATCCGGCACCTGGTGATTTTCCAGCATGCGGCGTACTGCCAGGCCGGCGGTGAAACCGGCCGTGCCGAGCATCATGGATTCCTTCAAGCTGAGACCTTCAGGCAGACGCACCACCGAGTCCGCCGCCACACGGGCCTTTTGCGCCAGACCGCCGTCGAACTGCTCGCCGATATTGCAGCCGGTGACCAGCACTTCATCGCCAGGAGAAAACCGCGCATCGCTGGAGCTTTCCACCACGCCGGCCAGATCAATACCGGCCGTCAGCGGGAAGCTGCGCATGATTCGGCCCTTGCCGGTCACCGCCAGCGCATCCTTGTAGTTGAGGCTGGAGTAATGCAGGTCGATCACCACCTCGCCGGGCGTCAGGTCATCAATGGCAATCTCTTCCAGGCGTGAGGCAATACCGTCGTCGAGCTGGTGAACGCGCAATGCTTTGAACAGGCTCATGTCATTTCCTTATAGGGTGTCCCCGAATGAAGAGGCGTAGCCTATCAAAAAATGCCCTGCGGTCACCTCTCCTGCTCAAGGGACGCGCGGCCCCAGGGGATAATGCCCGACGACCCGGCATTCACGCTGGTTGGTGAAAACCGATACCGCATCCGGATTGCAGGCGATGGAGCCATCACTGCTGAGCAGGATGACGGCAAGCACGATCGCCACCCAGAAATAGAAGAACAGGGCCTGCCCGATTTCGCGGCGGGAAAGTTCAAGATTTTGTACCAGGGCTTTCATACTGCGCTCCTGATTGATTTCCAGGAGCGCCAGTCTGGCTCAGACGGTTAAAGCACAACAGATGCAGTTATCCTCATACTTAGGCATAACAGTTTAGCCGTAGGCCTCACACAGCAGAGCGCCCAGCTGCCGCAACGCCAGCTCGACTCCATCATTCCAGGGGAATCCCAGATTGAGGCGTAAATGATCCGAAAACTGCCCGGTGGCCGAGAAAATCACCCCCGGGGCAAAGTTCACCCCGAGCCTTTTCGCCGCCTGATGGTACAGCGGCATGCTGTCCACATGGCCGGGCAAGCGCAGCCACAGCAGGTAACCATATTGGCTGTTCGCCACGGCGACGCCTTGAGGGAAGCTCTCGTCAATGACGGCCAGGGCCTTGCGCCGGGTCGCATCGGTTTCCTTGACCAGCTGCCGAATACGATTTTCCAGACTGCCTGCATGCAGCATGCGCACCACACTGCGCTGCAACAGCCCGGGACCGCCCCAGGTCTGGACAATCTTGGTACTGCGTATCGCTTCCAGATAACGTCCCGGCACGATCCAGCCGAGCCGGAAACCGGGAGAGAGAATCTTGGAAAACGAACTGCAGTAAATCACATCGGCATCCTGCGCCCTCGATTTCAGAGCCCAGGGCCGGGAACCGCCTTCGCGCGCCAGTTCGCCAAAGACATCGTCTTCGATAATGGTTACCCCATACTCGGCGGCTATCTCCAGCAGCCGCAGCTTGCTGGCCTCTGACATACAGGCGCCAGTGGGATTCTGCACTGATGGCGAGACCACGAGCACGCGCGGCGGCGCCTTCCGGCAGGCCTGTTCAAACGCCTCTACCGACAACCCGTCCTTGGGACAGGTCTTGATTTCAAGTACCTGCCGTCCCAACCCGTGAATGGCCAGGAGGGTGCCGTAAAAACTGGGACATTCCACCGCTACCACATCACCCGGCCGGGTACAGACCTGTAAAGCCAGCGACAGCGCCTCGGAACAACCATTGGTGATCACGATCTCCTCGGGCGCCACCCGGCAGCCCGCATTGAGCATACGGGCCGCCACCACCTGCCGCAGGGCCGGCAACCCCAGCGGTTCCAGCAGTGCGACCGATTCATTGCCCTCGCGATGCATGGTAGCCGTCACTGCCCGCCCCAGTTCGCGCACCGGCAACAACTTGTGTGAAGGCAGGGCTGCGCCAAACGCCACACCGCGAAATTCGCTGGCTTCGCGCGTAAAGTCGCGCATCAGACCGGTGGTCGTAATTTGTACCGGACTGGCGTCGGGCTCCAGTGGCTCAAGTGCCGGCAGGCAGCAACTGGCTCTGGCGAAATAACCGGATTTCGGGCGCGCTTCGACCATACCCCGATGCTCCAGGTCGCGATAAACCGATAGCGCGGTAGAAATACTGATGCCTTCCGATCTGGCCAGAGCACGCACACTGGGCAAACGCTGCCCACCGACAATCGTGCCCACCTTGATGGCCTCTTCCAGGGAATCCGCCAGCTGGCGGTAAAGCGGTTGCGAATTATCCACTCAATCTGTACCCCTTGCTCACCGTTGCCCGAACATCTGTCATGATATGCATACGGGCGTTCATTCTGTCCATATTTCCCATACTTGGAGAACATTGTCCGGCCACGCTGTTGTCAGGAATCAACTCGCGGCCTATCTTGTTGGGATACACAAAAAGGAGATCATCATGACCGCGCATGTCTATAAAATTACCGAGGTTGTCGGTTCTTCCACTATCAGCATGGAAGACGCCATCAAGACTGCCGTGCATGAAGCCAGTCAGACGCTGCGGCACCTGCGCTGGTTCGAAGTTACCGAAACACGCGGCCATATCAATGAAGGCGTGGTTGCCCACTGGCAGGTGACCCTGAAGATCGGCTTTACCATGGAACCCGAAGGCGCAAACAAGTGAAACCCACCGCCCCTGGCTGGCAACCCCAGAACGAACGCCAGGATCTGACCGAGTCCCTGGCTCCGGATGATCCGATGGCCCTGTTTGAAGAATGGTTCAACACGGCGAAAAACGCCGGCCTGATTGAACCCACGGCCATGACCCTGGCAACGGCCGATGCCGCCGGCCGCCCCTCCGCCCGCACGGTTTTGCTCAAGCACTACAGCGCGCAGGGCTTTGTATTCTTCACCAATTACCTGAGCCGCAAGGGCACGGAACTGGCCGCCAATCCCCAGGCCTCACTGCTGTTCTGGTGGGACAGGCTGGAGCGCCAGATTCGTATCGAAGGCCGGGTGGAGAAAATTGACGATGCCTCCTCCGACGCCTATTTCGCGTCTCGTGATGCGGGCAGCCGTCTGGGCGCCTGGGCCTCCAGCCAGAGCCAGGCCATCGACAACCGCGAAGCGCTGGACCTGCAGATGCAGAAAGTGGTGGAACGCTTCGGTGATGAGGTGCCGCGGCCGCCGCACTGGGGCGGGTACAAACTCGTGCCCCAAGTCATCGAATTCTGGCAGGGACGCCGTAATCGTCTGCACGACAGACTGTGCTACACGCATGGCGCCCGGGGTTGGGTGCGCCAGCGACTGCAACCCTGAAGGGAAAAACCATGCGCTGTCTGATCGTTGGAACCGGTTCCGTCGGCACTGTGCTGGCCGCCTATCTGGTCAAGGCCGGCCATGATGTCGCCTGTTATGTACGTCCTTCCCGGCGTGCCGAATACGAATCTGCTGCGTCCTTGTCTGTGCAGTCGACCGGCCGCACCCCCAGCCTCGACCTCCCACGCCCGGCAATTACCGATCAGTTGAACCTGCAGGATGTCGATGTGCTGTTTCTATGCGTCAAACACCCGGCGCTGCCCGGGCTGCTGGAACAATTGCCGGCTACCCTGCCCCAAGGCCTGGCCCTGGTGCCCTGCCTGAATGGCGTGGGCCTCAAACCTAAACTGCGCAAGCGCTTCCCCGGCACCGAGATCGCCCAGCTCACTATCATGTTCAATGCGCGGGTGGAACAGCCGTTATCCGCCATTCTCACCACCAAGCCGGAAGTGCAGTTCAATACCAACAACCGCGATCTGCTGGAAATGTTCGATGGCAGCGGCATCGTCATGGGCCAGGTGGATGACGCCGCCGAGTGGGGCAAGCTGCTGATCAATCTCAACAACGCGGTCTGCGGCGCCAGTTACACCACCTTCAAGGATCTGCTCACCAACAAGGTGCTGACCGGCGTATTTGTGAAGATCATGGATGAAGCCATTGCCGTCTACGAGGCCGCCAATGTGCGCTACACCCTGCCGGTACCTGTCCCATACAAACTGTATCGCTGGATTCTGTTGAATGGCGGCCCGATTGCCTGGTGGATCGCCAGATTCAAGAACGGCCTGACCGACCAGGCCTATCCCTCCATGGCGGCAGATATTACCGCCGGGCGTAAAACCGAAATTGAGCATCTCAATGGCGTCATCCAGGAACTGGGGCGCGTCAAACGCATCCCGACGCCAGCCAACGACCGCCTGATCAGTCTCATTCACCAGCTGGAAGCCGGCGAGCGCAAGACCCTGTCACCGGAAGAACTGTCCCGGACCATCACCTGACCGGGTCCGGCATGACCACCCTGTTCAGTGTTCGAAACCTGACCTTGCCCACCGGCCAGCATGTCAGCATGCACCTGGGCCGGGGTGAAATACACGGACTCACCGGCCCCTCCGGCACAGGCAAAACCCGGCTTTTGCGCGCGCTGGCCAATCTCGACGAGGTCAGCGCCGACCTGCGCCTGCATCACAAACCGCTGGGCAATTACCAAGCTACCGAATGGCGGCGGCGGGTCATGCTGGTGCCCACCGACAGCCGCTGGTGGCTGCCGACCGCCGCCGAACACATGCACAAGGACATGCACGATGCGGCAGAGAAGTTGGGACTGACCCCGGCCCGCATGCATGCCCCTGTTACACAACTCAGCACTGGCGAAAAAGCCCGCTGCGCCCTGCTGCGCGCTCTGAGCTACGAGCCGGAGGTACTGTTGCTGGATGAACCCACCGCGGCTCTGGATCACGAAAATGTGCATGCGGTCGAAGCGCTTATCAAGGGATTCAGCCGCGATCATGCCGTCCTCTGGATCACGCATGATGAACTGCAGGCCGAGCGTGTCGCCGACCACCGCTGGCAGCTCACGGCCAGCCAACTGATCCGGGTGCACTAAAGCATGATTCATCTCAGCGCTCCGGACCTGGCCATTGCCAGTTCGCTGGTTCTTATGCTGGCGCTGCTCAGCTGGCGCATGCATCTGGGGCTGCAGCAGCAACTGCTGATCGCAGGGTTGCGCACGGTCATTCAGCTGGTGCTCGTCGGCCTCGTGCTCAAGGCGCTGTTCGAGCAGTTGCATCCGCTGTGGCTCATCCCCGTGTCCATGCTCATGCTGCTGGCAGCGGGGCGCGAAGTCATTGCCCGGCAGAGCAAGCGTCTGGCCGGTGGTTATGTGGTTGGCACCGGCGCCATGTTCATCTCCTCATTCGCCATTACGGTGCTGGCGTTACTGGTAGTGGTGCAACCGGCGCCCTGGTACCAACCGCAATATGCCATTCCGCTACTGGGCATGATGCTGGGCAACACCATGACCGGTATTGCAGTCGGCATGGAGCGATTACTGAAAACCACGCATGACGAAAAAGATGTAATTGAACAGCGACTGATGCTGGGACATACCCCGGCTGAGGCTATCCGCTCGCCCATGCGTGACGCAGCAAGGGCCGGCATGATTCCCATCATCAATGCCATGGCCGCCGCTGGCATCGTCAGCCTGCCCGGCATGATGACCGGCCAGATCCTGGCCGGCAGTCCGCCCATGGAAGCGGTGAAATACCAGATACTGATCATGTTCATGATCAGCGCCGGCACCGGTTTCGGCACCCTGATCGCCCTCAGGCTGACAGCCAACCGTCTGTTTGACGAGGCGGCAAGGCTGCGTCTGGATCGCCTGACTTCCTAGACGACCACCGGTTTATTGATCACGCGTCCTGACATATCAGGAAACGCCCCTGCTTACCGATCAGATTCAGCAGACTCGGCGCCAACCCGAAGGTGGCGCGAAAACTCTTGGAGAAATGTGCGGAATCGGAAAACCCGGCCTCCATGGCCGCATCGGTCAGTGACATACCCCCGACTACCGCCTGCGTAGCCCGCTGAATACGGCTCCACAGAATATATTGACGTACGGACAAGCCGGTTGTCTGACGAAACAGCTTCATCAGATGATCCGCAGACAGTGCAACCTGCGCAGCCAGATTGGCCACGGATATTTTTGCTTCCAGTTGCTGCTGAATACTGGCGATCACCCGCTCAATACGCTCATCCCCGTTGCGCTTCTGACTGATCTGTTCCTGATCGCAGAACAGATCGCGCAACCCGCAAGCAGCAGCGCAGGGCTTGTCCTGCGTCTGTGCGAACGTATTCAGGAGCCCCGTAGCTGTGGCTATATCAGGAGCAAAACCTGCCAACCTCGCCTGCTTGCCGGCAAGCAGGCGTGCGACCAGCAGCTTCTGCAGATCACTTTCCGGCGCAACAAACAGCACCAATACCTGGCCACTGCACTGCAGCTCATGCGATTGGTCCGCATCAATCGCCACAGCCTGAGACGTCAGCCACGCACACTCTCGCCGGCTTCTGTAACGCAAGGGATGCTCCAGTGCCATACAGATTTGCAGGGCATGGTGCCGATGCATATCGGCATCAAAACCCGGTCCGGCGTACAAGGCGCTGTCCGGCCAGAGAATCAGTGCCGGCAATGAACTGGCTGTCATTCAAATACCCCGTTTTTACAAGCCACGTTGGTAGCCCCATTGCATGATGCGACTCAAGATACTTCTGTCGAGATCATTATGAAACTGCTGATTCGCTATGGACTTTTCCCCTTCATGCTGCTGGCCGTGAATGGCGGCGCACTGCTGCTTATTGCCCGAGATACCCCAAAGCTCTGGCTGCTGGCCCTGCTTGTGGCCGCGATCGCCCTGATGTTTGTGGCTGAACGGATACAGCCCTACAACAGCGATTTTAATCGCTCGCATAACGATCTCGGCCGTGATTTCTGCCATTTCATCGTGAATAAAGCCGGCGAACAGGTCACGCTTCTGTTACTACCCTTGCTCGTGACCCTGGCGCCGTTTTCAAGTGCCTGGCCTGACAACTGGCCCTTTGCCCTGCAGGTAATCGCCGCGGTGATCGTGCTCGACCTTGGTATTACACTGGCGCATTACTGGAGCCATCATGTACCCCTGCTGTGGCGCTTCCATGCAGTGCATCACAGCGTGAAACGGTTCTATGGTTTCAACGGCCTCATGAAACACCCCTTGCACCAGGCCTTTGAAACCAGCGTAGGCGCCCTGCCCCTTATTCTCATTGGCATACCTGTGGATGTCGCCGTGGCGATGACCTTCTGCGTAGCAATCCAGTTGCTGCTACAGCACTCCAATGCCGACATGCGTATCGGAGCGCTTAAATACATCTTCGCGACCAATGAAATCCACCGCTTTCACCACCGCAAGGAAAAAGGCATTGGCGATGTCAATTTCGGCCTCTTCCTGGTCATCTGGGATTATTTATTGGGCACCTTCTGCTATGAAAGCCGTGACCGCGCTTTTATCTCCGGTGAAATTGGAATCGGCAGCGAACCCGACTATCCACAGGACTATCTCGGCCAGTTAATCCGGCCTTTTCAGGCCAAGCGGGGCAATACCTTCTAGCTGCCCCCTCCGGCGTCGGTGACGCATTTCATTCATTCGTTTTGATCCGCTGCTATGCTTGGAGACCATCAGGCGTCTGCATATCCGCTGCCAAGGAGGCCGCCATGCAAACACTCCAGTTCTTTCTAGCGTTACTCATCCTGCTGATCCTGGCGGCCTGTGGCTATCTCTATATGGGCTATTACGACGTAGCTGCCGACCAGCCGCACTACGCCATTAACGAAGACATCATCGACTGGGTACGCGAACGCTCCGTCAAGGCGCATAGCCTGGACATCCGGGTGCCCGATGACCTGAATGAAGGCGAGCGCATACGGCGTGGTGCCGGTCAGTACGATGCGATGTGTGTGCACTGTCACCTCAGCCCGGGTATGAAAAACACCGAAATCCGCAAGGGGCTCTATCCGCGCCCACCGGACCTGACCCGACGCGCACATGAGCCTGCCGAAGAATTCTGGGTCATCAAGCATGGACTCAAAATGACCGGCATGCCGGCCTGGGGACAGGCCGGAGTGGATGATGAAAGCATCTGGGACATGGTCGCACTGCTGCAAGCCTTGCCCGATATGCCCCAAGAGGTCTACGAGACCCTGGTGGTCGAGAGCGCAGGCCACCACCACGAAGGCATGACGCATAGTGAACCCGGCGACACCCAGGCGCCTGCCGAAGAAAAGCTACTGGAAGAACTGCCCATTACGAACGAAGGGCAGCCCAGGAACGGCAACATGTCGGAGGCGCATATTGACCCGGCACAGGACAGCACTCCTTCCGGAGAGATGGAAATGGCACCCGAACCGGAGGAACCGGCAGAACCGCCCTCGCAGCCGGCGCATGACGAGGACGGTCACGAACAGTAGGTATTTATGTGGCAGGCAGGAGAAACCCGGATCCGAACGCCGGCTCTTCCGTCACAACCTACTGAAACATCAGCCGCACGCCAGCCACAACGACCGTACTGGAAGTGGAAGCATCATGCTGCCGTGCAAGATCACGCGTCTCGCCATAAAGCCGCGACCACTCCACGCCCACATAGGGCGCCAGCTCCCGGCGAACTTCATAGCGCAGCCGCAAACCGGTCTCGCTGCTGTTAACGCCTGAACCCAGACCCAGTTCGTCTGCTTCACTGAACGAGGCATTCAGTTCAACGCGAGGTTGCAGCACCCAGTGCTGGGTCAGGTAGAGATCGTATTCCGCCTCCACCCGGACACTGGCATCGCCTTCCTCACTGACAAACAAGGCCGCATCGACTTCGAAGCGGTAAGGCGCCAGCCCCTGCACGCCAGCCACCAGGTAGGTACGCTCGGGTTCAGGCTCGAAGTCGTAACGAAGACCGAGTTGCCAGTCCCAGAATGCCATCCACAGATGGCTGTAGAGCAGCTGCAGTTCCGCCTGCTCGGGCTCGACGTCCAGTTCACCCTCACCTTCCGTTTTGATCCAGAGTTTGTGCTGATCCGTGCCCCACCAACCCTGCACATCCCACAGATAAACGTCTTCGTCATCGCCGGCGCCAATCTCGAGCCGGTCGACCGTCACGCTGTGAAAGTTCATCGGTTCGTGAATGGCCGACGGCCAATCCGGCGGCGGTTCATACTCAGCCAACGCGGTCACTGGCAGCAGCAGAAGCAGATAAAAGCTGCGCATCAGCTCACCTCCACGACGCGCATCATGCCCATATGCATGTGAAACAGCAGGTGGCAGTGGAAGGCCCAGCGACCTGGCGCATCCGCGCTGATATCCAGAGCAATCTTTTCGCCCGGCTTGATCAGAATCGTGTGTTTGCGCGGCTTGTTTTTCGCGCCGTTCACCAGTTCCATCCACATACCATGCAGGTGAATCGGGTGTTCCATCATGGTGTCGTTCACCATGGTCAGACGCAGGCGTTCTCCATGGTGAAAGTGAATCGGCTCCCTCACTTCATGAAACTGCTTGCCGTCAAAGGACCACATATAGCGTTCCATGTTACCGGTCAGATGCAGTTCGACTTCGCGCGAGGGTGCGCGCTGATCCGGCCAGGGGCCCGGCGCTTCCAGATCGCTGTAGACCAGTACACGGTGACCCGCATCTTCCAGACCCACTCCCGGTTCAGACAGCTGGTTCTGCGGATTCTCCGCCAGCATGGCCGCGCCGCTGCCATGCTCGTGCATGGCATCCATCTTCATATCGTGGCCGGCATGACCTGACATGTCATGGTCCATGTGGGACATTCCTTTCATTGAAGAATGATCCATGCCATGCCCCATCGCCGCCATGGACCGCAGCGGACGTTTGCGCGGCTCGGGCACGGCGGCCTGCAACCCTGGCTGCGTCGCCAGCGTACCGCGGGCATGGCCACTGCGGTCCAGCGATTCGGCGAAAACGGTATAAGCCTTCTCGCTGCCTGGCTGCACCAGCACGTCGTAGGTTTCCGCTGTACCGATGCGGAATTCCTGCACGGTCACCGGCTTCACCGGCTGACCATCGGCGGCCACCACGGTCATATCGAGTCCGGGAATGCGCACATCAAAAATACTCATGGCCGAACCATTAATGAAGCGCAGGCGTATGGTTTCTCCCGGCGCGAACAAGCCCGTCCAGTTACCGGCCGCATGCCGGCCGTTCATCAGGTAGCTGTAGGTATAACCGGTGACATCGGCGAGATCGGCTGGGTCCATGCGCATACGGGCCCAGGCCAGCCGGTCAGCCAGTGCCGCCTTGAAACCCTGCTGATCCATGTCACCCAGAAAGTCGCCGAAGGTGGGACGCTGGAAATTGTAGTAATCGCTGGAAGCCTTCAGTTTCGCAAACACGTCATGCGGATCTTCGAAGGTCCAGTCGGACAACATCACGATGTAATCACGATCGAAGCTGAAGGACTCTGGCTCGGCGGGATGAATCACCAGTGGGCCATACAGGCCGCTCTGTTCCTGCAGCCCGGAATGACTGTGATACCAGTAGGTGCCGCTCTGCTTTACCGGATATTGATAAGTGAAGTTTTCACCCGGACGGATACCCGGAAAGGTCACGCCCGGCACACCGTCCATCTGGTAAGGCAGAAGGATCCCGTGCCAGTGAATGGAACTGTCCACTGCCATGTGATTGCTCACATTGAGCGTGACACTGCCACCTTCATAAAACTCCAGCAGCGGCCCCGGCACCGTACCGTTCACGGCGGTCACCGTGCCCATTTGCCCGGCAATGGGGGTATTCAGTTTCTCAATAGCCAGGTCGATCAGCACATCACGGTGGCGCTCACCTCCGCCCAGTACTTGCCCCGCCACCCGCGCCCAGGCCGGCAGTAAAGCATTCATGCCGGCCAGCGCACCCAGCTGTCCCAGCCCGGCCAATAATGCTCTTCTTTGCCTATTTATCTCTTTCATGTAGTGAATTTAAACCCTTGCGTACACTTCAGGGTCAATATCCATGATCATAAAACTCTTGACTCTGTAGTTGACTTTAGGGTTTATGCTCAGCCTCATAGACACCAAGGAGCCGGCACATGCCCGCACAAACCATCGGCCACGTCGCCAAGGCCAGCGGCACACCCATAGAGACTATCCGCTTCTACGAGCGCGAGGGTTTGCTGCCCGAAGCGCCGCGCACCATGAGCGGTTACCGCCTCTACGACGAAAGTACGGTGAAGCGCCTGCGTTTTATCGCCCGAGCCAAGGCGCTTGGCTTCACGCTGGCGGAAATCCGCGATCTGTTGGCCCTGCAGGACAACCCCGCCTCGAACAAGACCGGCCGGGCCGAAGTCAAGGCCATCACCGAACGCAAACTGGACGACATCGAACACAAGATCGCCGACCTGCAGCGCATGCAGAAAGTGTTGTCGCACCTGGCGCATGAATGCAGCGGCAAGGGTGGTGTTGCCCACTGCCCGATTATTGAAACGCTCTCCGGGATCGAGGACTGCACGCATCCCGAGCATCGCTGAAACCGGGCTTTTTATTCCGCAACCCCCTGGAGAGAAACGACATGACACAGCACAGCGATAGCATGACTCAGACACAGAACGAGACTGCCGCCTGTTGCAGCAAGGAGGGTCATCATGACCATGCTGCGCAGGAACATCACGCCCACGGCGGCGGCAATGCCCGCACGGCGGCCTCGGCCACCCTGCACTGCCTGACCGGTTGTGTGATTGGCGAACTCGCCGGCCTCATGCTGGGCGTACAGCTGGGCTGGGCGCCCGTGACCACGATCATTGTAGCCACCGCGCTGGCGTTCATCACCGGCTTTGCGTTGACACTTATTCCGCTGATGCGCGGCCGCGGCCTGAGCTTTTCACAGGCCTGGAAGATCGTCTGGATCGGGGAAACCGTTTCCATCGGCGTGATGGAAATCGCCATGAATTTCACCGACTACCACATGGGCGGCATGAGCGTGCAGAGTATCGCCGACCCATTGTTCTGGACCAGTTTTGCCGTGGCCGTAGCAGCGGGCTTCGCAGCCGCCTTCCCGGTAAACTGGTGGCTGTTGAACAGAAATCTGAAGAACTGCCATTGAAAACCCTGCACTGGCCGGCGAGCGGGTATGGCCGCTGAAGAAAAGCGGTCCAGCTCGCTCGTTTATGCCCACAACTTTGCCCGCGTGACATCGGTGGATGGCATGCGGGTTTCCCTGTCCTACGATCTGGATCGTATCCGCTGGCCGTGGCTGAGCCTGCCTGCACAGCATCCCGTACTGGTAGAGAAGTATCAGTACTTCAGCGCCGTCACTTCAGGTGACAGGGTTTTGAACCAGAGCCTCGGCGTACAGACCGCCCTTACCCGTCTTCAGTGGCGCTGTGAAGCGGCTGCTTTCGACAGCGGGCATGCCCCGCTCGGCGAATGCGAGCTGTGGCAGAACGACAACGATATGGGCTTTGAGATCACCACCCGTAACGCTGACAGGCAGGCCATGGTTCATTTGGCCGGCACCGGCTTTGCTTTTGCCGACCGCGATTTTGCCGGCTGGCGAAAGGCATCGAGGCAGAAGGCCCTGGCCGCGTGCGGATCGCCCCCACCCGAACTGACCGCAGCCCATAAAGTCGGTCTGGATGAACGGGGCCACAGTCTGATCAGTGATCTTCATCCCTCGTCTGACATGCCTTGCGTTACCGCCCTGGTGACCAGTGCAAACGGCTTCCATCCCGCGCACCCTTTCCATACGGGTTCCGGTGATCATGTAAACGCCGGCCATCTGTTTGATTGCGTGCTGCAGATGGCACACTTGTTGACACCGCATAACCATCCTCTGGATTGCGCGGGTGGACAAGCCGAATTCATGCGCTTCGTGGAACTGGACGTGCCATTTGAGATTCGTCTGGCAGATGAACCGACAGAAGCCGCGGGAGCAACCTGCATGACTTTTGCCCTTTCGCAACTTGACCGTGAGAATACCCGCATCCAGCTGAGGCTGAGAACCCGGAATCATCAGAACTGAAGCAAGAACAATGAACACATTCGACAAAGACACTGCAGTCAGCAAACAGGCGGAAGGCCTTTACACGGCCAGTCTTCCCGAAAGCTGGAACGTTATCCTCGGCCCCAACGGGGGTTATCTGATGGCCATCGTACTCAGAGCCATGCGCGACACCGTCGCCGACGACAGCCGGGTACCACGCTCACTGACCATTCACTATCTGAGCGTGCCCGGCAACGAATCGCTGGAAATCAGAACGACGGTCGAGCGCGCCGGTCGCAGTATGACAACGGTGAGTGTGCGCTTCCTGCAGGGTGAGCGCCTGATCGGTATCGGTACGGGCGCCTTCGCCAAGCCGCGTGAAGGGATAGTGGAATTCAACGACATGCCCATGCCCGAAACGCCGGCAGCGGAGGCGCTGGAACCCTACCATCCCTTCGGGCAGGGTCATGGGCCGATCTTTCTCAAGCATTACGAATTCCGGCGCACGATGGGTGATGAGGCCTTTTCCGGTGGCGAGCGGGCCCTGACGGGCGGCTGGATCCGGCTGTCTGATCACCGGCGGCCTGACGCGCTTTCCGTCGCCGCCATCACGGATTGCTGGCCACCGGCCTTCTTTGTCCGTTCAAAAATGCCCGTGCCTGCACCAACTATCGATCTGACTGTGCATTTCCGTACCGATATCGACGCCCTGCAACTACCGGATGATGCCTGGGTGCATGCCCGCTTTGAAACCCGTTACGCACATGAAGGCTATATAGAAGAAGACGCCGTAATCTGGGCCGAGGATGGCACCGTACTGGCGCATTCCCGTCAGCTGGGTTTGTGCGAGCCGCTGAAACGGTGAACCGCGGCGCTCAGCCGCGCTTTTTCATGTAAAGGGAACCGGGCTCGTTTTGCGTAGTCAATTTCGGACACACTTTTTTCAGTGCATCGTGATGGTTGTGCTGCAGATAGTTCAGCGCTGCGAGAATTTCCCATTCGCGTCCATTCGAGAGTATCGCCTCCAGCAGATATTGCTCGTTCCAGAACTTCACGTTCTCCCTGAACCAGATAAGTGGATAGTTGTAAGGCGTGAAAATATCATGCACATGGACGACCACACCCGGCTTCAGAACAGGCAGGATCTGGAGGTATTCGAAGAGCACATCGCCTGCCGGGCGAATAATGTGTGAAGAGTCGATAAATAGGATGTCGCCCTCAGCCAGGCCGGCAAAATATTCCAGATCGAGCTCTTCCACCTTCTGTCGTTTGACCGTAACGCCCGTCTTCTCGAGCCAGGGCATTTCATAGGGTTCGATGCAGACATGCTCGCACTCATAAGCCGCGTCTTCCTCGCGGTTCTTATTCAACGCCCTGAGCGCCAGGAGCGTGGAAAAGCCACTACCAATTTCCACGATGCGCCGCGGCTTGAGATGACGCACAACCTGATACCAGTATTCAGCATCTCCCGGAGCCAGACTGCCGTTATTCCAGTAAAAGACACCATCACCGCTCTTCTCATCCGGTATGCCGACCAGTTCGTCCGCATAGGTAAGCGTGTCGAGAAAATCCAGCTGACCGGCAGTATTAAGATCCAGCCCGGGTAGCTTACGCTGGCTGGAAAAATCCTCGCTTACACCGCGATAATCAAACTGTGGCTGATAATAATGATTCCGAATGGGAAACACCCCGACCTGCAATAACGCATTTCTGGAAAGCGGCAGGCGCTTGACGCCGGTCTTTGTGACGATCCGCATTACCAGTGCCGAGAAATAAACGAAGGGCAGTAAAATAATGTCCTTGATAGGACGTGTCTTTTTTTTCATCGTGTTCCGGAGGCAATGGCCTCAAGCATGAAGTGGCGCAGTCACCAGAATCCGGCGGCCAGAATCCGCCTATACTAAATTGATTCCCTACAGTGGGCCAGCATAAACACAGCTACCGGAATGACAGAGGCAGCCCGGAAAGCCCGGAGCCGGAGCTCCTCGCCGCAGTGATAGACGGAAAAAGCCCCGGTCATGCCAGGGCCTGGTTATACGGGCTCTACGGCATCCTCGCCGTAATCCGCCACATTTTCCTCTTTCTTTCTGTCGAGTAACAGCAACAAGGGCGGCAGGAAAAAGAAATCCGTGATCAATGCGATCAGGATAATGCCGGCGGTCAACTGTCCGGTATCGGCATTCAAGGCGAAATCGGAGAAGCTCAGCAAGCCGAAATTGGCGGTCAGAATCACGGTAGTGATGAACAGCGCCACGCCCACGGTACTGAAGGCATAACGGATCGCCGCTTCCGTAGTGAAGCCATGTTCGCGTTTGGCCAGCCGGTATTTGGCCAGCAAGTGCACGGTGTAATCCACCACAATACCCATGGTCATACCCGAGACAATGGACATGCCCAGGCCGATACGCCCCACCAGCAGGCCCCAGACACCGAAGCCCACCACGATCGGCAGCACATTGGCGAACAGGCTGATGAAACCGTACTTCACCGAACGCAGCGCCAGCGCGAGAATCAGCGATATCGCCAGCAGACCCAGCGTGGAGCCCTCCAGCATGCTGATGACGTTACGCCGCCCCAGGTGGGCGAAGATCACATCCGAGCTGATACCGTCGTGACGCATGTATTCCGGCAGGTTCTCAGCCTGCCAGGCCTGGATGTCGCTCTGCAGTTTCAGAATCACCTTGGTGGATGAGCTGTCCAGTGAAACGATCAGGCGAGTGGCCGATTTGTCCAGATTGATCTGGTTATTCACGTCCAGACCAAAGGGCAACGAGAATTCATACAGCAGCAGGTACTGGGCCGCCAGTTCGCGCTCATCGGGCAACTGATACCAGGCCGGATCATCGTTGTGCATGTTCTTGTTCAGACGCTTCATGATGTCCGTGAAACTGAGCACATGTTTCACATGCTCCTGGCCACGTAGCCATTCGGCGAAGGCTTCCAGCCTATCCAGATACTCAGGGTCGGTAATACCGCCGGAATCTGCAGCCCCGACCGAAAACTCCACGCTGTTCATGCCGGCCAGATGCGCACGCAGGAAATCGGTATCCCGGCGAATCTCGGTGCGGTCGCTGAAGTACTCGGCCCAGACATCGTAGAGTTCATTTTTGGGCAGAAAGGATGCCGCGGTCACAATCAGCGCGCCGGTCACCACGAATGACAGGACCCGGTTGGCAATCACCCAGTCGGCCAGGCGCTTCATGGCGCCCACCTGTTCCGTATGTTCCTTGTGTACGCGCACCGGCAGAATCAGCATCAGTGACGGCAACAGGGTGATGGTGAACAACCAGGCCGCCATCACGCCAATGGCGACTACGTTGCCCAGATCGTGCATGGGCGGGGAGTCGGAAAAATTCAGCGCCAGGAAACCAATGGCCGTCGTCACGCTGGTCAGGAACACCGCCTGGAAATTGATACGCAGACTTTCCACCATGGCCTCAGCCCGGGGTTTGCCCAGGCGCATCTGCTGGAAGAACGTCACCAGTAAATGCATGGAATCGGCCACCGCCAGGGTCAGGATCATGGTCGGTGAATTGGACATGGGCGGTGTTACGCCATAACCGATCCAGCCCGCCATGCCCAAGGCACAGGCAACCGCGGCAATGATGATCACCAGGGTGGTGAAAGTACCGGTAGCGGCGGTCAGCACGCTGCCGCTGGCGAACCAGATGTAGAACGCAATCAGGCCCAGTGCAATACACAATGCAATGGGCACGATATGCGTCATGTCATAGAGAGCGGATTCGGAGAAAGCGTTGTTGCCGGCTGTCTTGCCGGAGATGCCGATAAAGACACCGGGGTATTTGGCCTTCATTTCATCGCGCAGGGCCCGTGCTGCCTTGACCGCTTCGGGAATTTCCTTCGCCCGGTTTTCACCCGGCAGATGAATAGTGATGTTAATGCCGGTCACCGACGCATCCGGTGAAATCAGACGTCCTGCGATCGTCGGTTCGGCCAGTGCAATGTTCATCGCCTCGATCAGATCCAGGTGTGAAAGCGACTCTGCGTTCTCCACCAGCGGTTTGACCTCAAGATCATCTCCCATCGCACGGGTGTGCTGGTAGTTGGTCAGGGAATCCACGCGCAGCGCATGGGGAATCTGCCAGGCGCGCTCGGTCAGTTCCTCCACCAGCATCATGATTTCGCGGCTGAAGGCGGCACCCCGTTCAAGCTCGTTCTCAGGCGCTATGACAAAAAACAGGTTGTCGTCGTGCGTATAGGTATCACGCTGTTTGTCGTAGAGATGGAGTTGGGGATCGTCAGGATGGAAGAAAACCTCCAGATCCGTACTGAGCTGCAGTTTACTGGCGCCATAACCGGCAGCGGCCACCACAACCAGGGCTGCCAGAAGAATGAAATAGCGCCAGCGAACCAGATGCTGGGCAAATCTTGTCACCATGTGTCACCTGTAAATTTTACCTACCAACCGGTATGTATGTTGCTGGCAGTATGCGCCGCCCTCTTGCCAATGGCAATAACGCCTCAGGTAATCAGTGGATTACGGCGATCTCTGCTGTGTTCAGGAACGCCGGCGGCGATTGAGAAGTTGCACGACTTTCTTGGATTCCTGCTTGAGCTGCTCGTCACCATAAGTGCGGTGTTTGAGTCGCAGCAGGCAGGTGTCGAAAGTGCGGCTCAGCATGGTGCTGTTATGGATCCGCTCCACCTTGGGCCAGGTGGCCCGTTCACCCTCGACGATGTAGTTCTGGATGTCGTCCGGCGTGGGATTGGACAACATGCGCAGCAGCTTGGCCGGCGTCTGTTTGGGAAAAATGTTGATATCGCCGCTGTACTTCTGGTCAGTGATGGCATGCACCTTGCCGATCAGGTTGGAGACCACATTGGGTCCCATGTGGCGGCGAGCCAGCTTCAGCGTATTGCGGCTGTGTGTTGTCACCATGTCCTTGGCAAACGGCAACAGGCCGGTTTCACGCAACTGTTCCTTCTCCGTCAGGAAAGGCACCACGTGCGGATTGGTCTGGCTGACGATGTAATGATTGACGTTATGCATGCGCGCCAGACGCAGCATCGGCAGATCGGCCTCGATGGTGCCGTCTACCCAGCGCCGACCGGGCATATAGGGCACCACTTCGCCCTGAATGTTCTTGCCTTCCAGTTCCACCGCGGGGAATACGCCGGGAATGGCGCAGGAGGCCAGAGAGGCGCGGCGCACCAGCACGTTGGGCGAAGTCAGGTAATTGAGGATGCGCCCCTGCTGATGCGGATCGGCCGGCGACACGGTGATGTTGATAATACGGCCCGTGCGCTCAAAGGCTTCTTCAAAGGTAAAGTCCCCGACATTGTCGCGAATACATTCCGACAACTGACGACCATCCATGATGGCGCGTTCCTTGAGCGCGCCCCAGACACCAAGCCCACGCCAGGCCTGCAGGGTCAGATATTCGGGGTCGAACATCTGCACCAGTTCTTCGTCGGTATGCGTGCCCACGACCGCCGCAATAATCGAACCGGCGCTGGAACCGGAAATCACCCGCGGCAGCAGCCCCTGCTCGAAAAGACCCTTGATCACACCCAGATGGAACATGCCCAGGGTCGCCCCACCGGACAACATCAGTGCGGAACGACCGAAACTGCGGCCGGTACGCTGGAAAAACTTGATCTTCTGGTCGTAGGGGAAAGCCTCGGAATCACAGTCGCAAAGGTAATTCAGGGCCTCGGATACCTCCCGCAGATAATCCGTCAGCAACTGCTTGGTGCCGAACTGGGCATGCATGTACAACGCCGGATTGGCCATGTTGGCGAGGTTGCCATGCAACCCCTCGTTGAGCATGAAGGCCAGGCCCATGGGGTCGTTTTCACGGCGCAGCTTGCGAATTTCGGCCAGGCGCGACTTGATCAGGCGATAGTCATAATCCGGTGAAAAATCTTCGGCCCGCCATTCATCCATGCCCGTCAGCCGGTCATGTGCAACCGCTGCGGCTTTCCATTCATCATAGGTATTGGCACTGACCATGGCCGACTTGGCGGCTTTCAAGCTGCGTTTCATTCGTATTCCAAAACCGTTATCGGCCGGCACGCGTCGCATGCTGGCCTGTATGAGATATCCTGCCTGGCCGGCGACCCGGCACTGCTCCTGCGCACCCGAATCTGAAAAATCGGGTTGTCAATTAATTCGAGAATAGCACTTTTTGTGCACTGCAACCAAGAACAAAAAAGGGGCGGACAGCCGTGCTTTCACAGCCCCGCCCCTGTTAACCGACGGCCTAGCCCCAGGGCTTTTCCTGGGCCTGCGTCGGCGCCACTTCCGAACCGGCAGGCACCATGCTGGGCAACGGCAAACCACCTCCACCGCCCCCGCAGGTATTGGCATCCGGGTCGGCAAATCCACTGACCACGTTATCGACCCAATGCATCAACAGCTCCACGGCTTCAGCCTGCGGCACGCTGCGTGCGAGTGGCGGCATCCTGGCGCCCGACTCGGTGGTGGCCACTCGCAACGGCAGAATCGACTGGCCGGCATTGCCCGGCTCGATATCATAATTGCCGAAGTCAGCCGCCCGGCCGGCAGCAATCGGCACCTTGCAGATACCCTGGCGCTGGGTCATCGGGTTGGTAAAGAAATCCAGTACCAGCCCCGAATTCTGGGCATTACCGGCCGGGTTGTGGCAGTGATAACAATTCACTTCCAGGAATGCGCGGGCACGGTGATGCACATCCGCCGCCGAATCCGGTGTTTCACCGGTACTGCCGGGCACATCCCATTTGGGCAGTTTCTCCAGATTGGCCGGTGTATCGGGCAGATCAATCAGGCCCTTCATTTCCATAAAGGCCAGCTGATTCATTACGCCCACATCGGGGAAGTCATAGTCGCGGTTGAGATTGCGGATCTTGGGACCAATCGGCGGCGAACCTGCTTCCAGATCATCGCCGTTATGACAGAGAACGCAGGCGCCGGCATCAGGAATGGCATAACTGTCGGTAGAACCCGTGTAGTGCCGCAGATCCCCCTCGCCGTCCACCACCCGCGGATCAGGATCATCGTAGTCCCATGACACCGGTACGGTATTGCCCTCGACCTTGAGCAGGGCCACGCGTTGACCGTTCTGGGTGGTCCACTCATAGGGCAGCCCCACCCAGTAAACAGAGCCATCCGCATTCTGGCGTTTGATAAGTAACCGGGTCTCGATCACCTCTTCGGTATCCCCGTTAGGGAAGGCGAAGGTCTTGGAAAATACCGTGCCCACCGGGAACTTGAGTGTCTGCGAATAGCAGTCGTAGATATTCAGCGTCTCGCAGTTTTGGGAATCCTGGTAGGTCGCCTTGACCGGTTTTCCGGCCGCATCGGTCGGCAGGAACATGAAGCGGTACTTGGCGGCGTAATCCGAGAACAGGATGCTGTTCAGGTCGAACGGTACACCGGGGGCAGTCGGCCCCTTGCGTGGATCGGCTTCATCCAGATAAAGGCCGTACTGATCCAGCCGCGGGCAGTTGTAGTTGAGCACGGCCTCCCTGTTGATGGTGCCCGCCTGCCCGGCATTGCAGACCTGCTCCAGGGCTGCCTGCGACGGCCGCGGATCATTGGCAGGATTGGCCTTGAAGCTGGGCAATTCGGGCTTGTACAAGGGCAGCAGGTCGGCACTCACGACCGGGCAATCGGTCGGAATCGTATTGTCGGCCGGCACCAGGTTGGCCGGATCGGTGGGATCGGCCGTGGCGAAATGCACATTGGCATAGGCGTCGATCAGCGGATTGACCGGGTTCTCGAAGGTATTGCCTTCGACGCAGAGACCGTTCTCCGGCTTCTTCAGCTGGCCTTCTTCGTCGAACTTCCAGGCATTCCATTTGCACACCGGAATCGGGTCGAACTGATAAAGATTGGGTCGGCCGCGTTCGTCGGTACGCGGTTCGGGCCGGTCGGTTTCATTCGGATTCGGCTGGGTCAGCGGAATGCCGTCGCGGTCCACAGGTATCTGGTCGCAGTCGTTGGGCACATCCTCGCCGCCATCAAAGATGATGTGCGCGCTCTTGCCCAGGTTCTTCACCAGCAGGATGGTGGGCAGCACCGTGGCGTTGTCTGCCAGGCAGCTGGGATCTTCGCCCAGCCCCGGCAGGCCGGGGATCGGCAGTAGCGGATTACCCAGGCAGCCGCTGCGCTCCAGGTCAGGCAACGCCGGCTGGGTGCCGTTGTTGCGGAAGACATTGTTATAAATATGAATGCCTTCCGGGAAGAAATCGTAATTGGTGGCCGGCTCGCCGGCATCGGCCAGCCCGTAGTTCACAATCGCAATGCCTACGGTGTTGTTGTCGTAGATTTCGTTGTCATATATCTCCACCTGATCAGCCGCCGCCAACAGCATGCCGGTGCCGGGAGGAATCACCGCCACGATCGCACCGCGCGGCGCAAACTGCGGGATATTGTTGTTATAGGTCTTGTTATTACGCACGATGTTCTTTTCACCGAACTGCACACGCCCCGGCAAATCGAACACCAGAAAGCCGCCGACATTGCTGTGTGCGACGTTATCCACGTATTCGGCGCGATAGGTATTCTCGAACTCAAAGCCCGCCACATTGTGAAAAGCCTCGGTACGCTGTACCAGAATATCGCTGGACTGCCCGACATAGACGCCGGCGTCGGAGGAACCGATTGACACCGAATCCTCGATCAGAATGTAGCGTGACACCACCGGATAGAAGGCATAGGCGCCGTTACCCGACCAGGACGCCATGCTGGCATCGTAGTTGGGTGAGGCCGGGTCGGCGTTGGACCAGCCGATTTTCACGCGCCGGAAGGTGATGTGCTCTGAGCGGAACACGCGCACGCCGTTGCCGGGTGCATCGTAGACAGTGAGATCCTGGATGGTGAAGCCATCAGTCTGGTTGACGTTGATACCATCCTGGGCCGGGCTGTTGGCGAAGGACAAAATGGTCTTGTCCATACCGGCGCCGCGAACGGTGATGCCCTTCTTGCCGGTCATGGTCAGGCCAGTGCTGAAATCGAACTCACCTTCGCAGAATTCGATGATGTCGCCTTCGCGGGCCTCGAAGAAAGCGGTCAGCGCCTCTTTCTGGGCATCTTCGCCACAGACAGTATGGGTTTCCGCCTTGGTACTGACCCCGCCATCGCCATCATCATCTGAACTGCCACCGCAGCCATTCAGAAAACCAAACGTCAGCAACAGCGCTGCTGCCACCCCCCGGCGTTTCTCACTCCTCATTGTCAGCTCCCGGCGGCTTGTGGCCGCACTCATCTAATAATTATGACGCGGAACAGTCGCGCCCTCTCCTTACCTTCTACTCATACTAGCCGAGGGCCGCGCCAAAACACAGCCTGACAATCAGAAACGGCGATGCGCCCGCCAGGGGGGAATCCAGCCTCCGAAAAGCGCCTCCAGCTTCATGGCCACGGCGATAGTGACATGGTCCTTGCCGGGCGGCCCTATCACCTGCACTCCCAACGGCAGGCCGCGTTCGTCCAGCCCCATCGGCACCTGCGTTGCCGGCAACCCCATGACATTGATAATGCCGCAATAGACCCAGTCAAAGGTGCGCGCCAGCGGCACATAGTGGCGCGGCGCAGTGCATGTATAGGGCGGGTACAGAATGACGCCGTCATCTCCCATCAGATCGAGCAGCTTTTCCCGCAACTGCGCCCCCATGTCGACGAACCTTTTCGGCAGGGGCAGTTTCTCCGTCAGGGCCAGACTCAGCGCCGGCAAGGTGTGATCGGACTGACGCAGACTCCATTTGGCGAACTCTTTAAACAGGGCGACATCGCGGCCATTACCCAGCTGGTGACTGAAACTGGGTCCTCCGGCAGCCGCCATCATGGCGCCCCATATCTCAAAGGATTTGCGCAACTCATTGACGGCTGCCTTGCGCACCGTCGCCACATGCGGCGTCAAGCCCTCCACCGCACGCTGCTGTGCCCGCTGCATTTCGGCGCTGACCCGCTGCCGGCCATTGCCGGTGATATTGATCACATTCAGGCGTGACAGATCCACCGACTCGATATTACCTAGCTGTACGGAACCACTGATGCTGTCGCCCTCGTCGGGGCCGGCCAGAATCTGCAGCAATGGCCACAGGTCCTCTGCCCGGCGGGCCAGCGGCCCGGTTACACAGTACTTGAGGATATCGCCGATGGGCATCGGCACCTGATCGGTGTTGGGTACAATCCCGGGCGTGGGTTTGTGGCCGAACACACCGTTAAAAAAAGCCGGCATGCGAATCGAACCGCCAACATCCGCGCCCAGGCCGAAGGGTGAGGAACCGGAACCGATAATGGCGCCCTCGCCGCCCGAGGAGCCGCCCACGATATGTGCCGGGTCATAAGGATTATTACTGCGGCCATAGACCCTGTTATTGCTCTCCATCCACATGCACAACTCGGAGGTATTGGTTACGCCGATGGGAATGGCGCCCGCTGCCCGATAACGCGCCACCGTGGGCGCATCATGATCTGACACCATATGCTTGCGCGCCACCAGCCCGGAGGCCTGCGGCATACCCTTGAAGGCGAAATTCTCCTTGATACTGCAGGGCACGCCGTGCAGCGGCGGCAAATTCTTCCCGCCACGGGCAATTGCGGCATCGGCGGCATCGGCTTCGGCCAGCGCCGCCTGGTATCGGTCACGCACAATGGCATTGATATAGGGATTTACCCGCTGGGCCTGGGCAATATGGGCCTCGACCACAGCGCGCGACGTCGCCTCCCCCTCACGAATACGCCTGGCCAGTTCGGTGGCCGATAGCGCCAGCAATTCACTTTGCATTGTGTTGGCTCAATTGTTTGTAATAGACGGCAGGCTTGCATGAGAGGCTTATGCCGTCAATTCTCCGCCTCCAAGCAGCTACACTTACTGATGTATTAATACAAACATGCTGCGCTACGAATGCATCGGGGGCATATATCCGGCCGATGAAGAAGCAACATAACAGGCTAGCCGGCCGTCTGGCCGACGCCCGCCGCCGGTTTTTTGTCGGCCGGGAGGCGGAAAAGGTCCTGTTCGAAAATTTGATAGATGCGGACAGCAAATTCCGGGTTCTCTACCTTTTTGCGGCTGGTGGCATTGGAAAAACCAGCCTGCTTCGGGAATACGCCGCACTGGCCGAAGCCAGAGCACTACCTGTCATTCAACTGGATGCGCGCAGCATTACCGCCATGCCGCAGGCAGTGGCCAAAGCCGTTCAACAGGCCCGGGATCGTCTGAGTGTTGCTGAAGATACGCCGCATATTATTGTTCTCGATACGTATGAATTACTGGCCCCACTGGAAAGCTGGCTGAGGGAACAATGGCTGCCTGCGCAGGCAGATTGTGTCCGTGTAGTGATCGCGGGCCGCACGCCACCTTCGTTGGCCTGGCGGACAGATACCGCCTGGGCGGACAGTCTGAGGCACCACCAATTACCGTACCTGCAGGAGGAGCTGGCTCGCGAGTATCTCCAGCGACGGGAAATGCCACCCGCAGCCATTGAACAGGGCATCAGTTTTGCCCGGGGTCACCCGCTGGCCCTGGCCCTGTTTGCAGACGCCGCGGTCAGCGGCCAGAGCGATGCACCTGAACAAGTGCCCGACCCCGAGACTCTGCTGCCCGAACTCATGGCCGGTTTGCTGGGCAATGTGCAGGACGAGTCCCGCAGACGGGCGCTATACGCCTGCGCCATTGTGCGCAGCCTGCCGGAATCCCTGCTGGGTGTCATGCTGGACCAGACCCAGTGCAGCGAATTGTTTGCCTGGCTGCGCAATCTGTCCTTTATTGAATCCGGTCCGGGTGGGCTTTTCCCGCATGACCTGATCCGCGACGTGCTGGTAGCCGATCTCAAGCAATGCGACCCCGACCTGTACCACCTGCTCGGTGAACGTGCCTATACCTGGTATCTGCAGGCGATTGAAGCGAACCGGGGCGACGTACTTACACATGGCCTGGATGCCTTCTTCCTGCTCGGCGACATGGAACTGCCCTGGCACATGGCCGGCCCTGCCGTAGAGGAGCCGGCTTATATCGATGCAGCCTCTGACCAGGACATGAATGCTGTCGAGGCCATGCTGCGCAGACATGAGGGCGCAGCCGAAGTAGCCAACCTGCGAAGGCTGGTGGCAGCTCAGCCCGAGGCGTTGCAGGTCATCCGCGATACCCACCAGCAAGTGATCGGTTTTTCCCTGCTGCTGGCCCTGCAGGAATTGCCAGCCGACGTCATCGCCGCCGACCCGGTTTGCGCCGCTTTCCAGGCCCGTTGCTCCAAAGCCACGAACAAGGACGGGCGTGTCAGCCTGCTGCGTTACTGGATGCATGCCGAACACTACATGCGGCTGTCCAGTATTGTGACGTTGGGGTTTATTTCCCTGGTGCTGGAGGCGGTGCGGCCGGGGCAGGCCTATTCCGGCGCCCGCCAACTGGACGACGAGGTCTGGCGCTATATTGCCGACCTGGTCGGCCACCAGCGCCTTGAGGGCTCCGAACAGAATCTGCCGGGCGGCGCAACGGTCGTCATGTATCAGGATTTCAGGCAACGTTCGGCCCTGGACTGGTTACGCAATGTCTTCCGGCGCATCCAGGGCCTGGCAGAAGCACCATCCTCTACCGCCACGCCGCAGTACACTGCCATGGACCGGCCAGCTTTTGACCAGGCGGTGCGCGATGCGCTCAAGCATTATCACCGTCCACACCGGCTGGCCGACAATCCCCTGTTAACCGCACCTCTGGTCATCCAACGGGCCGGCAGTAACGACAGCACTGCCTGTCTGGCGGCGTTGCAGGCAGTGCTGGAAGACAGTTACGAAGAACTGGCCGACAACCCACAGACCGAGCCGCTGGCTCGCGCCTTGCGTCACACCTACCTGAAGCCGGCAGCTAATCAGGAACTCGCTGCCGAGGCCGCACAAATGGCCTATGGCAGCTTTCGTCGGCACTTGAGTGCTGCGGTACGGGAGGTGCAAACGCGCCTGTGGCTGGCGGAACAGAACGCCCGCGCCGGCGATTGAGCAAAATCTGTAGCAGAATCTGAGCGGAAGCAGGACCTAGACTTGTCGTGAACCTGCGCGGGAAGATGCCATGTACGAAACCCGACTTTCACGGACAAACTTCGAAACCGGCCTGGCGCAGGCACTCAGGCACTACGCCCGTCCCGATCGCCTGGTAGGCAATCCCCTGCTGGATTCCAGGCTCATCAGCACCGGAATCAGTGTAGACACCGACCCACTGGAGCAAGTTGCTGTCCTGCGCAGCCTGCTGGCGCAACAGGTGGATGCCCTGGCCGCTGCTCCAAAGACCGTGATTTACCGCGATGTCCTGGCGGCAACCTATCTGTGTCCCGCAACCAGTCAACCCGCAGCCGCCCGCAGCCTGGGACTGGCCTATGGCAGTTACCGGCGATATCTGACCGATGCACGCAAATTATTGTCCGCCCGCCTGTGGATGGCCGAACTGGATCAATCTGAACGAATTTTGATGCAGAAAGTGAGCGGTAATTAATACTAATTTAGAAGTCAGGATCACTAAAGCATGGGGATGCAATATGAAACATTACGACAAACCCCTTATTCCCGCCCTGCGATACGCCGCTGCTGCGCTCCTGCTGCTGACCACCCTGCCGGCACAGGCCGCGATTCTGGTGGTAGAAACCACTGATGACGTCATCAACGACAATGAGGTCTGCAGTCTGCGCGAAGCGATCGTCAACACCAACAACAATGACCAGTCCGGTTCCGCGGATTGTGCGGCAGGCGATGCAGGTGGCGACAGTATTATCTTTCACGGCTCACTGACCGGCGAGACCGTAAACCTTGACGGCTCAGCCCTGGCCATCACCGAACCATTGCTGATTAGCGGCCCGTTGGCCGGCAGTGCATCGAGCATGACGCTCGATGCCGGCGGCAACTCGCAGATCCTGTTGATTAACGGCAATATGCCGCATGAGTTCAGCGTTACGCTTGCCGGCCTCACACTGACCCAGGGTTTTATCAATGGCGCGGGACTACCAGGCGGTGCAATCAGCGCAGTCAACGCCGATCTGGTGCTTAACAACGTGGCCATCGTCGACAACTCGACCGCGGGCACACAAAGTGCCGGCGGTGGGATCAGTGTCAACAACGGCGACGTCAGCCTGACCCGCTGCGAAGTGTCGGACAACTCAACCGCGGAGGTCACCTCGCACGGTGGAGGCATATCGGTTTTCGGAGGCGATGCGACCATTTCCGAATCGGCGCTGGTGAGCAATTCCACCGCGGGCGACACTTCCCCGGGCGGCGGCATTGCTGTTTTCGGCGGCAACCTCAACCTGGTAAACAGCACCGTAGTCGGCAACTTCACACAGGGCAACAACAGCCACGGTGGCGGGTTGTTCAACGACGATGGCGGTGTTTCCCTGCAGCATGCCACCCTCTCCAATAACGCCGGAGCCAGCGGCGCGCATGCTGTGCATATGAACAATGCCGCTGCCATGTTGATCCTGCAGAACAGCCTTATCACCCAGCCGGACCCGGGCGACCTGACCTGTTCCAAGCCAGCCGACGTACTGGCTAATAGCCTGGCCACACATGACAGTTGCACGGGCGTAAGCACCACCGCTGCGGATATCGCTCTGCAGGGCCTGGGCTTCCGGGGCGGACCTACCCGCATACGCGGTCTGGATGCCGGCAGCGTGGCGATTGATGGCGCGCTGGCGGGATTCTGCACCTCTACGGATCAGCGCGGCGTACCGCGGCCGCAGGGAGGGGCCTGCGATATCGGCGCGTTTGAAGCCGGTGCCTTGCTCGACTTTGGCGATGCACCCACCGCCGCGCAATCCGGTTTTGCGAGTAACTACCCCACCGCGCTCTTCGACAATGGCGCCGGCCACGTGCAAGTGCCTGGCGCGCCTTTTCTCGGCCCGCTGGCCGATGCCGAAATAGGACCTTTGCCGAGCGCCGACGCAGATGGTGACGATAACGACAATCTGGCCGACGAGGATGGCATTTTCTTCAGTTCCGATATCACGCCGGATAGTGACGCCACCATTGATGTCACCGTGAGCAACGGGCCGGCAGAACTGCATGCCTGGATCGACTTCAACGCCGACGGTGACTTCGACGACCTGGGCGAGAAAATCTTCTCCGGCGAAGCGGTAGCCAACGGCAATAACCCGGATCTGAGTTTCCCCGTCCCCGACGATGCGCAAACCGGTGATACTTTCGCCCGCTTCCGGCTGGTTTCCGCCGGCGCCCTCGGCCCCCGTGACCTCGCTACGGACGGCGAAGTCGAAGATTACGGCGTGACCATCAGCAATAGCGGTGGTGGTGGCGGCGGAGGCGGCGGTGGTGGAGGCGGCGGTGGCAGCAGCGGCTGCAGCATGACCGCAGCCGGGCAGCCTGATCCGCTCTGGATGCTGTGGCTGCTGCTGAGCTGTGTCTATCTGGCGGCCAGAACGACCGCAACCAGGAGGTACCGCCCGTGACCGGTCGAGCTCTTCCTGCCATCGTCACTCTGGTTCTGGCATGGTTCGCGGCCGGATTCGCGTCCGCGGCATATGCACTCCATCCCAAGCCTTTCATCCATGGCCCGACCGACCTGGGCAGTACCCCGGCGGTGATACCGATCGGCGGCCTGAATGGCTTTTCACACATTCTGCCTGTCGACCACGCTATGATCGCCTATCCCGATCCGGCCAATGGCGGCATGGACGAATTCCTGGTCTATGCCATGGGCGATGGCGAACTGGTGATGGTGCTGCGGGAAACCTCCGATGACATCCCCGACCCCGATTACGAACTGTATGTGCGCCACAGTTTCCACCTGACTTCCCAGTACGCACATATGTACTCCGTAACACCGGGTCTGCAGGCCTACCTGGATTCCGTTCCAGGTGCCTGGATTGAATTCGGTGACACAGCTTTCCTGTTCCCGGGCCAACTGGGCGCATCGGAACCGCTGACGATTACCGCCGGCGAGGTGCTCGGCACGACCAAAAGCTACGGCCATGCCTGGGATGTCGGTGTTATTGACAGCCGTCAGCGCAGCGGCCGCTTTGCCAACCCGGAGCGTTATCCCGACCTGGAACTGCTGGAGATACTCGGCGTGGAACTGGAGCATCCGCCGTTCCGCGGCAGCCGTACTTTGAATGCCGCCTGTTTCCTCGACTACATGCCTGAGCCACTGCGCCAGCAGTGGGCCGCGTTACTGGCATCAGTGCCACCAGCCTGCGGACGGGCCGGCTGGGACTTGCCGCTGCGCCTGCGTGGCGCCTGGTTCAACCCGGATATTGATGCAGCCCCACCCGAAGCGCTGTTCGAACTCGAACAGGCGGCTGTCAGCATCGTGCCCTGGAACCTGGCTCCGGACACACATGTCAACATCGCCATCGGTCACGGCAGTGATTTTTCAGCCTTCGACCCCGACGACAACCTGGATTCCATTCATGAGGATTTCGTGGTCGCCATCGATCCGGACCCCGCGGCCGTCGTTAACCCGGATCCTGCCAGCGTCAGTTTCCAGACCGGCACGGTGTGTTACGACCTGCGTTTCGATGTGGGCGGCATGGTGGGATATCACGCCCTGTTCCTGCGCCTGCAGCCCCCGGCGGGCCTGGACTGGCTGTTGCAACTGCTGCTGGGACAGAATCCGCAGCAACTGGATATGCAGCTGGTCAGCGACAACTTCGTCTCTCCGGCCTGCGAAACCCTGATGCTGTCGCCGCCCGAAAACTACCCGGTGAGCTATATCCGCTAGTCCCCGGTTTTGGGTAGTCCGCAGCTTTATGGCTGCGGACTGCTCCACTTTAGTGGCAGTTGCGCGAACCGGATTCGCGCGTCAATGTAACCGCCATGTGCGATACCCAGGTACTGATTAACGAGGCGGGCGTGTGGTTCGCCAAGAACTCGGACCGCGAACCCTCGGAACCGCAGCCGGTCATCCGGCTGCCGGCGGTATATGGCGACCGCACGACCACCCTGCACACAACTTACCTGGAAATCCCCCAGGTGCCGGACCGGCATGCAGTGATCCTGTCCAAACCGCACTGGATGTGGGGTGCGGAAATAGGCGCCAATGATGCCGGCGTGGTCATCGGCAACGAGGCCATTTTTTCGAAGCTGCGCACACTCGAGCCCGGGCTGCTGGGCATGGATCTGTTACGGCTTGGACTGGAACGCGGCGCCACGGCGCGGCAGGCCATGGATGTCATCACCTGGCATCTGGAGGAATACGGCCAGGGTGGTCCGGCCGGCTATCGCGACAGGCGCTTTCACTACGACAACAGCTTCATTATTGCCGACCCCGACGAGGCCTGGGTGCTGGAAACTGCCGGCCGGGTGTGGGTGGCCAAGCGCGTGCAGACTTTCCATGCCATTTCAAATTGCCTGACGCTGGGCACCGACTACGACCTGCAGGCCGACGACCTGGAAACCGTGGCCCGCGAGCATGGTCACCCTGGCGGACCGGTGCATTTTGCCGACACTTTCGATACCCGCCTCATGCCCTGGTTTGCCGGCTCGCATCGACGGGTGGCGCTGGCCGCCCAATGCCTGCACCGCCGCCAGCAATCCGGCGCAAGCCTGACCGGCATGATCGAGCACCTGCGCAGCCATGCCGCCGACAACGAAGATCCCATGGCCGGCAGCAATGCCGACCTGTGCATGCATGCCGCAGGCCCCGTTCGGCGCAGTCAAAGCTGTGGATCAATGGTTTCCCATCTCAGTCGCAATGGCATCACGCATCTGGTGACAGGCACTTCCGCACCCTGCCTGTCGCTGTTCCGGCCGGTGGCTTTCGATGACCAGGATTATTCGGTGCTGTCAGCTGCGGATGCCGTGCCGGAAGAAAGCCTGTGGTGGCATTTCGAGCCGCTGCACCGGCGTGCGCTTTTCGATGCTGACCTGCGCCACGCCCTGCGCGCCAGCCGTGATGCGGTTGAAGCACAGATCCTGCAAATGATTCATACCGGCAAGCGTGACAAGGCCGACTTGCTGGCGCGGGAATGGGAGGCCCATCAACTGCAACGCCTGGCGGCCTCCGATTTCCGCAAACCCTGGAACCCGGCAGGCCTCTTTTGGCGGCATCTGGACCGTCTGGACGGGTTTACCTGATACCGGCCAGCCCCCGAACCGCCTGCAGCACTTCTTCCTTGAGTAAAGCCCTGTTGAACGGCGGCTGCTTGCCGTAGCCCGCATGCAGGCTACTGCCCTCCAGAAGCGAAACAAATACGGCCGCTTTCAATTCAGCACGTTTCCGCGGCAATTTGCTGTCTATCTCCATCAGAACATCAGCCACCGCCTGGCGATAACTGCCGTAGATGCTGTTCATGATTTCGGCGGCATCCTCGTCATGCGCCGCCATGGCCCACAGCTCCCAGAACAGTACCGAACCGCCGGGCGTCGCAAGGTCATCAAAAAAACCTCCGGCCACGGCCATGAGCCTGTCCTCCGGTTTCGTCTTGTCCGCTTCCCATGTGCTTGCACGTTCGGCGTACTGACTTTCCCACCGGGTCAGCAGTGCGCGCAGCAGATCGCGCTTGGTCGGGTAGTAATACTGCAGATTACCCAGACGCATGCCCGCCATTGTGGCCACGCCCCGCAGAGATAAAGCGGCCCAGCCTTTATCTATCAATAACTGTTCTGCGGCCGCCAACGCTGCTACCGCTGACTGTTTGCCGCGTTTCTGAACGCCTGTGCCTTTTCGCGTACTCATTTTCAATCCTTGCCCCATTCTTGACAATTAGGTCATAAGACCTAATTATAACCGCCCTGCTCATACATGACACGCAAGGAGCACATCGTGAACATACTTGCCCAGGTCTTTATTGCAAAAATTTTCGTCACCGTCGCATTGTGGTGCCTGCCCTTGATCTTCCTCCCGCTCAGCATGCTGCAGTCGTTTGGCCTGCCGACAGGGAGCGACGGCATGTTCCTGCGCATGCTTGGCTGGGCCTATCTCTCGCTATGCGTCGGTTACGCCTACGGCCTGCGCGAAGCCCTGCATGGACGCGTTGCCATGGGGCCCGTCATTACGGGTATTGTGAGCAATGGCGGTGCCTGTATATTACTGGTCTGGTTCGGCATGACCGGTGCCTGGGACGCCTGGCATTCCTGGGTACAGATCATTGGCTGGGCTTCCGCTATTGGCACGGCGGCAGTGACGCTACAACTGATATTTTTTGGTCTTCTGGCTGACCGGCGCCGCGCCTCCACAACGGTTTGAACAGAGAATATATGTCCGCAAATCCTTGGGACTGCATCATCATCGGCGCAGGCGCCGCCGGCCTCTCGGCCGCCCGCCAGCTCAGCCGCAACGGCAAACGGGTTCTGGTGCTGGAGGCGCGCGACCGTGTGGGCGGCCGCACCTACACGCAGACCGCGCAATGCGGCATGCCGGTCGATGTTGGCGGGCAGTGGCTGGGACCCGGACAGAATCGCGCCCTGGCGCTGGCCGCTGAACTTGAGCTCAGCCTGTGGCCGCAGCCCCAGCATGGCCGCAACCTGCTCAGGTTGCGGGGCAAGCTGAGCAGCTTCAGCGGCAACGTCCCGGCCCTGTCGCTTTTTTCCCTGCTGGACTTGCAGATCAACATCTGGCGTCTGGAGGCCATGGCCAGGCGCATCCTGGCCGAAGCGCCCCACAACAGCGCCCAGGCCGCTGACTGGGACCGCATCACCTTCGCCCAGTGGATGCACCGGCATGTACGCAGCCGCCGCACCCGCGCCATGTTTCATGCTGCCACCCACGCCGTGCTTGCCACCGAGCCGGAAGAGATTTCCATGCTGCAGTTCCTGTTCTATCTGCGCAGCGCCGGCGGCCTGATCCCACTCATCAGCGCAGAGGGCGGCGCCCAGGAACAACGCATTAGAGGGGGTGCTCAACAGTTGTCGGAAGGCCTGGCCAGCATGGCGCGCAGTCGCGGCGCCCAGATCCGTCTGGCCACACCCGTGCGTCAGATCGACCAGGACGAAGACGGCGTCAATGTCATCACGGACAGCGGCACGGAACGGGCGCAACGGGTCGTCATCGCCATGGCCCCAAGTCAGGCGGCAAATCTCGAATTCGCACCCGGCTTACCGACGCAGCGCCGCCAGTTGATGCAGCGCATGCCCATGGGTTCCGTGATCAAGGTGATTCTGATTTACGACAAGCCCTTCTGGCGCGAAGCGGGATTGTCCGGAGAAATGGTTTGCGACGAGGCGCCGCTGCGCATGACCTTTGACTCCACCCCGCCCGATTCGGAACAGGGCGCCCTGGTAGGCTTCATTCTGGGCGCCGAAGCAGCGCGCTGGAGCGAACAACCGAAGGCCATCAGGCGCGGTGAAATCTGCCGGCAGCTCACCGGTTATTTCGGCAAGGCGGCAGGTCACCCCATCGAATATATCGAGAAAGACTGGTGCGACGACCCGTTTGCCCAGGGCTGCTATGTCGGTCTCATGGCGCCCGGCGTGATGTCGCGCCTGGGTCACGTCATTCGCGAACCGGTCGGCCGCATTCACTGGGCCGGCACCGAAACCGCCACCGAGTGGAATGGCTACATCGAAGGCGCGATTCAGTCCGGAGAACGTGTGGCCAGGGAAGTCATGCAGGTACTCTGAAGCTTCGGTAATCCTGTATTCCCTTCACTCTTCTGCCAGCGTTTCTGGCAGTTACACTGTTGCCATCATTCAAGCTTTGGGTACTCAGATGAGCAGCACATCCATACAGAACAAGAAGATCATCCTCACCGGCGCTTCCAGTGGAATCGGCCGGGCCGCCGCAATTCAGCTTGCCGCGCAGGGCGCGGAGATGTTCCTGATCGCGCGTCGCCAGGAAGAACTGGAAGCCGTGGAAAAGGAAATTCTTGAGGCTGGCGGCCGGGTACATATTAATGCCGTCGACCTGAGCGATCTCGATGCTCTGGATGCCACTGTCGATGACATCCTGGCCGAACACGGCAAAATCGATGTACTGATCAACAATGCCGGCCGCTCCATCCGCCGCCCGGTCGCCAAATCACTGGACCGTTTTCACGACTATGAACGCTGCATGCAGATCAATTATTTTGCGGCCATGCGTCTCATATTGAAGGTGTTGCCGGCCATGCTGGAGGCAGGCGATGGCCATATCGTGAACGTGCTGACCTGGGGCACCCTGCTACCGGCGGCCAACTTTACTGCCTACAACGCCAGCAAATCCGCACTCGGTGCCGCCACCCAGGGCATGGACGCCGAACTGCGCCGCAAAGGCATTCCCTTTACGTCCATCCACTATCCGCTGGTGCATACCGCCATGAGCGCACCCACCAAGCACTACGCAAAAATACCCGGCATGACGCCGGAGCAGGCCGGCAAATGGATCGTGAAAGCCGTACGCAAACGTCCGGCGCGCATCGCACCATCCTATGCCGTGATGGGCGGCGTGAATAACACCCTGTTCCCGGGTCTTTCAGCCGCAGTTGCAGGCAAGCTCAAGTTCTAGATTCAGAATGCAAGGAAATTGACCTTATCCAGACATCAATTTCGTCGATGACCTTTTCCTCTATCGTGGTCGGAATCTCCCAGTATTCTTCCGGCCCGGTTCCCTTCTTCGAAATCTGGAAAAGATGATTCAGGTTTTCAAAGGTATGGGATTTTGCCCGAGGATGTCGAAGCAGATTTCTTGTCGGCGCTTCATTTTTTGATGCTGAAACCAACAAATCCTTTGACCCGAACAGCGCCAGCACCGGACCATCGTAGCTCTCGATAAGTGCCTGCACATCTCTGTGAGACTCAGTAAACCACCAGGCGGAACCGAATTCGGTTACGAGTTTCCGAATATGGGTCTCATCGGTAACGCCTGCATCCCGCGCATATTGTTGTATCAATAACTGTGCTTGCTCTCTGTCTCTGGATTTGCGAAGAATTTCGAATATATCTGTCATCTCTTTCGTTTGCTGATCCGTTATCGCCTGCTTTACACCCGTTGCTTTACTTATTTCCTGGTTCTGACGAATTATTGCCTCGGCAGTTGTTTCAATGCCCATTCCCGCAAGACTGACAATGAAATCCGGCTTTTCAATCTCGGCCGCCAGCAGCGATTTAATGCCTCCCTGGGAATGCCCCAGAAAGCCCGACGAAGCCAATTGAATTCCAGAATCTTCGCGAAGCCATTTCAATGCAGCCGCCGCATCAGAGGCGAACTCATTATCCGAAGCATCGGCGTAATCACCGGAGCTTTTTCCAACTCCACGATTGTCATAGCGCAATACGGCGTAACCACGCAGTGTCAGAAGGTGAGAGATGACCAGGAAATATTTATGCCCGGTAATGTAGTTATCCCGGTCGGCAGGTGGCTCACCTCCCGAGTGCCCCGATACCAGCACCAGGGCAGGAAAGGGCTCTCCAGATGCCGGGTAGGTAAGCTCGCCTGCCAACCTGATCCCATCCCGAGCGTTAACAAACTCCGCCTCCCTAACGGTATAGGGTCTTGGCCCCGGCTCTTGCGGATGATGTACCAGTCTGAACAAGACGCTGTCGAATGCACTGCTACATGCAGCAAGAAATGCCACCATGGGAAGCAAGATCATTTTCAAAGCGACTTTCATCAATCGCTGCCCAATGATTCTGTTTTATTCGTGTCAGCTTCCGGTTTCCAGCCAGGACGTTTGCATACATACCCAAACGCATCACTCACACTTTTTGAGTGTTTGACCTCTTTGAATATTTTCCCGAACTCGTGAAAATTGATTATCAGCGGATTCCATGTGCCTACAGGTGTGGTAATGCCATAAATAACCGCCTCTTGCTCTGACTTGTACGTTCCGAAAAAACGGTCCCACAGCATCAATATTCCGCCATAGTTCTTGTCGTGGTATTGCTTGTTGGACCCGTGATGCACACGATGAACGGACGGAGTGTTGAAGACACGATCGAGCCAGCCGAGTTTCCCGATCTTCTCGGTATGGATCCAGGTCTGATAGATAACGACAATCGCTAGAGCAATAATTGTCTGTACGGTGCCGAATCCGAGCAGAATCATTGGCACAAAGAATATCCACTCGATAGCGCCTTCTATCCAGGCCAGACGAAGCCCCGTGGTCAGATTAAATTCGGGCGAAGAGTGGTGGATACTATGATATGCCCATAAGATTCGTATCTCGTGCTCCGCCCGGTGCATCCAGTAGTAGGTAAAGTCGGCGGCTACTATCGCCAGTATCCAATTCCACCACGCAGTCCTGATTTCGAAAAACGCGTAGTCCTGCGTGATAAATAATCCCAAGACGAACACAAGACCGTACACTGTACGATCCAGCAAAGAATTACCGGCAGCGATAATAAAGTTAGCAATCGTTTCCCCGTAACTTGTTCTATTTTTAATGCAGATATCCCATACCGTCTCGCCGAGTATTAAGACCAAAAATGCCAGACCCACGAGTTCCAGGACAGCAAAGGTACCGGCAAAAGCCTCAAACTGTTGCTCAATATCATCCATGATGCTTTCTCTCTTTTTCTTTCAAGGCCATAACCATGCCTTGATTCAACATTATTTGAACGAACGACCGTTCATTACTATAATCACCTCATCAAAGATACGCAAGGACGTCGTATATGACAGAGAAAATACAAAACAAACCAAGCCGGGCTGAGTCCATCCACCAACGTCGCGAGCTGATTCTGGAAACAGCAGTCGACTGCTTTGTTCTCAAGGGCTTCCACCAAACCAGCATTCGTGACATCGCCAACAAGGCAGGTATAAGCCTTGGCGGGTTTTATAACCATTTTGAGAGCAAAGACGCTCTCATTGAGGAAATTGCGGTACTTGAAGCAAACGAACTCACAGAATTCGAAGCCGGACTATTGTCTGCGGGTGACCCCGCTTCTGCGCTGAAGCGGTTTTCCGATGAGTATCTGGACTACAGCCAGCAACCTGTAAGTGCCGTTTTGACAGCCCAGATCACTGCGGAGGCAATTCGTAATCCTCAAATTGGCAAGCGCTTCATGACGAACAGGCAAAGACTTGCAAAAGCCATTTTGAACCTGCTGACAAAAGGCGTAGGGCAGGAACAGTTTGCCCAGTCGGCCAGCAACATAGAAGTAGCCGGGCTGCTTCTCGACCTGATCGAAGGCCTGGCATTGAGATCAGCCTTTTCCGGCAGAAAAACGAGTAGCGCTTCAAGGAAAGCACTACACAACATGGTGCAAAAAATCGTCAACCCGTAACTGTTTCTCTGCAACACGATTATTCAAGCTGTCCCTCGTAGGCTGGAAAAACGAATCAGGCCTGTGACATACCCAGCGAACCGCCCAGCGACCAGCCACCGTCTACCGGCAGGACCACACCGTTCACGTAGGCGGCCTTGTCGGAACAGAGCCACATGGCGGCTTCGGCGATTTCCTCTTTCTGGCCGTAACGCTGCAGAGGAATGGTTTTGGTCAGTTTCGCGACCGCCTCCGGGTTGGGCGAGAGGCGGTCCATGCCTTCCGTACCCTCGATGGGACCCGGTGCGATGGCGTTTACGCGCACACCCGCAGGCCCCCATTCCATGGCCAGAGTACGCGTGACCATATCCACCCCGGCCTTGGCGGCGCAGGCATGTATCTGCATGGGGGTCGGCAGCCAGGACTGCGGCGCGGATATATTCACCACCGTCGCCCCGGGCTTGCGTAGAAAGGCATAAGCCGCACGCATGACATTGAAGGTGCCGAGCAGATCGATATCCACCACGGTCTTGAAAGCGTTGGCGGAAAGGCCCAGGGCCGGCGCCAGAAAATTACCCGCGGCGCCGGATATCAGCACATCGATCTCACCATAAGCCTCTGCCGTTGCCGCCAGCGTTTTTTCCACCGCTTCGTAGTCACGCACATCGGCAGCGAAGCCCATGGCCTGAGCGCCCAAACCCTGTAGTTCCGCTACAGCGGCATCGACCTTGTCCTGTTTGCGGCTGATCACTGACAAACGCGCGCCGGCAGCGGCGAAGCCGCGGGCAATACCCAGATTGATGCCGCTGGTGCCGCCGGCCACAAATACCACTTTATCCCGGTAATCCATGTCTATCCCCAGTGTTGAATCTGCGCCAAGATTGCGCGGGCCGGGCACGACAGGCAACCACCAGGGTACCGGCTATTACCCGCAGGCACCCTGCCCTCGCTTTGCAGGCCAGTCTGTTGTCTCTAATATCGACATCTGGGGATAACTTACGATTACAAGAGCGAGGGGAGAATCATGGATCTCAACAGCATCCTGACGGATATTCAGGAGAACTGGTGGCTTTACTGCCTGCTGCCGGTGGTGGCCGCGATGATCGGCTACGGCACCAAAATTGCTGCTATCCGCATGATGTTCGAACCCCTGGAATTCGTCGGCTTCCGCCCGTTCTTTGGCTGGCAGGGTGTGGTGCCGGCCCGTGCGCAGGCCATGGCCGAGATCGCCTGCGACACCCTGACCCGCGACCTGCTCAAGCCTGAAGACCTGTTCGACCGCCTGGATCCGGCCCGCGTGGCCGAGGAAATCGAGCAGCCGCTGCTGGAAATGGTGGAGGACATCACCCGCGAAGTCGCCGCCTCTTACCAACCCGGCCTGTGGGAATCCCTGCCGGAACGCGTCCGCGGCATGCTGATCCGCCGCGTACAGGCCGATGCTCCGCGCATGATCGAGGGCCTCATGTCCGACATCCGCAACAACCTCGACAGGGTGGTGGACCTCAAGCACATGGTGGTCACCAACCTCACGCGCGACAAGGTGCTGCTGAACAGAATCTTCCAGGACATGGGCGCCGAGGAATTCCGTTTCATACGCAACTCGGGCATCTACTTCGGTTTCGCCATCGGTTGCGTGCAGGCGGTCGTGTGGGCACTGACCCATAACCCCTGGGTGATGCCGGTTTTCGGCGGCCTCACCGGCTGGCTCACCGACTGGCTGGCACTGAAACTGATCTTCGAGCCCCGCGACGAGAAACGCGTGTTTGGCCTGTTCCGCTGGCAGGGACTGTTTCACAAGCGTCGGGACGAAGTGGCCGTGGACTACGGCACGCTGATCGCCAATGAAATTCTCACCCCGGCCAATATTTCTGAGGCCATTCTTTCCGGGCCCATGTCAGACCGCCTGTTCGACATGGTGCAAAAACATGTGCAGAAAACAGTAGACGACCAGGCTGGCATTGCCCGGCCGCTGGTGGTGTTCCGCATTGGCAGCCGCAATTACCAGGACATGAAAAGGTCCGTCGCAGAAGGCGTCATGCACCGTATGCCGGAAGCGCTCAAGCATGTCGAGGAATACGCCACCGACGCCATGGACCTGAAGAACAACCTGATCGAAAAGATAAAACTGCTGTCCGATGAGGATTTCGAAGGCCTGCTGCGCCCCATCTTCAAGCAGGATGAGTGGAAACTGATTGCGGTCGGCGCCGTACTCGGCTTCCTGGTGGGTGAATTGCAGGTGCAGATCATGCTGAGTCACTAGGAGACCATGACATGGCCAAACTCATCCTCTGGCTGAACGCCGCGGTCTTTGCGGGCTTTGGCGTCGCCTGTGCCTTATGGCCAGCCGGGATTGCAGAACTCACTACAGGCGCGATACCCGCCAGCACATCCGCCATGACCGACTTCCGTGCCGTCTATGGCGGCATGATGATCGGAATCGGTCTTCTGCTGGCCCTCACCACGCGCAACGACAAGACCGTACGCATCGGGCTGCAGGCCGTTTTTCTTATCCTGATCTGCATGGCAGTCACACGCACCATGGGCCTGCTGATCGACGGATCACCGAATCAGTACATGCTGCTTTATCTCGTCGCCGAAGCCGCCATGGCAGCCCTGGCCGGTTGGCTGCTGACCACTGACAAAGCCTGATCCAACCCGGGACAGTCACAGCAGGATACGCTTGCATTCCTGATCGAATTGTTTAAACTTTCAGAAATTACTGAAAGTTCAGGATGATCATGCAAACATCGACCCTGACCGAATCCTTCGTCGCTCACTTCGGTGAAATGGGCAGCCGCTGGGGCATCAACCGCTCCGTCGGGCAGGTCTATGCCCTGCTCTTCGTCACCCAGCGCCCCCTGCATGCCGATGAAATCGGCGACACCCTGGGCATGTCCCGCTCCAATGTCAGCATGAGCTTGAAGGAACTGCAGGCCTGGCAGATCGTGAAAATGGAACGCGTGCAGGGCGATCGGCACGAATACTTCACCACGCTGGGCAGCGTGTGGGACATCTTCCGCGCAGTAGCCGCCGAACGCCGCCGCCGCGAAATCGAACCCACCCTGTCGATGCTGCGTCAGGCGCTGCTGATGTCCTCGGAGAGCGAAACCGATAAATACGCCCAGCAGCGCATGCAGGAAATGTACGACCTGGCCGAAATGGCCAACAACTGGTTTGACGAACTGCAGCGCATGTCGCCGGATTCCATGCGCCGCCTGATGTCACTGGGCAGCAAGATCGCAAAACTGCTGGACCTGAAGGACCGCTTCTTCTCCTCCGGCACGCCGAACAAGGACGCGCAGACCGCGCTGATCAAGGAACTGGAATCCCTCGAGGATCCAGGCAAAAACACGGACAACTAGTCCGGATCTCAACAACCTGCAAGGGACACAAACGTGAAAAAGACGTTGACCCGGGGCTGCCTGCGGCTTGGAATCGCCAGCCTGATGCTGCTGCTCAGCGGCTGTAATTTCTGGCTGTTCGACCCGAAAGGGCCGATCGCCGAGGAACAGATGTGGCTCATCATCATCTGCGCACTGGTGATGCTCATTGTAGTGGTACCCGTCACCATCATGGGTGTGGTATTTCCGATCCGGTACGCGAAGGGCAAACGCGTCGAGAAATACCGTCCTGACTGGCAGCACTCCAACCGCATCGAGGCGGTGGTCTGGACCATTCCTATTCTGATTATTATTGCCCTGGGCGCCATTACCCTGGTGACCTCCTATACGCTCGACCCGCGCCAGCCGATCGAGTCTGAAAAACCCACCATGGTGGTCCAGGTGGTGGCCATGGACTGGAAGTGGCTGTTCATCTACCCCGAAGAAGGCATTGCCACGGTGAATGAAATGGCCCTGCCGGTGGGGACGCCGGTGGAGTTCCTGGTGACCTCGGACACGGTCATGAACTCCTTCTTCATTCCCCAGCTCGGCACCCAGATCTACGCCATGAGCGGCATGGAAAACCGCGTCCACCTGATGGCGGATGAGCCTGGTGAGTACCGCGGCTTCTCGGCCAACTACAGCGGCTTCGGATTTTCCGGCATGAAATTCACGGCCATTGCCACCAATAACGCTGGCTTTGATGACTGGGTTGCCAAGGTAAAAGCCTCGCCCGAATCACTGGATGATGAGCGCCTCGCCGAGCTGCGCAAGAAGAGCCGCGATGTGCCGCCCATGCACTTCGCCTCGGTGAACCCCCTGCTCTTCACCGACATCATCGAGCAGTATGCAGGAGCCCTCAATGGCCAGTAATCACACTATCGTGACCGAACCCCACATCCTGTTCGGCAAGCTCACGCTCGACTCCATCCCCTACCACGACCCGATCCTGGTCACGACCTTTATCGTGGTGCTGATCGGCTCGCTGGGCATCGTCGGTTCGGTTATCTACTTCGGCAAGCTGAAGTACCTGTGGGACGAATGGATCACCTCGGTCGATCACAAGAAGATCGGCATCATGTACATCATCACTGCGCTCATCATGATGCTGCGCGGTTTCTCCGATGCTCTGCTGATGCGCTCGCAACAGGCCATCGCGGTGGCGGACTCTTCCGGCGCCGGCTATCTGCCGCCTGAACACTACGACCAGATCTTCACCGCCCACGGCGTGATCATGATCTTCTTCGTGGCCATGCCCTTCATTGTTGGCCTGATGAATATCGTCGTGCCGCTACAGATCGGCGCACGCGACGTGGCCTTCCCCTTCCTCAACTCGCTGAGTTTCTGGCTGTTCGTGGTCGGCGCATTGATGCTCAACATCTCGCTGTTCCTGGGCGAGTTCGCCGCCACCGGCTGGCTCGCCTACCCGCCACTGTCCGGGCTGGAATACAGCCCCTGGGTCGGGGTGGATTACTGGCTCTGGGCGCTACAGATTTCGGGCATCGGCACGCTACTGACCGGTGTGAACTTCGTCGTCACCATCCTGCGCATGCGGGCGCCGGGCATGAAGCTGATGCAGATGCCGGTGTTCACCTGGACCTCGTTGTGCGCCAACGTCCTCATCGTGGCCGCTTTCCCGATCCTCACGGTAAGCCTCACCCTGCTGACGCTTGATCGCTATATCGGCACGCACTTCTTTACCGGCGATATGGGCGGCAACCAGATGATGTATGTGAACCTCATCTGGGCCTGGGGTCATCCCGAGGTATACATCCTCATCCTGCCAGCCTTCGGTATTTTTTCGGAAGTCACCGCCACCTTCTCGCGCAAGCGCCTGTTCGGTTATACCGCACTGATCTGGGCCACGGCCTGCATCATGCTGCTGTCCTTCGTGGTGTGGCTGCATCACTTCTTCACGATGGGTGCCGGCGCCAGCGTCAACGCCTTCTTCGGCATCGCCACCATGATCATCTCGATACCCACCGGGGTAAAGCTGTTCAACTGGCTGTTCACCATGTACCGCGGCCAGGTGGAATACAGCTCACCCATGTGGTGGACGGTGGCGTTCTTCCTGACTTTCGCCATCGGCGGCGCCACCGGCGTCATGCTGGCGATCCCGGCGGCCAATTTCGTGCTGCACAACAGCCTGTTCCTGGTGGCGCATTTCCATAACGTGATTATTGGCGGCGCGCTGTTCGGTTACTTCGCCGGTTTCACCTACTGGTTCCCGAAAGCGACCGGCTTCATGCTCGACGAAAAACTGGGCAAATGGGCCTGCAGCCTGTGGACCGTCGGCTTCTTCCTGGCCTTCATGCCACTGTATGTACTCGGCTTCATGGGCATGACGCGCCGGCTGAACTACTACGACAACCCGGTGTGGAATGCCTGGTTGATCGTCGCTGCCTGCGGCGCGTTGATCGTGCTCTGCGGCATCCTGGTCCAGCTCTACCAGATCTTCGCCAGCATTCGTGACCAACGGAAGAACCGTGACCATAGCGGCGATCCCTGGGGCGGCCGCACCCTGGAATGGTCCACTTCCTCACCGCCGCCGTTCTACAACTTCGCCCATTTGCCGCAGGTGCGTGATCGTGACCACTGGCATGACATGAAGGAAAACGGTCTGGCCTGGCAGCGCCCGGAGGCTTACCAGCGCATCCATATGCCACGAAACACCTGGGCTGGCGTGGTTATCAGCGGCTTCGCCATGATGATGGGCTTCGCCATGGTCTGGCACATCTGGTGGATGGCCGCGCTCGGCACGGCCGGCATGATCGCTTCGTGGATCATCCATGCCTTCCTGAACGACAAGGACTACTACGTCGAGGCCGATGAGGTACAGGCTATCGAAGACCAGCGTTACCGCCGTCTGGAAGCGGCCGACGACAGGGTCGAAGAAGCCGATGTCGTCACCATCTCCGTCTAGCAGGTATTCAATATGAGTCTCAATACTGCACTCCCTGCCCCACCGCCCGGTTTCACCGGTTATCTGGCCGAGGAACACCATCACGACTATGGCGGCGATACCGTGTTCGGCTTCTGGATCTACATCCTGTCGGACTGCATCCTCTTTGCCACCCTTTTCGCAGTGTTTGCCGTACTGCAGGGCAACTACGCCGGCACCATTGAAGCCGTTGATCTGGTCGAGCTCGACTATGTACTGGGTGAAACCGCGCTGCTGTTGCTGAGCAGCTTCACTTTCGGCATGGCCATGCTGGCGGCCAACGCCAACAGCATGAAAGGGCTGCTCGGCTGGCTGGGCATTACCTGGTTGCTGGGTGGCGGCTTCCTGGTCATGGAAGTCAATGAGTTCATCCACTTCACGCATGAAGGCGCCGCCGCCTGGAGTTCCGGCGCCTGGTCGGCCTTCTACGGATTGATCGGCACCCATGGCCTTCACGTTTTCGCCGGCATGATGTGGATGCTGGTGCTGGGCGCGCTGCTGCTGCGCGATGGTCTGACCGCGCACAACCGGGTACGCCTGATGTGTCTGAGTCTGTTCTGGCACTTTCTCGACATTATCTGGATTTGTGTCTTCAGCTTTGTCTACCTGATGGGAGTTCTTTAAATGAGCGCTCACGAGATGCATGCAGCAGCCGCCCACGGCAGCGTCCGCGAATACGTCACCGGCCTGATCCTTTCGATTGTGCTGACCGCCATTCCCTTCGGCGTGGTGATGAGTGGCGCAGCCAGTGAAAGCATCAGCATCACCCTGATCCTGCTGTGTGCGGCCGCCCAGGTCATGGTGCAGCTGGTGTTCTTCCTGCATATGAACACGTCGTCCGAGCAGTGGTGGAACACCATGACGGCGGCCTTCGCAGTGATTCTGGTCGCCATCCTGATCGTCGGCTCGATCTGGATCATGCGGCATCTGAACCACAACATGCTGCTGGGGCACTAATGTGCGCCTGCTACGCGAACCAATCCCGGCGTTGCGCGGTGCTCGGTGTCCTCATGTATTACCCATACATTCCGGGACCTGCGCTCCGGGCGCCTTGTGCTTGGCCCGCTCGCGACGGCGCTGAACGGAAGGAGCCTTTCTAATGTCTGCAATTACCGTAAGCCCACGCAACACTACCCGCCTTGCCCTGCTGCTGGCAGCCAGCATCGTGGCAGCCCTGGTCTACGTGCTGGTTGAAACCAGCGATCAGTCGGCTGCCGCTTACGGTGGCGCGGACGGCAAGCTGGGTGGTGAATTCACGCTCAACGGCATCGACGGTGAGGTTTCACTGTCTGATTTTCGCGGCAAGATCGTGGTCATGTACTTCGGCTTCCTCAACTGCCAGGAGGTCTGCCTGAATTCCATGACCGTATTGCAGACCAGTCTGCTGCGGCTTCCCGCTGAACAACTGGATCAGGTACGCGTCCTGCTGGTGAGCATCGATCCGGAGCGTGACAGCAATGAGGATCTGGCCGAGTTCACCCGGCGCTTTCACGAAAACATCATCGGCCTGCGCGGCAGCCAACGCGAAATCGATGCCGTGACCGCCGACTACGGCGCCCATTATGAAATTACCGATGCAGACAGGAACGACCCCGGTTACCTGTTTCGTCATTCCTCCCGTTACTACGTGATCAACCAGGCAGGCGAACTGGTGGACGCCATGCGTCACAGCACCACGCCGAACGAACTGATCACCCGTATCCGCAGCCTGATGTAAGAGGTCAGTCGTGTTAGTCAATTTAAGAGCCAACCGTACCACCGTGCTGTTTTCCGGCATCTGCGCACTGATCCTCAGCATGGGCATGGCCCGTTATTCCTTCACGCCGATGATCCCCAACATGTCGGCTCAGCTGGGTCTGAGCGAAAGCCTGGCCGGCTGGCTGGCCGGCTGGAATTATATGGGCTACCTCACCGGCCTGTTCATTGTGTGGCTGATTTCTGATCTGCGCGCCAAGGACTTCTTCTACCGTTACGGCCTGGTGGTGGCCGTCATCGCCACACTGGTCATGGCAGCCCACGACCATCGCCTGGTGTGGTACATGAGCCGCTTTTTTGCCGGTGTCGCCACGGCTACCGGCTTCATGCTTGGCACCGGCCTCATCCTCAACTGGCTGCATCATCACGGCCACAAGAGTGAGCTTGGCCTGCACTTCTCGGGCATTGGCCTGGGCATCGTTGCCTGCGCCCTGGTGGTGGACGCCAGCGGGCCGGGCACTGCCCTGGATTTCAACTGGCGCCTGCAATGGGTAGCGCTGGCCGGCGTGGCCGCCCTGCTCGCCATCCCCGCCATGGCGCTGCTGCCCATGCCCAAGCCGCAGGATATCGAGATGGCCCGCGACGAGGACATCGGCGAAGGCAGCGGTGTGCAGCCGCCCTCCCTGCGCTGGCTGTGGCTGATGCAGGCGGCCTACTTCTGTGCCGGTTTCAGCAATACGCTGAATGTCACTTTCACTTCCTTGATTGCCGAGCTTCAACCGCTGGATGGCTGGGGCGCGAAGATGTGGCTGGTGGTGGGCATTGCCGCCACGCCCGCACCCTTCATCTGGGACCGCATTGCCCGCCGCGTTGGCCGCATGACGGCGCTCAAGGCCGCCTTCGTCATCAATGTGCTGGGCAACATCACGCTGGCCCTGACCTTCTCGCTGCAAACTACAGTGATCGCCGCGGTGCTGTTCGGCTTTACGTTCATGGGTATCGTGTCCCTGACCCTGAGCACGGTGGGGCATGCCTATGGCAACAAGGCCACCCAGATCATGGCGCGCATGACGCTCGGTTATTGCGTGGCGCAGATTCTGTCGCCAATTCTCTCTGGCATCATTGCCGAGCTGAGCGGCAGCTTCCGCCTGCCCCTTTACATCGTCAGCGCCATCATGATTCTCGGCCTGGTTTCACTCTTTGCTGCCGCCAGGGAACACCGCGCCCGGCTGTAAGTCATGAAAGCGCTGCTTCTGACAATCGGATTCTTGTGCCTGGCGCTGCCCGCGCTGGCCAGCGGCAGCTATGAAGTCACCGACGCCTTCGGCAAGCACCGCTTCGACGCCCCGCCGGCCCGGGTGGTTGTAACTGACTGGACACTGCTGGAAAACCTGCTGGAACTGGGCATCACGCCGGTCGGCGCACCTGAGCTGGAAGCTTATCGCCGTCACGTGCAGTGGCCGGCGCTGCCGCAAGACATTACCGACATCGGCCTGCGGCAAGCACCTTCGATAAAGGCGCTCGCAACCCTGACGCCGGAGCTGATCATCCTCGGCACCGGACAGAAAGATCTGGCGCGGCCGTTCTCACGTATCAGCCGCGTGGCCTGGTACAAGTTCTTCAGCGAGCGCTACCGTACCAATGGCAGCAAAGCACGGACCCGATTCCTGCAGATAGCTGAGCTTTTCCAGAGAACCACAGTGGCGGAAAACAAGCTGGCGGCCATGGATACACGCATCGCAGAACTGCGCTCCCTGCTGATGAATCATTTCGGAAGCCAGCTGCCAGACGTCACGGCAGCACGCACGCTGAGCCCGGAAAAGCTTGCCGTTTACGGACCCAACAGTCTGCCGGGCCATGCCCTGGAACAACTGGGGCTAGTGAATGCCCGAAGCTTCAAGGGCAATGCCTGGGGAGAAAAGGAACTGGCCGCGGATATCGCCGCAGGGAACGGGCGCCTGCTGATACTGGATGGAGTCTGGCCATATGGCGGCGCTCTGTCAGTGGGGCGCATCGCCGAGGCGATCACGGCCGGACTACTGGAGATGTCGTCACCGTCCGCCCCCTGACACCCGTTCTCGCAAATCAGGACTTCTTCGAGGGCCCTCTTTTACCCTTGTGCGCGGCCTTCTTGTGGCCACCCGGTTTGCTGCGCCCCTTGCCCTGTGCCTGATGCTTGCCGCTGTGTGACTTGCGGACTGCTGGTTTGGCCTCGGATTCAGCGCCGGCACCCATCTTCTGAATCTGCAGCTGGCGTCCGGCCACCCAGACCTTGCGCAGATGCTTATAGACTTCCTTGGGCATGCCGACCGGCAGATCAATAAAACTGTGATCCTCACGAATATCGATACGGCCGATGTGCTGACTGTCGAGTCCCGCCTCGTTGGCGATCGCACCCACGATATTGCGTGGCTCCACCTTGTGCTGGTGGCCGACCTCGATACGGTAGGTTTCCATATCCTCTTCCGGCGGACGTGAGGCGGATTTTCTGTCTTTCGAACGGTTATCCGGAGCTTTTTCCGCACGCGGCTTGCCCGGTGCTTCCTTCTTCAGCAACAAGGGCTTGCCGGCCTGTAACTGCCTTGCCAGGGCTGCCGCCACATCCGTGGCCGGAATGGCCTGCTCGGCCTCGATTTCCGCGATCAGACGGCGGAAGAACTCCAGCTCTTCGCCACTGGCCAGCGCATCGACGATACGTTGCTTGAAGTCGGCAATGCGCTTGTCGTTGATGACTTCCACCGACGGCAGATCCATCCACTCTATCGGCTGTTTGGTGGCGCGTTCGATAGCCTTGAGCATGCGGCGCTCACGTGGGGCCACGAACAAAATGGCTTCACCCTTGCGCCCGGCGCGGCCGGTACGGCCTATACGATGCACATAGGATTCGGTGTCATAGGGAATGTCGTAGTTCACCACGTGGCTGACCCGATCGACGTCAATACCGCGCGCGACCACGTCAGTCGCCACCAGAATATCCAGCTTGCCGGCCTTGAACTGCTCGATGGTGCGTTCGCGCTGGCGCTGGTCCATGTCGCCGTTGATGGCGGAGGCCTGATGTCCTCTGGCCGAAAGTTTTTCCGCCAGATCCGCAGTCGCCAGCTTGGTGCGTACAAACACGATCACACCATCGAAGTCTTCGCCTTCGAGAATACGCGTCAGGGCATCCAGTTTATGCAGACCGCTGACCTGCCACATGCGCTGGCGGATGTTTTCCGCCGTCGAGGTTCTGGCCTTGATCGTGACCTGCACGGGCTCATGCAGATGTTTCTCTGCAATACGCCGGATGGCGGTTGGCATGGTGGCCGAAAACAGTGCGACCTGACGCTTTTCAGGGGTCTGCGCCAGCACCCACTCCACATCGTCGATGAACCCCATGCGCAGCATTTCATCGGCCTCGTCCAGCACCAGGCATTGCAGGCTGTCGAGCTTGAGTGTGCCGCGTTTTATATGGTCCACCACACGGCCCGGCGTACCCACGATCACATGCACGCCTCGCTTGAGCGATTTCAACTGGCCGGCGTAAGCCTGCCCGCCATAGATGGGCAACACATGAAAACCCTTGAGCGTAGCCGCGTATTTCTGGAACGCTTCGGCCACCTGAATCGCCAGTTCACGGGTAGGTGCAAGCACGAGCACCTGGGGCTCACGCTGCTTCAGATCGATTTTCGACAGCAGCGGCAAGGCAAAAGCCGCTGTCTTGCCTGTACCGGTCTGCGCCTGACCGAGCACATCCCGGCCCTGCAGGACATGTGGAATCACCTCAGCCTGAATCGGCGAAGGGGTTTCATAACCTACCGCGTCCAGGGCCTGCAGGATGGTTTCAGAAAGACCTAGCTGATCAAAGCCGGGCACGGGAGAGTCGGTGGTCATGGGAATTCCGGAGAAACAGGAGACGGCCAGCGCACTGGCCTGGTGGAGAGCGGAATTATACGCACTTATCCTGACGACTGCGGGATAAACTGCTAACCCTTGGCGGCCTGGGCATTGGCCTCCTCCCCGCCCATACCCAGCACCCGTTTGATATCTTCCAGGATCAGGTAGTTCACGGGAATTAATATCAGGGTGATGGCCGTGGCAAACAGGATGCCGAATCCCAGCGAAATGGCCATAGGTTTGAGGAACTGGGCCTGCGTGCTTTTTTCGAAGATCAACGGCATCAGTCCGGCAAACGTGGTCAGCGACGTGAGCATGACTGCGCGGAATCGCGCCGCACCGGCCCTGCTAACTGCCTCGAACAGCTGTGCACCTTCACGCCGCCGGCGATTGACGTAATCCACCAGCACCAGACTGTCGTTCACGACCACGCCGATCAGGGCCAGCATACCCATCAGGCTGATCAGGCTCATGTCGAAGCCCAACAGCATGTGACCCAGCAGTGCGCCAATCAGGCCAAAGGGTATGACCGACATCACCATCAGTGGCTGACCGTAGGAACGGAACGGGATTGCCAGCAGCACGTAGATGACGAACAGCACGAACATCAGCCCCAGCTTGAGACTGCCAAAGGATTCGCGCTGCTCCTCGGCTTCACCGCTGAGTTCGGCATCCAGGCCGGGATAGTGCGACACCACTTCCTCGGTGAAGCTCAGCAGGTCGGCCTTGATGGCCTCGATATCCGCGTTTTCCTTGTCAACATCCGCACTGATGTTGACGATACGCCTGCGGTCGATGCGACGGATGCTGTCGTCGCTCTGTCCGAAGCTGACATGCGCGACTTCGCGTAAAGGCACCTCGGCGCCAGCCGGCGTACGAATGCGCATCTGCTGCAGGTCGGCCAGGGAATCCCGCTCATCCCTGGGATACCGCACCATGACTCTGACATCCTCGCGCCCCCGCTGAATGCGCTGCGCTTCCAGGCCGAAAAAAGCGCCACGCACCTGTCGCGCCAGCTGTTCCAGGGTAATACCCAGCAGTTCGGCTTCCGGCTTCAGGCGCAGCTCTATCTGCTCCTTGCCGTTGCCCACCGAGGTGGCGATATCAAACACGCCGGCATATTCGGTCATACGCAACTGGATACGTTCAGCTACCGCATTCAGCTGTTCCAGGTTCGCACCCTTGAGCCGCACTTCCAGCGGCGCCTCGCCGCGGCCGATCTCTGCACGGTAGGTCACCTCCTGGGCGCCGGGAATAGTACCGATCAGATCGCGCCATTCGCTGACCAGTTCCGAGCTGGTCACTTCAAGACTGCGTTTTTCCGGTGACACGATCTCGAACATGACCCGGCCGACATGTGCGCCCTGACCCTGGTTATGCCCGCCATGGCCACTGGTCGACAGGATATTGATGATGATGCTTTCATCGGTTTCCGGGTCGATGTACTTGTCCTGCAGCGTCTGTGCGGCTTCGGTCATGCGCTGAATGTGCTTCCGGGTTTCTTCGAAAGGCGTACCCGGATTCATCACTACGCTCGCCCTGGCAGTTTCGCTCTGCACTCTGGGAAAGAACACGAAGCGCAGCTGGCCGCTCATGATCATGGCAAAACTCAGGATCAGCGCAGCCACAAACACCGACCAGGTGACATAGCGATGTTTCATCGCCATTTTCAGTATCGGCAGATAGCGAACAAGAATGAATTTTTCGAAACCGTTGGCGAATTTTTGCTGCCAGCGCACAAAGAAACTGTGTTGCTCCGGGTCGTCATGATAGGCCCGCACATGCTTCATATGCGCAGGCAAAATCAGCTTGGACTCGATCAGGGAAAACATCAGGGCCGAGATGGCCACAATGGGTATCTGGGCAAACAGCTTGCCGCGCACGCCTTCGATGAAATAGATCGGCAGAAAGGCCGCTGCGGTAGTCAGCACACCAAACACCACCGGCACTGCCACTTCCTCGGTGCCGCGTATCGCCGCCAGCGTGCTGTCCTTGGTGTGCTGCAAATGGCTGTAGATGTTCTCCCCTGTGACGATGGCATCGTCCACCACAATGCCCAGCACCACGATGAAGGCGAACAGGCTGACGATATTGATGGTGGCGCCCATCTCCGGCATTACCAGCAGGGCGCCCATGAAGCTGATGGGGATACCCACGCATACCCAGATAGCCACCGACATGCGCAGGAACAGGGCCAGCAGGATGAAGATGAGAATGCCCCCCTGGATGGCGCTGTTCATCAGGGTGCCCAGGCGCGCCTTGACGATGCGGGAATCATCCCGCCAGTAATCCATTTCGAATCCGGCCGGCAGCCAGCCCTGGGCATCTGCGACATAAGCCTTCACGGCATCCGCTATATCGATAGCGTTCTGGTCGCCCACGCGAAACACCTCGATCAACACCGCCGGCTTGCCATTGAAGCGTGACTCGATGGGCACTTCCTCGAAACCATCTTTCACCGTGGCGATATCCGCCAGGGTCAGGTGCGTGCCATCCGCGCGCGACAACACCACCACCTTTTCAAAGTCCTTGCGGGTATAGGCCTGCCCTCGGGTGCGCACCAGATAGTCCCCGCCCTCGGTACGCACTTCGCCGGCCGACAGATCCAGCGAGGAGTTCTTCACCGCATTGGCCACTTCGGACAGGGTCAGCCCATAGGCATCCAGGGTATTGGCGGAGATCTCAACTGCGACTTCATAGTCGCGCACGGCATCAAGTGTGACCTGGGTGACGCCGGGTAGATTGGTCAGGTCGTCACGCACGCGCTCACCCATCTGACGCAGGGCCAGCTCCGAACCCGGACCCGATATGACCACCGAAATCACATCACGCTGTACCTGGGCGATGGAATAGATGGGACGTTCCACCTCGGCGGGAAAGGTACTGATGGCATCAACGCGATTCTTGATATCGTCCAGCAGGTCGCGCGGGTCATAACCGCTTTCGATTTCGGCCGTGATGCTGGCGGAACCTTCACTGGCGACCGCCGTGATTTCCTTGATGCCCTCCAGATCATGGATGGCTTCTTCGACACGCAGCACCACCCCTTCTTCCGATTCTTCCGGGGTTGCGCCGCGATAAACGAAATTGATGCTCACGATTTCCAGCTCAAAGCTGGGAAACACCTCAAGCGGTGTCCGCGCGATAACGGCATGCAGGCCCAGACAGGCAATGGTCACCATCAGCAGATTGGCGGCAACCCCGTTACGTGCGAACCAGGCAATCACGATGCAGGGCTCTCCATCGCTTCAGTCGGCTCAGCGGTCTTTTCCTGCTTCGGCGTCTCAGCGGGCAGACGCACCAGCATGCCTTCGGCCGCGCCTGAAGGCACTGTAGTAATCACGCGTTCGCCTGATTTCAGACCTGCCGCCGCCACCACATTGTTCTCACCGCGCCACACGACATCCAGCCGCCGCTCGGACAGGCGGTTATCCTCACCCACCACGTAGGCCAGCACATCGCCGCGCACGGCCGAGGACGGAATCACGAACACATCTTCCAGCACCTCACCTTCGATACTCGCCTCCACGTATTGCCCCACCTTCAGCGGCGGCCGGCCATCGTCCTGGCGGGCATAGGGCGCATCAACCCTCGCGACGACAAAGGTCTGACGGCTTCCGCTGTCGATCGCGCCTTCGCTGCGAACGATACGCCCATCCCAGCTGTGCAGCTGGTCACCCACCAGAGCCGAAAGGCGGACTCCGGGCCCCTGCGGCTCACCGGATTCACCCCGGTACTGCTCCGGCACTTGCAGCCGGGCCAGTTGCCGGTTGCTCAGCGGCAGGCGAATTTCCACGGCATCGGTGGCATAGACCTCGCCCAGCACCGCGCCGACACCCACTACCTGGCCGATATCCACCTGCTGGCTGAGAACACGGCCATCGTAGGGCACGGAAATGCGCGTACGCTGCAGATTCAGGCGCGCCTGGGCCAGACGCGCTTCCGCCGCGGCAAGATTGGCCCGGGCAGTGGCCAGCTGCGGTTTACGCAATGTCAGTTCACTGGGCGTATCATCGCCGCCGAGCCGCTGCCAGTCGCGAGCAGCCTGCGCGGACTGGGCCTCTTCCTGCGCCAGTGCCTGCTGCGCCTGCACCAGGTCGGATTCTGCAATGGTGACCGCTGCCTGATAATCACGCGGATCAATCTGCACCAGCACCTCGCGGGCGGAGAAGAACCCGCCATCCCGAAAGTCCGGGTTGATCTTGACCACCTCGCCGCTCACCTGGGCCAGCAGGGTGGCGCGAGTACGGGCCTCGACCACGCCACGGCTGAGTACATGAACCTGATACTCACCTCGTTCGACTTCAATTACCTGCACGGCGGGTGCTGGCGGACGCGGCGCCTGGCGTTCTGCCGGCGGCCGGTTCGCGATCATGATTCTGGCCGCCACCACCGCCACCAGGATGATGGCCAGCGGCGGCAACACTTTAAGCAGTTTGCTCATGGTGCCTGTGTTTCCTTGTCTGCTGCAGCCGGATCAATCCGCTCTCCGGCGCCGAAATCACCACCCAGCGCGGCATGCAGGTTAATACGATTCTGCAGGCGCTGGTTGCGCAGGTCGATCAGCCCGCTCTGGGCATCGACTGCACGGCGCTGCGTCTCAAGCAATGTCGTGATATCCGCCAGACCGGCTGCGTAGCGCTCCTGCGCCAACGCCTCGGCCTGTACGGACTCATCTGCCGCCAGCTTCAGTGCGTCTTCCTGCTGCTCCAGATAACGTTCGGCGCGCAAGGCGGATTCGACCTCGCGAAACGCATCCAGGGCGGTGGAAGCATAATTCAGTACCGCCTGTTCCTGGGTGGCAGCTGCCAGTTCCCGCTCCGCTTCAAGCCGCCCGGCCTGGAACAGTGGCGCGGTTAATTGCGCAGCGACACGCCACACCAGATCGTCAAAATCCAGCAGCTCATCAATGTCATCGGTGGTACTGCCATAGCTGCCGGCCAGATTCAGGCTTGGCAGATAGTTCTTGTTGGCCGCGTACTGGCGCTCGGTTTCCGCCAGCATGCTCAGGCGTGCCGACAGCAGGTCGGGGCGGCGCTCGACCAGTTGCGCCGGCAACCCGGCCGGCGGCACGGCGGCCAGCTCCGGCATGCTTTCCAGCACATGAAGCTCACGCGCCGGATATCGGCCCAGCAGGGTTTCCAGCAACAACACCGTGTTATCCGCCTGCACCCTTCGCGCCTCAAGCCGGCTCCTGGCCGATTCCAGATTGGCGCGGGCCAGACGCACATCCAGCGCATCGCCAATACCGTTGCGATAACGGCCTTCGATAACCTCCAGCGTTTCGGCGAAACTGCGTTCGGTCGCTTCGGCAAACAGCACCTGTCTGCGGGCAGTAATGGCGTCGTACCAGCTCCGCGCAATATTGGCAGCCAGCGACAACCGTGCAGCCGCATAATCGGCACGCGCTGCTTCCACATCCAATACCGCGGCACGGGTCCGATTACCGAGCCGCTGCCACAGATCCAGCTCCCAGCTGATGTTTGCCTGCAAGCTGAAGTCATTGCCTTTGGACGTGACCCCCGCAAGTTCCTGCTGACTGCGGGCGGCTTCGAAGGCGGCCGACAGTTGCGGCCAGCGGGCGGCATTGACCGACTTGCGCTGTGCTTCGAAGCTGCGCATGCGGCTGGCCGCGACCCGCAGATCGAAATTGCCGTTCAGCGCCTCGGTAACCAGGTCTGTCAGCGGTTCGCCAGCAAAATCCCGCAGCCAGTCGTCATGCAGACTTCCGTCGTCGCTTTCCGCCCGCCAGGTCTCCGGGGTAGGCACATAGGCATCCAGCGACTGGTCCCTGGGCGCAATGGCACAGGCCGGCAGCAACACTGCCAGGGTCAGGCTCAGGGAATAGCAGCTGATTCTACTGTGCACGGAAAACAACATCGTCAAGGGAACATCAAGTTAGCGACAGCCGCCGCCAACCACAATAGGCGCTGATAAAGACAGGGAATTATTTACCGTTCTTTACATGAGGCGATCAGGCCGCAACCCGCGCGGCCAAGGGCGTGTCGTATTTAACTACGTTGAGAATCTGCACTTCTTCGGCCATGACCTGCCGCACTGACGGCAAGGCAAAAAAGCGCTCGACAAAATCCTGCAATTTCGGTGCGGAATCCGGCACCGTCTGGCCGCAATGGTAAAGAGACAGCATGAGTCCGCCCACCGCAATATCGCCGATGCTGAGAGACTCCCCTGCCAGCCAGGCGCCGGATTCCAGCTTGCTGTCGAGAAAGGCGTAAATCACCGGTAATTCTTCGTTGATCGCCTTGTCGATGTCACTCTGGATGACTGCCCGCTTAAACAGTCGTTCGGCCAACACCATTTCGGCAAACAGATGCCCACCAATGACCGGCGTCATGATGGTATCGGCATACTCCTCGAACCACAGGGAGCGGGCGAAATCTGATTGCCCCTCCGGCAACAGTTTTTCGCCGGGATAATAGCGGCTGAGGTAGTGCGTAATGACACTGGAATCGGCAAAGGAAACATGTTCATCCTTGAATGCCGGGATCTTGCCCAATGGGCTGGCCATCCTGAATTCGGGATTATCAGCATGTGGCGCTGTGATTTCGTAATCATGATCCACGCCCTGAAACAGCAGCACCAGACGCGCCTTGCGGCTGTAGGGCGACAACGGATGTCCATACAGAACCGGCTTTGACATTTTGTATCTCCGGAGAATTCCAAACCGCCCTAAGCATAGACGCTGCGAACAACGCTGGACAGTCGCCAGAATCTCAAGCCGTCAGGAACGGGAAAGTTGCAACGGGAATTGTTGCACGAGGGCCTGCGAAGCGAAGTAGAGAATCCAGTTGACGTGGCTGATGGCGGGATAGAAACCTTCGCGGTAAATCCAGAAATTACCGATCAGGGCATCGGCCACGGTGGCCATCACCGCGCCGATGGCTACCGGGTAGGCAATGCGCCAGCCCAGCGCCTTGACCAGCCACACGGACGACACACCGACAATGGAAATGAACACGGCGTAGCCACCGGTCATGGTGCTGACATAGCCGCCGGCTTCCGGCGTGTAGAGATCAATAAAACTCAGCGCACCCAGGGCTCCGGCGACCAGGGCACAGACCGCGATGAAACCCCGGCCCACGCCATGAAATCTTGCTGTCTTGACGGTCGCCCAGAGGAACAGCGCATAACCGGGCGCGAAGAGCCACACCGAATCGGCCAGGTAGCTATGCCGGATGGCGCTGTCGTGCCCGTGGTAGATACCGAAGTAATTGCGGTTGACGAAATCACCCCCGGCACAAACCAGCAGCGACAGAAAACACAGGGTCGCCACCGATTGCGTAAGCGCGTCCTGTCCCGTCGCAATAACCCGGTAGCGAATGAACCAGCCATTGAGCAGCAACAGGGCAATCAGCAGCATCTCGGCATGACCGAACCAGATCTTGCCCGGCGTACCGTCGGAGATCGGCAGCAGGCCGAGTAGCGCGAAGCCCTGCAACAGCGTGGAAACCACCACCAGCAACAGGGCATTGGCGCGCAGGTCCATCAGTCTTGTGCCTCAATTCTGGACCAGGAGTCGCGCAATTCCACCGTACGGTTGAACACCGGCTGTTCAGCGGAATGATCAAAGCGGTCGGCGACGAAATAGCCCTGGCGCTCGAACTGGAAATTCTGCTCGGGCTGCGCCTCGGCCAGGCCCGCTTCGATCCAGCAATTGTCGAGTACTTTGAGGCTGTCCGGGTTGAGATGCTGCAGAAAATCCACATCACCACGGCCCGGTGCTTCGTGGTTGAACAGGCGGTCGTAGAGCCGCACCGTGGCTTGCCGGCCTTCACTGGCCGAGACCCAGTGGATCACGCCCTTGGGCTTGACGCCATCGGCCGGATCGGCGCCCAGCGTGTCGGCATCGTAGCTGCAATGCACTTCGGTAATATTACCGTCGGCATCCTTGATCACGTCTTCCGCGGTCAGCACGTAGGCATTGCGCAGGCGTACCTTCTTGCCCAGCACCAGGCGCTTGTATTTCTTGTTGGCTTCCTCGCGAAAATCCTCGCGCTCGATCCAGATTTCGCGCGTCAGCGGTAGCTGGCGTTCGCCCAGATCATCACGGCTCGGATGGCCCGGCGCACTGAGCATTTCCACTTCGCCTTGCGGGAAATTGGTGATCACCAGTTTCAGCGGATCGAGCACACACATGGCGCGTGGCGCGTTCTGGTTGAGGTCGTCGCGGATACTGTGTTCCAGAGCGCTCATGTCGACAATGCCATCGCTGCGGCTGACCCCGATCATGTCGCAGAACTGGCGAATGGCGCGCGGCGTATAGCCACGGCGCCGCATACCCTGCAGCGTCGGCATGCGCGGGTCGCGCCAGCCATCGACATGGCCTTCGTCCACCAGCTGCTTGAGCTTGCGTTTGCTGGTCACCGTGAAGTTGAGGTTCAGACGCCCGAATTCGTATTGGCGCGGCCGCGCCGGCACCGGCAGGTGTTCGATGAACCAGTCGTAGAGCGGGCGGTGATCCTCGAATTCCAGCGTGCAGATGGAATGCGTAATGCCCTCGATGGCATCCGACTGGCCGTGCGCAAAATCATAAGTGGGATAGATGCACCACTTGTCGCCGGTCTGGTGATGCGCCGCCTTGCGGATGCGATAGATGGTGGGGTCGCGCATGTTCATGTTGGGCGAGGCCATGTCGATTTTGGCCCGCAGTGCGCAGCTGCCCTCATCCAGCTCACCGTTGCGCATTTTCTCGAACAGCGCCAGGTTTTCTTCCACCGGGCGATCGCGGTAGGGACTGTTCCTGCCCGGCTCGGTGAGCGTGCCGCGGTATTCGCGCACCTGCTCGGCGCTCAGTTCATCCACATAGGCCAGCCCCTCGCGGATCAGGTGCAGGGCATAGTCATGTAACTGGTCGAAATAGCCGGAGGCATGCCGCACCTCGCCGTTCCACTCGAAACCCAGCCAGCGCACATCCTCGAGGATGGCGTCGATGTATTCCTGGTTTTCTTTTTCCGGATTGGTGTCGTCGAAGCGCAGGTTGCAGCGCCCGCCGAAGTATTCGGCCAGGCCGAAATTCAGACAGATGGACTTGGCATGACCGATATGCAGATAGCCGTTGGGCTCCGGCGGAAAGCGCGTCATCAGGTCCTGCGGTTGCAGCCTGCCCTCATCAACTTCGGCCTGGATGTGGTTACGCAGAAAGTTGCTGCCGCGGGTGGGTTCTGAAGAATGCTCGCTCATGGGGCCTGATGTCGCCGGAAAAACCTGAAGCGCGACATTATAAGGGAAGCAGGACTCAGTTTTTGTCCTGACGCAACGCCTTCAAAGGCCCGGAAAGACGTTCCGGACGCCTGGGCTCGATATCGACGAAGCGCCGGATCAGTGTTTGCACATCAGCTTCAAGATCGCCGGTGGGATGAAACAGCTCCATCAGAACCACCTGTTTTTTCGCATAGTCCAGTGCAGCGCTGAAAATCGGCACACCCGCGCCGCTGGCAATACGGTAGAACCCGGTTTTCCATTCATCGGCACCGCCGCGCGTACCTTCCGGCGCCATCATCAACCAGAGTTTGTCGGCTGCCTGCAAACGTTCAATGCTCTGCCCCACCACGCCATTGGGGGCACTGCGGTCGATGGGAAACAGCCCGAGCCAGCGCAGAAAACGGCCGATCAACGGATTCTTGAACAGACTGTCCTTGCCCATGGTACTCAGGCGGATCTGCGCCGCCTGTACGAAGGACATGGCGAAAAGCCCATCCCAGTTGGAAGTATGCGGCACGGCAATGACCACCAGCTTGGGCACGTTCGGCAACTCGCCGTGAACCGTCCAGCCGCGGTTACGCAGAATACTGGTGCCCAGCCATCTCAGAAACGGATCATGGCGACGCGGCACCTGATCGCCAACCACCGGCAACTTCAACATTCCCCAACTCCCCTGACTACGATGAGCGACTAAACGATCAGAATCCCGGACCGTGCACGATTTTCGGATACAGCATCAGCACGAGCATAACGGCCACTATAGCCAGCAAAAGCCACAACCATGTGCGACCCTGCTGCCCGGGCATGAGCTGATGGTCTATATAACTTTCCAGCAAGTCGCGGTTGCGGCTGTTCGCCTTCCAGTAAAAGTCGAACAGGTCACCCAGCACCGGCACCAGGCCCACCACGGATTCCAGTAACACATTGCCCAGCATGCGCACCAGCAATCGTCCTGGCGCACCCAGACGCGCGGCTTCCGCCACAAGCCATAGTGAAAGCAGACCACCCACAACATCACCGGCGCCGGGGATCAAACCAATCAGGGGATCAAGACCAAAGCGTTTGTTCGTGCCCGGCAGTGGAATACTTTCATCCAGCCACCAGGCTAACCGCGCCAGCCGCCGCCGGGCCGCCAGCAATTTTTCCTGCTGGTCTGAATGCCCGGTCAATTCAGCGCGCCCGGCAAGGCCAGGGTGAAGGGTGCGATCTCCGCGTCGAAGGATTCGCCCTCGTCCGTGATCATCTGAAAACTGCCCTGCATGGTACCCACCGGTGTCGGCAACGGACAGGCACTGGTGTATTCGAAGGCCTCTCCTGGCTGCAGATGCGGCTGTTCGCCCACCACACCCTGGCCGCGCACCTCGGAGACGTCGCCATCGCCATCGGTAATGATCCAGTGCCGTGAAATCAGACGCACCGCCTGATCAGACTGATTCTCGATCCTGACGTGGTAGGCAAACAAATAGCGGTCTTCCTCCGGCTCGGACTGTTCCGGCACATAGCTGGGAGCGACCCGCACCTGGATGTTTCTGGTTGTAGTATCGGACATCTACTTATTCTATCCCTTTCCAAGCCTGGAATATGACAGCGACTGTAACAATACGCGCGCGGAAATTTCATACAATTGTCACGTGACGTTTTCGTGACAAACAGAAATACGGCAGGACGCTGAACCCGTGACCCGCATCATCCGGCATCGCAACAAACTGTTTCTTCTCTGCAGCCTGTGCTGCCTGGGACTGTTGTTGGCTGCATTTTATGATGCAACCTCCCGGGAAAGCAGCTTTATCTCGCCAGCCTGGGCGGGTGACCGCATGGCGCCCCTGGCACGCGCCAAGGACCGTCAGCCACTGATTGAGCTGCACTCCGCGCAAGCACCCGCCTGTGCCACGGAAACCGCCCCTCAGCATGCCAGCACCCAGTTACGCCGTGATGGCCGCTGGCTGATTGATCCCCATGGCCGCGTGGTGCTGCTGCACGGCATGAACGCTATCTGGAAAACCGCGCCCTACGTACCACCCGATTCTCCGGAAGGCTTCGTGGCCGAAGATGCATCATGGCTGCAGCAACAGGGATTCAACGCTGCCCGCATTGGCGTGTTGTTTCCCGGAGTCATGCCCCGCCGTGGCCAGATAGACGAAACCTATCTGGACGCCTGGGACCGCATCGTGCAACTACTCGCCGACCAGCAGATCTGGATGCTGTTCGACTTCCACCAGGACATGTTCAGCGAAAAATTCCAGGGCAACGGTTTCCCCGAATGGTCGGTTTACAAGAACGTGCCCGCCGCACACAAGGCCCGGCACGGATTCCCGCGCAACTATCTGGTCGATGCCGTGCAGCATCAATACGACCTGCTCTATAAAAACAGCGGCGACATCTGGAACGAATACGGACAGGCCTGGCAGGCGGTGGCGGAGAAATGGCGGGCGCAGCCCTACCACCTGGGTTATGACCTGATGAACGAACCCTGGCCCGGCAGCGACTGGATGACCTGCGCCAATCCGCTCAGCGGCTGCGAGGAACAGGACGGGAAACTGCAGGCGTTTTTCGACGCTGTGCGTCAGGACATACGCAACAGCGATCTGCATAACCTGGTCTGGTACGAACCCTTTTTGACCTTCGACTTTGGCACGCCCAATCATTTCGGCAAGGACGCTGGCCATGATGATGCGCAGCTGGGCTTTTCCTACCACAGTTACTGCCTGACCGGCGCCGCCCTGAATATGGCCGGCATCACCGGCCTGCCCGGTTGCAAGGCCCAGCATGCACGGGTCGCCAGGAATGCGGAAAAGGTGATCGAAAACATGGGGGCCGCCTCTTTGATGACCGAGTTCGGCGCCAATCAGGATCTGCGCGACATGCGTCAGGCCACCGAAGTGGCGGATGAAAATCTGGTGGGCTGGATGTACTGGCATTACAAGAACTGGCAGGACCCGACCACCCAGAGTCAGGGACGCGGCGAACAGAGCATGTTCGAGGACGACGCCGACCTGGATACGGCGCGCCTGGCCAAGCTGCGCATTCTCTCGCGCGCCTACCCCCAATACACGGCGGGCATTCCGCAGAAACTGAGTTTCGATCCGGACACCGGGCGCATGGCGTATCGCTACACACCACGCCGCAGCAGCGCCAAAACCGAACTCTTCGTGCCGCTGGAAGTGCATTATCCCTGGGGTTACAGGCTACAGGCGGAGGGTGTGGAATCAGTGGAAATCGCTGAAGACGGTCGCCGCCTGATCGTCACCGAGCAAGAGGGCGCCTGCGAGGTCAAACTGCATATCCATGCATTGCAGGCCGGTTGACGATCAACGGCGCGACACAAAGAGGCAAGACGGCATTATCCCCGAGCCGGTAAACTTTCCCCAACGTCACCTGCAAAACAGTCTTTGACATGCTCAGAACCGTCCTCGTGCTCTGTGGATTCCAGTTGCTTGGCGAAAGCCTGGCCGCGTTACTGAGCGTGCCTGTGCCTGGCCCGGTGATCGGCATGTGCCTGCTCCTCGTTGTGCTGATCCTGCGCAAGCGCATCACGCCGCAGTTCCAGCAGCATTGTCATGCCATGTTCGCCTACCTGCCGCTGATTCTCGTGCCGCCCAGCGTGGGCGTACTCGCGCACCTGGAACTGATCGGCCGCGAGTGGCAACCAGTCAGCGCTGTGCTTGTTCTTACGCTGCTGATTTCCTTCGCCGTCTGTGCGCTGGTCTATCGCATCAGTCGGGAGCGCTGGCAATGATGCTGAACTGGCAGGCCGCCAATGAGGCCATATTCAGCAGCCCCGTTTTCGATATCGCGCTGACCGTGGCCTGCTATCAACTGGGGCTGTGGGCCTATCGTCGCTCGGGCAACAAGCCCTTCCTGCTGCCCGTGTTCATCGGCTTTGTGCTCACCGCTCTGCTGGTGTGGTTGCTCGACCGTCCACTTGCCGCCTACGAGCTGGGTGCAGGCCCCATCATGGTTCTGCTCGGGCCGGTGACAGTGGCGCTGGCTGTCCCGCTCTACGAGAACCTGCACCTGATGGCGCGTCTGTGGTGGCCCCTGCTGCTCATGCTTGTGATCACGGCGGTCACCGTCGCGTCTTCGGCGGTATACATTGGCTTTGGCCTGGGCGGTAGCGATGCACTGGTGATGTCCCTGGCGCCCAAGGCCGCCACCACCCCGATCGCCATTCTGATTGCTGATTCAATCGGCGGTTATATGGGTGTCGCTGCAGTCGTGGTCATGCTTACGGGCATCCTGGGCGCCATGACCGGACCGGGCCTGCTGCATAAACTGGGCGTGCAGCATCACGCGGCGCTGGGCTTCGCCTTGGGCCTGTCCGCCCACGCCGTGGGTACCGCGCGGGCCTTTGAGATCAGCCGCCAATGCGGAGCCTTTGCCGCGCTGGGCATGAGTCTGATGGGCTTTACTCTGGCCGTTTGCCTGCCACTAGCGCTTGGCTAGGAGAAGACAATGCAAAAGTCGAACCTGAATTATCGCGATCACATCAAACCGCTGGTCATTGCCGACAGCATATTTACCCTGGGCCTGGTGCTGCTGATTCTCATCTGGCAGTTCGGGGACGACCCCGGCTTCATGGGTGGCTTTCTGTATACCGAACGCAAATTGATGATCGGTCTCGGGGTAGGCCTGGCGCTGGGAGGCGGCATCATGATGCTCAATGCCATCTTCAAACTGTCGAATGCGCGGCGACAGTAGTTATAACGTTTATTATAATTTGTTATTACTTGCGTTATAATCCAGGCTCCGTACTCAGGAGCCTGCCATGAAACTCAAAATCACTACCGTAGGCAATTCCGCCGGCGTGGTACTGCCGCGCGAACTGCTCACCCGTCTCCGCCTCAAGAAGGGCGACGAACTGTATGTGACCGAAACACCGGACGGCTTCAGGATCACCGCTTACGATGAGAACTTCGCCCGGCAGATGGAAGTGGCGGAGCGCATCATGCACAAGCGCCGTAACCTACTGCACAAGTTGGCGGATAACTGATGTTCACCTGGCTGGAAAAGGCTCTGGTCATCGCCGTTCATGACCGCCAGCTTTCCGAGCATGGTGGTTCAGAGGGCATCCGTGATGAAAGTCTGCTGGAATCAGCTCTGGCCAGGCCGCAGCAATTATTCGCCTATGGTGACCCCATGCCTGATATGGCCGCGCTGGCCGCGGCCCTGACTTATGGGCTGGCGAGGAACCATCCGTTTGTCGACGGCAACAAGCGCACCGCGATAGTGTCGGCCGAACTTTTCATCGAACTCAATGAGGGTGCACTGGTCGCTTCGGATTCCGATCTGTTTCCGGTCATTCTGGAAGTCGCGCAAGGACTGATGAGTGAGCATGAGCTGGCCGGCTGGTTACGTGACCACATCCGCCTGCAAAGCGACTCCATCCAGGAGCCGGCGGCCGCCTACAAGGCCTGACGCCAGACGCGCGGCGTACTACCGGACCAACGTCTGAAAGCACGATTGAAGGCGCTCTGCTCCGAATAACCCAAAAGCTGCGCCACCTCACTGAGCTGCAGACGCCGGTCGGCCAGGTAGTCCTGCGCCAGGCGGTAGCGCGTGTCATCCAGCAACAACTGAAATTGCAGATGCCGCTCCGCCAAGCGGCGCTGTAGTGTTCTGACCGAGGTGTTCAACTCGGCAGCCACCTGCTCAATACCGGGCGTACCGCTGCGGGCAAGCCGTGCGATGGCCCGCCTGATCTGCTGTTCAAAATCATCTGCATCCGGCAGCCGATTCAACAAGGCCGTGGCCTGTTGTTCAAGAATGCCGAGCAAGGCCGCATCCGGCTGGCGCAGGGCCGTGGCCAGATACTTCATCGGGAAACGCACCTGGGTGCCCGGCTGTTCGAACAGCACGGGGCATGCGAAATAATCACGGTAGGCTGCCGCATCATCAGGTTCGGGATTGACGAATATCACGGCACTCGGGTTTGCCGTATGTCCGGTGATGTCGCGTGCGAACTGCACCAGTGCGGCAAGGGCACAGGCATCCACCTGTTGCCCCGGCCGGCCGTGGTCCACGCCCCAGTGCAGGGTAATGTCCTCACCGTCCTGGCGAATCTGCATCGGTTCGGCATCGTAGACCAGTCGGTAGAAATGCTGCAGCCGGAGTAGCGCCTCACCCAGATTGGCGCTGGCCAGAATGACATAACCGAGTACACCGATATGGGCCGGGCTGATGGTCTGCCCCACATGCAGGCCCAGCAGCGGGTCTTGCAGCGCCTGCGCTGCCCGCTCCAGCAGGCTGCGCCATTCGCTCATGGCCGTGCGGCCAAGGCCGTCCGCAGTATCCGGTCGGACCCGGCCAAGCACGGTAGCTGCCTTCATGCCCTGCTGTTCGATGTAGTCGAACAGCAGCTGCACATAGGTGCTGGATACATAACCGATCTCGGGCTTCATCCCGGCAGTTTGGCATGAAATGTCAAAAAAATGGAGGGCGATGGTCAATATTTCCCGGGCACCACCCGGGAAAATACGCATCATCGTAAAAAGATATGTGCGTGGAGACCGCCATGAACGAACTGCTCAATCTTGTTCACAGCCTGTTCGGCAGCGACCCGGACTGGAAACAGGTCATGCTCATCAGCCTGAGTCCGATCTTCGTCATTGCCTTTGCCATCGAGCTGTATGCCATGTGGCGGCGCAAACGCACAGAGCAGTTCGTGTTACCGGACATCATGGCCAACCTGGGCCTGGGCGGCAGCTACCAGATCTTCGAACTGGCAGCGCATGCCCTGATCACCGGCCCCGCCAGCTGGTGGTTGTATCAGCAGCGGCTGTTCGATATTCCCGTCAACGGCTGGACCGTTCTACCCCTCTTTGTTGGTGTGGAGTTCTGTTATTACTGGTTCCATCGCAGCAGCCACCGCATCCGCTGGTTCTGGACCGCGCATGTGGTGCATCACTCCAGCGAGCACATGAATCTGACCACCGCCATGCGCCAGAGCCTGCTGTATTCCATCACCGGCTGGTGGCTGTTCTTCATGCCACTGGTCATTCTGGGCGTACATCCGGCAGTGGTTTTCCTGATGTATGCCGCCGATCTTGCCTACCAGTATTTCGTGCACACCGAAGCAGTCGGCAAACTGCCGCGTTGGGTGGAATGGGTTTTCAACACGCCTTCCAATCACCGCGTCCATCATGGCCGCAACCCCCGGTACATCGACCACAACTACGGCGGCGTGTTGATCATCTTCGATCGCCTGTTCGGCACCTACGCCGAAGAAAAGGAGAAAGTCGAGTACGGTATCGTGAACCAGGTGCACAGCTACAACGTACTGACCCTGAACTTTCATGAATTCGCCGACATGTGGCGGGATGTGCTCAAGCCCGGGCCGCTGTGGCTGCGACTGAAGCACCTGTGGGCGCCGCCGGAGTGGCAGCGGCATGGGGAGCCGGCTATTGTCGTTTCAAGTGAGGCATTAGCCGAGCCGGAAAATCCCGAGGCTTGAGATTGCTCCATTCCGCCGCTTCACGGCGCTGCTCGAAATGACGCTATGCCGCCCAGAAGTCCAGTAACGCCTGTGTAAATTCGACCGGGCAATCCAGCTGCAGAAAATGCCCGGCGCTTTCCAGCTTGGCGATCTGCGCTTTCGGCCAGACCTTGCGGTAACGCTCACCCACCACGTCCCAGCTCTGGAAACGGTCACGCATGCCCCAGACCAGTTGCACCGGCTTGTCGTAGTTGGCCAGCTCGGACTCCCAGGCCAGGGTCTGCTCCGGGGTCAGTGCCAGCAGATGCCGGGCGAACTGTCGGCGGCCTTCGGCATCGCGGAATTTACCGTCCCAGAAAATGCGCTTCTGCACATCCGGATTCAGCTGCGTCTGCTGCACCACCGAATGCCGCAGCTCCCAGGTGGCATAGGGATTAGGCATCAGCCGCATGGCGGCCAGTGGCACCAACAGACCAAAGCGGGCCATCAGCTGCATAAGGATGATGGGCCGCACAGGCCAGGTGTCGCCAATAATGGCATTGCAAAATACTGCGCTGGGAAACAGGTCGGGATGCGCGGTCAGCAACCGCTGAGCCACGCCACCGCCTATATCATGCGCCACCAGATGCACCGGTGTACGCACATCTTCCCTGAGCCACTCGGCCAGTAATGAAGCCGCGCCTTCCAGTGAATAATCCGCTTCGGCCGGCAGCCGGCTATGGCCGTAACCGGGCAAATCCGGGGCAAGAACACGATAACCCGCTGCGGCAAGACGCTCTGCAATACCCCGCCACAACTCGGCACCGGCCGGAATACCATGCAGCAACATCACCGTGCCAAGCTGATCCTGCCCTGCCTCCAGGACGGAAAGCTTGGTTTCGCCAAGGTAGTGCGTTTGTCGCTTAACTGTGTGTTGCATAGTGCGCGAGCATACCATACGGTTTGTTACCTCTATGCACCTGAATAAAGGGTTTTGCCATGGATTCGATGCTGTCTTCTGAACTGCGCCTGCCCTGCGGCGTGACCCTGCCCAACCGTCTGGCCAAGGCGCCCATGACCGAAGGCCTGGCTGACGAGCGCCTGCGGGCCACCGACAAGCACGTCAGGCTTTATCGCCGCTGGTCGCAGGGCGGTTGTGGCCTGCTGATTACTGGCAACGTACAGATTGACCGCCGCGTGCTGGAACGCCCGGGCAATGTCGCCATCGACAACAACGGCGGCGAAGATGCCTTGCGTGCATGGGCCGAGGCCGGCACTGAAGCCGGCAACCAATTGTGGATGCAGATCAGCCATGCCGGCCGGCAGTCGCCGTTCTATGTCACCAGTAAACCGCTGGCGCCTTCACCTATTGGCGTGAAGCTGGCCGGTAGTTTCAAAACCCCGCGCGCCGTGACCGGGGATGAAATCCGTGACTTCATCGGCCGCTTCGCCAGCGTCGCCAAGGTGGCGCAACAAACCGGTTTTACCGGCGTGCAGGTGCACGGCGCGCATGGCTACATGCTCAGCTCCTTTCTCTCGCCCTACACCAACCGCCGCGACGACGAATGGGGCGGCTCGCTGGAAAACCGCGCCCGCTTCCTGCTCGAGAGCGTGCGCGCAGTACGTCAGGCCGTGGGTCCGGATTATCCGGTCAGCGTGAAACTCAATTCCTCGGATTTCCAGAAAGGCGGCTTCAGTAACGAAGACTGCCTGCAAGTGGTGGAATGGCTCAACGAGACCGGCGTCGACCTGCTGGAAATCTCCGGCGGCAACTACGAACAGGTCGCGCTATGGGGCCTGGAGCAGGAAGACGAAAGCGGCAAGCGCGCCAGCACGCGCAAGCGTGAAGCCTATTTCATGGATTACGCTGCGGCGATCCGACGCGTGGCGAAAATGCCGCTGATGGTGACCGGTGGCTTCCGCACACGCGGGGCCATGCACGAAGCGATCAACTCCGGCGACTGCGATGTCATCGGCCTGGGACGCCCACTGTGTACGCATACCGATTTCGCCAAACAGTTACTGGAAGGCACTGTAGACGAAGCTCCGCGTTTCGAGGACACGGTGCAGATGGGTGAAGGTTACTGGGGCGCACACAGCCCCAAGAATCTCATTCGTACCATCAACACCATGGGCCAGCAGGGCTTCTACTATGTGCAGTTGCTGCGGTTGGGGCGCGGCGAGGAGCCGGATCTGAAACTGGGCACGCTGTCCGCCATACGGCAGAACCTGAGCAATGAAATCCGCGCCGGCATGCGGATCAAGGCTTTCCAGAAGGAAGTACCTTCTACCGCTGCCGTGCCAGCCTAGACTTCAATCAAGGATTCGCCCACTGGCGCCGGCGCCACACGCTGCATCCAGTGCAGCGTTTCCTCCCAGAGATGATGCTGCATCTCCGGCTTGAAAAAACAGGCGTAGCCTGACAATCCCTCAGGCAGCGCGGCGGAGGCGCTGCGCACCAGCTCCACGGGTGCACGCGGGTAACGCGCTGCGATTTCATGAATGCTGCGCGTAGGTTCGTCAGGGTTGGTAACGAAACTGTAGCAGCGTATCGGCCTGTTCCATGCCATGTAACTCTGCTGCGGCGAAACGCCATAGGCATCCACGGGCGGCTGTGGATGAAAACACCAATGAGACCAGTCTCTGATCAGGCTCTGTGGCAGCTGCCGGCCAATGCCTTGTGGCAACTGTGGATGCATGCCTGTCAGACGCAATAACGGCCAAAGGAATCTCGCCCTGAGCCACAACCAGCGCCGCTGCAGAAAACTCAAGCCGGCGAAAAAACCGTTGGCCGGCGCCAGACACAGCATACCCCGCAGGCCCGGCGGTGGAGAGGTCAGGCCTGTGAGCAAGCCACCCAGTCCATGGCTCACCAGTACGAGCCGGTTGCCAGGCTTGCGCTCTGTGACCCAGTGCATGGCCGCGGAGATATCCCGCCCCCAGTCCAGCAAGTGGGGCGGCCCCTCTCCTGCCGGTGATGGACTTTCGGGACAGCCGCGGTAATCAAAGCACAGCACATCCATGCCATGCTCATGCAGGTACCGCGCATAGGCTGCATAGTCATCGCGCAGGTATCCAAACTCACCGCACAACACAACGCTGACGCCGAAAGCAGGTTCCTGGGCACGGTACCAGGTGCCGGCCAGAGACCAGCCGTCCTCTGTGACAAGGCTGACCTGCTCGATACTCATGACTTGTCAGCAGCCAGGGCCGGCAGTTTGTAGGTACCGCTGGCCTGGGCAAAGGGTTCCGGCGCGTCATCACCGGTAATCACGACTTCGATCACCAGCAGATCCTCATCCATCAGCAGGCTGCGGGCCTCGGCCAGCATGTCGCGCCGGCGGTGCCGGTCAAGAAAGCGAATGCGCACATCCGAACTCGGATCCATATCGCTGTGACCATAATCATGCAGCAGCAAGGCATACATGGCGGTATCAATAAGAGCCATCAGCGCCGGTCCGGAAATACTGCCGCCAGGGCGTAACAGGCGCGTGGCATACGGCAGGCGGGCGCGGGCAAAGCCCTGACCGACAGCTTCCACACGAACCCCATAGTCGGCCACGATGGGTACGCCACGATAAAGACTGTCCTGGACGCCTTCGACTGTTTTCAATTGCCGGGCTTCTTCTTCGGTCATCGGCGTACGGCCGTCGGCAATCTGCCAGACAAAAATCCAGTGACAGGCCAGCCCGACCAACACAGCCACATGGAAGAATTCATGCGGACCGAATACGCCTTCCATCAGTACCGGTTGGCGCATGAATTCCGCCACGGCGCCGATGCTGTAGGCGATGCCACCCCATAGCAGGAAACGAATGAAACGATAACCGAAACGCCGCCACAGCTTGACGCCCGAAATCACGCCCAGCCAGCCCATGGTCAGATACAGCGTCAGGCTCAGCCATTCCGGCATATCGCTGAAATACACCATCACCAGCGGAATTGCGGTGGCAATCACCGCCAGCATCAGCACCACCATGCCCCAGCGCCAGACACCGGTAAAAAGGATGCCGTGTGCGGTGATGAAGGTTCCGGCGATCAGGGTAAAAATCGCCGCATGATCCAGGTACTGCAGCACCAGGCGGGCCGTGCCACCCGGTTCCAGCAAATGGTAGACACCGCTCATGGATAACATGAACATGGTCGCGAAAATGAGCACACTGATCCAGAATACCCTGCCGCCCCAGTGTGGCCGCTGCACCGCGCGCAGGATGACAATCACCGCGGCAAGCGCAAAAGGCACCGTGCCGAACAGGTGCGTCATGGAACTGACCGGCTCGCTGAAGCCGGGCAAAGGAATAATGGCTGTTTCCATATAACTGGTGGTCAGATGCAAAGCGGCCTATTATCCGGCACCTGTCGCCAGTCTGCGAGCTGTAAAAGCAGAGCGAATACGTATTTCACCCGGATTGAATAGAATCAGGTATGGACGAACTCAAGCAACTTCTTGAAAACAACCGCCGCTGGGCGGAAGAAATCCAGGCCCAGCAACCGGATTTCTTCTCCCGTCTTGCCGGACAGCAAACGCCGCGTTACCTGTGGATCGGCTGCTCGGACAGCCGCGTACCCGCCAATCAGGTCATCGGCCTGATGCCCGGCGAAGTCTTTGTGCATCGTAATGTCGCCAACCTGGTACACCACAGTGACCTCAACGTCCTCTCGGTGATCCAGTTCGCTGTCGATGTTCTGAAAGTGGAACACATCATTGTCTGCGGCCACTACGGCTGCGGTGGCGTGCATGCAGCCCTCACCGACCAGCATGTGGGCCTGGCGGACAACTGGATTCGCAGTATCCGCGAGCTGTACCAGGTGTTGCGCAAACAAATCGATGCACTGCCCACCGAGTCCGACCGGGGCGATATGCTGTGCGAACTGAATGTGAAGGCGCAGGTGTATCACGTCAGCCAGACCACGGTGGTCAAGGACGCTTGGGCACGCGGTCAGAAGCTGGCGGTGCATGGCATCGTCTACGGCCTCAAGGATGGCCGGGCCCATGACCTGGGGGTATCCCTGGATAACGCTGACGACGCCGACGCCGTCTGGCCCATCACACCTGCTGACTGAAATGCGTTTACTGCTTATAGCCACAGCCATCCTGCTGTGGAGCTTCTCCGCGCATGCGGCGCCGCAATGGTGGGAGGATCTCGACCGCAACGAGAAATCCATGTACTCCGGCGCTGCCCTGCTGGCCGGCATCGCCACTTACAGCATTGTGGAACGCGATGCCGGAGAGCATGACGCGCATTCCCAGAGCGAGGACTGGTTTGAACTACGCACCGAAAACGGCGGCGCCGACAAACTGGGGCATATCTGGAGTGCGCTCACCATCAGCCAGGCGATTGCCGAAATGCATCGCAGCTGGGGCTATGGACAATACGAAGCTGCGCGGCGCGGCGCCTGGGGCAGCTTTGCTGCCCTGACCCTGCTGGAAGTAGGCGACGCCTTCACCGACAAGGGCTTCTCACCCGAGGACTTCGCAGTCAACACGCTGGGCAGTCTGGCGGGCTACTGGCTGTACCTGAATCCCGACATTAACCGGAAACTGGATTTCCGGGCCGAACACAGCCTCAAAAACGTTGACGGTGACATATTCACCGACTTTGAAAATCTGCGCTTTTTCACGGCCATCAAACTGAGTGGTTTTGATGGCGTACGCAGCCCGTGGCTCAAGCCACTGGAGTTCCACATCGGTTATTACACCCGCGGCTTCGACGGCGACCGCAGTAATCGTCAGCGCTACCTGTATACCGGCATAAGCTTCAACTTTTCCTATATTGCCGACCAGCTGGGCTTCAGAAATCTGGCGCGCGGCCTGTCCTTTGTGCACCCGCCACACACCACCCTGCGCTACGACCACGGCTTTGACGACTAGCGGCAATTAACCTGTCCAGGCCAACCCCACAGATCCGTCCCAGGCCAGTTTGAGCGCCAGCAGAGCCAGAATTGCCCTGAATGCCAGACGGAAGTGATGCTCCTCCAGGTGCCCGTGCAGATGCTTGCCCAACCAGGTACCAACAATCACTGCCACACACATCGGCAGTAACCACTCCCAATGCTCGAATACGTTGAAACCGTAGCTGGCAAAGGCCACCATCTTCAGAAGATGCGCGCAGGTCTGGCATACCGCCAGGCTGGCGATCACGCGCTGCTTGGCCCAGGTCGGCTGCAGGAAAAACGGCGCAATCAGCATGCCCGTGGCGCCCACGATCATGCCCACACCGCCGGCCAGCACACCGGCCATCACCATGCCGGCACGGCCGTGAATATGGATAAAGGAAAATGCCCCGGGCCATAGCGCCAGCAGAATAAAAGCAGCCATGCCAAGACGTATCCAGTCCGGATTGGCCTGAACCACCAACGGCGCCACCACGAACGGCGCAGGCACCGCACCGACCAGGAACCAGCGCAGCGAATCCCAGTCCACATGCTTGAGAAAAGCCAGGGTTCGTGAAGCATTGGAAACCAGTTGCACCCCCGCGTGCAACGGCACGGCGACGGCCGGCACCAGGCCGATCGCATAGAGCACCGCAATCAGAATCGTGCCGCCACCGAGGCCGGTGATACCGGACAATGTGGCCGCCAGAAAAGCGGCAATCGTAAGGGCGATAACGAGCATCAGCGAATTGTACCGGCGACCGCAAAAAAGTCTTGCCTTGACAATACCCGGAGACGATACATACTAATTGGTATGTAGTCCCCGGAAAACACCGCTATGCCAGTAAAACGCCAACCGGACCTGACCCGTCAGCGACTGATTGAAGCTGCTTTCGAGGAAATGCACCGTTTCGGTTTCCGCTCCGCCAGCCTGGAGTCCATTCTCAAGGACACCAACGTCACCAAGGGCGCGCTGTACCACCATTTCCGGAACAAGACCGAACTGGGCTATGCGGTGGTCGACGAAGTCCTCAAACCCTGGGTAGAACAGCGCTGGAAACCCATCATCGAAGCGGAAAATCCGATTGACGCGGCACTGAACGTACTGAAGAACCGGCTGGAAGAAACGACCGACGAAATGATCAGCCTGGGTTGCCCGCTTAATAACCTCTGTCAGGAAATGTCCGGTATTGATGCCGGATTCCAGGAGCGTCTGAACAGTATCGTCTGCTCCTGGCGCGACGGCATCGCCATGGCCATGCGTCGCGGACAGGAGAACGGCTCGGTGCGCGCGGATGCCGATCCCGAAGGCTGCGCTGCCTTTATAGTGGGCAGCATCGAAGGCTGCATGGGCATGGCCAAGGCCTCGCAAGACCATGCCATCCTCTACAAGGGCATGACCGGCCTGGCGCAGTTTCTCGAAAGCCTGCGACCCGCGAAACGAACCCACTAATCCTGCTTGCTTGACCCTGTAGTCAACTCCAGCCCCAGATTCGATCAGCCAGAATAACTCAGGAGACTTTCATGCCCGGCCAATCACGCTTTGAACGTTTGATCGTCAGTTACGCCCAATGGCTGGTTCGCTGGCGCTGGCTGGTGCTGTTCGGCACTCTGCTGGCCACCGTAGCCCTGGCAAGCGGCGCGCGGCTGATCACTTTCTCCACCAGCTATCGCATTTTCTTCGGACCGGAAAATCCGCAGCTGCAGGCCTTTGATGCCATCGAGAAAATCTACACCAAGATCGACAATGCCTTCTTCGCGGTGGAGGCAAAAGACGGCGATGCCTTCAACCCGCGCGTTCTGGCAGCCATTGAAAAACTGACTGAGGCGGGCTGGAAAATGCCTTACGCCACGCGCGTGGATTCGGTCACCAATTACCAGCACACCGAAGCCAGCGGCGACGATCTTGTGGTGGCACCACTGGTCGAAAACGCCATGGAACTGCCGCCGGCAGACTTCGACAAGGCGAAGCGTATTGCGCTCAATGAGCCGCTGATCGCCAAGCGCCTGGTATCCGACGACGCGCGCATGGTGGGCGTGTCGGTCACCTTCAACCTGCCCGGCACCAGCATCAACGAAACTCCGGAAGTCGTGGAAGCCGCACGCGCCCTGCGCGACGAAGTGCTGGCGGAATATCCCGAGGTGAACATCTATCTCACCGGTTCGGTGATGCTCAACAACGCCTTCTCCGAGGCTTCCAAGGATGACATTGCCGCACTCATCCCGCTGGTCTACCTGTTGATGACCATCACCATGTGGCTGCTGTTGCGTTCTATCGGAGCCACATTCGCAACCCTGGTGATTATCGGCGCCTCCGCCGCAACCGCCCTGGGTCTGACCGGCTTTATCGGCATCGGCATGTCACCGCCGGCCGCCACTGCGCCCACCATCATCATGACCCTGGCGATCGCTGACAGTATTCACATTCTGGTGAGTATGTTCTTCCTGATGCGCGAGGGTATGTCGCGGCACCAGGCGCTGGTGGAATCCATGCGCCTGAATTTCGTGCCGGTATTCCTGACCAGCGTCACCACGGTGATCGGCTTCCTGACCCTGAACTTCTCCGACGCCCCGCCGCTGCAGGACCTGGGCAATATCACTGCCATCGGTATCGCGGCGGCATTCGTTTATTCCGTCACTCTGCTGCCCGCTCTGGTTGCCATCATTCCGGTCCATGCGCCGGTAGCCAAAAGCCGCCTGGCCGGCAGCATGGTAAAAATCGCCGACTTCGTTATTCGCCGCAAGGGCGCGGTGCTGTGGAGTTCGCTGGCGATATCAGCTGTTTTCCTCGCCGCGATCCCGCTCAACGAGGCCAACGACCGATTCACGGAGTTCTTTGCAGAGGACATCCGCTTCCGAACCGACAATGATTACGTGGTCAAGAACATGACCGGCCTGTATAGCTTCAGCTTCAACCTGGACACGGGCGAGAGCGGCAAGGTTGCCGACCCCGAGTACCTGCAAACCCTGGAAGAATTCGAAGCCTGGTGGCGGAGCTTCCCGGAAGTGGTGCATGTGAACAACTTCACCACCATCATGAAACGCCTCAACAAAAACATGCACGGAGATGATCCAGAGTGGTACCGGATTCCCGAAGACCGTGATCTGGCAGCACAGTATCTGCTGTTATATGAGCTCTCACTGCCTTATGGGCTGGACCTGACCAACCAGGTCAACATCGACAAATCCGGCACCCGTTTCCAGATCACTTTCGAGAACATCAGTTCGAAGGAAACCCGCCGTTTCGCCGAACTGGGTGAACTCTGGCTGCGGGAGAATGCGCCGGAACTGGATACCTATGCCGTAGGTGTGCCGGTGATGTTCTCCTATATCTCCGAACGCAACATCAAGTCCATGTTCATCGGCATGCCCATTGCCATTATCGGCATTTCCCTGATCCTGATTATCACGCTGCGAAGCTTCAAGATCGGCATGCTCAGCCTGGTCCCCAACCTGCTGCCGATCGGTATTGCATTCGGCATCTGGGGCATGATCGACGGCGAAATCAATTTCACCATGGCCATGGTCATGGGCATGACGCTCGGCATCGTGGTGGACGACACTATTCACTTCCTGAGCAAATACCTGCGCGGGCGCCGTGAACAGGGTCATACCGTGGAAGAGGCCGTACGCTATTCCCTGCGCACGGTGGGTTCGGCCATCACCGTGACCACCCTGGTGCTCGTGGCCGGCTTCCTGCTGCTCAGCACATCTTCTTTCCTGCCTAACAGCGGCAATGCCCAGCTCACGGCACTGGCGATCGCTGCCGCGCTGGTGGCAGACTTCCTTTTACTTCCTGCGTTATTGCTGCGCCTGGATCGCAGGCAATACGCTGCCAACATGCAAACTGAAGAGGACGACAATCATGCGGAAGTTGCAACCGCTTAACCTGAAAACGACGGCGCTACTCGCGCTATGCCTGAGTGCAGTCAGTGTTTCCGCCTTTGCGGAGACGCCCGAGGAAAAAGGCCTGCGTCTGGCCAACGAGGCAGATGCCTATGATGCCGGCTGGGGCGATTCCCGGGTGGACATGAAAATGATCCTGCGTAACAAACAGGGCCAGGAAAGTACGCGTGAGCTGCGCAGCCGCTCACTCGAAAAACCCGAAGATGGTGACTGGAGCATGATTATTTTCGACGAACCCAAGGACGTCGAAGGCACCGCACTACTGACCTATAGCCATAAAGTCGAACCCGATGACCAGTGGCTTTATCTGCCTGCCTTGAAGCGCGTGAAGCGCATTGCCTCGAATAACAAATCCGGCCCCTTCATGGGTTCGGAGTTTGCCTACGAGGACCTGTCCTCGCAGGAGATCGAGAAGTACAAGGACTACAAATGGCTGCGTGAAGAAGCCTGCGGCGATGGTTACCAGTGCAATGTCGGCGAACGTGTGCCAGTAGACGAGAAGTCCGGATATACCAAACAGATCGCCTGGGTCGACAAGGAACACTACCGCGTCATGAAAGTGGACTTTTATGACCGCAAGGGCGAGCTGCTGAAAACCCTGACGGCCAGCGGCTTCCAGCAATACAAGGGCAAGCACTGGCGCCCGGACCAGCTGGATATGGTGAACCACCAGACCGGCAAGAGCACCACGTTGATTTTCAGCAACTACAAATTCGACAATGGCTTTACCGACCGTGATTTCGACCAGAACAGTCTGAAATCCGCCCGGTAATACTTGTCCTGGAATCGGCCCCGAACGGGGCCGATCACCGCTTAACGTCACAATAAAGAGTCATCAGAATGATGGGTGTGAAAACGAGGGGCACAACAGCAGCCTTGCTGTGTACGACTTTGCTTGGATGCCTGCAGACCGTCCAGGCCGCTGAAGGTGAGTTCGATTTGTCGGCCACTCTGGAAGGCCGCTACTTTTTCGACAAGCCTTTGTCTACTGCTCAGGACCCGGATCAGACGGCCCTCTCTGTTTCATTCGAGCCCGAATACTATCTGGAATCGGAAGACCGCAATCAGAGTTTTACCTTTGCCGGTTTCCTGCGTTACGACGAAATGGATGACGAACGCAGCCATGCTGACGTACGGGAACTCTTCTACCATTACATCAGCCGCGACTTCGAATGGCGCGTAGGTGTGCGCAAGGTCTTCTGGGGCAAAACCGAATCGGTGCATCTGGTCGACATCATCAACCAGACCGACGCTGTCGAGAATCTGGACGGCGAAGACAAACTTGGCCAGCCGATGGTCAACCTGGCCTGGATCACAGACTTCGGCACCATTGATTTCTTCGTGCTGCCCTATTTCCGCGAACGCACGTTCGCCGGCCCCGATGGACGCATGCGCCCCTTTCTGCCGATTGACTTCGACCATCCGATTTACGAAGACGATGACGAAGAGAAACACATCGATGGCGCCATACGCTATGCCAACAGCTTCGGCGCATGGGACGTTGGCCTGTCCTATTTCCGCGGCACCGGCCGCGAGCCCCGCCTGCTGTTCGGCTTTGACGACATCGCCATCGAAGGCAACCCGCCACCCAACTGTATTCTTTCCACCGTACCGCTGGTGGGGCCGCTGCTGAACGGCCTGGTGCCGATCCTGGCCCCCAACTGTGAAGACTTCGTCACGGTACGCCCGGTCAATCCGCATCTGGTACCTGCCTATGACCAGATAGAGCAGACAGGTCTGGAACTGCAGTACCTCGCCGAAGGCTGGTTTCTGAAACTGGAAGGCATACACGTCAGCAGCGAGCCGCAGAGTTACACGGCGCTGGCGGCCGGCTTTGAATACACCTGGGGCGCCATTTTCGATACCGCCCTGGACTTCAGCCTGGTGGCAGAATATCTCTACGACGACCGTGGCTCGCTGGATCCGAACTCACCCCAGGGCCTGGCCATCACCAAATTCGCTGCGGGTGAATCGTTTACTGTGGCCGAGGCCGAAGCCCTGGCCGGGCTTGAACCGACCACCTATTCACCTTTCCAGGACGATGCCTTTATTGGCACACGCTGGGCCTTCAACGACGTACAGAGTACCGAGATGCTGGCCGGGGTGATTGTTGACCTTGAATCCGACGCCATCCTGGGCACCATCGAGGCCAGCCGGCGTCTTGGAAGCAACTGGAAGTTGTCTGTCGAACTACGGACCTTCAGTGATATTCCCGTCACTGACCCGTTGTACAGCGTGAGCGAAGACAGCCATCTTCGCATGGAGCTGACACGATACTTCTAGGTTCTGCGTGACAACGACAGAAAGTCAGCGACAAATCCGTTCGCTGGTATCCAGAGCCAATCTGCTCACAGCACTGTGCCTGCCTCTTGTACTTTGGCAGGCCTGGCGGCTGGGCAGGTCCGTGCTCAGACTGGACGAAGCTGCGGATACTGCGGGTCACGTTGAGGGCAACAAGCCCGCCATACGGTTACTGCTACTCGGGGAATCCACGGCTTCGGGCGTGGGCGCGGTCTCGAATGATCAGGCACTGGCCGGACATCTGGCCCGTGCACTGCGCCAAAAGACAGGCGCCGCGGTTCACTGGCGGGTCATCGGCCAGAATGGCTTCACTGCTGCCCAGACCCGGAAGCTGCTGTGCCCGAGGGTACCGGGAGGTTCGGCTGATATCGTAGTCCTGGTTCACGGCTTCAACGACACCGTCAACATGACCTCACCCACCCGTTGGCAGAAAGAGCTCAAAGCTATCGTTGAATACCTGGAAACACGGCTGCACCAACCACGCATCATCTTCAGCGGCATCCCGCCCTTCCGCCACTTCCCGGCCCTGCCCGAACCCACCCGCAGTATCCTTGGCCTGCGCGCCGACGCCCTCGAACTTGCCGCTGATCAACTGGCCAGTGAAATGCGCAGCCTGGAACACATCAAACTCACGCCATTGCCGGGCGCCGGGTACTTCTGCGTAGACGGGTTCCACCCCTCGTCCAAAGGTTATGAACTGTGGGCTCAGACGCTAGCTGAAGGAATTCGACCTGAAGCTTAAAGCTAGAGCTTCTCTTTGAGGCTTTCGTATCTGGGCTTGTATTTTTCCCGCCAGAGGTTAGCCAAGTCCAGTGAAAGGAACACACCCCCATCGCCATCGTAACTGACCACACCCAGCGAATAGACATTACCGAATACAAACAGACCGCCAACCCCCATATCGGACACACCAGCGCGATCCGCATAACTCACGACCAAAGAAACACCCGAGAAATATTTCAACAACGGTAAATCGAACCAACGCGCCTCTTCACGCCACCGATTTACACCAATAACTTCGACGTAGAGAGCAGGCTTGAACTGCTCTCCCTCTGGTGCATCCCCAACGTACTCCAGAGCCGCCGCTGGATGCATCAGAAACCATTGCGTGTCGGGTGGAGGCCTGAAACCATCCGGATATTGATCGCTTTCCTGAAATTTTCGATTAGCCAAATCCGTCAGAAAAAAATCAAACGGCAACATCGGCTTAGAATCGTACAGATACTGATCCCATAACCTATTTTTGGCGGCCACCTTTTCGGAAACACTGTTGATCGCCTCCCCGCTGAATTTCTCCACTATGAACTGAGCAATACTCAACTCGCCTACTAAAACCCTCCCTTGTCCTAACACCTTGTCGCAGTTAACAGCGGTTTCGCAGGCATTTTTCAGGGTCTCACCAAAATTCAGGGAAGAAAAATCCCTGATAGCACGCAAAGCGATATCCTGATTCGCTTTCCAGGCACCGGCGCTGTTAAGGCTGATGTCTGGTAGGTCGCTGCCACTGATAAGAGCCTGAGCAAGCTCGTTACCTGTAGCAGTTGCCCGCTTGGCTAATGAGCCAAGTTGCGTTCTTAATTCACTAGCAGCCGGAGCATCATTCGCTAACGCTGCAAATCGCCCGGCCAGATCACGCCATGCCGATCTTGCATGTATAAGCCATGCTTCATTCAGCCCTTCGTATGGAAGCAATTTGTACTTTATCAACCTGTTATTTTTCTCTTCCGAATAACAGAACTCCTGGTACTTTTTCAGGTATTTCCTAATCCCATATTGATCGTCGACTTCAGCTGCAGATGCATTGCAATCAACTTCCTCTGCGAATGAAAAAGGGCTAAAGAGCACCAGGCAAAGAAAAATCGATGCCACCAAGTTATTGATTATTTTCATGAAATACACCGAATCCTGTTGACTCAGGCCAGAATCCTTAAACGTTTAATCGCCGTATAAAAATCTCGGAAAGTTTCCAACTTGGACACGCCAAGGGTTTCCAACGAGGCCTTGAATGTTTTGACGGGAAAGGCTTTTTTTAAGCCATCAAACTTCTGAATCGCTGCTCGTTTCTCCGCTTTCTTCATATCGACGCCGAACGTCTTTTCAAAAAATGGGATATGAAAAGCAGGATCACGAAAGTAATGATTGATAGAGTGAATATTGCGAGCGGTTATATCAGTTAACTCAATATCCCAATGCCAACCATTGGCTGACACGGCGGTCTCCAACCAGTCAGGGTTTTCCCTGTAATCAAAAGGCATGAATTGGCCCACAGGGTCATATTTGTGATTAACATTGAACCACTTGCTGCAACAACCAGCGCCTACAACCACAGACGGTTTAACTACCCCTTTGTAATGATCTTTTCTATCCCTGGATAAAGCGTAGCTTGTATTTGCGATCATCGCCACAGTTTCGAATGAAAAATCCCCTCTAAGCGTCTGAACAACCCCACTTGCTGTCTTTACTTCTTCGTTATACATCGCCTGCACAACCTTGTGCGCCATAGCGGTACCCATCGAATGACCAATGAGCGAGAAGCTACCCTTATTACTTTTGATGATATCCAGGAGTTGTGCGCCAACGTAGTTGACCAATCTGTCCTGAAGACTCGGAGAGCCCACAAAGAGGAGTAGATCCATTAAATGGGTGTACGCCCATTGATCTTCCTGCTTGGCTTTAGATACTTCGTCCAGCGTTTCGGTAAACCACTCGACCTCTCCTACCAGTTGAGGCGATACCTGCAGTTGATCTTTTATGGACTTTGCTTGCCCCTCCCAGGAAGAAACAATCTTATCTATCTCATCATCGTAATGAATGGAATGCAGAGTCACCTCATCATCAAAATCTCCGAGTCTGGAAAAATTCTTCCATGTACCCTTAAACAAGTCTTCGAAGGATTCCTCACCATCAGCCTTGTCTCTAATCCAGCTGGCGCTGTGCTTGCCAATGCCATGAATACATAAAATGTGATGCATCACCCCCCCTACTGTAATTCCGTGCCTAAAGGATCAAACCCGTTTTTTTCCCTGAAGTCCTCAACTTGCCCGGGATGTTTTTCGAACCAATCTTTTAGTTCGACTTCGTACTTTTCTTCCAGGGGTTGCATACGTTTCAGGGCTTCGCCCTTGGCTTTCACGGCCTCGGCAAGATCCTGCTGGATCGCATTTGCATCTTCAGGTGTTTCAATGGCCCGGCAGGCTGCACGGCCAAATTCGTACAGGCGGTAGCCTGCGACTTCATGCTTGTTGCGAATTTCTATCGCCTTGGAAAAGGCGGTAAGCGCCTTGGCGTGTTCTCCCAGTGCTCTGTGTGCATAAGCCAACTGGCCGTAGGTGCGGTGATACTTTCCACCCTTGTCGATTTCCGCCAATGCTTCCAGCACCTTGATGGCCTGCCGCAAGCCGCCTTGCGCACTCTGCCTCGCCCCGTCCGTAGCTTCCTCATCGAACACAACGGCAGTCATTTTCTTGCGGAATACGCGTGCCGCCTTGAAGGCTTCCACCTGCACGGCATGGCTGGCGCTGTCGAGTAACTGCACGAGTTCTTCCTGTTCCGGCGCACTTTCCGGACGCTCATCCAGCACACGATCAACCGCAGCCATGGCCCTCGCGTCGAATTTGTCTTTTTCCTTGAGAGCCTCCACCTTTTCTTCAACACCCGCCAGCCTGGCACTGGTGGCTTTCTCAAGAAAAAGCCGTCCGCCATAACCACCGATAATACCCAGCCCGATAAACTTGATGATGCCGGAAATGCCCTTCTTGTAGAGGTCGATGTCGTCGGGGTACACAAGAAAAATCACCACACCCCCACCGACACCAAACAGAACATCGGCGACCCAGCCAAGCTTGTAGCTTCCCCCCTCAGAATCACTGCCCGGCAGCCTGAGCTTGTTCTCTTTGACGGCATACAGCAGCCCGCCAAAAGCACCGGCCATCAGACAGATAAAAAGCACGTAGTAGTCGGGTGAATCAGCAGCGCTATTGGTGTTATTCAGTTCCGCAGGTGGGTCGGAGGCAAAAGCCAGCAGCGATACACAACTGCCCAGAAGAAACAGCAGGAGAGTCGCCAGACGGTGAAGTTGGATGTTTTTTAGTTCTCTCATTCCGGGCATTTCGTACCCCTTAGTTTAGTTATTGACCTGAGTATAGTTCGTGAAAACGCAATCACCAGTTTTTTCTGGCTTATGCATTATTCGCGGCTGCCGTATGATGACTGCAGGAGCGGGGAAGGAGCTGTCACTATGGAATCAGAAACGGCCTCAGTACATCCTGATATCACGCAGGTGAACCGTATTGTCCGTGAGCTCAAACGCCGAGCTCCCCTGGATGCGGCCGGCTACCTCCAGGCACAGGACGACGCCATGGCGGCCGCGGTACTTTCCGCTCTGCCCACCGGGCTCAGCACCAAAATCCTCCTGCGGCTGCCAGAGGAGCGACGTCAGGCCATTATGCCGAAGGTACATACCGAAGCCGGTGAGTACTGGAACATCTGCCTGCAGTATCCGGAAGACAGTGTTGGCCGTCTGATGTCGAGTCCCGTCGGCATGCTGGATGCCAACCTCACGGCCAGGGAGGCCATTGAGAAGATTCGCGAATGGAATCAGCAGCAGCCCATTACCTACGGTTATGCAGTCGATGGCGAGAACCGGCTTCAGGGCGTGATCGTCATGCGCGACCTCATGCTCAGCGAGCCGGATGCCCCGATTCATTCCATCATGGTGACCCAGCCATTCCACTTCAAACCGGACACCCGCATGGAAGATGCCATGCTGGAAACGGTATATCGCCAATATCCGGTTTACCCGGTCTGCGATGAAGCGGGTGTCCTCATTGGCCTGGTGCATGGCTACCTGCTTTTTGAAGAACACAATTTCAGCCTGAGTGCCCAGGCGGGCAGCATGGTGGGCGTGGACCGGGAAGAACACTTCACCACACCACTGCAGCGTTGCCTGCGCATGCGCCAGCCCTGGTTGCAGTTCAACCTGCTGACGGCTTTTCTTGCCGCGTTTGTAGTCGGCATTTTCGAAGACACCATTGCCAGCATCGTGGTGCTGGCGGTCTTCCTGCCGGTCCTGGCCGGCCAGTCAGGCAATACGGGATGCCAGGCGCTGGCGGTCACCCTGCGCGGCCTGACCCTCGGCGAACACGGCACTGAAGCCATGCGCAAACTGCTGCGCAAGGAAGCCATGCTGGGACTGGTGAATGGCGTGGCTGTGGGCCTGGTTGCCGCCATCGCCATGACTGGCTACAGCCTGTGGTCGGGCGCCGAGAATGCCTGGCTGCTGGGGCTGGTCATGCTACTGGCCATGACCGGCAGCTGCATCGTCAGCGGCGTCACAGGTGTATTGGTGCCGCTTACCCTCAAGCGCGTCGGCGTCGATCCGGCTACGGCCTCGAGCATTTTCCTGACTACGGCGACTGATGTTGTGAGTCTGGGCATGTTTCTGGGTATCGCCACATTAATGGTGCTTTAGATCTATTCCAGAACTCCGGAGGCGAGAAAGCTTTTCAAAGCAGTAACATATCGCTAAGCTATTCAATCTTGACATTGTGCGATGTAGAGTTCGGGGCGAATCAGTTACATCACACTTTGCACTAATAAATTCGGGGCGCATGCGAGGAGGAGTAATGCGACACGTAATCAGGCTGTGCTGTCTGGCACTGCTTATCGGGGGATCTTTGCCGGCGACGGCTTTGCAATTCGACTGGGGCGACTTCTCGGTATCCGGCAAAACCTTTGTCACCGTCGGTGCGGGTTGGCGACTGGAAGAACGAGATAACGATCTCGTTTACAAAACCAACGTCGAGGGCCAGCAAAATCTCTGCGCTGCCGATGATTGTCTTTCCTTTTTTGGCGACACGGGCCCCAATCAGCGCCTGGTGGATGCCGAAGGCAGCTTCAGCGGTCATCTCTTCGACAACGGCAATCTCAACTACGACAAGGGCGATCTCTATACCGCTCTGGTCAAGGTCAACTCCGACTGGGGCGTGAACTGGAAGGACTGGCTGTTCAAGGCCAACGTGGTTGGCTTCTTCGACGAGATCAATACCGACTTTGACGAAACACATCCCAACACCCTCTTCCAGCCCGCTGAAACCCGCCGCAGCAAGGCGATCGAGGACCGCGCCGGCAACCAGATCAAACTGCGGTCCTGGCAGATTGGCTCCACCTTCAACGCCTTTGACCGTGATTTCTTTTTCACCATTGGCCGTACCCGACTGCGTTGGGGCGAATCCAACCTGACCTTGTTCAACACCCTCGACTTCATCAACCCGCTGGATGCCTCACTGGCCCGGCAACCCGGCTTCCCGCTGAAGGAAACCTGGAGTCCGGTGGAACTGTTCACTCTCGGCTCCGATATCACGGAAAGCACCAGCGTAGAGGTGTTTTATCAGCTGAACTGGCGCCCTACGGTGCCTGAACCTTCCGGCACTTTCTTCTCTTCGATTGATGCCCTGGGAGGTGGTGACAATGCTCAGCTCACCCTCGGCCAGTTCCCCGAAGATCTGGATTCCCGTTATGTATCCAGCGGCACGCTGAGCCTGTTCAGCAACTCGCATCGCACGGTCTTCATGCCGAATGAGAAGAAATTCGGCGCCCGTGACGGCGGTCAGTACGGCATCAGTGTCCGCACCTTCCTGCCGGACATCCTCAACGGCACGGAACTGGGCTTTTACTATGCCAATGTGCATAGCCGCCTGCCCTACCTGAGTTTTATCGCCTCGCAGGATTCCTGCGCCCGCGACTCCGCCGGCCTGCTTGAAGCCATTGACGACTGCAACGGCTTCAACGCCGGCGCCCATCCCGACACTGCGGAACGATGCGACCCGCGCGGCTGTGACCTGCAGGCCTATCTGGCCCGCGAACCGCTGCCTGTGGACACGACGCGGGCCTTTCAGGACTTCCCGGAAGATCTTGAGGTTTACGGCATCTCCTTCAACTTCACCGAGTTCGGCTGGTCATGGGCAGGTGAATACGCCTACCGGCCCAACATGCCGTTGCAGGTACATATAACGGACCTGCTGTTTACCGCCGTACAACCGGGCCTGCCTTCGAATGAGCTGACCATTGCTGATCCGGCCGGCTTGCTGGACCCGGCCGCGTTGCTTGGCACCATCACAGACCCCTCCGCCATTCCCCGGGTGCTGACGCTGCTGACCGATCTGGTGGCCGCCGGCGTCATTGGTCCTGATGCATTGAACTTTGCCATTCCGGCGGCACATCAGGTCGCACCCAGCTTTATCAACCGTTACCGGGGCATCGACCGCATACGTCCCGGGCAGTATGTGCAGGGCTACGAACAGTTCAAGGTGCATCAGTTCACCCTGACCGCCCTGAAAGTGCTGGTGGAAAACCCGGTGGGTTCTGAAAACGTGATCTTCGGCCTGGAATTCGGCGCCACCTACATCCAGGACCTGCCCAGTATTGACGACGGCCTGGTATTGCAGGGCAGCGCCAACTTTACCCACCCCGCACCCGGCGCCGATGGCACCGGTCTTGCCCCTGGCCAGTCCCCCTACTTCACCTTCAACCCCACACAGCAGACGCGCGGTTTCGGCGAAGACTTCGCCTACGGCATGCGCACGCTGATTCAGCTGGATTACCCGAATATCTTTAACTCGGGTATCAACCTGAAACCGACCCTGATCGGGTTCTACGATATCGACGGTATCGCACCCTTCCCGATTCAGAACTATGTGGAGGACAGCCTCTGGCTGATTCCCGGCGTCTACGTCGAGTACGGTGAGAACATTACCGGCAGCGTAATCTTCCAGATCTTCGACGGTGATGATAACCAGCTGCGCGACCGTGACAGCGTAGCCATGGAAGTCACCTACAGCTTCTAGAAAAGCTTATGCCAATGTATGCCCGGCGGCTCAACCGCCGGGCATAGTTTTTTCCTATCGCCGAAATTGGCAAAAATCGTTGGACAGCATCCCGCAAATGATCGATTCTATTTGAGAATTATTCTCATTTGGAGATCGTCATGATCAAGACCATCAGCTTTGGCATCATGCATATCAGCATCGCCTTCGTGGTCATCGGGCTGATGACCGGCGACTGGGTTGTCGGCGGTGTCGCTGCCCTGGTCGAACCCTGCATCAATACCGTGGGCTATCACTTCCACGAACGCATCTGGGCCCGGCGCTCAAGTAACCGTCATGCACTGCCCGCTTGAGATAACCGGAATGCCTCAGCCTCGCTGCCAGGCGTGGTACCGCTCCAGCAGCTTCAGCGCCCACTCCGGCGCATGGGCCTTTTTCCACTCACCGGCGGCAAACTTGTTGGCCTCGGCCAGCGTCGGGTAAATATGGATGGTACCCAGAATCTTGTTCAGGCCCAGCTTGTAACGCATGGCCAGCACGTACTCGGCAATCAAGTCACCCGCATGTTCGCCCACGATGGTGACACCCAGAATCCTGTCCTTGCCGGGCACGGTCAGCACTTTTACGAAGCCATGCGCTTCTGAATCGGCAATCGCCCGGTCCAGGTCGTCGATGCCGAAGTGTGTAACTTCGTAGTCGATGCCCTGCTCCTTCGCTGCCGTTTCATTCAGGCCCACCGTGGCCACTTCCGGCTCGGTGAAGGTCGCCCAGGGAATGACCGAGTAATCGGCCTTGAATTTCTTGAAGCGGCCGAAAAGCGCATTCACCGCTGCATACCAGGCCTGATGCGAGGCTGTGTGTGTGAACTGGTAGGGCCCGGCCACATCCCCGCAAGCGAAGATATTCGGATAATTGGTGCGCATGAACTCATCGACCACCACGGTGCGATTCACTTCCACGCCCAGCTCTTCCAGGCCAAAGCCCTTGAGGCGGGCAGCCCGGCCAACGGCCACGAGAATCCGGTCAAAGGGAATCTCGATATCGTCACCCTGATACTCACAAACCAGCACATGCTCGCCATTGACCTGCCGCACTTCCCTGGCCCGGTGCCCGGTGAGCACGTTCACGCCTTCAGATTCGAAGCGTTTCTGCACCAGCTCGGAAACGTCCGGGTCTTCCTTGATCAGCAGGCGGTCGAGCATTTCTACCTGGCTGACTTGCGACCCCAGGCGGGCAAAGGTCTGGGTCAGCTCCGAGCCAATAGGCCCGCCACCCAGCACGATCAACCGCCGCGGCAGTTCGCGCAGATTCCACACCGTATCCGAGGTCAGATATTCCACTGACTCCAGACCGGGAATGGGCGGCACAAAGGGTTCGGCGCCGCTCGCGATCACGATATTTCTGGCCGTAATCGTTCGACCGTTCACTTCCACCGTCCAGGGAGAGGTCAGGCGGGCATCGCCCTGCACACAATCCACACCCAGACCGGTATAGCGCTCTACCGAGTCATGCGGCTCGATAGCGGCGATCACCTTATGCACCCGCGCCATGACATCGGCAAAGTCGAACTCGACACTGGCCTGCCTGAAGCCGAAATCGCGGGCGCGCTGAATATGGCTGCGGAACTTGGCCGAGCGGATAATGGCCTTGGATGGCACACAACCGGTATTCAGGCAGTCACCACCCATCTGGTGTTTTTCAATCAGCGTCACCTTGGCCTTTACCGCCGCCGCAATATAGGCCGACACAAGGCCGGCGCTACCGGCGCCGATAACGGCCATATTGGTATCGAAGGTTTTCGGGCGCTTATGGCCCTTGTACACACGGCGCGCCTTGAGCCAGTCCAGAAACTTGCGCGCCAGGAACGGAAAGATGGCCAATAGCACAAAGGCGCCGATGATATCCGGCGAAAAGATGCCGCCAACGGAATCTATTTCCGCAATGCGAGTGCCGGCAAACACGTAGACCGCAGTTCCCGGCAGCATGCCGAGCTGGCTGACCCAGTAGAAGGTCAGTGCGCGTATCGGCGTCAGCCCCATGACCAGATTGATGACGAAGAACGGCACTGCCGGCACCAGACGCAGGGCAAACAGATAGAAGGCGCCGTCCTTTTCAACGCCGCGGTTGATCGCGGCCAGGCGATCGCTGAATTTCCGCTGGATGGCGTCACGCAAAATGAAACGCGAAACCAGGAAAGCCAGCGTGGCGCCCAGAGTAGAGGCAAAGGATACGATGACCACGCCCCATAGCAGACCGAATATGGCCCCGGCCACCAGCGTCATCACCGCCGCCCCGGGCAAAGACAGTCCGGTCACCGCCACATAACCGGCAAAGAACAACAAGGCGAACCACAGACGATTGGCCTGGTAATAGTCAGCAATCGCCGACTGCTGCGCCTTGAAATTCGCCAGCGTCAGCTGGCTGTCGAGGTCAAACCAGAAAAACGCCGCTATCGCCGCCGCTACCGCCAGCAGCAGCAGAACCTTGCTCTTGTTCATTGAATATCCCTCGCCCGGAGGCCTCCCTTTAACGATGAAAAGCTTGCGCCTTGCTTCAGCACTTGTCCACGGCCCTTCTCCCTCGGGGCTTTACCCCTGCGGTAATTGCTGTCTTTTACCGCAGTTCTGCTAGTCTCTTGGCTTCGGAGGTACATACTATGCAAGCCAGCGATAACAATGCGTTAAACGGCGCACAGACCCATTACGGCGCCTGCAATCTCTGCGAAGCGATTTGCGGCCTGGAATTCCAGGTCCGGGATGGCGAAATCCTGTCCATCAAAGGCGACAAAAACGATCCCTTGAGCCGGGGCCATATCTGCCCCAAGGCCGTCGCGCTCAAGGACATATATAACGACCCCGATCGCCTGCGCCGCCCCATGCGCCGCCGTGGCGACCAATGGGAAGAGATTGACTGGGACACCGCCTTCGACGAAGTCGCCGACCGCCTTGCCGGTATCCACGAGCAATACGGCGCCAATGCTGTCGGCGCCTATCTGGGCAATCCCAGTGTTCACAATTACGGCACCATGACGCACAGCTCCCAGTTCCTGGGACCACTGCGCACCAAGAGCCGCTTTTCCGCGACTTCCGTCGACCAGCTGCCGCACCAGCTGGTCGCCATGTGGATGTATGGACATCAGCTTCTCGTTCCTATTTCCGATATTGACCGCACGCAGTATTTCCTGGTCCTGGGTGCCAACCCCATGGCCTCCAACGGCAGTCTCATGACCGTGCCGGACTTCCGCCACCGCCTGAAGGACCTGCAGGCGCGCGGCGGCAAGATGGTTTTGTTCGACCCGCGCCGCACGGAAACCGCCGAGGTCGCCGACGAACACCACTTCATACGCCCGGGTACAGATGCCGCATTTCTGGCGGCCCTGCTCAATACGCTGTTCCAAGAAGACCTGTGCAAGCCGGGAAAACTTGCAAACTTTACCGACGGCCTGGACGAGGTCGCGCGGGCTATCGCCGGTTTTACTGCCGAACGGGCAGCCCCCATCACCGGCATTGAAGCCGAAACCATCCGCCGTATCGCACGCGAATTCGCCGCTGCCGACGGCGCCGCCTGCTACGGCCGCATGGGTGTTTCCACCCAGGCCTATGGCTCGCTATGCCAGTGGCTGATTCAGCTGATCAATGTGGCCACCGGCAACCTGGACCGACCCGGCGGGATCATGTTCACCAAACCGGCGGTCGACCTTATCGGCGGCCCCACTTCCAAGCCCGGGCATTACAACGTCTGGCAAAGCCGGGTCAGCCAACTGCCGGAATTCGGCGGCGAACTCCCGGTGGCCGCGCTGGCCGAAGAGATCAGCACCCCGGGAGACGGTCAGATCCGCGCCATGATCACCATTGCCGGCAACCCGGTGCTGTCAACGCCCAACGGCCGTCAACTGGAAGAAGCGCTCAAGCAACTGGATTTCATGGTGGCCGTGGATATCTACCTGAACGAAACCACCCGGCACGCCGACATCATCCTGCCGCCCACCAGCGGCCTGGAGCATGACCACTACGATTTCATCTTCCATATCTTCGCCGTGCGCAATACCGCCAAATACAGTCCGGCGCTTTTCGACAAACCGGAAGGCGCCATGCACGACTGGGAAATTTTCAATGCCCTGGGCAAACGCCTGGCCGAAAGGCTCGGCAACCACAAATGGAAGGAAGCGCGTGCGCCGCACAAGACCGTGGACCTGGGACTCAGGATTGGACCCTATGGCCTGCTCAGCCGGCACTGGCTGAGCATCAGCAAGCTTAAGAAGCATCCCCATGGCGTGGACCTGGGCCCGATGGAACCCTGCCTGCCGCAACGCTTGCAGCACAAGAACAAGCGTATCCGCTGCGCCGTTCCCGAATTACTGGCCGACCTGCAGCGCCTTGAGCAGGAACTGTTCGCCGCCACACAGAGTGAGGAACTGCGCCTGATCGGCCGCCGCCACATCCGCAGCAATAACTCCTGGATGCACAACTCCCTGCGCCTGGTAAAAGGCAAGAGCCGCTGCCAGTTGCTGATGCACCCCCGGGACATGCAGCAACGCGGACTGGCCGATGGCCAGTCGGTTTCGCTCAGTTCCAGGGTGGGCAGCGTCGAGGCCGAGGTTCAGGCCTCGGAAGACATGATGCCCGGCGTGGTCAGCCTGCCGCATGGCTGGGGCCACAATCGCAGCGGCATCCGCATGTCTGTAGCCAGCGAGCATGCCGGTGTTAGCATTAACGATATTACCGATCACAGATATTTTGATCCGCTGTCCGGCAACGCCGCACTCAACGGCCTGCCGGTGACTGTAGCAGCCAAATAACGACAGAACGACTCGAGAGGAGAAACCTATGCTTCCTGCCCACGCGGGCGGCCTGCGCCGCTGGCTTCTGGCCCCGTTGATACTGACTGCCGTACTCATGCTGAGCGGCTGTGGCGGTGATTCGGCCGACGAATTGTCTGCCGCTTCCGCAGGCGGCAACAGCGGTGGCGCCAGCGCCCCTTCGGGCAGCCTCTGCGTCAGCTCGGATTGTGGTGAAGCCATAAAGCTGGTCACGATCCCGGATGCCGAAAATATTCTCTTCACGCCCGAGGGCCGCCTGTTCGTCAGCGGTGGCCTGAACGTCTACGAAATCACCAAACTGCCGGACGGGCAGTTCATCGCCACCCCCATCGCCGACAGCGAATGCGGCTTTACCGGCCTGGTGCAGAAAGACGACATGCTCTATGCCGTCTGCGGCGACAGCCGGCTGTTCGCAGGAAAAATCACCAACACGCCGGTACTGACCCAGATCTATACCTTCGCCGAGAACATGTGCATTCCCAATGGCGCAGCACTGGGCCCGGACGGCAGGATCTACGTGGTGGATGAACCCCTTAATGTCTGTGTCCCCGACCCGCGCATCGTCCGGCTTACCATTGATCCTGACGACCCCTTCAACATCATTGAACAGGAAACCTGGGTACAGGGTGGCCCGCTGGGCCTGATGTTCCTCAACCTCGATCAGACCCTGCGCTTCCCCAACGGTCTGGCCCGCATCGGCAACACTTTCTATTCCACCGACGGCGGTGTCGTGTTCTCGGTGGAGTTGATGGAAGATGGCAGCGCTGGTGATCCGACCTCGCTATTCTTTGAACCCACTGCGCATGATGACCTGAGCGTGACTGACGACCAGAAATCCCTGCTCGTCACCGACTTCTTCCTCGGCAAGATCGTGCACCTGGACCTGCAGGGCAACGTCCTGCAGCAGACCAATCCGCTGACCTTTGCCTTTCCCTCCGCCGTACAGCAGGCGCGGCCTCCGATGTTCGAACCCGGCGACATTCTGGTCACGGAAAAAGGGATATTGCAGGATACCGTCACGCCTATTGGCAACGTGCTGACCCTGTTCCGGCGCGTGCAATGAGTTAAGTTATCCCACTATCTTCACAAGCCTTTATGGAGACACCATGACCGACAAAGTAACGGTAGAACGCCGTGGGCATATTCTGCTCATCGGCCTCAACAATCCCGAAAAGTACAATGCCTACGAGCCGGAAATGCATGACGCCATTGCCCGCGCCTACTATGAACTGGATCAGGACCCCGAACTGCGTTGCGGCGTGCTGCATGCCCACGGCAAGCACACCACAGCCGGGCTGAATCTGGTTAACTGGACCGGAACCTTTGGCAGCGGCGCCTGGCCGGAACTGGCGAACAACGAACTGGACCCGCTGGGCCTGAATCCGGCCAAACGCGTAAGCAAGCCTGTGGTTTCAGCCGTGCACGGCATTTGCTACACCATCGGTATCGAATTGATGCTGGCCACCGATATCCGGGTGGCTGCCGAGGATACCCGCTTCGGTCAGATCGAACCCCGGCGCGCCATCTATGCCGTGGGCGGCGCCACTGTGCGCTTTGTGCAGAACATGGGCTGGGGCAATGCCATGCGCTGGCTGCTGACCGGTGAAGACTTCACAGCCCAGGAGGCCTATCGCACCGGATTGGTGCAGGAAGTGGTGCCCGCGGGTCAGGAACTGGACAAGGCGATTGAGATTGCCGAAACCATTGCCAGGCAGGGGCCGCTGGGTGTGCAGGCCTCGCTGCGTTCATCCCGCCTGGCGCTGGCTGAAGGTGAACAGGCTGCTTTCGACCGGCTGATGCCGGACCTGGTCCCCATCATGCAGTCGGAAGACGTGAAGGAAGGTGTGCAGTCTTTTGTGGAGCGGCGCGAAGCGGTCTACAAAGGTAAGTAAACCCAAGGCAAACCCCGGAAAACTGCGACTTACTGCTGAGCGCCCCAACTCTGATTGTAGTTAAAGCTCTTGATGAAGGGCGCGAGCGATTGCAGTTCCCTGGGTAGAGCCGCTACTGGCGCTTCCACCGGTATTTCTTCCTTCTGGGCGGCCGGCGTTGCCAGGGCATCATCCTGAGTAAGCGCTTGCGCCTCCGGCTGTTCATCACGCGGAGTCTGGATCGGCGTGTCATGGGCTGGCAAATCCGGCGCAGCCAGCGCTTTCGGTTTGCCCTCACTTTCAGGGACCTGGGGGGCAGGCGGGTCCACCACCACTGATCGCGGCAGGGTCATATCCACGCCATTGACGCCTTCAGGCGCCTCGCCCGGGGCCGGCACCTGCGCCCATGCCGGCAGTGAGTCAGCCTGGCTGTCGGCCGGTGCTTCGGCTACTTTTACCGGCCCTGGCATACGGGTCGGCTGCACCGGGACTTTACGGGTCTGGGCAACCGCCACCACCCTGGCCTTCGCCGGCGCCATGTGACGACTCATGGGGCTTGGTGCAGGCACTTTGCCGGTAATGAAAAAATTGGGGGGCGGTAGCTGATCGGTTTTGGCCACTGCCGGCATCAGGCCGGGTGCAAGCCGGGGAGACTCTGCTTGCACAGCACGGCTCCGGGGGTTGTCCCTGGGTTTCGGTTCGGGCCGGACGCCTGCTCCCAGCCCGGACTTCGGCTTGGGTTGATAAACAGCCTTGCCATAGGCGCCACAGGTAGCATCCCAGCGGTCATCCGGCCGGGATGGCAGATCACGGTGACGTACATCTTCCTCCCATTGGGCAATGGCCGCGTTATAGGCATGCTGGCGGGCATCGGTATTCAGCACCTTGCTCAGCACCAGGTCCCGCACGCCAGATGCCTTGAGGTCACCGCCTAACTGGGTCAGGCAGCGAAGAGCCCGCTGCATCTCCGACTGCGCCCGATAAATGGCAAAGGGATTACCCTCGCTGGTAACAAAACGCTGACCGGCCCGGGCAATTTCAGACGCCCAGTGATGCCAGTTCCGCTTGGGGTATTCCTGAATCAGACTTTCAGCCACATCGTCGCGTATGCCATCGCCATTGGCATCCATACCCGCATGCGGTGATTCCAGCCATTTCACCGCATTGGCCTGCGCGATAGCGGCAGACCCATAGCAAAGCCACATAAGACCGCATACCACTGAAATGGCATATGACTTGCGAATACGCAGATAAGAGAGCCGGTTCGGGCGTAATTGAAACATTTTCGTCATGGACAGGTTCTAGACTGCGTAATCGCAGCAATATCCGTTCCAGCACCGTGTTGCGGCACTGAAACCAGGCACATAAAAAACATGGTCACAGTTTAGGGCTGGAGTATGACGTCACCGTGAAAGGGAGTGAACATGTGGGACCTGCCCCCCTGTGTTGAACAAGTTGCGGAAGTGTACCAGTTGCCGGTTGAAGTGCTCCAGGCGATTCACAAGGTAGAAGGCGGCCGGCCGGGCTCCACCATTGGACCCAATCGCAACGGCACCTACGACCTGGGTCCGATGCAGATCAACACCATCTGGCTGCCTGAACTGGAAGAACTGGGCATCACCCGCCAACACCTGCTGGAAGACGCCTGCACCAATATCGCCGTAGGCGCATGGATATACCGCCAGGCGCTGAACCGGCACGGTAAGTATGAAACAGCCTTTGCCGCCTACAACGCCGGTTACAACCTCAAGGCTGGGCGCGGTTATGCCAAAAAGGTGATGCGTGCATGGCAACGCCTGATGGGCGCCAAGCAGGCCAGCAGCCGACCCTGACAAGCAACAATTTTACCCTGCCCTTCTCTTCCCATAAGCTAGTCTGATCACAGGCTGGGAGGAGAAAACAATGAATCTTGAAAAAGTCGTTTTCGGCTTCTTCGTACTACTGGCGCTCACGCTGAATTTCGGCTTTGTAATGGGCGACATTGATGACCCCAGCCACCACCATGTCTACGAACTCTTCGCCGCCATCATCATCAGCCTGATCGCAACAGTGCTTAAATTCGGCGACCGCACCCACATGGGCGCTGTACTGCTGGCGACCAGCCTGGTGGCCGACCTGCAGCTGCTTGCGGCGGCCCTGGTCTGGGGTCTGGCGGAACATGTCGCGGGTGTCGGCATTTCCCCGAGCACCATGTCCAGCATTGTGTCGCTGGCCGGTGGTGCGCTGCTGGCCAACCTGGCCTCGGTTATCCTGCTGATCATCGAAACCGCCAACCTGCGCCGCTAGTCACTCACACTACGGAATACTGATGGATTCCGCCCTGCAGAAGGTCGTATTTCTCTTCTTCCGGCGCATGCGTGCGCCCCTGCTGCTGCTGATCTTTGCCTATTCCGTCTCCGTCGGCGGTCTGGTGCTCATGCCGGGTGTGGACGACCAGGGCAATCCCTGGCGTTTCGATTTCTTCCACGCCTTTTATTTCGTGAGCTTCATGAGCTCCACCATCGGCTTTGGCGAAATTCCCTATGCATTCAGCGGCGCTCAGCGTCTGTGGGTCGCATTCTGCATCTTCCTGACCGTTATCGCCTGGCTTTATGCCATTGGCCGCATATTCACCCTGATGCAGGACCCGGCTTTCCGCCGCGCGGTAACCGAGGCACGGTTCATTCTGGATGTACGCGGCATCCGCACGCCTTTTTACATCATCTGCGGCTACGGTGAGACTGGTAGCCTGCTGGTTCGCGCACTGGCCCGGCGCGGTATCCAGTGCGTGGTCATGGATCAGAACGAAGACCACCTGAATGGCCTCGCGCTGGAAGATGTCGGCATGGACATTCCCAGCATGGTCGCCAACGCGGCAGAAACGCGGCATCTGCTGGAGGCCGGGCTCAGGCGTTCCAACTGCAAGGGCGTGGTCGCCATTACCGACAATGACGACGTCAACGTCAAGATCGCCATCACTTCCAAACTGCTGCACCCGGATTTGCAGGTAATCTGCCGGGCAGGCACCAAGGAAGCGGTCGACAACCTGGCCTCTTTCAATACCGACCACATCATTAATGCCTACGAAGTCTTCGGTGAACACCTCGCCATGACCCAGCGCACGCCCAGCGTGCATTTACTGCATGCCTGGCTCATCAGCCTGCCGGGCCGGCAGCTCGACCCACCCATCACGCCACCCAAGGGACGCTGGGTCATCTGCGGCTATGGGCGCTTTGGTCAGGCCTCGGCGCGTTATCTGCAGGCCGAGGGAAACGACATCACGATTCTCGAGAATCGCGAGGAAAAAGCACCCGAGGGCGCCATTATCGGCCGCGGCACGGAAGCCGCACCGTTAATACAGGCAGGCATCCGGGATGCCGTGGGCATAGTGGCCGGCACCAACTCCGACACCAATACGCTTTCGGCCATCATGACCGCGCGCGAACTCAACCCCGATCTCTATCTCGTTGCGCGACAGGACCGGCGGGCCGATACGGCCATTTTCAATGCCGCAAAAATCGATCTGGTGATGGAGCCCAGCCGCATTATTGTCTGGCGCATCCTGCCTCTGATCACCACCCCGATGCTGACCCGTTTTCTGCGCCTGCTGCGGGATAACCAGGAAAGCCTGGCCTCACGCGCGCTGCTGCAGGTACGCAGCCTGACCAAGGGCGTTACTCCCGAAACCTGGTCCATTGAAATCACGCCGGACACAACGGAAGCTGTCTATACCGCCCTTGAGGCTGGCGAACAGGTATTGCTCAGACACTTGCTCTGCGACCCGCATGACCGCGAACACATGCTGCCCGTCATACCGCTGATGCATGTGCATGGCGACAATGAAAATACGTTGCTACCTTCGCTGGACACCCCATTGGCGCTTGGCGATCGCGTTCTTTTCTGCGCTCGGGAGGGCTGTCATCGACGCATGGAATGGAATCAGAGAAACCGCAACCAGCTCGAATACATTCTGACCGGCATTGATCATCCGGCCGGCAGCGTCTGGCGTTGGTGGGCGCAGCGCCGCAGCTGAATCATCCGTGCCTGAGGCAAGGAACCCCTTGAAACAAAAAAGGCCCCTTTCGGGGCCTTTTTTAAAGCATTGATGATTACTTCGGCGCCAACTGTTTCATGTTGCCGGTGGTGAAATACTTCTCGTCGAACGGCACCTCATGCGATTCCTCGTGCTCGTTGTTCATGGCCTGCAGCAGATAACGGGTTGCCTGCAGGTCGTAAATGGCTTCGAGGATCGGCGCGGTGGCAACAATGCCCGACTTGGGATCAGCAGCCTGAATAGTGTGGGCTTCCTGTACACGCCACAGCTCACCACGCTTGTCATAGACATCGACCACGGCCATCTGCCACGCGTCCTCGGAGATGTAATAGACGCGGCGGCCGTAGATATGCGAAGTGCCTTCCTTCAGATTGGAATCCACCACCCACACGCGATGCAATTCGTAACGCGCAGGGTCCTGGTTCATGTGACCAGGATTCACCAGATCCTCGTACTTGTACTTGTCCTGGTGAATGTCATAGGAGTTGTTGGGAATATAGATTTCCTTCTTGCCCACCAGCTTCCAGGTATAACGCTCCAGTGAGCCGTTGAACATGTCGGTCTGGTCATTGGTACGCAGACCGTCAGCGCCGGTGCCGGGGTTGTCATGGCCCACATTCGGGGCGCGACGTACACGACGCTGGCCCGGATTGTAGAGCCAGGCACGGCGTTCTTCGCTTACCTGGTCGAGCGTTTCATGCACCAGCAGCACCTCACCACGCAGGCGGGAAGGCGCATGACGAATCTGCATGAAGCTCAGCAGCAGGTTGTTCACGGTATCCGGGGTGCGTTCCTTCATGTTGTACCAGAACTGCACATCTTCCTGCAGCGTGGCCAGGTTGAAGTTGCCGCTGGTCGTCACAGCCGCCTGGTTGTTCCAGCGCCGCACGCTCTGGCCACGGAAACGGGCCTTGTGATTCCAGATGGGCTCGAAACCGTCTTTCGGAATCGGGAACGGAATACCCACAGCTGCGCCTTCGAAACCGTTGCCCTCATTGGTCACCACGGCATTCAGCGCGTTCTTGTAGTTCCACTCGTAAACCCAGTCATTGTTGGCGAAAGTGCGCTTGGTCTCGTAGACCGGCATCTTGTAGGTGTCCGGGAATTTCGCGAACAACGCCAGCTGGCCCGGAGTCAGTTTGTCCTTGTATTGATCCAGGTTCTGCGTAGTGATGACAAACTTGGGCTTGTCATTCGGAAAGATATTCGGATAACGCGCTTCCGGCGCACCGGGGTAACCCGGTGGCGGGGTGGTGATACCGCCTTCCCAGGCCGTGATCGTGCCATCCGCATTCGCGCCAGGCTCAGCACCCGACGGCGTCAGCGTACCGTTCTTGAGCTTCTCGGCTTCTTCGGGAGAAACCTTGGCCCAGGCTTGCTGTGCGCCCAGCGCCAGAAAAATCACCGCAGCATATGCGGACCAGTCGGCTGCCTTGCGCAGCGTCGGCAAACCCAGTCTTTCCATCATTCGCACCGTGTGTTGTGTCACTTTCTTGGCCTCCTGCCAGTCAGCAACGATTGTCTTTGTCCTTTCCGCGTAACTGTAACGAAGTTTTCAGTTACACAAAACTATCGCGTCATTATTTCTTGGACGTTACCGAACCCCGTAGGTTCGCGCAAAGCCCCACCTTCCACTATAGGCCAGACGGGTTCGGGAGGAAACTCAGCCAAACTTTCGCCGCATTCACTGTTTTCCAGGCAAATCCTCATTCGAACATCTTTACATAATCTTGATTTCAAATAATGCTATGTCATGGACGCAAGCAGTCTTAAGCAGCCGGTATTTACCAACAAGAAATACAGCAGTCTGGCGAGCAGGCTCGCCGAGGCGCGGCGTCGTCTTTTCGTTGGCCGCCAAAGCGAAAAAAACCTCTTCAGAAACCTGCTGGATCCGGACGGCGACCTGCGCGTGCTGTATATCGACGGCGCCGGCGGACTTGGCAAAAGCACCCTGCTGCGGGAATACGCCAGCCTTGCCGGAGAATCGGGATATCCGGTCATCCAGCTGGACGCCCGCAGCATTGCCGCCATGCCCGACGCCCTGGCGCAGGCCATTGATCAGGCGCGTAACACGTCGAAAATCGGTGAGGACGCTGCGCACGTCATTCTGCTGGATACCTTTGAATTGCTCACCCCGCTGGAAGTCTGGCTGAGAGAGCAATGGCTGCCGCAGCAATCAGACGAAATGCGCATGGTCATCGCCGGACGCACGCCACCGTCTACCGCCTGGCGCACCGACCCGGCCTGGGCGACAGGCCTGCAATGTCACAAGCTCGACTACCTGAATGAAGAACAGACCCGCGATTACCTGACCCGGCGAAACCTTCCCACCACCATGGTTGAGCAAGGCACGGATTTCGCCCGCGGCCATCCGCTGGCCCTGGCCCTGTTCGCCGAAACCGTCAGCAGGGGACCTGACAATCCGCTCGCTGCCAACACAGCCAGCAATGCCCTGCTACCGGAACTGACCGCCAGCCTGCTGGATCACATCGAGGACGAGGCGCAACGCAACGCGCTTTATGCCTGCGCCATCGTAAGAAGCATGTCGGAGCCGCTGCTCAGCGGCATGCTTCCACAGAATAATTGCCGGCCGCTGTTCACCTGGCTGCATAACCTGTCCTTTATCGAAACCGGCCCCAACGGCCTGTTCCCGCATGACCTGATCCGCGAAGCGCTGGTGGCCGACATCAAGCAGCGCAATCCGGACCTGTACCATCAGCTCGGCGAACGGGCCTATACCTGGCTGATCGAACGCATGGAAAGCGGCAAGGGCGATGCCATGGGCTACGGCCTGGATACCCTGTTTCTGCTCAGGGACATGGATGTGCCCTGGCATATCCCCACACCCAGCAACGAAGAGCTTGCCTATGTGGACAGAGCAAGAAAGCGGGACATGCTACAGATTGAGGCCATGCTCGCCCGGCACGAAGGCGCATCGGAAGTCCCGATATTGCAGGCATTTGTATCCGCCCAGCCCGAAGCCCTGCGCGTGATCCGGGACAATAATCAGCAAGTGCTCGGCTTCTACCTGTTACTCGCCCTGCACAAACTGCCATCGGAAGTCATCAAGATCGACCCGGTCAGTACGGCATTCATGGCGCACTGCCGAACGATATCGGATAATCCCGGCCGTATTTCCCTCCTGCGTTTCTGGATGCACAGGGACCAACATATGGCCCTGTCAAATATCCTGACCCTGGTCTTTGTGCCCCTGTTGCTGGACATGGCGCCACCGGGACAGGCATTCAGCGGCATCCATCAGCTGGACGACCCGGTCTGGAAATATGTGGGTGAAATGTTCGGCAACCAGCGGCTGGCCGGCTCCGAAAGAACCCTGCCGGCGGGGCCCACGGCTATTGCCTTCCAGGACTATACACAGCGACGCGCACTGGACTGGCTACGCAGCATCTACCGCCGCGTGCAAAGCCTGCTGACCGGCAGGGTATATGTGGAGCCCGAGCCTGAAGCCGCGCCGACACTCGACAAGGCACGCTTCGAGCAGGGCGTGCGCGACGCCCTCAAGCAATACCACCGGCCCCACCGTCTTGACGGCAATCCACTGCTGGGCAGCCAGGTTGTCATCAGGCGAGCAGGCAACACCGACCGTGCAGCCTGCCTGACCGCGTTGCGTGCCCTGATTCAGGAGATCCAGGAAGAACTCTCCGCCAATCCCAGGACCGAGCCTATGGGTCGCGCGTTGCGGCGTGGCTACCTGGTGCCTGCGCCAAGCCAGCGCCTGGCCGCCGAAGCCGCGCACATGGCCTACGGCAGTTTCCGGCGCCATCTCGCCGAAGCCGTAAAACTGGTCCAGACCCGCTTGTGGCTGGCAGAGAAAGAAGCACAAAAATCAGTTAGTTAGATCTTCCCGATGAGCATTTTGAGCACAATCTGTAGCACAAACTGAGCAAACTCCGGCCCTAGGCTGATCGCATTCCAACTCACAGGAGGCGATCATGCACATTGGAATACGCGCTTCATCGGAAGCAAGAACAACTTCACGCTTTAGCACCGCCAGGACTGCCGGACGCCATTTGTTGGCGGTGGGCCTGCTCCTGGCATCCATGCAGAGTCAGGCTGCCTTCATCCACGTCGATACGCTGGATGACAAGATCAACAAGGACAAAGCCTGCAGCCTGCGCGAGGCAATCACCAACGCCAATAACAATGACCAGTCCGGCTCGAAAGCCTGCGTGGCGGGAGAGCCGGGTATCGACTACATCATGGTAGACCCCGAACTGGGCGGCGGTACGATTGCATTAACCAGCACGCTACCGATTATCACGGAAGCGCTGCAGATTTATGGCCCTGTACCGAATCATGCGGGAGGATTGACGCTGGATGGCATGGGGTCTTTCCGCATCCTGCAGGCGGAAGGCAGCGTACCCCAGGACTTCACTGTCACCCTGGTCGACCTGAGCTTTGTGCAAGGCCGGACAAACGCTATCGGGGAAGGCGGGGCCGGCATCTGGGCATTTAACACCAACCTGGATGTCTACAACGCGAATGTGCGGGACAACATGACGTTAGGTACTGAAAGCGGCGGGGCTGGCATATCGGTTCGTGAAGGCAACGCCAGCCTGTCACGCACCACCGTAGCCAACAACACCACAACACAGGAAGATTCCCCGGGCGGGGGTGTCTTCGTAAGAAACGGTAATGCCAATATTACGGGCAGCACCATCTCCGGCAACCTGACCATGGGCGATCTTTCCGGCGGGGGCGGGGTTGCCGTAAGCATCGGCAATATCGCGGTGAGTAACAGCACCTTTTCCGGCAATACAACACTGGGTATAAACAGTCACGGCGGCGGTATCCGGAGCATCAATAGTAACATCAGCCTGCTGCACACCACCTTGTTCCATAACTCATCCGAGGGAACAGGTCTTGACGGTGCGAACGTTCACTTCTTTACCCCCGCAGATACGTTTTCACTGCGTAACAGCCTGATAGTGCACCCGAACCCTGCTGACAGCAGCTGCTCGAAACAGGCAGATGTTGCGATAAGCAGTCTGGCGACTGATACCAGCTGTACCGGCATTGCTACGCCAGAAGGGAATATCGCCCTGGGCGAACTCAAGCTGAATGGCGGGCCTACGGCAACGCACGAACCCGGACCTTTCAGTGACGCACTGGAAACAGCTGATCAGAATTTCTGCAGCCCGGTGGATCAGCGGGGTTCTCCACGGCCCTTTCCCGCTGGCAAGCTGTGTGACATCGGCTCACATGAAGTGAATGCGGGTTTTGACTATGGCGATCTGCCGACGGCCCAGCAGTCCGGATTCAACTTCGACTATCCCACGACCTTGGCCGAAAACGGGGCCAGCCACGCTTTGATCGCGGACGCACCTATCCTGGGCGTGCTCATCGATGTCGAGGGCGATGGGCAACCCACGGCGAACGCCAAAGGTGACGACGATGACAACCTGTCCGACGAGGACGGCGTCTTCTTCGCCAGCGACCTGATCCCGGGTCAGGACGCAACCGTCGATGTCACCGTCAGTAACGGCCCGGCCAAACTGCATGCCTGGTTGGACTTCAATGCCGATGGCGACTTCGATGATGTCGACGAACAGGTCTTCGTGGGTCAGCCAGTGGTGAACGGCAACAACCCCGGCCTGACCTTTGCCATACCGGATACTGCCAAGACGGGTGGCACATTCGCCCGCTTTCGTCTGTCCACCACAGGGGAGCTGACCCCGCGTGGCATAGCCGAAGATGGTGAAGTCGAGGACTACGCCGTCACGATCAAGGAAATGGTCAAGCCCAAAGAGCCACCCAAACAGCAATCCAAGAAGAAAAAGAAAAGCAGCAGCGGCTGTTCTCTGATGGCCGGTTCTTCACCAGACCCACTGCTGCCGCTGTTCGCGCTGCTGGCGGCACTCTACCTGGCGAGGAAGTCCAGCCGCCGCGTCTGACCGTGCTGCATGACAAAGAACCGTTCCGGCGCTATGCCGGCGGCGTCCCGCGCCGCCGCCATACGCCGGGGCGGTTCGTCCATGGGCTCGTCGGTCAGCTTGAAGGTGCCCCAGTGCATACCCACCGCATAGCGAGCATTAATGTCCTGGAATATCTGCACGGCCTGCTCGGGATCGACATGCGCCATGGACATGAACCAACGCGGGTCATAGGCGCCGATGGCCAGCGCCGCCAGATCGAACGACCCGAAACGCTCGCCGATATCGGCGAAATCCTTTGAATAGCCGGAATCGCCCATGAAGAAGAAACGGAAATCCGGCGCCTCCATCACCCAGCCGGCCCATAGTGTCTCATTACGGTCGAACGGGGTGCGGGCGGAGAAATGCTGCACCGGCACAGCGTGGAAGGTCATGCCCTGAGTCTGCACGCTCTCCCACCAGTCCAGTTCCGTCACCGTCTCGATGCCCAGATCGGCAAACCAGTCTTTCAGTCCGAGCGGCACCAGGAACAGTGGCGGCCCGCCCTCCTGCGCAGCCAGCCGCCGCACCGTTTCCACGTCCAGCGAGTCGTAGTGGTTGTGGGAAATGATCACCACTTCAATATGCGGCAGTTCGTCGAAATCCAGGCCCGGCGCCACCCAGCGCTTGGGTTCACCGAAAGGCAGCGGCGAGGCGCGTTCGCTGAGGTGCGGATCAGTGAGGATGTTCACACCCCGGTATTGCAGCAGAAAGGCGGCGTGGCCGATCCATGTCAGGGTTGCATCCTGACGATTGGCTTTCAGGTAGGCCGGGTCATTCTCCGCCAGCGTGAATTCAATGTTCTGTGAACGATCCCAGTCGCGCTGCCACATCCATTTCAGCAAATCCAGCGTATGCTGACGGCGCGGGCCAATGTAGTTGTTGAGGAAGCCCTGTTTTGTGTGATGCGGCTTGTCAGGATTGTAGTACGGCATGCGCTGCATACTGGCACAGCCCACCCAGACTGCGATGGCCAATAACGGCAGAAGCCAGAACAGTTTTTTCATGTCAGGCGGCCTTGATCCGGCCTTCTTCCCGTAGTTTTTCCAGGTGGCTTTCGATATTGCACATCGCCAGCGGCAGCAGGCGCTCGTCGATGCCCTTGTAGACCACGGACAGTATTTGCTCGTTCGTCTTGCCGTCGTTGTGCATATCCATGATCTGCCCTTCGCGCATCTGCCGGTGCATCAGCGTATTACGGATACGGAATGTAGTGCCCATGCCCATGCCGTGCGAGGGATAGATGACCTTGGGGTCCCAGTCGATGACTTTCTGCAGGCTGCCCATGTACTTGCGCATATTGCCCTCGGGCGCGGCGATCACTACCGTGCCGATACCCTGGATCAGGTCGCTGACAATGCACCAGGCATGGTCGGTCGGCATAAGAGCCAGCTGGCCTTCGTCGTGCCCCGGTACGGCCAGAATCATGACATCGCGACCCAGCCATTGGGTCAGCACTTCGCCGTCGCTACGAATGACGGTCTCGATACCCTCGAAAAACTTGCCGCCGGTACGCTTGTGAATGCGTTCGTAGCTGTCCTGACTGAGATGCATGGGCACCTCATACCGGCGGGCAATCACGTCGGCGAACTGCCGGTGGTCCGGGTGATGGTGGGTCAGGAAGACCGCATCGAAGCCGACCGGCTCTACGCTGCGACAGAGTTTTTCCAGGTTTTCCTCGTCCTGCGGAGAAGGGTCAACCAGAAAACGCTGTGCGTCCTCGTCACCGATCAGAAAGCAGTTGGTGCGCGTGGCCGGCGGTATGGTATGCGAAGGCACGGGGATGGCGCGTACGCCACGCAAAGCCTCGATGCAGGGCAAATACTTGTCGGCATCAAATTCGAATTTGAGCGCGGAAAGATCACGCAGGCCGGGATCAGCCGCCAGCGACTTGATTACCACGATAGTCGGCGGCACACCGAGCAACTGGCCATCTTCGTAGCGTGCGTCCAGTTCCTTCCAGGGCGCCCATTCGCCATGCGCGGTTTCGCGCGGATCGACTTCGAAATCTACCGGCTCGCTCAATTCAATACGATAGAAGCGCGTATTGAAGCGGAAGGGCTCGAACTTCGGTGTAATGGCGACGCCCAGCTTGCAGATATCTTTCACCTGCCCGTTGCGGATGGCCGCAGGCAGATCGAAGTTGATTTCCTCCTCGATCTCGCGGCACAGGGCGTGCATCAGCTTTGGCTCATGCTCACTCAGCCAGCGCTCTTCCAGCGGCGTATCCGGGTCAGTCCTGTCGACCTTGCCGCCGGGGAAAGCCCAGTAGCCGGGAAACGCCGGCATCTCGGGTCGTCGCACGGTGATGTAGCCCAGTTCACCGCAGGTAAACACTACGGTCACGGCATCATATACAGGTCTGGTCATAGGGTTATTCGGAACTGCGCAGACCCAGGAGATCAATGCGCATGAGACGGATGTAAAGATTTCTCGGTAAATGGTAGAGCACCCCGGCCAGCAGGGCCATCGGCCAGGGAAAAACAACGCGAGTGCGGCGTTTCACAATCGCGCTATAGATGCGCTCCACGGCCTGCTCGCTGCTGATGAGAAACGGCATCTTGTGCGGGTTTTCAGCCGTCAACGGTGTAGCCACGAAACCCGGCGCCACCACCGTCACATCAATCCCCGAATCCTTGAGGTCCGCCGCCAGCGATTCGCAGAAATGCATAACCGCGGCTTTCGACGCCCCGTAAAAAGCCATGCCCGGCATGCCGGTAATCCCGGAAATTGACCCCAGCGCCACCAGCTGGCCACTGCCCTGCCGGCGCATGATTTCCATGGCCGGCTCAAAGCTGTTGATGGTGCCCATCAGGTTCACATTCATGACCAGGCGGCCGCGCTCGAAATCCGGAAACGCCGCCTTGGGCATGGAAATGCCGGCATTGGCCACCAGCACATCCAGACCACCCACGCGCTTTGCAAATCCTTCAATCGCCGTGCGCGTGGCCGCCGCATCAGTAACATCGGCCTGCGTATAGTCCAGGCCTTCGGGCAACCGGTCCACCACCGCTGCCTTGTCCTCCACCGAGCAAGTGCCCACCGCTGCGCCGGCGTCCAGATAACGCTGCGCCAACAGCAGGCCCATGCCGGAGGTAGCACCGGTAATGAAGACACGCAATCCTTCGCTCATGTCGCCGCCTCCTGCTGCTTGCGTCCACGCCAGCGCCAGAACAGCGATAGATTCAGGCCCGTAATCAGGTGCCATACACCCCACCACGCGGCCACCAGCGCCATGCCGCCCAGGCCGCTGAAGAAATTGAAGATCAGAATCAGCCCGAAACCGCTGTTCTGGATACCCGTTTCAAAGCACACTGCCTTGCAATCGCGCGGCGCCAGACCAAACAGGCGCGCCAGCCAGAAACCCAGCAACAGGGCGGCGCCATTGACGATCAGTACAATCCAGAAGGCCAGGCCGGTATGGGCCAGGAAGTTTTCCCAGTTGGCGGCCAGGGCCGCAAGAATAAAGCCCACAAACACGAACACAGACAATATCCGCATCGGCTTCAGCAAGCGGCCAGCCAGCCGCGGCAGATTATGCGCAGTCAGCATCCCAAACAGCGTCGGAATAATAAGTATGGTGAGCACCGTCATGAATATCTGGCCCGGCGCTATTTCGATTTCCCGCAGCAGATCAGCGGTCAATGGGTTAATGCGGCCCCAGAACATGAAATTGAAAGGTGTCATCACAATCGAGCACATGGTCGATATCGCTGACATGCTGACGGACAGGGCAGCGTTACCCCCGCCGAGGGCAGTGAAAAAGTTGGAGACATTGCCGCCCGGACAGGCAGCCACCAGGATAATGCCCAGCGCCAGCGAAGGATGCGGTTGCAGCAAAAGCAGGATCAGGGTGGCGAAGGCCGGCATGACAAAAAACTGCGAGGCCAGGCCGATCAGCGGCGCTCTGGGCATTCTCACCACCCGCTTGAAGTCGTCCACCCGCAGATCCAGCGCCACACCGAACATTACCAGCGCCAGGATAATATTCAGAAACTGCAGGGCAGCCGGATTGAAATTCAGCTGAATCTGGTCAATGGCATTCATGATTATTGCGGCCCGCCCGGAGGTACCGCAGGCCTCCCGCCTGTATCCTTCAAGCGTTGAATTTAAACACGCGGCAACCCTCTGTACAATGCAGAAAGAACAAAATAACAGGAAAAATAATGGCTTAGACGACCCAACCAAAGGCAGCGAGACAGGTATGGAGACAACCCCGGAACCGACGACACATACGGTACTCATCACAGGCGCCGCGGGCTTCATTGGCCGCCGCCTGCTGCGATTGCTGCACGATGAGCATCCACAGCTGCAAGTAATTGCCACTGCCCGCCGCAAGCCGGAACTCGACTTACTCGACCAGCCCGGCAGCAACGTCCGCTTTATGAGTCTGGATGTACGTTCGGTGGAAGCAATCGATCTGCTCAGGCAACAGAAGGTGGATACGGTTGTGCACCTGGCCTCGGTCGTTACGCCTGGTCCCGGCATGGATCGCCACACCATGCACGATATCGATGTCGGCGGTACACGTAACATGCTGGAAGCCAGCGTAGCCGCCGACGTGAAGAAGTTTATCGTCACCACCAGTGCCGCCAGTTACGGCTATCATGCCGACAACCCGGTGCCACTGACGGAAAATGACGCGCTGCGCGGCAATACTGAATTCGCCTACTCTGATCACAAACGCCAGGTCGAAGACCTGCTGGCTGACTTCCGCGACAAGCATCCCGAACTGTCGCAACTGGTCTTCCGCCCCGGCTTCATCCTCGGCCCGGACTGCGAGAATCAGATCACCGCTCTGTTCAACAAACCTGTCATTCTGGGCATACGGGGCAGCGAGACGCCTTTTACCATCATCTGGGACGAAGATGTTGCCCGCTGTATCGCCCGGGGTATCGTCACGGACAAGACCGGCATCTATAACCAGGCGGGCGACGGCGTCGTGACCTTTCCGGAAATGGCACAGATGCTTGGCAAGCCTTTCGTAGCCGTACCGGTGTCGGTCGTGAAATCGGCGTTGTGGCTGTTCAAGCGCCTGGGCGTTTCACAATACGGGCCGGAACAGGTGAATTTCCTTCGTTACCGCCCCGTTCTCTCCAATCGGGCGTTGAAAGAAGACTTCGGTTACACGCCCGGTCGCACGAGCCTGGAGTGTTTCCTGGAATACACCCGCGGGCGGGGGTTGCTTAAAAACGAGCCGGTGAATCCATAAATCACGCGCTATACTGCCAGTGCGTTCCCCAGGAAAATGACCAAGGGAGATGACCATGACCTTATGCCCCATTGCTTTAGCCGCAGGCTGCAAGAAGTGTCCGATGTTCTCATTTTGCCCCGCCAAGGGCGTCATAGGTGATTACAAGAAAGACAGCGATCAAAAGGATTCCCAAGGCAAGCAGAACCAATAGGGAGAATCTATGGCCCGGGTATTTGTTACCGGCGGCTCCGGCTTCGTCGGCAGGAACCTTATTCGCGCGCTGGTAGCGCGCGGCGATGAAGTCGTCGCCCTGGCCCGCTCACCTGCCTCCACCCTCACCGTAGAAGAACTGGGCGCCCTGTCCGCCAGTGGCGACCTGGAGGATGTGGATGCGCTGCGCGAGGGCATGCGTGGTTGTGAAGCTGTCTTCCATTCCGCCGCCCAGGTCACGGAATGGGGCGATCCCGATGACTTCTATCGTTTCAACGTCACCGGCACGAACAACGTCATTCAGGCCGCCCGTGCGGCCGGCGTCAAAACACTGGTACACATCAGTACCGAGGCTGTGCTGGCCAATGGCATGCCTCTGGTAAACGTCGACGAAACATACCCACGTCCGGACAATGCCCTGCCGCGTTATCCCCGCACCAAAGCCCAGGCCGAAGCCGCCATCATCGCCGCCAACGACGAAAATCTGAAAACTGTGGTGGTTCGTCCGCGCTTTATATGGGGCAAGGACGATACCTCCGTCCTCGGCCAGATTGTGGAGGCCGTCAAAACGGGCCGTTTCATGTGGATGGATGGCGGCCGTTACCTGTCTTCCACCTGCCATGTCGACAATGTCGTGGAAGGTGCGCTGCTGGCCGCGGACAAGGGGCGCGGCGGCGAAATCTACTTCCTTACCGACGGCGAACCCGTTGAGTTCAGGGACTGGATAACACGGTTGCTGGCTACCCAGAATGTGACGCCACCGGACAAAAGCATCCCACGCTGGCTGGCCTGGAACGCGGCGAAGGTTTGCGAGGGACTGTGGAACCTGTTCGGCATTCAGTCACCGCCACCGGTTACCCGTGTCACCGTCAACCTCATAGGCCAGGAAGTCACGGTCAACGACGCCAAGGCACGCCGTGAACTCGGCTATACCAGCCATGTGTCTCGGGAAACAGGTCTGGCTGGTATCAGGGATTATTCTGCCGGCCGCATTGCAGGTTAGCCGGCACCGCAATATCCATCATCTTCGGGTTCGGCAGGTTCAGGTTATTCATGATGTCGGCGTATTCCTCTGCCGATTTCACCTGCAGGCGCGGATTGAAACGACGTTCCTCGTCTATCGTGCTTACCGTCCAGCCCTTGTAATCGTGGGCCGGATACACCCAGGTGTCATCGGGCAGTTTCAATAGCTTGTTGAACAGGCTGTCATAGGCGGCATGCGGATCGCCGTTCTGGAAATCGGTGCGGCCGGTGCCACGGATCAGCAGTGCATCGCCGGTGAACACCCGGTCCTTCATGGCGAAGCTGAAGGATTCGTCGGTATGTCCCGGCGTGAACATGGCCCGCAGCTTGAGGCCATCGACATCAATTATCTCGTCTTCCTTAACGGTGCGATTCACACATTCGGCCTTGGTGCGCTCGCCCATGACGGTGGTGATGTCCAGTTCGTCACGCAACGCGCCCAGTGCCGTCACATGATCGGCATGGGTGTGGGTGTCGATCGCCATCACCAGTTGCAGACCCAGCTGCTCAATCAATGTGACGTACTGTTTTGTATTCTCCAGCACCGGATCGATCAACAGCGCCTCGCCGCCCGCACGTGCCGCCAGCAGATAGGTATAAGTACCGGATTCCAGATCGTAGAGTTGTCTGAAAATCATGACTCAATTCCTGCGACCTGTTGCATCAACATTGACACCCCAATAAGAAAGACGGCAGCGGCAAAAACTTTCTGTAGCTGCGGCCCGGCCAGACGGCCTGCGCCAAAACGGCCAAGCAGCATGCCAACTGCGCCGCCTGCGAGAAACAGACCAACGAGCTGCCAGTTCAGGCCACCCTGGGAAACCCCCATCAGTGCGCCTGCACCACCAACCAGGGCGATAACCAGCAGTGATGTACCTACCGCACCGTGGACCTTCATCTGTGTCACAAACATAAGAATCGGTACGATGAGAAAACCACCGCCTACTCCGAAAAGTCCTGACAGGACGCCTACCAGAACGCCGCATAGCGCGAGCATTCCTGCACAAGGTGCATTCAGCCGCAAACGCCCGGACTCACTCAGTCGGCAGACCGGATCGCTCGCCAGCCCTGCCCCCAGATTCGAGCGCACAACCCTTGTTTCCTCTGGCGAATGACTGGCACGGTGCCACATGCTTACTGAGACAAACACCGTGAGCACGGCAAAAGCGAGCAACAATGCCTGCCCGTCTATATGCTTGCCGACCATGACGCCTAACGGCGCGAACAGCATGCCGGTAGCAGCAAAAACCAGCCCCGCTTTCAGACTGACCACCTGTTGCCGCCAAGCTGTAACAGCGCCTAGTAATGCGGTTAGGGCAACCACCAGCAGCGATACACGGACGGCCTCATGCGGCGCCAGCCCAAGACCAAACACCAGCAGCGGCACGGCCAGAATGGAACCACCCGCGCCGGTCAGGCCCAGGGAAAGACCGGTTATCAAGCCAAAGAGCAAGATCAGCATTCAGACACCTAAGCGTATTTGGCCATCATTTGCGTAAAGTGCCCGATGGCGTTTTCGGCCTCATGGCTTTTTCCATCGCCACGTTGCATCAGGTCCTTCTCCATCGCACAGGCCATCATCTGATAAAAGGCCTTGTCCAATGCCTTGCGAGCGGCGGATAGTTGCTGTGCAATTTTTTCACAGTCGTCTTCGCGCTCCATCATCGCCTGCACACCACGCAACTGGCCTTCAATGCGCTTGAGCCTGCTGATCAGTGCGCTCTTGTCTTTAGTCCATTTCGCATCCATTCGGCTCTCCCAGCATTGAAAAATTACATGTCTGAATATACTATAGGGGGTATAGTATTAAATTTCAAGTCAGGAGGTCTGACTGATGAACCAGATATATATACAAGCACTGACGGGCGGCATCCTGATTGGTCTGTCGGCCGTCATGATGCTCTGGCTGCATGGCCGCATAGCCGGCATTAGCGGAATCGTCTATGGATTACTCGATCACCCCAAGGGCGACACAGCATGGCGCGCCACTTTCCTCATCGGATTGTTGGCCGGGGGCGTTGTTGTCTCACAGATCATTGCCGTATCTGTAGTACCTAGGGAGGGTTTTTCCAACACCCTTCTGCTCAGCGCCGGCCTGCTTGTTGGCATTGGCACACGCGTGGGCGGCGGCTGCACCAGCGGTCATGGCGTGTGTGGCATTGCCCGTTTGTCCAAACGTTCACTCCTTGCCACGATGGTTTTCATGCTCAGCGGTATCACAACGGTTTTTGTAGGCCGTCATCTTCTGGGAGTACTGTGATGGTTAATCTGGTATTGATTCTGCTCGCCGGCACTTTATTTGGCTCGGGCCTGGTGATTTCACACATGGTCGAGCCACAGAGGATTATTGGCTTCCTGGACATCACCGGCGAGTGGGACCCCACACTGGCTTTTGTCATGACCGGCGCTCTCGCCGTGACATTGCCGACGTTCCGCCTGATTCTGAGACAAACCAAACCTGCGTTGGCAAGCGAATTCAGACTCCCGACAAAGACGAAACCGGATCCCAGGCTCATCATAGGCGCTGCTATTTTTGGTGTAGGTTGGGGTCTGGCAGGTTATTGCCCTGGCCCCGCACTGACGGCGCTATCACTGGGTTGGCAGGAACCCGGCTGGATGGTTGTCGGCATGCTTGCTGGCGGATGGCTGGCCCGACGATTTACCTGACGCATAAAAAAGGCGGCCATGGGCCGCCTTTCTTGTGTTACCCGAACCTCAGGCCTCCTTGATCTTCCGGTAGACGAACAGCAACAACACACCACCGCCAACCGCAAACAACAGGTTAACGACCAGGCCACCGCCGATACCCAGGAAACTGGAGATCAGTCCACCCACGAATGCGCCGGCCACACCAATCAGTACCGTGATCCAGAAGCCACCGGGATCCTTGCCCGGCATGATCCACTTGGCCAATACGCCGACGATGAAGCCGACAATAATCCAGTAAATAATCGTCATGATGCCCATGATTACTTTTCCTCTTTTTGATTGGCGGTGATGCTCTTCATTTTCACCTCACCGTTGGCGAATTTCACGGAAATGGTGTGGTCGCTGCCAAACCAGGTTTCCGAAGACGCTGTCAGCGAGCCAATACTGCCACTGTTGACTTCGTCCGGCTTGCCGAGGATGGCATACACCTCGTCCTGGCTCATACCGGATTCGACTTTGTTGTAGTTGTCCTGGGTAGCTCTGGAACAGCCCGCCAGAAGCGCAAACGCCAATAGCGGCGCCAATAACCATACAGCCCTCATATTTTCTCCCTTCTTAAAAGACTACAGTTCAAGAATATCCACAATTTCGCGGGTTGCCTCAAGCAGGCGGATAACCTTGCCCTCCACGCGGATATCCACGATACCGTCGATGCGTGGCAGGCGGCCGTACAGCTCAGGCGGCAATCGATGATGATAGGCAAAGATATCATCCGGCATGCGCTTGCCGCGCGTCAGTTTTTTCTGCCAGCCGGGCGGCAGCGGTTTACCCTGGGCCACCTTCTTTTTCAATCCGGGCGGCAGATCCTTGCCCTGGGCATGGGGCGGCGGTCCCGATTCATAACCGTGCTTGCCGAAGTAGTCCCGGATCAGGTGGCGCTGATCATCGCTGAACGTGGCTTTGACCCAGTCCTCGCCGCCACGCCTGTCTGGCATGCGCGCGGTTTCCTCACCGCCGCTGAATATATTGCGGATACCGTCCCAGCCACGCTCGAAGATATTGCGGTCATCATCCGCCAGGGCCGCGGGACTTGCCCCCAGGCAAAGCAGCACTGGCAAAACGATTAAAAGCTTGTGTTTCATGCTCTCCCCTTCGACACTTTCATGTCATTTTAAGGCCCGTATATGAACCTTAGCTGAAGCTGGCGCGAATAACACGCCGCCCGCCGATGATGGCTTGCGTCCCTTTACCCGGGAGAGAATCCAGACAGGTTGCAGAAACAGGAAATGCTGTCCGCGGGAACCGCGGACAGCTAAAAACAAAGCTCCTGATTATTCAGCTTCGGCACCCTGCCTTTCAAGCCTGCGCTCACGGAATTTCTGACGGCGATCCTCTTTGAGCTGTTCAGCCTTGGCACGCTGCTCTTCATTAAGAATTTGCCAGACCTGCTTGCGGCCATCCGCCATCAAGACAGTCATCTGACGGCTGTTCTCGGCGACTTCCCCGGCCAGACGTTGCACTTCAGCGTCATAGCCGCCATCCAGCGGGTCGAGCTGATGCAGCGACTTGCGGGCCGTACGCATCTGTAGATGCACGTCCTTGAACTTTTCGTGCTGCCTCTCCATGACATCACGGATTTGTGTGCGCTGCTCGTCGCTGACTCCGACTTCGTCCATCATTTTCTCCATACGGGCCTGCATGCCACCGTGACCGCGCTTGCCATCGAAGCCCTTGCCATGACTTTGCGCACTGCCCATGTAAAAAATGGCTAACAGCACGGCGCCCAATACCAGCAACCAACTCGAATGCCGGAAAAAACCGCGTTGATGTTCATCAGGGGTCCATTTGCCTGTCCGTGTCATGTCCTACCTCCAGTGGTTCTTGATTGACGCATTCAAGATACGCCGCTCACTGCAAAGCAACGTCTGCCTGTGTAGAGATTTGTAAAGCACGGCCCTGCAAGTGTTTTTTGTCGTTAAAGTAGGGCCATGCATAACATCCTGATGGCAGATGACGACCGGGAATTCTGCGCCCTGATCCGCGAATACCTGAGCGGGCACGACTTTCACGTGCTTGCGGTGCACGATGGACAAGCGGCAATCGAAAGCGCCGACGACGAACATGCCGCAATCATTCTGGACGTCATGATGCCGATCAAGGACGGCTTCGATGCACTGCGTGAAATCCGCCAGCAGGGCGTACAGATTCCCATCCTCATGCTCACTGCACGTGGCGAGGATGTTGACCGCATTCTGGGCCTCGAAATGGGCGCGGATGACTATCTGCCAAAGCCCTGCAATCCCCGCGAACTGGCGGCCAGGCTTAAGGCCCTGTTACGCCGCGGCCTGCCGGTGACGACCGATACCGCAAAACTGCAGGCCGGGGATATCGAGCTGGACATCGCTCGTCGGGAAGCGCAGCTTCAGGGCAACCCGGTCGAACTGACCAGCGTGGAATTCGAAGTGCTGCGCACACTCGCCGAATCTGCGGGTAGCCCCGTCGACCGGGACAATCTGATGCGCGCCGCCCTGGGCCGGCGCTGGCTACCGACCGACCGCAGTCTGGACATGCATATCGTTGCCCTGCGACGGAAATTCGGCAACGAACGCATCAAGACGCTGCGCGGCAAGGGTTACCAGCTGATCAAATGAAAATCCTGCCAAACTCCCTTTATCTGAAGCTGCTGGGCTGGTTTACCGCCGCCAGCCTGCTGGCGATCATTGCCACGCTCGCCGTGGTAAGGCCGTTATGGGATGCCCTGGATCAAACCGTCGACCAGCTTCCCCGGTGGGGACAGCAGGCGGCTCTTGCCTATGAAAGCGGCGGTGAAGAAGCCCTGCACAGTTATCTGCGCAATCTGCGTCGTGAGCATCGTGTTACCGGATTGCTTTTCAACCGGGCGGGCAAGCCGCTCACCCGACTGCGCATGCCGCCCGATATGCGGCAAACCCTGCTTAAAGGCGAAGATTCCTCAAGCAGTGGCCCCCGCTTTCACCGGCTTGCGCATTTCGACATTCACACCGATAACGCCATCTACCAGTGGCGCGTGTTGCGCCCGCCGCCCGGCCCGGCTCAATGGCGCACGCTGGGAGGTGTCAGACTGGTCATCTTTCTGGCCTTCATGGCGCTGGCAGCCTTGCTGTTTACCACCTGGCTGGGCCGACCTATCAAACAATTGCGTATCGCCACGGACAACATGACGGCCGGCGACCTTGGCAGCCGCGTGGGTGCCTCGGTAGCGTCGCGTCATGACGAAATTGGAGAACTGGGTTCGGCCTTCAACCGCATGGCGGACCGCCTGCAGAGCCTGGTCGCCAACAAGGAGCGTTTGTTGCGCGACGTTTCGCATGAACTGCGCTCACCACTGGCACGCCTGGAAGTAGCGCTGGAACTCGCGAGAGAAAAGAGCAACGGCGCGGCTGGCAAGGAGCTGAACCGCATCGACCTGGAAACGCAGCGCCTGAAGGCGCTGATTGATCAGGTCATGACCCTGGCCAGGCTGGACGATCCAGAGGCCGCCTATCAGTTTCAGCTGCTGAATATCGGCGAATTACTGGAATCGGTCTGTGAGGATCTGGACATGCTGCCTGAAGCAGACATTCGCCTGGAGCCTTATCCGGATCTGCATGTGCTGGGTAACGACGGCCTGCTGCGCAGCGCCCTGGAAAACGTGATTCGCAATGCCATGAAATATACCGCTGGCGGTACTGAAGTCGGAGTTTGCCTGTACCCGGCCGGCGATACCGCGGTGATTGAAGTCAGGGATCATGGTCCCGGAGTGCCCGACGCTCAGTTGGAGGCGATCTTTCGCCCGTTTTACCGGACTTCGGAAGCGCGCACGCCCGAAACCGGCGAAGGCGCTGACAGCGGTGGATACGGAGTGGGCCTGGCCATCGTCAAGCGCGTCACACTAGCCCACAAAGGCAATGTGAAGGCTACCAACATGGATGGCGGCGGACTGCGGATAAGTCTGAGTCTACCGCTGGCGAACTAGACGATATCGCCGGATCCGTGCTGCTTGAAAACAGCTTCCGAACCCTCCATCAGAAACAGCACCATCACCATCATCTGCTCGGCGATTGCGCGTTTTTCCTCAAGGCTTTTGTCCAGCGCATTACCGCCCATGGCGAAAACCAGGCGGGTGATGGCCTTGGCGACGAGATCCGGCCGATGCAGCGGTGCATTGGCTTCGGTGGACAGCCGCACCAGATCTTCCTGCAGCTCGTTTTCAAACTCGGTCAGCACCATCTCCACAGCCTGCTTGTAGGCGTCGGAACCCACCGTGCCCTCGCACAGCAGCACATGCAGCAGTTGCTCTTCCGCACCCAACTGTTCCATGAAGGTATCAATCGAGCTGCGGATGATGCTCGGCGCCGTCGTAGCTCGCTGACGCGCCTCGCGAATGACATAACGCAGCTTTTCGCCGGCGCGCTCGATAAGGGCTACCGCCAGTTCGTCCATATCACGGAAGTGACGATAGAAACTGTTGGGGGCAATGCCGGCCGCGCGCGCAACTTCACGCAGGCTGATAGTAGACACGCTCCGGTTCGGGCCCAGCAGCTTGAGCGCCGCAGACATGATGTCCTCACGGTCAATATGCGGCTTGCGGTGCGGGGGATTCGATTCCTCCGCCAGATTGGCTTCCAGCGCTATTGTGGTCATTGGCCACTCCCGGGCTCGGGGGCTTGAAACATTATCGTCACGTCGCCCCTGTAACATGTGATTTTGACTTATTATACACATGTATAGACAAATGTATATATGTGTGTATAATCGCCATCAGTTATAGCATTTCCGCTCCCAGGGAGGTATCCCGTGGCTTACAGCAACTACGAAATTTCGCCCAAGAGTTACAAGTCTTTTACTGGCTTCATTTTCATGCATATTGCATGTTTCGCCGCCATCTGGACAGGCGTCACCACCGAAGCCGTGATTCTGGGTATCGCACTTTATGTCATTCGCGTGTTTGGCATTACCGGCGGTTTCCATCGCCTGTTTGCCCATCGCACCTACAAGACCAGCCGTGTGTTCCAGTTCATCATCGCCTTCATGGGCCAGATGTCCATGCAGCGCGGCGTCATCTGGTGGGCCGCCAAGCACCGTGAGCATCATCGTGATTCGGACACCCCGGTGGATGCGCATTCTCCGGTACAGCACGGCTTCTGGTTCTCCCACTGCGGCTGGGTGTTCAACGAAGAAGCGGCCAAGGCCGACTACGATCGCGTGCCTGATCTCACCGCCTATCCCGAACTGGTGTGGCTGGACAAGAACAAGTACGGCCCGGGCATCCTCACCGGCCTGATCTGCTGGCTGATCGCCGGCTGGCCCGGTCTGGTGGTCGGTTTCTTCTGGTCGACTGTGGCCGTGTACCACGCCACCTTCTGCATCAACTCGCTGGCGCATGTATTCGGCCGCGCCCGCTACCTGACCGGCGACGAGTCCAAGAACAGCTTCCTGCTGGGCATCATTGCCCTGGGCGAAGGCTGGCACAACAACCATCACTACTACATGGCTTCTGCCCGTAACGGCTTCATGTGGTGGGAAATCGACATCACCTACTACATTCTCAAGGTGCTGAGCTGGTTCGGCATTGTGTGGGACCTGAAGCAGCCGCCGGAACGCATCCTCAAGGGCGACCGCCAACTGCCGGCCCATCTGCTCGACCGCCTCGGCATGCTGGTAGCCCAGCGCTTCCCGGCCGATGAAATTATCGCCCGTGTGAAAACGCGCATGGGTGAAGCCCAGTTGCCGGAAGCCAAACTGCCGGAACTGGTCAAGGCCGAGTTGCCCAGCCTGGATGAAATCAATGCCCGCGCCAGCAAGTTCCTGGCCCGCACTGACGAACTCAAGGAAGTGGTGGCACGCGCCCATAACCATCTGGCCGAAACGGTCAGCGCCCGGCTGAATGGCCAGGAGCGTATCGCCGAAGCTGCCTGAGAATAAATCAGACTGGAGAATCCCGGCCCCCGCCGGTCACGGCGGGGGCTTTTTTGTGCCTCTCGCCTGCTGACGTCTGCTTTTAAATGCCTTAGTCTGGTGATCTATAAGAACCACTTCGCTGGGAAGGAGAGAAACATGCTGCCAGATCTGCTCTTGCCTGCAGGCGTACTGCTCTGGGCACTGACCCATCTGAGCATCTCGGTCACACCCGGCGTGAGGGAAAGCCTCATCACCGGCATGGGAGAAAACCTTTACAAAGGCCTGTTCTCCCTGGTTCTGGTCGGCGCGATAGTGCTGATGGTGATGGGCTGGAAGGACAGCAGCCCGGTTTTGCTCTATGCCCTGCCCGCCGGCGTCAAACTGGTCACCATGGCACTAATGTGGGTGGCGTTGATTCTGTTCATCTGCGCACGCGCACCCAATGACTTCAAACGCATCCTGCGCCACCCGCAGCTGACGGCCGTCATTGTGTGGGCATTCGCGCACCTGCTGTCCAATGGCGACAGCCGCTCGCTTTTCCTTTTTGGCGGTCTCGGACTGTGGGCCATTCTGGAAATCATCTTTATCAATCGCCGCGAAGGTGTCTGGCAAAAATCCGAACCGGTCGGCGTGGTGCGTAACCTGATCACAGTGGTGATCGGTACCGTATTGTTTCTTGTCGTTGCCTACGCTCATCCCTGGCTGGCTGGCATCGCCATCGTGCCGGCACACTGACCCCTGCCAGAAACAAAGGATTTCCATGCGTCTGACCGTCCTCACCACCTGCCTGTTACTCTGCATTAACAGCAGCCTGGCTACTGCACAGGATACGGAAACCGTCAGCACAACCCAGGTCAGAGAACATGTCTACATGTTGCAAGGTAACGGCGGCAACATCGGCATTTCGGTGGGCGACGACGGCATCTTCATGATCGACGATCAATACGCGCCCATGACGCCGCAGATCAGGGAGGCGATTGCAGCGATCAGTGATGAGCCGCTGCGCTTTATCCTCAATACCCACTGGCATCAGGATCACACTGGCGGCAACGAGAACTTCGGCAGTAGCGGCGCCATCATTGTGGCGCACGACAATGTCCGCAAGCGCATGAGCAGCGAACAGTTTATCGCCGCCTTCAACAAGAAGGTTCCGGCCTCTCCGGCAGGCGCTCTGCCGGTGGTCACCTTTTCGGATACGGTCACCTTCCACCTGAACGGCGATACGGTACATGCGTTTCATGTCAACAACGGCCATACCGACGGCGATACCGTCATCCGTTTCCGCCAGGCCAATGTCATCCATACCGGTGACATCTATTTCAACGGACTGTATCCCTTTATCGATGTTTCCAGCGGCGGCTCGGTAGACGGCGTCATCAAGGCGCTGGACCGCATTCTGCGCCTGGCAAATGACGACACCCGCATCATTCCCGGGCATGGCCCGCTCGGCGACAAGGCCGGGCTGAGCGAATACCGCGACATGCTCAAGCACATCCGGGATGGCGTACAGAAACTCATTACCCAAGGCAAGACCCTGGAACAGATTCAGGCTAACCGCCCGACCGCGGACTATGACGACGAATGGGGCAATGGCTTCATCTCCCCGGACGCCTTTGTGGCGATTGTGTACAGCAGCCTGACCGCCGATTAACCTATCTTCAACCAGTGTTTGCCCAGGTGACGGGCGTTGCGCTCCTGCGTGTGCTTCTCGATGGCCGGATAATTGGCCAGCAACACTTCCCTGGAGCGCGGCGGCTTGACCGCTTCACGCCGGGCCAGCAGGTCCCGCGCCTGTATCTCGAACTCATCAATCACCATGAATTGTCCGGTTGATAACTGCCGGCCCTCTTCCGACATATCCAGCGGCGGCGCCCCGTAGAGTTTGCCGCGAATGGTGGTGCCGTCGACTTCGTATTCAGCGAATCCGACGCCAATGAACTCGGCAGCCGACCAGGACTGCGGACCATCCTCGTCAAACAGCCGGATCGAACTGCCGCCGGTGCCCACCAGAATCTGCTGGTAACCCAGGGGGTTCGGCAGACCAAAGGCCATTTTTGCCGAACGCTGATAGACGTGATCATGTCCGACCAGCAGCAGATCAACGCCGTAACGAACCATGATGTTTTCTTCCAGGACCACCAAGGCAGGATTCGCAGGGCTGCGGTCCAGCTGATCCGTCCAGATGGTGAAGTGCTGGACCACGGCAATGAAATCGATTTCTCCGGCCGCTCTGCGAATGGCGGCGGTCGCCAGGTCCAGTTCAATGGTCAGCAACTCCTCCGGCAGCGTACCGTCATTGACCAGAGCACCGGCGGTGGTCACCAGAAAATGAATACGATTGTAATCAAAGGAGTAGAAGCTGCTGCCCGGATTCCCCCCGGTGACCCCGTCCAGTAATGCCGGCGGATGACTGAAACGGTTCTTGTAGGTATTGCCGCCGTCATCCTCTTCTTCGTGATTACCGGGGCTGGCCATCAGCGGCACCGTCGACAGTACCGGCTCCACCTCATCGAACCATTGATCCCATACCGGCTGATCGCCATTGGCATAGGACAGGTCACCTGCCAGCAATAACAGATCGTATTCATGCTTGAGCAGTTCGGCGGCGAGTTGGCGCGCCCGGGGATTCACACCATGGTCGCCGAAATGCACGAACTTCCAGCTATCGGCGGGCGTGGGCTTGAGCACCTGTACCGCCGACCAGCCCTGCTCAGAGCCCACCCGATAGCGCAGCGGCTTAGCCGGGTCGAAGTCCCGTGCCGTCGCGCGGTGGGTAAAGGCGTCTACACCCGGCGTCGCTTCCGAGCCGCCTTCCATGCGCATGGACATCGGCAGATTCTGAATCTGCGCCTCGGTCATGCCCCGCTCAATGTTGTCGTACTCGATGATCGAAGCCGGCGCCTCCAGGCCATCTGTAAACCAGGTGACGGTGCGGGTGGTGTAGATGTCCCCGGTAAAACTGACATGCAGGCCACGCGGCATATGGGTGGCGGCATCGGAACTGTCACCCCCCGACGTACCAGGCACATTCGGCGCATCGTCGTCGTTATCCGACGACTCACAACCCGGCAACAGCGTCAGCGACGCCAATGCGCCGCCACCGGCGACAGACTGCAGAAAAAGACGGCGATTCAGTTTGGGGTCGAAGTCGAGCGGACGCTTCGGCATCGTTGGATCTCCTGCATGGCAAGCGATCCAGATTAATCAGGCAAGGTTGCAGAACGACGACACTGAGCCGCGTCTGTGGGTATTGCCTCTATCCGCTTCTTTTGTATTCCGGCAGGTTTTACATATTCCGCCGGTACTGACCACCAACCTCAAACAACGCATGTGTGATCTGGCCGAGCGAAGCCACCCGCACGGCGTTCATGAGTTCGGCAAAGATATTGCCGCCCTCAATCGCAACCTGCTGCAGCTTGCGCAGCGCTTCGGGTGCCTCATCCGCATGCCGGGACTGGAAATCGCGCAGCCGCTTGATCTGGTCGTCCTTCTCTTCATCCGAGGAACGTGCCAGTTCCAGGGTGTTTTCTTCCGGCGCTTCCTCATGCGGATTGCGGAAGGTATTCACGCCCACGATGGGCAGATCCCCGGTGTGTTTGCGGTGCTCGTAGTACATGGATTCATCCTGAATCTTGCCGCGCTGGTAACCGGTTTCCATGGCGCCCAGCACACCACCGCGCTCGGAGATACGTTCGAACTCGGCCAGCACCGCTTCCTCGACCAGTTCGGTCAGCTCATCAATGATGAACGCGCCCTGGTTGGGATTCTCATTCTTGGCCAGCCCCCACTCCTTGTTGATGATGAGCTGAATAGCCAGCGCCCGGCGCACCGACTCCTCGGTCGGCGTGGTGATGGCTTCATCATAGGCATTGGTATGCAGGCTGTTACAGTTGTCGTAAAGCGCAATCAGGGCTTGCAGGGTGGTGCGGATATCATTGAAGGCAATTTCCTGCGCATGCAGCGAGCGACCCGAAGTCTGGATGTGGTATTTGTGCATCTGCGAACGGGCATTGGCGCCATAACGTTCGCGCATGGCCACTGCCCAGATGCGACGCGCCACCCGGCCCATGACGGTATATTCCGGGTCCATGCCATTGGAATAGAAGAACGACAGGCTGGGGGCAAAATCGTTGATGTCCATGCCCCGCGCCAGATAGCTCTCCACGTAGGTAAAGCCATTGGCAAGGGTGAAAGCCAGCTGTGAAATCGGGTTCGCTCCCGCCTCGGCGATGTGATAACCGGAAATGGACACCGAGTAGAAATTACGCACCTTGTTGTCGATAAAGTACTGCTGGATATCCGCCATGCACTTGAGTGAAAACTCGGTGCTGAAGATGCAGGTATTCTGACCCTGATCTTCCTTGAGAATATCGGCCTGCACGGTGCCACGGGCATTCTGCAGCGCCCAGGCACGAATCTCGGCACGCTCGGCCTCGTTCGGCTCGCGGCCTTTATCCTTCACGAATTTTTCGAGCTGCTGGTCGATCGCCGTGTTCAGGAACATGGCCAGAATGGTCGGCGCCGGTCCGTTAATGGTCATGGACACGGAGGTGGTCGGCGCACAGAGATCGAAACCGCTGTACAGCACTTCCATATCGTCGAGCGTGGCGATGGACACGCCCGAGTTACCTACCTTGCCGTAAATATCCGGGCGCTCGTCGGGGTCATGACCGTAGAGGGTCACCGAATCGAACGCCGTGGACAGGCGCTTGGCCTCGGAGTCCTCGGACAAGTAGTGGAAACGGCGATTGGTACGCGCCGGGCCGCCCTCACCCGCGAACATGCGCGCCGGGTCCTCACCTTCGCGCTTGAGCGGAAACACACCGGCGGTGTAGGGGAAGCGGCCAGGCAGGTTTTCCAGTTTCAGCCACTTGAGCGTATCGCCGTCATCGGAGTAATTGGGTAGCGCGACACGGGGGATTCTTGTGCCGGAGAGCGACTCGCGAAACAACGGCGAGCGGATTTCCCGGTCACGCACCTTGTACACGTATTCGTCCCGGCGATAGGCCTCTCGAGTCGCCGGCCAGTCTTCCAGCAGTCGCACAGATTCCTTGTCCAGCGCTGCTTCGCGTTCGGTAATCAGCTTGTCCAGGGCGGCGGCATTATCCGAGTCACCCAGCATGTCGCGCGCGGCGCGCAGTTGCTGACGCTCGCGCGCAAGCTGTGCCTGACGGCCGGCTTCGGCCTTGTATTCATGCAGGGTCTCGGAAATTTCGGCCAGATAGCGCGCCCTGGCAGGCGGCACAATGGCCTCACCCGTCTTGCTGGTGGTGCCGTCCACCCGCGGCAGACGGCCTTCCTGTACCTTGAGACCCTTGGCCGACAACTGACGTACCAGTTCCTGATACAGCGCCGTCACGCCCTCGTCGTTGAAATGACTGGCCATGGTGCCGAAGGCCGGCATCTTGTCCGGCATCTGGTCAAAGGCCTGGCGATTGCGCTGCATCTGCTTGCGCACGTCGCGCAGTGCGTCTTCCGCGCCACGGCGATCAAATTTGTTGATGGCGACGACGTCAGCAAAGTCCAGCATGTCGATTTTCTCGAGCTGGCTCTGGGCGCCGAATTCGGGCGTCATGACATACAGCGCCACATCCGCGTGTTCAGTAATGGCCGCATCACCCTGGCCAATACCCGCGGTTTCCACGATCACCAGATCGAAGCCACCTGCCTTGCAGGCATCAATCGCGCCCGGCAAAGCCTCGGATACTTCGGCGCCGGCCGCGCGTGAAGCCAGCGAACGCATGTACAGCTTGTCGCCGGACAAGGCGTTCATGCGAATGCGATCACCCAGTAGCGCGCCCCCCGTTTTACGGCGTGAAGGATCCACGGCCAGAATCGCGATATTGAGGCTGTCTTCCTGATCCAGTCGGAAACGACGAATCAGTTCATCCGTGAGAGAGGACTTGCCTGCACCGCCCGTGCCGGTGATTCCCAGCACCGGGACTTCAGCAGCAGCCTGCGCCTTGAGTTTCTCCAGGTCGAAATCACCCTGCTCCACCAGACTGATCACCCGGGAAAGCGCCCGACGGTCACCGCCGCGCAGCTTCATTAGCAATTCGTTGGCATCACCGCCCAGGGTCTGGCGGGTGCGCTCCAGCATGTCCTGGATCATGCCCGGCAGACCCAGTGCCTGACCGTCGTGCGGCGAGTAAATGCGGGTAACACCGTATGCCTGGAGCTCGCGAATTTCCTCGGGAATAATGACCCCGCCGCCACCGCCAAAGACGCGGATGTTGTCACCACCGCGCTCGCGCAGCAGATCAATCATGTACTTGAAATATTCGACATGACCGCCCTGGTAGGAGGAAATGGCAATACCATGAGCATCTTCCTGCAACGCCGTAGTCACTACTTCATCGACAGAGCGGTTATGCCCCAGATGAATAACCTCGGCGCCCATCTGCTGCAGCAGACGCCGCATGATGTTGATGGAGGCGTCATGGCCATCAAAAAGCGAAGCGGCCGTAACGAAACGCAACGGCTGTTCGTCCGTGTCAGGCACGGAAATCTGGCTTTCACTTGCTGCTCTTTGACTCATGGGTACTGATCCAAAATAATGACCAAGCCGTCAATTTTAACGCTTATAGTGCGGCAGACCACCGGTAATTGAAATTGCCGTAATTTCGATTTCTTCATCGTCGCGGAATCTGCCACGGACTCATAGAATGCGACACTCAATATTGCGGAGAACAACATGAGCATCTGGTTCCGGACGCCCGACCTGGACACACTCAACGACAGCAACAAGGACACCATAAACGAACGCCTCGGCATTCGATTCACCAAAGTGGACGAGGGCAGTATTTCGGCCACCATGCCAGTGGATGCGCGCACACATCAGCCCTTCGGCATTCTGCATGGCGGCGCCTCGGTGGTGCTGGCAGAGACACTGGGCAGCGTGAGCGCGAATTTCTGCCTCAACCCCGAGACACATTACGCAGTGGGTCTCGACATCAATGCCAACCACCTGCGTTCGGTAAGCAATGGCCTGGTCACGGGAACCGCACGCCCCGTTCACCTGGGGCGCTCGACCCATGTGTGGAGCATAGAACTGCAGGATGAACAGGGCCGCCCCACCTGCATCAGCCGCCTGACCATGGCGCTGCTGGAACGTCCACAGCAATGGAACCCGACATGACGCTTCCGCCGACTCAGGATCTCGGACACGGCATCACCCTGATCGACAGCGGCATGCACCGACCCGGGCTGGCCGCTTGCTACATGATGGTCTCGGGCGAGGAAGCCGCCTTCATCGAAACCGGCACTACACACAGCGTGCCGGGCATGCTCAAGGCACTTGCCGCCGCCGGTCTCACAACGGAGCAGGTGCGCTACGTAATCCCGACCCATGTACATCTTGACCATGCGGGCGGTGTGGGCCTGTTGATGCGGGAATGCCCCAACGCCGAACTGGCCATCCACCCGCGCGGTGCGGCGCATATGATCGACCCGGCCAAACTCTATGCAGGCGCTACCGCCGTCTACGGCGAGGCCACCATGCAACGGGTCTACGGCGAAATACCTCCGGTAGACAAGGACCGGGTCGTGGTCCGGGAGGATGGGTCGAGTCTGTCCTTCGGCGATGGCCGCAACCTGATGTTTCTGGATACACCCGGCCATGCCAGACACCATTTCTGCGTTTATGATGAAACCAGTAACGGCTTTTTTACCGGCGATACCTTTGGCCTCTCCTATCGTGAATTTGATACCGACAACGGCCCCTTCATCATGGCCACCACCACGCCGGTACAGTTCGATCCTGAAGCCTGGATGAACTCGCTGGACCGCATGCTTGGCTATGAACCGGCGGTGATGTATCTCACGCATTACGGCAAGGTCGAGGACGTGCCGGCACTGGCGGCGCGCCTGAAAAAGGATATCCAGTACCATGTGAGCGTCGCGCGTGAATGTCATGCAAACGACGCGCGTCATGCATGCATCAGGGAACGGCTGATGGCGCATTACCTGGAGTTGTTGAGTCTGCATGGTTGCCGCTTGCCGCAGGAACAGATACGCAAATTGCTGGAGATGGACATCGAACTGAATACCCAGGGCCTTGAAGTCTGGCTCGACCGCCAGCAGCCGACTATCACAGGTTGAACATGCCCCTGCCCGAGATACCTTTCCTGGTCATCGGCCTGCTGACGGTTGGCAGTGGGCTGATATTCCTCTGGACTGATCGCAGCAACCGCGCCAGCCGGGCGCTGGCCTGGTGCCTGCTGGCGATTGGCTGCAATCTGCTCACTGATCGCAGCGATGACGGGGCCATGCCCTGGCAGGCCGTGGTTTTCACGCTGACGCTGGAATTTCTGGCCATTTATTTCGGTATCGAATGGGGGCGGTTGATCGGACAAACCGCCTCAACGGGACCGCGGCGCGCCGCCAATATCCTGTTCCGGTTTTCCCAGTTGCTGGCCATCATCTACTGGCTGATGTCGCTAGGTTATCTGGCCATTTTCCCGGAAGACGCCACCACCGACGCGGAAGGCTTTATCCGCGCCCGGGCCGGCGAAGCGGCCGTGTTCATTCCCATTCTGGGCACCAGCATGCTGCTGTCCGCCATTGCCATTGGCATCCTGCTGATCGCCCGCATTGACCGGGCGGAAGTCCCGCGCCTGCGCGCCCTGTTCTTCGCCGCCCCCTTTCTGACCGCCGCCCTGGTCATCAATACCGAATGGGTACCGGTCACCATAGCCATGGGCCTGCTGATCTTTCTGTCCGGCTCGGTGCGCTATCTCATCCTGCAAAGCCGTCGCGGCCAGTTCATGCGCCAGTTCCTGTCACCGGAAGTGGCCCGCATCGTGCAGCAGGAGGGTCTGGACCGCGCCCTGCAACGCGAACGACGGGTGCTGAGCGCGGTAGCCTGTGACCTGCGCGGTTTTACCGCCTTTGCCCGTGAACGCGATTCGGGTGAAGTCATCGATATTCTGGAACGCTACTACGACGTAGTCGGAGAAGTGGCGGCCGCGCATGGCGGCACCATCAAGGATCATGCAGGCGACGGCGTGCTGATTCTGGTCGGCGCTCCGGTTGCCATCGAGGATCATGCGCGGCGCGCGGCGTTGCTTGGCCTGGAGCTCATGGACCGCACCCAGAAGCTGCTTGCGGAGCTTGCCCCGGAACTCGGCATGGGCATTGGCATCGCCACCGGCACCATGACGGTAGGCGCCATCAAGGGAGCCGGACGCCTGGAATACGTGGCGGTCGGTAATGCGGTCAATCTGGCCGCCCGCCTCTGTGACCGGGCCGAGAACGGTGAAGTACTGGCCGACCTGCGCACCTCCCAGCAACTGCAAGCCGAAGACGGCATCAGGACAGAAGAACGCCGCCCGGAACCGCTGAAAGGTTTCCCGCAGCCCATCCCCATCCAGGCCCTTTTTGCAGAGCATGCGCCCAGCTATTCAAAACCCCGGCGCAAACGCCGCTGGCGCGGCCTTGCTGCTAGGCGCAAGGCGCGCCGCGAAGCCAGACGCAATCGCCGCGAGGAACTCGGCAAGGAATAAAGGCTGCGGCCTTCTTCAGTCACCTAAAGCAGCTTGAGTCCCACCAGCACCAGCAGTGACAGCTCGACCAGGTAGGTCAGACCCGCGCCGATCATTTGCGGCATGCTGGCCGGCCGGGTGAGATAGCCGAAGCTGTACGCAACGCGTGTCAGCAGATAAACCGTACCAATGCCGCAAAGAATATTGGCATCGCCGCCATTGAGCTCGTAAAACAGCATCAGCAGGATCACCGGGATACCGTGTTCGAAGTTGTTGCCATGCGTGCGGATGGCCCGGCGCAGAGCTTCACGCTGTTGCGGCGAAGGATCGCGCGGCGTCTTGCCACGCACCCGGGTCGTGTTCATGGCAAGCAGCGTTATCAGGGCCAGTATCAGGGTGCCAAAGGCAATGGTGATCGGAAACATGGATATCTCCCGGTTTATGGATGTTTCTTATTTCGCCCCGGCTCCAGCCAGCGCTTTGTCGATAATTTCACGCAGATCCGAAGGTGTTTTATAGCTGCCGCCCGGCTTTCCCTCCATGGCATGCACCAGTTCCACGATTCGTGAGTTCACCGGCGTCGGCACACCCTGCTCGCGGCCAATACGCACAATCTCGCCGTTGAGCTGATCAATTTCAGTCAGATTGCCACGATCAATATCGGCCACCATGGACGGGTAGGATTCTTCGGTCCAGCCAGCCCGCAGACGGCCCCACCACCAGGCCAGCCAGCCTACGTGCAACAGCCGCCGTGCCAGCGGAAACGGCAGAAAGGTCGGCAGGCGGAAACGAATACTGGCGTGCTCCAGCACGGCCACGGCCTCATCCACCGAAGCCAGGAGCACGTGGTTGAGATCACGGTTGGTATATACCGCCTTGAAGCCACTGTGGGTAATGGTGCAGACCGCATTCTGCAGGCTGATGAGCAGACGCCCCCAGGCCACGGACTCGTCTTCCGCACGGTGCGCCATCATGCCGCTGTTGTCGAAAAGCTGCAGCAGGGTTTTGTCATCGGTATTGATATGCACTTCCGGCCGCGTGGTAATGCGCACATGCAAGGGTTCGTAAAGACGCGCATTGAACATGATGGTCATCTGCGCCACAGGCGTGTCCGGGAAGCGTTGACGCAACTGATGCGCCGCGCCAATGCCGTTCATGCAGGCGACCAGCGTCACGCCCTCGGGCAGCTTCTCCGGCAGCTGGTCCATAACGGCGGCCAGATCGGGGTACTTGACGCAGATAAACACATATTCAACGCCGTCCAGCTGTGGCTTGACCACAAGAGGTGGAGACGGGAATTCCATCGGCGGCCCCCCTGTCACGCGCTCCACTTTCATGGACCTGGCCGCCTCGTAATCGGCCAGCTCCACCTCGCGCACACAGCATTGCACCTTGTGCCGCGCCTTGCTTAGAAAGGCCGCCAGAATGGTCCCTACCGCCCCCGTGCCTATGATGAGATTCACGCTGTAGACTGCCCCTGTGCATACTCAACCGGTATCATTCCCACTAGCTTCCCTAAATCCAGCAGGAATGGCAATGCAGGACAGCATTCGCACCGAAATCGAAGCCGCCGCCTTCAGGCAACTGCTTGAGCATCTGGACAGTCGCAAGGATGTACAGAACATCGATCTGATGAAACTCGCCGGCTTTTGCCGCAACTGCCTGGCCAAGTGGTACATGGCCGCCGCCGCGGAAAAGGGCGAGGAAATCGATTACGACAGGGCCCGTGAAATCATTTACGGTATGCCCTATGAGGAATGGAAAGATAAATACCAGACTTGAGCTTGAACAATTCCCATGCGCTCATGACTATAATGCGGCTCCTATAAGGCCTTGTTACACAACACAGATATCACGGCAGAACCGGCGGTCTCGACTTGCAATCTAATTCCGAACATTCCCTGAAACCGGGAGAGGCACCCCAGGTACTGAGCGGCGCCGATTCACTCTTCCTGGATATCGAGACTCCCGAATGCTCCATGAACGTGGCGCTGCTGCTGATTCTGGCGCGCGGCGACGAGGCGGCGCTGGAACAACGTATTCGCGACATCATCAATGAGGACTCCGTTCTCATGCGGCGCTTGCAGAAGAAAATCCGGCCGGCGACGCTCAGTTTCAACTTTCCCGCCTGGATTCATGATGATGACTTCGACCCCGACAGGCATTTACAGATCCATCACCTGAATGCCGCTTCCGACAGCCGTGAATTCAATCAATTTGTGGCCGACCTTGTGCAACTGCCCCTGAGCCGCAGCAAACCGCTATGGGAAGTTCATCTGATCCGCGGATTGCAGGACGGAGAAACAGCTGTCATCGGCAAGGTCCATCACGCTCTGGCGGATGGCGTGACCGGCATCCAGATGGTGCTGAGTCTGGCCGGCATCAACAGCGCCCGTGTCAGACAGCTTGAAGAAGCAGGCAGCGATGCCGGTTCCGAAACACTGGCAGCCAAGCCGGTACAACTGAATCTGGCCAAACGCCTCCTGTTTTCCTTTCTGGGCAAACTTGCCCAGCATCTGTTTTTTCTGAACAAGTTCTACCTGCAACGCCGGCTGACCAACCCCTATACAGCACCCGTCACACGCTTCAACGGCATGCTCTGCGCGTCACGCAGCTATACGCACGGTCAGCTGCCTCTGGACAGGATTCGCGACATTTGTGCGGCCCAGGACTGTTCACGCAACGAGGTTTTTCTGGCTGTCATCTCCGGTGCGCTTCGCCAGTATCTGCTTGAACACGACGAATTGCCTGATCGTTCGTTGTATACCGGCCTGCCCATGGCCATTATCGGTGATGAAAAACGCCCCGGCTCTGCCAACCAGCTGACTTTCTACCGAAGTTCACTGGCGACCACGGTTGAAGACCCGGTCAAACGCCTGGCCACCATAAAGTCCCGCCTGCACCGCTCAGCCAACAGGGCGCGGGAAAAGTGGAACCGGCGCCTGCTGGAACGCATGACGCTATTGCCGCCGACCACCATCCGATCGCTGGCAAGCATGTACATGAAGATGCTGTCCAGGAACATGGTTCGCCCCAATGCGAATATTATTTCCACCCTCATTCCCGGGCCTGGCAGAACCGCGCATATCAGCGGACGCGAGGTCGTAGGCATGCACCCTGTCAGTGTGAATCACCATGGCGGCGGTCTGTTCATCTCGGCAGTGCGATACCGCAGCGACCTGCATTTCGGCATCATCGCTGACCAGAAACAGTTACCGGACCCCGATCATTTCGCCGACCTCATGCAGGAAGCACTGACTGAGCTATACCAGCTTTCCAAAAAAAAACCCGGGCCATGCAGCAGTTAACCGCCTTCGATGCACAGTTCCTCGGACTGGAAACCCCCGAATGCCCGTTGAACATGGGGCTGCTGATCATGCTGGAAGGCCCCAGTTCCGAAGACAGCATCCGCGAGTTGCTGACCCAGCTGAAGATCGGCGCCCTGCGTAATGAACGTCATCATCAGCGACTGTGGTATAGCCATTTAATTCACGACTATCCCTACTGGCTGAATGACGGCCGGATGGACGTGGAAAAACACATCACCCACCATGTACTTGAGTCACCGGGCAACACCCGGCAGCTGCACGCATTGGCGGAAAAGTTGTTCCCCCGGCCCATGGATCGCACTGAACCCCTGTGGGAGTTCCATCTCATCGACGGACTGGAAAACGGCCAACATGCGCTGATTCTGAAACTTCATCACGCCTGCGCCGACGGCCTCAACGCCGTCAAGATGTTTGCCCGCACAGTGGAGGAAACCGGCTCAGTCGAACCCATCTGGCCGCCACGTCCCACGCCCGGCGTGGCCGAGGGTCTCTGGCTCAGCCTGAAGGGATTGCTGCAACATCCCATACGCCTGCTCTATAACCTTGTTGCCATCAGCCTGGTCTGGCTGTTCCTGCAACTCTACCGGGGCAAGCCAAGCGGCAAACGCGCGCCCCAGGCCTCGCGTTTTACCGGCCCCATATCTGGCCGGCGCAGCTACGCTACGCTGGACATTTCACTCAAGGATATCCGGCGAATCAACCGCCGATATGGCTCTTCGGAGAATGAAGTCCTGATGTCGATATATTCCGGCGCGTTGCGCCGCTACCTGCTGGAAAAAGGCGAGCTCCCGGAACGCTCCATGCACGCGAACATGCCCATCTCCACCATGTTCAGCGAATCCCAGGAAACTGCCGCCAATCAGGCCAACATCACGCGTGTCACCCTGGGTACGCGCATAGACGATCCGGTCAAACGGCTGGAAGCGATGAAACAGCGCTGTGCCCGCGCCCTGAAGCGGCAACTGCCGCCGAAATGGGAACGGGCGAAAATTCTGTGGCTGAACGCTTCTGTGCGCCTGGTGGATCTGGCCGCCCGGGCCGGCCTGCGGCTGATGAATTCCGGACGCATCCTGGCCACCGCCAGCGCCATCACCACCTATATGCCCGGGCCGGTGCGACAGGTCAGTGTGGCCGGCTACCGCATACTGGCCGCTTATCCCATGAACATCATCTATCACGGTATCGGCCTTTCGATATCAGCCATGCGCTATGCCGGCAATGCCCACATAGGTATAGCTGCCGACGCCCGCATGCTGCCGGATCCGGAAAAACTGGGCGCCTATATACAGTCAGAATTTGACGCACTGCTGGAGCGCGCCAACGCCGCATGACCGCTCAGGGTTTGCGCTTGAGCACTTCTCCACGCGGCTGACCGAAACTGATCCGCATGGCCTGCCAGCGGGTGCCATGCTGCAACTGCACCAGTTCCCTGAGCATCAACAACGTCAGACCCCAGATACGGCAACCCTCATAAAAATAGCAGGGCATTTCCCATGTCATGCGCCCTGTATTCCAGTGCATCAATTCACGATTGGCGGCATCGGCGAAATAACTCAGCGGCACCTGGATCACCTTGACCGCCTCATCACCCAGCGTCAGATCCAGCTCGGACTGCAGGCGGAAGATGTAGGGGGTCACGATCATGGGCCGCCAGTGTTCATGCTTGCGTGTCACCACATCCGATAAACGCCCTATGAAGCTGTCGGCTGCAACCTGCAAACCGATTTCCTCGGCCGTTTCCCTGATAGCCGTATCCAGCGGGTTCATGTCGGGCGGAGACATGCGGCCACCGGGGAAAGACATATCTCCCGACCAGGGATCACCCGGACGTTTGGCCCGGCGCATCAGCAGCACGCGCGCACCTTCGCGTTCATTTTCATCGAGCAACACGGCAACGCCGCAGCGGGTCATCCAGCGCCTTCCGGGCACACGCCTGGGCCTGAATTGCGCCAGTTTTTTTGTCGTTGTTGAAAGTGTGCTCATGCACAGGAGTGTGGCACACTGCCGGAAAGTGGCCAACGCTGGAGTGGGGAGATGGCTGTTCCTGAGCTTTTTCAGTTCAGCTTTTCACATTACAACGAGAAAGTACGTTGGGCACTGGATTACAAGTCCATCCCCCATTACCGCCATTCACTTCTGCCGGGGACGCACATCCCGCAGGTGATCTGGATGAGTGGACAGAAACAGCTGCCGGTACTGCGGGATGGCCAGAAATTCATCGCCGGCTCGGGCGAGATCATCGATCACCTCGAACAACGTTACCCAAAACGCAGCCTGTACCCCCGCAGTCTGCACGCCCGCAAAAGGGCGCTGGAAATCCAGGCGTGGTTCGACGGACAAGTTGGCGCACATGTACGGCGCGCGCTGTTTCACCAGATCCTGCCCGCACACCGGTTTTCCGCGGCTGCCTTCAGCCAGGGTTTTTCCCGTCCGGTACGGACTGCTTATCGTCTGATGTTTCCCGGCCTGGTGCCGATCCTGAAACTGGATATGCGTATCACCCGCAAGGGCTATGAAGCCGGCCTGACCCGCACAGAGGAAGCGCTGGATTTTATCGCCGAACAAACGGCAGCCGAAGGCTATATGGTGGGTGACAAGTTTTCCGTAGCCGACCTGACAGCTGCTTCGCTGGTCATGCCGACCTGCTTTCCGCCGGAATTACCGTTCAACATCGACCCGCCCTACCCGACGGAAATGGATGACTGGCTCAGCCGTTGGCGGGATCATCCCGGCACCGCCTGGATACGCCGCATGTACTACCGGCACCGGGGCAGTTCAGCGGAGCTGACGCCCTGACCAGACGGATTCGCCGCCACCCCAACGGATGCGCGGCGGGGCCATGATCTGCTAGCATGCGCAGTTCCTTACAGCCGGCAAACGCTGGCACATCAACAGACGACCATGAATTACGAAACCGACAATCTGCGCATCAAGGGTATACAGGAAGTGGCCTCACCGGAAACGGTGACCCGGGAACTTCCCATTACAGAAGAAGCTGCCAGAACCACTTTTGAAACCCGCCAGCAAATCAAGGACATCATGCACAACCGTGATGACCGCCTGCTGTGCGTGGTGGGTCCCTGCTCCATCCATGATCCCAGGGCGGCGCTGGAATACGCTGAGCGCCTGCAGAGCATTCGTGAAGAATTGTCTGATCGCCTGCTGATTGTGATGCGTGTGTATTTCGAAAAGCCCCGTACCACTGTCGGCTGGAAAGGTTTGATCAACGATCCTGACCTGAACGACACCTATCAAATCAACAAGGGCCTGCGCACGGCGCGCAAACTGCTGCTGGATCTGAATTCCCGGGGCATGCCCGCCGGCGTGGAATTCCTGGATCTGATTTCTCCGCAGTTCATCTCGGACCTGGTGGCCTGGGGCGCAATCGGCGCGCGTACCACTGAAAGTCAGAGTCACCGCGAACTGGCTTCCGGCCTCTCCTGTCCGGTCGGCTTCAAGAACGGCACCGGCGGCAATATCAAAATCGCCGTGGATGCCGTGGGCGCCGCCATTCGCCCGCATCATTTCATGTCGGTCACCAAACAGGGCCACGTCGCCATCTTTTCCACGCAGGGCAACGAAGATGCCCACATCATCCTGCGTGGCGGCAGCCGCGGCACCAACTATGATGCCGAGAGCGTGGCCGAGGCCTGCGAATTACTGGAAAAGGCCGAGCTGCGCCCCCAGGTCATGGTCGACTTCAGCCATGCCAACAGTAACAAGGAACACAGGCGCCAGATCGAGGTTGGCCGCGACATCGCCGCCCAGATCGCCGGTGGCTCAAACAGCGTGTTCGGCGTTATGATCGAAAGCCACCTTGTCGAAGGGCGCCAGGATGTCATTCCGGAGAAGCCCCTGACCTACGGCCAGAGTATCACCGATGCCTGCCTGGGCTGGGACGATACCGAAGTGATCCTGCGTGAACTGGCAGATGCCGTCGCCACCCGCCGCAGCGAGGACCGCAAGGCCTCCTGAAGCAGGGCACAAGGCACAAAAAAGCCCGGTCACTAACCGGGCTTTTTATTACCACCTCAGATAGCTGCCTCAGGCACCCACGTACATTGCCTCGATCTGGTCAGCATATTTCTCGTTGATGATCCGGCGTTTGAGCTTCATGGTCGGAGTCAATTCGCCGGTTTCCGGAGTCAACGCTTCGGGCAGCAGTGTCCAGTGCTTGATGGTCTGCACCCGGGCCAGCTGACCATTGATACGATTCACTTCGGCTTCGATGTGCTGGCGGAATTTCTCGCATTGGCTGGCTTCGCGCAGATTGCCGGCGGAACTGCCCAGAGTCTCGGCTGCGCTCGCCAGCGACTCCTCATCCAGCACCAGCAGCGCGGTGAGATATTTGCGGCGGTCACCGATCACCACGGCCTGATCGACCAACGGAATACTCTTGAGTTGTCCTTCCACCATCTGCGGGGCAATGTTCTCGCCACCCGCGGTAATGATCAGTTCTTTCTTACGGTCCGTAATCTGCAGGAAGCCATCGGCATCAATAGTGCCGATATCTCCGCTATGCAACCAACCGTCGGCATCGATGGTTTCAGCCGTGGCTTGCTCGTTCTTGTAATAGCCGGAGAAAACATGCCCGCCGCGCATGAGCACCTCACCATCTTCGGCAATTTTCAGCTCAGCTCCCTTGAGGGCCACACCGGCCTTGCCGGGTTTGGCCATACCCGGATAGGAAGCCGTTGCCGGCCCCGAGGATTCGCTCATGCCATAGACTTCGTATAGCGGAATACCAACGCTGGCAAAGTAATCCAGGGTATCCGGTGCGATCGGCGCAGCGCCGGTGAACTGCAGAATGCAGCGATCCAGACCCAGTTTCTGCCGTGCCTTGCCCAGCAGCTTTTCAGTGACCAGACGGGACATCAATGGCGATTTTGTGCCCGCCTGCACAGCGGCGCTGTGAATGGCGCCATGCTTCTTGGCCCAGGCGATCAGTTTCTTCTGCGTAGGACTGGCCTGAGCGCCAATCGCCAGCATTTTCGCCTGGATCTTTTCCCACACACGCGGCACGCCCAGGAAGAAATGCGGCCGTACTTCCGGCAGATTATCTCCGAGCTGGTCAATGCTTTCCGCGAACCAGACGGTACCGCCCAGCACCATGGGCACGAACACCGTCATACCCTGCTCGGCCACATGGCAGAGCGGCAGGTAGCTGATGAGGTCAAATCCTGCCCTGGACTCCTGCGGCAACTTGCCGCCAAAGGCCTGACGCAACACCGGCGCAAGCTGATCCAGCATCTGCTTGGCCGTCCAGGTCACATTACGATGCGTCAGCATCACCGCCTTGGGATTACCGGTCGTGCCGGATGTATAAATAAGACCGGCCACATCGTCGGCCTTGAACTTCGCCGCCCGCGCCTTGAGCTCTTCGACCGGCACCTTGTCTGCCAGATCCAGGAACTCCTCCCAGGAATAGACATCATCGTCGGGATGGTGCCCAAACATCATGACAATGGCCTTGAGTCTGGGCAGGCGCTCGCGAATCTCCAGGAATTTCTGCAGATGCTCGCGATTCTCGACCACGGCCACGGTGGCTTCGCAATGATCAGAGATGTAATGGCATTGTTCGGCAGAACTGGTGGTATAGATACCGGCAGGCCAGCCGCCCGCATAACCAGCCCCCATCATGGCGATCACCCACTGCGGACAGTTGTAGCCAATAATGCTCACCCCATCACCGGGCGCGACGCCCAGGGCCATGAAGGCGCGACCCGCCCGCTCGGTCAGGTCGCCATATTCGCGCCAGCTGATCGCCTCCCATTGCCCATGGGTCTTGTATTTCATGGCCGGCATGCTGGCAAAGTTATTCACCGCAGACTCGAACATCTGGACGACCGTTTCGCTCATGACTCTCCTCGCTGTATAACCGGGACCTGTGGGTCCTTTTGCGTGCAAGACGCGTATTGTACCGGCAAGAATTTGCTTCGCACCACGGCAAGGCCTTGTAAGCCATGGATTACAGAAACTATAAGGTGCCACCGACATCTTCCGGCTGCCTCAGTGTCTATGATGTCTACAAGAGATAAGCCGCTTGTCTCCTGCCCAAGCCATTTCACAACCAGGTGCGCAGATGCCCCAGTTTGAATTACAAAGGCGCCAATTTATCTCTGCCCTGGGCGCCGGCGCCGCACTTCCACTGTTCAGCTGGCCGCTCAGCAGTGCGGCCGAATCAGTGGTCAACAGTCTGGGAGAATCCGTCAGCGTCGATGTGGCGCCGGAAATCCACCTGCTCAAGCGCTGCAGTTTCGGCCTCACCCCCGAGAGCGTAGCGCGCATTCGGCAGATCGGCCGCGCAGCCTATATTGAAGAGCAGCTGAACTGGCAGGCCTTTGATGATTCCGCGGTCAACAACCATGTGCAGACCCAGCACCCACAAACAGCCCTGACCGACTGCAAGCTGCTGGTAGCAGAACCGATGGCCACCGGCAATGCCCTGATCGACGCACGCTTGGTGCGCGCGGTGCACAGCAAGGCCCAGTTGCACGAAATGATGGTCGAATTCTGGACCGATCATTTCAATATCAATCTGCTGCACTCCGACTACGTCAAGAAACTCAAGATCAAGGATGACCGCGACGTGATCCGCCACCATGCCCTGGGCTCGTTCCGCGACCTGCTGGGCGCCTCCATGCTGAGCCCGGCCATGCTCATCTATCTGGATAACAGCAACAGCATTGCCAAAACACCCGTTGATAACTACGCCCGGGAATTGCTCGAACTGCATACCCTGGGCGTGGATGGCGGCTATACCGAGCAGGATGTAAAAGAGGTGGCCCGCTGCCTCACCGGATGGAGTGTGGCGGTGGACCCGAAGGCCTGGAGCTGCGGCTACGATGCCGGCTTCCAGTATTACGATTTCCTGCATGACCAGGGCAGCAAAACGGTACTGGGTCACAACATTCCTGCCGGTGGCGGCATGCAGGACGGACTGCTGCTGCGCGACATTCTGGTGGCCCATCCGTCTACCGCAAAATTCATCGCTGGCAAGCTGTGCCGCTTCTTTATTTCGGAAACCCCAAGCGCATCCACCGTGAATGCCGTGGCGGCCGCTTATGGCGCGGATGGCGACATCAAGGGCATGCTGCGCGCACTGCTGAACTCCGCCGAGTTCAACAGCGCCCGCGGCAATCTTTATCGCCGGCCTTTTCATTTCGTGGCGGCGGCGCTGCGCAGCCTGCAGCTCCCCGCAGGACACAGCCTGCAGGCGGCGGCGCGCTACACCACGGAAATTTCGGGGCATGGCTGCTATCAATGGGTGACTCCGGATGGCTATCCCTGGCAGGCCGCCTACTGGCACACGCCCTACGGCGCCATCACCCGCTGGATGTTCTCCATGCTTAGCGGCATTAATCTGATTCAGGATGGCAGCCTGATGAACCTCGCGCCGGTAATGAATACAAGCACGGTCAACGGCGTGGTTGCCGGCCTTTCGGAACAGATCCTGGGTCACAGCCTGCCCGACAACCAACACCAGGCGCTGAGCAGTTTTGTCAGTCAGGGACAGAATCCCGACGCACCCGCCAACCTGCAGCAACGCGTTATCGCAGCCGCCTATACCGTGGCCCTGCTGCTCAGCTCCGCCCACTTCCAGGCCAACTAGAGGATGGCAGCCATGGACCGACGCGCATTACTTACCGGGCTGGGTGTTGCCGCTTTTGCGGCTTCGCAACAGGCAGCCGCCAATCTCAACCGCGATCGTCTGGTTGTGATTTTCCTGCGCGGCGGAGCCGATGCACTGAGCATACTGCCACCGCTACAGGAGTCCGAATACTATCGGTTACGTCCCAGACTGGCGCTGCCGGCTCCCGGCCAGGCCAATGGCGCCATCAACCTTGATGGTCAGTTCGGTCTGCATCCGCAGCTGGCGCCACTCAAGCCTCTGTATGACGCCGGCATACTGGGTTTCATTCATGCCACCGGCCTGGATATCGATTCACGCTCGCACTTCGAAATGCAGCGACTGATAGAACTGGGCGGCACCTCAGGCGGCATCCAGCATGGCTGGCTGGGTCGCCATCTGCAGAACCTCAATGACAACCCCTCGCCGCTGCGAGCCGTGAGTCTCAATCCAGGCCTGCCGAAATCCATGCGTGGCGATCCCACGGTGGCTGCACTGCCTGTGCTCAATATCGTGCAGGGACTCGGCGGTATGGCGCCTGGCTACTATGACGTGCTTGAGGCATTGCAAGGCAGTGCTTCGCCGCTTGGTTTCCCGGCCACGGGCGCAAGTGCCCTGGACCTGATGAATGCGCTGGAAAGCGCGCAGGGCTGGAACGTTGCCAGCAATGCCACCTATCCCGACACCGAAATGGGCAACTCCCTCAAACAGCTCGCACAACTGATCAAGGCCGACATGGGCACTGAAGTTGCCCATCTGGACGACAGCACCTGGGATACCCATCAACGCCAGAGCACAACCCTGCCCGCCATGCTGTCGAACCTGGCCCACTCATTACTGGCCTTCCACAATGACCTGGGCGCCTTGATGTCGAGCACGACTGTCATCGTCATGACCGAGTTCGGCCGCAGGTTGGTGGAAAACGGTGACGGCACCGCTCACGGCAGCGGCGGCTGCATGCTGGCTATGGGCGCCGGTGTGAACGGTGGACAGGTACATGGACAGTGGCCGGGTCTCGCCCCGGCCGATCTGGACGACGGCGACCTGCGCATCACCACCGATTATCGTCAGGTGCTATCCGACTATCTGCAACTGCGACGCGGCGAAACCTCTATGGATTCAGTCTTCCCCGGCTTCCAGCCTGGCCAATCCAGCGGACTGTTCCAGGCAGCCTGACGATTGGCTTAACCGGTTTCCGCCACATCACCCATGAAGAAACGGATGACGTCGATGTAGTCGATCACCAGTGAGGCTGAGTTGGTCAGCATCAGCACCCATAGCCAGGTGGCAACGGCGCCTGCAGGAAACGCCTTTCGCCGGCGGAACAGGTAGATCACCAGCGGCGTCCACCAGATCACATGCGACAAACCCAGCAGGCGGACGTAGCCGTACATCTCGTACATCAGCGACATGGTAATGCCGTTGCAGATCCATACCGCCAGCACAACCCGGCCTTCGGTACTGCGCAGAAAAAACAACGCGGCCGTATTGAGCAGCATCATCCAGTAGATCCAGGCCTGCAACCACATCGGCAACTCGATAAAACGTGTGAACAAATTGTCCTGCATCATTTCAGCAATCATGCTTTTCTCCCTGTGTATTTCGTGACGCTCATCTGTAAGGACCGCGCAAAGCCCGGACACATTGCTCAAGACGACTGGCCGTGGCGTTCTCAGGGGCGATTTCATCACCGACAATTATGCGAATGCGGGCACGGAAACGCCGGGGCAGTCCCTTGAGCGCCTGCCCACGGTAGCGGCTGAACCAGCTGCCCCAGACACCACGCAATGCCATGGGATAGACCGGCACCGGATTGCGCGCCAGTATTCGCTCAATGCCGGAACGAAAGGCCTGTATCTCACCATCAAAGGTAATGCTGCCTTCCGGATAAATAACCACCAGGTGTCCTTCATCAAGCTCCGCGGCAATCCGCCGATAGGCTTCTTCCAGCATGGCCGGATCCTCTTTGGCAGGCGCGATGGCTATGGCCTTGACGGCCTTGAAGAACAAATGCACCAGAGGCAACTTGAAAATCTTGTGATACATGACAAAGCGCGCCGGCCGCGGCAGGGAGGCGCCGATAATGAGCGGATCCATGAAGCTGACATGGTTGCAGACCAGCACCGCCGGCCCATCCAGCGGCACCTTGTGCACGCCCTCGGTTTGTATGCGGTACATGACGCGCGTCAGCACCCATAACAGCAGACGGATAAAAAACTCCGGAGCCTGTTTGTAGATATACAGCGCGACCGCCACATTACCCAGCGCCAGAATGAATTGCCGGCGCTGCAGACCGAGGCCCAGCCGTTCCAGCCCCAGATCAATGCTGAGCAGCAACAGCACCATCAAGGCGGAAAGTATGAGCGTCAGCGCCGCCAGCCAACCCAGGGCCTGGTGCCGCATATTCTGTTGTGCAAAGGCATAGAGCGGCACCACGAACAACCCTCCGCCCAGGCCGACCCCGGCCAGGCTGGCATAGCGCCAGAAAACGCTGCCGCCCTCTGTATCATTGAGCTGCCAGACAAAAAAGCTCATCAGCAGAGTTCCCAGAGGAGCAAAGCCCAACTCCACACGCCCACCGACCAGCTGCACACACAATAAAGCGCCGACCACAATGCCCATCAGGGCAGCTGCCAGTTCGGGCAGGGCGTGCACTGTCCCCAGTGTCAGAAACAGCGCGGCAAAGCCCCAGAACCAGGCCACACCCAGGGCCGACAAGGCCACACTGCGCTCTATTTGGATTCTACCCAGATACATAACTCTTCCGGATTCCCCGCTCTCATATTAACCGCGGATGACGGCAGACAGTAGCCAACAGCTTGTGTATGCTGCGCGCTCGCTTGCCCTGAATACACGCACCATGTCGAATAGCAGCACCCAGAACCGCACTGCCCTGCTGGCGGGCGCTACCGGCGCAGTCGGCCGCCATCTGCTGGCGAAATTACTGGCAGATGATCGATACACGGAAGTGCATGTTCTCAGCAGACGGCCTATCGCTGCTGCCGAAAGCAAACTCCATGTGCACGAAATCGATTTCGAACGTCTCGACAAATACGCGGCCCTGTTCGATGTTGACGATGTCTTCTGCTGTCTGGGCACCACCATGAAGCAGGCAGGCAGCCGCGAAGCTTTCAGGCGCGTGGATCACGACTACGTCGTACGCCTGGCGCAGCTCGCCAATGAAGGCGGCGCCCAACGCTTTCTGATGATCTCGGCGGTTGGCGCCCACCCCAAGTCGATGTTTTTCTATAGCCGGGTCAAGGGTGAAACAGAGCAGGAAGTGATGGCGGCGGGTCCGCACATCGTGCATATCCTGCGGCCATCCCTGTTGCTGGGTGAACGCAAGGAACATCGCCCGGGAGAGGAAATCAGCAAGCAGATCATGCCGCTGTTCAACCCGCTACTCGGCGGCCCCCTGAAAAAGTACCGGGGTATCCAGGCTGAGGCAGTTGCACAGAAACTGCTGGACCTGGCCCTGCACGGCGGCAGCGGCCAGCAGGTACATCACTGTTTCTGACTGAAAGCAGTCAAAAAAAGACCCGGCATCGCCGGGTCTTTTCGTTTGCGGCGCAGCTTATTCTTCAACTGTAATCGTGATGGTTTCCGAAACCAGCGGTGGATCATGCGGCACATGACTGCCGTCACCCAGCAGCAGTTGCAGGCTGTGCTCGCCTGGCGTCAGCTCCAGCTCGACCTCGGTCTGACCCTTGCCGAAATGGATGTGGTTTTCGTCTGCGGGTATCGGCTGATCCAGCGGCGGCAGCTCTTCCAGATCCACCAGCAGATGATGATGCCCGGTATTCGGCTCCATGGTGCCGGCGGGTGCGACCTGCATGCCTTCAATACCGAATTTCACCGTCACCGGGCTGGTCACGACTGCGCCATCCTCAGGTGAAATGATGAACACCGAAGCAGCCGTCTCTTCCTCGACCGAGCCGTGCATCATATCGGCCGCCTCTTCCGTCATGACCTCGGCCTCCTCGGCCATGTCTTCTGCAGCCTGTCCGGCGCTTTGCATCATGGAGGTTTCGTCAGCGGTTTCGTTTGCCGGTTCTTCCTGACTGCAGGCCATAAGGCCGGCCAGCAGCAATGTCAGCAAAACCGGAAATCTAATCAAGTTCATGATTGCATCCTTGTGATTTACACAGACAGATTTAGCGTAGATACGACGTAACAACATAGCATTACTGATATGACAGCCCCATTACTGATATGACAGCCCGATGAAGTCATCTACTCCCGGAACCGTTCAACCAGCATAGCGAAATTGCAGGGCCGTGTACGTCGATCAAGCTGGCTGAGCAGAATTCGCTCCCAGGCGGTGACGCAGGCACCGGTCGAACCTGGCAGGCAGAAAATCAGCGTGCCATTGGCAATGCCGGCACAGGCCCGCGACTGAATCGTGGCGGCGCCGATATCCTCAAATGAAACCTGCCGGAACAGCTCGCCAAAACCGTCAATCGGGCGATCGAACAAGGGCTGCAGGGCCTCGGGCGTAATATCCCGGCCGGTAATACCGGTACCGCCGGTGGTGATCACCACATTCACGTTTTCGTCAGCGATCCACTGCGAAACCACCGCCCGCAGCTCATACCGATCATCCGGCACAATGCGGCGACCGGCCAGCTTGTGCCCGGCTTCACCGACGCATTCACACAACAGATTACCGGACTTGTCGTCCTGCTCGGTACGCGAATCCGACACCGTGAGCACGGCGATATGCAGGGGCATGAATTGGACTTCGTTCATGCCACTATCTTAGCGGGTATTCGGTATCCATAGTGGCTGCGCTACCATAGGCCTCCGCTCCATGAACCGCGCAAAAAGGGCACAGCATGTCGAAAACCCTGTTTGAGAAAATCATCGACCGTGAAATTCCCGGCGACATCATTCACGAAGACGAACACTGCATCGCCTTCCGCGACATCAATCCCGGCGCGCCGATGCATGTACTGGTAGTTCCGCGCAAACCCATCCCCAAGCTGGTGGACGCCACACCGGAAGACCAGCAGCTACTGGGCCACCTGATGCTGACCTGCAGCAAGATCGCCGAACAGGAAGGCCATGGTGACGCCTTCCGCGTCGCCATCAACAACGGCGCCGGTGCCGGCCAGAGCGTCTTCCACCTCCACCTCCACGTCCTCGGTGGCCGCGCAATGAAATGGCCGCCGGGGTGAACCATTCGAGGCGAGGAGCAGGGGCCCCACGCAGTGGGGATGTGACCGCCGGCGGATGGCCATTGCTAGCCTGGCTCAATGCCAGGCGCAGCAATTTAACCCGAGGCGAGGAGCAGGGGCCCCGCAAGGCGGGGATAGCTGCCCGAGGTGAAGAGCAGGACCCCAACTATGTTGGGATGTGACCGCCGGTGGACAGCAAAGTCGCCTAGCACCTGACAGCTATTCGTCCCGCCGAGGGTCGGATCCCACCTCACGGCGGGGCCCTCCTCCGCCTCTCGGGACGATACCGCCGGCGGGGGGACACCGTAAACCTCGCTCAATGCGAGGTGAAACGGTTAACCATTCGAGGCGAGGAGCAGGGGCCCCACGCAGTGGGGATGTGACCGCCGGCGGATGGCCATCGCAAACCCTGCCCAATGCAGGGTGAAGCGATTACCCCCACTGCCAGATGAACTACCGGCCTATTCAGCCACCTCACCCAGAAACGCCAGATAATCATTAGCCGCCTGCTTCGGCACTTCCAGCATCGGCAGATGCCCGATGCCTTCCATCACGATCAACTGCGAGTTCGGCATGAGTCCATCGAGAATTTCGGCGCCTGACACATCCAGCGCACGATCTTCTGTGCCCCACACGATGAGTGTGGGTGCCTGAACCGTAGCGGCCTTGGGATTGATGTCCATCGAATTGGCCAGTGTCTCGAAGATGCGGGAATGCAGTTCAAAGTCATTCACTGCACGCTCGGACAAAACGCGCTTGCCGCTATAGGGGATGAAGGGCGGCTTTTCCATCACCAGATCCAGAATATTCTGGAACTCGCCCGGTTCGCGGGCCACCAAAAGGGATTTGCCGGTTTCCTTGTATTCGGCAATCAGCTTGCTGTCCCTGGCCCCGGACACACCGCCCGGCGCAACCAGCCAGGCGCTGGCCACTTCCTGCGGATAGGTCGCAGCATAAACGGCCGCAATGGCGCCACCCATGGAACTGCCCCCGATATGGAAGCGCTCGAGCCCCATAGCCTGCAAGATACCGTGCAGACGCAGCACCTGGGAATCCACGTCATAACTGACGTCCATCAGGCGCTCGCTGTCGCCGAAGCCCGGCAGATCGGGGATGACGACATGGTAGTTGTCGGTCAGGTAACCCGCCGCGCGGGTGAAATTATCCTTGTCGGCGCCGAAGCCATGGATCAGCACGATGCTTTCCACGTCTTCACCCCGTGGCCCGCCCTCCAGGTAGACAATTTCGACTGCCCCTACCTGCATGCTCTTGGTTTCCAGGCCATTGCGGGCACGCTCAAGGCTCAGGCCCACGCTTGCCGAGGTATGCGGAAACAGGAAATCGAAGGCGACTAACGCCGCCACCAGTACCAGCACAACGATGAACAGCTTGCGCATTCTTTATCTCCCTTTTATTGCCTGGGGTGTCGCCAGTTTTTCGGCGACAGAAGTAATGATGGTCAGGCAGTTTTCAACCACCTTTTCACGGGGCTCACTGTAACCGCTGAGCAGCCAGCGCATGGCTACGTGGATATGGGCACCGACCACGGCCGTGGATAACAGGCCGGCATCGAGCACCGAGTCTTTTCGCGGTGCGAACCGGGTTTCGATAATGCCGCGGATGATTTCCGCGAATTCGTACACACCCCGCCGATACAGACGCTCCATGTCGTGGGTGGTGCCGTATACCTCGATAATGAGTATGCGTGCTCCCCAGGGATCGTCCTGCAAAATGCTGAAGTAGCGCTGCAGCGCCCGGCGGGTAATATCTTCAATATTGTTGAGCGGCCCCTGGGTGATTTCGCTGACCAGGGCCTCACGCAAGGAATCCAGTTCACGGTCATAGACCGCGTTGAACATTTCCTCCAGGTTCTTGAAGGATTCATAGAAATAGCGCTCGGTGAGCCCCGCTTCCGTGCAGATCTGCTTTACGGTAGCCGCCTGAATGCCCTGGCCGCCAAACACCTTCTTGCCCGCCAGCATCAGCTTTTCACGCCGTTCACTGCGGCGCTGCTCGGCGCTGATACCGCCGTACTGGCGTCTGGGCCTGGCTGTGCGTTTGGGGGCAGTTGCTGTACTCATATTTAGATATTGACATGAAGCATTGTCAGATGTAAAGTGACACGCATCATTGTCAGATAAAACATCGGAGACAGCCATGACTGCCACCGCTATTACGGCGCATCAGCCGGATACCGAAGTCGCCATCGTCGGCACCGGCTTTGCCGGCCTGGGCATGGCCATTAACCTGCAAAAGGCCGGCAAGGAAGATTTCATTATCTTCGAACGCGAAGCCGACGTGGGCGGCACCTGGTGGGTCAACAACTACCCTGGCTGCGCCTGCGACGTACAGTCACACCTCTACTCCTTCTCCTTCGAGCCCAACCCCAACTGGTCACGCATGTTCTCGCCTCAAGCGGAAATTCAGCGTTATCTGGCTGGCTGTGCAGACAAGTACCAGCTGCGTTCGAAGATCCGCTTCAATACCACGGTGGTCGGCGCCCGTTTCGATGACGCCAGCCAGCTGTGGGAAGTCAAACTCGAAAACGGGAAATCCGTTACCGCGCGCATACTGGTTTCGGCCATGGGCCCGCTGGATCGTCCGTCCATACCGGAAATCAAGGGCATCGACAGCTTCAAGGGCAAGACCTTCCACTCCCAGCAGTGGGATCATGACTATGACCTGAAGGGCAAGAAGGTAGCCGTCATTGGCACCGGCGCCAGCGCCATTCAGTTCGTGCCGCAAATCGCCAATGAAGTGGACACCCTGCACCTGTTCCAGCGCACGCCGCCGTGGATCATGCCCAAGCCTGACCGTGAGGTCAGCCGTTTCGAACGGTTCCTGTTCAACAAGCTCCCGTTCACACAGAAACTGTTCCGTGGCGGCATCTACAGCATTCTGGAATCCCGCGTACTGGCCTTTGTCATCAATCCCAGACTGATGAAACTGGTACAGACGCAGGCCAAGCGCCACATCAACAAGCACATCAAGGATCCGGTGCTGCGCGCCAAGGTCACGCCGGACTACACCATCGGCTGCAAACGTGTGCTGATTTCCGACGACTACTACCCTGCCCTGGCGCGTGACAACGTCAATGTCATTACCGCTGGCGTGGTGGAAGTGCGCGAAAACAGCGTAATCACCGGCGACGGCCAGGAACATGAAGTCGACGCCATCATTTACGGCACCGGCTTCCATGCAACCGATCCCCTGCCGCGCGGCATGGTCTTCGGCCAGAATGGCATCGACATCATGGATGCCTGGAAAGACGGCATCGAAGCCTACAAGGGCTGCGTGGTCTCCGGCTTCCCCAACCTGTTCATCATTCCCGGCCCGAACACCGGCCTGGGTCACAGCTCCATGGTCTACATGATCGAATCGCAGATTCGCTATGCCATGGGCGCGCTCAAAGCCATGGACAAAAAACAACTGGCCACGATTAACGTCAGGGCCGACGCCCAGCGCGCCTACAACGAAAACGTGCAGGAGCGCATCAAGGGCACCATCTGGAACACCGGCGGCTGTCAGAGCTGGTACATCGACGAGAACGGCAAGAACACCACCCTGTGGCCGGGTTTCACTTTTGCCTTCCGCCGCCAGACTCGAGACTTCGATCTGCAGAACTTCGAAACGGTGGCGCTTGACCAGGCAACGGGCGAAAACAAGCTCATGCCGGAAGCTGCCTAGTCGAACAGTCTTTGCGATTTCTGTACTGATCTTCGCAAACAATCAGCCTTCACAAACAGGACCGGCCGGGCACCTCCGGCCGGGCAACCAGAAACCAGCGCAGTAGCCACCAGGGAACACATGAAAAACTTTACAGACAAAGTCGCCGCGATCACCGGCGCCGGCTCAGGCATCGGCCGCCATCTGGCCCTGAATCTGGCCAAGGCCGGTTGTCATCTGGCCATATCGGATGTAAACGAAACCGGTCTGGCCGAAACGGTCAAAATGCTGGAAGAATATCCGGTCAAGGTGACCTCGCAGAAACTGGATGTGGCCGACCGTGAAGCCATGTATGCCTGGGCCGACAAGGTCGTCGCCGATCACGGCAGGGTCAACCTCATCTTCAACAACGCCGGCGTTGCCCTGGGCAGTTCGATTGAAGGCATGGCCTATGAGGATCTCGAATGGATCATGGGCATTAACTTCTCGGGCGTCGTGTATGGCACCAAGGCATTTCTGCCCCACCTTAAGTCGTCAGGCGAAGGGCATATCATCAATACTTCCAGCGTCTTCGGCCTGGCGGGCATTCCCAGCCAGAGCGCCTATAACGCCACCAAGTTTGCTGTAAGGGGGTTCACTGAGTCACTGCGTATGGAACTTGACCTGACAGGGTCATGTGTCAGCGCCAGCTGTGTACACCCTGGTGGCATCAAGACCAACATTGCCCAATCAGCCCGTTTCTCGGACAACATGAAGGATCTCATCGGTCAGGATGAGGTCACTGCCAAGGCGCAGTTTGAAGAGATGTTTATCACATCAGCCGACAGGGCCGCCCGCGTCATCCTCAAAGGTGTACGCTGTAACAAACGCCGTATCCTGATCGGTCCGGATGCCCGCCTGCTGGACTGGACAGTTCGACTGATGCCGTCCTTCTACCAGCGCATCGTGGTGTTAGGCACCCGCCTGCAAATGCGTTAGCAATCAGACCGGAAATCCATAACCCTTGGCGATCTCGTAGAGCTTCTGCCAATCAGCCGCATGGGCGTCCATGGAGGGATGCCTTTCGCTCGAGGCGCCGGATGTCGTCGATGGCAATACGGTCGTTGGCGGGCCGATCACGTCAATCAACTGCGGGAATCCAGTTCCGCATTCCATACCAAAGGGACCAGTGGGCACGTTAAAGGCCGGGGCCTCGGTATGCGGATCACCCGAAAAATCCAGTGCCGTCGCCATATTGTTGCTGTACTCGGATCGCAGACTCACCGGCCCTGTACCGAAACGCCATTCGATCATCTTGAGAATGGAGCTGGGGCTGAAGGTAGTGTGACTCACATGCCCGCGGCGGGCACGCGGCCCGATAATGGCGCAGGGCACGCGGAATCCAAGCCGCCCGTCGTTGCCCAGAGAAGCTTCATGCTCGCTCACCGGCAGGACCGGGGGCACGACATGATCGTAGAACCCACCCCATTCGTCGTAGTTGATCACCAGCAGGGTACGGTCCCAGTTGGGTCCGTTACGCAAGGCATTGTAGACCTGGTTCAGAAACGCCTGGCCGTTGCGAATATCCGCCTGAGGATGATCGTCGGTGGATATGCCATAGGGACTTTCACCCACTGCCGCCCCGAAGAAGGGTTCCACAAAACTGACCGACGGCAACAGGCCGGCCGCCGCTTCCAGCAGGAATGAACTATAGGGCCGCGTAATATCCAGGTACGCCTGACCCCAGAACGCCGTGACCGGCAAATCCTGAAAGTAATAGGCGCGGGACGCACCGACTTCGGCCAGGCGATCCCACACGGTGGGAATGGTGGTCGGCCCGACCGGCGCACCGAAGTCATCCGGCGCAAAACCATTGGAAGTGCGGTCAGTCGCCCCGGAATGCATATAAACCCGGTTCGGAAAAGTCGAACCCAGAATGCCGGTGAAATAACGGTCGCAAATGGTGTAGTTCTCCACCACCCCCTTGAAAAACGGCACATCGTCGGCCGTGTAGTAACCAATGGGAAAGAAATCGTTATCGACGTTCGCGTCATCAACGGTTTGCAGCCAGCCGTCCATGGCGCCTTCATTCAGATGCACGCGGCCGTCACCATAACCGTGACCGGGGTCTTCCTTGCCGCAACCCTGGTAACCATATTCCTCATGTGAGGCGAGATGAAAGGTCTCGCGCATGACCCCGTTCTTGTCGGGAAAGGCCAGGCCTTCCTGCAAGCCGTCGGCTCCCGGCACCCAGCCCAGATAGTGATCGAAGGAACGGTTTTCCATCATCACCACGACGATATGATCAATGCCGGATTCTTCCGGCGGGGGCAAGGCAGATTCACCCCCTTGCCCGGAACCGCCTCCACCACCGCCGCCCTGCAGATCGTCAGCACCATCGCCGCCGCAGCCTCCCAGGGCAAACGCGCCGGTCGCAGCTGCAATGCCCGCCAGCAGCTCACGGCGCCTTGGATCAACCGGCTTTCCACCGGTAATAACGGGGGTACGCGTCTCCGCTGCGGGCGTTTTCCGCCCATCCTTATGATCGGTCATGATTTTCTCCCACCTGTATCGCTTTAATGTTGAGCGCTTTCGCGACTCAACAAGGTAATAACTAATAGTTATGACGTTATTGTTATCACTGTTTGGCAGCTAAATACCAGTTTACAAACCAGTCGGTCTGTTACAATTGTCTGTTCCTGCGCAACAAGCGCGAGTAGTGGAACATTCATGAGCGCCTCTTCCGAGTCTCTACCTGATACCGCGTCCAGCCTGATCGAAGATGTCCAGGGCCGGGCCGATTCACGTCAGATTCCGATAAACAAGGTCGGCATCAAGGACATTCGCCATCCCGTGCGCGTGAAACAGCGCTGCAGTGGCGAACAGCACACCGTGGCCAACTTCAACATGTACGTGAACCTGCCCCATAACTTCAAGGGCACGCACATGTCACGTTTCGTGGAAATCCTGAACGGCCACGACTACGAAATCACGGTGGAATCCTTCCGTGAAATGCTCAGCGAAGTGACTGATCGCCTGGAGGCGGAAGCCGGTCACATCGAGATGCGCTTCCCCTATTTCGTCAACAAGGCCGCACCCGTTAGTGGCGTACAGAGCCTGATGGACTACGACGTCACCTTCATCGGTGAAAAATGCGGTGACAAGACAGACATCTGGGTCAAGGTCGTGGTTGCTGCTACCAGCCTGTGCCCCTGCTCCAAGAAGATTTCCGACTACGGCGCCCACAACCAGCGCTCGCATATCACCATTAACGTGAAGCTGGACGGCTTCATGTGGCTGGAAGACCTGATCGATATCGCCGAAAGCCAGGCCTCATGCGAGGTCTACGGCATCCTCAAGCGCCCGGATGAAAAACACGTCACCGAGAAAGCCTACGACAACCCCAAGTTTGTGGAAGACCTGGTGCGTGACGTCGCAGCGCAGCTGAATGCGGATGACCGGGTGAAGGCTTATGTGGTGGAGTCGGAGAATTTTGAGAGCATTCACAATCATTCCGCTTATGCGTTGATCGAGAAAGATAAAGAGAAATAGTCACCTACAGAGCGCTCAAAATTCTTTTCCGGCTTACGGGGTCACATCCCCACTGCGTGGGGCCCCTGCTCCGCCCTTCCGCCGTTTACTTCGAGAGCATTCACAATCATTCTGCCTATGCGTTGATTGAGAAGGACAAAGAAAGTTAATCACCGGTAGCGCAATCAAAATTCTTATCCCATCTACGCGGTCACATCCCCATAAATGGGGCCCCTGCTCCTCGCTTCGATGGTTTACTTCGAAAGCACTCACAACCGCTCGGGGTATGCACTGATCGAGAAGGACAGGAGAAGTCCTGACCGTCAGCGTGTTCGAAGATGTTTCTGGACTTAGCGCAGCACGCCGCTGATATCCATGTCGTCGTCGCCCCACATGATGCGGCCCTCGACCTTGAGTGGCGCACTCCAGAAGAGTTCACCACCGCCGCGCCGGCTCACCAGGAGCGGCACGGCACGGGTTTCTCTCGGCAGCACTTCGGTGGAGCGCACCACCAGCTCCAGTTCCTGGCCCTGGGCATCCTCGCCTTCCAGCATGCCCACGACACGCGCATGCGCGGTACCGACATTCCTGAGCATGATCACCGGCTGCTTGACCTTGCCATCGGTCAATATCGCCAGGCTCTCGAACTCCAATTCCGGCTCAGCGCCTTCAGCATTGACATATAGGGGGATGTAGTCGGTTCTTTCCTGCTCGCCAGAAGACGAATGCACAGCGATGGCAAAGCGACATTCCCGCTCTTCTTCCAGATCATCCGGAATCTGTACATCAACGCTATGGATGGTTCTGGCGCCGGCCTCTACCAGCAGGTCGGCAAAACCGGCCTGCCACCAGTCGCGGCAATCGTCGGGCTGTTCGCCCACCGGATTGAACAGGCGTTGGCCACTGACATCCAGTATCCAGTTGACGGCCTGAAGCTTGACTGTTGCAGCATTGCGACCGGTATTGGTGATGGTTAGCGCCTGGCCCACTGCGTCACCCTCATCACCGGCCAGGTGAATCAGATCAGGACTGACCGTTACCGGCAATCCACCTGCCAGCGCCGGCCCGGCAAGCAGGCTCGACAGAGACAACACAAACCAGCGGAAGGCCTTGGACATAATCGATACCGGTGAATGAAACCGCTCTGAATGCTACCCGCGCCTGCATGAAAAGCAAATGACAGTGACAGGACCCTGCGGCTAATTGTCGCAAGTACAAGCCAGCGCAGCGGTTCAACGTTATCCTATTGGACGGATAATCCTGCCAATATCATGCAACGCACTCTCGGATTCACACCCAGCAAAGTACTAAGCGGCCTTTTTCAGCTGCGTTTTATTGCTATTGCTACCCAGCTCGCCGTCATCGCCTTTGCCGAGGCGGTACTGCGCATGCAACTACCGCTGCTGCCTTTACTGGGCTTCATTGCCGCCCTTACGACCTGGAATCTGCTCGTATGGTGGCGCCTGCGCCCCGCCATTCTGGAACGCTGGGCGCCCACGGTTTTGGAAGCCAGTACACATCTGCTGGTGGATGTCGCTGTACTCAGCAGCTTGCTGTACTGGGCCGGCGGCCCGACGAATCCCTTTGTGTCGCTATACCTGGTGCCCATAGCCATTGCCGCCGCCACACTACCTGCCCGGCATGCCTGGGCGATTGCCCTGGCCTGCATCATCGCCTACAGCCTGTTGCTGTGGCGGCACATCCCCCTGCCGCATGCTCATGGCCACGGCGGTGACGATTTCAATCTGCATGTGCTGGGCATGTGGGCGAATTTCATTATCAGCAGCCTGCTCATCGCCGGCTTCCTCACGGTGCTGGCCACCGCCGTGCGCAGGCGTGATCAGGCACTTGCACGGCAACGTGAAGATGCCCTGCGAACTGAACAGCTGCTGGCGCTGGGCACACAGGCGGCAGGCACTGCACATGAGCTCAATACGCCCTTGTCGACCATGGCCATCCTCGTCGACGAAATGCGCGCCGACTGCCCGGACAGCAGCAAAGACGATCTCGATACCCTCGCCGGTCAAATCGGGCTTTGCCGCCAACGCATCCGCGAACTTGTAGACAACAGCCAGAAAGCAAACAGCAGCGGCACCCAAACGGCCGAGTCCCTTCTGTCCACGGTCATCGAACGCTGGTCACTGCTGCGCCCGGAAACCCGGCTGGATCTGAATCTTTCCCGGCAACTGAAGTCGGCGCATATCGTCACCGACCCGACGCTGGTTCAAGCATTGATAAACCTGCTGACCAATGCTGCAGATGCATCGGCGCAAAACGCTGCAGACCATATCGGCCTGCAGGCCGATATCGAGGCTGGCAGACTACGGCTGTTCATCGACGATCATGGCCCCGGCCTCACTGAACAACAGCAGGCCCGGGCCGGACAGGCCTTCTTCAGCACCAAGAGCGGTGGACTCGGTATGGGCCTGGTGCTATCCAACGCCACGCTGGAACGCCTGGGCGGCGAAGTGATACTGGAAAACCTGAGCGCCGGGGGAAGCCGTGCCACCGTCCTCATTCCACTCTCAACGACAGCCGATGATGCCTGAGCCGAACTACCTGATAATTGATGACGACCCGGTATTCTGCCGGGTGCTGGAACGCGCCTTTAAACGCCGTGAACTCAATGTAGCGATAGCCACGGATTCACGCACCGCCCTGCAACAGGCACAACAGATGCAACCCAGTCACGTGGTACTGGACCTCAAACTGGGTACGGAATCCGGGCTTGAGCTGATTATTCCCCTGCTGCAACTGGACAAAGACATACGCATTCTGCTGCTGACCGGTTATGCCAGCATTCCAACGGCTGTTGAAGCGATGCGGCGCGGCGCGGTGAACTACCTGGCCAAACCCGCGGATGCAGACAGCATTCTGGCCGCCTTCGAACCTGCCGCCACGCCGCCTGATATTCCTGATGACCCGCCCAGTCTGCGCCGGCTAGAATGGGAGCATATCCAGCGCGTATTGAAGGAATACGAAGGCAATATTTCAGCCGCGGCCCGCGCCATGGGCATGCACCGGCGCACCTTGCAGAGAAAGCTCAAGAAACGCCCTGTGGCGCAATGAACTACCGGGCGGCGCGGTCTACTGCATGAACCCTTTTGACCCGTCCGGGGTCGAAAACCTGAACAGCGCAGGAAAACCTCATGCAACGCCGACATTTTCTTTTCCAGACAGCCTCCCTGATCGGACTCGGCAGCCTCGGTCTGAAAGCCGTGGCTGGCGAAAAAAAACTAGGCAGCCTGCAGCTACCGCCGGAACACTGGGCCCCTCACCTGAACGAAGCCCAGTTCGACGTGCTGTTTCATGAAGACACAGAGCGCCCCTTCAGCAGCCCGCTGAACGACGAAAAGCGTGTCGGCACTTTCCTGTGCGCTGCCTGCCTGAATCCGCTATTTGCTTCCACGACCAAGTACGACAGCGGCACCGGCTGGCCCAGCTTCTACCAGCCCATCAGTGAACAGGCTTTAGGCACCAAGCGCGATTTCAAACTGATCCTGCCGCGTACCGAATACCACTGCGCCCGCTGCGGCGGTCACCAGGGCCATGTCTTCGAAGACGGCCCGGAACCCACCGGCCTGCGTTACTGCAATAACGGCCTGGCCCTGCAGTTTGTGCCGGAAGGCGAAGCACTGCCGGAGTTGCGCTCATGAGCAGATTCATCAGCGCACTACTCGCCGGCCTGATGCTCGCAGGCACCGCCCAGGCCGCTGAAACGAAAGACGCCTACTTCGCCGGCGGCTGTTTCTGGTGTGTGGAATCAGACTTCGAGAAACTCGACGGCGTGGTCGAAGCAGTTTCCGGCTACATGGGTGGACACACCCCGAACCCCACCTATGAATCCACGTCCGCCGGCGGCACCGGCCACGCCGAAACCGTGCGTGTCACCTACGATCCGGCCAAAGTCAGCTATGCCGACCTGCTGACCCATTTCTGGCACAACGTCGACCCCCTGACCGCCAATGCGCAGTTCTGCGACAAAGGCTCGCAATACCGCACCGCCATCTTCAGCACGGATGAGACGGAGTTGGCCGCGGCCAAAGCCTCCAGAGAGGCTGTTGAGGAAGAGCTGGGCAAACCTGTCGTGACGCAAATCGCCAAATTCGACAACTTCACCGTGGCCGAGGAATACCACCAGGACTATTACAAGAAGAATCCGCTGCGTTACAACTACTATCGCTTTGGCTGCGGCCGCGACAAGCGTCTGGAACAGCTTTGGGGTGACAAGGCCGGACATTAGGCCACTCATGCATGAACTCACCGAGTGCCTGGTTCATTGCCCCTACTGCGGGGAGGGCATCAGTGTACTGGTCGACACTTCCGCCGGTGATCAGCAGTACACCGAAGATTGCCAGGTCTGCTGCAGCCCTATCTTGATGACCTTGCAAGTGGACAACGAAGGACTGGTGTTCATCGAAGCCTCGCAGGAAAACGACTGATTCCGCCAGGCTATTCGAAATCAGCCTGCATCTGTGGGACAGTGAAAGGGTATTCTCCGCATTACTTTTTCCATGGAAGCTTTTTTCACCGCCTTTGCCGAATTCATGTGGGGCATGCCCCTGGTGGTGCTGATGGTGGGCGGCGGCCTGTTCTTCGTGCTTTATTCGCGCCTGCTGCCCTACCGGCACTTCCCGCATGCGCTGGGCATTCTCAGCGGCCGTTACGACAATCCGGACGATGACGGCCATATTCCGCATTTCCACGCCCTGAGCACGGCGCTGTCCGGCACCCTGGGCCTGGGTAATATCGCCGGTGTCGCGGTGGCCATCACGCTGGGCGGCCCCGGCGCCATTTTCTGGATGTGGGTTACGGCCCTGGTGGGCGTCGCCACCAAGTTCTATACCGCCTCACTGGCCATCATGTATCGCGGCCGGGACAGTAAAGGTGTGCTGCAGGGCGGTCCGATGTATGTCATCCGCGAAGGCCTCGGGCGCCGCTGGTTGCCGCTGGCCTGGCTGTTCTGCATCGCCGGCCTGTTCGGCACCCTGCCCATTTTCCAGGTCAACCAGCTGGTGCAGATCCTGCGCGACGTGATCGCCGTCCCCGCCGGCCTGGCCTCGCCTGACAGTCACTTCACTTTCGATCTGGTGATGGGCCTGCTGATTGCCGGCATTGTGCTCATGGTCATTCTGGGCAACATCTGGCGCGTGGGCTGGGTGGCCGCGCGCCTGGTGCCCCTCATGGTGCTGCTCTATCTGGGCATGACCCTGTGGCTGCTGGCCATGCATTGGCAAGAGATACCGGCGGCGCTGAGGCTGATTGTCTCCGACGCTTTCACCGGCAATGCCGTGGCCGGCGGCGTGTTCAGCAGCGTGTTGATCATGGGTATTCGCCGTGGCGCCTTTTCCAATGAAGCCGGCATCGGCACCGAATCCATGGCGCATGGCGCGGCCTGCACCAATGAGCCCATCCGCGAAGGCCTGGTGGCCATGATGGGGCCGGTCATCGACACCCTGATCGTCTGCACCTGCACGGCACTGGCGATTCTCGTGACCGGCGTCTGGCATGGCGAATCCGTCGGCGTCACCCTGACCGCCGAAGCATTCGAAGCCGCCTTTCCGGGGCTGGGCGCCTATCTGCTGACGTTGATGGTGTTCCTGCTGAGTCTGAGCACCGTGCTGTCACTATGGTATTACGGCAGCAAGTGCCTGGGCTTCCTGATCGGCGCAGGCTTTCAGCGCCACTACATCTGGTTTTACGCATTGCTAGTGGTGATCGGCGCGGTGATGTCCCTGAAGGCGATCATCGGGCTGGTGGATGGCATGTATGCCCTGATGGCCATTCCCACCATGACCTCCACCCTGCTGCTGGCTGGCAAGGTCAATCGGGCCGCCACTGCTTACTTTGGCGAAATACAAAAACACTAGCCATCCGGTCACGAAATAACTAAAGTCAGTGCGGAACGGGATAAGGAAAAATTATATGGAATGCCCGAAATGCGGACACCAGCAAACCGACAGCTTCGAATGCGAAGCCTGTGGAATTATTTTCGAAAAATACCGGCAGTTCCAGGAGCGTATTGAAGCCGGCGTTCAGCCGCAGCCTTCTCATTCGCAGGAATCCGGCAAAGGCGGTCTGCCGCTGTTTCCTGTGCTGGGTTTGCTGCTGGTCGTGTCCGCGGCGCTTTTTTATTTTCTGTCGCCAGGGAAACCCGCTGAATCCACATCCCCCACGCAAACTACAGCTGTGGCGCCGGCTGGGACAGACAAGCCTGACATCGCGCCGGTGCGACTTACCGGTGTAGCCGGCCGACTGGCGCAAAGCCATCCCGCAGGAAACCCGATTGAGGCGGCGCGTAATGCCACGGTGTTTATCACCACTTCCTGGGGCTCGCAGGGCTCGGGGTTCATTATCAGTGAAGACTGCCATGTCATTACCAATAAGCACGTGGTTCATCTGGAGATGGACCAGGTTCGCCAATCGATACAGCGTGATCCGAATTTTCAGGCCCAGTACCTGGCCTACCGGAACAGACTGCAGCAGCGGGTTGCCTATCTGCAGAGACTGGTAGCCGAAGCCAAGGCCAATCGCGCCAGCAGCAAACAGATCGAACGGCTGGAGCTGGAACTGCGCGTCACCCAGGGCGAGCTCGAAACCCTGCCACAACGTGTGGACGACAATCTGAACGAGACGCTGGAAGATAAAATCCGCGAAGCCAATTACGAGAATTTCACCGTATCGCTGGTGGATGGCTCGGAATTCGAGATTTACCACAGCGATCTGGCCAGTCGTTACGACCTGGCCCTGTTCAAACTGCCAGCCGGTCAATGCCCGTATCTGAAGAGCGCGGCATCGGATAATCTGCGTCAGGGCGAGAAGCTCTACACCATTGGCAATCCGGCCGGGCTGGCCTATACCGTAACCTCGGGCGTGCTGTCCGGTTACCGCGAAGTCGCCGGGCTGCGCATGATTCAGACCGATGCGCCGATCAATCCCGGCAATAGCGGAGGCCCGCTGATCACCGAGGAAGGACTGGCGATTGGCGTGAACACCTCGGTGCTGGCCGGTACGCAGGGTATTGGTTTTGCCACGCCCGTTGAAGCCATCCAACTGGAATTTGCTGCCAATCTGGAATGACGGGCTCGATCAGGACAGCGAAAAATGCTCGTTCTGACCTGATTTTGGTAGAATTCCCCTCTTTTTGCTGGCCTCTGCCGCCCTTGCGGCGCCTGTAGCCTTGCCGTTACGCAGTCAGCAGCCATCGATTTACTACTGCAATTCACAGTTTCGAGAACTGAGTAAGGGAAAACCCATGACGAATTATGTTCAGGTTGGCGGCCTGCAAGTGGCCGAAGAACTCAAGTCACTGGTCGATAACGACATCTGCCCCGGCACCGGTATCGAACCGGCGGCCTTCTGGACCTCCATGGAGTCGGTGCTGGCCGATCTGGCGCCCAGGAACAAGGCCCTGCTGGCGAAACGCGACGATTTCCAGGCCAGGATCGACGCCTACCACAAGGAGCGCGCCGGGCAACCGCACAACGCCGCTGAATACAAAGCCTTCCTGACTGAAATCGGTTACCTCGAACCCGAAGTGGCGGATTTCTCCATCACCACCGAAAACGTGGATACCGAAATCGCCGCCCAGGCCGGTCCGCAGCTGGTGGTGCCGGTGAAGAACGCGCGTTTCGCCCTGAACGCCGCCAACGCACGCTGGGGCAGCCTGTACGATGCGCTGTACGGTACCGATGCCATCTCCGAAGAAGGCGGCGCCGAGCGCGCCGGCGGTTACAACCCCGTGCGCGGCGCGAAAGTCATTGCCTTCGCCCGCAAGCACCTGGATCAGGCCGCACCACTGGCCAGCGGCAGCCATGCCGATTCCACCGGCTATGCCATTGTTGATGGCGCTCTGAGCGTCACCCTGAGCAATGGCGACACCACCGCTCTGGCCCAGCCCGAAAAGTTCGCCGGCTATCAAGGCGATGCCGCAGCACCATCTGCAGTACTGCTGAAGAACAACGGCCTGCATATCGAAATCCAGATCGACGCAGAAAGCCCCATTGGCAAGACTGATGCTGCCGGTGTCAAAGACCTGCTGGTTGAAGCCGCGGTGACCACTATCATGGACTGCGAAGACTCCGTGGCTGCTGTCGATGCCGAAGACAAGGTTGAGGTCTACAAGAACTGGCTCGGCCTGATGCAGGGCAACCTGGAAGACAGTTTTCAGAAGGGCGGCAGCATGATGACGCGCAAGCTCAATGCCGACCGCTTCTACACTGCTCCTGACGGCAGCGAACTGCGCCTGCACGGCCGCAGCCTGCTGTTCGTGCGTAACGTGGGCCATCTGATGACCAACCCGGCCATCCTGCTGCCTGACGGTAGCGAAGCCCCGGAAGGCATCATGGACGGCATGATCACCTCGCTGGTCGCCATCCACGACCTCAAGGGTGATCAGGAATCCAGGGACGCCAAGCGCAACAGCCGCACCGGCTCCGTGTACATCGTGAAACCGAAGATGCATGGCCCGGAAGAAGTGGCCTTCACCAATGAACTGTTCGGCCGCGTGGAAGACGCACTGGGCCTGGACCGCTACACGCTGAAGGTCGGCATCATGGACGAGGAACGCCGCACCACGGTCAACCTGAAGAACTGCATCCATGCCGCCAAGGAACGCACCGTGTTCATTAACACCGGCTTCCTGGACCGTACCGGTGACGAAATCCACACCTCCATGTGGGCCGGCCCTTTCATCCCCAAGACGCAGATGAAGACCCAGCCCTGGATCGTGGCTTACGAAGACTGGAACGTGGACATCGGCCTGGCCTGCGGCCTGCAGGGCAAGGCGCAGATAGGCAAGGGCATGTGGCCCATGCCGGACGAAATGGCCGCCATGCTGGAAGCCAAGATCGGTCATCCGAAATCCGGCGCCAACACCGCCTGGGTGCCCTCGCCCAACGGCGCCACCCTGCACAGTCTGCACTATCACCAGGTGGATGTGTTCGCGCGTCAGGATGAACTGAAATCCCGCGCCCGCGCCAGCCTGGATGACATCCTCACCATTCCTCTAGTGGATGCTTCCACGCTGACGCCCGAGCAGATCCAGAAGGAACTGGACAACAACGCCCAGGGCATCCTCGGCTATGTGGTGCGCTGGATCGACCAGGGCGTGGGCTGCTCCAAGGTGCCGGACATCAATAACGTTGGCCTGATGGAAGACCGCGCCACCCTGCGTATTTCGAGCCAGCACATCTGCAACTGGCTGCAGCATGGTGTCTGCACCGAGGAACAGGTGAAGGAAACCTTCCAGCGCATGGCCGCCGTGGTCGATGGGCAGAATGCGGGCGACCCTGCCTACCGGAATATGGCCCCCGACTGTAACGACATTGCCTATCAGGCAGCCTGTGCACTGGTATTCGAGGGTGTCAGCCAGCCAAGCGGCTACACTGAACCGCTGCTGCATGCTTACCGGCGCAAGCTGAAAGGCAGTTAATTTCGGCGGCCTGATGCCGCCAAGCCATTTGGAAATGCCGGCTGATGCCGGCATTTCTTTTTCTGCATCAATCTGACTGTAGAAAACGCTTAACCATGTCAGCAGCAAGAAAATTAAATATAACTTACTGAATTATTATAAAAAATACATGGAGCACCTAGGATCAAAGATAGGAATAACTGCACCTTACTGACACGCTTAAGCATGACTTCTGTGAGTTACTGACATGATTAACACTCATCTCCAGATATATTGATTTGCATAGAATATCGGGCCACATTCCAATACAAATCGAAATATATTGAAATCCTCTCGGGAGTATCCGTGCTAACAGAGAATTACCCCGCAGTGAACACAAATGTAAAGGCACACCATGGAAACGGCGCTTGATCAAATTGCAGATTTACTCGCACTGGAGAAGCGTGAACGTCTTTCTCTCAAAGTAATGGCTGACTTAGAGCCATACCTGCGTATGAGTCTACCATCTAAAGCCATAAATCGTGTCAGACAAGCCTGCGGCGTGACAATTGACGACTTCGCGCCAATTTTTGGTACGTCACGGAGAAACCTCTTTGTGTTGCTAAAGCGCAATAATGTCGATGCCTATATCAGTGACCGCTTGTATCGTGTTGTCTCGGTCATTGTTCGTGCCATAAATGTATTCGGTTCGAGGAAGAAAGCTTCGGAATGGATGAAGATGCCTCTGCAGTCGCTAGGTGGAGATACTCCCATAAGCAAATTGGACAATGAAATAGGCGCCACCAGAGTTCTTGAGGTATTGGGGGCCATTGAACACGGTGTATACGCGTAAAAATTCGCTCTTAACGGTAGGGATAATTGCTATAAAAGGAGTTTAGCCATGGAAATTAAACAAAGCCCATGTTCGCCGTCAAAGTATTTTTGCGTATCTTGATTACAGAAACCCGAGAGCACCGCATCACCAGTGAACGCTGCTGAGAGTCAATCGTATATAATGCCTTCTTACTTCTTAGTAGTAACGAGAAATACATTCCTCTCTAAAATCAGGATGAATCGCGCATGAAGTAACACATCTCCCTTGTATGGATTGACCTGAACGCTTGCCGTTGGGGCTAGCTGGGTTATGCCTATAAGGAGATGAACATGAGCAACATCATCAAGTTCCACTATCCACCGCAACACTTGCCACGCAGTAAGCGCGAAGTCCCACGTAAAGTCGTTCTGACTATGGCCAAACATTTAGGGCTTTCTGAAAACGACACAATCCACTTGGCGCTGCGTGGGCTGGAAATCGATCTCTTTTACAACGCCGACCCAGACCCTCAGGTTAGCCAGTTTTGGCATCATCTGATGACGGCCGAGGAAAGGGATGCACAGGCAATTTTTATCGCGGCGTATACCCGACTTCGTATTGCGAAGGCCAAAGCAAACGAAAATTAAGTGAGAAGGCACGGCTGCGCCCAATGGGCGCAGCCGTAACACAGCTTGTGCACCGTCAGCCCATAAAGCCTGATAGTTAAGAGACACTCTTGAGCTAGCTGCATTATCGCTTCTCAAGTTTTTGTCTACGACATGGGTCATTACAACGCTTTACAACAGTTATTTGTAATTACAACAAGTCGTTGTAATCTGTTGTAACGACCACACACACGAATCAGTAATATCTAGTCATGCAGAGGGTAAATTTCTACTGCCTCCCCATTTGTTCTCTGCTCCACCACCTGATTCGGGGCGTTGTGATCTCTTTCAGATATGCCCGCGAGAAAGGTACCGAACCCGTCCGGCTCCGTATGGTAATAGAGTGAAGTTTGAATACGAGTCTCGCCTGGATATAAGCGAATCTTACTTGCAAGGTGGTACTGATCGATCAGATTTATCGGATCCCCCAGCACATACCCATATATATTAACCCCTTGATTTTTATAATTAAAAACAATATCAATAGTATAGACTGATAAGCAGTGTCCAAAATACGAGTATCAACACGATAAATACTGCAATGTAAACTTTTGATTTATTCAGTCCTGCCCAAAGTAATGCACCAAACACTCCATAAAACAGACTATTCAAAGCTACTGCTAATCCAGGAAGTAGGATGCTAGAGTCTAGAGGGTCGCCAATCATCAAAACCCAAAAAGGCCACAGACAAAGTAAAATTCCATCTGACCAGGAAAAGGACAGCAGGCTCTCAATCAACCTAGGATATAAGTGATAAGTGATAAGCCACAGTATTGGCACCCCCCCTCCAATTGACCCACAAACAAGAACAAATCGACTCATTTAAATTGCTCTATGGTGAACCTTGGAGATCGTTAAAAAATGGTTTTGGAGCAATAGAATCCGAGGAAGATATTTCCCCTTGTTGCAAGGTCATTCGGACGAAATTCACGCAATTATTACTAAACAGCGTGTAATCAGCTACCGGAGGCGTACTCGCTCCCTTAATAAAATCACTCATTCTCTTATCTTGAGACGGCGATGTCGCTATAGTTTTGCAGCTTTTTGCCTGTTTTGTATCTGGTTTCACAATTCCTTGTGTACCAGTAATAGGATCACCCTCACCCCCACTATCCGGATAAAATCCAACTGTAGCGTCGCTATTCACGCCTATGCCTACATGACCAGCTCCAGCTGCACCCGGATATAAACATACTGTTGCGTCCAAGCCAGTGAAATCAATCACATTCACCGGATCATTAAGTACATACCCATACAAGTTCGTATCCCCGCCCTGGAACCGTATAGGATCCTTCGCCGTCCATCGCCCTGTCTCGGGATCATAATCCCTGGCCCCGAATCGGCTGAGACCGGTGTGTGGGTCGTAGATGCCGCCCGCAAAGCCAAAAGGCTGGAAGCCGGGGTTGGTATCACTGGTGATGTTGCCGTATTCGTCATAGTCCATACGCTGGACGGTTGATCCATCCGTGGTATTCACGATGAGTCTTGGGCTGCCCAGATGGTCACTGATAATCCGATAGGTAACCCCAGCCTTGACCATGTAGTCCGGAACATGTGGCTTGGAGCCATAAACGAATCTGCTGACGAGATTGCCATCGCCATCCAGCTCCGCAATCGGCTCAAGCTGGTTACCGTAGATTAAGCCCTGAGTCAGCTCGCCATTGACCTTCTTGCCAATCCTGCGGTTTCTGCCATCAATCACATAATCAATGGTGATATCGCCTGGCAGCGTGACCTGCCTGAGGTTACCCAATACATCGTAAATGTATTGGGTGGTGACTCCACTCACAGTCTTGGACTTGAGTTCACCATTGGCTGTGTATTCGTAGGTAGCATTACCATAGCTGGTGAGACGGTCCTGGGCGTCGTAGCTGCCTTGCGTACTGTTATGCGCCGTGCGGTTGCCGTTGGCATCGTAGCTGTAGGTGGATACAGTCACCCCATCCTGGGTGACAGTTTTAAGTCGACCGGCCAGATCATATTCGTAACCGTAGGCCGTGATTGCTCCCTCGATGGTCTCGACCTTCTCGGTGATGCGGCCCAGCTTGTCGCGGGTATAGCTACTGGCAAACAGCTCATTGCTCTGATACACCGCTTCCATATCCTGCATCTCAGCAAAACCGTTATAGCCTTGGCTGGTTGTGATATCTCCCAAGGTAGTGCCAGTGAGCAGGCCATTGCCGACATCACGGCTGAGGGTGATGGCCCCGGCGCCAGTGAGCAGACCGTCGTCGTCGTAGGTGAAGCTGATGCAGTCGCTGCTGGCACAGCGCTGGGTGACCCAGAAGTTATTATCGTAGGTCCAGGTGACATTGCCTGAGATATCCCCTGTCTGGGTTTCCCCTGTGACCAGGAAGCCATCGTAAGCATAGTTAAGAGCACCACCGCCAGCGGGTGCAGTTACCGTATCAAATTGCCCTGAATCGGGTGTATAGCTATAGTCGTAATTCCCTGTGGGAATACTGATTTGTCCCAGGCGACCACCGAAATCATAGGCCAAATTCACAACCTGACCATCGGGGCGAGTAATCTTGGTCAACTGCTTATCGAGGTTGTATTGATAGCCGGTGATATTGGTGCCAGCACCGACATCCGGTGGAGTGTATTCCTCCTGTTGGTCAACAGCAGTGTATTTGAATACGTGAGCATTCCGCCCCGGCGGTTGCAATGATGTCAGGTTGCCCTTGGGGTCATATGTGAAGTTGATTTCCCTACCATCAGGCAAAGTTTGTTTCGTGACTCGACCTACAGCATCACTTTCGAAGCTCACGGTACGATTCAGTGCATCAGTCACGGAGGCCAGATACCCATCGGCGCCATAACTGAAAGTACTGCTACGGTTTTCAACCCCATCATCTTGGCTAATAGATGCAAGGCGCCCCCGCGAATCGTAGCCAGCAGATATTGGAGCAACACCTGGTATAGACCGCATTAGTGGGCGACTAAGTTTATCCGTGGTGAGAGTGCTAACCCGGCTTTCAGGCGTTGTAATCGTCCACTGACGAGAGAGCGCTTCGTAGCTTGCGATAAGCTTCCGCCCGTTAGTCGTGATTTTATCCTCAAACGTTTCGAGCGAGAGCGCGTCCGATGGGTCAGCCAAATCCACCTTTCTCTTTGTAGTTTGAACATATTTAAGGCCCGAAGGTAATTTAACTCTGTACCTATCTATTATCGGAGCATTGAAGCCGAATCTCGGATCAGACTTCTCTGATACCAATGTCACCGTGCCCTCGGGATACTTAGTGGTCAGATCTTCAAACGGGGAATATGTGCGACTGGTTTTAGCGCCATCCGGCCCTATATCTACATATCTGCGAAAACGATTCAACAAATCCTTGAATGTAAATTGACTGGCCCTACCTTCACCACTCGTCATAAACACACGGTCTCCCAACTCTAGGTTCTTTCGTGAAGTTTGCCATCCCCCACCTGCCGCGTTTATGTCCTGAATAAGACGCCCTGTAGAACTATAAGTAAAGTTGTTCTGATTGTTATTTGGATCAGTAATTTCCGTCAGCAGCCCAGATGACGTGTGCTGCACAATCCAAGTAATTCCATTTGGTTTGATTATCTTGGAAAGATGTTTACTACTATCTAACTCTATAACTGACCTCTGGCCATATGGCGCCACAATAGAAACCGGATTACCCACGTCATCACGTTCGACAGTCGTAACGTTACCCTCACCGTCAGTGATGGTGATCAATCGTCCTTCTGAATCACGGGAAAACTCCGTAATGATCTCGCCCGTAAGTGCGTCAACAGTAAGACGATGTCTGCCAGCATCGTCAAATACAAAAATACTTTCTCCATGTTCTGATGGTAAGGCATGGCTTCCGTACTCAGTCGTTTGTATCCCACCGTTATCGATTCTTCGTACACGGTTGTTTCCAGTATCTACAACATAAAAAGCGCCATCAGGGCCAATGGCAATTTTCGACGGAGAATTTAACCCGGCGTCTAAGGCAAGGTCCCCATCGCCATAATAGCTTCCGACAGCGAACGGAACACAATAGCCAGCCACTGTATTAATGATGCCATCAGGGGCCACTTGGCGAACACATGAGCTTTCAGCATCCACAATTACTAAGCTACCCTCTTGGTTTACAGCAATACCTATCGGGTTAGCTAATTCTGCACCTATCGCCAATCCACCATCTCCCGAATACCCCGCTAAACCTGTCCCAGCAACGGTGGTTATCGTTCCATCAATACTAATTTTTCGAATTCGGTTCTGATCAGAGTCCGCAACGTACAGACTGCCATCAGATGCAAGCGCAATGCCTCCAGGTCCACCTAAGGCAGCATCGGTAGCGGGTCCACCATCTCCGAGCTGATTCCCACTTCCCGCATAGGTATAAATTTTTCCGTCTGGCAATACATACCTGATACGATCATTCCCAGTATCAGCTATAAACAAGGTACCGTCAGAAGCTAGCGCTATATCAGTTGGATTAAGTAAGTTGGCTTCTATTGCCAAGCCCCCATCACCAAGAGGAGAAACGGCATTTTGATGGACTAAAGTCGACGCCAGAGATGCACCGCCACCCCCTATTACCCCGCCATCACCATCACCATCACCATCACCATCACCATCACCATCACCATCGCCATCGCCATCGCCATCGCCATCGCCAGAACCCTGACCATTGCCAGCAACAGTTTCAATTATTCCATCAGTGGTTACTTTACGAATTCTGTTGTTTCCAGAATCCGCAATATATAAAGAACCTTCATCATCAATGAAAATCCCACTAGGGTTATTTAATCTGGCTTGTGTAGCGTCGCCACCATCGCCGGAATAACCACTTGTACCCGTACCCGCAATAGTCTTTCTCACACCATCCAAACCTACCCGTAATATTTTATTCTTACCTGAATTAGCAACATATAAGACTCCATCAGGAGCAATCGCTATTCCTTGTGGCGAGCTCAAATTTCCAGCACCAGGATTACCTACGACACTTTCGATGACATTGGCAGATATTGTCCTTTTCACACCATCACCCTGAAGTAATATCCGATTCACTTCGTCCCAAACATGCTCATTAGAAATACTCCAATTAGCAATGGACTTAGGTGTCTTATAGGGTGAGCGTAGAGATACTATTGACTCTTGCAGTAGTGCGAATCCCTGGCAACGATTCTTAGAACCGAATGCTTCAGAACGACCTCCAAATTGTGCAAACCCGTTATCTCCGGGTCGATAAACACATGGGTACAAATATCGTACCTTTATATATGCAACTTCATCCTCAGCAACCCTTCGTCCAGTCGCATCCAATCCATCCCACCCAAATGTGTATTCCAAGTTACGCTCTGCAGCAAAGCTTTCACTAATCTTGCGCCCAGCAACAAGTATTGACAATGAGACTCCTTCCAAGTCAGAAGGGAGAGTATTTCCTGTTAAAGGTATGGCTATCTTCTGCTCATAACCCAATGCCCTATCACTTTGATAATGCATAGAGTATGGCGTTCCTGCAATACCAATAGATTCGTGTAGCGATTGAGACTGAGGATGAATCGTGCATCCAGGACACAAATTTTCCTCGTCGGTATTATCTGGAGTTTTTTCTGTCTCTTTAGGCAAGTCGAGATCTGGAAACTGTGCATCTTCAGGCGGGCCATAAGGCCAATTACAATCCCATGTTGAAAAATGCTCAAGTGCCGCACGCCATAGACTGTCACCTGACATGTATATCTGTGCTAGCTGACTGAGCTCATCATCGGTAATTCCCAGCACTTCTAGTTCTGTGGAAGTAGCATCATCGCCATCGCCAGTCACATCTAAAATGGCCTGATCATTTTCTATCCGAAGAATTTCAATAATCCGGCCATTCGGGTACGGGATCCAGGCTGCGATATCGCCATCGTAATAACCGATGGGCACGGCTTGACCTGTAGGGAACTCCAAGAAATTGTCGAGATAGAACGGCACAGCCTGGCTAAACTCAATATCCTTTCCATTAACCTTGACCCCCTGTTGCCGTGCCTGATCCACGGATAGCTCAACAGCATACGTATATGCAGATGTGGGTGGCAGCCCTGCAGGCATTGCATCAGGTCCGCTCTCACCGACTGTATACTCCGTAGCTCGAACAGAAATCTGACTGAGTTGCTGTTTACTTCCGTCGGGTAATGTGATTTCAGCAGTAGTACCTGCAGGAAACAGGAGGGTTGCCTGCCTTTTGCCATCCGAATCCTCGACTACACTGCCTTGTGCAACCTGGAAACTTTGAGTGTTATCTGACAAATCTATGATGGTCACTTTTTCATCTAATGGGATCATGACCACATCATCGGCTATATACCAATCATTCCAACCCGTTTGGAGCGTACGTTGAACGGGCAAAAAACCTGCCTTCTCGTATACAACCGTTAAAACTCCGCCTCCATTAACCACCATATCGAAATCACCATCAGCCTGAGTCAACGTATGGCCGAATTCAGGATGATCCAGAATGGTTACCCTCACTACTGGGATGGGTTTGCCTTCCCGGTCGCGTACGGTGCCGTGCATCATGGATGCACGCCGGTCTTCTATGGTGTCAGGGGCCACATCTCGCTGAATAGGATTGTCGCCGGAGTAGATAAAGGCTATCCGTTGCGCAAACGGTGGATAACCCACTTCGGGTAATGGGGGGGCAATGGTTTCCGGGCTAGGGGGTGCCGAAACCACACTGCTGGCTTCTCCCTGATTCCCTGCCTTATCAATCACGGTAATAGCGAAACTATCACCTAACTCACCTTTAAGTGTTACGGAGAAGCTTCCATCAGCGTTCGAAGTTACGCTCACAGATTCTCCCGTACGATTATTTGTAACTACGACGGTACTGCCTGACTCAACTGAACCTTCCTCCCCAGTGATAACAACATCACCATTTTCATCAGGTTCACTAGCAGTAATCTTGGATGTATCGGCCTGGGCAGGGGGAATCGTATCCACTCTAAAATCTAAAGTAACGGACTCAGATTGATTGCCCGCATAATCTGAAACGCTAGCAGCCACAAAGTGTGACCCTTCGCTCAGTATTTCGTTAAATGAACATGTCGCACTATTTGAATCTGAAGTACAGACTACGTCGGCAGCTTGATTATCCAGAAATACAGACAAAGTATCTGGATCAACGCCCTGACCAGCATCAGAGTAGGAAATGGATAGTACGGGCTGATTTGTATTTAAATATTCATCCTGAAGAGGCGCGTCAATCCACAACTCTGGGGCGACTGTATCTGTATAGTTTCCCAGTGAAATAACTTGTGCTTTTATTCCACCCAACAGGCCATGTAACTCAATTGAATTGAGTACCTGAGAATCGTTGGATATATGTCGGATCTCTTTCCGGTTAGCGACCCAAACTGAGTGATCTGATTTATTGGCTGACAAAGAAACTATCTTGCCAAGGTTCCAACCATTGAATGGACTCAGGGAAAATAGAACGTTCCCTTCAGAATCGTGGTAACGAAGCCGGGTATTGATTAAATTCGTTGACCATAGGTTTCCACTTCCATCTGACTGCAGGCGGCCCATTGGGATGTGTTTGGAAAGTGTAGATTGCCCGGTACCCGCATCATATTTTCTAAGGTTGCCACCCAGACCAACCCATATCTGGTCTTGCGCAGAGTCGTAGTCAATATCTCGAATCCAGCCAATGACATTATGATTATGGCTATGTACTTTCTGCCCGCTGTCCGCATTGTACGCAAGCAACTCTCTACAGACTGACGTCCAGACATTCGACCGCGAATTATCATAAGTTAACGAGGTCACTAACCCTGGCGTTGAAATGGTTGAGACAAGTGATCCGTCTATAGAGTATTCATATAACTGATTGCCGTAACCTAGCCAGACTTTGCCATCCTCTGGGTTTGCTACAAGTTTTGCAGCTTCCCAGAAATACTTGATCGGGATTGCGTGTTGGACCAGTAAATCAGGGACGCAATAAACTGCTTCCAAACTATCGGCAAGCAGTTTTTCATAACCAAGCCCAACATCATTAAGTGTTAGTTCATTGTCTGGCACCATAATGGCAAGCTGTTCTACGCCGTCAAAATTATAGGCGTATAGATAACCTTCGGAAAACGCCCATACCAGACTGGCAATTTCATCTACAGCTATTGCCTGAACATCCTGGATTTCATCAATCTCAACAGCAAGAGAGCCATCAGATGTTCGATATTTAAGCAGCCCTTCAGAATCCCCAACCCAGACAGCATCAAGATAGCTGTCCTGAGGATCACTGTATGCATTAATTGCGACTAGAAAGATACAGGCAGAAATAATGCCAGCCAGAAAACGGAACTTCCCCGTATGAATTATTTTTAACATTTTCAGTCCTGATTTTTATCGCTTTTTTAATGGGTCTCTCAATCCCATCTGAGCGATATGTAAATTATTTTACTAACGACGACATGATAAGCAGTGTCCCGAATCTATAGACTTTCTAACACAAAATCAATTAGACCTCTGTTTAACTACAGACTAGCCAATAATCTACCTTTCAGTGACCCTCACCCCGTGACCTGCTATCCGATATTTGAGCCATTCTGAATGTTAGTTTTCCGGCAAACTGAGCCCTGTGAGGGGCGAGGAGTTTGCTGTGAAGAAAGCTTTTTCTGTAGAACAAATCGTGGCCGTGCTCAACCAGGCTTAGCCGCCACGTTATTAAGACGAGAAACTGACCGCAATTTAAATGTACTTGCGACGAGTTGAATCAACTCGCTCAGCAAGGGAATTCAAGTCCACTTGCAATCGACCATCTTCTAGGCGGGTATCTACATCGGAAGAATCCAGGTTATCTACACTGATGACCACAATACCAGACTGGGACGCCGGATCCTCGGCTATAGCGATAAGGGATTCAGTGACTTTGCTAGTCCTCCCCTCAAGCTCCTGGTCGATCAGCGCAGACCCTTTGACTGCGTTCTGGATATCCTCAGGGTTACAGGTAAAACTAACTTCACCTGCGTCCGTGGCAGTGTGCGCCTTATCAAGTAAGGGCTGAATCAGAGACTGAGCCTTGTCAAACCACTTCGTCATTAGAAGCGCTCCCTAAATGCGATGGACTGCTTCTTGTAATGAACCGCTCCTGGCTGGTGTCTAGTAGATTCGGCCGAAAGCCTTGTCGGGTTCTACCCCGTCACCACGGACGGTTTAGAATAGGTTAAAAATTTTTGATCCTGTTTAGCGACTCTTCGCCTCATCCGAGGATTATGGAATCGCTCGATATAGTCAAACACATCAGCCTTAGCGGCATCTAGTGTTCGATAGGTGACATGCTGTACAAGCTCCCGCTTAAGCATTCCGAAGAAACCCTCACAGGCAGCATTGTCGCCGCAATGACCCACCTTACTCATGCTGCAGATCAGCGTATTCTGTTTTAAGAAACGCTGATAATCATCGCTGGTGAATTGGCTGCCGCGATCCGAATGCAGAATCACTGACCAGTCCCCCTGACGTTGCCAAATGGCCATCTCCACCGCCCGAATCACCATGTGCCGGTCCTGTCGGTGATGCATTGACCAGCCGAGCACCAGTTTGCTGTAAAGATCAATCACCACACAGAGGAATAGTTTACCTTCCTGCGTTCCGATTTCAGTGATGTCAGTCACCCATTTACGCTCAGGTTCTAAAGCAGTGAAGTCTCGTTCAAGGTGATTCACTACATACCTGGGCGTTGAGCAGCCCTACCCAGGCGGCGTCGGCCTTTGCGACGAGGCCATCCATAGAGACCATTGTTCGCCATCAGGCGAGCAATGCGGTTCAAGCTAGCGGTTTCGCCTTCATGGACCAGATCTTCATGCATGCGTGGCGCACCGATGATGCCTTTGCTGTCTTCGTGTATCTCACGGATACGCTTTAACAGACGGGCGTTATCCAAGGCCCTGGCGCTGGGCGGGCGTCCTACCCATGCGTAATAGCCACTAGGTGACACCTTCAGGCATCGACACATCAAACGAACGGGAAACTGATTGCGACAACGCTGGATCGCCTGGTATCTCAGGACGACTCCCTGGCGAAGAACGTTGCCGCTTCGCGCAAAAAATCTCGCTCCTTCTTTACACGGGCCAGCTCGCGTTTGAGCTGCGCCACTTCTTCATCGCGTGGCGTGCCAGGTCCGCCGAATACTCTTTTACCCTGATCATCGGCTTCACGCTTCCAGCGTGTCAGCAGATTTGCTCCGATACCCAGCTCTCGGGCCACCTGGGCACAACTCACACCCGACTGGCGGGCTAACTCAACAGCTTCCTGTTTGAACTGAAGGCTGTACTTTCTTCGCTTCGACATGAACACTCCTTTCGACCATTATCGGTCTTCTTTAAAGTGTCCGTGGCGTTAGGGTAGAACCCCAACAAGGTCGTCAGTGTTCTCAGAGTTCGACGCGTTAAGGGCATCTATATACGAGCTTAGTATCTTCGAATTCTTTGGCGGCGCATTCTTTTCGTTAAGCTTCCGGATCACATCCTGGCTAAGCTCACCGATGTCCAAGGGATATTTGTACTGGCACATTTCTTATTTGGCCTCGCTCGCAAGGAAATCCACTTAAATTATAATCCAGAGATCACAAACGTAATGCCCCTATAGGTCAGGCACCAAGATTAAGGGGTGTGCCAATACAACTGACTGTTGTACTCACTTGTAATGGCTGAAGTATAGAACTCAGCCACGTCTACATAAGCCGTGGCGATTCATTATGACAACCTACAAATCGGTCCGAATATAGGCGGCCATTCAACGTTTTCCGCCTGATCCAGGAAAGCGATACAGACCATCAAGCGCCCTTTTGAATCCTGATTATGGGGCAATACGGTGCTGGGCAGGCAAGGGGCAAGCCCTCCTCCACCTGGACTCTGACGCGCCCTTGCTTCTCTGCCCCGCTAAATCTACGAATTACTCGGCTTACGGAGATTTACCGACATTTCCTGACAAACGCCGTAGGAAATTTCCTATAAAACTCTCCCCGTCTGCCAGATAACCTCTTATGAACCCTGAAAGGGAAAGGCTCTCAGGAAGCGATTCCTTTGAGGTGGTTGCGGGAGACAGTCACTTGATCCCGTAACTGTGAAGTGCATCGAGATGCACCCACTTATCAATGATGGCGATTCAGAGCAGAAACTGACGCCCAGGGACTAATAATCATGAAAATTCATACGACTAAAAGTGTAATTGACTCGGGCAACTTCACATTGATCATTCGAATGGCCATTGCCAGCGTGCTAGGCATATGCATTGCGGCAAATGCAATCGCTGCAACTCCTGATAAGGAACCCTTACTTTTAAGCGGTAGCGAAACACCAGTCATAGATGAATCCGCATTACCCCTATCTATCGAAGAAAACTTCAAGCCTATAAAAAATATAGGCAGCAAAAGAAGCCTAAAGAATGTTCTAGGAGCAATTCAAAACACTAAAGTTGAGAAATCAATTTCAACTTCTGAATTTATCGCACAGTCACAATCAATGCCGATTGGCGGAACTGCTATGCGATCCTCGTCGATGATAGCGACTTCAAGCGCGGTTGATACTTCTGCTGAACCAGGAACGATAGCTGGGCAGTTTCAGGTATCCCCAAGCGGTGCCGCCTCTTATAGCATCCCTATCACCGTCCCTCCCGGTGTTGCCGGCATGGAACCAGAACTGGGGCTGCAGTACTCCAGCCAGAGTGGCAATGGCCTGTTGGGGATAGGTTGGAGTCTCTCCGGATTATCAAGTATTAGTCGTTGCAACAAAACCATTGCCCATGATGGTAGCGCTTACGCCTCATCTGGCCGACTTTGTCTGGATGGCCAACGTCTCAAGTTGGTTCAGGGAAGCTATGGAGCGGATGGGGCGAATTATCGTACCGATATTGACAGCTTTAAAGCTGTAACGGCCGTAGGATCGACAGACGCCGCAACCTCATATTTCGAACTTAAAACCAAATCTGGGCTGACTTATACCTATGGCAATGCCAATGTAAGAGTTGTTATCCCGCAATCCTCAATGCAATACCTTTGGCCAATCAGTCGTATTGAGGACTCTGCAGGCAACTACATTACCTTTAATTATGATTTCGACGCTTACTCCAGGAGCTACCAGATTCGTGATATTGAATATGGTGGTCATACCTCGGGAACGCCACATAGTCTAAAGGTTGAGTTTACTTATGACACAACACGCCTGGACGTAACCCAAAAGCACGTGGTGGCTGGTATCCAAGGACATGCACAGCCCATCATCCTGAAGCATCGGCTCACTCAAATCGCTACTTATACGGGAACAACAAAAGTACGCGAGTACAGCATGAGTTACGAAACCGCTCCTGGTACAGGCCGGTCCAGAATGAGCGCCATCAGCGAATGTGCATTTGATGGAAATGGCGTTTCTAAGTGCATGCCTACCACGGATTTTAGCTGGCAAGATGCCTATGCAGGGTTTAATCAAGCTGCCACACCGCCAGACTTCTTACAAAAAGAGGGCGAATACGAAGATGTACTTTTAGGTGAAGTAGTAGACGTTAACGGAGATGGTTTACCAGATTGGGTCACGGCCTATACAGATGTAAATACTTCCACTTTTGCTCTGAAAACCTGGACAAACACCGGAAACTCCTGGGACGAAGACGGCTATCCGGGAATGCCTTTCGAAATGTACTATCCGACCGGATTTGCGCCTTTCTACGGTATTGGCAGACTTATTGATTTGAATGCTGATGGTTTGCCTGATTACATCGAAGCCATGCCGTCCTTGGGATACGGCAAACCCACTCATATCAACACCGGCAGTGGCTGGGATATAGACACACGCTGGCAGTTACCCTCAAACCTTTACACCTATAAAGCCCAGAACGGCATTATCAAAGACATCAATGGTGACGGCCTTCCAGACCTTGTTCTCTCACGTGACGGTAAAGAAAACAAAACCTGGCTGAACAACTTCAGGAATGACCCGAATTGCTCAGGGGAAAGTTGCTATTGGGTGGAATCCACGGGCTATAAGACGCCGGAAGGTTATCGGTTATTTTCAAGTGAAGGCCACGCAACCCAACGAGGCGAGCTTGTCGACTTAACCGGTGATGGTCTACCTGAGTACATCTATTCTTATAGTAAAAACGGCACGGTTAACCAGACATGGCTGAACACTGGCAATGGCTGGTCATCTCAGCCCTACTCCCGCCTAGCTTTACCAAAGGCACTAATTGTCGATGATAAAGCTCGTGGGGAATTAATCGATCTGAATGCCGATGGCCTTGTGGACTACGTGTATGGCTACTACGAAAATAGCTCTAACCCTCGCCGCACGTGGATGAATACGGGAGGATTGTTTTATACGACCGGTACTAACGCGCTGTGGGTTGAAGACACTACCTTCACGCTCCCGAAAGACTTGTTTTTCCAAACCGGGGCCAGAAAAGGCCTTCTCGTGGATGTGAATAAAGACGGACTTCCTGATTTAGTGCGTGCGTATGAAGTTAACCAACAAACCTACCTTCAAACCTATTTAAATAGCGGCTTAGGAACATCGGGGTGCGCAAGTACCAGTTGTCGATGGGTTTACAACCCCTCATACAATGCCCCCAAGCCCTTGTTCATCTCGCACCCTCAATATTACACACCGACTACACGAGGCACGATTGCAGATATTGATGGCAATGGGGTGGTTGATTTTGTCTACGCGCGAGGCGGTTATGCCCGTGAGACGTATCTATCACAAAGTGCAGAACCAGATTTATTACATACGGTAACAAATGGTCTTGGCGCCCAAATAGTCGTTACCTATTCAAATTTAAACGATAAGGGCACTTATACGAAAGGCACCGATGCCAGCTATCCAGACCAGGATATTATCGGAGCCTATACTGTCGTGAAAAAGTATGAAGAGCGGCCTGCCACAACATATACCATACCCGATGGCCCACGGCTCGTTCATTATTCATATGAGGGGTTGCAAGCAAACCTGCATGGTCTTGGCATGCACGGATTCCAACGGATAAGCGCATGGAATAAAGCCTCCGGCATTACGGAGATCAGTGATTATGCTACTACACACCCCTACTCAGGAATGTTGGAATATTCAGAAACGCGGGACGCCAGTAACCGGTTGTTATCGACGGTGAGCAATACGCTCAACTCATTAACGCCGGCATGTGGACATGCTGCGAGTGGAGTCTTTCCATACGTTGAAACGAGTATTGCTACTGATTACGAAATCAGCCCGAATATTCCTGTAAGAGTTACAGAAACCACGTCGACTTACGATACTTGTGGCAACGTCACAGAGTTATCTGTGGCCACAGGCGGACCTAGCCAGGCACCATTTGTTACCTCTACGATCAACACGTATGACAATGACACAGTACGCTGGTACCTAGGGAGACTGACTCGTAGCGAGGTGACGCATAGTGCACCTAGTGGCGAAATAGATACAAGGGTATCGTCCTTTACCTATGATGGCCTTACGGGCCTACTGACCGAAGAGCGCATAGAGCCAGGGCATGCCACCCTGGAGCATGTTAAAAGCTATAACTATGACCAGTACGGCAACAAAACATCCATCAGCGTTAGCGGCCCCAATGTGGATACCCGCACTACGCAGATAACGTATACGAATGATGGCAAATTCCCAGAAACGATAACGAATGCCCTGGGACATACAGAGACACATGAATATGACCCAGCTCATGGTGGTCGTACATCATTAACAGGCCCTAACGGCCTCACGACAAACTGGACTTTTGATCCTTTTGGACGTCAACTCACAGAGACTCAACCGGGAGGCGCCATTGTCTACACACCGTACCGATGGTGCGAAAGCATTGGAAACTGTGGAGTGGGTTCTAATGCGGTTCTGGGCTTGTATGTCTACAGAACAGATGCACCGACAACCGTTAAGATTTTTGATCGATACGAACGGTCCATTGCTGAATCCAAGTTAGGTTACAACGGACAATGGATTGATGTTCTTACTAATTATGATGATCGCGACCGGCCTGTTTCGAAAAGCGCGCCTCATTATCGCGGAGATGCTCAATACTGGACGCAGTTACAATACGATGACTTTGATCGCGTTGTTAAAGAAAGTTCGCCAACCAGCGAAGCAGATCCCACGTTGCGCAGTACTCTTTACGATTACCAGGGACTGACTACATTACAAACCGATGCTAACGGGAACACCACCACCCAGGTTGTAGATGCTCTGGGAAGAACGGTGAGCGTGACGGATGCCCTGAGCGGCACTGTTTCTTATCGTTATGACGCGTTTGGCAACCTGGTAGAAACCACCGACCCAGCGGGTAACAAAATCACAATGGGATATGACATTCGGGGTAATAAGACATCCATGTCTGACCCGGATATGGGTGATTGGGTTTATGTCTACAACACCTTTGGCGAGCTAACAAAGCAAACTGATGCCAAGGGCCAGGACACCGTAATGGTCTACGACAAACTGGGCCGCATGACCGTCCGCTTCGAGACGACGGAGGTTACAGCTTGGGAATACGATACCCGATGGATCGGCGCACTAAGTCATACCTTACAAGGGCCATACGGGGGAGGTTCTACATACGTTGAGGGGTACTACTACGACTCATTGGGCCGGGTCACTTACCGGGCGGATGTAATTGAAGGCTCTTATTACTACACGGGTTATACCTACGATTCACAGAGCCGCCTCCGGGCAATGGTATACCCAAGCAGTTTTCCAGTTTGGAATGTGTACAACAGCTATGGCTATCTATGCCAAGTACGCTATGACGACCAAAACGATTGCGCTGCTGAGGGCTTTAGTTGGCGACTGGATCACATAGACGCTTTTGGCAATGTAGAGTCCGCTACGCTGAATAACGGCATTTTTGAAACACGTCACCATGATCAGGCCAGAGGCCATATGTCTGCGATTATGACGGGCAATGGCATCAGTGCAGATGTCCAAAACCTTGAATACACCTGGGATGCTGTCGGCAATCTAACCAGCCGAACGGATCATCTCCAGTCAGGTCTATCCGAAAGCTTTAGTTACGACGCTCTTAACCGGATGACCTATGCGTCAACTACCGGTGGCGAAGTCATGAGCCTGACATACGACTCGTTGGGCAATATCAGCTCAAAAAGCGATGTTGGTAACTATCAATACGACCCAAATCGGCCACATCAATTAACCGAAGTAACAGGCACTCGCGCAGCGACCTTTACTTATGATGAGAACGGCAACCAACTGACATCAAGCAATGGCCGCACTGTCACATGGTCAAGCTTTAATAAACCAATTGATATTCGCCAGAATGTATCCGGCGGCCAAAACCGAACCCAGATTCGCTACGGTTCAGATCGTAAACGCTACAAAACTGTGGTCGATCATACTCAGAATGGAACGACGACCACACGTACTACCCACTACATCGGTGATCATTACGAGCAAGTATTCGTAGATTCCAAGAAAGAAAGTAAGCATCACTTTTCTGCTTATGGACGAACCTATGCGGTGTTTAACGCATCTGAGATCACTGGGTGGTCTGTGGGCTATCTGCATACAGATCATCTAGGTAGCGTTGTAGCGATCACCGGCACAAGTGGCGCGCTATGGCAACAATTTAGTTACGACGCATTCGGAAAACGAAGAAATATAAACTGGCAAGCGGATGCAACAGATGCATTGTTGTACCAAACGCCTCCAGGTCAGCGAGTAACAGAGCGAGGTTTCACGGGACATGAACACCTGGACTCAGTTGCACTCGTTCACATGAACGGCCGGGTCTATGACCCGATATATGGCCGGTTTATAAGTGCCGACCCCTATATCCAGTTCCCGGAGAATACACAGAGTTATAACCGGTATTCATACGTCCTGAATAACCCGCTTTCCCACACTGACCCCAGTGGTTTTGGTTTGGGGAGCTGGCTCAAACGACAATTTGGAAAATTTGTAAGGTGGTTTGATCGTAATTGGCGTGCCGTAGTATCTATTGGAATAACTGTATTCACCGGGGGTGTAGGTGCAACCTTCGGCCAAGCATTTTGGGGGGGCTTTGCTGCCGGATTAATTACTTCCGGGGGTGATATTCGGGCAGGCTTTATTGGCGGCTTTACTGCAGGCGCATTCTATGGTGTAGGAAAAATTCCCGGGGTGGGTAACGCACCCTTTCTCCAAGCCGGGCATGCCAAGAAAGTGTTGCTTCACGGCTCTATAGGCGGTGTGTCAAGCGCACTTCGCGGGGGCAAATTCCAACACGGGTTCTTAAGTGCAGGTTCAAGCGCCTTTGCTGCCCCCTGGATAGCAGGAAATATCCGTCAAGGTGACTATGTCGGCCAAGTGACGGCAGCAGCTGTTGTAGGCGGTACCGCAGCCGAGCTAGGCGGGGGCAAGTTTGCAAATGGGGCAATTACTGGAGCAATGAGTTATTCATTGAATCAGGCGACCCAATCAGGGCGTAATGGTAGAGCCAGACAGCTTGCAGAACAGAGGAGGCAACTCCTTTTGTCAGGCGCTAAAGACGGGCACCTTACATTAAATGAAGCAAATGCCTGGTACCGTCATATGCATGGTAAGCCGCTAACTGTTGACTTAAATAAAATTGATATTTCAGGCATATCAGCGAGCGATTTTCCCAATGGGCCAGGGTCATATGAGAAACTCACTGTATCGGGTTTTGGTGATTTTCTTGTCCATGGCAGTTTAGGCTTCACCCTAGGGGCTGACGGAACAACCTTGACAGTTGGTACAGAAATGTACGATTTCAACTATAAATCATGGAGTAGCCACCCCGTAAGAAATGTATTGAATTTTGTTGGAGATGTTTACGCAGGTTCAGGTACACCATTCCCGATCACTTATCGGGGCTCGGCCCAAATTGGCCAATAAAGTCGGAGCAGAAACAATGCGTAGACCAATCATTTTCGGATTATCGGCTGTCATTTTAGTATGTCTAATTACACTTACAGTTATTAGTGCACGACAAATCTCAAGTGAAGATGCGCAGCTATTTGCTGAGCACGAATTTTCATCAATTACTATTCAATTAGATATTGATCAGAGTGAGCTTGTCGGACCAACAACCATCAGAGAGTCTGTGAACGGATACTACTTTTCCTGGGCTCGTCTTGAGAATCCGAATCAAGATGTCATTACAGTGTGGGTATCAAAATTTGGTGAGACAGACGCAACTATTTTGGATGATAGTTTGTTAGACAAGTACCGAGAAAGATATTAAAAAGGCTGGAAAATAATTGAAGGAGGAAAAGGGATCAAAGTTAAACGGCCTTTCATCCAAGCCATAATTGCAATATTACTGACACTTGTTGGGACGGTCGAATAATAGGGGACAGACTGGGCTGTACTGACATTCCCGGACACCGTAATTAGACCATAGCGGTGGCCTGCTCGACCTGCAGGGGAGTGCGATACCCCAAGGTCTGATGCAGCCGCTGCCGATTGTAAAACACCTCGATATATTCAAAGATCGCCGATCTTGCCTCCTGCCGGTTAGCGTAATTGCTGCCCCACACCAATTCATTCTTCAGGGTGCTGAAGAAACTTTCGGCCACGGCATTGTCCCAGCAGTCCTTCTTGCGACTCATGCTGGAAATCATGCCATAGCCTTTTAGTAGATCCCGATAGCTCTGCGAGGCATAGGTGCTGTGCGGAGAAAAGGGGTCGGAGTTAATTAACCTTCCAATACGACTCCCTGAACCGTCTGACATATGCCTCCGCCTCCAATGGCCAGAGCATGACGCTCAGCCATGACGCATTGGGCAACATCGCCTCTAAGAGGAGGGTGTCCAGAATTTCTGGAACCAGGCCAAGCGACATATGCGACGTTTCAATGGTATTCCAAAGGACCACTTTCATCTCTTCTTGAAGGAATGTGAGTGGCGTTTTAACAACCCCAATCCAAAGTCTCAATTAATACAATTGAAACAATGGGTTAATAACAATATGGCCTAGTTATCTAGGACAGCCCCTTAAATAATATTTTGCTCCTATATCAGGTGCGGTTCCACATCAGTCCCAAAAAATGTTACTGACACGGTTAGGCCTTACTGACTAGGCTTAGTAACTCACTGACACGATTAACCGGCACCGACAAGTGACAACATCAACCAAAACAGTTGACACTTACTGGTCAACTGATATGATGAGTTGAACTGTTATCCACCAGAGGCTCTGATCGTGTTTGAAGCTGTCGCCAAGCAATCTCTCTCGGAAGCGGTTTATGACCAGCTTCGTGCGCGCATCCTCAACCGCGATATTGAAGCCGGTGCCGAACTACCATCGGAACGCATTCTCTGCGAGATGCTGGGCGTGAACCGCGGTGCAGTGCGCGAGGGCATCAAGCGCCTGCAACAAGCCGGGCTGGTTCAGGTACGACATGGCGGACCTACGGTGGTTCTGGATTTTGAGCAGGAAGCGGGCCTGGAAATGCTGCCGGCGCTGCTCGTCGACGAGGAAGGAAACATGCGCGTTGAAATCGCCCGGGGCATTATCAGCCTGCGCCAGAACCTGGCGCCGGAAGTGGCGCGTCTGGCTGCGGGCCAGAAACAGCGCGAACAGACCGCTGATCGGCTTGAGGCACTACTGTCTGAACTGCACGCCGGGCAGGATCTGTGCGAATTGCAGGATCAGGTGTTCGAGTACTGGAATGTACTGGTCAACGGCAGTGGCAACATCGCCTACCGGCTGGCCTTCAATTCCCTGCGCAAGACTTACAAGAAAATCTGGGGTCTGTTAACCAACACCCTGTCCGATGAATTTCGCGACATTGAACGTCTGCACAGACTGGCAGACGCAGTACGTCGTGGCGATGCCGATGCCGCCCACGCACTGGCCAGCGAATACGTGGCGCTGGGCACCCAGGCCATGCAGGCACTGCTGGATGCCTACGCCGCCGACAAATCCGGTGCCGGCAAGATCACTGAACTTGAATAGTCCGATAGGAGGTATCGGCTATGAGTATTGAAAGCACGACCACTGAAGAAGCCATCGCCACGGGCACGACCGGCGCCAATAGTCCGGCCACTGCAGGCGAGGCGCTGAAAGTCTTCTTTCTTCACCCAAGCGTCTTCATTCTGAGTGCATTGACACTGGGCTTCAGCCTGCTGCGTATACAGGCCGGCCACTGGAGCTGGGCGGATGCTGTGGCGCCACTCGCCATTTTCCTGTTTTGGCCAATAATGGAATGGGGTATTCACGTGCACTTACTGCACTTCAAACCCTTCACTCTGTTTGGCCGCAAGATCGACTTCCTGCTGCCGCAGACCCATCGTGAACACCACAAGACGCCCTGGGACATCAAGCGCATCTTCATTCCGCTACATGTCTATCCGCTGGTGGCGCCCATCCTGATCGGTGGTGCCTGGCTGCTGGCGCCGACCCCCGAACTGTTCTACGGCGGCCTGGCTTTCTATTTTCTGCTGGCCCTGAATTACGAGTTCTGCCACTACCTGGCGCATATACGCTGGTGCCCGCCCATCGAGTACTACAAGCGCCGTGTGCGCCTGCATCGCTTCCATCACTTCAAACACGAGCGGCTGTGGTGGGGCGTATCGATGGGGTTGGGTGATGTACTGTTCGGTACCGCGCCTGATCCGGAAAAGGTGCACCGCTCCGGCAATACCCGTGACCTGCTGGGCCGCTGGCCCGGAGGCCAGGCACATTAAACGGGATCAGGCCCGGAACAGTACCGTCGACGCCCAGGACAGGCCCACGCCAAAACCGGACAGAACCACGATATCGTCCGCGTCCACGGCCCCCTGCGACATCATGATGGGGATGGAAGACGACACGGTATTGCCGTATTCGCCGGCCACGAAGGGCGCTTTGTCCAGCGGCACATCGAGGCGCTTGGCCAGTTGAGTCACAATGTGGCGGCTGCCCTGGTGCAGGACAAAGCGGTCAACCTGGGGCATGTCCACGCCATTCAACTGCATGGCGCGGCGGATACTGTCCGGCACTATTTTGGCAGCAAAGTTCAGTACGGCCCGGCCGTTCATGAACAGCTGACCGGATTCCGGCTGCACCTCGATCTGGTCCCAGTCACTGCCTTCGCTGCCCATGTCAAAGCGCCCCACCTTCCAGACCGGATGATCGGTAATCAGGGTGGCGGCCGCGCCGTCTCCAAACAACAGGCTGGTATTGCGGTCCAGCGGATTCACAATCTTGGAATAGGGATCCGCCGTAATCAGCAGGCCGCGTTTCAGACCCTGGGCATTCATTAACGAGGTGATGACGGCCAGGCCATACACAAAGCCGGAACAACCCAGGGAAATATCGAAGGCGGCACAATGTCTGGCCAGACCCAGTTTGCCGTGCACCCGAGCCGATACATGCGGCAGGCCGTGATCATCCGGGTTCTGGGTTACCACCACCAGGCAATCGATTTCCTCGGGCTTGACGGCCCCCTTCTCGAACAACTGCTTTGCAGCCAACACGGCCAGATCCGAAGCCTCATGCTCGGGCAGCATGCGGCTGATCTTCAACACGCCGATTTTTTCACGCAACAGCTCCTCCGAAGCTTCCAGCTCCGGCGCCCGCGTGATATTGCAAACCCGCTCTTCTGGCAGGTAACAGGCGATATCCGTGATACCGACCTGTCCGATATCCGTATTCATAGTGCTCTGTGATCCCTGTGTAATAAGTGCATACTAGATGCATTGCGCCATGCTCACCACAGGTGCAGGTAAGCTGGCTTACTGAATAATGACAGAGGCGTCACATAAAGAAATGCCTCATTCAGGTTAGCCAGCAACAAACTATGTAATCGTCAGACATGCGAAAAAGGGAGGAGAACCTTATGCAACATGTCAAAGTTTTTGCCGCCGGCTATATCGCAACACTGCTTTTTCACCAGGGCATGCTCTATATGCTGCACATGGCCAACCCGGAAGTCCCCGCCCCGTTCAACATGGCGCCGGTGCCGCCACTGGGCGTGCCCGCCGTGATTTCCCTCGCATTCTGGGGCGGCCTGTGGGGTAACCTGCTGTGGCTGCTGATGCAAAACAGCAGCGGCAGCGGTTACTGGACACGCGCTATTTTGATCGGCGCCATCGGCCCCAGTGCAGTCGCACTTTTTGTGGTGATGCCGCTCAAGGGGCTGGGCGTGGCCATGGGCTGGAATCCGCAGATCATTGTTGGCGCCCTGATTCTCAACGCCGCCTGGGGCCTGGGCGTTGGCATCATCATGAAACTGTTGCCCGGGAGCAGCGGAAAATCATCTGAATAACAAGCGCCACACCAACGCAGAGGAGACACTACATGCGAGGCAAAGAACACCCCGGCTGGCGGTGGGGGCCCTTCACGGCCCGTATCCCTTTCTACCACACGCGGCTTTACTGGCCGGAATTCCTGCAGGGCATCTTCGTGGCTTCGGCAACCGGCCTGGCGCTGGTGCCGCTCATGACCTCGCAGTTCGGCCTCACGTTCGAGCAGGCCGTGGCCGCCTCCCTGATTCACAGTTTTCTGATCACCTCGGCAGCGGTGTTCTTCGGCGAACCCTATGCCCCCGGCTGGATAACTCCGGCACTGCCCCTGGTGCTGACCTTCGTACTGGGCGGTTTCAGTGACCCCGTGGTGCGCTGGCAGGCAATGACCGCATTGTCGCTGGATTTCGCCGCCATTGTGTTCGTTCTCGGCATCACCGGCATGGGCAAGCGCTTCATGGTGTGGCTACCGGCCACACTCAAGGCCGGCATCATCCTGGGCGCGGCCATTGCGGCCCTGAAGCGGGTTTTCATCGATGATGCCGAACGTTTCCTGCTGCAGCAGCCCATTGCCACCACCCTGGCCTGTGCCATCTGCCTGATCATTACCTTTTCCATCCCCCTGCAGCGCCTGAAAGCCAACAACCGTTTTCTGGCCCTGATGGGGGCCCTGGGCTTGTTACCCGGGTTCCTGGCCGCAGCCTTCATCGGCCCACTGGTCGGAGAAGTGGACTACGACATTCAGTGGGGCATTCTGATACCCCCCGTTGGAGAGCTCTGGACGATTGCCTCACCCTTTGCCATCGGCTGGCCAGATACAGCGCTGTTCCTGCATTGTCTGCCGCTGGCCCTGGTGGCCTACATCATCGTCTTCGGCGACCTCGTCACAGGCAATGAAGTCCTGTACGAGGCCCGGGATTCACGTCCAGACGAACACATCGACATCAATCCCACGCGCTCACATCTTTCGCTGGGCATTCGTAACGCCGTGATGGCGGTAGTGGCGCCTTTCTTCCCGACACAGGGCAGCCTGTGGACCGGTGTGCATGTCATCGTGGTACAGCGCTGGCGCGAAGGCCGGCAAAGCCTGGACAGCCTGCACAGCGGCATTGCCTCCTATTACCTGATGGCCATGCCCTTTATTTTCCTGATCCTGCCGCTGCTGACCGGACTCAAGCCGCTGATGGGCATCGCCCTGTCGCTCACCCTGGTGTTAACGGGCTTTGCCTGCGCCTATGTCGCCATGGCAATACCACGCGAACCTACCGAACGCGGCGTGGTATTGCTGACCGGCATGGCCCTGGCGTTGTTCGAGCCCTGGATGGGCCTGCTGGTGGGCATTGCCGCGACCCTGTTACTGGTAGGATGGCGTTCTTCTGAAGAAAGCAACGAAACCTGACTCAATGCATCGCGCCCTTTGCCAGCTCGCTTTGCGACTGCTCGCCGGACTGGCCGGCCTCATTCTGTTCAGCGGTACCGCGACGGCGGAGCAAAAACCCTTATGGGAGGCTGGCGCCGGCTTCGGTGTGGTGAATTTTCCGGATTACCGGGGTTCGGATGAACGCAGCAGCTTCGCCCTGCCGATTCCCTACTTCGTTTACCGGGGTGAATTCCTGCGCGTTGACCGGGAGAGTATTCGCGGACGGCTGTTCGAGTCGGAACGCTGGGAACTGGACATCAGCCTCAATGGCTCGGTACCGGTGGACAGCGACGAGAATGAAGCCCGCGAAGGCATGGATGATCTCGAGCCGACACTCGAACTGGGGCCGGTGCTCAAGTATCACGCCTGGCAGTCAGCCGACGAACAGATGCGGGTGGAATTGCGTCTGCCACTACGGGCGGCCATTAATACCGAATTCGAGCATGTGGGCTGGATTACCCAGCCCCAGGTCAATCTCGATGTCGCCGATCCTTTCGGTTACACAGGCTGGCAGCTCGGCCTGCACACCGGCCCCATTTTCGGGGATGCCGACTTTCATCAGTATTTCTTTGGCGTGGAGCCTGAGTTCGCGCGTCCCGGACGACCGGCCTACGACGCTGACAGTGGCTATGCCGGCGCCCAGGTCACTGCGGCGCTGAGCAAGCGTTTCGGAAAAATGTGGCTGGGCGGCTTTGTGAAATGGGACACGCTCGATGGCGCTGCATTCGAGGACAGCCCGCTGGTACGCGACAAGAGCAACTTTACCGCCGGCTTCGCCGTTTCCTGGGTGCTGAAAGTCTCTGACGAGCTCGTCGAGGTCAGCAAAGAAGATTAGTCCGGCAAACGCGCCTGTCCAAGATTACCGGTGTCCGTGCCGAACCAGATCGAATTGCTCGCCGCGTCAAACACCATGTGACGCACACTGCCGCCACCGCTGGGAATAGCCTTGAGGCTGATGAATTCCTTGCTGTCCGTATCGAAACCGACAAACAGATTGGGTTGCGGGATGGTTTCCACAAACCAGATGCGATCGCTGGCATCGACTGCCATCGCGTAAGGCCCGCCGTGCTCGCTGGGGGTTTTCCACTCACGGAATTTACCGGTCCTGGGGTTGTAGCGGCCCAGATAGCCCTGCGCATTGTCGACATACCAGATATTCCCATCACTGGTGCGTGCGATTCGCCGCGGGCGGGCATCCTCCCGCGGCAAGCTGATTTCGCTCAGTTTCATGTTCTCCGGATCAACGGTTGCCAGCTTGTTGGTCCCCAGCAGCGCCACCCAGGGCCGCCCCTGCGGATCAGAGATAATCCCGTAAGGCCGCGCATTGCGCGTCGGCACCGGCAGCAGATTCACCTTCTGCGTTTTCTTGTGCAGGCGGCCAATGAAATTGCCATGCTGTACCGTAAACCAGATATGGCCCTGGCCATCCTCAATCAGGGTGTGCGGGTCTTTGGCTGCATCCTCCGGCATGTCGATTCGCAGAATTTCGCCCGTTTTCGGGTCGATGCGGCCAATATGCCGATCCCGGTTGCCGGCATACCAGATATACCCCTCCGAGCCGACAATCAGATTATGCGGACCGGTATGCGCACCCAGGTCAATTTTCTCAAAGCTTCCCTTGTCGGGATCAAACCAGGCGGCGTAATCGCCGACCTGGCCTACAAACCAGATACGCCCGTCACTCGCCACCGCAGGATCGCGCGGGCGACTGGCCTCCCAGGGTACCGGCCATTCCTGTATTTCGACCTGCAGCTGATTCTTGATGGAATCGGCGCCCGCAACCTGGGGCGCCAACAGCGCCAGCGCGGCCAGCACGGCGACCAGCAGGCCGATGCGCAAACCTGAAGACTGATGAAAATAGGAACGCATAAAAGACTCCGGCGGCGAATCTTTTATTGTGACTATCAGCACGGGCCGGAGTTCCGGGTTGGTCAGTGTCCTGGCCGCAATTCGCGCGCGAAGAAATCCAGGGTACGCTGCCAGACCCGCTTTGAATCCGGCAGATGGCGGCTGACACTGCGAAATCCGTGCGGCATGTTGTACAGATAGGCTTCCGCACGGTCGCCGAGCTCACCCAGCAGGCGGTTCCGGCGCCTGGCCGGACAGAAGGGGTCCAGCCGGGACCAGTGACCCTGCAGTACACGAACCTCGTCAAGGTTCTCACCCTTTGCCACCCCGGCGCCCTGCAGGCCGAGGGAATGGTGATACACCACCGGCGCCAGCATGTCATCGCGCCGGGCCATCTGCAGCACAAAACCACCGGTCAGGCAGGCGCCGAGCATGCCGAGCCGGCCGTTACACAGCGGATCGTCCTTGAGCGCATCCAGCATGGCATGCACTTCGAGATTCACCGGACTGTCGGCCCGGTTGTTACGCCCCGCCGCATGCACCATGGCGCGGATGCAATAACGCGCCGCACCGTCGGTATAGAGATCAGGCACGTAGACCAGATAGCCGCGGCTGGCCAGGTCGGCGGCATCCTTGCGATACCAGTCGACCAGCCCATAAAGCTCGTGCAGAAGGAGAATGCCGGGTGCCGCATGCTCCCCGGCCGGCAGATAGACTTCGACGTCGACTGAACGCTCCGGCAATTTGAGCCGGCGTTTTTCCATCGAAGTATCCACCAGTGGATCCACCCCCGCCTCAGGCAGCGACTTCCACCATTTCAAAATCGGATTTGGTGGCGCCGCAATCCGGGCAGGTCCAGTCTTCGGGTACATCTTCCCAGCGCGTGCCAGGCTCAATGCCATCGTCAGGCCAACCCTCGGCCTCGTCATAAATCAGGCCGCAAACAACACATTCCCACTTCTTCATGGGATTCCCTCCAGATCATCGTGTATTCCGGCGACTCGGACCGGATGTATGTACCCCAAAGGCCAGTGAGCGGCAGGCACCGAACAGTGGTTCTGAGGGGGAAATGAGGCCGCTATTATGCCGCGCCTGACTACGACTGACAAAAATCAGCCCGTGTTCTGCATGCCGCGGGCGATGCCGTGAACGGTGGTAAGCAGGGCACGCTCCAGCGCATCATCCTGCCTGTCGGTCTGTCGCCACCGCCGTAGCAATTCCACCTGCACCAGACTCATCGGGTCGACATAGGGATTGCGCAATTCCAGCGCGCGCCTGAGTACTGCGTCCTGACCAAGCAACGCATCGGTTTCACGAATACGGCAGATCATCCGCCGGGTGCGTTCATATTCCTCTTCTATGAGCGAAAACATGGACGCGCCGACCGAGGTACACAAACCCGCATAACGGCGGGCGATATCCAGATCCGCCTTGGCCAGACCCATTTCCGCATCCGACAACAGGTTATTAAAGAAATACCATTGCCTGCTCATTTCCCGCAGCGTCTCTATACCGACCTCGGCCTCGGCTGCCTCGAGTCCGGCACCCACCCCGAACCAGCCGGGCAACAAATGCCGTGACTGCGTCCAGGAAAAAACCCAGGGGATGGCGCGCAGATCCTCGATACCGGCCTGTCCGCTGCGCCGTGACGGACGCGAACCAACGGTCATGCGTTCAATCACATCAATCGGCGTGGCTTCGCGGAAATAGGTCAGAAAATCCGGATGCTCGTAAACAAGACCGCGATAATGCCGGCGGCTAGCTTCCGCTACCTGGCGCATGGCGGCAAACCAATGCGGGTTATCGGCGCCCGCAGTTTCACCGGGGCCGAGACGCTCCAGCACCGCACCGCCCATGAGTTCCAGGGTACGCACCCCCAGACCACGCAAACCGTATTTACCGTGAATGATTTCGCCCTGCTCGGTCAGACGTAGACAACCATTGATGGCGCCTGGCGGCTCGGCCAGAATCGCCTCGCGTGGCTTGCCGCCACCCCGGCTGATGGTGCCACCACGGCCATGAAACAATGTCACGCCGAGTCCCGCCCGCGCCGCGGCATCAAGAATTTCCCGCTGCGCGAGATGCAAGGCCCAGCGCGAGGACGCCAGACCACTGTCCTTGTTGCTGTCTGAATAACCGAGCATCACGTACTGAACGTCTCCGCGACGCCGCAGATGCTCACGGTACAAGTCATCCGCCCACAGGGTTTCCAGCACACTGCGCGCATTGGCCAGATCGTCGACTGTCTCGAACAAGGGAGCGATATCCAGTGCCACTGCATCGTTCTGCCCCCGGGCATCCGCCGCCCTGGCCAGAGCCAGAACCGCCAGGGCATCGTCGGCCGCGCGCGCCATGCTGATGATATAAAGCCCGACCGCGGCATCACCATACTGTTGACGCGCCCCGGCGATCGCTCGCATCACCTCAAGGCTGTTTGCGGTTTTTTCATCGGCATGTTCGGGCGCAGAAATTTTCTCTTGCAGGGCCTGTTGCAGATGCTGCGTACGCTGATCGCTGTCCAGCCCGGCAAAGTTATCTACCCCCAGAACCTGGCCTGCGGCGTGACGATGCACATCGGCATGCTGACGCACATCCAGCGTGGCCAGATGAAAACCGAAAGTCTCAACCCGCCGCAGCAAGCGGCGCACCCTGTAGGCGCCCGCGTTTTTTCCCTTGTGTCCTTCCAGGCTACGCAGAATCAGGCGCAGGTCACCGAGCAATTCCTGCACATCTGCATACGCCTGCGCCTCGGCCGCCAGCCCCGCATCCAGGCGCCGGGCCATAAACCACAGCAGCAACCGGTAGGGCATCTGGTGATAGCGTTCGGGGATTTCGGCGAAAATACCCGGCATCTGCTTGCGATAATCCTCAATGCGGGCAAGCACCTCCGGCTCGACCTCAATCAGTGAAGTCGACTGGGTGAGATAACCGAATAACTCGGTCACCTCGGCGCGGTATTTCTTCAGGCACAGCTCCTGATGACGCGCGAGCGTGTCCCGGATGGTATGCGCACCCACATTCGGGTTACCGTCCATGTCGCCGCCTACCCAGGAGCCAAAGGACAGAAATGCCGGTACTGGCTCAGCCAGTGCGCCCTGCTTTTTCAACGCTGCTTCGAGATTTCCGTAGACGCGCGGCACTACCCGATAGATCACTTCGCTGAGGTAGAACAGCACATGCTCGACTTCATCGGCCACGCTGGGACGCACCGAAAGCTGCTCCTCGGTCTGCCAGGCGGTGGTGATTTCATTACGCACCTGCGCCTGAATCGCCGCCGGATCGGCATCGAAAGAAAGTCGATCCATGAGCGCCCGGGCGATGCGCTGCTCCTTCACCAGCAACGAACGCCGCGTAGCCTCGGTAGGGTGAGCCGTAAACACGGGGCATAGCTTGAGCTTGGCCACGCAGTCCTGCAGCGCTTCAGGTGACATACCTTCCGCTGCCAGGGTATCAATCACGGCTTCCCAGCTACCCGGTTGCGCCTGCTGTTCACGTCGGTAATTCACGGCACGCCGCAGACGGTGAATACGCTCGGCCATATTAACCACAAAAAAGTAGGCGGAGAAAGCCCGCACCAGGGTAGCCGCAGCATCAGCATCTAGCGGTTTGAGCAATGCATGCAGCTCATCTTCAGCCGCAGCCTCGCCCTGCCGGTAACGGCGCGCCGCCTTGCGCACCGCTTCTACCTGCTGGAACAGGGCATCTCCACCCTGCTCTTTCAGCACCTCACCCAACAGGCTGCCAAGCAGGCGCACATCCTCGCGCAGTGGCTGATCCTTGGCGTTGAAGAGTTCATCAATGGAATCTGCTTTCATGCCCCCCATCTTACCGGACAGGGAACCTCTGCTTGAGTCCGCCGCGGAAGTGACCCATTCAACCCATTAAAAAGGGCGACCGCATGGTCGCCCTGAATGCCTTTTCAACAAAGGCAACTGGGTAAGAGTGTGCGATACGCTCAGGCGGCCTGCAATTGATCCTGCTGCCGGCCGGGGCGATAGTCCCTGTCCCAGCGGTTGGCGCGACGCAGCGAACCGAAATCATTGAAACGCACCCCCATCTCGCGCAGCACCTTGTGTGCGGTGGGCGCGGTCCACTGGCGAATATAGAACGGTTCCTTCACCACGAAGTGATGAATGGCATGCGTACTGCCGAAGTTGAAACAGAACAGATGGAACGGCGCCAGCCACCAGGCGTTCCATACCTGGCACTGCTGCATGATGTTGCCGTCCTCGATGTCGCCGAAGTAATGCATGTTGGAACTGACGAAATGCAGCGAGAAGGTGCGAATCACATTCGGAAGCAGCCAGACGACCGCCAGAAAATTCACAACCTGCATGAAACTCAGTACGAACTCGGGCCAGACAATCGGCATGCCCAGCCATTGGGCGCCAAAGCTCACCGCGTGGAACAGGACAAAGCCGTGCAGCAGGGTGTAATGGATATAGCCAAGCGGCATGAAGGTGGACAACTGCTCACGCACCAGAGCTTTTACCTCCGCCTTGGACTGCGGTTTCTGCGCCTTGATGTACTCACGCACCATGCCACGCATCTTGAAGGGACGCAGATACACGGCCAGCATGGCATCGCCCATCATCAGCACACGCTTCAGGCCCCAGCGTTCACCGTTGGTGATGCCGCGTTCTTCCAGGTCGGAATCGGTGCCGGCATGCTTGTGGTGATGCAGATGCATGCGGCGGCGAACAAAGGGACTGATGGTGCTGGGACGGGTAATCCAGCCAATCAGCAGCATCAGATCATTGGCCCAGGGCTTGTTACGGAAGTACATGAGATGGATCAGGTCGTGCTCCAGCTCATGCGTCAGTGAAGCGAACATCGCCACCAGCGGAATGCAGGCCCACCATGGCAGCAGGTCGAAATAATACAGGGCCGCGCAGCCCAGCATGCCAGCTACGGCAAAAGCCATGATTGCCACGCCGATAGTGTTCTGGTGCAGTAACCAGGGATGCTTCTCGCGCAATTCCTGGCCGGCCTGCAATACGACCTTCTTGATATGGGCGGTTTTTTCCGCATCGCTCATCCGGGCGACCGGCTTGGTAAGAGTAGGCTGACTCATGTGATCTCCTGAGCTTCTACAAGAGTGGTTTGCTTGAGCGTTACTTTAGGGAGAAAGCGCAAACAAGGCTGGGCCGTAAACGCCAACCACTTGACCAAAAGTGACAAGATTTCGTTTCGGTTCTAAGCTTCGCGCATGCCATTGAACGCCACATCCCTGAGCAGTTGGGCCAAGGCCATCAAGGTCACACTTGATGAGCAGGGCCTGGACAGCCATGCCCTTTTCAGCCGGGCCGGCATGGATATGGAGGCGCTCAAGGACCCGAACGCACGCTACCCGCTGGAGCAGACCAGCCGTCTCTGGCGCCTCTCTGTAGAAGCGACGGGCGACCCCTGCCTGGGCCTGGAAGTGGGTCGGCATGTCAATCAGACAACCTTCCACGCCATGGGCTATTCGCTGCTGGCCAGCCCCACACTCAAGGAAGTTTTCGAGCGGCTGATCCGCTACTTCCGTATTGTCAGCGACGCCGCCGAGCTGAGCTTCGTTCCGGCCGGCAGCGACTACAAGTTCGAGATACAGAATCTCTCTGGCGACATCCAGCCTACTGACGAGGCCCTGGATGCCATGATGTCGGTGCTGATCCGTTTGTGCCGCGCCCTCTACGGCAAGCATTTCCGGGCCAGCCGGATCCGGCTGCGGCGGCCGGCGCCACCGGATACCACCGTCTTTGAAAAAGTGTTCAAGGCGCCGATCGATTTCGACGCGGATGAAACCGCCATGTATCTGGACGCCGCCTTGCTGGACGCGCCGCTGCCCTCGGCCAACGCTGAACTGGCCCGGCATAACGACGAGGTTCTGGCCCGTTATCTGGCGCATTTCGAACGCAGTAATATTGCCAATCGTGTGCATGCCCTGCTGGTGGAACAGCTTCCGCACGGCGAACCTTCGCAGGAAAAAATCGCAGACGGGCTGCACATGAGCCTGCGCAATCTGCAACGCAAGCTCAGTGCCGAGAACACTTCCTACAAGGAAATCCTCAACAAGACCCGCCACGATCTGGCCCTGTCCTATATGGCGGACAGCAGCTACAGCATCAGCGAAATCACCTACCTGCTGGGCTTTTCCGACACCTCCAGTTTCACCCGCGCGTTCAAGCGCTGGACAGCCCTGTCCCCCAGCGAATACCGCAGCAAACAGTTGTCCTGACCGCACCGCCGGCATGATTGCAGGCCCTTGCCGCATTGCCTATGCTTCAGGGTCCGGGTTCACTGCAAAAAACTGACAGGTGGATGGCAGCGCCATACGCCGGCGAAGGAGGTTCACGTGGCCGCTCTTTTTTGGTTAATCGTTTTCATCGGCGCTTTCCTGACCCTGTGCTATCAGCGCAGCTCACTGAAAACCGGCAGCATCACGATGGCCGTGGTTCTGGGCGCCTATACCCTGTTCGGCAACGGCGGCTTTGCCTGGGATCTGTTTCTGTGGCTGCTGTTCGCAGCGATTGCAGTTCCGCTGAATCTGGTTGATTTCCGCCGCGAGCGCCTGACCCGACCCATTCTGGATATTTTCCGCAAGGTGCTACCGACCATGTCGGACACTGAACGGACGGCACTGGAGGCCGGCACCGTGTGGTGGGACGGTGAACTGTTTTCCGGCAGTCCCAACTGGCAACGGCTGCTGTCCATGCCCGGCCCCGAACTGAGTGAAGAAGAAAAGGCCTTTCTCGACGGCCCGGTCGAGGAATTCTGCAAAATGCTCGACGAGTGGGACATCACCCACAAGAATGCCGACCTGCCACCCCAGGCCTGGGAATTTCTGAAGAAAAACAAATTCTTCGGCATGATTATCCCCAAGAAGTATGGCGGCCTGGATTACTCGGCCTATGCCCACTCCTGCGTACTGGCCAAGGTAGCCTCCGGCCCCGGCGGCGCTACCGCTGCTTCCACGGTAGCGGTACCCAATTCCCTCGGCCCCGCTGAGCTGCTGCTCAAATACGGTACAGAAGAACAGAAAAACCAGTACCTGCCCGGCCTGGCAGACGGCCGGGAAATCCCCTGCTTCGCGCTGACCAGCCCGCATGCCGGCTCTGACGCCGGCGCCATTCCCGACAAGGGTGTGGTCTGCAAGGGCCAATGGCAGGGCAAGGAAGTCATCGGCATGAAACTGACCTGGGACAAGCGCTACATCACGCTGGCGCCGGTCGCCACCGTCCTGGGTCTGGCCTTCAAGCTCTATGATCCCGAGGGCCTGATCAGCGACGATGAAAATCCCAACCTGGGCATCACCTGTGCCCTGATTCCCGTCAATACCCCCGGTGTTGAAATCGGCCGCCGCCATTTCCCGCTGAACAATCCCTTCCAGAACGGCCCGACACAGGGCAAGGATGTGTTCGTGCCGCTGGATTACATCATTGGCGGCAAGGCCATGGCCGGCCAGGGCTGGCGCATGCTGATGGAATGCCTGGCGGTGGGCCGCTCCATCTCGCTGCCTTCCATGACCACCGGCGGCGCCGTAGCCGGTGCGCTGGCAACAGGCGCCTACTGCCGGGTCCGCCGCCAGTTCAATGTGCACATCGGCGCCTTCGAGGGCATTCAGGAAGCGCTGGCGCGCATCGGAGCTTACGCCTACGCCGGTGAGGCGGTGCGGCGCTTTACCGCCAACGCCGTGGACCTGGGTGAGAAACCGTCCGTGCCCTCGGCCATTGCCAAATACCACTGCACGGATATGGCGCAGAAAGTCTCCATTGACGCCATGGACATCCACGGCGGCAAGGGCGTGATGCTCGGACCGAACAACTATCTGGCGCGTGGCTATCAGGGCGCGCCGATCGGCATCACCGTGGAAGGTGCCAACATCCTCACTCGTAGCATGATCATCTTCGGCCAGGGCGCCATCCGCTGCCATCCTTATGTACTCAAGGAAATGGAAGCGGCACATGACCCGGATAAGAAGCGCGGCTTGCAGGAATTTGATGCGGCTTTCTGGGGTCATATCGGCCACGTCCTGAGCAGCGCCTCCCGCGCCTTTGTCCTGGGCATAACCCAGGGCCGGGGTTCGCAGGCGCCGCAGGCGCACCCGGCGCGGCGCTGTTATCAGAAACTGAATCGTTACAGCGCCGATCTCGCGGTACTGTCGGATGTCTGCATGGCGGTGCTGGGGGGCGAACTGAAGTTCCGTGAAAGTATTTCCGCCCGGCTGGGTGACGTGCTGGCCAATATGTATATCGTTAGCGCCGCTCTCAAGCGCTTCGAGACCGACGGCCGGCCGGCGGATGACCTGCCGGTGCTGCGCTGGGTCGCCGAGGACTGTTTTCACAAGATCGAGAATGCGCTGGACGGCATCATCCGCCACCTGCCCTACGCGCTGGTACGCCTGAAGATGCGTGCGCTCATTTTCCCGCTGGGCCGCTGGGCCAAACCGCCGCGCGATGAAATCGGCGTACAGGTTTCCAATGCCCTGCAGGAACCCAGCGGGCTACGCGACCGCCTGGCCGAATTTGTCTTCACCAACAATCCTTCAGACACCTCAGTGGCCAAGCTGGAGCAGGCCATGCGCCAGGTACTGGAGGCCAAACCGCTGGAGAAGAAAATTCTGGAAGCCGTGAAAGCAGGCAGGATTGGCACCGATCACCCAGCCGAACGCATCGAAGAAGCGCTCGCCGCTGGCCTTATCGACAGCCAGGAAGCCGCTTTCCTGCGTGAGACCTATCAATTGATTATCGACATCATCAAGGTGGACGATTTCGATCCGGCTGACATGATGGCGGCAGGCGCCAGCAAACCGCGCGCCGCGGCACGCAAGCCTGCTGCGAACAAACCTGCCGCGAAGAAGAGCACCGCGAAAAAGCCCGCCGCTCGCAAGCGCAGCACGGCGGCCAAAAAGAAGACCTCGGAAACGACCGAAGTCTAGGGGCAAGCCGCGCCCCCGCCATTAACCGGGAAGCCGGCGCCGCCACTGCCGAGGAAGCTGGCCACCTGGGTCTGCATTTCCACCGTGGTGGCCGCGGAGATGGAAGGGTCCAGGATGGAGCCATGTCCGCCACGCAGGAATTTTACCACCGTATCAGGCCCCGCCGTACAGGCAGGTGACGCCGCTTCGGGGTTCACATCCTCTACCGGCATCAACTCCATCACCACCTCGACCAGCGGATCGGTGCCGCCCAGCGGTCCGGCCGTCACCACAATGGAACCCGAGTTGCTCACCGGCACATTATTGGGCACCACCTGGTCCGGCAGGCTGACGCCCTCCTCACCGACCACTTCCATAAAATGGATGGGATAGTTGGCGCCGGCAGTAGCGGCATAGTTGATCGGGTCGGCGCTGTCGACCAGCGTCTGGGCAAAGCGCAGGAAGGTTTCGTAGTTATCTGTGCCTTCCACCACGCCATTACCCGCCAGGCCAGCCGCGATGGCCGGACCGAAGGTCTCGGAGCCGTCCAGAATCTTGGCCACACCCCCACCGGCCATTGCCAGACTGGCGGCCGTGCCTTCGTCGTTCACGCCCATCAGTGTGGTGCCGATAATGCCGCCCAATGAATGACCGAGCAGATTGGTCACCGCCGTGTTGGTATCGATACTGCCCACCTGTGTCCCAGTGCCATCAACCACCACAAGATCGATGGCCTGAACGGATTTGAGCAGATGAATATTGTCGATCACACCCTGGCGCAGATTATCCCGCGAGGTAATGACACTGCCCAGATTGATGAAATGCCCGCCCGAACAATCTACCACGCCATCGGGGGCAAGGTTGAAGGGGTCCGCCGTCGCCTGTGAGCAATTGCCTGCGCCGTCGTCCTGAGTCGGAGCGTAGTCCACGTCAAAGGTACGCTCACCGATACCGGGTAGCCGCAATGTGGCGAACGGTGACTGCGGCGTGATGCCATGCAGGGGCAGATCAATGGCGATGGTCACCTGGCAGGCATTGGCCAGGGCCGGGCCGACGATCAAGGCATCTGCCCGGCTGCGGGTAATGCCGTGGATATATATGGTTACCGGGTAACCACCAGATGGCACTTCAAAGCAGGCGCTGTTGGCATTCGGCACCAGCGCCACTACCGGCACCGTCTGGGTGCTCTGCGCCACCGGCGTCGGGAAACAGGCGGTAGTACTGACACTCGGCGTTTCAGCAAACGCTGCACAGGGCGGTGTCTGCGGCAGGTGGCTATTGCCCGAAGCAGCAGCGCCATCTGAAAGCCAGAAACTGCCGAGCGGAGTGGGGTCATTACTGGCTGCGGCCCGCTGCAGGTAATACGGCAAACTCATGGTGCCAACATAGATGTCTGCGGTATCCGGCAGGCCGATACCCAAGTCTCCGGTACTTAAACCGCTCGGGGATATCCCCAGTGCCTGGGGGCTAGCAGCAGCATTCAGCGCAGCCAGGCTGTCACCGATGGCCTGCGTAGTGAACGGCCAGGCTAGAATGATGTGCTCCCGTTCAATTCCCAGATTATTCTCGGCCAGGCCGAACAACGGCTGCATAAAACCCCGGATCTGTTCGAGTTGGGCAATCTGCGCCTGCGTCAGTGTCGGCGTGACCGGAGGGACGGGGTTTCCCTCACTACCGATCGCATCACTGCTACGTACTGCCTGGAAAATCACCGCAGCATCGACGGGTACACCATCGGTCGTTGCCAAGTTGTCAGTCACCACTACGGCATAGGTACTGCGCGGTGCCAGTGGCTTGAGCCACTGGATATATAAACGGGTGCGGGTTGGAATCACCGCCGAGCGACTGACCTGATAATCCACGCCCGGATTGAGCAGGGCACCGCTCGTTGTATTGACCACAATCACGCCTCGCGCGGCCGGTGCGCCTCCGGCATTGGCGGTATCGAGATCGATGTTCAGGCCCAGGATATCCATGAAGGCCTCGGCCACGGTCGAGAAGCCGTCCTGCAGGTTGGCCTGGGTGACGAACGGCACCTCACCGCTATTGGGAATATTCAGTGTGGTATCGGTGGAAAAACCACTGGGACTGGAAGCATCGACAAAGAACAGGTCGATGGGAAAAGGCACTACAGCACTGGCGGCAACCGGATCGAAAAGCGTGACGGGTGCAATGTTGGTATTGCCGGTGTTGAGGTTTTCCTGATCATCTCCACCTCCGCCGCCACAGGCAGTAACCAGACTACCGAGACAGATGGCCAGCAGTGCCCGGCGTGCTCGCGCCACGTTAACTCTTTCCATGACATTGCTCCTCGCACATGGCGCGGCAGCGCCTTTCCTTGTGGCAAATGACCTTGTTCCCTTGTAGGAAAAGGCCTACAAAATGTTAGTTAAATCAAGTACATAAATAAAAAAATACTCTGCTTACAATTAGTAGTCGATGCAGCTACACTTGTCAATAAACGCATTTAGAGGCGTCGTTCACGGAGGAGCAACAAGAATGAAGAGTCGGCTATCGAAAAAGGCCCTGCGTGGCCCAGGTGCGAGATGGGTTCTGGCAAGTTGTCTGGGTGCGGCATCCCTTGCACCCGTCACAGGACAGGCCCTTGAATACCAATGGGACGAGATCAATCTGGTCTGGGATTCTTCCATCAGCCTCGGCGCCGCCTGGCGTGCAGAAGGCCGCGATGGCGACCTGATCGGTATCTCCAACGGCGGGCGTGCCTACTCAACAAATGGCGATGACGGCAACCTGGCCTACTCAGGTGGCGATCCGATTAATGCCGGAATGAAATACACGGCTGATGTTTCCGTGAACTACCGTTCCGTAGGTCTGTTTATCCGTGGCACGTATCGCTATGACCACATCAACGAAGACAAGCAGTTCTTCAATAGCGAGAACTATCAGGGTGCCCCCTTCTTTACCCAGAATGGTGACAACCTCAGTGACAAGCGCAATGATGTACGCGATGAAATCGGCAACAATCTGGACTTACTGGATGCCTATATACACGGCGACTTCGACCTGGCCGGCAACTCCATTGGCTACAAGATCGGCCGCCAGGTGTTGAACTGGGGCGAGAGCCTGTTCATTCCCAACGGCCTCAACAGCATTATTTCCGCCAACGTAAATCGCCTGCATGCACCCGGCTTCGAACTGGAGGAACTCTACGAACCGGCTGCCATGACGGTGCTGAACTTCGACCTCAGCGACACCATTAACGTCGAAGCCTTCTATCAATGGGAATGGGAAAAGACGGTCATCGACGCCTCCGGCACCTATTGGGCCAGCAATGACTTTGCCGGCATAGGCGGCAACGCTGCCGAGATCGGGTTCGGACGTTGCCGCGAAAATTCGGCAGCGGGGGTTTGCACCTTTGCACCTGGTGGCAGCGCCATTCCGCGTGGCCCGGACATCGAACCCGATGATGGTGGCCAGTATGGTGTGGCCATGCATATCTTCCTGCCTGAACTGAATGAAATGGATCTGGGCATCTATGCCGCCAACTACCACAGCCGCCTGCCCCTGAGCAGCGGCAACGCGGTACTCGTACCCGGTGTGGCGCCCAGTGGCCGTTACAGCATCGAGTACCCGGAAGACATTCAGATCTACGGCCTGAGTTTCAATACCGTGGTGGGCGACTGGTCGCTGCAGGGCGAATACAGCTACAAGAAGGACCAACCATTACAGATTGACGATGTAGAACTGTTCCTGGCCGGCCTGCGCGCGGGCTTCCCCAGCCAGGTGGGCTCACCAGGCGCGGGCGAATTCATTCAGGGCTGGGAACGTTTTGATGTCAGCCAGATCGATATCTCGACCATTCGCATCTTTGGGCCGATTGAAGCCATCCGCAGCGACCAGATGATATTGCTGATCGAAGTCGGCGCCATGCAGGTGCATTCCATGCCTTCCGAAGACGACCTGCGACTGGAAGGTCCCGGCACCTACCTGCCCGGTAATCCGGTGGTGGCGGCCGCGGTTGGCGTACCCGTACAGGATGGCGGTTACGCAGATGCCACTTCCTGGGGCTACCGGGTCGGCGTACGCCTCGACTACAACAACGTCTTCAACCGCTTCACGGTGGAACCCAGCTTCATGTTTGCGCATGACGTTCATGGCACCAGCCCGACGCCGATACTCAACTTTGTCGAGGACCGCAAACAACTGAGCAGCACCCTGAATATCCGCTATCTGTCCTGGGAAGGCGGCCTTTCCTACACCCGCTATTCAGGTGGCGAACCTTTCAATTTGATCGCGGACCGGGACTTCTTCAGCGTGTTTATGCGTTATAGCTGGTAGTCAGCCGTCGATTTCAATCAGGACCGGCTCGCCCAGATAACGCGGCCGGGCGTTGAGCACATGTACATCCAGCACTGCGCGGATGCGCGCGAAGAACTCGCGCGCGTAGGTGCGGAAGTTCTGCCCCGGCTCTTCCTCCGGCACGGCGTAGGCCACAACGTCGAGACCCTTCTGACGCGCCAGATAGACGGCCCGGTAGTCGTGGAATTTCTGGGAAATGACGGTGTAGCTGTCCTGACCAAACACTTCGTGGGCACGCACAACGGAATCCAGAGTGCGGAAGCCGGCAAAGTCCATGGTGATGGCCTCTTCAGGCACGCCGTTGCGCACCAGCGCCCGGTACATCTTGCGCGGCTCGTTATAGGTCTCGTCGGGATTGGCGCCGCTGACCAGAATATGGCGCACCTTGCCCAGGTTGTAGAGATTCACTGCCGCCCACATGCGGGTATTGAAAAGACGGTTATTGGCCCCTGAGCGGGTATAGGTGCTGGTCCCCAGTACCAGACCGACATCGTTGACCGGCAGATCGGCGATCTGCTCGATCACGAAGGGTTGCGCGCTGTTGATTACGCGCTGGTTGGCGGCAAAACAAAAGGCCGCCACACAAAGCAACAGCCCAAGTCCTGCAAACAAGCCCCAGGCCAGGAGTCGTTTGACACCCGGCCTGGGCCTGTCGATGTTTTCTAGATCAGATGTGCCAGTTTCAGTATCCACCACACTAGGATACCAATCTGCACGGTATAAAACGTAGCCCGAATGAGTACCATCCAGTGATTGACTGCGATGGAATGCACGGCGGACTGGGCGATGCGCGCATACAACAGATAGCAGGCCAGCGGGTCAGTCACTGCCGTCTGACCGGTTGCTACAGCGGCCAGCACAACCGCCGCCACCAGCGGCAGGTTTTCAACACAGTTCATATGCGCATCGGTCATGCGCTGAATGAACGCCGGGGGCTCGTAGCCGCGGCGCGGAAACTCATCCGCCTTTTTCGCGCCAGTGAGCACCAGCACCACTCGGTAAGATACGACCAGCGCCACCAGTACGATGGTGACTGCCGCAAAACCCAGTAGCGCCCCGATCGTTGGATTGAGTTCAAATTCCATGATTGCCTCCTTTAGCCGACTTGTGACGGTTGTTGTACAAACATTGTGCGAACTACTCTAGCCCATACTGACCGCTCGGTCAGGATTTTAATTGCCGTCGGTAATCCGCTTTATCGCGTCAGTTTGCGCATGCCCCGGTCCAGACCCTCAATGGTCAGCGGGAACATGCGGTCGCCCATCAGTTCGCGGGTGATTTCAATGGAGGGCGTGTATTCCCAGTGACGCTCCTGCTCGGGGTTCAGCCAGATGGCCTTTTCGTAGACGTCCAGCACGCGCTTGAGCCAGACGGCGCCGGCCTCCTCGTTCCAGTGCTCGACACTGCCGCCGGGATAGGTGATCTCGTAGGGACTCATGGTGGCATCGCCCACGAAGATCACCTTGTAGTCGCTACCGTACTTGTGCAGCACGTCGAAGGTCTTGAGCTTCTCGCTATGGCGGCGGTGGTTGTCCTTCCACACGTATTCATAGAGGAAGTTGTGGAAGTAGAAATACTCCATGTGCTTGAACTCGGTGCGCGCGGCCGAGAACAGCTCCTCACAGACCTTGATATGCGGATCCATGGAGCCGCCGATGTCGAAGAACAACAGCACCTTCACGGCGTTGTGCCGCTCGGGAATCATCTTGATATCCAGGTAGCCGGCGTTCCTGGCTGTGCTCTGGATGGTGTCGTCCAGATCCAGGATGTCCGCCGCGCCTTCACGGGCGAACCGGCGCAGGCGGCGCAGCGCCACCTTGATGTTACGGGTGCCCAGTTCGCGGCTGTCGTCGAGGTTCTTGTATTCGCGCTTGTCCCAGACCTTGACCGCCGACCGCATGCGCCCGCCGTCCTGGCCGATGCGGATACCCATGGGGTTGGCGCCATAGGCGCCGAACGGCGAAGTGCCGCCGGTGCCGATCCACTTGTTGCCGCCTTCGTGGCGCTCCTTCTGTTCCTCCATGCGCTTTCTGAACTGCTCCATCAGCTCGTCCAGCCCGCCCATGGCCTGCAGCTTGTCCAGCTCTTCCCTGGTCAGATTGAGTTCCTTCATTTTCTCCAGCCAGTCGGCCGGAATTTCGAAACCCATCTGCTCGAAGCTGTCTTCGATGCCCTTGAAGTAATGGCCGAACACACGGTCGAACAGATCGTACTTGCTCTCGTCCTTGACCAGCGAGGTGCGCGACAGATAGTAGAAGTCGTCAATCGACAGGCTGGCGACACGCTTGTCCAGCGCTTCCAGCAGGGTCAGGAACTCGGTGATGCTGACCTTGAGGCCGGCATCCTTGAGCTCGTAGAAAAACGGAATCAGCATGGGGGCCTAGGCTTCTCTTCTTGCCAGGAAGGCCAGTCTTTCGAACATATGCACATCCTGCTCGTTCTTCAGCAGGGCGCCGTACAGCGGCGGCAGGGACTTCTTGACGTCGGTTTCCTTCAATGCGTCGGGCGGGATGTCCTCGGCCAGCAACAGCTTGAGCCAGTCCAGCAGCTCCGAAGTGGAGGGCTTCTTCTTCAGGCCCGGCAGTTCACGCAGATCGAAGAACACGTTCAGCGCCTCGGACAGCAGGTTCTTCTTGATGTCCGGGAAGTGCACATCCACGATGTCCTTCATGGTGTCCTTGTCCGGGAAGCTGATGTAGTGGAAGAAGCAGCGGCGCAGGAAGGCATCCGGCAGTTCCTTCTCGTTGTTCGAGGTGATGATAATGATCGGGCGGTGCCTGGCCTGGATGGTTTCATGCGTCTCGTAGACGTAGAACTCCATGCGGTCCAGCTCACGCAGCAGGTCGTTCGGAAACTCGATATCGGCCTTGTCGATTTCGTCGATCAGCAGCACTGGCTGCTCGTCACAGTTAAAGCATTCCCACAACGGCCCCTTGACGATGTAGTTGGCGATGTCATGCACCTTTTCCTCACCCAGCTGCGAGTCGCGCAGGCGCGACACCGCATCGTATTCATACAGCCCCTGCTGGGCCTTGCTGGTGGACTTGATGTGCCATTCGAAGAACGGCTTGCCCAACGCCTGAGCCACTTCCTCGGCCAACCGGGTCTTGCCGGTACCCGGCTCGCCCTTGACCAGCAGCGGCCGCTCCAGGGTGGCGGCGGCGTTCACCGCCATTTTCAGATCGTCGGTGGCGACGTAATTCTTGGAACCTTCAAAACGCATGATGTCTGCCTAATTGTGTGGTTTCTGTACGGATCAGGTCATTTTCGCACAGCTGGCGGGGCAATTCAGTCCAGCAGACGTTGCAGGGTATTCGAGAATTCCCCCGCCTGCGCGGCCGTAATCTTGCCGGCGAAGACCTCATCGATGGCGGCCGCATACTCCGGCCACATGCGGCGGCGCAGCTTCCTGCCTTCCGCAGTGATGCTGACCACACTGCCGCGACCGTCCTCCGGACAGGGACGGCGCTGCAGCATGCCCTCCTTCTCCATCCGGTCCAGCAGGCGTGACAGATTGTGCTTGCTGAGCAGAATGCGTTCGCCGATTTCGTACTGGCGCAACCCCTCGTTGCCACGGTCCAGTTCCAGCAGCACGTCATACCAGGCCAAGGGCGGCATACCGGCGTCTTTCAGCCGCTGCTCCACGCGCTCCAGCAAAACACGCTGGGCCCGAATCAGACGCGCCCAGGCCTGAATCTTGGCATCGGGTATTTCCTTCATGACCTCAGCTTAAGACCATATAGTTGCAAATGCAACAAATAACCGGTATGTTAATTTTTGTTGCACTTGCAACTACTTTACTTCCACCCGAAGGAGCATGTGATGTTCGAGACTATCCAACGTGAAGAGATCCAGCGCCGGCTGGAAAGTGGCGAAGCCATGACCCTGGTCGAGGCCCTGCCCGCCCGTTACTACCAGGACAGGCACCTGCCCGGCGCCATCAATATCCCGCACGATGAAATCGAGGAGCGGGCTGCGGAACGCCTGCCGGACAAGTCGGCCTTTATTGTCGTGTACTGCGCCAGTACCGGCTGCCGCAATTCGGCTATCGCAGCCGATACCCTGGATCGTCTGGGTTACCGCAATGTGCATGAATATGTGGAGGGCAAGGAAGACTGGGAAGGCGCCGGCCTGCCATTCGAAACCGGAACAGAAGCAGCACGCAACGCGGCATGAAACGATAGCCGGCAAAAGGCGCCCGTCCCGGGCGCCTTTTCTATGCTTTACTCCGGTCTAACTCGGCCATTGCCGAGCGCAGCACTCTGAAAGATGAGCGCAGGAACAACAGCAGCAATCCGCCCGCAACCAGCAGATCCGGCCAGGCGGCGTTGGTCAGCCATACCCCGCCGGCCGCTACGAAAACGGCCAGGTTGGCGGCAATGTCATTACGCGAGCATTCCCACACCGAGCTCATGTTGACGTCGTCGCTGCGGTGCTTCCACAACAGCGCAAAACACAGGCTGTTGGCGGCCAGAGCCAACAGACTGAAAAGACCCATGGCCTCGAACAGGGGGACAGCTGGATAGGCCAGCCGGTATCCGATCTGGGCCAGCACCACCAACGCTGCTGCCAGAATCAGCAGGCCCTTGAACAAGGCCACCTGCGCTTTGGCACGCGCGCCCATGCTCACGGCCCACAGGCTCAACCCATAGGTCAGCGCATCCCCCAGGTTATCGAGACTGTCGGACAACAAAGCCGAGGAATCGGCGTAGAGCGCCGCGGCCACCATGACGGCAAACATCACCGCATTAATAACCAGCACCCACTTCAGAACGGCGCTGTGCCGCTTGTGCAAGGCCTCGACTTCACAGCTTTTATCGCAACAATCGTTCATCGGCCTTGCAACAGGGATTTCAGATCTTCAGGCACCGGCATCGATTTAATGGCGCTGACGCGGGCGCCTCCGGTATTACCAAGCGGCACCCAGCCCAGGGCCGAACCCAGCATACCTGCCGGAATCCTGAGTAACTGACCGGCCATTTCACGCAGGTCTCGGCATTGCCAGGCCCAGGTCAGAAACGCCCAGTGGCTGCGGGTATGCGGAACCACCCAACGCTGACCCAGCACATGGGCACGCTCGAAATGATGGTAGGCCCGGGGACAATCAGCCGAATGCATGGCTGCATAACCTTGCTTCAGCTCGGCTTCAAATGCCTGACGTAAAGCTCTGCGCATGATTCACTCCTGCAACTGCAGGAGCAAAATAGCACCTGTAGTTAACTACAGAGTCAAGCTTCCGCTCTTTCTTCAAGCACGGCGACTGCCGGCAGCTTCTTGCCCTCCAGGAATTCCAGGAAAGCGCCGCCGCCGGTGGAGATATAGCCGATCTTGTCGGCCACGCCGAACTTGTCGATAGCCGCCAGGGTGTCACCACCGCCGGCGATAGAAAAGGCGTTACTGTTGGCAATGGCGTCGGCCAGCGCCTCGGTGCCACCGGCAAAACTGTCGTACTCAAACACACCTACCGGGCCGTTCCAGACGATGGTGCCGGCATCCTTGAGCAACCCTGCCAGGGTCTTGGCCGTCTTGGGACCAATGTCAAGAATCATTTCGTCGCTTTCGACTTCATTCACCGGGCGCACTTCCGGATGCGCTTCGGGTGAAAACTCCGAGGCACAGACCACATCCATCGGCAGAGGTATATCCCCACCTCGGGCACGGATTTTCGCCAGAATTTCATTGGCGGTATCCACCATATCCGCTTCGTAGAGGGAGTTGCCCACGTTATGGCCAGCAGCCGCCAGGAAGGTATTGGCGATGCCACCACCGATAATCAGCTGGTCGGCGACATCAGCCAGGTTGTTAAGCAGATCGAGCTTGGTGGACACCTTGGAACCGCCGACAATCACGGCCAGCGGACGCTTCGGTTCGGCCAGCGCCTTGCCCAGGGCCTCAAGCTCCGCCGCCAGCAACGGACCCGCACAGGCCACCGGCGCATACTTCGCCACACCATGGGTGGAAGCCTCGGCGCGATGTGCGGTGCCGAAGGCGTCCATCACATAGATATCGCACAGCGCCGCCATCTTCCGCGCCAGAGCATCGTCGTTGTCACGTTCGCCCGCCAGAAAACGGGTGTTCTCGCCGAGATATACCTGGCCGGGCTCCATGTCCACACCGTCAATCCAGTTGGTCACCAGCGGCACGGTGCGTTCCAGCGCATCGCTGTACCAGGAAGCCACCGGCGTCAGCGACTGCTCGGGATTGAGCTTGCCCGCTTTGGGCCGGCCCAGGTGAGAAATGATCAACACCGACGCACCCTTTTCCAGGGCATATTCAATCGTCGGCAATGCCGCACGCAGACGCGCATCGGAAGTGATGCGGCCGTTCATGATCGGCACGTTCAGATCCTGACGAATAAGCAGGCGCTTACCGGCCAGATCCAGGTCGGTCATTTTCAGGACGGTCATGGCGAACCCCGGGCGGGAAAGAACGCAGCCTAGGCTGCGTTCATCAGTGCCAGCGTGGTATCCAGCATGCGGTTACTGAAGCCCCACTCATTGTCATACCAGGAGCAGACCTTGACCAGCGTGCCATTGGCGCCGACCTTGGTCATGCTTTCGTCATAGGTCGAGGAAGCGGGGTCATGGTTGAAGTCCATGGAGACCAGCGGTTCGTTGGTGTAGGCCAGCACACCCTTGAGCTCGCCCTCCGAGGCTTCCTTCATGATGCTGTGGATTTCTTCCACGCTGGTTTCACGGGCTGCCGTGAAACTCAGGTCCACCAGTGACACATTGATGGTCGGCACGCGCACGGAGAATCCGTCCAGCTTGCCATTCAGCTCCGGCAACACCAGACCCACCGCGGCGGCCGCGCCGGTCTTGGTCGGGATCATGGACTGGGTAGCGGAACGGGCACGACGCAGGTCGGAGTGATACACATCGGTCAGCACCTGGTCGTTGGTGTAGGCGTGCACTGTGGTCATCAGACCGGTCACCACACCAATCTTTTCCTGCAACGGTTTGACCAGCGGGGCCAGACAATTGGTGGTGCAGGAAGCGTTGGAGATGATGTCATCGTCTGCAGTCAGCGTGCCGTGGTTAACGCCGTAGACGATGGTCTTGACGTCGTTACCGGCGGGCTGCGAGACCACCACTTTCTTGGCGCCGCCCTGCAGATGGGCCGAGGCCTTGTCACGGCTGGCGAAAAAGCCGGTGCATTCCATCACCACATCGACACCCAGCTCACCCCAGGGCAACTGGGCCGGATCGCGCTGGGCCAGCACCTTGATGCGGTCGCCGTTGACCACCATATGATCGCCGTCCACCTCGACAGTGCCGTTGAAACGGCCATGCACGGTGTCGTAGCGGGTCAGGTGGGCGTTGGTGTTGGCATCGCCCAGATCATTGATTGCCACAATCTGGATTTCGCTGGTGCGGCCTGATTCATACAGCGCACGCAACACGTTACGGCCAATGCGTCCAAAACCGTTGATCGCAACCTTGACTGCCATAGTTCTATTCCTCGTTTCGTCTCTATCAGTTCAAAACTTCTTGCACGGCGTTGACGACATTGTCAGCCGTGAAACCAAAATGCTCGTATACCTGACCGCCCGGCGCCGATTCACCATAACGATCCAGCCCGATAATGCGGCCGGCATCTCCGACCCAGCGATACCAGCCCGCTGTTGAACCCGCTTCCACGGCCACGCGGGCCTTGAGCGCGGCCGGCAACACCTGCTCGCGGTAATCCGCATCCTGCTGCTCGAAGACTTCAACGCAGGGCATGGACACCACACGCACGGCCTTGCCGGCGCCATTCAACTGCTCGGCCGCTTGCACGGCAATCGCTACCTCCGAACCGGTGGCAATAATGACCGCCTCGGGCGCCGCATCAGGCTCAACCAGCACGTAACCGCCACGCGCGATAGCTTCGACCTGATCCGCGGAACGCGGCTGGCAGGCCAGGTTCTGACGCGTCAGCGCCAGCGCGGAAGGTCCGCTGCGACGCTCAACGGCTGCGCGCCAGGCGGCCGCCGTTTCCACCACATCGCCTGGTCGCCATACATGCAGGTTGGGCATCAGGCGCAAGCTGGCGACATGCTCCACCGGCTGATGGGTGGGACCGTCCTCGCCCAACGCGATGGAATCATGCGTATAGACAAAAATGCTGCCCGCCCCCATCAGTGCCGCCACGCGTACTGCGTTGCGCGCATAGTCGGAAAAGGTCAGGAATGTACCCCCATAGGGCACAAATCCGCCATGCAGGCACAGGCCGTTGATGATGCCGCTCATGCCGAATTCGCGGACACCATAGTAGATATAGTTGCCGTCGAGATTACCGGGCTGGATGGTGCGGTGACCGGTGAAGTCGGTACAGTTGGACTCGGACAGGTCCGCCGAACCACCGATGAGTTCCGGCAGCACGTTGGCCACTGCGTCCAGCGCCATACGCGAGGCCTTGCGGGTGGCCACTGTAGCCGCCTCATCCTGCGTCCTGGCGACATAGTCGGCTATCGCCTGACTCCAGTCCGCAGGCAACTCACCTTTCATGCGGCGGCTGAATTCAGCCGCAAGCTCCGGATGCTTTTCGGCGTAACGCTCGAACTGCTCCTGCCAGGCGGTTTCCGCTTCCGCTCCTGCGGAACGTCCATCCCAGTCGGCATAGACATCCGGCGGAATCTCGAACGCGGCATGCGGCCAGCCAATCTTCTGCCGGGTGGCGGCGATTTCTTCCTCGCCCAGCGGCGCGCCATGCACGCCTTCAGTCCCCTCTTTATTGGGAGAGCCGAAACCGATCACGGTCTTGCAGCAGATCAGGGTGGGTTTATAGGCTTCGTCGCGTGCTTCTTCAATGGCGGCCTTAACAGCATTCGCATCATGGCCGTCCACATCACGCACCACATGCCAGCCATAAGCTTCGAAGCGGGCCGGCGTATCGTCACCGAACCAGCCGGCCACATGACCGTCGATGGAAATACCGTTGTCGTCGTAAAAGACAACCAGCTTGCCCAGACCCAGCGTGCCGGCCAGAGAACAGGCTTCATGCGAGATGCCTTCCATGAGGCAACCATCGCCGGTAAATGCGTAGGTGTAATGGTCAACGATATCGAAACCATCACAGTTGAAATGCTCGGCCAGCACACGTTCTGCCAGCGCCATACCCACGGCATTGGCCAGACCCTGGCCCAGCGGGCCGGTGGTGGTTTCCACACCCGGGGTCATGCCGTACTCAGGGTGCCCCGGCGTCTTCGAACCGAGTTGGCGGAAGTTCTTCAACTCCTCCATCGGCAGGTCGTAGCCAGTCAGATGCAACAAGGCATAAAGCAGCATGGAGCCATGACCGTTGGAAACCACAAAGCGATCGCGATCCACCCAATGCGGGTTCGAAGGGTTATGACGGATATAGTCCGACCACAGAACCTCGGCGATATCCGCCATGCCCATGGGCATACCAGGATGACCGGACTTGGCCTGCTGAACGGCGTCCATGGCCAATGCACGAATGGCATTTGCCTTTGTCTGACGAGTGACTTGGGCCTCTGCCCCGGCGGCGGATTCGGGTGGCATCGCAGCTCCCGGCTGGAATCGATGGTACTGAAAAAGCCCCGCGAGGCACTGCCCACGAGGCCGGAGAGCCGCATATTTTCTACTACCGGAGCCGCTCAGGCAAGGCGGCGGGTAAGGGCGATACTCAGTGCTGGTTGTGCACCAGTCTGGCCAGGGCGCTGCGGCTGTCGACGCCCAGCTTGCCGTAGGCGCGGTAAAGATGACTGGAGACAGTGGTCGGAGCAAGCCCCAGCTGGCGTCCGATTTCCTTGTGCGACAACCCACGACAAACCGCAAATACCACTTCCTTTTCCCGTGGTGTCAATTCGTCCAGCGGCCCCTGCTCGCGCATGCGCACCAGGTACAGGTCGGCGATGGGACGCATACTTATATATAAATCATTTACCAGATAACGCTCGTTGCCGGGGCTCAACTCGAACGGCAATTTCATACCGGTCCAGTCCGGGAAATGCTTCTCCAGCAAATCCAGAAAGGCCGGCTCGGTTTCATGCAGGACACCTTCGCGGTCCACCACTGCCGATACCTTGTGCCGCTCCTTGGGCTTGGGCCGGGTCAGATGCAGGAAGAAGACATGCGAATAGGCCTGCACCAGATGATAGCTGGCCGCTTCGTGAATCTCCTTTTCCTGCGGAGTAAAACGATGCGCACGGTCGAAGCGATAGAGACTGAGCAGGGTATAAAGTCCGCTGCGCGGATCAGCATGCCCGATGGACAGGATGCGCTCCACACCGAAGGGGTTGAAGGTGCGGTGATACAACTCCGAGGCATAGAACTCTTCGTCGGGAAAGACCTCATCCATGGTGGCCGCCTTGCCGATGTTTCCCGAAAGCACCGGGTAGATGGGGTTGATAGCCGTGGTCTGTTCGATGGCGACGGCGTAACTGCTGGGCAGACCCTGCACCATGACATTATGGAATTTGGCCCGTTTGGCATTGCCCATGCCCCAGACCGCCGCATCGAAAGGAATCAGGGCCTTGAGTTCGTTAAGGGCCCAAGCCTGAAAATCTTCGGGAGCTATATCGACCCCGCCCCGGTAAAGATTACTGATGAACGCTTGCAGGAATTTCATCCTGACAGTCGCCTCCTGCGTAGTTATTACTAATTGCTAAGTAATAATTACTACATGGTTATGTGATTAAACGCTAGTAGTCAAACCCCATACCGCATAGTATGGTTAATTATCAGGGCCATACCTGACCTATCGGTCGGTATATTCCCATACGATTTCCGGGCCGCCGGCCAATCCTGCCAGCCGACGCCCTACCGGGTGATCCCCTGGGCCCGTAAGGGTCCTTTCGGCACGGGGTCCTCAAGGACCCCGGCCGTCTTCTGACTCACCCTGCCTGTTTACATAAAACGGATTCGCGGCTGCCGCTCTACCTGCAGCAGACCGTGAACAGCGCTACCGGCCCCTGCCTGCCGGACGGCGCACCACAATGGAGAGCAACATGCGATTGATGACCAGCTTCTTCGGGCTCTGCCTGATGTTGTCGGCTGCGCTGCTGGCCGGCGGCTGCGGATCGGACGGCAGCAACGACACCCCGGGCAACAACAGCAGCCCGATTTCCGGCGGCAGCTCGGCCCCCAAGGTGCCAGTTGCGGAATCCCGCGCGGGCACCAGTTACCGGCAGGAAATCACCGCACCCAACGGCGACATTCTGGTGGTACAGGTATTCGAGCCCAGCGAACTGGAAGCCGGCCGGAGCTACCCTCTGGTTCTGCAGGGTCACGGCTATGGCGGCACCCGCTACCAGGAAGCCAATGACTTCATCCAGCGCCTGAACGATAGCGGTTATTACGTCATTTCCATTGACGAGCGCGGCTTTGGCGAATCCAGCGGCACTGTGCGCGTGATGAGCCCCGACTTCGAAGGCCAGAGCCTGATTGCCCTGCTTGACTGGGCCGAGGATCTCGAAGGTCTGGCCCGCCGCAGCAACGGCGAAATGTATGTTGGCTCCTACGGCGGTTCCTACGGCGGCATGTACCAGTTACTGCTCTACGCGGCCGATCCTGAACACCGCCTGCGTGTGATGGCCCCGGACATCACCCCGCATGACCTGACTTATGCCCTGAACCCGCATGACACCGTCAAATCCGGCTGGGGCCTGGCGCTGATTGCCGGTGGCGAAGTGCCCTTGCTGAGCCTGGCCTCGGATCAGGACCCCGCGGCCTTTCTGGAAAAGATGGGCGTCTATCTGCAACGCGGCAGCCAACGGCAGGACGTGGCCATCTTCGAGATTCTGCTCAACGCCGCGGTCAGCAATGAGTTCTCCGAAGCGGGTTTCAATTTCATGCGTTACCACAGCATGAAGTACTACTGTGACGGTCAGCCTGCCGGACCGCAGGACTTCATGTTTGCCGACCCCGACCCCATGCTGGTAGCGCCTGATGCGCCTCCGGCGGCGGATGTACTGGTTACCCAGGGCATGCTCGACACCCTGTTCAATTTCAACGACGGCGCGGGCAACTACGAATGCCTGAAACGCTTTGGTGGCGATGTCCGCCTGCTGACGCACCAGTCCGGACACATCCTGCCCGTCAGTCTGGACACTGCCGGGCTCGAGGATCCGCTCGATCCTTTCTACCAGGCGCTTACCCTACCTGAATTCCAGGAATCCGGTGCTTCCCGCAACTGCGGCAGTCTGGTGCTGGATGAGGTGCAATTCGCCTGGTTCGAGGAAAAACTGCGCGGCCAGGACGGTGCGGTGGATGCCGCCCTGGTCAGTGGCAGGAATGTTTGCATGAGCCTGGCCGAGGATGACGCCGTTGCCGTACGCGCCATCAAACGCGGCGGCGAAGCTTTTGCCATTGAAGCCGGGACTCCACAACTCAACAGTGTGCTGGGTCTGGTTGGCTCGCTGCTTGGCACCCAGGTTCGCGAAGCCATGCTGGCCAATATTCCGCTGTATGTCACCCCGGAAGGTGGCCGCGTGATCGCCGGCATTCCCACCCTGAACGTGGAACTGAGCGGTCTTTCCGGCGTCGAGATGGAAGAATGCCCTGCCCCCATGCTGCAGACCGGCTGCGATCCCATTCTGTTCCTGGCGATCGGGCACCGGCCTGCCGGCCAGAGCCGCTGGGAGCCGCTGGATGACCAGATCACCCCGATCCGTGGTTTCGGTCAGCACAGCATCGAAATGAACGGTATCGCCGAACGCCTGGCAGAAGGCGACGAACTGGCGCTCCTTATATATGGCTTCCATGCCCAGTTCCCGGTGACCTGGTCACGAGACATCTTCGTGCCCGCCGTGAACTTCAGTGGTGAGCTGCAGTTGCCCCTGCTCAATAGCGGAGACATTGTGATCGACGGACTGTAAGCTTCTCCTGCTTTTCGAAAAAGCCTGGCAATGCCGGGCTTTTTTTGTGGGCGCTGACTTCCTGTAAGCGCGGGAATCCAACTTACCCCCTGTGGTTCACAGTATGTCGATGCAAGCACTAGACTCTTGGCATCGCACAAATCGAACAGGCAGGCCCCATGAGCTCCATAGATGAAAACGCAGCCAGTGTCGTTGCGGCCGTTACAGCCGAATTCGGCGACGACCTGGAGTCGGCTGATCCCCGCGCGCTGAATGACTTTGCCATGCGGCAATTATCCGAGCAGGGTTTTTTCGAACTCGACTTCATCAGCAAAGGCATGTTCAACCCGGCGGATATCAGCAAGGTCGCGCAAGCCATCACCGCCCTGACCTATCGCAGCCCGCTGCTTTCCTCTGTGTATCTGGTCAGCGCCATATTCTGTGGCCTGTGCATTTCCATGCTGGGCAGCAAGGAACAGAAGGAGCGCCTGCTCAGTGGTCTGGCCGCCGGTAAAACCAAACTGGCCTTCGCCATGACGGAACCGCAGGCAGGCTCGGATGTGGGTGCCATTGAAGCCGGTTTCAGCCGTGACGGGGAAGACATCATTGTCTCCGGCGCCAAGCAGTTCATTACCGGCTCGTCGGTAGCCGATTCCATTCTGCTGATCTGCCGTGAATTCGGCGACGATATCGACAGGCGCAGCCTGACCATTGTGGAACTGCCGGCAAATGTTGATGGCCTGAGCATCGAACCCATGCCCAAACTGAGCAGCAACGCCCAGCCCTCCTGCCGACTGCAGATGAAGGATATTCGCCTGCCGGCCAGCCATATACTGGGCGGTGCAGAGGCCGCCGGCAAAGCCTTCATGGTGCTGCGCATGGCCGGCGGTCTGGAACGGCTTTCGGTAGCGATCTCATCGACTGCCTCAGCCCGCCGCGCCTACGATCTGGCCGCCGAGTTCGCACGGGAACGCGAACAGTTCGGCCAGAAAATTGTGCAACATCAATCCATCCAGCATCGCCTGGTCGACATGGCCATGACCCTCAAGACCATGGAGCTGCTCACCGCTGATGCCGTCGCTTCGGCCGCCAGCGGCGAAATGTCGCCACTGAAAATCTGCATGGCCAAGGCATGGTGTGCCGAGAAACTGCAGGAGATCGTGCAAAGCGCCATGCGTATCCATGGCGGAAGGGGTTACTTCCTCGAAAACGAAATCGCCCACCTCTACCGCGGTGCGCCGCTTTCACTGTATGCCGGCGGCACGACCGAACTGCAGAAGAACCAGATCGCGCGCGAACTGAAACTGACATAAACCGTTACCGCGTGCTGTGCGGCAGACCATGCAGCGCACATTATGATGCGCCAGGTAATTGCCTGCATGACCCCAGCGCGTCATGCTGCAGGGACGCATCAGGAGGAACAACAATGCAGGAATGGGGTATTCGCATCTTGCTGATGGTGGTAGCAATCGGCCACCTGCTGCCCCTGGCAGGTGTCCTGGGCGCTGAAAAACTGGGCACCCTGTATGGCGTGCGGCTGGAGGACCCAAGCCTTGAAATACTGATGCGGCACCGTGCCGTGCTCTTCGGCCTGCTGGGTGCATTTCTGCTGTATGCCGTTTTTCAGCCGGGCCTGCGTCCCCTGGCCTTTCTTGCCGCCCTGGTCAGCATTCTGAGCTTCCTGTGTCTGGCCTGGAGTGCCGATCACTACAACACCGCCCTGCGCAAGGTGGTGATCGGTGACGTCATCGCCATGGCCGCGCTGGCTGGCGCAGCCCTGCTGCATTATCTGAAACCCGGCTAGCCTGCGGCAGGCATTGCCGGCCTGGAGTTTTTTGCCTATTCTGGCAACTGCCAGGGAGGGCGCACGTCGATGACGGGCGCCCTTTTTTGTTCCCGCCGTTAATAACAAGCACTCAGCGCACAGACAATCGGCAGCCCGGGGTAAGCCCAGGCTGACACAAGAAATCTGCGTTTGCCGATCTACATATCAGGGTAAAACGCATAGAGTACAAAGACCCTGAACAAGAGGTCCCAAGCCGTATAGGTGCAACGTGGAGATGCCTGACAATACCCTCTTGCCGGCAGATGCCGGCGACGCCGAGCGACCCCGTAAGTCGCTGAGCATTCTGGTCGTTGATGACTCGAAGACGGCCCGCTTTGCCATGCGCAAGTACCTGGAAAGCCTGAGCTGCCACGTCGATACAGTGGACAATGCCTATGAGGCCTACAGCTTTCTGACCGACCATCATCCCGACGTGATCTTTCTGGACAACGTCATGCCGGGCATTAACGGCATCGATGTCCTGAGCACCCTGCAAAATGACCGCACAACGGCCTTCATTCCGGTGATTTTCTGCACATCGATAGAAAACGAAGACTTCATTATCAAGGCCCTGAAAAGTGGCGCACGGGAAGTACTGCACAAGCCGCCTACCGTGGATGTGCTATCCGAGTTGCTGGCCAACCTGAATCATAACGAGCGCCTGCAAACAGCCGCCAACTGTGATGTGGCGCCACCGGCAACGGCAGCGCCTGAGCCCATGGCTGTGACAAAGGGACCGCCCGAGGAAGACGTGGCTCAGGCCACCTACCGGCATCTGCAGACACAGATTGATCAGGCCTTGCAACGCCTCAAAAACGAGCTGTCGGTACAGGTCAGCGAACTCAGCTCGCAGATCGCCGCTTTTGAAACTGCCGGTATTTCGGAGGAAGAAATTGCCGTCTTCCGCCAGATCGCGCGTGAAGAAGCCGAGGCGCTCAGCCAGTCCCTGCACAGTGAAATGACTGCAATCCACCGGCGCCTGGATCGTATTGCGCTGCGCCAGTTCAGAAGCATGCGCAGTGCGCTGGACCATCAGCAGAATTAACGAAGCCGCCGCTGCGCACTAGAATACGGAAAACCTGTGTTGTGGTTTTCCGTATGTCGCCGCTATATCAATGCATTTACAAAACCGTGGAACGCATCCCGGAAGGCTGTGTAGCCACCTACGGACAGATCGCCGCGCTGGCAGGCTACCCACGTCATGCACGTCAGGTCGGTTACGCACTGTCTGCCCTCGGCAATGACAGCCAGATTCCCTGGCACCGGGTCGTCAATGCCCGGGGAGAAATCAGCCCGAGAGGCCTGTCGGGCAGTGATGACTATCAACGCCTTTTGCTGGAATCCGAAGGCGTTGAATTCGGGCTGGGCAGGCGCATCAATTTGCAACGCCATCTCTGGCAACCGGATGACCATGTAAACTAAGCCTCTCCCGGTACCAGCAGATAAGCCATGCGCAGCGCCTTACTTCCACTTTCGACAGACTGGCTTGCCACCTACGGCATACAGACGTTCGCCTCACTGGCCGCCCTGCTGGTCTATTTTCTGATCACCCGCTTTGCCTTCCCCAGAATTGAGGAAGGCGTGGAGCAGGGAAAGTTCAAATCCGAAGCCACGCTCAAGGCCTTCCGGCTGACCCGTTTTTTCAGCGGCATTGTAGTGATCGTCGCCCTGCTGGTGATCTGGGGCTTCGATTTCAGCGGCCTGCTGCTGGTCACCACCTCCATCATCACGGTGCTGGGCATCGCGCTGTTCGCCGGCTGGTCGATTCTGAGCAATGTGACGGCCTTCATCGTTTTGCTGCTGCACCGTTCCTACCGGCGCGGGAATTTCATTCGTGTGATCGATTTCGACAATTACATCGAGGGCTATATCGCCGAGGTCAACCTCTTCAATACCCGGCTGATTACCGAGTCACGCGAAACCGTCATCTACCCCAACAACCTGCTGATCAGCCGGCCCACGATTATCAATCCCAAAACCCGCATGTCCGGTCTGGGCAAGATCAACGAACCGCTACCGCCGGCAACAGACGAAGACAACTGACGCCTTGTACGAACGCAGCCATCAACCCCTGCTGACACGGCGCGCCTTCCTGCGACGCCTGGTTCTGCATGTGGCCGGCGCTACTTTATTACTGCTGGGCTCAGTCGCCATCGGCGCAGCCGGCTCCATGCTGCTGGAAGAAAAATCCTGGCCCGACGCCATGCTGAATGCCACCACCATGCTCAGCGGCATGGGTATTCTGCACCCTCCCCAGACGGGCGCCGGCAAGCTTTTTACTGCCGCCTTTTCGCTTTACGCCGGCCTGATTTTCATCGCTGCAGCCGGTATCGTGCTGGCGCCGCTGGTGCACCGGCTGCTGCACAGTTTTCATTCCAAAAACGCCTCGGATAACTGATAGCGCACCAGCCGCGCACTCACGTAACCGCCCGCTTCTCACCTCCGCCGCCCGCCTGTGCCCTGCCTTTGGAGCCAAATCCATGGTCATGGATCAATAAAACAGTTGACAAGAGAACCATATTGACTGTTACATTGTTCAATGTTATTGTTCACTGCAACATACAAATGGCCCGGGGGATCACCAACCCGGCTGTTGCGGACAACATGGAGGATACAAACATGTTACCGATTCGACGCGACCTTAAATTCAAGCTGCCTGCCGACAAGATCAACGACTGGCATGGCGACAGCGTACATGTGGCGCATTTCCTGAACTCGCTTTCCATGCTGTTCCCGGTAGGCGAACGCTTCTTCATGGACAGCGTGCGCAACTACCGTGACCAGATCACCGATCCGGAACTGAAGAAGGCAGTGACCGCCTTTATCGGCCAGGAAGCCATGCATGGCCGCGAGCACCAGGAATACAACGAGGCCCTGTTTGCGGTGGCGCCCTCCGCCGCCCAGATGGAGCGTTTCGTCGCCGGCCTGCTCAAGGCGGTGCAGAAATACACGCCAAAATCAGCCCAGCTCTCGGCTACCATCGCGCTTGAGCATTACACCGCCATCATGGCCGACGGCCTGCTGAAGGATCCGCGTATTCTGGAGAATGCCGACCCGCAGTTCCGCAACATCTGGAACTGGCATGCGCTGGAGGAAACCGAGCATAAAGCCGTTGCCTTCGACGTTTATAAAACGGTAATGAGCAGCCGCAACCCGCTGCGTTATATGGAACGCACCATGGGCCTGGTCATCGCCACCTTGATTCTGTGGCCAGTGGTAGGTGTCACCTATGTACGCATCCTGCGTGAACAGGGCCGCCTGGGCGACGGCAAGGGCTGGCGTCAGCTGTTCCGTTTCACCTTTGGCGAGATCGGCTTCTTCCGCAAACTGATGCTGCCCTGGCTGGATTACTTCAAGCCCGGCTTCCATCCCTGGGATCACGACAACCGCCACTTCCTGACCATGATTGATGAACTGGTCGAAGAAGTGAGCCATTACGGGGAACCGCAGGCCAACGCTGCCTGATCACCTCCCTCCTCTCCCCCAATTCCATCAAGCGACCATGGAGGACCATGGCATGGCAACGTCTACCCTGAAGAAAACCGGCAATAGCACCAGGATTGCCATTATCGGCAGCGGTTTTTCCGGCCTGGGCATGGCTATTCGTCTCAAGCAGAGCGGTGAGAACGACTTCATTGTGCTGGAGAAAGAGGCCGAGGTTGGCGGCACCTGGCTGGTGAATCACTATCCGGGTTGCGCCTGCGATGTGCAGTCACATCTCTATTCCTTCAGCTTTGAGCAGAATCCGGGCTGGACGCGCATGTTTGCGCCCCAGCCGGAGATTCTGTCCTATCTGAAGGGCTGTGCCGACAAGTACGGCGTGCGTCCGCACATACGTTTCAATACGGAGTTGGCAGAAGCGCGCTACAACGAGGAAACGGCGGAATGGGAGCTAAGCACCACGGCAGGCGAAACCTTCACCGCCAAGATTCTTATCTCGGGCATGGGCGGTCTGTCGCGCCCTTCCTATCCGGATATTCCCGGCCTGGACAGTTTTACCGGCAAGGCTTTTCACTCCCAGCAATGGGATCATGATTACGACCTGAGCGGCAAGCGCGTGGCCGTAATCGGCACCGGCGCCAGCGCCATCCAGTTCGTGCCGCAAATTGCCAACCAGGTGCAGCAGCTGGATCTGTATCAGCGCACCCCGCCCTGGATCATTGCCAAGCCGGACCGGCGCATCCGCCAGGCCGAACAGACCGTATTCAAACGCCTGCCCAGGACCCAGGCTGCGCTGCGCTCCGCTATCTACTGGATGCTGGAAAGCCGCGCCGTGGCGTTCACCCTGAATCCGCGGCTGATGAAACTGGCCCAGCGCTGGGCGCGCTCGCATATTCGGCGGCAGATCAAGGATCCGACGCTGCGCGCCAAGGTGACCCCCGACTACACCATTGGCTGCAAGCGCATTCTCATTTCCAATGATTATTACCCGGCGTTAAACCGCAGCAATGTGGATGTCCTGACCGGCGGTATCCGCGAAATTCGCGGCAACCGCATCATCAGCAACGATGGCAGCGAACGCGAAGTCGACAGCATTATTTTCGGTACCGGCTTTGCCGCCACCGATCCCATTGGCCCGCTGCAGATCAGCGGCCGTGACGGTGTGGATCTGAAACAGCAATTCCACAAGACCGGCACTGAAGCCTACCTGGGCACCAGCGTTGCCGGTTTCCCCAATCTGTTCCTGATCACCGGGCCCAATACCGGCCTGGGACATAACTCGATGGTGTACATGATCGAGTCCCAGATCACCTACATTCTTGATGCCCTGAAAAACATGCACGAGAAAAAACTGGCGAGCATCGAAGTCAGTGAGTGGGTGCAAACCGATTTCAATCGCCGTCTGCAGGCCAGGCAGAAGGATACGGTGTGGACCACCGGTGGTTGCCGCAGCTGGTACCTGGACGAAAATGGCAAGAACGTCACCCTGTGGCCAGGCTTCACCTGGCAGTTCCGTCGCGCCACGCGGCGCTTTGAAATACGTGACTATCATGTGCAGCACAAACCCCGCGCACGCCGCAGCAAAATGGCAAAAGCTGCATAACCCGGCAGGCAAACTATATTAGAGAGTACCGGGTGGCGGCCTGGAGGAGAAAACCATGAGCTATTCCGCTGAAGAACTGTCACGATTCAGGACCGCCCAGGCGCTTGCCTATGAGTGCGCGGAAACCATCGCCGCCGAACTCAGGCCCGGCATCAGTGAACGGCAGGCCGCCAGCCAAATGAAGGACTGGCTGGTTTCGCGTGGTGTGCGGGACTGGTTTCATCAGCCCTTTGCCTGGTTCGGTGACCGTACTGCTTTCCGCGGCCTGATTGCCGTCAGTCAGCTCAAGGGCTTCAACCCCGCCTTCTATCCGGGCGGCCGCAAATTGCAACAAGGTATGCCCTTTATTCTGGATTGCGCACCTGTTTTCGACGGCGCCGTGGCCGATATCGGTTACGCCGGCGCCCTGGGCGACAATTCTGAAATGGACAAACTGATGGATGCGCTTATCGAGCACCGTCAATTGATCGTAGAGCAGATCCGGCAGGGCAAGACCCTGGCCGAAGTCAGTCGCGCGGTGGACGCCCTCTGCGAAAGGCAGGGCGTGGAGCCACGGCACAAGGCCTATCCGTTCTCGGTTCTTGCGCACCGGGTGGAAAAACTCGATGAACAGAAGAAGCCGCATAGCCTGATGCGTTTCGGCATCAAGGCGCTGACGGAACTGCGTAATGAAGTGCTGCAAGGGCGCAAGGAGGGCTGGTCCCCTCTTTGGAACAGCAGCAGCAAATCCGACCACCCGCCGACACCCGGTCTCTGGGCGGTGGAACCTCATCTGGGGCTGAAAGGCGTGGGCGCCAAATTCGAGGAACTGCTGGTTATCACGGACAATGACGCCTTCTGGCTGGATGATGACCTGCCTCATGTACGCCGCTGGCAGCAGCGCGGTCTGTTACAAGCCGCCTGAGGCACGCCATGCTGAAATCCGCAATAGAATACCGCCGCATACGTTCGGGTGAACTGGAACTGGCCACCTGGATCCAGGGCAACGCCGACGGCCCCACCCTGCTGATGGTGCATGGCTACCCGGACGATCACAGGGTATGGGACAAAGTGATAGAGCATTTGGCCGCCGATTACCGCATCGTGACTTACGATACCCGCGGCAGCGGGCAGTCAGACAAGCCCGAAACCACCCGGGACTTCCGGCTCGAATATCTGGCCGGGGACCTGGCCAACGTGGTTGACGCGGTATCACCGGATCAGCCCGTGCACCTCATTGCGCATGACTGGGGCTCCATTCAATCCTGGGAAGCGGTCACATCACCCCGCCTGAAAGGGCGCATTGCCTCCTTCACCAGTATGTCCGGCCCCTGTCTGGATCACGCCGCACATTGGATGCGCGACAGGTTCAAGCGTCCCACGCCAGCCTCGCTGCTGGCCGTGGGGGGTCAGCTGATCCGCTCCTGGTACATCATGCTGTTTCACCTGCCCCTGCTGGCGCCGACACTGTGGCGTCTGTCCGGAAAATTCTGGCCTGCCTTCATTCGGCTCACGGAGGGGGTAGACACCGACCTCCGTCCGACCCAGATCCGCGACGGTATTCGTGGCATTGCCCTGTACCGGGCGAACTTTCTTGACCGCCTGTTCCGGCCCGGCGAACGTATCGCTCACGCCCCGGTACAGGTCATCGTGCCCATGAAGGACCTGTTTGTCAGCCCGAAAATTTCGGATGATCTCGGCAAGTGGGTGCCCCGGTTAACGCGCCGCAATATTGCTTCGGGTCACTGGCTGCCGCTCAAGGATCCCGCGTTGCTGGCGAGCCATATTCGCGAATTCATCGAAGCATTGGCAAAGGAGGAGCATCATGAGTGACCCTGTCGCGCTGCCCTCCCGGGCTTCCTCCACCGACTATCCCATCGAACCACGCAAGGTCGCCTTCGATTTCAGTAACACGCCGCTGCACTGGATTCCGGGCGACCCTTACAGCAGCCATTTCATCAACCTGCTGCACATCATTCTGCCGGCTGGTGAATTCTGGTTCTGCCGCGTATACAACAAGGCCAAACCGTTGATCAGCGACGACAAGCTCAAGGCAGATGTGCAGGCATTCCTGCGCCAGGAATCCATGCATGCCCGCGCGCATGAATCTGCCGTTAATGACTACCTGGCGCGACATGGCCTGGACACCACGCCATTCACCAGCCGCATGGACTGGTTCTTCAAGAAACTGCTTGGTGATGACAGAATCCTGGGGCTCATCCCCGTACCGGCCGACAGTCGCCGCGAACGCTGGTGGCTGAAGTTTCGTCTGGGCGTCATTGCCGCCATCGAACACTTCACCTGCGTGCTGGGCAACTATGCCCTGAATAACGAAACCTGGGACCGTGATGGCGCCGACCCGGTCATGCTGGACATTGCCCGCTGGCATGGCGCCGAAGAGGTCGAGCACCGCTGCGTGGCCTATGACCTGTACCGGCATGTCGGCGGCAGTTATGCCAACCGCTTCGGTCTGATGGCGCTGATTATCCCGCTGATGATTAGCTTCTGGATTGCAGGTACGGCCCTGATGATGCGGCAGGACCCGGCCTTCCAGGACAAGAAACCCCGTCTGTGGCGGCCGTGGATATGGCGCGAATGGAGCCGCGTGGCCGAACGTACCGGGCACCTGCCAAGACTCGGCTGGCTGCTGCGGGAATCGATGAGCTATCTGAAACCGGGTTATCACCCGATTTATGAAGCCAATACCGAGCAGGCTCTCAATTATCTTCGCCAGTCTCCGGCTGCTCAAGCCGTGCATTCGCAAGCATGAGTGCCGGAACGGTAGAGATTCAGTCGTGAAAGCCGCTATTATGGCAGTTATGAGTGAAACAGCGACCAACGACATCGTCAGCTCACTGGAAGCCCTGCGCCAGTCCAACGCAAATGAGCCAACAGCCGAGTTCACCATTGACGATCTGGCGCGCGCCGCCGGTACTACCGTCAGAAATGTCCGTGCATACCAGGATCGCGGCCTGATTCCCGCGCCCGAACGCCGGGGGCGCGTAGGGATCTATACCGATGTCCACCTGCACCGCCTGAAGCTGATCGGAGAATTGCTTGGCCGGGGATATACCCTGGGCAACATTCTGGAACTGATGACCGCTGCGGAAAAGGGTCATGACATTAACCAGTTGCTGGGACTGGGCACTGCCATCTCCGGCCCCTGGACGGATGAAGTGCCCGGCTACTTCACACTTGAGGAACTGGCCGAACTGTTCGGAGACAGCCTGAGCCCGCAGACACTCAACAGCCTCGGCAAAATCATCGACCTGGGTCTGCTGGAACCGGAAGGCGACCGTTTTCGCGCCTACAGCCCACGCCTGATCCATGCCGGCGCCCAATTGGCCAAGGCCGGAATTCCGCTGGAACATATTCTCGAAATCATCGAATTGCTGCGTGACAACGTAGAACACGCGGCAACAAAACTGGTCCAACTTGTGGTCAAGGAACTGGACCGCTACGGTGATGACCTGCCGCCACCGGAAGATGTGCCCAAACTGGCGGAATTGGTGAGCAAACTACAGCCGGTTGCAAGGACCGCAATTATGGCCGAAGGCACGCGTGCAATAGAGCGGGCCGCAAACAAATATCTTGGAGAAAGATTCGGACATATTCTTGATCATCTGCATGATCATCCATCACAAACCTAGAGAAAGAGCGAGGAGACATTCAATGAAACACCGCTTACTGACTTTCTGTCTGACCGCAGGCCTCGGCCTGTGTGCCGGACAGGCGTCTGCCACAGCCACGGCCGAAGAAGCCGCCAAGCTGGGCAACGAACTCACCCCTGTCGGCGGCCTCAAAGCCGGCAATGCTGACGGCACCATCCCCGAATGGATCGGCGGACGTGACTTCCCCCAGGAACTGAAGGACATCAAACGTTCGCAACTCCAGGAAATTGTGGCCACATTGCGCGGCATGGATATCCGGGGCGATGTTGAATCCGCTCTGGCCGCGGCAGAAAAGAATGATTTCAAATCCGCCAGCACCACGCTGCGCGGCCTGATCGACAAACTGCCCGACGGCGAACTCAAGAATACGGCCAAGGTCGCCGAGGACCAGATCGCCAGTGCCGCCGAGCCGATCGCCACAATCACCAAGGCGAATTACAAGGAACACGCCGACAAGCTGACCGTTGGCCACCAGGCTCTGTTCGAGAACTACCCGGACTACAAGATGAACGTCTACGAGCCGATTCGTAACGCGTTCTTCCCCGAGGAAATCAACAAGACCACCAAGGAAAACGCCACCCGTGCCCGCCTGGAAGGCACCGATGGCGTGAAAGACGCCAAGCTCGGCTTTCCCTTCCCGATCCCCAAGAGTGGCGCCGAAGCCATCTGGAATCACAAGCTGAAGTTCCGCGGCTCGGCCGCCAAGCGTTATAACGACCAGGCCATCGTGAAGCCGGACGGCGACTTCAAGCTGACCCAGGTTGTAGAAGACGTGAAGTTCAAGTACGCCAACCTGAACGAGCAGAATGACATTGCCAGCAGCAAGCTGCTGGCCTACTACCTGCAGGAGGTGGTCTCACCGCCCCGCGTGGCCGGCCAGCTGATCCTGGTGCATGAAACCGCCGACCAGACCACCTCAGGCCGCGCCGCCTGGATCTTCAACCCCGGCCTGGGCCGCGTAAACCGCGCCCCCGACGTGGGCTATGACAACCCCTCACCCGGTACCGACGGCGAACAGTTCAACGACCAGGTGGACGTGTTCAACGGGTCACTGGACCGCTACAACTGGAAACTGCTGGGCAAGAAGGAGATGTACATTCCGTACAACTCCTATCTGATGAGCGCTCCGGTACTCAAGTACAGCGACATGTTCCGCCCGCTGCACATGAACCAGAGCCTGCCGCGCTATGAGCTGCATCGCGTATGGGTCGTGGAAGCCACGCTGAAAGATGGCCTGCGTCACCAGTTCAAGAAACGTGTGTTCTATCTGGACGAAGACTCCTGGTCCATCGCCTCGGTTGCCAACTACGACAACCGTGATCAGCTATGGAAAGTACAGGAAGCCCATCTGATCACGGCACCCTTCGTGCCTACGGTCACCGGTATTCCCGAGGTCATGTATGACCTGCAGAGCCGCCGTTACTTTGTAACTGCATTGCTCAACGAGGGTGAAATCACCGACTGGGAAGCACAGTACGATGACAGCTTCTTCACGCCGTCGTCCCTCAAGCGCAGGGCACGTACCCGCTAAGGCTGTATTGCCGAAAGCAACCGGCCCCGCCCTGCGCGGGGCCGGTTTTTTTTCGTCCGGTGGCTGGTATAAGATTCAGCATCTTCAACTTACCCGCGACCATGAACAGGCAGTTACTTAAAAGCAAAATCAAGGCGCTTGCCGCCCACCTGGGCATCAGCACCGGCATTTTCATTGTGCTGTTCGTATTGATTCTGTTCTGGTGGTATCCCGGCCTGTGGTTCTCTATCGAGGGTGGCTGGCAGGGCACGCGCATCATGCTCGTGGTGGACATGGTGCTGGGCCCGCTGCTGACTTTCATCATCTTCAACCCTGCCAAGTCGCGGCAGGCGATCCTGTTTGATTTCAGTTGTATCGCCCTGTTTCAGGCACTGGCGCTCATGTGGGGCATATACGCCGTCCACAGCCAACGCCCATTGGCGATTGTTTACTGGGATGGTTCTTTTTACTCCGTGGACAGCAAGGACCTCGCAGCATTCGACACCACAGCGGCCGACCTGGCGCAGTTTGAACAGAAGCTGCCCCTGGTCATAGCCGCGCGCGAACCGGAGAATCAGGACGAAGCAGCGGCCGTTGCCCTTTCAGCCTTCTTTGGCGAGGGTCCGAAGATGTACGCCGACATCGAACGTTTTCAACCTCTCAGCGACCACCTCGAGCGGTTGCGTGCAAACAGCCTCGATATTCAGGCGCGCGCCGAAAAGAAACCGGAACTGGCCGCCCGGCTGGATGCTTTCATGCAAAGGCATCCGGATAAAACCCTAGATGATTTTGCCTTTATCAAACTGCAGGGTCGTTTCAGTAACTACATTCTGATTGTAGGCCCGGCAGGAAAGATTCTGGGGCAATTACCCGCCTAGCCGTTAGGCTGCTTTCCACTTGATGTTGCAGCCCACACTGGGATTCTGCTCCGAATCCGGCAGTTCGCCGCGCAACAATGCATCCAGCGCTGCACGTAGCTCGGCCCCCGTGACGGGCAGAGCATTCCCCGGCGTGGAACCGTCCAAGCGACCGCGATAGGCCAGCTTGCGCTCTGCATCGAACACAAAAAAATCGGGAGTGCAGGCTGCATCGTAGGCGCGCGCAACAGTCTGGCTTTCGTCATAGAGATAGGGGAAGGTATAGCCCAGCTCGCCGGCCAGTTGCTTCATCTTTTCCGGCGAATCGTCCGGATAGTTGTCGACGTCATTGGCACTGATGGCGATAAAACCGACACCCCGTGGCTGGTAATCCCTGGCCAGGCGTACCAGTTCGTCATTAACGTGTTTCACATAAGGGCAATGATTGCAGATGAACATGATGACGGTAGCCTTGCCAGTGGCCAGCTCAGCCAGGTTGAACGTCTTGCCGCTTACGGTATCCGGCAATGAAAAATCCGGCGCAGAAGTGCCGATTGGCAACATATTGGAGGGAGTCAATACCATGGTTCGTCTCGAAGTTCAGGAATACAACAGGCGGTCATTCAGACTGCTATTCTACAACCCCTGCCCGGGCATGCATCGCATAGTCGACAGTGATACCAAAGCAGGGTAAAATTCATCCGCTTATCCGTATATATAGATATTGCGATTTTCCGAGTTACCGGTATTTACCGAGAGGGTTGGTACATGCTCAAGGACTACGTCTTTACTTCTGAATCGGTCTCCGAAGGCCATCCGGACAAGATCTGCGACCAGATTTCGGACGCCATTCTGGATGCCTACCTGGCCCAGGACGAGCACGCCCGCGTGGCCTGCGAAACCCTGACCAAGACCGGTATCGCCCTGGTGGCCGGTGAAATCAAGGTCGCCAAGGGTGTGCATATCAATGCCGAACGCATCATGCGTGATGTGATCGAAAAGATCGGCTACACCTCATCGGATATCGGCTTCGATGCCGAGACCTGCGCGATTGTTAACGCGCTGGGCGAGCAGTCCATGGACATCAACCGTGGCGTGGACCGCAGCAAGAAAGACCGCAAGAAGATGGGCGCCGGCGACCAGGGCCTGATGTTCGGCTTCGCCTGCGACGAAACCACCGCACTGATGCCGGCGCCGATCCAGTACGCGCATCGCCTGGTGGAAAAACAGGCCAAGCTGCGCCGCAGCAAGCTCAAGTGGCTGCGTCCGGACGCCAAGAGTCAGGTCAGCCTGCGTTATGAAAACAGCAAGCCAGTGGCCATTGACGCCGTGGTGCTTTCCACCCAGCACGACGATGCCATCAAGACCAAGGACCTGCGCGAAGCAGTGATGGAAGAAATCATAAAACCCATCCTGCCCGCCAAACTGCTGCACAAGGGCACCAAGTACCACATCAACCCCACCGGTCGCTTCGTGACCGGCGGCCCGCTGGGCGATGCCGGCCTGACCGGACGCAAGATCATTGTCGACACCTACGGTGGTTATGCCCGTCATGGCGGCGGCGCCTTCTCCGGCAAGGATCCGTCCAAGGTCGACCGCTCGGCTGCTTACGCCGCCCGTTATGTGGCCAAGAACATCGTTGCCGCGGGTCTGGCCAAACGCTGTGAAGTGCAGATCAGTTATGCCATTGGCGTGGCCGAGCCGACATCAGTCATGGTCGATACCTTCGGCACTGGCAAGATCGCCGAAGAAAAACTGGAAAAACTGGTACGCAAGCATTTTGATCTGCGCCCCTGGGGCATCATCGAAATGCTGGACCTGATCCATCCTATCTACCAGCCCACCGCCGCCTACGGCCACTTCGGCCGTAAGCCGGAAAAAATCAAATACACCTGCGCCGAAACCGGCAAGGTGCATGAATTTGAAGGTTTCTCCTGGGAGAAAACCGACAAGGCCGAGGCTCTCAAGGCTGACGCCAAATAGCAACAGGACGATCCACGGATTTCACGGATTACACAGATAAACGCGCCTGGCCAGTCACGAAATAATCTGTGACATCTGTGTAATCTGTGGATGACTAATGAGGTAAATATTATGAGCACTCCCGCCGAAAAGATTGCCAACGATTACATCGTTGCCGATATTTCCCTGGCCGATTACGGCCGCAAGGAAATCGCCATTGCCGAAACCGAGATGCCCGGCCTGATGGCCACGCGCCAGGAGTACGCCGCCGCCCAACCACTGAAAGGCGCACGCATTGCCGGTTCGCTGCATATGACCATTCAGACTGCGGTGCTGATCGAGACCCTGAAAGCGCTGGGCGCCGACGTGCGCTGGGCCTCCTGCAACATCTTCTCGACGCAGGATCATGCCTCCGCCGCCATCGCTGCCAGCGGCACGCCGGTATTCGCTTACAAGGGTGAAACCCTGGAAGAGTACTGGCAGTACACCCACAAGATTTTCGAGTGGGCCGACGGCGGCGCGCCGAACATGATTCTCGACGATGGCGGCGACGCCACCCTGCTGCTCATCCTGGGCAGCAAGGCCGAGAAAGATGCTTCCATTCTGGACAACCCAGGCAGCGAGGAAGAAACCTTCCTGTTCGCCTCCATCAAACAGCGCCTGGCCGAAGACGCCACCTGGTATTCGCGCACCCTGGCCAATATCCAGGGCGTGACCGAGGAAACCACCACGGGTGTCGCACGCCTCTATCAGATGCAGAAGGACGGCCGCCTGCCGTTCCCGGCCATCAACGTCAACGACTCCGTCACCAAGAGCAAGTTCGACAACCTCTACGGCTGCCGTGAATCGCTGGTGGACGGTATCAAGCGCGCCACCGACGTGATGATCGCCGGCAAGGTAGCCGTGGTTGCCGGTTACGGTGATGTCGGCAAGGGCTGCGCCCAGAGCCTGAAGGGTCTCGGCGCACAGGTCTGGATCACCGAAATCGACCCGATCTGCGCCTTGCAGGCGCTGATGGAAGGTTTCCGCGTGGTCACCATGGAAGACGCCGCTCCGGTGGCCGATATCTTCGTCACCACCACCGGCAATTTCAACGTCATCAACCACGACCACATGGCGGCAATGAAGGACGAGGCCATCGTCTGCAACATCGGCCACTTCGACAACGAAATTGATGTCGCCAGCCTGAAAAAGTATCAGTGGGAAAACATCAAGCCACAGGTGGACCATGTGATCTTCCCGGACGGCAAGAAAATCATCCTGCTGGCCGAAGGCCGCCTGGTAAACCTGGGCTGCGCTACCGGCCACCCGAGCTTCGTGATGTCCAACAGCTTCACCAACCAGACCCTGGCGCAGATCGAACTATTTACCAAGGGCGATGAATACGCGCCCGGCGTGTACGTACTGCCGAAACATCTCGACGAGAAAGTTGCGGCCCTGCACCTGGGCAAGCTGGGCGCCAGGCTTACAAAGCTCAGCCCGGAGCAGGCCAAGTACATCGGCGTACCGGTGGAAGGTCCTTACAAGCCGGATCATTACCGGTACTAGGAATTAATCCACAGATTACACAGATTGCGCAGATTTCATGTCATTCCGGAAGTCGCATAGCGACTATCCGGAATCCAGAAACATGACACACTGGATTCCCGTCCCCGCTTTGGCGGGGAGAGCCGTACAAGTCGCGGGGATGACAAGTATTAAGCAGATCTTCAAAACCCTATCTGTGTAATCTGTGAAATCTGTGGATGTAGTACATAAATGAAGCATCGCACCTACAGCCTGGAGCTGTTCCCGCCGCGCACCGACAAGGCGCTGGAATCGCTGCGCGAAGCCCGTCCGCAACTGGCCGCGCTGGGACCGGCGTTCTTCTCGGTGACCTTCGGCGCCGGCGGCACCACCCGCGACGGCACTTTCGAGACTGTGCAGGAAACCTTGCAGCAAACCGGCATCGACGCCGCGCCGCATATTTCCTGCATCGACTCCAGCCGTGACGGCATTCGCGAACTGCTGCAACGCTACCGCGAAGCCGGCATCAAGCGCCTGGTCACCCTGCGCGGTGACGTACTGGAAGGTCAGACCGCAGTGGGTGAACTGCGCTTTGCCAACGAACTGGTGGAATTCATCCGTGCCGAAACCGGCGACTACTTCCATCTGGAAGTGGCCGCCTATCCGGAGCACCACCCTGAATCCGCCAGCCCGCAGGCCGACCTCGACGCCTTCGAACGCAAGGTCAAGGCCGGCGCAGACTCGGCCATCACCCAGTATTTCTACAATGCTGATGCCTATTTCCGCTTCATGGATGAAATCACGGATCGCGGCATTGAGATTCCCGTTGTGCCCGGCATCATGCCGATTACCAACTACCGGCAACTGGCACGTTTTTCCGATGTTTGCGGCGCCGAAATCCCGGCCTGGATACGCAAACGCCTGGAGGCCTGGGACCACGATCTGGAATCCATCCGTACCTTCGGCGAAGACGTGGTCACTGAGCTTTGTGAGCGCCTGCTGGATGGGGGCGCGCCGGGGCTACACATCTACACATTAAACAAGGCGGAAGCGACTGCTGCCCTTTGGAACAACCTCGGTCTTCCAACGCCGAACGCCCCTTGAACTGACTCGTCTCAATACCGATCCCCGCAAGCGGGGCCCCTCGGTATGGACTCGCAGTTTCAGCCTACACATCTACACTCTGAACAAGGCGGAAGCGACTGCTGCCCTTTGGAACAACCTCGGTCTTCCAACGCCGAACGCCCCCTGAACTGACTCGCCCAGCATCTTCAGGGCATTCTTATACAACATCTGAGTGCCGCAGCTAGCACTCAACCTGGCACAGGGACCGGCATTAAGATCTCGCCTGTTAAGCTAACGCCCATGAAACACCTGCTGATCGTCTACCACTCCAAGACAGGCAACACGCAAAAGCTTGCCGAAGCTGTGCTGAAAGGTGCGCAGGACAAGGAAGTGACGGAAGTTGAAGTACGCTATCTGCAAGCGCCCGAAGCAGGCCCCGACGACCTGCGCTGGGCCGATGGCCTGCTGCTGGGAACGCCGGAAAACTTCGGTTATATGAGCGGCATGATGAAGGACTTCCTCGACCGTACTTATTATGAAGTCGAGGGTGAATTACAGGCCCTGCCCTATGCCATCTTCATCAGTGCCGAAAACGACGGCAGCGGTGCGGTCAACGCCATTCAGCGCATTGCCAATGGCTACCCCTTCGTGGAAGTTCATGAAGCCCTCATTGCCAAGGGTGAAGTGACCGATGAACATTTGCAGGCCTGCCGGGAACTGGGCCTCACACTGGCCGCGGGTCTGGAAGCGGGTATTTTCTAGATCTTCAGCATGGGCAACGATTGTTCTGCTGTTATGATCTCAGCTTCTCCATCTGTTTAATCCGGGAAATCTGTGGATCAAAACAATAACTGCATTTTCTGCCAGATACTGGCCGGCAAGGCACCTGCCGCCTGGGTGATTGAGAAGGGGCCGGTCGTGGCCTTCATGGATATCTTCCCGCTGCGCCCGGGCCATGTTCTGGTAATTCCACGTGATCACCATCCACTGGTGACACAACTGGACGAATCCACGCGTGGCCAGCTGATGGAAACCGGTAATCGCATCGCCCGCGCCATGCGCGAACTCTATCCTGAAGGCACGGATATCAACTGGCTGATCAACGACGGCAAGGCTGCCTGGCAACATGTGCCGCACGTACATCTGCACCTGATTCCCCGTACCGGCCGTGACAATCTGCGCTTTATGGGGCGTATCGCCACCCGCTTTTTGCATAAACCGGACATGGCACAATTCGAAGCAGACGCCCGACGCCTGCGAAAGCTGCTGTAGTCCGTCCGCAGCTACCGTTTACGACAGAGACTGAGCCCGTCCGCCAGCGGCAGCATGCTCAGGTCTATGCGTTCATCGCCGTGCAGATATTCATTGAAGGCACGCAAGGCCACGGTGTCTTCTTCCTGATTCGCCGCATCTGCCACCGCACCGGACCACAGGACATTGTCTACCAGGATGACGCCACCGGGCCTGAGTAATTCAAGACAGCGCTCGTAATAGGCGATGTAATTGGTTTTGTCGGCATCAATGAAGGCGTAGTCATAACTGCCGGCCAGACCCGTACCCAGTTCGGTATCCAGCGTGCGGGTGGCCGGCGCCAGACGCAGCTCGATCTTCTCGGCCACGCCAGCCTGCACCCAATATCGCCTTGCCACATCAGTCCAGGCCTCGGAAACATCACAGGCCAGCAGGTAGCCGTCCTCAGGCATGGCCAGCGCGGCACACAGGCTGCTATAACCGGTGAATACACCCACTTCGATACCACGGCGTGCCCCCATCAGTCGAATCAGCCATTGCATGAACTGCCCCTGCTCGGGAGCAATCTGCATGCGCGCCATGCTGCTTTGCGCCGTTTCCTCGCGCAAGCGGCGCAGCACATCGGGTTCACGCAAACTCTGCTTGCAGAGATAATCGTAAAGCGACTGTTCCAGGAAAAAACTCTTGGTTGACATATTCATCTTCCCAATACGATTACATGACTGAAGCTTTCCGCATCGTACACATCACTGATACTCACCTGTGGGCGGATCCCGACACAGTCTACCGTGGCTGGCGCACCAACCGGTCGTTGCTGGCAGTGGTTGAGCATATTCGCGCGCAGGGTCCGCAACCCGATGCCGTGTTACTGACGGGCGACCTGGCCCATGATGAAAAACCCCGGACCTATCGCAGACTCCGGGACATCATAGCCACTCTTGAGGCACCGGTATGGGCCCTGCCCGGCAACCATGATCATCCTGCTGCCTTTCAGCAACACCTCGCCCCGGCATGCTATCTGAGTCATGTTGATATACCCGGCTGGCGAGTCATCCTGCTCAACAGCCATCTGCCCGGCCGCATTGGCGGACGCCTGCAGGAAAGCGAACTGGCCCGTCTCACGCAGTTACTGGAGGACTGCCAGACACCCTGCCTTGTGGCCCTTCACCACCCGGCATGGCAAGTCCACAGCGCCTGGCTGGATGTCATTGGTCTTGAAAACGGCCCGCAACTCATGGAGCTGCTGATGAAGTCCGAGCAGGTCAGGGCTGTAGTCTGCGGCCACATCCATCAGCAATGGGATCGCCGGCTGGGCCACCTGCAACTGCTTGCCACCCCTTCCACCTGCCGGCAATTTCTCCCCGGCTCAACGGAATTTGCGGAAGATGCGCAACCCCCGGGATATCGATGGCTGATTCTGCGCCCGAACGGCGCATTCGAGACCCGTATCGAACGCGTTCCGCAAGCGCGCTCCTGCGGCCTGATAAAAGAGGCATTTTCTTAGCTATTTGCGCTAAGTGTGTATTCCACAAACAAAAAAAATAGATATTCACAGAAGCTGTGGATAACTATGTGGACAATAGTTGAGTCAGCGCCGGAAATCCCTGTCAGAACTGCATTTTATGCGCTGCGAACAATTTGTAACCACTTTGTAATTATTTATTAATTTCAATAAGTTATAACAAACATAGGCGTATGGAAACACAGACTATCCACAACCCGGCTTCGATGCAGTGCACAAAATTTTTTCTTGTGCATAACAGCAAAAACGGGCGTGTTGCAATCCTGCAGCGCAACATCGGCCGCCATGGTGCCGGCTGGTATACTCCCGTTTTCGTGCACCGGGGGCAAAAACCGCTCTATGACGCCTGAAATCGGGCCTTTTTGAATGGCCAGGGAAGTACTGCTACCGCCCACTGTTCTTTGCATTGGAGGTCACGACCCAAGTGGAGGCGCGGGTTTACAGGCCGATATTGAAGCCGTTGCCGCCTGCGGCGGACAGGCGCAGACACTGCCCACCTGCCTGACGGCGCAAAATCGTCACAATGCCATGGGAATTCAACCTGTCGATCCTGCATTCTTTCAGGCCATGCTGGACTGTCTGCAACAAGACAATATGTCTCCGGCAGGCATCAAGTTCGGCCTGCTCGCCAGCGAAGAAATCATTGATATTCTGGGCAGCTGGCTGAATACCCTGCCACCCGGCCTGCCGGTAGTGCTCGACCCGGTACTGCGAGCTACGGGGGGAGCGAATCTGAGCAATCACCGCAGCGCGGAAGCACTGATGAAACAGCTGCTTCCCCTGGCCACTGTGGTCACGCCCAACCAGAGCGAGCTACGCGCCCTAACCGGCCTGGACGATATCGAGGCCGCAGCGGAAAAACTGCTGGCAGCGGGCGCCAACCACGTACTGGTGACGGGGGGTGATGCAAACGAGGCGCAGGTCACCAACCGTCTGTACGGCAAAACAGGCCGCCAGCTATGGCAATGGACACGCCTGCCCTACAACTGCCATGGCTCCGGGTGCACCCTGGCCTCGGCGCTGGCCACTTTCCTGGCGCACGGAGAACCCATGGCCCGCGCCTGTGAAGTGGCCCAGCACTATACCCAGCAGACCCTGCAGCAGGCTGTGGGGGCCGATGACGGCCCGCGCCTGCCCCGTCGCATCCTGCCTGTTACATGAATACAAGCCGTTTGCGCTGCCCTCGTCGGGGCCTGTATGTCATTACCGAACCCGGACTGATCGGGGGCGAGCGCCTGCTGCCCGCTGTAAGCGCAGCCCTCGAGGGGGGCGCATGCATGATTCAGTACCGTGACAAGAGCCAGGAGCATAACCGGCGCCAGGATGAAGCCGCGGCGCTGAATGCGCTTTGCAATGCCGCCAGCGTGCCGCTCATTATTAATGACGATATCGATCTGGCCGCCGCCGTCGGCGCGGCTGGCGTGCATCTGGGGCTCAGCGACAGTTCGCCTGCCGAGGCCCGCCGCCGCCTGGGTCCTGAAGCCATCATTGGCGTGACCTGTCATGCGGACCCTGATGCCCCCTATACCACGCACGCAGATTACGCGGCCTTCGGGCGCTTCTTCCCTTCGGCGACCAAACCGGACGCGCCACCCGCTCCTCTCGATATCCTGCAGCAGGCACGGAACAAACTGCCCATACCCATTGTTGCCATTGGCGGTATCAACGCGACCAACGCCACCGAGGTGCTGGCGGCCGGTGCAGACATGCTGGCCGTGGTAGGCGCTGTCTTTGGCGCACCCGATATAAAGTCCGCCGCCCGCAGGCTGAGCAGCTTTTTTAGCTGAACATGACATTGACGAATTCGCAGGAGCAAAGGATATTGCGCGCATGACCGAACTCTTCGAACAAGCACAGCAATACATTCCGGGTGGCGTAAATTCACCGGTAAGGGCATTCAAAAGTGTTGGCGGCACGCCACCTTTCATTGATCACGCCCGCGGCGCCTATCTGTATGACACTGAAGGCAAGCGCTACATTGATTATGTCGGCTCCTGGGGCCCCATGATCCTGGGGCACGCCCACCCCGATGTAATTGATGCCGTTAAAAAACAGGCGGACAAGGGCCTGTCCTTCGGCGCACCGACCGAACTGGAAGTGCGCATGGCCGAACGTATCTGTCAGCTTGTGCCTTCGATTGAACAGCTGCGCATGGTGAATTCCGGTACCGAGGCCACGATGAGCGCGATACGCCTGGCCCGTGGCTTCACTGGCCGCGACCTGCTGGTGAAATTCGAGGGCTGCTACCACGGACATGCCGACGCCTTGCTGGTGAAGGCCGGCTCTGGCGCCCTGACCCTGGGTGTGCCGACCTCACCCGGCGTACCCGCCGATACTGTGCGACATACTCTGACCCTGAATTACAACGATGCGGAATCGGTGCGGCGCGCTTTCGCCAAACACGGCGAAAAAATCGCCTGCGTTATCGTTGAACCGGTAGCCGGTAACATGAACTGTATACCCCCCGTCCCCGGGTTTCTGGAAACCCTGCGTGAGGAATGCAGCAAGCACGGCAGCCTGTTGATTTTCGATGAAGTCATGACCGGCTTCCGGGTCGCGTTGGGTGGTGCCCAGGCCCGCTATGGCATCACCCCCGACCTGACCACCCTCGGCAAGGTGGTGGGTGGCGGCATGCCGGTGGGCGCTTTTGGAGGCCGCCGCGACATCATGCAGCAGCTGGCGCCGGTCGGACCGGTCTATCAGGCCGGCACCTTGTCCGGCAATCCCCTGGCCATGGCGGCCGGACTCGCCACCCTGGATGCGATTGCCGCACCCGGGTTTTACGAATCTCTTGAGAGCAAGACTGAAAAATTATGCCGTGGCCTGACGCAGGCCGCGGCGGATGCCGGAACGCCGGTTGTCCTGCAGTATGTGGGCGCCATGTTCGGCCTGTTTTTCACTGAAGATGCCAGCATCAGCAGTTTTGCCCAGGTCATGGCCTGTGACAGCGCGGCCTTCAACCGCTTCTTCCATGCCATGCTGACACGCGGGGTCAACCTGGCCCCGTCGGCCTTTGAGGCGGGCTTCATGTCGGCGGCGCATAGCGACGAAGACATCGACCTCACCCTGCAGGCCGCGGCCGAAAGCTTTGCACTCGCAGAATAAGGGCGGGAAAACCTGATGGAAGCCACCTGGATACAGGATCTGCTCGCCTGGATAGGCAATCACCCCACCTGGGCCATGGTGATCGTTTTCCTCACCGGGTTCCTGGAAGCCCTGTTTGTGATTGGCCTGCTGGTGCCCGGCGCCATCCTGCTGTTCGGATTCGGCGCGCTGGTGGCGGCCGGGGCCATGGACCTCTGGACCACCCTGGCCTGGGCCTTTGCCGGCGCCTTCATCGGCGACCACCTGAGCTTCTTTCTCGGTTACCGCCTGCGCGGTGATCTCCGGAAAATCTGGCCCATCAGCCGCTATCCCGGCCTGCTGACGCGCGGCGAAGAATTTTTCCGGCAGCATGGTGGCAAAGGTGTCGTGCTGGGGCGCTTCATCGGCGCCGTACGGCCGCTGGTCCCCACGGTGGCCGGGGCCGCCGGTATGCGGCCTCTGATGTTCAGCGTCATGGACGGTATCGCCATGCTGCCCTGGCTGCTTACCTACCTGGTCCCCGGCGTAATTTTTGGCGCCTCACTGAATCTGGCCGCTGAAATCGGCACCCGCCTGCTGGTCATGCTGGTCGTGGCGGCCGTAGCTGTGTGGATTTTCGTGTGGCTGTCCCGGCGCATCTTCCTGTTCATCTCGCATCACGCCGAAGAAATGACCCTGCGTCTGTTGTCTTGGAGCCAGGCGCACCGCCGTCTGGGCATGTTCGGCCCCAACCTGACCGACCCCGCACAACCGGAAACGCCGGGCCTGGCGGTGCTGGCGTTTATTCTGCTGGGTATCGCCTGGCTGGTGTACAGCCTGCTCTGGAACGGTGCGCAACCCGCAGCGCTGGATGCCTTCGTTTATCAGTTGTTTTACAGCTTGCAAAACTCCATTGCCGATACCATCGCTCTGGCGGTTGCGGCGGTGGGGCGCTGGCATGTCTATCTGCCCGTTTCGGTGGTGGTATTTGCCAGCCTGCTGGTAACCCGCCGCTATCTGGCGGCCGCTCATTGGGGCGCTGCCCTGGCTTTTGGCGCAGTTCTGGCGTTCAGCCTGGATCTGCTGGTCTCGCGTCCGGAACCCACTCAGTTCTACCTGGGGCTGGCTGACCAGCAGTCGGACAGCAGCCATTTGATCCTGAGCCTGGTGATCTACGGTTTTCTGGCGGTACTGCTGGCCTCCGGCAAGGCCGAATCGCGCCGCTGGCGCTATTACGGTGTGGCCGTCACCACCGTCGTACTCATCGCCCTGTCCCAGCTTTATCTGGGCGCGCAGTGGTTAAGCGACGTTATTATCAGCCTGTCCATCGGCACCATCTGGGTCAGCCTGCTGGCCCTGGGTTACCGGCGCCACAGCGTGCAGCGTGTGGCCTCCATCAGCCTCATGCCGATTGCTGTCGTGATCGGCATTATCGCTGCCGGCTGGCAATGGCAATACGGCATTGATGACCAGCGTGCGCAGTATCGGCCACAACCCGAGGTAGAACAGACCGACATCCGCAGCTGGCAGCATGAAGACTATGCGGCCCTGCCCGCCTACCGCACCGACCTGCTTGCGCACCTGCGCTATCCACTGAACCTGCAGTGGTCCGGACCGCCGGATGCCATCATCGCGCAACTCAAGACGCTGAACTGGGTTCCCCAGCAGGGCGATGTTCTGTACCGCAGCCTGCTCTGGCTCAGTCCTTCGGCTTCCGTCGACCAACTTGCCCTGCTGCCGCAGTATCATGATGGGCGCGACCACCAGATAGCGTTGGCCCTGCCCATCGACCAGCAACAGGAATGGGTACTGCGCTTGTGGCGCACACACTGGCAAGCAGACGGACATCCGATCTGGATTGGCAGCGTCGCGCGTTATCACGCCCGGCCCACCTGGCGCTATCTGCGCATTCCCCGCATGGTGGGAGACTTCAATGCCGGCCGTAACTTGCTGCGCGAGCAGATTTCGGCTGGACGTATACGTCCCCACCCTGAAGCTTCGTCTTTCTCGCAGCAAGCCGAATGGGACGGCAGTGTGCTGCTGTTGCATACCCGTCTGAATACGGAATAGCGCCGCCCTGCAGGGACGCATAAAATCCGCGTTCTGCAAACTTTATTGAGCGCCAGTCGCAGGATGCCGCAAACGCCTTTCTGATAGGATGAGCGGCCAAGTACAGCATTGCCATGACCCAGAATTCTCCTTCCAGTTCAGACCCCGTCATTGATCCCAGGGAACGCTCCGGTTTCTTTGCCCGCCTGCGTTCGCAAATCAATCGCGGTGATTCCTTCCTTACCTACGATCTGGCCAATTTTCTGCCGGGCCGCGGGGTGGATGATGATCTTCTGGAAGAACTGGAAACCCGTTTGCTGATGGCCGATGTGGGCGTGGAGGCCACCACTGAAGTCATGGACGAACTCGGCAGCGCCATCCACCACGGCCACATCAAGAACGGCAAGGAACTGGTACAGAGCCTGCGCGCCAGTCTGATCAGGATACTCTCGCCCTGCAGCGTACCCCTGGATATTCCCGAGCATACCCGCCCTTATGTCCTGCTGATGGTGGGCGTTAACGGCGTGGGCAAAACCACGACTATCGGCAAACTCACCCAGCGCTTCCGGAACGAGGGCAGGAAAGTCATGCTGGCCGCCGGTGATACTTTCCGTGCGGCGGCTGTCGAACAACTCAAGACCTGGGGCGAACGCAACGACGTGCCCGTTATTGCCCAGCAGCAGGGCGCAGACAGCGCCTCGGTTATCTACGATGCCGTGGAAGCCGCCAGAGCCCGCAATGTAGACATTCTTATTGCGGATACTGCCGGCCGCCTGCATACCCAGGCGCACCTGATTGAGGAACTGCGCAAGATCAAGCGCGTCGTACAACGTCACGACCCGTATGCGCCGCATGAAATCATGCTGGTGCTGGATGCCACCACTGGTGGCAATGCGCTCACCCAGGCACAGCAATTTCATGAGGCGGTCGGCCTTACCGGTCTGGCCATTACCAAGCTCGACGGCACGGCCAAGGGTGGTATCGTATTCGCACTGGCCAAAAAGATGGGTCTGCCGATACGCTATGTGGGTGTCGGCGAAAAGCTGGAGGACCTGGGCGTCTTCAATGCCGTTGAGTTTGTCGATGCGCTGCTGGGAACAGGTAAGAATTAATCCTTATGGCTACCGGACAGAACATTGTCGAGTTTCACGGAGTAAGCAAGCGCTACCCCGGAAGTGGCGACGCTCTGGATCGACTGGATTTCAAGCTGGGACACGGCGAAATGGCCTTTCTTACCGGCCATTCGGGCGCCGGCAAGAGTACCTTCCTCAAGCTCATCGCGCTGATCGAACGCCCGACCCGCGGCAACATCATTGTGAACGGCGTCAACCTGTCGCAACTCAAGCGCCATCACATTCCCGCCTACCGCCTGGGACTGGGCATCATCTTCCAGCACTACAACCTGCTTTATGACCGCAGTGTCTTCGATAATGTCGCCCTGCCACTGGTGATCCGCGGGCTGCGCCACCAGGACATTGCGCGGCGTGTGCGTGCGGCTCTGGATACGGTCAACCTGTTGAAGAAGGAACGTGCCGAGCCCATTACCCTGTCCGGTGGTGAACAGCAACGCGTAGCCATTGCCCGCGCCATCGTCTGCAAGCCATTCCTGCTGCTGGCTGACGAACCCACCGGCAATCTGGACCCGGACCTTTCCCTGGACATCATGAATCTCTTCCGCCGACTCAACGAAGTGGGCGTAAGCACCCTGATCGCGAGCCACAATGTTGCCCTGATCCGCCGTATGAACCGACGCATCATTCACATTGAAGAAGGCAAGGTGATGTCGGACGCCATACCCGGACCGGTGCCGGCATGAGCAGACAGACTCCCCAGCCCGCGACTAACAAGCGCACCGGGCCGCAGGCCGGACTGCTGACCAGTCTCGGACAGAATCATGCGCGCGCCTTCTTTTTCAGCGCAGGGAAACTGACCCGGCACCCTCTCTCCAGCCTGCTGACCGCGCTGGTGATCGGCATCACCCTGGCCCTGCCCGCCGCCCTGCATTTGCTGGTGCAGAATATGGACGCCCTGAGCTTTTCCTGGGAGCGCACGGTGCAGGCATCGGTATTCCTGTCAGACGACCTGAGCGAAGAACAGGGCCGGCAAATGGCGACGCGCATTGCCGAACATCCTGAAGTTGAAGAGACCGAGTACATATCACGCGAGAAGGCTCTGGCGGAATTCCGTGAACTCTCCGGTTTCGGCGCTGCCCTGGATTTGCTTGAGGAAAACCCGCTGCCCGCGGTGATCGCCGTACAGCCGGTAGCCACCGCCAGCGCCCTGCAGATCGAGGATCTGCTCAAGGAACTCTCGCTGACCAAGGGCGTGGACAGCGCCCGTATCGATCAGTCCTGGCTGGAGCGCCTTAACGGCATACTCATCATCGTGCAGCACATCGTGCAGGCGCTGGCTCTTCTGCTGGCGTTGGCGGTCATCGTTACGGTGGGCAATACCATCCGCCTGGATATCCAGAACCGCAAAGCGGAAATCGAGGTCATGAAACTGCTCGGCGCGACCAATGCCTTTGTGCGCCGGCCCTTCCTGTACACAGGCGTCTGGTACGGCCTCTGCGGCGGCATCGTGGCCTGGCTGCTGCTGCAGATCGTGCTGGGTGTGCTGTCCGGCCCGGTGCGTCATCTGGCCGGTCTGTATCAGAGTGATTTCAGCCTCAGTGGCCTCAACTTCGAAGCGACTGTGCTACTGTTTCTGGCCGGCATTGCGCTTGGCTGGACCGGCTCATGGTGGACTGTAACCCGTCATCTGCAGGCCATCGAGCCCAAGTAAGCCGCCGCCTGCCCGCACAAGAGGGAACTTTTCCCGACATGGTTCCTCTAACACCTGGCACTCTATTGATGAGAGTGCTAATCGGGTTAAAATAATGGAAGCTATGGATACTACCGTGAATGACAACAAGGCTTTGGCCCTGCGCGAACAACAGTTGCCCGCCCTGACGGCTGGCAGCCTGGATGCTTATATCCGCGTTGTGAACGGCCTGCCCAGCCTGGACGCAGACGAAGAACGCGAGCTGGCTATTCGTCTGCGCGATCACAATGACCTGCAGGCAGCCCAGCAACTGGTGCTGGCCAACCTGCGTTTTGTAGTGCATATCGCGCGCGGCTACGCGGGTTACGGCCTGCAGCTTGCCGATCTGGTCCAGGAAGGCAATATCGGCCTCATGAAGGCCGTGAAACGCTTTGACCCCGAAGTCGGCGTGCGCCTGATTTCCTTTGCCGTTCACTGGATCCGCTCCGAGATTCATGAGTTCGTGATCCGTAACTGGCGTATCGTCAAAATCGCCACCACCAAGGCGCAGCGCAAGCTGTTCTTCAACCTGCGCAGCTCCAAGAAGCGCCTGGGCTGGCTGAACGATGCAGAAGTCAATGCCGTAGCCGAGGACCTCAACGTCAAGCCCGAAGAGGTGCTGCAGATGGAGCAGCGCCTGAGCGGTCAGGATGTAACCTTTGAAGCCTCGTCCGACGATGACGACGAAAGCAGCTGGGGTCCGGAAAGCTACCTGGAATCACATACTGATATCGACCCCGGACAAAGCCTTGCGGAAATTGAATGGGAAGATCACCAGCGCAGCAAACTGCAGCAGGCGCTGGCAGCATTGGATGAGCGTAGCCGCGATATCCTGCAACAGCGCTGGCTGTCGGAAGACAGCAAGACCGGCCTGAAGGAACTGGCCGAGCAATATGGTGTGTCGGCTGAACGGGTACGTCAGATTGAAGCCCAGGCCCTGAAGAAACTGCGTACGGTGTTTGCCGCCTGAGGTACTCCCGCTTCCGCATAAAAAAACCCGGCCATGGCCGGGTTTTTTTATGGGTCTTATATACTTGACAAACCCACAGTAAAGGATTACAGTTAAGTTGTAGTTTGGAGACAAAGCCATGTGCAACTTAACCGCCCCACAGTTCCAAGACGCCGATAAAGCCCGCGAATACCTTGAGGAAATCCGTTGGCCCAATGGCCCGGTTTGCCCTCATTGCGGAGTTGAGGATAAGGCGTATGCCATTACTGGCAAGAGCGCCCGCCCCGGTCTGTACAAGTGCGGCGAGTACAAATGCCGTAAGCAATTCTCTGTAACTGTGGGCACTGTGTTTGAGCGCAGCAAGATTCCGCTGAACAAGTGGCTGATGGCGGTCTATCTGATGAGTGCCAGCAAGAAAGGCATTAGCAGCCACCAACTTCATCGCATGCTAGGAATCACGTACAAATCTGCGTGGTTCATGACTCACCGTATCCGTGAGGCCATGAAGGAAGATGGCGGTATCTTCGGTGCTGGCGGCGGTACGGTTGAGATTGATGAAACCTACTGGGGCACCAGCAAGAAGAAAGGCAAGACTGCTCGCGGCTATGACCACAAGATGAAAATCTTCACGCTGGTTGAACGCGGCGGCAAGGCTCGCAGTTTCCACGTTCCCCGCGTGAACGGCGACACCCTGAAGCCAATCATCAAGGAACAGGTAGCCGCTGAAGCCAAGATCATGACCGACGAAGCCAGCGTTTACACGAAGGTTGGCCGCGAGTTTGCCGATCATGGCGTGGTGTCGCATGGCATCGGTGAGTATGTGCGTGGCGACGTCCACACGAACACGATTGAAAGCTACTTCAGCATTCTGAAGCGCGGCCTTGTGGGTACTTATCACCACGTAGGCGAACAGCATTTGAAGCGGTATGTCGGCGAGTTTGATTTTCGATATAACCATCGCCATATAAGTGACATGGAACGCGCCCATGTTGTTATGATGGGAATATCGGGGAAGAGGCTCCTGTACAAGGAGTGTTAAAAATGGCGATTTCATCATTATCAGTAGCCAAGGAAATTTGCAGATTATCCGACTGGGGAATTTCCAATCTCCAATTGCAGAAAATCCTTTATCTGGCACACATGGTTTACATGGGCCAGCAAGACGGCGATCCGCTGATTGACGGCAATTTTGAGGCATGGGACTACGGCCCCGTGAATCCGCCTGTTTATCATCAGGTAAAGGCTTTCGGGAAAAAGCCTGTAAAGAATGTATTTCATTCTGTTCCAGATATTGCAGATCAGGACTTGTCTGATTTTTTGGAGGGTGCCGTAGACAGTTTGTCCAAGCTTGCGCCAAGCAGGCTAGTGGCTATCACGCATGACGAAAAGGGTGCTTGGGCGAAGAATTATTTTCCTGGGCACGGCGCGATTATTCCAAACGAAGACATCCTCGCCGAATATAGGATGAGATTCGATGGCAAATAAGGAATCCGGAACAGAGTTTGATTCGCTTGGAAAAGAAGCCCAAGAAACTCCGAAAGACCGCCAAATAAACGAACTGCAAGAAGACTTGGCGGCAGAGCAAAAAGCCAGAAAAGTAGATGTTTTTCTATTCATTCTGGTTGGTACCATTGTTCTAGATATACATGTTTTTTCCTCCATGCAGAGCTGGGCCGGGCCGGTTTCGATACTCGCCCTCGAAGTTTTGCTGTTGTTGGTTCTCGCCGAACGCTTTGATATCAGCATTGTTGAGCAGGCGGTAGATAAGGCGCTTGGCGCAGCAAAGGTACTGAAGAAATGAGCCAAAACGAAGATAGAGAAACCAAGCGGAGAATGGATGAAATACTCCGGCGAATGCTAAACACGCCGCCCAAACCCAAACAGAAACCGGAAAAGAAGAAGCCCGCTGAATAGCGGGCTTCGTCGTTATGGAGTCAAAAATGTATTTGTATGATTTGCCGGAACCGCTTAGATCGCAGATTCAACATGGCGACGATAACGGGTCAACGTTTCCAACATGTTCTGACTCATCCTTGTCCCCTTCATCCTGTAATCAAACTCGTGAAGCAGCTTCTCAGCATCAGGATGAGAAGCGATTAGGGTCAGAACTAAAAACTGCAAAGCACCGATTTCGGCATCCAAATCATATTCGGCCATAAGCCAGTCTCCCAGTTAGTTATTAGCGGGAGTCCGAGCATAGCCCATTAATAGTGGGTTTGTTATGTATATAAGACCCTTTTTTATTGCCTGCTATTGCCTGATCAGGCTCGCTGCCCCACGGATTGCACGCCACGCATAAGCAGATCCGTAGCCATGCGCGCCGCCCTTTCCGGATCCTTGATCTCACGTGCAGCCAGGCTACGTGACATTTCGTAACCCACACCATAAAAAGCGGCAGCCAGGAACTCGATATCGGTCATGGGCAACAGACCGCGGACCACAGCATCCTTGATGTCCTTTTTCAGGGTATTGATGGATATCCCGAACACGGTATCTTCGTAGAAGTCCCGCACCACGGGTTCATTACGCAGAATAAAGGCAAAGAACAGGGGATCATCCGCCACGGTCTGGAACGCAGTCAGATAAGCCCCGTAGAGAAATTCCTCCATCGACCGCGCGCTGCTGCGTACCTCATGCAGACGCTGGTTCATGGCGACCATGCTGTCTTCCACCAGCGCCTTGAACACGGCCGCCTTGTCCGGAAAATAATTGTAGTAAGTTCCAGAGGCCAGATCGGTTTCACCAATAATGTCGCGCACCGTCACGGCATCGTAGCCATTCTCGATAAAACAACGCCGTGCCGCTTCCATGATCAATTGCCGATTGCGCAGCTTGTTACGCTCGCGTTTGCCGACCGCCTCTGCGTCCTGCGGCTCGAATTCCTGAATCGCTAGCTCATTCATGACTATCTATGCCTGAAGGTAGGTCAAGGCGCCCGTCTCTTCCCTTACGGGGCGCCAGCATGGGCAAATTATGACGCCAAGGTCATTTTTCTGCAAAAACACGACAGAAATATCTTTGATCAGCGGGGCTCAGAAAGAAAACTCTCGAGCAGACGTGCATCATCAAAATGACGCCGTCCGACAAAAGCAGTGGCATGCCGCCCCCATTGCCGCATGGCGCCAGGGCTGACGACGCCGGTTGGCCATAACCAGAAGCGTTCCAGGCGTTCGCTGTCGGCTACCAGACCATCAGCGCCGAACAGGCTTTGATGTCCGCCCCCCGCATCCTCAAGGCTGCGCAGCGTTGCATAGGGCTGCAGCCGATACCTGCGCGTGTCTACATCCCGCACCGCCGAGCGCGGCAACACTCGAATCAGATAATGTGTGCCGGCCTGGATACGCAGGGCCAGTGGTGGCGACGGCAGGTTGTCCTGTGGATGGATAACCGGCTCCTGCCACCAGTCATCCTGCGGCCGCCGGGGCCAGTCCCTGGCCGGGAAGAAATAATGGTAACAACCGCAGGCGTGAATACTGTCATAGGCTACGGGCTCACCGTCATTGCCGAGCGTGACACGCCAGACGACCGCATCAAAATCGCCGGCATAGGGGTCCACCGGACCCTCATGTGGCCGAGCGGGAAACCAGAGGGTATAGATCAGTTGCAGGAATACCTGGTCAGCAAAACGGGTATGGCCGATTCGGGTGTACAGCACAGCCTCATCCGTGACGACCATGACCCGCTCCTGATTTGAAACAAGACGGCCGGGACTGTCGGCATTGCCCTCTACCTCTACCGACCAGACTGGCGCATGCACGCGCAGCAGTTGCGCCTTCATGTCAGATGTCAGCACAGGACGGCCAAGGGTGTCGCGTGGCGCACGCGCCAACGACCGACTCAAGCGTTTGGCATCGACCGACGGCGCGTCCGGCACATAAGCAATGGCATCGCCGCGCAATGGCCTTGAGAAATTCTGGCGTACTTCATCCTGGTAACCCGCCACACCCTGACGCAGAAACGGCACAGCCAGAGGATAGGCGCCCAGAATACGCGCCAGGGTCGAATAGTCATCCGGCACTTCCGCCCTTGCGGCCAGTTGCATGAGACGCTTGTCGTCGTCCAGCAGCTTGCCAATCAATTGCTCGCCACACTGGGCCAGTACCTGGGCCTGCCGGGCGGAATCGGGCAGACCCAGATTACGCAGCTCATGCTCACGCGCCTGTTGATCCTCGTCGCGCAAAGCACTCAGCCACTCATGCCACTGCGCCCTGCCCTGCAGTTCATGTGCAAAGGAAGCGGTAAAGCGTGTGCTGCGCAAAAAGGGAAATCCGGGAATCCGATAAGCGCCTGCATCATGCAGGCCGGCTCTGCTCAACCGAGCATCAAGATTCTGAAATTGCTGCAGGCAGGCCGATACCACCGTCGGCGGCGGCGTACCCGGCACGGACGCACAACCTGCCAGCGCCAGCAAAACGGCCGACAAGCCGAACTTCAGAAAGTATTCCCGCCTCATGTGAACATTCTAGAGGCTTTACAGTGAGTGCGGTCCGGCGTCAGCCAAACAGTCCCATCATCGCGGGTATGTAGTGATCCACCAGCAGCAGGGTAAAGATACCCATGAGGTAGACAATGGAGAAGCCGAAGGTACGCATGGACAGACCCGGTCTGGGCTTGAATTTCAGTTTCCAGGCATAGACCAGGAACATGATGCCCAGCAGCAGCGCGCCGGCCAGATAGAGCACCCCACTCATGCCATAGACGTAGGGCATGAGACTGACCGCGATCAGCAGCAGCGTATACAACAGCACCTGGGTGCGGGTGAACTCCAGGCCGTGGGTTACCGGCAGCATCGGAATTTCCACCTCGGCGTACTCCTTGTGCCGCTCAATCGCCAGCGCCCAGAAGTGCGGCGGGGTCCACACGAAGATGATCAGAAACAGCAGCAGGGGTTCCGGGTCCAGCTGGCCGGTGACCGCCGTCCAGCCAAGAATCGGCGGCGCCGCACCAGCCGCACCACCGATGACAATATTCTGCGGCGTGGCCCGCTTGAGATAGATGGTGTAAACACCTGCATAGCCCACCAGGGTGAGCAGGGTGAGCCAGGCTGTGAGCGGGTTGACCCATACATACAACACAACCATACCAGCCACGCCGATCAGCGCAGCAAACAGCACCGACTGACGAACCGAGAGATTGCCGGTGACCACCGGACGCCCACAGGTACGCGCCATGCGCGCATCCACCTGGTAATCCAGCACCTGATTCACGGCTGCTGCCGAGGCTGCCATCAGACCAATGCCCAACGTACCCAGCAACAGCGGGGTCAGGGGCACCATGCCCGGAGTGGCCAGAAACATGCCCACTACGGCAGTGAAGACGATCAACATCACCACCCGGGGTTTGCACAGTTCGTAATAGTCGTTGGCGCGCTGACGCCAGCTCTGCTGCATCGTCATGGACTCTGCATTCATCGCTCTCTCTCCATCCGGGGCGGCCTCACCGCCGAGTTCGCCGCCACCAGACTCAATAATAGCAGTGCCGCGCCGCCGTTATGCGCTACCGCCACCGGTAATGGCAGGTGTAACCACACCACCGATATGCCGACTGTAATCTGCAGTAGCAGTGCAGCCAACACCAGGGCGCCCAGCGCCTTCAGTCTGCCGGCCTGCTCACGCAACAGCGGCAGCACGACCAGTCCCAGCAAGACCGCAGCCGTGATCAGAGCGCCGATACGATGCGTCAGATGGATGGTTACCCGCGGCGTATTTTCCAGTACGCCGAATTCATAATTCACGCCCAGGCCACGCCACAGCGTGAAGGCCTCCGTAAAATCAGTAGGCGGCCACCAGTGCGTCTGACAGGTCGGGAAATCCGGACAGGCCAGCGCCGCATAGTTGGTGCTGGTCCATGCACCGAGGAATATCTGTACGAGCAACACACACAACCCGACAAGGGCGCCCGTTCTGAGCAGAGCGAGGCGTCTGGGCGGCGCTGCAGTGACGCTTTTTCCACTGCGAAGCGTCAGCAGGAACAGCAAGGCCAGCGTGGCCATGCCGCCCAGCAGATGGCCGGTCACGATAATCGGCTTGACCAGCAAGGTGACCGTCCACATGCCCAGCGCAGCCTGTACGATGATCAGTGCCAGCAACCCGGCCGTGAAGCGCCCCGCCCAGTGATCTTTCCATGCAAATACACCGATCATCGGCAACAGCACCGACAGGGCCGAGAGCAGTGAGGAGACAAGCAACGCCTGCTTGACGTAAAGCACGGTACCGGCAGCCGCAGCCGCTGCAGACACCAGGATGAGGGCACGTCGCCCCGCCCGCTGCCAGTTGGCCATCAAAGCCAGGGTCAGCACCAGCACCCCCAGCGAAGCGGCAAAGAATCTATGCACCTGTTCTTTCCAGGCCTTGTGCACCTCCACCGGCCGCTCCGGAAATGCTTCGTTGGCACGGGCGATATGCTCATCCTCGGTCGGCCAGGCCAGATGGCCGTAACACACCGGCCAGTCCGGGCAACCCAGCCCGGCATCCGAAAGGCGTACATAGGCGCCCAGCATGACAACGCCCAGCGCAAGCAATGTCGCGAGCAGGGCTATTCTCTGGAAAGTCGGGCCGGTCATGACGAATTACCCGATGTTGGACAGCTTGAGCAGCTTCTTGATGTCCTTGAGCATGCCCTTGGCGGCATCTCTGGGCGTGTAATACAGCACCCAGTTACCCAGAGGGTCAATGATGTAGACATTGGCGCCTTCGGGTGCGCCATTCTCGGCATGGAAGAACTCCCGCCACTGCACCGACTGTTCCCGCTCTTTTCCGGGATTGGCATAGACCAGGTTCAGGCCGCCGTGCTCGGCCTCGACAAACGCGTCCAGCGCGCCTTGCCCGACCCGGTCGGTAGCGACGTAGACACCCTTGACGCGCTCGGAACGGCGATGCAGCGACTTCCATACCTGGCGCATGTTATGGAGGGTTCTCTGACAATCCGACTGACAATCGCTGCTGCCCACATACAGCATGGTCCAGCGATCGCCGTGCAAAAGGTCCTTCTCCAGGCCTCTGCCCTCGCTGTCGTAGACCATGATTTGAGGCAGGGTTTTCACCGGATCGACCAGATGCCCTTTCTGCACCTGCCCACCCGGCCGCCAACCGCTGTAATAGGTGGAATAGGCCAAAACCAGCGGCCCCAGGAAAAGGATAGCCAGCGTGATCAGGGCGAGGCGGCCCTTGCGTACCGATGCTGCAGCCATGGAAATACTCTAGTAATTAAGAAGCGGCATTCTCGCGATGGCTGTTGACCACCACGAATATCCCCGTGAGGGCCAACGCCAGAGCAAACCATTGAAAGGCGTAACCATAATGTTTGGCCGGCGGCATTACCTCGGCGCTCCAGTCACGCGCGTAACCGTGGGGCTGATCATCTGCCAATAACAGAATGCCATCCCTGACCGGCGCACCGAGCAGGCATTTCAGCGTTTCACGGCGCGGATATTGTACCACCTGCGGCCAGTTTTTTCGGAGCTCGTCTGCGTCGCAGGCAACCTCGCCCAGACGGAAGCCGGGTTGCGGTAATCCACGCCACTGACCGCGCACCCGCTGCCATTCCACCGGCGTCTCCACCGAGGGCAGCTGCGCGCGCGTTGCACCGGCCGCTATCCAGCCGCGGTTCACCATGATCAGCCCTGCCCTGGTCTGCATCGGAGTCCAGACGTGGTAACCCGCCTGTCCCCGATAAACCTGACTGTCCTGCAGCAACACCCGGTCTGTCAGGTAGCGCCCGGTAATGGAAACCGATTCATTGTGCAGATCATTACCATCACCCCCTGACCAGAAGTGAGCAACCAGATCCCGGGGGTCGGCCTTGGCGGCTACGGCCTGCGCGACTAACATGGCTTCCTTGGCATGCGCTCGCTGCAGCTGCCAGACACCCAGATTCAGCAACAAGGCAAGCACAGCCGCGTACAGGATCCAGGCCCACCAGGGGGGCGCAAAGCGAAAAGCCCCGACCCGCAGCATCAGTTTGGAAAACCCGCCATGAAAATCATCCTAATCCTGTTCCTTGTCGCCATTTGCGTTTCGCTGTTCACCGGTCTGTTTTTCCTCATGAAGGATGAGGGAAAATCCAGACGCACCGCCAATGCCCTCACCTGGCGCGTCGGCCTGCAAATCGGACTTATTATTGTACTGATCGTGGCCTTCTTCATGGGCTGGTTACGGCCGCATGATGTCTATCCGGATCAGTCCGGTAACGGCACTGCGCAGACGCAGGAACAGGTTTCGGGAGAGCGCGGCAAAAACTAGAGCACGAATGGCAGCAGCCACCAGCTTCTTTTCTTATAGGCTGCCCACTCCGGATAACGCGACATACTGGCTTCCTTCATGTGCATGTTGACCGCAAACAGGCCCAGCCAGACCCAGGCCAGCACCAGCACCGGCAACCAGTGCCAGACCATGAGCGCGAAAGAGCCATAAATCATCATTCCGCCCAGGTAATTGGGATGGCGAATATATTTATGCATGCCATCAGTGATCAGACCGCGCTTCACTCTCGGCGTGAAGTACTTCTGGGCATCTGCAGCGATCATGATGACCGAACCCAGCATGCACAGGCTGATACACAAACAAAACCAGGCATTGTCCGGTAAGGGATAGTCGGGACTGGAAGTGCCTGAAATCAGCAACCAGCCGAACACCCAGTACCAACCCAGCACAAACAGGAAAGCGTTGATGCCACCACCGATGGTCATGCGCGCCTGCCAGCCGGGATCGGGGAATGTCACATCCTTGAGAATCCAGACCAGCCCATAGCTGCCATGCATGGCCAGGTATATCCAGGCGGCCGTGGAAGTGGCCGCCGCTGTCTTGTCCGCATAGAACCACATCAGGCATCCCAGAAATACGAAAGTGCCGGTCTTCTGGAAGTTGATCACCCAGGCTGCCTTCCAGGGTCGTGGGCCACCGCCAAAATCAAAGTTCACCCAGTTACTGAAAGCGCGCATCTTCTGTGCCCAGACAGGCGCTGCGTAGGCGTTGCTGGTATTTCCGCTCGTTTCCATTACAGTCTCCCTTTCCCCGATCACAGCCAATATAGCGACAATACGCCCGATCTGCGCCTTAAAATCCCGGTTAAACCTTTCACAGGCAAAAGGTCTAATATTGCAACTCGTACAAGGAGCCTGTCATGAGACACGAACGCGTTGCACTGAGCATCAGCATCCCCCTGTTGCTTGCCCTTCCACTCACGGCCTGCGATCTCTCCGGAGAAACGGAGAAACCCGGACCCACTGCGACCCATATCAATCAGGTCCGCACCATGCAGCTGCAGACCAACGACTGCCCGGCCGGCATCGCCAAGGCGCTGCGCGAGCACGGTTTTGCCGTTCTGGAAGAAAACCAGCAGGCGGACGCCCGGCTTGATGTCACCGTCACCCGCACGGGCCGCAACCTGGACCAGGTGCCCGAGTTCGGCGGCTTTGGCGCCAAGGCGACATTTTCGGCCAAGGTGATCGGCGCCGATGATGCCGTGCTGTTCACCACTTCCGGTAAGGAAGGTTCGCTGACCAGCGAGGAAATGTGCGAGGACCTGGGAGACGAACTGGCGGAAAAGCTGCGCGGCAGTCCGCTGGGTACCGTTAACTGAAGCCCCTTCGCTACCCTCTACCTCGCCGGTCGGGAAGCGGAGTAAAATCTCCGTCCCGCCAGCCTGTGATTACACGTTCTTGCTCAGCTACCGCCACTCTTTCCACGCTGGCAATTTTGCCGACGTCATAAAACATGTCGTCCTGGTCGAAATCCTTGAGTACCTGATACGCAAGGATAAGCCCTTTACCTATATCGACACTCACGCCGGGGCGGGCTATTACGCCCTGACTTCAGAGCCGTCCGGCAAAACCCGCGAATATGAAAGCGGTATCGGCAAGCTGTTCGGTCAGGCTCTGCCCGAACTGGCAAGCTATCTGTCTATCGTTGGCCAGTACAACAACGCCGGACGTCTGGCGCATTACCCCGGCTCCCCGCTCATTGCGCGCCATTTTCTGAGACGGGAAGACCGCGCCTGGCTGTACGAACTGCACCCCCGGGACTTTGAGCTGCTGGCCGCGAACATGGCCGGGCAGCGTAGTATCAAGGTGCTGAAGGAAGATGGCCTGAAAACCTTCACCCGCCTGTTGCCGCCGCTTTCACGGCGCGGGCTGGTGCTCATCGACCCCTCTTACGAACTCAAGACGGACTACGCTGCCGTTGTTAATGCCCTTATTACTGCTCACCGCAGATTCGCCGGCGGTATCTACGCACTCTGGTACCCGGTGGTGGAACGAGAACGCATACACCAGATGGAAAAGGCCCTGATCGGCAGTGGCATACGTGATATTCAGCTCTTTGAACTGGGACTGACAGCGGATAGCCGGGGCCATGGCATGACCGCTGCCGGCATGATCGTTATCAATCCGCCCTGGACGCTGCTGACGAGGATGCAGACGATCCTGCCTTTACTGGCAAGCACTCTCGCCAGCGGGAGTAATGGGTATCATCGTTGCAGGATTCTGGCGCAAGAATAAAAAAGCCCGGCATTGCCGGGCTTTTTGTTGTCTGCGTTTGTGTTTATACGACGTATACGAAGATAAACAGGCCAATCCAGACTACGTCCACAAAGTGCCAGTACCAGGCCACACCTTCGAAGCCGAAATGACGGTCTTCGGTGAAATGCCCCTTGGCGCAACGGAACATGATGATGATGAGCATGATGGTGCCCAGCGTCACATGCATGCCGTGGAAACCGGTCAGCATGAAGAATGTAGAACCATAGATGCCTGACTCCAGAGTCAGGTTCAGATGGCTGTAGGCCTCGATATATTCTTCAGCCTGGAAGAACAGGAAACCGCAGCCCAGCGCCACAGTCGCCGCCAGCCAGATCGTGGCCTTGCGATGATTGCCTTCCTTCAGGCCATGATGGGCGAAGGTACAGGTCACGCCGGAGGTCAGCAGGATCAGGGTGTTGAGGAACGGAACGCCCCAGGCGGGAATGGTGCTGAACTCACCGCCCATATCGGCCGGACCGTTGGTGGGCCACACGGCCTCGAAACCCTTCCACAGCACTTCGTTGGTCATGAGTTCGGGACCGGCGCCCGCTACCCATGGCACCGACAGGATGCGGGCATAGAACAGTGCGCCGAAAAAGGCGCCGAAGAACATCACCTCGGAGAAGATGAACCAGCCCATGCTCCAGCGGTAAGTGCGGTCCACCTGCATGTTGTACTTGCCGGATTCGCTTTCGTGAATCACGCCACGCAACCATACAAAGGTCATGACGATGATAAAGCCGAGGCCCGTGAAGAAGGCGATACGGCCAAAGCTCATATCTTCGTTGAGCATGTGACCGAACCCGGAGACGAAGATCACCAGCGCGATCGTCATCAGGAATGGCCAGCTGCTCCCCGCCGGTACGTAATAGGTGTCCGCAGTACTGTTCTGTGACATTTCAGTTCCCCAATGTCATGCCCTTATCGGGCTGCTCCAAGTGATGCCAGGTTGGTGGCATCAAAAAAAGTATAGGCCAGCGTGAGCCGGTCTATGTGTTCCGGCAGGTCCGGATCGATAACGAACCGTACCGGCATCCGCTTTTCCTCGTCTGCCTCGAACTGTTGTTGCTCGAAACAGAAGCATTCCGTCTTGCGCAGGTACTTGGCGCCAGCCGCCGGCGACACACTCGGCACCGCCTGGCCCACCACGTCCCGCGACTGCAGGTTTCTGGCATTGAAATACACCAGGGTCAGTTCGCCCGGATGCACTTCCACCTGTCGCTGTTCGGAGGCAAACGTCCAGTCGCTGCCGCCATTCACCGTGGTCGTGAATTCCACCGTGATCACGCGATTCGCGTCCACGACTTCATTAACCACTTTGGCCTGCTCGGTCACCGTGCTGCTGCGACCGTTGAGACCCGTGATATCGCAGATCACATCGTACAGCGGCACCATGGCGAAACCGAAAGCAAACATGCCCAGAACCACGGCACCGAGGTGCAACAGCAACCGGCCATGCTTCATAGCTCTGCCCTGACCAACCCGGCCTAACGCCCGGTCAGAAAGAAAAAGCTGCCGAAGAAAAAGACCAAAACAAGGGCCACCAGCATCAATGCCAGGCGGATGGTGCGGGTACGGCTGCCATGCCCGCTCCCCTCATGCCCCTGCGCCAGATCTTCTCTGCTCATGCTCGCCACATCCTCAGGTCAGCTTGTGACCGTCGAGGGCGTCAAATTCATCATGCACCGCAGTGAGCTCGTCTTCCGGGATGCTGATCTGTTCCGGCGGCACTTCAAAGGTGTGGTACGGCGCCGGCGAAGGCACGGTCCACTCCAGACCATGTGCGCCTTCCCAGACGCGGTCTGTGGCCTTTTCGCCCTTCCTGGCCATGCAGCGCATCATGTTGAAGATGAAGATGAACTGCGCCAGGAAGAAGGCAAATGCGCCTACGGTGGATATCCAGTTGAAATCCGCAAACTGACCGTTGTAGTCCGGAATACGGCGCGGCATACCAGCCAGACCCACGAAATGCTGCGGGAAGAAGGTGACGTTAATGAAGATGGCGGACAGCCAGAAATGCACCTTGCCCCAGAACTCGCTGTACATCACGCCGGTCCACTTGGGAATCCAGTAGTAGACGCCGGCAATAATCGAGAACACCGCGCCCGGCACCAGCACATAGTGGAAGTGCGCAACCACGAAGTAGCTGTCGTGGTACTGGAAGTCAGCCGGCGCAATGGCCAGCATCAGACCGGAGAAGCCACCAATGGTGAACAGGAACACGAAGCCCACTGCGAACAGCATCGGCGTTTCAAAGGTCATGGAGCCGCGCCACATGGTGGCGATCCAGTTGAACACCTTCACACCGGTCGGCACCGCAATCAGCATGGTGGCAAACATGAAGAACAACTCACCTGCCACCGGCATGCCCACGGTGAACATGTGGTGCGCCCAGACGATGAAGCTCAGGAAGGCAATCGAGGCGGTCGCGTACACCATCGAGTCATAACCGAACAGCGCCTTGCGGGCGAAGGTCGGGATGATGGTGGACACGATACCGAAGGCCGGCAGAATCAGGATGTACACCTCGGGATGTCCGAAGAACCAGAAGATGTGCTGGAACATGACCGGGTCGCCACCGCCGGCGGCAGTGAAGAAGCTGGTGCCGAAGTAGCGGTCGGTCAGCAACATCGTCACCGCACCTGCCAGCACCGGCATCACCGCAATCAGCAGATAGGCGGTAATCAGCCAGGTCCAGACGAACAGCGGCATTTTCAGCAGCGTCATGCTGGGTGCGCGCAGATTCAGAATGGTCACGATCACATTGATCGCACCGGTGATGGAGGAAATACCCATCAGGTGGATGGCGAAAATCACGAACGGCAGTGCATCACCGGTCTGCAGCACCAGCGGCGGATACATGGTCCAGCCCGACGCCGGGCCACCACCGTCCATGAACAGGGTCGACAGCAGCAGCGTGAAGGCAAAGGGCAGAATCCAGAAGCCCCAGTTATTGACACGCGGCAAGGCCAGATCGCCGGCGCCGATCATCAGCGGCACCATCCAGTTGGCCAGACCGACGAAGCCGGGCATCACACCGCCGAAGATCATGACCAGTGCATGCATGGTGGTCATGGAGTTGAAGAACTCCGGGCTCACCAGCTGCATGCCGGGCTGGAACAGCTCGGCGCGAATGATCAGCGACATGACGCCGCCGATGAAGAACATGGTGAAGGCAAAGATCAGGTACAGCGTGCCCAGATCCTTGTGATTGGTGGTGCCAATCCAGCGCAGCGCCCATGGCACAAAGCCGTCTTTCAGGGTAACCGGGCCGTGATGGTGGTCGTCGTGTGCGTCGTGAGTATCAGCGTGACTCATGTTCATCTCCTAAATCAGCGTGCGGCCTTGATCTGGGCCGGTTGCACGACGTCGCCGGTGTCATTACCCCAGGCGTTGCGTTCATAAGTAATTACAGCGGCTAGCTGCTCATCGTTGAGCGTACCGCCAAAAGGCGTCATGGCATTCTTGCCGTTGAGCACGATATCGATATGCGCAGCCTGATCACCGGTGGCGATGGCGCTGCCCTTGAGGGCGGGGAATGCAGGCGGCAGGCCTTCGCCACCGGCCTGATGACAGGCACTGCAATAGGTCTGGTAGACCTTTTCACCGCTGGCCATCAGCTCGTCCTTGCTCATTTCGGCAGCAGCCGGTTCGGCGGCCGGAGCTTCAGCAGCGGCAACCTGCTCTGCAGCAGGCGCTTCTTCCGGCTCGGCGGCTGCTTCAACGGAAGCCTCAGCGGGTTCTTCTGCAACCGCTTCTTCGGCGGCCGCCTCCTGGGCACCACCGGTCTTGCCGGCCACCCAGGCATCAAAATCTTCCTGGCTTACCGCTTCCACCACCACAGGCATGAAGCCATGGTCGCGGCCGCAGAGTTCGGCGCATTGGCCGCGGTAGATACCCGGCTCATCAATCTGGGTCCACATTTCGTTGATGTAACCCGGCACGGCGTCTTTCTTGACCGCCAGATCCGGCACCCACCAGGCGTGGATCACGTCATTGGAGGTCAGCAGGAAGCGCACTTTCTTGCCCACCGGTAACACCAGGCGGTTGTCCACTTCCAGAAGATAATTGTCGACAGTAGCGGGATCGATGCCCGAACCCAGACGGCGCGCCTCGTTGCTCTTGGCGTCCAGGGTGCTGAAGTACGAAATGTCGTGATCCATGTATTCGTACTGCCATTTCCACTGATAGCCGGTGATCTTCACGGTCATATCCGTGCCGCGGGTATCTTCCATGCGGATCAGGGTGCCGGCCGCGGGGATGGCCATGGCGATGAGAATACCGAAGGGAATAATGGTCCAGATGATTTCCACCAGGGTGCTTTCGTGGAAATCAGCGGGCTTCGGATGACGTGATTTGCGATGCGCGAACACCGAATAGAACATGGCGCCGAACACCACCACACCGATAGCCACACAAACCCAGAAAATCAGCATATGCAGGCCATGAACCTCACGGCTGATTTCGGTGACCCCGACCGGCATGTTGACTTCCCAGGCTGCCAGCGCGGCGCTGGACATACCCCAGGCCATCAGACCGCTGACAAACTTCAACATGGTTTTAACGGACATGCGTTACTCCCTGAAACAGCCGCCTTGTATTGGTTCAGCGGCATCAGTCATTTTTCAAGCGTCTGCTCTGCGTGAATCCCCGCAGGCACCGGCCTTTGCAGCAATTCGCGCAGGCGTTGTGCCAGAGCAATACGCTCATCTTCGGTCAGGCAGCCCCCAACCTCACAATGGCGACCAGATTCCGACAACATGAGTCGGCGATGGTCATTGGGCATTGCACCGGCCTCAAGCCGAAGCTGCACCCAGTATCGGCTGAAGCGATAACGCTCCCGGGGCCCACCCAGTCCGCGTTCGACGCTTATAAAATCCTCATCGATGCGCAACACCTCGCGCCAGGCGTTGCCCCGCATACTCCAGGCCAGACCCAGCGCAAGGACCAGCATCTCCAGCCCGGCAAATGGCAGGATCATCCAGTAGCCCAGCACGGCAAAAACACCGGCGATGCCAAAGGAGATACCGCACATGAACAACATCAGAGCCACCGCCTGACGGCGTCCAAGCGAGGCATTCCTTCCGATCACCAGAATCGCCTCCGCCCGCACCGCGCTTGCGGCTCTCTCATGCGGACTGATTTGCGGCTGGACAGCACTCACGGAAGGCTCCTGCCCAAACAGACGGCGAATTTTAGTCGATGGGTAAAAGCCGTGGCAAACTGTCGCAGGCCTTTCAGACGTGCAAAAGCGCCTCAATCTCAAGTTTTTCGGGGTTTTCCCCGTTACCCGGAAAGATACCCAGCAAGGGCGCAGGCATGAGTTTGGTCAGCGTTTCGATGTTTTCCCGCAATCTGGGTTGCTCCGGGGGCAGGCAATTGGCCACCCAGCCCAGCAACCTGCAACGGCGCACGATGCTCTCGGCGCTGAGCAAAGCATGATTAATACAGCCCAGCCGCATACCCACTACCAGCAGCACCGGCCAACCGGCCCCCGCCGCAAGATTGGCGAAATCCAGTGCATTATTCAAAGGTACGCGCCAGCCGCCCGCACCTTCGACCAGCACCCAGTCGGCCTGCGCAGCTATTTGCGCATGCGCATCCAGAATGCGCTGTTTATCCACCCTCACCCCCGCTTCTGCAGCTGCCAGATGCGGCGCAATGGGCAGTTCAAAGCAATAGGGATTGATGACCTCGTAAGGCAGATCCACATTCCCCGCCGCCTTCAGGGCTAGCGCATCCTCATTACGCCAGCCCTGCCCAGTATGCTCTGCGCCGGCTGCCACCGGCTTGAACCCCGCGCAGGCAAGCCCCCGGTCAGCTACCGCGCGTAACAGCTGCTCCGCTACATGGGTCTTGCCCACTTCGGTATCCGTCCCGGTTACAAAAACGGTCGTCATGGCTTATGCACCTCGGCAAAAATGACCTCATAGGTCACCGGCAGTTGATCGTTGGCATCCCGGCAAGCTGCATATGCCTGTTCCAGCCTGATCAGGGCCTGACGACCCATCAGGCCCGGACGCCGCCCTGCACTGCTGTTGGCCGCGCCAATGCCGCGGATGCTGCGCAACACGGCAGGCAGCGAAGGATAATGACGCAGACGCGTTTCCTGCCACAGGTTAACCGTCCGCAACCCAGCCCCATCCAGGGCTGCAGCCAGCTCGGTCACGGGCAAAAAAACGTGCACATGCTGCCAGTTATCAACCGCTCGCCAGGCGGTACGCAATTCCTGCAGACTGCCGGGACCGAGGGTTGCCAGCATCAAGCACCCACCTGGCCGCAGCACGCGCAGACATTCCGCCATGACCCTGGGCAGGTCTGCGCACCATTGCAGCACCAGACTGGAATAGACCGCATCAAAACAGCCCGCCTGAAAAGGCAGCGCCTCGGCCCGCGCATTCACAGCAGGCGCCACTTCTGCGGCACGCCGGACCATGGGCAAGGCGAAATCAAGATTACAGAGCGAAAGATCGGGGCGCGCCTGCAACAACTGTTGCGCGCCGCGTCCGGTGCCGCAACCCAGATCCAGCACCCTGGCCTGCGTTGGCAGCTGCGGCAAAAACCGATTCAACAGATCGCGCCGCACATCATGCTGCAGACGGGCAATACTGTCGTAGCGCAGGGCCGCCGCGCCAAAACGCTTTTGCGCCTGCTGCGTCGCTGCAGGCTGTAGCTGCCGGTTTTCAGCTGGCATGGACAAAATCCCGAATACGTTCAGCGCAGTCCCGCTCGTGCGAGATAAAAGGCGCATGCGCTGATTTGGACAGCGCCCACAACTCGGCCTGCGGCAGGTGCTCAACCAGCCAGCGTGCGGCTGCAGGATGCGTCAGCCGGTCGCGCTCACCGGCCACCACCAATGCCGGCTGCGCAATTTCTTGGATGCGCGGCCGCAGATCAGTGCTTTCCAGAATATCCAGCCCGGCCTGCAAGCCCGATACCTGCGGCGGCCTGTCGAGCAGGCTCTGACGCAACTGGCGCATCAGCACGCGCGCGCCTGGTTGGCCGAGCATTTGCAGAATCAGGAATTCATGCAGGGTGGTGACATAGTCGTTTTCCAGCCCTTGCGCCATGGCATGCAGACTGGCCGGCTTCTGGCCATGCTGCCAATCGCTGGCACGCAAAAAACGGGGAGTTGTTGCCATCAGGAGCAAGCCACGAACACGTGCTGCGTGCCGCAAGGCCATATTCATGGCCAATGTACCGCCCAGCGACCAGCCCAGGACCCAGACCCGTTGCGGCAGCACCTCGACCACGGCGTCCGTCCAGTTATTCAGGCCACGGCAGTCGGCGGGACTCTGTCCATGCCCGGGCAAATCAATTGCATGGCAGGTGAAATCCCGGCTCAGGCGCTCAATGAGTGAATCCCATACGCCGGCATGCAGTCCCCAACCGTGCAGCAATGCCAGATCGGGACCCTTGCCCGAACTGTAGACCTTGAGCTGACTCATGCCGCCCGGCTTTCCAGCGCAGCGCCCAGAGCTTCCAGCAGACCGTCAACCTCTTGCTCGTCATGCGCCGCCGACAGGGTAATGCGCAATCTGGCCGTGCCACGCGGAACGGTCGGCGGCCGAATAGCGGTCACGAGATAGCCTGACTGCAGCAACTTTTCGCTGACCGCCAGGGCAACGGATTCCTCGCCCAGAATCAGAGGCTGAATAGGTGTGCGCGATTCCGCCAGTGGCAGGCCCAGACGCGCGGCAGCCTCCCGAAAATAACCCACCAGCGAATGCAGATGCTCACGCCGCCAGGTTTCTTCCCTGATTAGTTGCAAGCCCTTGCGGGCAGCTTCAGCTACGGCCGGCGGTGGCGCGGTAGAAAAAATGAAAGTACGGGTGCTCTGGATCAGGCTTTCAATCAATGCCTCGCTGCCGGCCACAAAAGCGCCAGCCGCGCCCAGCGACTTGCCCAGCGTGGCCATCAGAATGGGCACCTCATCCAGGCCCAGGCCCGCCTCGGCCACCGCTCCCCGCCCTTGCGGGCCCAGCACGCCCAGCCCGTGCGCATCATCTACCAACAACCAGGCATCCTGCGCCCTGCCCGTGGCAGCCAGCTCCGCCAGGGGCGCCACATCGCCGTCCATGCTGAACACGCCATCGCTGACAATCATGCGCCTGCGTCCGGGTTGACCATCCAGTTGCCGCCGCAGATCAGCCATGTCGGCATGAGCATAACGCCGCACATCGGCATGACTGAGACGCATGCCGTCGATCAGTGAAGCGTGGTTGAGGCGGTCGGAACAGATGACATCACCCCGTCCCATCAGGGCGCTGATCACGCCAACGTTGGCGAGATAACCGGACGACAGCAACAGGGCGCGAGGACGCTCGAGGTACTCGGCCAGTTCCTCCTCCAGATCCCGATGTGCGCGGTTATAGCCGGTTACCAGCTGGGAGGCGCCGCTGCCTACCCCCTGCTGCCTGACGGCCGCCACCAGCGCAGCCTGCAGCTCCGGATGCGTAGCCAGACCGAGATAATCGTTACTGCAGAACACGGTGACGTCCCGCCCGTCGACACGCGCCTGCACGCCATGCGCACCTTCAATAACGCGCCGGCGACGATACAGATGCCGGCTACGGACGTCGCCTAACTGTTCCCGCAGATGCTGTTCGAGTGACTCACTCACGCAGTTGCGGCTTTCCCGGCGGCATCCGCTGACTCTACTGCTCCGCAGCAAGCGGCTTCTTCTGCCGTGTCTACCTGTTCCGCCACCTGGTCGGATTCGATGCCCAAACGCTGGAACAGGGCGACATCGCGCTCGTGGTCGGGGTTACCCGTGGTGAGCAGTTTTTCGCCGTAGAAAATGGAATTGGCGCCGGCAAAGAAACACAAGGCCTGCGTCTGATCATTCATCGCCTGGCGGCCGGCCGACAGGCGCACATAGGAACGCGGCATCATGATGCGTGCCACAGCGATGACACGAATGAAATCAAAGGGCTCGATACTCTGCTCGCCGGGCAGGCCATTGAGTGGCGTGCCCTGGACCTTGACCAGACTGTTAATCGGCACGCTTTGCGGATGTTCGGGCAGGTTGGCCAACTGACGCAGCATTTCCACCCGGTCAGCCGGCTCTTCCCCCATACCGACGATGCCGCCGCAGCAAACCTTCATGCCGGCTTCACGCACATGCTCCAGAGTGTCAAGCCGGTCCTGATAGGTGCGCGTGGTAATGATTTTCTCGTAGTACTCGGGCGAAGTGTCGAGATTGTGGTTGTAGTAATCCAGTCCGGCTTCAGCCAGCCGCCTGGCTTGCTGCTCCTTGAGCATGCCCAGGGTCATGCAGGACTCCAGCCCGAGATCCTTGACCGCCTTGACCATGTCGATCACGGCATCGATATCGCGGTCCTTGGGTGAGCGCCAGGCGGCGCCCATACAGAAGCGCGAAGCCCCGGCCGCCTTGGCTTTGGCGGCCGCGGCCTTGACCACCTCCACGTCCATCAGCGCCTCTTTTTCCAGCCCCGTGTCATAACGCACGCTCTGCGGGCAGTAACCGCAGTCCTCGGGACAGGCACCGGTCTTGATGCTGAGCAGCGTGGAAAGCTGTACCTTATTGGCATCAAAATAACGACGGTGCACGGAATGCGCACGAAACAACAGATCATTGAACGGCAGGTCGAACAGCGCCTGCACTTCGGCGGCGCTCCAGTCGTGACGGACTTCAGCAGAATTCATTTCGATGGCTCGCGTCTCCAAAACTCTGCGCGAGTCTAAGCCAGCGCCCGCGTCTGTCAACCTTTCAGGCATACAAAAGGTTTACAGAAAGTTACGCGCATTACCGCTCGGTCAATGGCTCTATCCAGGCCTGTGTACGCTTTGTGATGCACGCAGCCAGAGCAACCGGGATCTATGTGACGGCTGCCTGGCTGATCTGCCTTTCAATCGCCATGCCTGTCTGCAATGCGCCCTGCCGCTGCCCGCACACATCCCGGCACCCGCGCTGTGCGGCGCCTGCCTGCAACCCGGCCAGCCTCGCCATTTCGACCAGGTCTGGGCGCCATTCATCTATGCACCGCCGCTGCCCTGGCTGGTCACCCAGCTCAAGTTTCACCAGCGCCTGCAACACGCACGACTGCTGGCCGAACTGATGTGGTCGCAGCTGGAAGCCCCCTTGCAACATCAAGCGGATGCCCGTCCGGACCTGATCCTGCCTGTGCCGCTGCATGCAAAGCGATTGCGCCAGCGGGGTTTCAATCAGGCGATTGAACTGGCGCGTCCGCTGGCGCGGATCAGCGGGATTCGCCTGGACAGCGCCGGCCTGATACGTATCAAGGCTACTGAGCGGCAGTCCGATTTACCGCTTAGACAACGGCGCAGAAACGTTCGCAATGCCTTCGCGTGTAACCGCGAGCTTGCAGGCCTGCATGTCGTGCTGGTGGATGATGTCATGACCACCGGCAACACCATCGAAGCGGCTGCCACGGCGGCAAGATCCGCCGGGGCCAGCAGAGTCTCCGCCTGGGTAGTGGCTCGCACGCCGGCATAAAGTCCCGCCACAGGCTTTGCGACCCGCATAACTTGCATTAGCATCAGGCGCATGCAGGGGTTTAAACGACTCAGCCTTATCTTCGCACTCACGTCCGCCATTGTTGCGGGACTGTGGGGCTTGCAGGGTAATGCCGCCTGGGTATCGGCCACCTGGCCGCTGAAAACCATTACCACCAGTGTTTTACTGATCCTGGGCGCAAGCCTTTTCTGCTGGCTGGCCGGCGCCTTCAATCAGGCCGTGCAACAGAACACCGGTCCCGGCAAGGCGCTGCGGCGCTGGCTGTCGGTGGAAGCCGACAAGCGGGTGCCAGAGTCCACCTGGGTCACCCTGACCATTTATCTCGCGGTATGGGTCAGCCTGCCGATCGCCATCCTGCGGGAGTGGGGCCTGACCGATACCAGCAGCGAGCTGTTCCGCCGCCTGGCCACAGCGGGTTTTCCGGTCGGCGAGGCCCAGGTGGTGCCAGGCAAGATTATTCTGGGCATTCTGCTGTTTGCCGCGCTGTTTACCTTTACACGCTGGCTGAAACACAAACTCAACCGCACCTGGCTGAGCCGCACCCCGATGCACCCGGGCACGCGCGAGGCTATCGCCACGGTGTTCGGCTACATCATGTTCGTGCTGGCCGTGTTGGCCGGTCTGTCGTTTGCGGGCTTCGACCTCACCAACCTGGCCATCATGGCCGGCGCCCTTGGTGTCGGCATTGGCTTCGGCCTGCAGAACATCGTCAACAACTTCATCTCCGGCATCATTCTGCTGTTCGAGCGTCCCATCCGCCCCGGCGACTTCATCAGCGTGGGCGAAACCTCGGGCTTCGTCAGAAATGTCAGCATCCGTTCCACGGAAATCGAAACCCTGGACCGGATGAGCGTCATAGTGCCGAATTCGGATGTGTTGACCACGCATGTGCATAACTGGACGCTGCGCGACCCCTTTGGCCGCATCAATGTCCCGGTCGGCGTGGCTTACGGCAGCGACACGGAAAAGGTGCGCGACATCCTGCTTGAAGTCGGTCGCAACCACCCGGACGTTGTACAGGCCGGACATGCCTTTGTGCCGGGACCCAATGTACTGTTCAGGGAATTTGGCGACAGTTCCCTGAACTTCGAATTACGCGTCTTCATCCGCCAGATCGAGCGTCGCTGGATGATCCAGAGTGATCTGAACTACGCCATTGATGCAGCCTTCCGCAAGGAAGGCGTCACCATTCCCTTCCCGCAACGCGATTTGTGGTTCCGCAACCCCATGCCAGAGCAGAGAGCCGAGGAGTGAACATGCACTACCGGCATAAGCGCCAAGTCAAACCCGGGGCGCGTCCCGGCGCGCTGGGTGAAGCGCCCGGCAACATTACACATATCCGGGTAATGGACTACAACGCCGAAGGCGTGAACGAGAAGACATTCGATTCCATTGATGAAGTCCTGCATTTCTGCCGCAGCGCCAACACCACCTGGGTCCATATCCAGGGCCAGGCCGGCGCCGACGATTTGCGTCAGTTGCGCGAAGCCTTCGGCATGCATCCGCTGGCTGTGGAAGATGTCATGAACATCGGCCAGCGGCCCAAGTTCGAACCCTATGACACCCAGGTCTTCCTGGTGGACGTGGTACCGCAGCGAGACGGCCATAACATCGAATTCGAACAGGTCAGCATCTTTCTGGGCAAGGGCTATGTCATCAGCTTTTATGCCAGTGACAACGATGTATTCGCACCGGTACGCACCCGCATACACGAAGGCAAGGGCCGTATCCGCAATGGCGGCGCGGATTACCTGGCTTACGCCCTGACTGATCTGATTGTCGATCATGGTTTTCCGGTGCTGGAATCCTATGCCGAGGAACTGGAAGCGCTTGAGGAAGATATATTTACCGAACGCGCGCCCGATCCGGTACAGGCCATTCACAGCACAAGGCGCGACCTTACCGCGCTGCGCCGCATGATCTGGCACCAGACCGAGATGCTGCGCGAACTGCTGCAGGATGAGCATGACCTGATTCAGGCCGAGACCCTGCCCTATTTCCGGGATGCGGCCGATCATAGCCAGCGCGTACTGGATTTGCTGGAAACCTGCCGCGAAATGAGCGCCAGCCTGCTGGATACACATCTGTCGCTGGTCAGTAACCGCATGAACGACATCATGAAAGTGCTGACCATCATCGCCACCATCTTCATTCCGCTGTCGTTTGTTGCCGGTCTCTATGGCATGAACTTCGACACGGATAGCCCCTGGAACATGCCGGAGCTTTCCTGGAAGTACGGTTATTTCACGCTGCTGGGAGTGATGTTCTCGATCTTTATCGGAATGCTGGTGTATTTCCGACGCAAGAAGTGGCTATAGATATATCCACAGATTACACAGATTTCACGGATTCCTGATTCGCTAATCCGGAACTCGGGCGCAATATCTCTGAGCAATAGAAGGTTCTGCGTTTCCGCAGCGGAATCTGTGTAATCTGTGGATCCCTCACTCTTATCGCAGATAGTCCAGCAATATCCCCGCGAACACCATGCCCCCGAACCAGCTGTTGTTGAGGAAAGCCCGGAAGCAGGCCTGCGGCTCGCGCTCCCGGATCAACCACTGCTGGTACAGCATGTAGCAGGCGCCCGCCGCCAGACCCAACCAGTAATAAACACCCAGCCCGGCCCTCTGCCCGACCCACAACAACCCTGCCAGCATCACCAGCTGCATACCGCCGGTAATCATGCGGTCGTAAGCGCCGAACAGAACGGCCGTCGATTTCACACCGATCTTGAGATCATCGGGCCGGTCACACATGGCATAGAAGGTGTCATAGATCATGGCCCACAGCAGCGTCAGCGCAAACAGCAACCAGGCCAGCGCAGGCACCGAGTCGGTCAACGCCGCAAAGGCCATGGGAATGGCCCAGCCGAATGCCGCGCCCAGATGGGCCTGCGGAAAATGGGTAAACCGCTTGGCGAAGGGATAACTGGCCGCCAGGATCACTGCGGGTACGGACAACAGAATCGTCAACCGATTGAGCTGCAGCACCAGCAGAAATGCCACCAGGCACAGCGCCACAAACAGACCCAGCGCCTCCTTCGACGTGACACGTCCGGCCGCCAGGGGACGATGTTCGGTACGCGAAACATGCGGATCAATCTTGCGGTCAGCGAAATCATTGATGACGCAGCCCGCCGAGCGCATCACCACGGTACCAACAACAAACACCAGCACCACGAAAGGATCCGGCCGGCCGTCGCCGGCGATCCAGAGCGCCCATAACGCCGGCCAGAGCAGCAGAAAGACACCAATCGGTCGGTCCAGTCGGGTCAGTAAAAAATATTGTTTCAGACGATCTGCAACCATCACCCGACTCATCATACGTCCGCATACTTTTCAGCGTCACCCAGCCACCTGCGTATCAGCGGCTCACTGCGTTCAGGCGCTGTTTCCAATAACTGATCCGCCGCCCGCTGCACCGCCGGCAACAGATCAGCGTCCCGCATCACATTGGCGACCCGCAGATTGGCCATGCCCGACTGGCGTGTGCCCAGCACCTCACCCGGGCCCCGCAGTTCCAGGTCCCGCCGGGCAATCTCGAAACCATCAGTGCTGTCACGCATGGCCTGCAAACGTGCCTTCGCCAACTCGCCCAGAGGCGGATGATAGACCAGCACGCAATGGCTTTGCTCCGAGCCACGCCCCACCCGACCACGCAACTGATGCAGCTGGGCCAGACCCAGCCGCTCGGCATTCTCAATCACCATCAACGAGGCGTTGGGCACGTCCACCCCCACTTCGATCACGGTGGTGGCCACCAGCAAATCCAGCTCACCCTGTTTGAAAGCCTGCATGACCAAGGTCTTTTTTTCAGACTTGAGACGGCCATGTACCAGTCCCACCCGCAGCCCGGGCAAATCCCGGTGCAAGCGCTGCGCAGTCGCCTCCGCCGCCTCGGCCTGCAGGGCGTCGGATTCCTCGATCAAGGTACAGACCCAATAGGCCTGACGGCCCTCGGCACAGGCTGCCGCCACCCGCTGCAGAATCTCGTCACGGCGCGCATCGGCGATCACCACGGTCTGCACCGGCGTGCGCCCCGGCGGCAGTTCATCAATCACGGAACTGTCCAGGTCGGCATAAACCGTCATGGCCAGGGTGCGGGGAATCGGGGTAGCCGTCATCACCAGCTGGTGTGGACAGAGGCCGCCGGGACCCTTATCGCGCAGCGCCAGACGCTGATGCACGCCGAAGCGGTGCTGTTCGTCGATCACCACCAGACCAAGATTGTGGAACTCGACCGCTTCCTGAAAAAGCGCATGTGTACCCACAATCACCTGCGCGCTGCCTTCAGCGCAGGCCGCCAGAGCGGCGCGCCGTTCGGCTGTTTTCTGCTTACCTGACAACCGCAACACATTCAGCCCCAAGGCTTGCAGCCAGCCGGCGAAATTGGCCAGGTGCTGCTCGGCCAGAAGTTCGGTAGGCGCCATCACGGCCGTCTGCGCGCCGGCCTCCGCCGCCGCCGCAGTGGCCATCGCCGCCACCACCGTCTTGCCCGAACCGACATCACCCTGGACCAGGCGCAGCATGGGCAGATCCTGCGCCAGATCGCGCTCCACCTCGGCAATCACCCTTTGCTGGGCAGCCGTCAGCCTGAACGGCAGCCTTTTCAGAAACTCTTGCCTGAGCCTGCCGTCGCCCTGTAACGCCATCGAGCGGTGGTCCCTGACGCGTTGGCGCAAGCTTCGCAGCGCCAGTTGGTGCGCCAGCAATTCCTCAAAGACCAGCCGGCGTTGCATGGGGTGCCGTCCTTCGGCCAGGGATTGCAGATTGGCGTCCACGGGCGGCTGATGCACATAAAGCAGGGCCTGGGTCAGCTGACCACCGCCCACTCCGTCGACAACGCCCTCGGGTAGCAATTCACGGGGCCCGTTGTCATCCAGTACTTGCAGCGCCTGATCCACCAGACTGCGAATTCGCGTCTGGTTGACCTGCTGCGTCGTCGGATACACCGGTGTCAGCCTTTCACTGAGCTCGACCGCTTCCGGATCGGGCAGCAGTCGATACTGCGGATGCACCATTTCCAGCCCCTTGGGGCCGGGGCGAACCTCGCCAAATGCCTGCAACCACTGACCGGCCACAAAAGACTGCATCTGGGATTTGGAAAAATGAAACAACCGCATGAGAACGCGCCCGCTGCCATCGCTGACCGACACCACCAGTGAGCGACGCCGCCCAAAGCGCAGATCCGCACGCTCCACCCGGGCCACCACCAGGGCTGTGCGCCCCGGCCGCAGGGCGTCCAGCGGTGTGATGCGGCTCCGGTCCTCATAGCGCAGCGGCAGATGGAACCACAGGTCGGCAACCTTGTGCAGGCCGATCCCTGCCAGGGTTTCAGCCAGTTTGGGGCCGACACCCTTGAGTTCTGTCAGCGGGCTGTCGGCACTCAGCGGCATTTGGCTGGAAACAGCGCTGCCTATTTCACCAGGATGGCATCTGCTTCGACCAATGCCCCCTTGGGTAACTCCTTGACCCCGACAGCGGCACGCGCCGGATACGGCGCCTCGAAGTAACCGGCCATGATTTCATTGACCGTGGAGAAATGCCCCAGGTCGGTCAGATAGATATTCAGCTTGACAATGTCACTGAGCGAAGCACCGGCCGCCTGGCAGACCGCGGAAAGATTGGCAAAGACCTGGTGAATCTGTGCCTCGATACCTTCCACCAGAGCCATGCGTGCCGGATCCAGGCCGATCTGTCCAGACAAATAGACGGTGTTGCCCACCCGTACCGCCTGCGAATAAGTACCAATCGCCTGCGGCGCATGCTCGGTATGAATCGTCTCCCGGGACATCAATAACTCCAAATAGAATCTGAATCAGATACGGTTAACTTTCTGCACCACATCCTGACGGCGGATGCGGCGCATCACTTCGGCCAGATGCTTGCGGTCAGTGACGGAAATGCGGAAACGGGTCACCGCCACTTCGTCTTCCTTCTCCGGCAGCACCACATGTTCGATATTGCTGCCACAGTCGGCAATCTGCGTGGCCAGCAGGGCCAGCACACCGCGGCGGGTCTCGGCCTGCACGCGCAGCTCCACCGGGAAGTCACCACGCACCCGCCTCGACCAGCGCATATCGATCCATTCCTGGCCGCCCCCGCGCGTAATCTGGCTGCAACCCAGGCGATGAATCACAACACCGCGCCCTTTACTGACATGCCCGACAATGGGATCGCCGGGAATGGGATAGCAGCAGCGGCCATATTCCACCACCAGGCCCTCGGTGCCTTCAACGGCAATGGATACCTGGCGGTGCCGTGAATGGGCATCATCCGACTCTTCCAGGAAATGACGGGCGGCCAGCGGCGCCAGGCGCTGACCCAGACCAATACTGATATACAGCTGCTCCATGCTGGCTTCGCCCATATCCGCCAGCGCCTTGTCCATACGGTCTCTGGACAGTCGTCGCACCGGCACTCCCAGCTCCCGCAATGACTTGTTGAGCAGCCGCTGTCCCAGTCGCTCGGCCTGATCCACACGCTGATTCTTCAGATGATGGCGAATGGCGGAACGGGCCTTGGCCGTACGTACGAAATTAAGCCAGGCAGGATTGGGTACCGCATGCCGCGCAATAATGATCTCCACCGTCTGGCCATTGGCAAGCGGCGTAGACAGCGGCGCCAGATGATGGTCCACGCGGGCGGCCACACAACTGTTACCCAGGTCCGTGTGAATGGCATAGGCGAAATCCACCGGCGTGGATTTCTTGGGCAAGCGGCGTATGTCTCCCTTGGGGGTAAACACGTAAACCTCGTCCGGGAACAGATCGATTTTGACCGTTTCCAGGAAGTCCTGGGCATCGACCTCGGTGCTTTCCATTTCCAGCACGTTACCCAGCCATTCGTTGGCGCGCTTGTGTGGCGAACGGCCCGCGGCGTCAGCACCCTGTTTGTACTGCCAGTGCGCGGCCACCCCGCTCTCTGCGATGCGATGCATGTCCACAGTGCGGATCTGCACCTCGATCTTCACGCCCTTGGGGCCCACCAGCGTGGTGTGCAGTGACTGGTAGCCATTGCTCTTCGGATTGGCAATGAAATCATTGAACTGGTCAGAAATGGGCCGGTACACGTGATGCACAATACCCAGCGCGCGGTAACTGTCGTCGACCTTGTTGACCACCACCCGGAAACCAAACAGATCCAGCACCTGCAGAAAGCGCCGGTGCTTGCTGCGCATCTTGCGGTAAATGCTGTAGAGGTTCTTCTGGCGGCCGGCCACCCGCGCATGAATGCCCTCGTCCTTGAGCGCCTTCTGTACCCGCTCTTCAATTTCCCGGACAAGATCGCGGCGTTCGCCACTGACCTGCTCCACGGCGCGCTTGAGCACACGGTAACGATTGGGATAGAGATACCTGAAGCCCAGATCCTCCAGCTCCACCCGCAGGGTATGGATACCCAGGCGATGGGCAATCGGTGCGTAGATTTCCAGTGTCTCGCGCGCCACGCGCTTGCGCTTGGCGGCAGGCACCGAATCCAGCGTGCGCATGTTGTGCAGCCGGTCGGCCAGCTTGACCAGGATGACGCGGATATCCTCGGTCATGGCCAGCAACAATTTACGGAAGCTGGCGGCCTGTACTTCCTCGCGCGACTGGAACTGGGCCTTGCTCAGCTTGCTGACACCGTCCACCAGAGTGGCCACATCCGGCCCGAAACGCGCGGCCACCTCATCCAGGGCCGTCGGCGTATCCTCCACCACGTCATGCAGAATCGCAGAGATCAGGGTGGTTGGATCCATGCGCATTTCGGCCAGAATCCGCGCCACCGCCAGGGGGTGGAAGACATAAGGCTCGCCGGATTTGCGGAACTGCCCCTGATGCGCCTGCTCGGCGAACTCCGCCGCACGCTGCACTTCCTCGATCTGGTTATCGTTGAGATAGGCTTTGAGCACCTTGGTCAGGGCATCAATGCCATAGGCACGCGACACCCGCTGGGTGCGGATGGCCGTACTGAGTCGATTCAATCCAGGCAGATCAACCATGTGCTGTGCCGCGTATGCGCTTCCTGATACCTATCCTGCGTTCGTGACTCTCCAATATAACGCAGCGCAGCAATGATGAAAGCCCCGGGAGCAAATATCTGCCAAATCCCTGCCTGTAAAAACAAAAAAGCCCCGGCAGACACCGCTGCCGGGGCTTCTGATTCGAAGTCGATTCCGCTCTAGAAATCGCTGCCGTGATCGCTGGCGTCAGGCTGCTCCATGGCGGCCAGACCCGGCTGAATATGGGGGATCACCGGCAGTTCTTCTTCATCCAGCACACTGCGATCCACCAGATCTTCGGAAATTTCGCGCAAGGCCACTACGGTGGGCTTGTCGTGGTCCCAGTTCACGCGGGCTTCGGCGCCACGGGCCAGCTGGCGTGCGCGCTTGGACGCGACCAGGGTCAGTTCAAACTGGTTGTCTACCTTGTTCAGGCAGTCTTCAACGGTTACTCGGGCCATGTTCGGGCGCTCAATAAACGGAAACGGCCGCGTAGTTTACGCGATCAGGCCTGATTTTCCAACGAATCAGACTTGCTCCGCGAGAAAGAGGGCCTGCAATTCATCCAGGGCCGTGTCGTAGTCATCATTGACGACCACATGATCATATTCGCCGATGTGCGACAGTTCGGCCTCGGCTTCAGCCATGCGGCTGGCAATGGTGACATCGTCATCCTGCCCCCGCGCTATCAAACGCCGCTCCAGCTCTTCCAGCGAAGGGGGTTTGATGAAGATCGTGATGACCTCGGGCATGGCCTCCCGCACCTGACGCGCGCCCTGCCAGTCAATGTCCAGGATGACATCCGTCCCCTCCGCCAGCAGCGCCTCGGTCGCTGCCCGCCCGGTACCATATTGCCGGTCGAACACCTGCGCATGCTCCAGAAAATCTCCGTCTTCAACCATGGCCGCGAATTTTTCCGGCGTTACGAAGTGATAATCGATGCCATTCTGTTCTCCAGGCCTGGACTTGCGCGTGGTATAGGAAACCGAAAAACAGGCGCGCCGGCCAGCCAGTGACAGCCGTTCAATCAAACTATGCGTCAGCGAGGTTTTTCCGGCGCCCGACGGTGCCGACAGGATATAAAGCTGGCCGGGCCTACTCGACATTCTGTACCTGCTCGCGCATCTGCTCGATCAGCACCTTCATCTCGACCGCAATCTGCGTGCTTTTGCTGTCCTGGGACTTGGAAGTCAGCGTATTGGCCTCACGGTTGAGTTCCTGCATCAGAAAATCCAGCCGCCGGCCGACCGGCTCCTTGCGTTTCAGAATGTCCCGCAGCTCCTTGATATGCGTTTCAAGGCGGTCTATTTCCTCATCTACATCCTGCCGCTGAGCCACAATCAGCAATTCCTGCTCCAGGCGCGCCGGGTCAGCCTTGACAGCATCGGAACCAGCTATATCAGACAGTCGGCGCTGCAACTTTTCACGCCACTCCGCCCTTAACTGCGGCAGCAGTTTGCGAATATCGCTCACTGCCACCTCCAGGCTTTCGCAACGGGTAAGTATGATCCTGCCCAGTTGCTCACCTTCCCGCTTCCGATTTTCCAGCATGCTCTGGATAGCCCGGTCGAGGGTCTCCAGAACCGGTTCCTTGAGCAGCGCGTAATCCTGCCTGTGTTCCTGCAAGACACCGGGCCAGCGCAAAACCTGCAGCGGGTCTGCCAACGCCGTTTCCACGAACACTTCCTGCACTTGTTTCACCGCTTCTTTCAGCGCCCGTATGCGCTCCACATCCGGCTGCAGATTGCCCGCCCCGGCGGCGGGCACAAAACGCAGCTGTGCAGTGAGCTTGCCCCGCGACAGACGCGCGCCCAGGCGCGAACGCACCTCGGATTCAAACTCACGCAGCTCTTCCGGCATATACAGAGAAAGATCGAGATATCGATGATTGACAGAGCGCAATTCCCAGCTCAGTTCCTGCCATTCACCCTCGGCTGTAGCGCGGGCGTAGCCTGTCATGCTGCGTAACATCTTGGAGAATCCTTTCGAATCACATTCAGATCAGAGGCTATCTTACCTGTTGCCGCCGGTTCTGACCCGGCAAGCAAATGGCCCGGCTGGCTATAATAGGCGCCCGCCCAACAGCCCGAGGATCCCAAGTGAGCCAACGACCCAGCGGTCGCGCCCCCAACGAATTACGCAACATCCACTTCCAGCGCGGATTCACCCAGCATGCAGAAGGCTCTGTGCTGGTGAGTTTTGGCGACACGCGTGTGCTGTGCACCGCCAGTGTGGAAGAACGCGTACCGCCCTGGCTGCGTGAGGCCAACCAGGGTTGGCTGACCGCGGAATACGGCATGCTGCCACGCGCCACCGGCACCCGCACCCAGCGCGAAGCTGCGCGCGGCAAACAAGGCGGACGCACCCAGGAAATCCAGCGCCTGATCGGCCGTTCACTGCGCGCCGCGCTGGATCTCGGTGCCCTGAAGGGTTACACCATCACTGTCGATTGCGATGTCCTGCAAGCCGACGGCGGCACCCGCACTGCCGCCATTACCGGCGGCTACGTGGCACTGTGCGACGCCATCAACAAACTGATGGCGGACGGCAAGCTCAAGCGCAATCCGCTGTTCGGCCAGGTGGCTGCGGTATCGGTAGGCATTTATGACGGGACGCCGGTGCTGGATCTGGATTACGCCGAGGATTCCAGTGCAGAAACCGACATGAACGTCGTCATGAACGATGCCGGCGCCTACATCGAGGTCCAGGGCACGGCTGAAGGCCACGCCTTCCGCCGCGAAGAACTCGATGCCATGCTCAATCTGGCTGCCGAAGGCGTGGCACAGCTGGTTTCCAGACAGCGCGAGGCGCTGGAGGCCTGAGGGCCCGGTTGCCCTGATGCAAGTCGTCCTCGCCACCGGCAATACCGGCAAGCTGCGTGAAATGTCTCAAATGCTGGCGCCGCTGGATATTGAGGTGCTGGCACAAACCGGGTTTGCGTTTGAGCCGGTGGAGGAAACCGGGCTCAGCTTTGTTGAAAACGCCCTGCTCAAGGCCCGGCATGCCGCCCTGCAGACCGGCCTGCCCGCGATTGCGGATGACTCCGGCCTGGAAGTTGATGCTCTCAACGGCGCGCCCGGCATTTATTCGGCCCGCTATGCCGGCCCGGATGCTTCTGACGAAGAAAACAACCGCGAACTGCTGGCCGCTCTTGAGGGTCTCTCAGCCGACCGGCGGCGTGCCCGCTTCCAGTGCCTGATGGTGTTCATGCGCCATCCGGAAGACCCCACGCCGATCATCAGCCAGGGCACATGGGAAGGGCGCATACTGGATACGCCGCGCGGTAACGGCGGCTTCGGCTACGACCCGCTGTTCCTGATCCCTGAGCGCAACCAGACCTCGGCCGAATTGCCACCCGAAGTGAAAAACGAACTCAGCCACCGCGGCCGGGCCATGCGCGGCCTGCTGGCTCAGCTTCAGAAACGGTTGAGCCTCTGACACTGCCATTCATGCGCAACTTTCCGCTGTCCCTCTACATCCACCTGCCCTGGTGCGTACGCAAATGTCCTTATTGCGATTTCAATTCGCATCCGGCCGTAGGCGGCATGGATGAGCATCGTTACACCGATGCCCTGATTCGTGATCTGCAGCATGACTGCGCGCGCTGGGAGACATATCTGCAGCACCGCGAGGTGATCAGCGTTTTCTTTGGTGGCGGCACGCCGAGCCTTTTTTCTGCAGAATCCGTAGAACGCATCCTGAGGGCGGCCCGCCAACGACTGCCCCTGGCCGGCGATGCGGAAATCACCCTGGAAGCCAATCCCGGCGCTTCCGAGCAAACGCGTTTTGCTGCCTACCGCGAGGCCGGCGTCAATCGACTGTCTATCGGCATACAGAGCTTTGACGACGACAAGCTGCGAAGCCTGGGCCGCATTCACGGCCGCGACGAAGCCATGCATGCGGCCCAGGCCGCGCGCGCAGCCGGTTTCGACAACTTCAACCTGGATCTCATGTACGCCTTGCCTGAACAGACACTGGCAGAAGCCGCCAATGACCTGACGCAGGCCATTGACCTGCAACCGGCCCATATTTCCTATTACCAGCTCACTCTGGAACCGGACACCCATTTCCACCGGCATCCTCCTCCGTTACCGGATCACGACCTGGCCTGGGACATGCAGCTACAAGGGGAGGAACTGCTGGAAAAGGCAGGCTACGGTCAATATGAAATCTCCGCCTACGCGCAGCCGGACCGGCGATGCCGCCACAACCTCAACTACTGGCAGTTCGGCGACTATCTCGGCATAGGCGCCGGCGCACATGCCAAACTCAGCCACCCGGCAACACAGAAGATCCGGCGCACTGCCAAACAGCGCCTGCCCATCAAATACATGCACCAGGCCGGCACGGCCGATGCCCTGAGCGAACACGAGGTCCCCACGGCGGATCGCGGCTTCGAATATCTGCTCAATGCGCTGCGCCTGAAACGGGGCGTTTCGCTGGAACAAGCGGTGCAACACAGCTTTCTGTCGGCAGAAGCATTCACCGCGATGCTGCAACCCGCCATAGAGCAAGGCCTGCTGAGCCTGGATGACGGCCGTCTGTGCACGACAGATACCGGCTGGCGCCATGTCGACAGCATTCTTGCCAGCCTCCAGGAACCGGCCGCGCAAAGCGCGTGAAGACTTGTGCTGAGGCCGCGCTATCTATAGAATTGCGCGCCCTTCGATAAGGATTCAGGCTTTTTCGCCAACTGAGGCGTAAAAGCCACATTGTGGCCCCCTGGCCAGAGGTTTATGAGATGAAAGCCGGCATTCACCCTGAATACAAAGAAGTGACCTTTACCTGCAGCTGCGGCGCGACCGTTCAGACGCGCTCCACCCTGGGTGAAGACCAGCAGATTGAAGTCTGCTCTCAGTGCCATCCCTTCTACACCGGCAAACAGAAAATCATGGACACCGCCGGCCGCGTGGACAAATTCCGCAAGCGCTTCGGCGGCTAAGCAAAACCGCTTACAAAAAAAGCCCGGCTCTGCCGGGCTTTTTTTATTTCTACCGATCCGTCACCCGATTCCCAAAAGCCACAGCCTTGTTAAGCTATGGTCATGCGCCTGTCAGCCCTGATTGCCCCATTGGTTCTGCTGCCTGCAATACTGGGCGGCTGCGCCGTGAACCCGGCGACCGGCAATCCCGAACTCGTGCTCATGTCCGAAGAAGACGAGCTGGCTCTGGGACGGGAATTCAACAAACGTATACTGGCCCAGATTCCTGCAGTCGAGGACAAGGCGCTGCAGAACTACGTGCAAACGGTTGGAGAAAAGGTTGCTGAAGCCAGCCACCGCCCGGATCTGTACTATCGCTTTACCGTACTGGACCGCCCTGAAGTCAACGCTTTCGCGCTACCCGGCGGCTATATCTACATTTTTCGCGGCCTGCTTGCCTACCTGAATTCCGAAGCGGAACTGGCGGCTGTGCTCGGCCATGAAATCGGCCATGTCACGGCTCGGCATGCGGTACGCCAGCATCGTAACCAGTTGCTGGCGCAGATTCTGGCGACAGCCGTTGCCATCGAGGCCGGCGGACAAGCCGCTGATCTGAGTCAGTTACTGGGTGCCGCCATCCTGCGTGGCTACGGTCGCGGACTGGAACTGGAAGCGGATGGCTTCGGCGCCGAATATCTGGCTGGCAGCGGCTATGACCACGAAGCCATGTTGAAGGTCATCGGCGTACTCAAATATCAGGAAGAATTTGAAAAGGAGAAAGCCAAGGCCGAGGGACGTGAGCCCAACGTCTATCACGGCGTATTTTCGACCCATCCGGAAAACGACGACAGGCTGCAGACTGTCGTACGCGCAGCCGCCAAGTTGCAGAAGAACGGCGATGCCATTAATGGCCGTGATCGATTTCTGGATGCGGTTGAAGGCATGACCTTTGGATTCGGCAAGAAAGACGGCATTCAGCGTGGCGGCGGCTTTTATCATGAAGCGCTGGACTTTGCCTTTAATCTACCCGAGGGTTGGCGCCTGCAGAACGAGCCTACCCGGTTACTGCTCTACGCCCCTGAGGGCAAGGCCAAGGCCCAGATCACCGCACATGATCTGAATAAGCGGGTTGACGCCAGGACCTTTGCCGAAGAACGTCTGGATATCAAGGGTCTGAAAGATACACGCACGCAAGAAGTGAATGGATTGGAACTGTTCCTTGGACGTTTCCCTGAATCCGCCTTGTTCGCACGCCGCCATATTCACCTTGGCATTGTCTACATCAAGGATCAGGCCATCGTACTGCAGGCGGTTAACAAGGAAGATGATGACGACTTCGATGTGCAGACTCCGTTCAGCCAGTTGCTCAACAGCCTGCATCGCATGACTGATGCGGAGCGGGATTATGCACGCCCCCTGCAAATCACGACGCAGACTGCGGGCAAGGATGCCAGCTATGCCGCGCTCGCCGGCATGAGCCCCCTGGAACAGGATGCCGAGAGTCAGCTGCGCCTGCTGAATCAGGCCTATCCTGAAGGCGAACCCGAACCGGGAATACGGCTGAAAGTGGTGAAATAAAACGACAAGGAGTCATCAGACCGACACTTCAATCCGGCAAGATTGATTGTCAACTAATGCGCAGCCCTCGTATAATCGCCGCCCTTCAGTATTTTTTTACTTGGTTCGGACTAGATTTGCCGGCGTGACTCTGTTCGCCGCATCCGGCCAAACTACCGTCTCCACCATCCGGGGGCGGCCTCAGCAGGAGCAAGATGAGCAAGCAGGACCTCGCCCGACAGGCGCTCGACTACCATGCCAAGCCCCGGCCTGGAAAGCTGAGTATTGCCGTCACCAAACCGTTTACGACGTCCGAGGAACTTTCGCTTGCCTACACGCCCGGCGTGGCTGTGCCCGTCAAGGCCATTGCCGCGAACCCGGACGATGCCTTTCTTTACACCTCCAAGGGCAACCTGGTGGCCGTAATCACCAACGGCACTGCGGTCCTTGGCCTGGGCAACACTGGCCCTCTTTCCAGCAAACCGGTGATGGAAGGCAAGGCCGTCCTGTTCAAGAAGTTCGCCGATGTCGATGTTTTCGACATTGAGGTCGATGCGCCAGATACCCAGGATTTCATCGACACCGTGGCGCGCATTTCGCCCACTTTCGGTGGTATTAACCTGGAAGATATCGGCGCGCCGCACTGCTTTGAAATTGAGCAAACCCTGGTTGAGCGACTGGACATTCCGGTTTTCCATGATGACCAGCACGGCACCGCCATCATTGTCGCCGCCGGCCTGCTCAATGCCCTGGAACTGCAGGGCAAGACCATGGAAGACGCCAGGATCGTCTGCCTGGGCGCAGGCGCCGCCGGTATCGCCTCGCTCAAGCTCTGCCAGGCGCTGGGCGCCAGACTCGAAAATATTTACGTACTGGATCGCAAGGGCGTGATCCATTCCGGGCGCGACGACCTGCCCGACTACAAGGCGCAGTTCGCGACCGCAACCGACAAACGCACGCTGGAAGACGCCATGAATGGCGCCGATGTTTTCATCGGCGTATCCGGACCGGACCTGGTCGGCAAGGAACATATCGCATTGATGGCAGACAAACCCATCGTGTTTGCGCTGTCCAACCCGGATCCGGAAATCCTGCCGGAAGACGCCATGGCGGTGCGCGATGACCTGATCATGGCCACCGGCCGCTCCGACTACCCCAACCAGGTCAACAACGTCCTGGGTTTTCCTTATATATTCCGAGGCGCGCTCGATGTACGTGCCCGCCGCATCAACCAGGAAATGCACCTGGCCGCCGTTCACGCCCTGCGTGAACTGGCACGCGAACCTGTCCCGCAGTCGGTCTTGGAAGCCTACGATGTGCAGGACATGTCCTTCGGCCCCGACTACATCATTCCAAAGCCGTTCGACCCCCGCCTGATTGATCGTATTCCACCAGCCGTTGCCATGGCCGCCGTTGAAAGCGGCGTATCGCGCACCGGCTACCCCAAGCATTATCCGAAGTTGGACGACGAAAAGGCCGCGGCCGCATCGTAGCCCAAGTCGTAGCCAGGCCCAGGAGTTTTAGAAATGAGCAAAACCATGAATTTTACGAATCCGGAGAACGGTGAAGTTACCGAGCTACCGATGATCGAAGGCACGCTGGGACCGGCGGGCGTGGACGTACGCAGTGTGTACGGACAGCAGGGTATCTTCACCTACGACCCCAGCTTTTCTTCCACTTGCAGCTGCGACAGCGCCATCACCTATATCGATGGCGGCAACGGCATCCTGCTGTACCGTGGCTACCCGGTCGATCAGCTGGCCAAGAACTCCAGCTTCATAGAAGTGGCTTATCTGCTGCTCAACGGCGAACTGCCCAACGCTTCCGAACTGGAAGAGTTCGACACTGCGATTCGCCGTCACACCATGCTCAACGAGTCGCTGACCAAATTCTTCCAGGGCTTCCGCTACGACGCTCACCCGATGGCCATGCTCACCGGCGTGGTGGGTTCACTGTCCGGTTTCTACCACGACACTACGGACATTTATAACCCGGAACACCGCAAGATCTTTGCGCGCCGCATGATCGCCAAGATCCCGACTATTGCCGCGGCAGCCTACAAGCGCTATGTCGGCCAGCCCTTCGTATACCCAAAAAACGAGCTGGACTATTGCTCCAATCTACTGCGCATGCTGTTCGCCGTACCGGCGGAAGAATATGAAGTGGATCCGGTAGCCGCCAAGGCGCTGGACGTGCTGTTCATTCTGCACGCCGACCACGAACAGAATGCTTCCACTTCCACCGTGCGCATGGCCGGCTCCACCGGCTGCAACCCCTACGCCGCCATCTCCTCCGGTATTGCGGCCCTGTGGGGACCCGCGCACGGCGGCGCCAACGAAGCCGTGCTGCGCATGCTGGACCAGATTGGCGACGTATCGCAGATTCCCAGGTTCATCGAGAAAGCCAAGGACAAGAACGATCCTTTCCGCCTGATGGGCTTTGGCCATCGCGTGTACAAGAACTTCGACCCGCGCGCCAACATCATTCGCGAATACTGCCATCAGGTGCTGGAGCATCTGGGCATGGAAGACAACCCGCTGTTTGAACTGGCGCTGAAACTGGAAGAAGTCGCCCTCAACGATGACTACTTCAAGGAGAAGAAGCTGTATCCGAACGTGGACTTCTACTCCGGCATTATCTACAAGGCGCTGGGCATTCCAGTGAACATGTTCACGCCGATGTTCGCTATTGCCCGCACCGTGGGCTGGTGTGCGCACTGGATGGAAATGATCGGCGATCCAGCCATGCGCATTGCGCGCCCCCGGCAGATCTACGTAGGTTCGGATCAGCGCGATTACGTGCAGATGAATCAACGTTAAGCTCTTTAAGAAGCAATAAAAAAGCCGGCTTTCGCCGGCTTTTTTATTGCTTGCCTGCTACTGCAACACTCAGGATGCGGCTGCCTGCTCCAGTAACTCGGATACCTGCCTGACAGTCAGACGACTCATGGGCCGGCCATCCACGGGACTGAGCGGAACGCGGCTGCGCGCCAGATCCGCAAATACGGCGGCCTTGACCTCGATGCCCTCGAATACAAACTCATAGGTCGGCCGGTACTCGTATTCTTCCCTGCCAAAGCGGAAACGCCGGTCTTCGAGCTGATACCCGATTCCCCGCTCCTGAAGAAACAGATCCAGAGCCTCCGGATGCTCGCTAAAGACATGTATATGCAGGCTGCTGTTGGGCGTAAGCGCAGCCTCCGGCTCCAGCCCCACCAGGCGCGGCGAGTAATCCTCCAGCAATTGCATCAACTTACTGCCGGTCAGAAGCAGAATTTCGCGCCGGCTGTTGACCTGGTCGCCGGCAAACAAGGCGCTATAGGCGCCCAGTTCCTGTGCAATTTCCTGATTGTCGGGTAGTTCTGCCTGCCGCAAACCGAAACGCCTGACCGCCTTTTCCTTGGCCAGGCGGAAATCCTCAATGCTTTCTTCCCACATCAACCGCGCGATCTGGTGCGCCAGATAACGCCGCTGCGCCTGCCGAGAACCCGACTGACGGGATGCATGTCGGGAGCGTGCACGCTTCATTGGACAGGCCTAGAAAAGATCCTCGACGACGGAACCCTCGGATTCAGCGCCATTGGCATAGGCCGGCTCGGCTTCCGGGATATTGTCATCATAAAAGGTTTCGTAAATGGCGCTGGACGCGGCGCCCTGCACGGTCTGTCCGGTGTCGGGGTTGATTCTCACCGTGACCAGGCCCGGTGGTTGCGGCAACACAGCGGGCGGCGAATCCCGCAGTACCCGCCCCATGTACCCGATCCACATGGGCAAGGCTGCCTGACTGCCGGTTTCACGGCGCCCAAGCGATTCGAACTGGTCATTACCCACCCAGACGGTGGCCACCACCTTGGTGTTATAGCCACTGAACCAGGCGTCCTTGGTATCGTTTGTGGTACCGGTTTTACCGGCCAGATCCGTACGCCCAAGCTGTAATGCCCGCCTCGCGGTGCCCCTGCGCACCACATCCTGCATCATGCTGGTCATCAAAAAGGCATTGCGCGCGCTGATGACCTGGGGGGCCTGTTGCTGGGGATCACAATCGCTGCATACCCGGCGTGGCGCGGCCTGATAGACCAGTTGGTCATCGGCATCACGAATCTCACGAATATAGTAAGGATCCACCAGATGCCCGCCATTGGCGAAGACGGCATAGGCACGCGCCAGTTCCAGCGGCGTCAGACTGGCCGTGCCCAGTGACAACGACAGATCAGCAGGTAATCGCTCCACCGGCAGCCCGAAGCGCGCCGCATGGCGCCGCACAGGCTTGACCCCGACCCCCTGCAGCAAACGAATCGATACCAGATTGCGGGAATTGACCAGCGCCTCGCGCAGTCGCGTCGGTCCGTACACGCGGCCACTATAGTTCTCGGGGCGCCATTCACGCGTGAGCCCGGGATCATCGAATACCACGGGTGCATCATTAATAATGCTGGCCGGCGTAAAGCCGTTCTCCAGAGCCGCCGAATACAGAATGGGTTTGAACGCGGAGCCTGGCTGACGCTCGGCCTGGGTCACACGGTTGAACTTGGCCAGATGAAAATCAAAACCACCGACCAGACCGAGAATGGCGCCATCCGCAGGATCCAGTGCAACCAGCGCGCCTTGCACTTCGGGTATCTGTGCCAATCGCCAGGGTAGTTTTTCCTGGCCAGTGAATTGCAGGCGAACGACGTGACCCACCTCGGCTATCACCCGGGACTCGTCACCCCCCTGCGCCCAGGCAAAGGCTGCACGCTCGAGCTTGAGCCTGCCGTAACGTTCGGTAAAAACCTCCATACGGCTGGCGCTGGACTTCATGACCGCACCCGGCACCAGTCCACCCGCCCGCGGCTGTTTCTGCAATGCGACAGTCAAGGCTGCCTCATCCTGCAACAACTCCTCGGGGAGCCTGTCCTTCAGCCCTCTGAAACCATTACGCTGATCATAGTCCAGCAGCGCCTGGCGCAAGGCCTCATTGGCCGCCTGTTGACTGGCCGCCGTCACGGTGGTGATGACCTTGTATCCCCGCGTGTAGACGTCTTCACCGAACCTTTCGACGAGTTCGCTGCGCGCCATTTCCGCCACGTAGTCTGCTTCCAGTTCAGACTGCGCGGACTGCAGATGGGCGGTGACCGGTTCGGCTACCGCCTTGTCGTACTCCGCCTGATCGACGAACTCCAGTTCGTGCATACGTCGCAATACATAGTTGCGGCGTATCTGTGCTCGCTCCGGATTACTGATCGGGTTGTAACGGGAAGGCGCCTTGGGCAAGCCGGCAATCATGGCCATCTGCGCCAGGCTCAGATCATGCACATCCTTGCCATAATAGGTTCGCGCCGCAGTCCCCACGCCATATGAGCGATGACCCAGGAAGATCTTGTTCAGATACAGTTCGAGTATCTGATCCTTGCTCAGCTGGCGCTCCAGACGCAGGGCCAGCAGGATTTCCTTGATCTTGCGCGTGTAACTTTTTTCCCGGGTGAGATAAAGGTTGCGGGCCAGCTGCATCGTGATCGTACTTCCGCCCTGCCGTTTCTCACCCGTAATCAGCAGTGTCACCGCTGCACGGACAATGCCCTGCCAGTCAATACCGGGGTGTACGAAAAAGCGGTCATCCTCGGCCGCCAGAAAGGCCAGAACGAGCCGATCAGGAATCTGCGCATATTCCAGTGGCGCGCGCCGTTCAACGCCGAATTCGCTGATCAGTCGCCCCTCTGCGGAGTATATGCGCAAGGGAATATTCAGCTCGGGTTCGGCCAGGTCTTCCGCGGCCGGTAACTGGGAATCGAAATAGAGGTAAGCGGCGCCGAAGGCCAATATGCCAGCCATCCCCATGGCCAGCGATGCCAGCAGGGCGTAGAAACTCAGCTTCAGAAGTTTGGAGGACAACCCACTAGCGGGGGTTTTTCGAGTATGATGCATTTTACCTTCTCAAGAGAGATCAATCGCTTGCGCGTGAAACTTGTAGTTGCGTCACGACTGTTTTTGGATATAGTACCTACAATTAACGGTTCATGGGCGAGCTAGTGGGGGACTATGGCGCTCTTACCCAGCATATTCGGCTCTGAGCAACGCGACCTGGTCGGAATTGATATCAGCTCCGGTTCAGTCAAGGTTGTCGAGCTCAGCAAAACCGGCGCACGCTACCGGCTGGAGGCCTATGGTAGCGAACGAATGCCGCCGGGGGCCATGTCTGACCAGGGCATCGCGGACGTGGAAGCCGTAGGCCAGGCCATTGCACGCGCCCTGCGCAAGGCTGGCTGCAAGCAAAAAGGCGCGGCGGTCTCCGTCACCGCCGCCAACGCCATCACCAAGATTATTGAAATGAGTGCTGATCTTGGTGATGACGAAATGGAGCAGCAGATCAAGTTCGAGGCGGATCAGTACATTCCGCACCCCATTGAAGAAGTGAACCTGGACTTCCAGATTCTCGGCCCCTCTGAACGCAGCGACGAAATGGTCCGGGTACTGCTCGCCGCCTGCAAAAGCGACACCATTGACATGCTGGCTGGCGCCGTCGGTATTGCGGGCCTCAAGCCCAGCGTGGTGGATGTCGATACCTATGCTCTGGAAAACGCCTGCGAACTCATGGCGGCTCAGTTGCCGGACAACGGCCTGGACCGCACATTCGCTGTCGTGGACATCGGGGAGCGCAGCAGCAAATTGAGCGTCATCCACAACATGGAAACCGTCTATACGCGCGATCAGGCGTTCGGCGGCCATCAGTTGACCGAGGACATCATGCGTCATTACGGCATGCAAGCCGAGGAAGCTGAACGCGTCAAGATTTCGGGTGAGCTGCCCAACGAATACCGCAACGAACTGCTGCCCAACTTCATGAACGATCTGGCCCAGCAGATTTCCCGCTCACTGCAACTGTTCTATTCGTCCAGCACACACCAGGGCCAAGTCGATCATATTCTGCTCGGTGGGGGCTGCGCCTGCATAGAAGGGATCGAAGCCTCTGTACAGCAGGAGCTGGATATCGCCACCAGTATCGCCAGACCATTGAGCGGACTGGGCCGCTCGCTCAAGGCCCGCCGCGGCAACATTGAACGTGAAGAGCCGGCCTACCTGATGGCAGCCGGTCTGGCCATGAGGGCTTTCGACTCATGATTCGCATTAACCTTCTAGACTGGCGCGCCGAACGACGCGAACGGCGGCAGAAGCAATTTGGCGCAGCTGCAGCACTCACGGCCGCAATCAGCGCTGCCATCGTGTTTGCTGCCTTAACCCTGGTGAACAACGCTCTGGATTACCAGAAACGGCGTAATGACTTCCTCAGGGCGCAGATCAAGGAAGTTGACGCCCAGATCAAGGAAATCCAGGAACTGGAGAAGGTCAAGGCCAACCTGATTGCACGCATGCAGGTGATTGAAGAACTGCAGCGTAGCCGTACGCAGATGGTCCACTACTTCGACGAAATCGTGGAAACGCTGCCCGAAGGGCTCTATCTGACCAGTCTTGTACAATCCGGCGGCAACACTTCACTTTCCGGCACGGCGGAATCCAACGGCCGGGTTTCGCAGTACATGAAAAACCTGGACGGCTCGGACTGGTTTACCAACCCCAACCTGATCGTCATTAAAGCTCAGGAAGCCGAGTTTCTCCGGCTGAGCAATTTCGACATGAAAGTGAAAAGCACCTCTCCGAAAAAAACGGATGATGGCGAGGTAGAAGGCGAGGTCACGGAATGAAAAAGATTGACCTCAATAAATATGTCCAGGAACTGCAGAGCCTGGATACCGGTAACGTCGGCTCCTGGCCGCTGTGGGTGTATGTTTTCTCCTGCATTCTGATCGCCGGACTCATCATTGGCCTGGGTCAATACTATCTGGTTAAGCCGAAGCGGGAGGCTCTTGCACAAACGCGCCTGGAAGAACCGGAACTCAAACAGCAGTTCGAATTCCGGCAGCGAAAAGTCGCCAATCTGGATGCCTACAAGGCCCAACTGACAGAAATGGAAAGGCGTTTTGGCACCATGCTGCGCCAACTTCCCAGCAAGGCTGAAATAGAAAATCTGCTACTCGATATCTCCCAGACTCGCCTCGCCAGCGGACTCGAAGAGGAACTCTTCAAACCGGAGTCAGAAGTCGCCAAGGAATTCTATGCTGAAGTGCCCAATACACTGGTCGTTGTCGGCACCTATCACGAACTGGCCAACTTCGTCAGCAACGTCTCACTGCTATCCCGTATCGTGACCCTGCATAACGTCAAGATCACACCTATCGGGGGCAAGAATACCTCACCCGAAGCAGACAACAATCTGCGCATGACCGTGACGGCCAAAACCTATCGCTATCTCGAGGAAGAAGAGATTGCGGTCGCGGCTCCGGGGGCCAGGAAATGAACACGAAAAACGCGGCCACGCTGCTGATCGCCTCATTACTGGTCAGCGCCTGCAGCAATGACATGAGCGACCTGGAAGCCTATGCCGCCGAAGTACGGGCGAGGAAATCAAGCAAGATCGAGCCCATACCGGAGATCCAGCCCTATGAAGCGTTTATCTACGAAGAAGCCGGGCGCAGGGATCCGTTTTCATCGCTGAAATTCGCCACGCCCTTTGAATCCGACGGCAGCGGCATACAACCCGACTTCACGCGACGCAAAGAGCCGCTGGAAGAATTCCCGCTTGACAGTCTGGACATGGTGGGCACGATCACCAGCAAGCAGACACTTTATGCCATGGTGCGCGCGGGTGACGGCGTTATTCATCGAGTCACTCTAGGCAATTATATCGGCCAGAACTTCGGACGCATCATCGGCATCAGCGAGGATGAAATACAACTTGTGGAAATCATTCCGGACGGTTTTGGCGGCTACACAGAACAGGATGCCGTGCTGGCGATGACCCAGTAGCAGAGATTTGAAATGTTCTTCGAACACAATGCCCCAATGCCGCATAACGGCGGAGACAGGATCATGAACAGACAAGCCAACAAACCGTTGACCCGGAAACTGCAAACGCTGCTTGCATACCTGGCGCTCAGCTTGTCGGTTTCCTTGCCGGCCCAGGCGTTCGAGGGAGATATGCCTTCCCGCAGCCTGACCAGTATTGATTCAGCCGCCCTGCCCGGCGACCGGACCAGAATTATCCTGCAACTCTCTGAATCTGCGCCCGACCCTGAGGTTTTCAGCGTCGACAAACCCGCCCGCCTTTCTCTTGATCTGCCGGACACCCGGCTGGGCACGCCCAATCGCTACCAGGAAATTGATGTCGGTCAGGTGCGTGCCGTCGCCATGGCGGAAGCCCAGGGACGCACCCGTGTGGTTATCGAGCTGACGCGCCTCACCGCTTACACAGTGGATCGCAAAGACAACCAGTTAGAGATCACCATTGGCGGCACAGTGGGTGATCAACTCAAGGGCCTGCAACCCGCCGCCGCCATGGACGCTGAAGCAGGCAGCCCAATCGAAAATACTGTGGAAGACAATCTGATCACCATGGTTGACTTCAGGCGTGGCGAGGACGGTGAAGGCCGTATTATCGTCAAACTCAGCAACAAACAGACTGCAGTCGATGTGCGCCAGGAAGGTGGCAAAATCGTGGCCGAATTCCTGGGCATCGACGTGGAAGACCGCATGCTGCGGCGCCTGGATGTGCTGGACTTTGCAACCCCGGTCAAATTTATAGACACACAACGTTCCAATGGCAATACCCTGGTAACGATCACGCCCATCTCTGACGCTTATTTCGAGCAAGTGGCTTACCAGTCAGAAAAAACTTTCACAATCGAACTGCAACCGCTTACCGAAGCCGAAATCAAGCAGCGACAGGAAGAAAACCCCACCTTCACCGGCGAACGCATCAGCCTGAGCTTCCAGAGTGTGGATATACGCTCTGTCATCCAGATCATTGCCGATGTGGCGGACACCAATATTGTCGCCACGGACAGCGTGCAGGGCGACATGGCGCTGCGCCTGGATAACGTCCCCTGGGATCAGGCATTGGAGATCATTCTGCAGTCCAAGGGGCTCGACAAATATCAGGAGGGCGATGTCATTTTCATTGACACCCTGGCCAACGTTGCACAACGCGCACAGGCCAGAAGTCAGGTACAGAACGAACGTGAAAAAGCCGCTCCGCTGTCGCTGGAACTCATCCAGGCCAACTATGCCAAAGCGGCCGATATTGCCAGCCTGCTGAAATCAAATAGCGGGGATGAAGAAGACGATAACGGATTTCTGTCCAGCCGCGGCACGATTACGGTTGATCAGCGCACCAACACCCTGCTGATCCAGGACACCCGGGAGCGTCTGGATGAACTGCGCCGCCTGATAACCACACTGGACGTGCCAATAAGACAGGTTCTGATTGAATCAAGAATTGTCATTGCCAGTGACTCATTCAGCAGGGCATTGGGTGTGCGTCATGGCTTTACTGCACTCAAAGCCACCAGCAATCATTTCGTCAATACTACCGGCGGCGCGGAAGGCACCGACTCAGTGACCAATGACTTCCTTGCAGGCGGCTTGCCCGTCAATTTGCCTGCTCAAGGTGACCGATTTAACGTCAACCTGCCGATCGCCAGCCCGGCTGGCCGTATTGCCCTGGCCGTGCTTGGCTCCGATTATCTGGTGGACCTGGAACTGCAGGCCATGCAGGCGGAAGGCGACGGCGAAATCCTGTCAAATCCTCGCGTCGTTACAACGGACCGCCAGGAAGCCACCATCAAACAGGGTTTCGAAGTGCCCTATCAGTCGGTTTCACAGGACGGCACCAATGTGCAATTCAAGGAAGCCGTGCTGGAACTCAGAGTCACCCCGCAGATTACGCCGGATGACGACATCATCATGGACCTGAATGTGAAAAAGGACGAACCCGACTTCACCAATGCCGTGCTCGGCCAGCCGCCGCTCATCAAGCGGGAAATCACCACCCAGGTACTGGTCAACAATGGCGAAACCGTGGTGCTGGGTGGCGTGTTCGAAGCGACCAAGTCGAACAACGTCACCAAGGTGCCCTTGATTGGCGATGTGCCCATCATCGGCAACCTGTTCAGGACCACCAGCCGGGATAATTCCAAACAGGAACTGCTGATCTTCGTCACGCCCAAGCTGCTCACCGAGAACTTGCAACTCACTACCGGTAACTAGTGCGTCAGACGGAAAATATATATCTTGTCGGCCCCATGGGCGCCGGCAAGACCACAATCGGACGGCGTCTGGCAGAGCTCAAACACCTGGAGTTCATTGACGCGGATCACGAAATCGAAGCCCGGACCGGCGTTGACATCCCCTTTATTTTCGAAAAGGAAGGCGAGGCCGGATTCCGCAAGCGTGAACATGACGTGATTGCGGAACTTACGAAAATGAAGGGTATTGTTCTGGCCACGGGTGGCGGTGCTGTGCTGGATGCCGACAACCGCAGGCGCCTGGCAAGTAATGGCCTGGTGGTTTATTTACACACCACGGTCGACGAACAACTGAACCGCACACGCCACAGCAAAAAGCGCCCTTTGCTGCAAACGGCCAATCCTCGCGAACGCCTGGAGAGTCTGCTCGCCGAGCGTGACCCCCTTTACCGGGAAATTGCTGATCTGATCATCACCACACGCGGCCGTTATGTACGCCGCCTGGCCCAGCAGGTACTCAAGGAAATCGATTCCTACCAGGCGCAGGCCTGATAAACTGCGCGCCATGCAAACCCTGACTGTTGAACTTGGCGAACGTAGCTATCCGATAGTTATCGGTCCCGGCTTGCTGACTGATCCGCAAAGTTATGCCGGACATCTCGGCAGCGGCCGCATACTGATCATTACCAACGACCAGGTCGCCCCGCTGTACCTAGACAAGCTTCAGAGCGCCCTGAGCGAAACGGATTGCAGCAGCATCATCCTGCCGGACGGCGAAGCACACAAAAACCTGGAGACGCTCAGTCTCATTTATGATCGCCTGCTGGAAGGACGTTTTGGCAGGGACTGTACGCTGGTCGCCCTCGGTGGTGGCGTAATCGGCGACATGTGCGGCTTTGCCGCCGCAACCTATCAACGGGGCGTGGTCTTCATCCAGGTTCCGACGACACTGCTGGCACAGGTGGATTCTTCAGTCGGCGGCAAGACCGGCGTCAACCATCCCCTGGGCAAGAACATGATCGGCGCTTTCCACCAGCCGCGCGCAGTGATTGCCGATACCGGCACCCTGCAGACCTTGCCCGATCAGGAGCTGCGCGCGGGCATCGCTGAAGTCATCAAATATGGCCTGCTGGGGGATGCGGAATTCCTGCTCTGGCTGGAAAATAACATCGACAAGCTCCTGGCAAGGGAGGATCAGGCACTGGCCTATGCCATTCTGCGCTCTTGCCAGAACAAGGCACGCATCGTGGCCGAAGACGAACGCGAGGGTGGCAAACGCGCCTTGCTGAACCTGGGCCACACTTTTGGCCACGCCATCGAAACCCTGCTGGGCTATGGCCAATGGCTACATGGCGAAGCCGTAGGCATGGGCATGGTCATGGCCGCTGACATGTCCCGCCGCCTGGACTGGATAAGCCAGCAGGACTGTGCACGCGCGCTCACGCTCATCGAACGGGCAGGACTACCCACCCGACTGCCCGCAGGCCTGACATCGGATGACTTCCTGGATGCCATGGGTCACGACAAAAAAGTGCTGGCAGGCAAATTGCGGCTGGTACTCTTGCGCGCATTGGGAGACGCCACCATCACGGCGGACTTTGACATGGCTGCCCTGCACGCCACACTTGAGCATTACTGCAGGCAATAACATGCAGTTCCGACTCGCCCCCTTTGCCGCGCTGGAGAGCAGCTCCAGGGGGCGAAGCTTCACCGAATCCGGCCCCGGCCACCGCAGTGAATACCAACGTGACCGCGACCGCATCATTCATTCCTCGGCTTTCCGCCGGCTGGAATATAAAACCCAGGTATTCGTGAATCATGAGGGCGACCTGTTCCGCACCCGCCTCACGCATTCCCTGGAAGTTGCCCAGATTGCCCGCACTATTGCCCGCACCCTCGGCCTGCACGAAGATCTGACGGAAGCCATTTCGCTGGCTCACGACCTGGGCCACACACCCTTCGGCCATGCGGGTCAGGATGCCCTCAATGCCTGCATGCAGGACTTTGGCGGCTTCGAACACAACCTGCAGTCACTGCGCGTGGTCGACAAACTGGAAGACAAGTACGCGGAGTTCGCCGGCCTCAACCTGTGCTTTGAAACACGGGAAGGCATTCTCAAACACTGCACCCGCAAAAGAGCCAGAAAACTTGGCGAACTGGGCCAGCGCTTCCTGGACAAGACCCAACCCTCACTGGAAGCGCAACTGGCCAACCTGGCGGACGAAATCGCCTATAACAACCATGACGTGGATGACGGACTGCGCGCGGGCCTGCTCAGCAACGAACTGATGTGCGAGGCCGAACTGTTTCGGCGACATTACGAAGCAGTCATGGCGAAATACCCCAAACTGCCGGAAAACCGTGTCCGCCATGAGGTTATCCGCCGCATGATTAATGAACTGGTCAACGACCTGATCACCTTCAGCCAGGCGCAACTGGAATCCGCCGCGCCTGAGAGCATTGATGCGGTACGCCAGCTGAGCAAACCCCTCATCAGCTTCAGTCCCGATATGCGCAGGGACAACACGCAACTCAAACGCCTGCTGCACAAGCATCTGTATGACCACCCGCGTGTCTACCGCATGACCAGCAAGGCCCGCAGGGTCATCAAGGAATTGTTCGACGCCCTGCATGCCGACCCGAAATTGCTACCGCCTGATTTTCATCTGAACTTCCAGACTGCGAGCGAAAGGAAAGCAGAAAAGGGGGGCGCTCGTGTGGTTGCCGACTACATTGCCGGCATGACGGACCGCTACGCCCTGCACGAGTACGAGCGCCTGTTCAATCCACGTCGTACGGACTAAAGCCTGACCTCAGGTGAAGCGGTCCCGGCGCAGACGTGCTGATCCCTCCCACCCCGCAAAGCGGGGCCCCGCTCGGGGCTCGCAACGCCACCGCTACGCCCTGCACGAGTACGAACGCCTGTTCAATCCACGGCGTACGGATTAAAGACAGACGTCAGGCGAGGCGGTCCCGGCGCAGACGTGCTGATCCCTCCCACCCCGCAAAGCGGGGGCCCGCTCGGGGCACGCAACGCCACCGCTACGCCCTGCACGAGTACGAGCGTCTGTTTAACCCGAGGCACAGGGATTAGTCACGCCAATCTGAGACACCGGATGCTGCACTGCATCGTATTTGTCTGAACGCCTGAGCCCACTTATAATTGTAAGTTCGCTTGCTTGAATGCAGGCGTAGCCATGTCCATCCAGAAACGCCCATAAGATACTGATTTTGCGGTTTTTATAAACTCGCAAAGGCTGGATGCGCGGCACCAAAAGGCACTCTGCGTTAGCAGCCACGAGAAGTTTTTTATGCGCATGAACGACCGTCAACGCCAGTCCCGGGGGCTCTACAGGCCCGAATTCGAGCACGACAGCTGTGGTTTCGGCCTGATTACCCAAATGGATAATCACGCCAGCCACTGGCTGGTAGAGACTGCCGTGACTGCCCTGGCCCGCATGACCCACCGGGGCGCGGTGGCCGCTGACGGAAAAACCGGTGATGGCTGCGGTTTGCTGCTGAAAAAACCGGACAGCTTCCTGCGTGCGGTAGCGGATGAAGGCGGCATTTCGCTGAATGACAATTATGCCGCCGGCATGGTCTTCCTGACCCGCGACAACGAGGCCAGTCAAACCACAGCCCGCAATACCCTCAACGCTGAGCTGCAGGCGCAGGGGCTGGAGATTGCCGGCTGGCGTCTGGTGCCCACCAATCCCGGGGACGCCCTGGGCGAACAGGCCATGCAAACCTATCCGCATGTGGAACAGGTTTTCGTGAACTGCCCTGACGGCATGAGTGACGAGGAATTCAACGTAAAGCTGTTCGTCGCCCGCCGCAAGACCGAGAAGCAGCTCGAAGGCAGGGACCCGGTATTCTACATACCGAGCCTGTCCAGCCGTGTGGTCAGTTACAAGGGTCTGGTCATGCCCGCCAACCTGCCCGTGTTCTACGAGGATCTGAAGGACGAGCGCCTGGAATCCTCACTGGCCGTGTTCCACCAGAGATTTTCCACCAACACCCTGCCGCAGTGGCGTCTGGCCCAGCCTTTCCGTTACCTGGCGCATAACGGCGAGATCAACACCGTACGCGGCAATCGCAACTGGTCAACCGCCCGCGCCGGCAAGTTCAAATCCGAGCACCTGCCGGACCTGACGGAAATCCTGCCGCTGGTTTCCATGGAAGGTTCGGATTCTTCCAGCCTCGACAACATGCTGGAACTGATGATCGCCGGCGGCGTGGACATTTTCCGCGCCATGCGCCTGCTGATTCCACCAGCCTGGCAGAACGTGGAGCAGCTCGACCCCGATCTGCGTGCCTTCTACGAATACAACTCACAGCACATGGAACCCTGGGATGGCCCGGCCGGCATCGTGCTCACCGACGGCCGCTATGCCGCCTGTGTACTGGACCGCAATGGCCTGCGCCCGGCGCGCTATGTCATCACCAAGGACCGGGTCATCACCCTGGCCTCGGAAATCGGCGTATACGACTACAGCCCCGAGGATGTGGTTGCCAAGGGTCGGCTCAAGCCCGGCCAGATGATTGCTGCCGACACCGAAACCGGCGAACTGCTGCTACCCGAAGACATTGACAAGGATCTGGCCGGCCGCCAGCCATACAAACAATGGCTGAACCAGCATGCCAAGCACATCAAGTCACATCTGCACGGCGGCGCTGCCTCCGAGGCCATGCCTTCGGAACAGCTGAAAATTTACGAAAAACTCTTCCAGGTCAGCTTCGAGGAGCGCGACCAGGTCATGCGCGTGCTCGCCGAGGCCGGCCAGGAGGCGGTGGGCTCCATGGGCGACGACACCCCCTTCCCGGTACTGTCTAGCCACGAGCGTTCACTCTACGATTATTTCCGGCAGGTCTTTGCCCAGGTCACCAATCCACCGATCGACCCGCTGCGCGAACAGATCGTCATGTCGCTGGAGACCTGCTTTGGCCGCGAAGCCAACCTGTTTGTGGAAAAAGAGGAATACGCCAAGCGTCTGAGCGTAGACTCACCGGCCCTGAGTGAAGGCAAGTTCCGCGAATTGCTGGCCACCGACGACACCGATTACCGGCACAAGCAGATCGAACTGGCGTATGCGGACGATGGCGACCTGAAAGCCGCGGTGGAACACATCGCGCAGCAGGCCGTTGATGCCGTGAAGAACGGCAATGTCATCATTGTGCTGTCCGACCGCCACATCAAGCAGGGCATGCTGCCCGTGCATGCCTTGATGGCTACCGGCGCCGTGCATCACGCCCTGGTCAAGGAAAATCTGCGCTGCGACGCCAACATCGTGGTGGAAACCGCCACGGCGCGCGACCCGCACCACTTCGCCTGCCTGCTGGGATACGGCGCCACCGCGATTTATCCCTACCTGGCTTATGAGTGCCTGAACGACATGGTGCGTACCGGCGAAATTGTCGATATCGAACCCGTCGAGCTGCACCGCAATTTCCGCAAGGGCATTAACAAGGGCCTGTACAAGATCATGTCCAAAATGGGCATCTCGACAATTGCGAGCTACCGTGGCGCCCAGCTGTTCGAAATCGTTGGCCTGCAGGACGAAGTGGCCAACCTGTGCTTTACCGGCACCACTTGCCGCATCCAGGGCACCAGCTTCGACGACCTTCACAAGGATCAGCGCAAACTGGCCCGTGATGCCTGGAATGCGCGCAAGCCCATCAATCAGGGCGGCCTGCTCAAATTCGTGCATGGCGGCGAATATCACGCCTACAACCCGGATGTCATCGGCACCCTGCACACTGCCGTCAAGAGCGGTGAATACAACGACTACCAGGCCTACGCGCAACTCGTTAACGAGCGCCCGACAGCGGCTCTGCGCGACCTGCTGGGTTTCCGCGCTGATCTCAAACCCGTTCCCATTGAAGAAGTTGAGCCTGAAGAAGCCATCCTCAAGCGCTTCGATTCGGCCGGCATGAGCCTGGGCGCCTTGTCCCCGGCCGCGCATGAATCACTAGCCCAGGCCATGAACCGCCTGGGCGGACGCTCGAACTCGGGTGAAGGCGGCGAAGACATCGCCCGCTTCGGCACCGACAAGCTGTCCAAGATCAAGCAGGTGGCCTCCGGCCGCTTTGGCGTGACCCCGCATTACCTGGTCAATGCCGAAGTGCTGCAGATCAAGATAGCCCAGGGCGCCAAGCCCGGTGAAGGCGGCCAGTTGCCAGGCCACAAGGTGGACGAGTACATCGCCAAGCTGCGTTACTCGCGTCCCGGCGTGGCGCTGATCTCACCGCCCCCGCATCACGATATCTATTCCATCGAGGATCTGGCGCAGCTCATCTACGACCTCAAGCAGGTCAATCCGCAGGCGCTGGTGTCGGTCAAACTGGTGTCCGGCCCGGGCGTCGGCACCATTGCCGCCGGCGTCGCCAAGGCCTATGCCGACCTCATCACCATCTCCGGTTATGACGGTGGCACCGGCGCTTCGCCACTCACCTCGGTGCGCTATGCCGGTACGCCCTGGGAGCTGGGCCTGTCCGAGACCCATCAGACCCTGCGCCAGAACGATCTGCGCGACAAAGTGCGGGTGCAGACCGACGGCGGCCTCAAGACCGGCCTGGACGTGGTCAAGGCGGCCGCGCTGGGCGCCGAGAGCTTCGGCTTCGGCACCGGCCCCATGGTCGCCATGGGCTGCAAATACCTGCGCGTCTGCCACCTGAACAACTGCGCCACCGGCGTCGCCACCCAGAACAAGGTGCTGGTGCTCAAGCATTTCATCGGCGAAGTAGACATGATCATGAACTACTTCCGCTTCGTCGCCCGCGAAACCCGCGAGTGGATGGCCCGCATCGGCGTACGCAGCATGGAAGAACTGATTGGCCGGGTGGATCTGCTCGAAGCCCTCGAAGGCAAGACCAGCAAACAGAAAGGTCTGGACCTGTCCCCGATCCTGTCGGATGCTGGCTTGGCGCAGGATGTCCCGCAGTTCTGCGTGGAACCGCATAACGAACCGTTCGACAAGGGCGAACTGGCGGAACAGATGGTCAAGGACGCCTTGCCCGCCATTGAGGCCAAATCCGGCGGCGAATACAGCTATGTGGTGCGCAACACCCATCGCTCTATCGGCGCCCGCCTGTCTGGCGAAATCGCCCGGCGTCATGGCAACCAGGGCATGACCGAAACACCCGTCACCGTCAAACTCAAGGGAACGGCAGGTCAGAGCTTCGGCGTGTGGAATGCCGGCGGCCTGCACCTGGAACTGGAAGGCGACGCCAACGACTATGTCGGCAAGGGCATGGCCGGCGGCCGCCTGGTAGTGCGCCCGCCAGAAGGCAGCAGCTTCAAGACCAACGAAACCGCCATCATCGGCAATACCTGTCTGTATGGCGCCACCGGCGGCACCCTGTACGCCGCTGGCACCGCGGGCGAGCGCTTTGCCGTACGCAACTCGGGCGCCTGCGCGGTAGTGGAAGGCGTCGGCGACCATGGCTGCGAATATATGACCGGCGGCGTTATCACCGTACTCGGCCAGACCGGCCTCAACTTCGGCGCCGGCATGACCGGCGGTTTTGCCTATGTGCTGGATACCGACGGCGGCTTTGTGGATCGTTATAACCACGAACTGATCGACATTCACCGCATCAGCTCCGAAGCCCTGGAGGCGCACCGTCATCACCTGCGGGCGCTGATCGAGGACTTTGTGGCCTGCACCGGCTCACCCTGGGGCCAGGAACTGCTCGATGATTTCCGCGGTCATGTAAGCCGTTTCTGGCTGGTGAAGCCCAAGGCGGCCGAAATCGACACCCTGCTGGACACCCTGCGCCGCGCCGCCTGAGGCGAGGGGCTCAAGAGAAGATTTAGAGAATCATGGCGAAGAACCACTTACAGTTCCTCGAGGTGCCGCGCACCGACCCGCAAAAGACCGCCGTGGAGATCCGTGTCCACGAGTGGAAGGAAATCTATGGCCAGTTCGACAAGGAGTCGGCCGCCATCCAGTCCGAGCGCTGCATTTCCTGCGGCAACCCGTACTGTGAATGGAAGTGCCCGGTCCACAACTACATTCCCAACTGGCTGAAGCTGGTGCAGGAAGGCAACCTGTTCAAGGCCGCCGAACTGTCCAACCAGACCAATACCCTGCCGGAAGTCTGCGGCCGCGTCTGTCCGCAGGACCGCCTCTGCGAAGGCGCCTGCACCATGAACGACGGCTTCGGCGCCGTCACTATCGGCTCGGTGGAAAAATACATCACTGATGAAGCCGTCAAGCAGGGCTGGCGTCCGGACCTCTCGCATGTGGTCAACACCGGCAAGAAGGTCGCGGTGGTCGGCGCCGGCCCGGCTGGCCTGGGTTGTGCCGACGTGCTGACGCGCAACGGCGTCAAGGCCGTGGTGTTCGACCGCTATCCGCAGATCGGCGGCCTGCTGACCTATGGCATTCCGCCTTTCAAGCTGGAAAAGGAAGTCATGGAACGCCGCCGGGAAATACTCGAAGGCATGGGTGTCGAGTTCCGTATGAATACCGACATCGGCAAGGACATCCCCTTCGAGCAGCTACTGACTGACTACGATGCCGTGTTCCTGGGCATGGGCACCTACACCTACATGAAGGGCGGCTTTCCCGGCGAGGATCTGCCGGGTGTCTACGAGGCCCTGCCCTACCTGGTGTCCAACATCCGCCGCCTGCTCGACGAACCGCAGGACGAGCAGGGCTTTATCGATCTGGCCGGCCAGCGTGTGGTGGTGCTGGGTGGCGGCGACACCGGCATGGACTGCGTACGCACCGCCGTGCGCCAGGGCGCTACCGAAGTCAGCTGCGTTTACCGTCGCGACGAGGAAAACATGCCGGGCTCGCGCCGCGAAGTGGCTAATGCCAAGGAAGAAGGCGTGAACTTCCAGTTCAACCGCCAGCCGATCGAGATCGTCGGCGACAACCGCGTTGAAGGCGTCAAGGTCGTGACCACGCAACTGGGCGCGCCCGACGAACGCGGCCGTCGCCGCCCCGAACCCATTCCGGGCTCCGAGGAAATCATTCCTGCGGATAACGTGATTATTGCCTTCGGCTTCCGTCCCTCGCCGGCCGACTGGTTCGCCGGTCACAATATCGACACGGATGACGGTGGCCGCGTGGTCGCCCCCGAACACGGCGAATTCAAGTTCCAGACCGCCAACCCCAAGATCTTCGCCGGCGGCGACATGGTGCGCGGCTCGGACCTGGTGGTCACCGCCGTCTGGGAAGGCCGCGAAGCGGCCCAGGGCATCCTGGACTACCTGAACGTCTAGGGACGTTCAGGCGTGAGACGTAAGATGGAAGACGTGAGACGAGGGCAGCATGACAACTAGCGTCTCACACCTCACGTCACACATCTCCCCCAAAGACCGCCTGATCTTTGCGCTGGACGTGCCGGAAATTGCCGACGCCAGGGCGCTGGTCGAGCAACTCGGCGACAGCGTCAGCTTTTACAAGATCGGTATGGAACTCCTGATGACCGGCGGCTACTTCGAACTGCTCGACTGGCTCAAGCAACGCGACAAGAAAGTCTTCGTCGATCTCAAACTGTTCGACGTACCGGCCACCGTGGGCCGCGCCATCGCCCGACTGGCACAGTACGGCGCGGATTTCGCCACCGTGCATGGCAACCAGGGCATCATGGAAGCTGCCGCCGCGGCGAAATCCGGCGACCTCAAGGTATTGGCCGTCACTGCACTTACCTCCCTGGATCAGGCCGATATCAATGACCTTGGTTTCGCCTGCAATATCGAGGACCTGGTCCTGTCGCGCGCACGGCGCTCGCTTGAGGCCGGTTGTGACGGTGTCGTATCCTCCGGCCTCGAAGTTACGCGCCTGCGCGCTGAGTGCGGTAATAAACTGGTCGCGGTGACGCCGGGTATAAGGCCGGTGTTGAACGACACGGTCAACAGTGACCACGGCGACCAGAAACGCGTCATGACCCCATCCGAAGCCCTGCGGGCCGGTGCCGATTATCTGGTCATTGGCCGGCCGATCCGCGACGCCGACAACCCGCGCGCTGCGGCCGAAGCCATCCAGGCAGAAGTACAGGCAGCTTTGAATGAATGAGAATCACGCAAAGGCGCAAAGGCGCAAAGGTCTTCTTGTTCATAAGGATAGTGTCGGCAACCGACCGCTGAATTCGCTTCGTCTGCCAAGTAGTCTTGAACATTCCTTTTTATTATTCTTTGCGCCTTTGCGCCTTTGCGTGAGGTATTCCTATCCTCGCCTTTGCGTGGGAAACCAATGCTGAAAAACGACCGCTTCCTCCGCGCCCTGCTGCGTGAACCTGTCGACCGCACACCGGTGTGGATCATGCGCCAGGCGGGCCGCTACCTGCCAGAATACCGCGAGGTGCGCAAACAGGCCGGCGACTTCATGTCGCTGTGTCGCAACCCGGAATTGGCCTGCGAGGTCACCCTGCAGCCACTGCGCCGTTATAACCTGGATGCCGCCATCCTGTTCTCCGACATCCTCACCATTCCCGACGCCATGGGTCTGGGCCTGTATTTCGTCACTGGCGAGGGGCCTAAATTCGAACGTCCGCTGCAATCGGCAAGCGACATCGACAAACTGGGCCTGCCGGATGCTGAATCGGACCTGGGTTATGTCATGGATGCCGTACGCACCATTCGTGGCGCGCTGAACGGCGGCGACGATCAACTCGTTCCGCTGATTGGTTTCTCGGGCAGTCCCTGGACACTGGCCACCTATATGGTCGAGGGCGCCGCCAGTCGTGAATTTTCCAGAGTGAAGGGTCTGATGTACGAAGACCCGGCCACCATGGAAAAACTCCTCAACCTGTTGGCGGATGCCGTACGCGACTATCTCAATGCCCAGATCCGGGCCGGCGCCCAGGCCGTGCAGATTTTCGACACCTGGGGCGGAAGTCTCTCGACCGAATGCTACCGGCGTTTTTCACTGGCGCCGATGCAGCGCATTCTGGACGGCCTGATCCGTGAAAACGAGGGCCGCCGCGTACCAGTCATCATGTTTACCAAGGGTGGCGGCGCATGGCTTGAAGCCATGGCCGATACCGGCGTGGATGCCCTGGGACTGGATTGGACCTGCGACATCGCAAACGCCCGTCAACGCGTCGGTGACAGGGTTGCACTACAGGGCAACCTGGACCCAACAGTCCTGTTTGCCGACCCCGACGTGATTCGCCGCGAAGTTCGCAAAGTTCTGGATGGCTTCGGCAAGGGCAATGGCCATGTATTCAACCTGGGGCACGGCATCATGCAGCATGTACCACCAGAGCATCTGGATGTACTCGTGGAAGAAGTCCACGAGTACAGTGCCCGCTTCCACGTCTGAGGCCTGCTCCAGTAACGAGACAGATTGAATATGCGCCCGAACACCAAGCCCCCTTTTCTTGCGCCACTGCGCGGTCTTGTATCCATCATTCTGGTGGTGGTTTGGCTGACCATACTGTTTTCCATTTTCTTTCCCGTATCGCTGCTCAAAGTCCTGATCCCCATCCCGGCGGTACAGTATTTTGTCACCAGCATCCTGCTGGGCCTTACCTGGCTGTGGATCGGCTTCGTCAATATCATGGGCCGCTGGACCACCGGCATCGAAATTGATGTGCAGGGCCTGGAGTCCATCAACAAGCGCGGCCACTATTTCATTTTCGCCAACCACAGCGCGTGGACAGACATCATCATGTTGTTCCACCTGTATCACGGCCGTATGCCCTTTCCGCGCTGGTTCATGAAGCGCGAGCTGATCTGGCTGCCGATGATTGGCTACGTGTGCTGGGCTGTAGACATGCCCTTCATGCATCGCCTGAAACCCAGCGCAGCGAAAAAGCGCCCGGAACTGAAGGGCAAGGACCTGGAAAACACACGCCGTGCCTGCGAGAAATTTCGCCGCCGGCCGGTGGTGGTGGTGAATTACCTGGAAGGCACGCGCTTTACCTGGGACAAGCATCAGCGCCTCAAGTCCTCCTACCGCAACCTGCTGCCTCCCAAACTGGGCGGTGCGGGTTTTACTCTCAATGCCATGGGCGAACTGCTGGACGGCATTATCGACATGACGGTCGTGTTTTCGCCGGGTTGTTCGGGTAGCGGCATGGACTATGCCATGGGCCGCATCCGCAAGGTGATCATCCGCGCACGCGTGCTGCCGGTGCCCATGGATATCGTGAACTGCGATTTACGCGAGAATGAGGCCGCACGCATCCGCTTCCGCGACTGGGTGAATGAGATCTGGGAACACAAGGACCGGCAGATTGATGAAATCAAGGCTCAGCTGGTCGAAGAGTTCGGCATGGAATATGACGAGCCAAACCGCATGCAGCGGGCGGAATCCTAGAAAAAACAGCCAATTTCCGCTATTCTTCTGCGGCTTTTTGGCGCCATGAGCCTCGTGTGAAACGCGCCCGCAATCCAGTTTCAAACGTCATTTCATTTGCTCGTCCCCGCGGGGACGGGAACAAAGATTGAGGACAGACCTATGACGCAACCCGTACGTGTTGCCGTAACCGGCGCCGCCGGCCAGATCAGCTACTCCCTGTTGTTCCGCATTGCGGCCGGCGAAATGCTCGGCCCCAATCAGCCGGTGATCCTGCAGCTGCTGGAAATCACTCCGGCCATGGAAGCCCTCAAGGGTGTGGTGATGGAACTCAACGACTGCGCCTTCCCGCTGGTGCAGGACATCATCGCTACCGACGACGCCAACGTGGCCTTCAAGGATGCGGATGTCTGCCTGCTGGTCGGTGCCCGTCCGCGCGGCCCCGGCATGGAGCGCAAGGATCTGCTGTCCGCCAATGGCGCCATCTTCGGTCCGCAGGGCAAGGCCATCAATGACCACGCCAGCCGTGACGTGAAAGTGCTGGTGGTCGGCAACCCGGCCAACACCAATGCCCTGATCGCCGCCAGCAACGCGCCGGACCTGAGCCCGCGCCAGTTCCACGCCATGACCCGCCTGGACCACAACCGTGCGCTGGCCATGCTCGGCGAGAAGACCGGCACACATGTCAACGACATCAGGAAAATGATCATCTGGGGCAATCATAGCTCCACCCAGTACCCGGACATCAGCCAGTGCACCGTCAACGGCAAGGCCGCTGCCGACCTGGTGGACAACGCCTGGTATCAGGAAAGCTTTATTCCCGACGTGCAGCAGCGTGGCGCCGCCATCATCAAGGCGCGTGGCGCCTCTTCCGCCGCTTCGGCCGCCTCCGCCGCCATGGATCATATCCGCAGCTGGGTGCAGGGCACGGCCGAAGGTGACTGGGTCAGCATGTCGGTACCGGCCGACGGCAGCTACGGCATCGAGCCCGGCGTGATCTACTCCTACCCTTGCGTGTGCAAGAATGGCGACTACGAAATCGTGCAGGGTCTGCCGGTTTCCGACTTCAGCCGCGAGAAGATGGACGCCACCGAAGCGGAACTGCGTGAAGAACGCGCCGCCGTGGAAGACCTGCTGTAAGCCGCGAAGCGTCATTCCGGAAACGCTGCAAGCGTTATCCGGAATCCACACGCCCGCTTGCGCGGGAGTGACGGACACCAAAAGGCCGCTCATCGAGCGGCCTTTTTATTGCGCCTCAGAAAAGCGGTTTGAACACGGCCAGAATCACCGCCGCCGTCGCCCCGATGCGCATCGGCACCACATGCCATTCGATACGGGTCAGGGTCCGGTGAATCGCGGGCAAGCGCTTGTCACTTTCACCGGTGAGTGCCGCAATGCTCCGTGCATTGCGAATCAACGCAGGCGCCAGATAAGCCATATCCAGCAAAATCGCCAGCATGATGCCCTGTTTGATACTGAGCCAGGGATGGCCGGGATTGAAGAAACCCCAGCCCAGCAGCCAGGACATCAGTCCGCCGATGACGGCCACCATGACGGTGGCGAAGATCACCACCCAGGCATAGCGGGCATAGACCTTGAGCAGCGCGACTTCGGCCGGCGTGCCACGCACCCGGCCGACCTCGATCTGCAGGAAGCGCTCGTAAACCCCGCAGCCCATCCAGACAATAACGGCGAAGATGTGCAGCGTAAGCAGGCTGTCTCTGAGCATGACGTTGCCGGTCAGTATGTGCTGCGCACGCGCGCCACCGCCCGCTTCCAGCCTCCATAGCGCTCATCAGCCCTGCGTGCAGGCATTGCCGGCTCGAAGGCCTGCTCACAGGCCCACATTCTGGCAATCTCGTCGAGTGAACCGTAGACGCCGGCCTGCAGTCCCGCCAGATAAGCCGCGCCAAGCGCTGTGGTCTCCACCACCTCGGGACGATCGACGGTGATCTGCAGCATATCCGCCAGCCGCTGCACTACCCAGTCATTCACTACCATGCCGCCGTCCACGCGCAGGCGGGTCGGCCGTACGGCATCCGCCGCCATCGCCTCCAGCAGGTCGCGGGTCTGGTAGCACACTGACTCCAGCGCGGCGCGGGCAATCTGTGCAATGCCGGCATCACGGGTCAGGCCCAGAATGGCGCCGCGTGCATCCGGGTCCCAGTACGGGGCGCCCAGGCCGGTGAAGGCCGGCACCAGGTAGACACCACCGGACGTCTCGACCGAGCGCGCCAGTTTCTCCGTTTCGGCGGCGTCGTCGATCAGGCACAGGGCGTCACGCAGCCACTGGATAGCCGTACCGGCATTGAAGATGCTGCCTTCCAGGCCGTAGGTCATTTCGCCGTTGAGGCGATAGGCCACGGTGGTCAGCAGGCGGTTCTGCGACAGCACCGGCTCGTTGCCGATGTTCTGCACCACGAAACAACCGGTGCCGTAGGTGCTCTTGATCATGCCGGGCTTGAAACAGGCCTGGCCGATCAGGGCTGCCTGCTGGTCGCCGGCCATACCGCCGACCGGCACGGCAGCGCCGAGCAGCATGGGGGCAGTGGTGCCGAAATCGGCACAGTTGTCCTTGACCTCCGGCAACAGGCTGGCCGGAATATCCAGCAGGCTCAGCAATTCGTCATCCCAGTCCTGGGTACGGATGTTGTACAGGAGCGTGCGCGAGGCGTTGCTGGCATCGGTGGCGTGGCTTTTACCGTCGGTCAGCTTCCACAGCACCCAGGTATCGATGGTGCCAAACGCCAGTTCGCCCTTCTGCGCCCGCTCGCGGGCGCCCTTCACGTTGTCCAGCAGCCAGCGCAGCTTGGTGCCGGAGAAGTAGGGATCGAGCAGCAGGCCGGTCTTTTCACTGACCATCGATTCATGGCCCGCCTCTTTCAGTTCGCGGCAATAGGCGGCGGTTCGGCGATCCTGCCAGACAATGGCGTTATGCAGTGGCTTGCCGGTCCTGCGATCCCACAGCACCGTGGTTTCGCGCTGGTTGGTAATGCCGCAGGAGGCAATTTCGGCCGCGGAGACACCCGCCTTCTGGATCGCATCACGGCAGACCGTAAGTACGCCCTGCCAGATTTCCTCGGCATCATGCTCGACCCAGCCGTCCTGTGGATAATGCTGGGCGAATTCCTTCTGGCCGACGCCCAGAATCTTGCCGGACTTGTCGAACACGATGGCGCGCGAGCTGGTGGTGCCCTGGTCAATGGCAAGCAGGTAGCGGCTCATTGGCCTTTCTCCTCCCGAAGATAAACAATAGTGCTTCTGATCCGAAAAGCATGACCATGACGGCGTCACCGGTCAACAACGGGAAAGCATTGTGCAGGAATCCCCACTTGAACATGAAAGTAACGACCGCATAATTCTGCGCGGTCATATCTGGAAGCCGGACGCAGGCGTTGAACCCCGCGGCGTCGTGCATATCGTGCACGGCATGGCCGAGCACGGCGGACGCTACCGTCGCCTGGCAGAAACTCTGACGGCTGCAGGCTATATCGTTTATGCGCCCGATACCCGCGGCCATGGACTGACAGCAGGCGGCCCGGAGAGGCTGGGCCATCTGGCCGACATGGACGGCTGGGCGCTGGTGGTCAGCGATGTGCTGGAAATCAATCACCTGATCCATCGTCAGCATCCCGGGCAACCCATTGCCCTGCTGGGCCACAGCATGGGCTCTTTCATCAGTCAGCACTACATCACCCTGTACGGACAGACGCTGAACGCCGTTGCGCTTTCGGCGACTGACTTCAGTTCCGGACAACTACGCAGGGTAGCCAGACTGCTGGCCCATTGGGAGGTCCGGCGGCATGGCGTACATCATCGAAGCAAGCTGATGAACCGTCTCTCTTTTGGCAGCTTCAACAAACCCTTCAAACCCTGCCGCACGGATTTTGACTGGCTCTCACGCGATGAGGCAGAGGTAGATAAATACATCGCCGACCCGTTGTGCGGCTTCCTTTGCAGCGCACAGGCCTGGGAAGATCTTTTTACCGGCCTGGAACGCATTCACAGCCAGCACACGCGTAATCGCATCCCGAAAGACCTACCCGTCTATCTGTTTTCCGGAGACAAGGATCCCGTCGGAAAATTCGGACGTGGCCCCGAACGCCTGCACGCCGCCTACCGCAAGGCTGGTATTCAGGACGTCTCGCTCAAGCTGTACAACTGCGTACGCCATGAACCCTTCAATGAAACCAACCGGGACGAAATCACTGCCGACTTAACAGACTGGCTGAACTCCCGTATGTGAACACGCATGAAAATGGGCAAAATCGCGGTCTAAGGTTCTGTTAACAAATGATCCGGACAATGTGTCCATAGAACCAAGCCTGGTGACCATGATGTTTGCAAGAATTCTGATGACGAGTTTGCTGGCCCTGCTTGCGCTGTCGGCCCAGGCGGCGCCCAAGGCTGATCTCTGGGAACGCTGGGCTACGCATGATGCGGACTCCGTTGCCAGCATCGACCACGGTTCCTGGGACAGCTTTCTCAAGGAGTACGTTGTAGAGGACGGCTCACTTAACCGCCTGCGTTACAGTCATGTCAGCACTACCGACCGCAAGGCACTGGAGGATTACATCCAGCGCCTGGCGGCGACGCCCGTCAGCCGCTACAACCGTAACCAACAACTTGCGTACTGGATCAACCTGTACAACGCGACCACCGTCAAACTGATTCTCGACAATTATCCAGTCCAAAGCATCCGCGATATCAAATCCGGCCTGTTCAGCTTCGGACCCTGGGATATCAAGTTGCTCGACATCGAGGGCCAGAAGGTTTCCCTGAATGACATTGAACACCGCATCCTGCGGCCAATATGGCAAACGCCATTGATTCACTATGCCGTGAACTGTGCTTCAGTCGGCTGCCCGAACCTGCCGCGCGACGCCTATACCGCGGCCAACACACTGGAACTGGCAGCCCGCAACGCCCGCGCTTATGTAAACAGTCCGCGCGGTGTCCGTATCCAGGACGGGCAACTGGTCGTTTCGAGTATCTATTCCTGGTTTGAAAGCGACTTCGGCGGCAGTGAGGAAGCTGTCATCGAACACCTGCTCAACCACGCAAACCTTGAGCTCAGGGATCAGCTTGCAGCATTCAGCACCATCGATAAGGACAGCTACGACTGGTCCTTGAACGAAGCGGAATAATTCTTCTTCCATATCTTCAGGACTTTCTGTCGGCGCCGGCCAAGTTCATCGCCTACCGCAGAGCCTTCGAAGCCATCGGCCACCACCTCTGACGCCGCCACGGATGACGCAACGGCAAAGGCCTCGCGCAAATATGGTCCCTGCGGATAGGGCCTGTCCTCCAGGCCGGTACGCCCACGCGCATCGCACTCACAGGCCTGCAGGAACTGCTCAAAGCGCTCCGGTTTGCGCCAGGCATCGGTACGATTGAACAATTTGATGAGGGTGTCCGGCTTGAGCTCCAGCGCACGATGCACATGCAGGTGCAACTCGGTGACCAGCAGCGCCATGTCGCGGCAATCATTGGGCACACGCAAGCGCTCACAGAATGTCCGCACCAGTGGTAAACCGGCTTTCTCGTGCCCGCGGTGCCCCGGCAAGACGAAACGTGGCGTCAATGCCTTGCCAAAGTCATGACACAAACTGGCCACCCGCACCGGCAGCTCCGCGTCCATCCCTGCGGCCTGCTGCAACACCATCAGGGTATGCACGCCGCTGTCGATTTCGGGATGATATTTTCTTGTTTGCGGTACGCCGAATAACGCATCCACCTCGGGGAACAGCACAGCCAGGGCACCGCAGTCCCGTAAAAGCTCGAAGTAAGCTTCGGGCGCGGCCGACATCAGGGCGCGCCGGGTTTCCCGCCATATACGCTCGGGCGCCAGCGTCTGCAGTTCACCGGCGGCCGCCATATCCCGCATCAGCGCCAGGGTTTCCTCCGCCACACGGAAACCCAGCGGCTGGAAGCGTGCGTAGAAACGCGCCACGCGCAGTACCCGCAGGGGGTCTTCGCCAAAGGCATCTGAAACATGGCGCAACACGCGCTGCTCCAGATCGGCACGGCCGCCGTAGGGATCAATCAGTTCACCGCTGTCCGGATCCTCGGCCATGGCGTTGACGGTCAGATCACGGCGCTGCAGATCCTCCTCCAGCGTGACCTCGGTGCCGGTATGGAATACAAACCCGTGATAACCCTGGCCGGCCTTGCGCTCGGTGCGCGCCAGGGCATATTCCTCACCACTCTGGGGATGCAGGAACACCGGAAAATCCTTGCCCACCGGTTTATAGCCCTGCGCCAGCATGGAGTCGGGCGTAGCGCCGACCACGACCCAGTCCCTTTCACCGACAGGCAGGTCAAGCAAGTGATCGCGGATGGCGCCGCCAACTAGATAGGTCTTCACAGAAATGGCCGGTGAATGGAGTCAGGGGCTCAGTTTAAGGCCTGCAAGGCGGTTAACCCATACCCTACAACCCTACTGCTGCTCAGCGGACTAACCACTGTCTTGCGCATTTGCCTTCAGATAGGTGGGCACAACGGCAGCCATCCGCTGCGGCTGCATGTCGAAAACCTCGAACCCCAGACAGTTACGGCCATCAGGCTGACAGATGCTGTCAATACGGGTGGACTGATAGTTGTCCCGCGAGAAGGGCTTGCCTGGAATGAATTCCATCAAACTCGCCTGCAGACGCGACAGACCATCAGACAAGCCCACAATGCGCCGCTGGATACCCAGCTGGTCGCGCGTAAACTCGACCACCTGCCGCAGGGTGTAGACATCCGGCCCGCAAAGCTCCAGACGCTTGTTGAAAACCCGGGGATTGCCCACAGCGCGAGCTATAGCCTCGGCCACGTCCTCGACATAGACCGGTGCATATCGTGATTCGGGACAGGCCAGCGGGAAAAATCCGGGCACGCGCCTGAGCAAGACGGCAAAGCGGTTGATAAAGCTGTCGTCCGGACCAAAAATCACCGACGGCTGAAAGATGGTCCAGGGCACCACATTGCCCAGCTCCACCATGATGGCGTTATTACCCGCTCCCTTGGAGCGCAGATAAAAACTCGGCGCCATCCCCGCCTGGGCGCCGACTGCACTCATGTGCAGGACATGCTTCACACCCTGCGCGCGACAGATGCGCGCCATCTGTCGCGGCAGCTCTTCATGCACCTGCTGGAACTGGCGGCCGTTGTGACCGCGCTCGTTAAGAATACCCGTCAGGTTGATCACGACGTCGGCATGCTCAAGCACCTTCGCCAGTTCTTCCAGGTCATGGGGATTGGCCTGCACGACCGTCTCGTCAGGCAATAGTGGCAGACGGGCACCGCCGCGCATATCGCGCGTCACCACCCGGATGTCATGACCGTCTCTGAGCAGCCGCGGTATCAGATGCCGACCCACGAAACCACGCCCGCCCAGAATACAAATGCGTTGTGCCTCCATCAACGCCCGCTCCGCTAGAGCCTGAGAACAAGATACGCCAGCCAGCGCTCAGGTCAAGTTGGAACGAACTCAACTGACTGAATTCTTTTCATTTTTTCAAACCCTCTACTGTGTCGTAACGGGCGACAGGCGATCGGCCAGGCGGGTCGGTTTCCCGGTCAACCGCCACTCGTAAGTGGCCGTGAATTCCAGCACATGACGCAGATAGTTGTGGGTCGCCCCGAAAGGCACGGTTTCAATCCAGATATCCGCGGGCAGATTACGGGCGGGTTTCCATTTATCGACATTACGCGGGCCCGCGTTATAGGCCGCTGTGGCCATGGCGATGTGGCCATTGAAACGCTTGAGCATATCGGCCAGGTAACGGGCCCCGAGCCGTATGTTGTACTCCGGTTCATAGAGCATGGCGCTGCCAAGCCAGCGCATGCCTTCGCTGCTGGCTACCTGACGCCCGGTGGCCGGCATGAGCTGCATCAGACCCAGCGCGCCCACCGGGGACCGGGCATCGCGTACAAAGGTGCTTTCCGAACGCGTAATGGCGTAGACCCAGTGGGGATCAATGCCCTGACGCCGGGCTTCCTGCTGCACGACGCTGCGATACGGCGCCGGGAAACGGCGACCCAGATCATCCCAGTAACCCGCCTGCCCGTAACTGACGATGGCCCGCGACCACCAACCCCAATCATCTGCCAGCACACCGGCCTGTAACTTTTCCGCATCGTTGAGCGAGGCCAGCAGTACCGACCATTCCGCGCGCGCCTTGTCACTGAGACCCGCCTTCCACAACTCGTGAGCACGCCGTACCTCGGCCCGCGCCTGCAGGCGCTGCTGTAGCTCCTTGTCGGCGGCCACCGGCCGGTCAACAATGGCATAAGCTGCGCCGATACGGTCGGCCGCCATGAAGCCATAGAAATCACGCAAGCCGCTGACCCCAGACAGAATCTCACGCGCCTCTGCGGTCTTGCCCAGCGCGTGGAGGGCGCGTCCGCGCCAATACTGCCAGCGCGGTTGCATGCGCATGGCTTCGTCCAGCGCATCGATCCAACCCTGCACATCCTGCCAGGCCTCGGCATAGATGGCGCTGCGAATACGCCATTCGCTCTCAATCTCCCGTAACGGCACGCTGCCACTGCGCCGGTACCATTGCAGCGCCTCAGGCTCCCGGTTGAGGATGTATCGGAAACCTATGTATGCGGCCAGTTGCGCCCTGAGCACATCGCCGGCAGCACTGCGCTGCATGGCCTTGTCGTAGAGCAACGCTGCGCGGTTTCTGTCCAGCTGCGTCAGACGCCGGAACACGTCAGCCAGCATGTCAGCATCCATTCTGCTGTCGCCCGATGCGGCGAGACGGCTGATCGCATCGCGGGGATTGCCATAGGCCCATAGCCAGTGCTCGCTACGAGCCTTGGCCGCGCCCTGTTGCTTGCCCGCCAGATAACGCACCAGACTCGTCTCACCATTTTCCATGGCCAGACGTGCGCGGCCATCGATCAACGCCTGCGTCAGATGGCCACTGGAGCTTAGCCAGGCAAATACGGGATTACAGCTCTTGTCCCGTGACTTGCCGGCCAGCCACATGCTTTCAGCCGCCCGCAGAGCGTCTTCGTGCTTGAGCCGGATTTTGGCGGTCGCGGCCAGACACTCCATCTCCTCGCCGGCCGAAGCTGGATAGTAGGCAAGAAAGACCTGCCACTGCCCCTGATCCGCCAGCCGCCGTAGCCAGGCAATACGCAGACTGCCGGCAAACGCCGCGTCGCGGTGCTCGTCCAGAAACTGCATGATGCGCTGATTGGTGTAATCCCCCGGACTACGGCGCAAGGCGCGGCGCAATTCCGCGGCCTGGAGATACGGGTACAGCACATAGCCACGCAGCGCGGCAAAATCCTCGGCTTCGGCGTCACCGGCCTCGACTTTGCCCAAGGCCTCGACGAAGAGCCGCCGCTGGGCATCATCGGCATGTGCCACCGGCAGACAACAGAGGACAAATACGGCAAGCAGGAATGTCGAACGCAAAGACATGGTGTTTGTGATTCAGGTGAAACGGGGTCGGGGGAATCGGTACGCCCTAGTGTACTGGAGTAGAATGCCCCGCGTACCGCCCGTATGGAACCCACCACCCGCAACAGGAGTAAGCATGCTCGAAAGCTTGTTGATTTATCTCACCGTGGGTGCGGTGGCGGGACTCATAGCGGGGCTGTTCGGCGTGGGTGGCGGCATGATTATTGTGCCGGCACTGGCTTTCCTCCTGCCGACGCAGAATGTGGCCCCGGAAATCGTCATGCAAGTCGCCATTGGCACATCCCTGGCCATCATTTCCGCCACCTCGATCTCCTCCATGCTGGCGCATCACCGGCGTGACGGCGTGCTCTGGGACACCTTCCGCTTCCTCGCGCCGGGACTGGTCGCCGGGGCGCTTGTCGGCGCCGTGATTGCCGACTATATCTCCAGCCTGGCGTTACGCCGCCTGGTAGGCATTTCCGCACTGCTGGTGGCAGTCAAGATGTGGCTGGATCTCAAACCCAAGGCCCATACCCCTCTGCCCGGCCCGCTGGGACTGAGCATAGCCGGTGGCTTGATCGGCAGCGCCTCCTCCCTGATCGGCATTGGCGGTGGCTCGTTAACGGTTCCGTTTCTCAACTGGTGTTCGGTAGCCATGCGCCAGGCTGTGGGCACTGCCGCCGCCTGCGGGGTACCCATTGCCTGGGCAGGCATGATCGGTTTCATTGTGACCGGCTGGAACGAACCCGGACGCCCGGACTGGTCGCTGGGGTATGTGTCGCTGACCGGCTTCCTGGGTATTGCCGTGGCAAGCGTTGCCGCCGCACCACTGGGTGCGCATTTTGCGCACAGCCTGCCGCCACATATCCTCAAGCGTGCCTTTGCCGCGCTGCTGCTGGTGATCGGTCTGGAAATGACCTTCGGCTGAGGCCCTAGCCCGTCCGGAGTAAACAGCCGGGACGCCGCGTCCGGTATAATGCGCGCCTTCAAACGTTTGCATTTCTTCAATCGACAAGGCCCGCATTATGAAAGGACTGGTCAATCCCCATGGCGGCGGCGAACTCAAGCCGCTCCTGCTCAAAGGCGACGAACTGCGCGCTGAACGTGAACGCGCCGGTAGCCTGAAACGCATCAATATTTCCTCCCGCGAGGTCGGCGACCTCATCATGCTGGGTATTGGTGGTTTCACCCCACTGACCGGTTTCATGACCAAGGCCGACTGGCAGGGTGTATGCGACAACATGCAGACTGCCGACGGCCTGTTCTGGCCTATTCCCATCACGCTGTCCACCGACGCGGACACCGCCGACGGCCTGACAGAAGGCGAAGATATTGCGCTGTTTGACACCGAGCGCAATGAAATCATGGCCACGATGACCCTGACGGAAAAGTACGGCATCGACAGTGGCCACGAATGCCAGACCGTTTTCACCACCACGGACGAGGAACACCCCGGCGTGAAGATGGTGATGGCCCAGGGCGAGGTCAATCTGGCCGGCCCGGTCAAGGTGCTGTCGCAGGGCCATTTTCCGGAACAGTATCCGGGTCAATTCCTGACTCCGGCGGAAACCCGCCAGCAGTTCGAGGAGCGCGGCTGGAACACGGTGGCTGCTTTTCAGACCCGCAACCCCATGCACCGCTCGCACGAATATCTGGCCAAGATCGCCGTCGAAATCTGTGATGGTGTGCTGGTGCATTCGCTGCTGGGCAAGCTCAAGCCGGGCGACATTCCTGCCGATGTACGCTCCCGCGCCATTGCCACCCTGATCGACAAGTACTTTGTTGAAGGCACCGTGATTCAGGCCGGCTATCCGCTGGACATGCGCTATGCTGGACCACGCGAAGCCCTGCTGCATGCGGTGTTTCGCCAGAACTATGGCTGCTCGCATCTCATTGTGGGCCGCGACCATGCCGGCGTTGGTGATTATTACGGACCTTTCGACGCCCAGCACATCTTTGACGAGATCCCCGAAGACGCACTGGAAACCAAGCCGCTGAAAATCGACTGGACCTTCTGGTGCGAGGCCTGCGGCAGCATGGCTTCCATGAAAACCTGCCCGCACGACGCAGAACAGCGGCTACTGCTTTCCGGCTCCAAGCTGCGCAAACTGCTGTCAGAAGGTGACGAAGTTCCGGCCAACTTTTCACGCCCGGAAGTGCTGGCAATACTGCGCGAGCATTACGAAAGCCTGGCCGAACATGAAAAGGTCAAGGTGGAACTCAAGGGCCATTCCGCCCGCTAGCTTTCATCCAGGCACAAAAAAGCCGGCTATAAGCCGGCTTTTTTGTATGCGCCTTTTATCTACAGCACGCAATTTTTTGCATATTCGGTCGCCTCGTTGGCCGTCCATTCGCCCTTGGGTTTTTCTTTCATATTGGCACACCATTTTTCGCTGCCGACCTCGGGCGAACAGGCGCCCAGGCCCAGCACGATCAACAGGGCATAAAACACAATAACTGCACGTTTCATTGGCATTCCTTTGTCATACCGGGGGAACTGTAACCATAACACCCTCAGCCTTCACCCGTGTGTTCCCGCTTCTCTTTCAGCTTCATCAGCGGCTCGATCAGGTCCAGCGGCAGCGGGAAGACGATGGTGGAATTCTTGTCTGCAGCGATATCAATAAGCGTCTGCATATAACGCAACTGAATGGCCTGTGGTTGTTGCGACAGTTCCTCGGCCGCCTCACGCAACCTGACCGAAGCCTGTTTTTCACCCTCGGCATGAATCACCTTGGCACGCCGCGAACGCTCTGCCTCGGCCTGCCGGGCAATGGCGCGGATCATGCTCTCGTCCAGATCAACATGCTTGATCTCGACATTGTTTACCTTCACGCCCCAGGCGTCGGTCTGTTTGTCCAGAATGGACTGTACATCCAGGTTGAGCTTGTCACGCTCGGCCAGCATGTCATCCAGCTCATGCTGGCCCAGCACCGAGCGCAACGTGGTCTGCGCCAACTGGCTGACGGCATCATAGAAACGCTCCACCTGGATAATCGCCTTGTCCGGCTCGACAACGCGAAAATACACCACCGCATTCACCTTGACCGACACATTGTCACGCGAAATGACGTCCTGCGTCGGCACATCCATCACGATGACACGCAGATCCACCCGGATAATGCGCTGGATCACGGGGATGAGAATAATCAGGCCAGGTCCTTTCACACCGGTATAGCGGCCCAGGGTAAAAACCACGCCGCGTTCATACTCGGGAAGAATCTTGATCGCCGCAAAAAGAAAGGCAACGACCAGAGCGATAAGCAAACCCCAGAAACTGAGCATCATGCTGTTCCTCCTTGCTGTAACCCTGAAACGGGCGACACATTCACCTTCAAACCTTCACGTGCAATAACCTGCAGATGCTGACCCTTGCCAACCGCCTCCGGGCTGTAGGCATGCCAGATTTCCCCCATCAGCCAGACGCTGCCTTCGTAGCCGTCGCCCGCGGGCCGGAAATCGTCCACGGCTTCCGCCGCCGCGCCGATCACTGCCTCACTGCCGGTCACCACAACACGTTTACGGGCGCGCATCAGCAGAAAAACTGTCGTTCCAATAGCCAGGGCACCGGCCGTTGCCGTCGCCGCTATGAGTGCAATCGGCACCTGGTAACCGGGCACGCCGGTGTCCATGAGCATGATGGAGCCAAACACAAATGCTGCCAGACCGCCGAAGCCCAGCACACCAAAACTGGGCACGAAAGCCTCCGCTATCATCAGCACCAAACCCAGCACGATAAGCGCCAGGCCGGCATAGTTGACCGGCAGGACCTGGAAAGCGAACAGCGCCAGCAGCAGGCAGATGGCGCCCACCACTCCGGGCACGATGGCGCCGGGGTTATAGCCTTCCAGAATAAGACCGTAGATACCGATCATCATCAGGATATAGGCCACCGTCGGATTGGTGATGATGGCCAGCAGTTCGGTGCGCCAATCGGGCTCGATGATTTCCACAGAGCGCCCGGCAGTCTGCAGCTTGCGGATTTCATGGGCCAGCTGCACCTCGCGGCCGTCAATGCTGTTCAGCAGTGTCGGCATATCTTCAGCCAGCAGGTCGATCACGTTCATCTGCAACGCCTTCTCCGCACTCAGGCTGGCACCGCTGCGCACCGCTTCTTCCGCCCACTCGGCATTACGGCCGCGTTTCTCCGCCAGGCTGCGGATGTAGGCCACAGCATCGTTGACCATCTTGCGCTGGGCGGCATCGCCCTCGGGTAATTTCGGCGCTTTTTCCTTTTCCGGCTCCTGATCGGGATTGGGTGCGGTCGGTGGAGTAGGCGCACCCACCGGAATGGGTGTGGCAGCGCCCAGATTGGTAGCCGGCGCCATGACCGCTATATGCGTGGCGTAAAGGATATAGGTGCCGGCGCTGGCGGCACGCGCGCCACCCGGAGCAACATAACCCACCACCGGCACCGTGGCATTGAGAATTGCCTTGACGATGTCGCGCATGGCGGTGTCCAGCCCCCCCGGCGTATCCATGCGTAATACCAGTACCGCTGCGTTCTCGTTCTGCGCACGGTGAATGGCCTTGACCACATGGTCGCTCACGGCCGGCCCGATGGGCCCGGCAATATCCACTACCAGGCCATGGCCGGAAGCAGCAGGCACAGGAGAATCCTCGCCTTTTTCAGCCCCCGTCAATAAAAGCAGGGCCGGCAGACAAAGCAGCCAATACCGCAGTCGCTTACTCATGCCTCCAAGCATAGCAGGCTGCAGCCGCCGGAAAAGATGCGGTGGAACAAGCGCCTGTGAAACAGGTCCATAAGTACCGTCCTTCACCATATGTCGGGAGAATGCGATGGCTACCAGAATGACAGCCTTATTGATGCTGGCCCTGCTCAGTGCGCCTGCCGCAGCCCTGGAGTGGGACGATATTGAGGACGCCGCCGAATCAGTCGGTTCCAAAATCGAGGAGGGCTGGGAATCAGTGGAAGACGCGGTTATTCCGGAAACCGAGGAAGAACGCCGCGAAGAGGCTGAGGAACGGGCCGAGGATGCCGCCGAAGAAGCTGCCGAGGAAGCCGCGAAACGGCGTTAAACCCTACTTTTCCGCGGATGGCAACAGACTCTTGGTGACCCGCGCGCTGGCAATAATCTCACCGGCGGAAAGTGCTTGCGCATCCAGAAAGGCAATACGTCCGCCTTTCCTGACGACCTGACCGCGAAATTCAACTTCGGCTCCCAATGGAGCAGCGCGGATTACCGACACATGGATATCATGGGTAACCGCCCCGGCCCCGGCCTCTATACAGGTCAGCAACGCTGCATAGGCCACCACATCACACAGCGCATAAGCCACACCGCCATGCAGAACGCCAGCGGGATTGGCCGTGTTTTCATTCACTGTGATTTTCAGACTGGCCTGCCCATCTGCAGCCTGTAGCCCATGCAGGCCCAGGAACCGGTGCAGGGGTATAGCAGTAATACCCGCCAGCAGATCATCAATGGACGGCATGTTTATTCTGGCGAATAAGCCGCGCGAATAGCCTCGATACGCTTGCGGTTGGCATTGAGGTCGGAATAACCCAGCCGCGAAGCCGAACGCACATGGATGACCTGGCCATCGCAGTAGAACTCCACGTCATCCACATAACGCATCAGGGGGGTCATGCATTCAAAGTAGAGGTAATCGGCCTTTTCCTCGATCAACTCGGTGCGCGGCATGTTTTGCAGCAGCTGTTTCAGCGCTGCCATGGCCGCTTGCGGCGAACCGCTGAAACGCAGGGGTTCAATAACATGATTGCTGCGTTCGGTCTGACTACAGACCCAGTTGGGCTTGTGCGGACCATCACCCAGCCGGCCGTTCCTCACCCCCAGATTTCCGGGTCGCTTACCTTTGAAAAACATGCTGCGCTCCTTGCCAATGCCCGCCTAGCTTGCCCTGACTGCCGGTGCTTGCCAAGCACCGGCTATTCCTCCGCAGTCACCGGGTCGGCATTGACCAGCATACGCACACCAGGCATGGAACATTCCAGAATGGCCTGACGCAGGGCAGCCACTGCCTTGGGTCGCGGGAAACTGCGACGCCAGGCCAGCGCAATGCGGCGTGCCGGCACCGGCTCCCTGAAAGGGCGTGTGACCAGATAATCGTTGGAGCCTTTCGTATCCACAGCGCTCAAAGGCATGACTGTAATGCCAAGGCCGCTCACCACCATATGGCGAATCGTCTCCAGGCTCGAACCTGCGAGCGTACCCTGCCCTTCAAGTTCCATCTCATGGCAATCGGGACAGGCTTCCAGCACTTGGTCACGGAAACAGTTCCCCGGCCCCAGCAGCAATACGTTTTCCGAATGCAGGGCATCCGGATCGATGGCATCCTGCGCCGCCCAGGCATGCGCACGGGGCATGGCTACAACGAACGGCTCATCGTAAATTGGCCAGGTATTGATGCCGGCGCCACCGAAAGGCAGTGCAATGATTATAACGTCGAGTTCGTTCTGTTTAAGACGTCTGGACAGCACATCTGTGTAGTTTTCCTCGATCACCAGCGGCATGCCAGGCACCGCCTGGTGCAATGCAGGCACCAGATTCGGCAACAGATAAGGCCCCACGGTGTAGATGGCACCGACGCGCAACGAACCCTTGAGCTCATCCTGGCCTTCCTGGGCAATGGACTTGATCTGCTCTGCCTCGGCCAATACACGCCGCGCCTGTTCGATGACCCGTTCGCCCACGGGTGTCGGCCGGGCTTCGCCACGATGCCGTTCAAACAGGGTCACGCCGAGCTGATCCTCGAGTTTCTTCAGCGCTACCGAGAGCGTGGGCTGACTGACGAAACTGCGTTCCGCCGCCCGACCAAAATGGCGTTCGGCATCCAGGGCCACCAGATAACGCAATTCAGTCAGTGTCATAGCCAGTCCCTCGGCCGCAGAAACTTTTCATACAAAGCCGCCTCTTCACTTCCGGATTCAGGCTGCCAGGCATAACGCCAGCGCACCTCCGGAGGCATGGACATCAGAATCGATTCGGTGCGCCCGCCGGACTGCAGTCCGAAAAGCGTGCCCCGGTCGTAGACCAGATTGAATTCCACGTAACGCCCGCGCCGATAGCACTGAAAATCACGTTGCCGCTCGCCATAGGCCATGTCCTTGCGCCGTTCCACAATAGGCACGTAGGCCGGCAGAAAATGGTCGCCGACACTGCGCATGAAGCTGAAGCAACGGTCGAACCCGCCCTCGTTCAGGTCATCGAAAAACAACCCGCCAATGCCGCGCGGTTCGTCGCGATGCCTTATATAAAAGTATTCATCACAGCACTGCTTGTAATGCGCATAAGCCCCTTCACCCATGGGCTCGCAGGCTGCCCTGGCCTGCTCATGCCAATGGCGGCAATCTTCTTCAAAGCCGTAATAGGGTGTGAGATCAAAACCACCGCCGAACCACCACACCGCGGCCTCCCCGGCTTTCTCGGCGATAAAGAAACGCACATTGGCATGCGCGGTCGGGGCATAGGGATTGCGCGGATGCATGACCAGTGACACGCCCAGCGCCCTGAAGGCGCGGCCAGCCAGTTCCGGACGCGCGGCGGTGGCACTGGGTGGCAACGCCTTGCCCTCGACAGAGGAATAGTTCACGCCGCCCCGTTCGAAAACCGCCCCACCCTCCAGCACGCGACTGTCACCACCGCCCCCCAACCGGTCATCGGCGGGCCGCTGCCAACGATCCACAAGGAATTCCGCCGCACCGTCCAGGGCTTCCAGACGATGACAAATACGGTTCTGCAGATCCTGCAGGTAACTGGATACGGCTTCGATATCGGGAACTTCGCCCGTGGATGGGTTCGCAGCACTCATAGCTGCGAGTTTACTACGAACGAGGTCTTAATAGTTTGCCGCTATTACCTTCGCGGATCTCGCTGGGTTTGCCGGGCGTTTGCAGATTACCCGCAAGCAGATAATCCAGCCCCTGCGGGAAACGTCGCCTTACGCCGCAAGCGCTCAAGGCCGGCGTGCGCCCGCTGGGATTGGCACTGGTGGAAACCAGCACATCGCCAAACGCCGCCGCCAGCCCCGCCGCAACGGGATGTGCCGTGACACGTACCGCTACGGTATCCCGGCCGCCGGTGATCCAGGCAGGCAGATAACCTGCCGCCGGTAAGACCCAGGTCACCGGACCCGGCCAAGTCGGCAACACCCGCGCTTCCAGATAAGGCAGGTCGGCCTGAAGATAGGGCCGTAGCTGCTGAAACCGCTCTGCCACAAGAATCAGACCCTTGCCCGGATCACGGCCCTTGAGGCTTAAAAGCCGGTTGACGGCAAAGGGGTTGAGCGGGTCACAGGCCAGGCCCCAGACGCCTTCGGTGGGATGCGCAAGGATACCGCCACTGCGCAGGCAGCGCACTGCCTGGCGAAGCTGCCAGGGCGTCATGGCGCCAGCTTCAGCCTTTCAGCTTTTCCTGCAGCGCGGCGTCCTTGGCCTTGACCACCTCGGCCTGCTCGGCACGCTCGGCCTTCACGCGGGCATCCAGTTCAGCATCGGCCAGGGCCATGATCTGGGCGGCCAGGTAGGCGGCATTCTTGGCGCCCGCCTTGCCGATGGCCACCGATGCGACCGGCACGCCGCCTGGCATCTGCACCGTGGAGAGCAGCGCGTCCAGGCCGTCCAGGGCACCGTTCATGGGTACGCCGATAATCGGGCGTGTGGTCAGGGCTGCCAGCGTACCGGCCAGATGCGCGGCCAGACCTGCCGCAGCGATGAACACGGCACAACCACGCTGCTCGGCGTCTTTTACATAAGCATGGGTAACGTCCGGCGTACGATGTGCAGACATCACCCGCATTTCGAAGCGGATGCCGAAGTTTTTCAGTACTTCGGCAGTGGCTTCCATGGTCGGAAGATCGGAATCGGAGCCCATCAGGATGGCAACAAAAGGCTTGCTCATGGTGTTCACATTCAGTAGTTGAAAACAGGAAAGCGGGCTAGTTTACCGGGATATCGACAGCAAACAAACTCCGCGGAAAATACCTGGAAAGACTATTTGGCGGCAGCTTTTCTAGCGCCTTTTTTCGCCGTTGTTTTCTTGCTGGCGCCCCTGCGTCCGCGCCCCTTGCGCTCCGGTGCGGCTGCGATCAATTCCTCGCATTCAGCCAACGTCAGCGACTTGGGTTCCTTGTCCTTGGGAATCTTGGCGTTCTTCTTGCCGTTGGTAATGTACGGGCCATAGCGACCATTGAGCACCTGGATATCCGAGCCATCGAAAGTCTGGATAATGCGCTCGGCATCCGCCTTCTTCTTCTCGGCCACAATCTCCAGCGCCCGCTCGCGGCTTACTGTGTAGGGATCATCCGGCTCCTTGAGGGAAACGAACTTCTTGCCATAGCGGATATAGGGCCCGAAACGGCCGATATTGGCCTGCATTTCCTCGCCTTCCGGCGTTTCGCCCAGATCGCGCGGCAGATTGAACAGCTCCAGCGCCTCATCCAGGGTGATGCTGTTCATGCTCTGGCCCGGCCGCAAACCGGCGAACTTCGGCTTTTCCTCGTCGTCCTTGGTGCCGATCTGCACGAACGGCCCGTAACGCCCCAGACGCACAGTGACCGGCTTGCCGGACTTCGGGTCGGTTCCCAGTTCACGCGCCTGCGCCACTTCCTCGCGAGACAATTCAGCTTTCTCATCCAGGCGCTGTTTGAAGGGACCCCAGAATTCTTCCAGCACCGGCACCCACTGTTTTTCACCGCGCGAAATGGCGTCGAGTTCGTCTTCCAGGCGCGCCGTGAAATCGTAGTCCACGTACTGGGTGAAATGATCGGTCAGGAACTTGTTGACGATGCGGCCCACGTCGCTGGGGATGAAGCGCCGGCTGTCCAGTTCCACGTACTCGCGATTGAGCAGGGTGGAAATGATGCTGGCGTAGGTGGAAGGACGGCCGATACCGAATTCTTCCAGCGTTTTCACCAGCGAGGCCTCACTGTAGCGCGGTGGCGGCTCGGTGAAATGCTGGTCGGCGTGTACATCGACCAGTTCCAGCTGCTCTCCCTCCTCCACCGGCGGCAGGCGGCGATCATCGTCATCGTCGGAGACGTCGTCCTTGCCTTCCTGATAAACCGCGATGAAACCGGGAAACACCAGGGTCGAACCGGTGGCGCGGAAAGCATGCGCGTCGTTGCCCGGCGGATTCAGGGTCAGCGCCACCGTATCGAACACTGCCGACACCATCTGGCAGGCCACGGTACGCTTCCAGATCAGCTCGTAGAGGCGGAACTGGTCGGAGGTGAGATGGTTCTTCAGATTGTCCGGATGACGCCTTGCCGAAGTCGGGCGGATAGCTTCATGCGCTTCCTGGGCATTCTTGGATTTGGTCTTGTACATCCGCGGCGAGTCGGGAACCGCGTCCTTGCCGAAACGCTCGGCAATCACATCACGTAACTCGAAGACGGCGTCATTGGCCAACGTTACCGAGTCGGTACGCATATAAGTAATGAGACCGACGGTTTCGCCGCCGATATCCACGCCTTCGTACAAGGACTGCGCGGTGCGCATGGTGCGGTTGGTGGAGAACCCCAGCTTGCGCGAGGCCTCCTGTTGCAGAGTGGAAGTAATGAACGGTGCAGCCGGATTGCGCTTGCGCTGTTTTTTCTCGACCTTGCCGACCTGCAACTTGCCGTTGGCGGCGGACTTGAGCGCAGCCTCGACTTCACGGGCACGCGTTTCATCTGTAATCGTGAACTGCTCGACTTTTTCGCCGTCGAACTGCACAAGCTTGGCCGGAAACTGCAGGCCTTCCTTGCTGGCCTCGGCATCGACCGTCCAGTATTCCTGCGGGATGAATTTTTCTATCTCTTCTTCACGCTCGCAGATCAGGCGCAGAGCCGGACTCTGAACGCGGCCGGCCGAGAGACCGGGGCTGACCTTGCGCCACAGCAACGGCGAAAGATTGAAGCCCACCAGATGATCCAGCGCACGTCGCGCCTGCTGGGCATCCACCAGCTCATCTGAAATATCACGCGGGTGCTTGATGGCATCCTGGATGGCACCCTTGGTGATCTCGTAGAACACCACGCGGCGCGCGGACTTGTCCTTGAGCGCTTTCTTTTCCTGCAATATCTCGTAGAGATGCCAGGCAATGGCCTCGCCTTCGCGGTCCGGGTCAGTGGCCAGCAGCAGGGCATCGGCATCCTTGAGTGCCTTGATAATGGCCTTGACGTGCTTGTCGTTGCGCTCAATCACCTGATAGCGCATGGCAAAATGATTGGCCGGATCAACTGCGCCTTCCTTGGCCAGCAGATCACGTACATGACCATAGGATGCAAGGACCTCGTAATCCTGCCCCAGGTATTTCTTGATCGTCTTGGCCTTGGCCGGCGATTCGACGATGACGAGATTCTTGCTCATGACTGCTGCTAAATGGCCTTATCTTCAGTGAAGCATGTCAGCATCGTAGCTGTACATCATTTCTTCGAGTTCAACATAGGCCGCCCGGTCGCCCGACTGACTGAAGAGCACCATGAGGATGACCCATTTCAGCTGATCCAGATCGACTGCCTCCCCGTTAGCCAGCGCCAGCAGACGATCAATGACCTGTTCACGGCTGATCGGCGACAGGATACCGAGTTGTTCCAGATGCAACAAAAAGCCCTGGCAGCTGGCAGGTATGACCGCGGCCTCCTGCAGGGGAAAAACCCGGATGGCATCGGATATGGAGTCTTCCGAACTCATATCAGCCTCAGTCTGACTGAGCGAACTGAGCCAGGTGAAGGCCTGATCCACTTCCTGGGAAGGAAAACCGGCCTGTTCGAGTTCCAGTTTCAGATTGGCGTGCAGGGCGCCGTCGGCCAGCTCGCCTTCGCGGTAGTTCTCGAAAAGATAAAGCAGGACATCAAGAACGTTTTCCAAGGTGTAATCCTAAGCGTCTTCTATCGATTGCGTGTAAAAGCACCGCCGGGTGCGGTCGTAACGAATCCCTGGAGTTCTAATATCAGGAGCATGGAGGAAACGCTTTCAGCGGTCAAACCACTGCGGTCGACCAGGCTGTCCATGTGAACGGGCTCATAGCCCATGGCATCCAGCAGCTTTATATAGTCGTCATCCAGCGCAGATTCCGGGCCTGCCGGCCCGGTTTCACCGCGCGGTGCCGCGGCATTATCCATGATCGGCAGCTGCGGCGCGAGTTCTTCCAGCACATCTTCGGCCGATTCCACCAGTATGGCGCCATCACGAATGAGCCGATGACAACCCCTGGCCAGCGGATTGTGAATGGAGCCGGGAATCGCGAACACCTCCCGCCCCTGCTCCATAGCCATGCGGGCCGTGATCAGGGAACCGCTCTTGCGGGCCGCCTCCACGACCAGCACGCCGACGCTGAGCCCGCTGATAATGCGGTTACGACGCGGAAAGTTCTGCGGCATGGGTGGCATGCCCGGAGCAAATTCGGATACCAGCACGCCCTGCGCAGCGATGGCATGCGCCAGTTCGCGATTACTTGCAGGATAGACACGATCCAGGCCGGTGCCGCAAACCGCCACCGTCAGCCCGCCGGCGCGCAAGGCACCCTGATGCGCCGCAGCGTCTATGCCCATGGCCAGGCCGCTGGTGATCACCAGGCCATGCCGGCTCAGCGTCGCCGCAAAATCTCCGGCCATGTCCTCACCGCTTCTGGAAGGATTACGGCTGCCTACCAGCGCAAACTGCACCGTATTCAGAACATCCGGATCACCGAGACAGAACAACCCCAGCGGTGGACTGGCGATTTCCCGGAGTCTGTCGGGATAGGCAGTATCTTCCAGCGTAAGCAGGTGATGTCCGGCAGTTTCCAGCCAGCGCAAATCACCATCCACGCCTGTCCAGTCAGGCTCGGCCAGCCCATCGACAACCTTGTCATTGGCGCCCGCTTCGCGCCACAGACTTCTGCCTGCGGCAAGAACCGCTTCGGCAGAACCACAGCGCACCAGCAAATCGGCCGCCAGGCCAGGGCCCAGGCCGGGTACCCGCATCAACGCCAGCCAGTGGCGTTGCGATACGCCCTCGCTCAAGAATCAGCTGTCGCTGCGTTGAGGGTTTCGCGCTCTGGCGCCAACCCGGAAGCTGCGGAATGATTCCATGACCAGGGCATAACTGATGCGGTCATAGGTCTTGAAAATCATCAGACGCCCGGCTTTTTCCGGCGGAATTTCCACGCTGGGCGGTTGCGGCGGAATACCGCGTGCCTTGTTCGGGCCATAGGGGTAACTGCGATCGTTGCCTTCCGAATTGGGATAGGGATCCTTCACTCGCCGGCCTGCAGAATAGATATCCAGTACATGTCCGGATTCCAACCCTTCATTCGCACCCTTGTTGAGGGTAACGATCTGATAGCGGCCAATGGAAGTCACGCCTTCCTGCACAGCCATGATGGCGGCATCAATTTCTTCATCGGGTGCCCGGGGATAGAAATTGGTATCGCTGAATTCCTCTTCATGCGGCAACAGACGATCACCACGCAGAACTTCGCGCGTGGCTTCCAGCGGCTTCATCAGGGCCGGCTCTTCCAGACGCGCCACCTCAGCGCCACCGACCGGTGTGACCTCCTGACCGAGCTCTACCTGCTCGTCGGAGTCCGGATCGAAATACACCTGCCCCTCACGCACCAACTGGAAGCTCTCAATACCCTGACGGGCCACGCCCTTGGCGTAGAACTGCTCCCAGCGGCCACCCATGATGTGTTCGTCCTTGAACTCCACCACATACGGCGAGCGGTCAAGCTCCTCCTTGTCGATGATGCGCGGGCCGTTGAGGAAAGCCCGGATGGCGTCCAGCGGGATGGTGGGAATCGGCTCGCTGAGTGCTTCTTCACGCACCTTCGGGCTGAGCTTCACTACATCACTGGACTGCGGCGGCTCACGCGACAGCATCGGACGCCCATCCACCCAGATCAGGTAGAGGACATCACCCGGATAAATAAGGTGAGGATTGCCGACATCAGGATTGCTGTACCAGATTTCAGGCCAGAGAAACGGATCGCTCAGATAGTAACTGGCTATATCCCACAGCGTGTCCCCCGGCTGGACAACGTATCGGAGGGGGGCATCTTCATTGATTTCCGGTACCGGACCGGTTGCAGCCTGCGCCGTCGCTCCCAGCGTCACTGTCCAGAAGAACAGCGAAACAAGGAGAATACGAATGAAGCGGGTATAATTCGTCATTGGCCTGAGTCCTGTCTGCATGACCAGCCTGCAAAGCTGCATTTAGTGACTTGTTTATCAAGGGCTTGCAGGTAATGTAGCAGCATCTACAGACATTGATAAACATTCTTTATATCCCAGAGTAACTTCCGGGCAAAAGCTAATGGCGATACTCGACATCCTGCATCATCCTGACCCCCGACTGCGAGAAGTAGCGCAGCCGATCACCGAATTTGATGATGAATTACAGACTTTCATCGATGACATGTTCGAAACCATGTATGCCGCACCAGGGGTGGGCCTGGCAGCCACACAGGTCGGCGATACCCGCCGCGTTGCTGTCATGGATTGTTCCGAGGACAAAAACCAGCCCATGGTGATTATCAATCCCGAGATCCTGCAGGCGGATGAACCCCAGATTATGGAAGAGGGCTGCCTGTCTGTCCCCGGCATTTCAGACAAGGTCACGCGCAATAACCATGTGAAGCTGCGCGCCCTCGATCGCGACGGCAACAGCTACGAGTTGCAAGCCGAGGGCCTGCTGGCGCAGTGCATCCAGCATGAAATCGACCACCTGGACGGCAAGCTATATATCGACAAGCTGTCCACACTGAAACGCGACCGTATCCGCAAGAAACTGCAGAAAGAACAGCGCCTGGCCACCCGCTAACGCCACATCCGGTTCCTCACTCAATGCGCATCATTTTCGCCGGCACCCCCGACTTCGCGACCCCATGCCTGCAAGCGCTGCTGAAAAGCCGCCATGAGGTTGTAGCCGTTTACAGTCAGCCTGACCGGCCGGCCGGCCGCGGCCGCAAACTGACACCCAGCCCGGTAAAGAAACTGGCGGTGGAATATGGCCTGCCCGTGTTTCAGCCCATGAGCCTCAGGGATGAGAAGTCGCAGGCTGAGCTGGAGGCATTGCAGGCCGACCTGATGGTCGTGGTGGCCTATGGCCTGATCCTGCCTCAGGCCGTACTGGACACTCCCCGCCTGGGTTGCATCAATGTGCATGCCTCCCTGTTACCCCGTTGGCGCGGTGCGGCGCCCATCCAGCGCGCCATTGAAGCCGGCGATGCGGAAACCGGCGTCACCCTCATGCAAATGGATGCCGGCCTGGACACCGGCGATATCTTGCTGGAGAGCCGCTGCCCCATCAGCAGGGATGATACCGGCGGCAGCCTGCATGACCGGCTGAGCGCACTGGGGGCAGATCTGCTCACCGAAGGTGTGGAAGCTCTGGACACAGGACGGATTCAGGCACACCCGCAGTCTGTCGAAGGCGTGACCTACGCCGGCAAACTGAGCAAGGCCGAGGCTCGCGTAGACTGGAACGATAGCGCTGAAAAAATCGCACGACGGATACACGCATTCAATCCCTGGCCGGTGTGCCACAGCCATCTCGATGGCGAACAGATTCGCCTCTGGTATGCCCACTGCCTCCCGGGCAAACCCGGTGCGGCGCCCGGCACGGTCATTGCCGCTGATGATCAAGGCATAGATATCGCCTGTGGCGAGGGCCTGCTGCGGATTCTGCAGCTGCAATGGCCCGGCGGTCGCCCGCTGAATGCCGGGCAGGCCTGCCACGGCCATGACCTGATTGGCCGCCGTTTTGAGTAAACCACCCCCGCTGAACAGCCGCGCACGCGCGGCACGTGCGCTGGCTGCGGTCATGGCCGGACAGAGTCTGGAGCAGGCGTTGCCCAAAGCCCTGGCCGGCAGCAAGCCGCAGGATCAGGGCTTTATCCGCGCGCTGTGTTATGGCGTGCTGCGTGAGCAGCGGCTGTTAACACATTTGTCCAATCAACTGCTGTCGCGCCCCTTGAAGAGCAAGGGCAATCGTGGCCAGGCCGAATTGCTGCAACTGATCCTGACCGGGCTGTTCCAGCTGCGCAGCATGCGTGTGCCGCCGCATGCTGCGGTGGCGGAAACCGTGGCCGCCTGCAACAGCCTAGGGCAGGCCCGCGCACGCGGCCTGGTTAATGCGGTTCTGCGCCGCTATCAGCGCGAAGCGGACCAACTGACCGCTGCATTACCTGACAACCCGGCGATAACGCAGTCCCACCCGGATTGGATGGTCGAACTGATCAAACAGGACTGGCCCCGGGACTGGCCCCGGATACTGGCAGCCAACCAAGAGCCCGGCCCGATGATCCTGCGGACAAACAAACGCCGAATTCCAGCCGGGGACTATCTGCAACAGCTTTCGGCGGCAGGTATCAAGGCCACCGTCCTGCCCGATGCGCCGCAGGCTATACAACTGGAAGAAGCGGTGGACGTGCATAACCTCCCCGGCTTTGATGAAGGACTGGTCTCGGTGCAGGACGTGGCTGCCCAACTGGCTGCACCCTTGCTGCTGCACAATGCAGGCGAGACCAGCGGCCTGAGGTTGCTGGATGCCTGCGCGGCACCCGGCGGCAAAACCGCACATCTGCTGGAACTGCAACCGCAGCTGCAGCTGACTGCCCTGGACAAGGATGCCGAGCGTCTGCAACGCGTTGCCGATAACCTGCAACGCTTGGGTCTGAACCATGATCAGGTCAAACTGCAGGCCGCGGACGCCGGCGATCCGGACGATTGGTGGGACGGCATGGCCTATGACCGCATCCTGCTGGACGCCCCCTGTTCCGGCAGCGGCGTGATTCGCCGGCATCCGGATATCAAATGGCTGCGCAGGCCCGCCGACATTCCGCAACTGGCTGGACAACAAAGCCGGCTATTTCGGGCCCTGTGGCCATTGCTAAACCCGGGTGGTCTGTTGCTTTACGCCACCTGCTCCATCTTCAAGACAGAGGGCGAGGCAGTAGTGGATGCCTTCCTCGAATCGACACCGGATGCGCAGGCTGACGCGATCGACCAGCCGTCGGAAATCAGCTGGGGGGTTACCAGCGGCGCCGGGCGCGCTATCCTGCCGGGCGCAATGGACGGCTTTTTCTACGCCCGTCTGCGCAAGGCTGTCTGAATATGCCGACAGATGGTCAGGGGGTTGGAGTAAGGTCAGGAATGGATGAAACTATGGGGATGGACGGAAATCCATGAAAATCATCATCCTCGGAGCCGGGCAGGTCGGCGCCACCTTGGCAGAGAACCTGGCCAATGAGGCGAACGATGTCACCGTCGTCGATACCGATGCCAGCCTGCTGGGCGATCTGCAGGATCACCTCGACATTCGCACCGTGCGCGGCTACGCCGCCTATCCGGATGTATTGCGTCGCGCTGGCGCTGATGATGCCGACATGATCATCGCGGTGACCGAATCCGACGAAATCAACATGGTCGCCTGCCAGATCGCGTACACCCTGTTCCACACGCCGACAAAAATCGCGCGTATCCGCTCCAACGAATACCTGCTCGAAGACCGGCTGTTCAGCGCCGATGCCATGCCCATCGACATGTCGATCAGCCCCGAACAGCTGGTGACCGATTACATACGCCGCCTGATCCAGTACCCGGGCGCCCTGCAGGTAGTGGACTTCGCCGACGGTCGTGCACGTCTGGTAGGCGTAAAGGCCTATTACGGCGGGCCGCTGGTGGGCCAGGAACTGGCCACCATGCGCGAGCACATCCCGGGCGTGGACATGCGCGTGGCCGCCATCTACCGGCGCGGCAAACCCATCATTCCCGAGGGCGACACCATCGTCGAGGCCGAGGACGAGGTGTTCTTCGTCGCCGCCAAGCAGGACATCAAGAAAGTCATCAGCGAACTGCGCAAACTGGACCGGCCGGTCAAGCGCGTGGTGATGGCCGGCGGCGGCAACATCGGCCTGCGCCTGGCGCGTGCGCTGGAAGACTACTGCCAGGTGAAAATCATCGAGCACAGCCGCGAGCGCGCGCGCTATCTGTCGGAGCAGCTCAAGCACACCGTGGTGCTGGTGGGCGATGCCGCCAACGAGGCGCTGCTGACCGAAGAGAACATAGAAAGCGCGGACGTGTTCTGCGCCATCACCAACGACGACGAAGCCAACATCCTGTCAGCCATGCTGGCCAAGCGCCTGGGCGCGCGCAAGGTGATGTCGCTGATCAACCGCCTGGCCTATGTGGATCTGGTGGAAGGCAGCGCGATTGATATCGCCATTTCGCCGCAGCAATCCACGGTCAGCGCTTTGCTGGCCCATGTACGGCGTGGCGACGTGGTGCAGGTGCACAGCCTGCGGCGCGGCGCGGCCGAAGCCATCGAAGCCGTTGCGCATGGCGATGCCCGCAGTTCACGCGTGGTCGGTCGCAGGCTGGAAGAAATCCGCCTGCCGCCGGGCTGCACCATCGGCGCCATTGTGCGCGGTGAAGATGTGATCATTGCGCATCACGACATCGTGGTGGAAGCGGGTGATCATGTGATCCTGTTCATCGTGGACAAGCGCCGCACCCGTGATGTGGAGAAGCTGTTCCAGGTGGGTCTGACCTTTGTTTGATCGCAGGCCCTGACCCCTATGGCGCACTACGCTGTCGTGCAGCGCATCCTTGGCCTGTTGCTGATGATTTTCAGTCTCAGCATGGTGCCACCGTTGTTTGTCGCGCTGTATTACGCGGACGGCAGCCACATGGCGTTTGGCAGCGCCTTTCTGATCACACTCATCACGGGTTTCATTGTCTGGTCGCCGGTGCGGCGCATTTCCAGCGAGCTGAAATTACGTGATGGGTTCCTGGTGGTGGTGCTGTTCTGGATCGTACTGGGCAGCTTCGGCGCGATTCCGCTCTTTACGTCAAAAGCACTGGGGCTGAGCTTCACCGACGCCATCTTCGAGTCTATGTCCGGCCTCACCACGACCGGCGCTACCGTCATTACAGGACTGGATACCCTGCCGCGCGGCATTCTTTACTACCGCCAGCAGCTGCAGTGGCTGGGAGGCATGGGCATTATCGTGCTGGCCGTCGCCGTATTGCCCATGCTGGGCGTGGGCGGCATGCAGCTCTACCGCGCCGAGACGCCGGGCCCGATGAAGGACAGCAAACTCACACCGCGCATCACCGAAACCGCCAAGGCGCTGTGGTTCATCTATCTGGGCCTGACCGTGGCCTGCGGTCTGGCCTACTGGATGGCCGGCATGGAATTGTTCGACGCCATCGGCCATGCCTTCTCCACATTGGCGATTGGCGGCTTCTCTACCCATGACGCCAGCATTGGCTACTTCCATAACATCTGGGTGGAAGGCATTGCGGTGGTCTTCATGCTGCTGGCCGGCGCCAATTTCGCCCTGCATTACACCGCCTGGCGTACCGCCAGCCCCAGTGCCTATTGGCGTGATCCGGAATTCCGCACTTTCCTGATGCTGGGACTGATCTTTACCTTGCTGACCACCTTCATCCTGTTCCTGTCGAAAACCTATCAGGATCCGGGCATCGCCTTTATCCGCGCCGCTTTTCAGGTGATCTCCATCGGCACCACAACCGGTTTCACGACCGCGGACTATGCCGTCTGGCCCAGCTTCCTGCCCATGATGCTACTGCTGGGCAGCTTTGTGGGGGGATGCGCCACCTCCACCGCCGGCGGCATCAAGGTCATCCGCTTCCTGTTACTGGCCAAGCAGGGGTTACGCGAAATCAACCGGCTTATTCATCCCAGCGCCGAAATACCGGTGAAGATCGGCGACAAGGTGGTCGGGAATAATGTGGTGCAGGCCGTATGGGGCTTCTTTGCCGTTTACATGGCGCTGTTCGCGTTCATGTTCCTGCTGATGATGGCTACCGGCCTGGATGAGGTGACCGCCTTCTCTGCCGTGGCCGCCTGCCTCAACAACCTGGGCCCGGGCCTGGGTGATGTTGCACCCAACTTTCAGGCCGTCAACGACTTCGGCAAATGGGTGCTGGTGTTCGCCATGCTGCTGGGCCGCCTGGAAATCTTCACCTTGCTGGTGGTACTGACCCCCAGCTTCTGGCGCAAATAGGCAATCAGGCTCCGTCAACCGCGCCCACTACGCTTGCGCTCATGCTCCTTGAGAAAGCGCTTGCGCACACGGATGGCGGCCGGGGTGATTTCCACCAGTTCGTCATCGTTGATGAATTCCAGCGCCTGTTCCAGGGACAGCTTCACCGGCGGGGTCAACAGGATATTTTCATCCGAACCGGCTGCACGGATATTGGTGAGTTTTTTGGCGCGCAGCACATTCACAACCAGATCGTTATCGCGCGAATGAATGCCGACGACCTGGCCTTCATAGACCGACACGCCCGGCTCGACCAGCATGCGGCCACGTTCCTGCAGGTTGAACAATGCAAAAGCCAGCACCTTGCCGGTTTCATTGGCGATCATGACACCGTTGTGGCGATTGCCCACGGCGGTATCCATGGCAGGGCCAAAATGATCGAAGTTATGGGCCAGCAAACCCGTGCCCGAGGTTGTGGAAAGAAATTCTGTCTGGAAACCGATCAGACCCCGTGAGGGAATCATGTACTCCAGACGTACCCGGCCCTTGCCGTCGGGCGTCATATTCTGCATGCGTCCACCACGCTCGGACAGCGCCTGAATGACACTGCCCTGATATTCCTCTTCGACATCCGCCGTCAGGGTTTCGAACGGCTCATGCAGAACACCGTCGATTTCCTTGGTAATCACTTCGGGCCGCGACACGGCCAGCTCGTAGCCCTCGCGGCGCATGTTTTCCATCAACACCGACAGATGCAGCAGACCACGGCCTGACACCTTGAACTTATCCGGATCGCCGGTAGCGACAACGCGCAGGGCCACATTGGTTTTCAGCTCGCGCTGCAAACGGTCGCCAATCTGGCGACTGGTGATGAACTTGCCTTCCTTGCCGGCGAATGGCGACTTGTTGACCTCGAAGGTCATGGACATGGTTGGCTCATCGACCTCCAGCTGCGGCAGGGATTCCGGCGCCGATGGATCACACAGCGTTTCGGAAATACCCAGGTCCTCAATACCGGCTATGGCGATAATGTCGCCTGCCTGCGCCTCGGCGACTTCGGTACGCTCCAGACCGAGGAAACCCAGCACCTGCAGCACACGCGCCTGCCGCACGCTGCCATCACGGGCAACCACCTTGACCGGCGCATTGGTCCTGACCCGGCCGCGCTTGATGCGTCCGGTACCGATCACGCCCACATAACTGGAATAATCCAGCGAAGTCACCTGCATCTGGAAAGGACCGTCCGGATCGACATCCGGTGGCGACACCCTGTCGACGATGGTCTGGAACAGCGGCGTCATATCCCCTTCTCGCACGCCGCTGTCCAGGCCGGCGTAGCCGTTCAGGGCCGAGGCAAATACCACGGGAAAATCCAGCTGCTCGTCAGTGCCGCCCAGCTTGTCGAACAGATCGAACACCTGGTCCACCACCCAGTCGGGCCGCGCACCCGGTCGGTCGACCTTGTTCACCACCACGATGGGCTTCAGACCCAGGGCGAAGGCCTTCTGCGTCACAAAACGGGTTTGCGGCATGGGGCCGTCCACCGCATCGACCAGCAACAGCACGGAATCCACCATGGACAGCACACGCTCGACCTCACCACCGAAATCGGCATGGCCCGGCGTATCAACGATGTTGATACGGTATTCGGTGCCGCCGTTATTCCAGCGAATGGCAGTGTTCTTCGACAGAATCGTGATGCCGCGCTCACGTTCCTGGTCGTTGGAGTCCATCACACGCTCGCCCACCTGGCTACGCATATCCAGCGTGCCGGACTGGCGCAACAACTGATCGACAAGTGTGGTCTTGCCATGATCGACGTGCGCGATGATGGCGATGTTTCTGAGATTCTGGATCATACCCGGGCCGGGAAAGAGAAAAGAAAGGCGCGCATTGTACGCGGGTACCGGCTTTTTAGACAGGGGCGGTCATTAGCGAGCGTGAAGAAGTTGATCCACAGATTACACAGATGACACAGATTTTTTTGATATCGAGTATCGGCGCTGTTTTTCGCCCAAGTCAGCGTGTGAGGGTGAGGAGCGGCCAAATCCGCAGAGATTTCTCGATCTCATAACCGAGTCACTTCTCACTCGCCCCCCCTTTATATGTTTAGTGCTTTTTTGCTACCTGAAAGAGAGACGGATATTCCCGCTTGGCGGGAATATCACTGAATAATCTGTGTCATCTGTGTAATCTGTGGATACCCTCTTCCCTGCCACCGGGCCGCTACTTAGGTATCGGAATCCTGGCGAAGGCCGGCCGGCTCAGGCTGCCGAGATACAGGTAGCCGTTGGCCGCCTCCACACTGGTGATGGGCGAAAAGCCTTGCGGCCCGGCATCCTGCAGGTTGTGGACCACGTTACCCTCCAGGTCCAGACCCAGCACGATGGCATGGCGCGCGGGCTTGGGCTTGAGAACGTCGGGCATGCGCCACATCACCTTGCGCAGGAAGGGCTGGCCGGCTGTCTTGTCGAGCAACTCATTGCGCGGTGCGAATATCGCCAGCCAGAGGGTGTCCCGCCCATCAAAGGAAATACCGTCGGGGAAACCGGGCAACTCGTCGACAAAAACTTCCGCTGTACCGGCCCGTGGTCCACGTAACCAGAAGCGCATCACCCGGTAACTACCGGTTTCATTGACCAGCACATATTCCTCACCCGGCCCGACGGCGATGCCGTTGGCGAACTGCAAACCCTCCATCAGGGTTTCCGTCATGCCGGTCTGGGGCTCGTAACGGAGTAAACGCCCATGCCCGCCATGTTCCATGACGTCATCCAGGGCATGATGTGCGGGTCCGTATTTACTGGAGCCATCGGAAAAATAAATGCTGCCATCCGGGGCGACATCAACATCATCTGTGAACTTGAAGGACAGGCCTTCCGAAGCGGTGCTGAGCGTCTGCATTTCACCGTTCTCGCTGACCAACAGCAATCCCTTGATGGCGTCGGCTACCACCAGACTGCCATCGGGCATGGCGTCCAGTCCCAATGGCCGGCCGCCGGTATTCACCAGCGTGTGGGAACTGCCGTCTGCGGCAAAGCGCTCCACCCGTCCGTCCGCATAGCCCACGATGGCGCGCCCCTTCCAGTCGATGGCGACATCCTCCGGACCCACACCAACATTTTCCCCCATCCACTCGGCAGCTGCCAACGCATCATTGGGCGCATAACGGCCTGTCAGGCCAGGATTTTCAGGCGCTGTCCAGGCGACTGGTTCAATCGTGACCGGCCACAGACACAGATAGGCCACGCCCGCAGCAAGCACCAGGAGCAGGATTACCAGAATCTGCTTCATGACTGATCTCCATGTTTCCGTCCCGGGCTATCTTACCCTGATCAAATCATGACATCCCGCTGCCACATTGAGCGTGCTAATTTAGAGTCATGAAAGAAATACGCCATACCAAGATCATCGCCACACTGGGACCAGCCACTGACGATCCACGAGTCATGCGTGATCTGCTGGCCGCCGGGGTGGATGTCGTGCGCATCAATTTTTCCCATGGCAACGCAGATGATCAGCGCAGACGGGTGGAGATGGCGCGCGCAGCCGCCGAATCGCTGGGTCGCGATCTGGGCGTGCTGGGGGATCTTCAGGGTCCGAAAATACGCGTTGAGAGTTTCCGCGACGGCCCTATCGAACTGCAGGATGGCGATACTTTCACGCTCGACCCGGACCTGCCTGCGGACGCAGGTACGCAACAGGCGGTTTCGGTCAGTTATGCGCCCCTGGCCAGCGACGTTACCGTCGGCGACGTGCTCCTGCTCAACGATGGCGCCATCGAACTCAAGGTCGCCGCCATCGAGGGTAACGCCGTGCACTGCACGGTTACGGTGGGCGGCCGGCTGTCCGACCGCAAGGGACTCAACCGGCTGGGCGGGGGCCTTACCGCCACTGCACTGACCGACAAGGACCTGGAGGACATCAAGCTGGCCTCGGAGCTGCAGGTGGATTTTCTTGCAGTGTCGTTTCCACGTGACGCAGGCGATCTGGCCCGCGCCCGTGAATTACTGATTCGCGCCGGACTCGAGGCCTGGATAGTGGCCAAGATCGAGCGCGCGGAGGCCATCGACAACCTGGAAGACATCATCCGCGCCAGCGAAACAGTCATGGTGGCGCGCGGTGATCTGGGCGTTGAAATTGGTGATGCCGAGTTACCGGCCGTGCAGAAACGCATTATTGCCGACAGTCGCGAATATAACCGGGTGGTGGTGACCGCCACCCAGATGATGGAATCCATGATCCAGAATCCCCTGCCCACCCGGGCCGAGGTACTCGACGTGGCCAATGCTGTCATGGACGGCACTGACGCCGTCATGCTCTCGGCCGAAACGGCCACGGGGCGCTATCCGGTAAAGGCTGTAGAGGCCATGCACCGGGTTTGCATAGGAGCAGAACGCCAGCATACCGTGGCCCGCTCCAGCTCCCTGAGCCGGCGCCATTTTCGCCGCACGGATGAAGCTATCGCCATGGCCGCGATCTACACCGCCGACAACATGGGCGCCGATGCCATCCTGGCGCTGACCGAGTCCGGCACCACACCGATGTGGATGTCGCGCGCTGCCGCCCGCATCCCTATCTATGCGCTGACTCCGCATGAACGCACCCGCCGCCGCATGACCCTGTGCCGCGGCGTAACACCTATCGCCTTTGCGCCGGACGAAGTCAGCGGCGCGCAAACCATCATTGATGCCATAGCCTGCCTGCGTGAGCGCGGATTGCTGGAGCCGGGTGAACGCGTTCTGGTGACCAAGGGCGACCTCATGAATCCCGGCGGCACCAACACGCTCAAGATCGTGACCATCACGGACTAGCCCCGACAGCCTGTTGTTCTTCGGCCTGTCACCACAACGTCATTCGCCGTTCACCCGTCTGTCATGCGCCCGGCCCAGACTGTGGCAATGGATCTTTTACCTGTGCCTTATGCGGGCCAACGCACCCTGTTCCGTTTCGCCCATCGCGGCGCCTCGGGGCATGCGCCTGAAAATACCCTGGCGGCCATCCGTCAGGCACTGCGTTTCGGCGTGGAGGGCATTGAACTGGATGTGCGCCTGGTCGAGGGTGTGCCAGTGCTCTACCATGGCCGCCGCCTGGAAGAGCGCACCAATGGCCACGGCTATATCAGCGAGGCCGCTTTCGAGAACCTGCGCAGTCTGGACGCCGGGCAGGGACAACGCATTCCGACACTGCGCGAAGCCCTCGACCTGATTGATCGCCGCTGTCGCGTGAATCTGGAGTTGAAAGGCCCCGGCACCGGCAAGGCAGCAGTACGCGTCATTCGGTATTACGTTGAGCAGCGGGGCTGGGCCTACACGGACTTCCTGCTGTCATCCTTCGACCAGCACGAACTGCTGGCCGTACGTCAGCGGCTGCCGTCAGTTCCTCTGGGTCTGCTGCTCTGCGGCCTGCCGCTGGATCATTGTGCCCAGGCGCTGAAACTGGGCGCCGAGTCCCTGCACCTGAGCGTGGACTTCATCGACCCGGCGATTATTCTTGATGCCCATGCCCACGGACTGAAAGTGCATGTCTACACCGTCAACGACACCGAAGATGCCATGCGTCTGCAAGCCATGGGTGTAGACGGCATCTTCAGCGACTTTCCCGAGCGTTTCGCTGCGATGGGCATTCCCGCCTGCGCCTGAAAAAGAAAGGGCGCCATAAAGGCGCCCAGTCAGTCTTGTTATTACCTGTATTCAGTTATGAATGCGATGGAAGCGCTCAATCAGCGCAACCGGGCGATCCTTCTTGTTATCTTCGTTCAGCACATAAACCACTGTGCGCCCACCTGGACCTGCACCAATTTCGGTAAAGCGCAGGTCAGCCGTGCGGGTCTGCTGGAAGTTCACCAGATCATTCCACTCGCTGAAGACATAAAAACGGTTGTCATGCAGTACTTCGGCATAAAAACCCTGGGCCGCACCGGCCAGGCGTCCGTCATACATGTCGACACTGGCGATACCCGAAGACTTGGCCTTGTCTTCATCACGCAGACCGAATACCAGCGTGGAGCCATTGGGCCCATCGCCAATACGCACCAGGCGATAGGGTGTTTCCTCATGCTCCATGAAAGAGGCGTAAACCTGCTCATCATCGAAGACGTAGAGGCGGTTCTCGTGTTCCACCAAGTAAACATCGTCGTTATTGACTGCCGGCGCCATCGGCTTTTCGGCCAGTGGCTGCGGTTTGCTGACGGCCTTGGACTGACTGGCCTTTTCCTGACCAGGTGGCACGTACTTGTAGTCGGTTAGCCAGGCACAACCAGGCATCACGGTGACAACTGCGAGCAATGCCGCCACCTTCAGGCCGCAGCGCCCATGAACATTACTATTATGCACGGGGTTCTCCCTTGAGTATCGTCTGTAAACTTGGCCTATTCTGGGCAGTATTTTTGACAATCCGATGACAATGGCTGCAACCCTTTGTCGCGTCGCAGGGTCTCATTGCGTGGATGTTCATACACGCTTTCTGCGGGCAAGCTACAATGGGCGAAACAGGACAAGAAGGGGCTTGGTGTATGCGGACAACCATGTTTTCGCGGCTGACGGTCGGTCTGTCGGTCTGCCTGTTGCTGGTGCTTGGCGGCTGTGAGCAGCCAGAAGAGCCACTCACTCCGCCTGCAAGCCTGGAACAGGCCGCGAAAAAACCACCCCGCAACGAAACTCCGGATAATGCACCCGGTACCGCGCCTGCACCCACGACAGAACAGGAGCTGACCGGGGAATCCGCCGAAGACGCCCCTCCCGTACTCACCGCAGAAGATCTGGAGGCTGTCGAATCCGGGGATATGCCCGATGATATGCCGGGCAGTACAGAGGGTGATGAGGCCACGGAATCCGCCGAGGACGCTGCAGAAGAAAATGCCGCAACAACTGAGGATGCCGGGCAGGATCCATCCGGCGAAGATTCTGCTAGCACCGCGGAACCGGTCACACTCTTCCCGCCCGAACTGTTGAACAAGGCATCGGCAAACATCTGCTTTTTCTCATTCAATACAGGCAGTGAGTACTACCAGCTCAAACGCATGGTGCAGCGTCTGAATGAAACCTCCGCCGCACAGATCGACGTTACCGAATACCAGTTGCTTGACGAAGATCCCTATGACAGCTTTGTAGCCCTGCTGGAGTCCGGCAAGCAATGCGATGGCATCGTACTGTCCGGACACCATACCGATGAATTCTACGGCGAACGCAGTGGCGGCGATCTGGAAGTCGAAGACCTGGAAGAGCTGGCCTGTAATCCCAAATACGCCAGCTGGTTCGGCAACATCAAGGCCCTGTGGCTGCAGGGCTGCAACACTGCCCATGCGACCTTCCATAACGAAGAGGCAGACGAAGACGAGCGCATCACCGGCTCGCCCATAGCGCCAATGCTGGCGCGCCTCGACGCGGACGAAATGGAAGACAGCGTGGAGGACATGTACGACCTGCTGGAGGAAAACATCAACTGGGAGAACATGGTCAATCACTACATGCGCGTGTTCTCCGGCGCCACCGTTTATGGCTGGAGCTTCAAGGCCCCGGGTGAACAGGCCGGCGCCCAGAAATCCATCCCCTATCACATTGCCCAGATTTCACGGCTGGTCGACAAGAACCCCGACTACTTCCAGAACCCGCTGCAAACCCGCATTCCGGATACGGCAGCGCGCCGCTACTCGGAAGTGCTCTACGCTGTACTCAAGCGCCCCAATCAAGCGGGCGGCGCTTTCCCGTCCAAACTCAATGAAAACACCTTCATCCAGGGCTGGCGTGACCATGGCAACTATCGCTACAAGTTTGCTTTCGATAACCATGACATCGAAGCCTTCCCGGCGCTGATCAACAGCAATAACGAAGTATTACGCCAGCTCAAGGGCCTGACCTGCCTGATGCAGCAACTGGATGACCGGCTGGATGACATGAGCATGCTGGAAGTGGCGGATTACATTCTGCGCGACCGCAATCTGACCAATTACAACAGCTACCTGCTCTGGGCCATGCTGCGCCATAGCCCGGAAGGCAGTCCTGAACATCAGCAACTGCAAAAGCGCCTTTCAGGAGATGACCATTTGATCAGGCAACTGCGTCAAGCCTCCCGCCGCGGCGGTTACAGCCCCCAGGACGCAAGTGCTTTTCTGGCCATGCTGAACCCGCCCGCAGAGAAGAAAGCCGAACCGCCCGCAGTGGCGAAACAGCCCAAGGCCAAACCCGCCGCCGCGAGCAAAGAGAAAACAGCCACGACGGAAAAGGCGGCCAGCACCGTGCCATCTGAATCCGCCTCTGCCAAACCTGATGCGAACAGTCAGGACCAGGAACCCTGGTATCTCAACGAGGAAGTTGCCCCGGTCAATCCCAAGCAGGATGACGAACAGAGTTTTGAATTCAAGGCCGAACGCTAGCCGTGATGCGTAGTCTCTGCCTCGCACTACTGCTCTTCTTCAGCGCCGGATGCCAGGCAGATGACAACAGTCAGGGCAATGCAACCACATTGCCGGAAGCAACGAAACCACTTTTCGAGTTTGACCTCTTTCCGGCCGAGGGCCCGCTGCGGGCCGACAAGGTAGTGGTCTACAAGGCCGCACGCCGCATGGACCTGATGCTCGACGGTAAGCGCATACGCAGTTACCGGATTTCCCTCGGTGATAGCCCCGTGGGTCACAAAACTCAGGAAGGCGACGAGCGTACGCCCGAGGGCGACTATGTGATCGACTATCGCAACCCGCGGAGCAAGTTCACATTGTCGCTGCATATCTCCTATCCCAACCGCGCGGATCGCGCCCAGGCCGCCAAACGCGGCGTGTCCCCGGGTGGCGACATCATGATTCACGGCCTGCCCAATGGCTGGGAAGAAGCAGGCCCGGCACTGGCCGGCGTGGACTGGACCGATGGTTGCATTGCCGTGGACAACTGGGCCATCAGGGAGATATGGGACGCAGTGAAGGACGGCACGCCCATCACCATCCATCCGTAATACAGCTCCAGCCGCTACATACCGAACAGTATCTTCGGTATGATCTGAACTATCCGCGGGCCCGGCTCGCGCTATAAGAAGCCCATGACCCGCGAACGCCTGCATACCATTCTGACTTTGTCACTGCCGATCATTGGCGGCATGACCTCGCAGAACATCATGAACCTGGTAGACACCGCCATGGTCGGCACCCTCGGCGCGCCGGCGCTGGCGGCGGTGGGCATGTGCAGTTTCCTCAACTTCATGGCCATTGCCCTGATCACCGGACTTTCCTCGGCGGTCCAGGCCACGGCCGCAAGGCGCTTCGGCGAGGGGCGCTGGAACGAAACCGCCGTCCCGCTCAACGGCGGCCTGTTACTGGCGCTGTTGATCGGCCTGCCGCTCTCCATTCTGCTGATCACCCTCACACCCTGGATTTTCCCGCTGCTGATCGATGACCCTGCAGTCGTGCGCGAAGGTGTGCCTTATCTCAGTGCCCGCCTCGTAGGCATGATCGCCATCGGCATGAACTTCTCTTTCCGCGGTTACTGGAACGGCGTCAACCTGTCCAAACTCTACATGTACACGCTGCTCACCATGCATGCGCTGAACGTGTTCCTGAATTACTGCCTGATCTTCGGCAAACTGGGCTTTCCGGAACTGGGCACACTGGGCGCCGGTATCGGCACCTCAGTCAGTGTGTTCGTTGGCACCGGCATCTATTTCACCCTGGCCCGGCGCAAGGCGGACGATGCGGGCTTCCTGCACCGTATTCCCTCGGCCGAGCAATTGAAGAGCCTGCTTCGCCTCGGCATGCCGGCCTCGATTCAGCAACTGTTCTTCGCCGCCGGATTTACCGCGCTGTTCTGGATTATCGGCCAGGTCGGCACCCCGGAACTGGCGGTTGCCAATGTACTGATTAACATCACCCTGGTGGCGGTACTGCCCGGCATCGGCTTCGGTCTGGCAGCGGCCAGTCTGGTCAGCCAGGCGCTGGGCCGAGAGGACAAGGCCGATGCCCATCGCTGGGCCTGGGATGTCTGCAAGGTCGGGGGCACTGCCCTGTTCCTGCTGGGCCTGCCGATGGTGCTGGTACCGGACTGGATTCTGGCGCTTTTCCTGCATGACCCACATCTACTGGACCTGGGCCGCAACCCGCTGCGCCTTGTGGGCGCCAGCATTGCGCTGGACGGCATTGGCCTGATTCTGATGAATGCCCTGCTGGGCGCCGGCGCCAGCGGCATCGTGATGCGGGTGGGTATCGGACTGCAGTGGCTGATTTTTCTGCCCATTGCCTGGCTGCTGGGCCCCGGCCTGGGCTACGGGCTACTGATTATCTGGGTGGCGTTTATGAGCTACCGCCTGCTGCAGGCGGTGATATTTATCGGCTTCTGGGAAAAGCGGGCTTGGGCGGATATTAAAGTTTAGCTGCCAGAAAATAATTCTCACGCAAAGGCGCTAAGGCGCAAAATTCTCTTTGCGAACTCTGCGCACTTTGCGTGGGAAAGATCCCGGAAAACGCCTGGAGGGGAAAGACCTCAAACTGCCTGCGGCTGCGCCTCTTCAAGCAAGCGCATCGACACCATCTCCACCAGCTTGGCATGCGCCCGTTCCACTGCAGCATCCAGCGCCGGTACGCGGGCAAACATTTTCTGCGCCTTGGCCTTGATGTCATCCAGAGTAGGCAGGTACGGCAATTCCACCTCGGCCAGATAGGCCTCGGCATCGCTCATGGCCTGGCGGGCGCGCTGACGCAACTCGTCCATGTGATTACTCTGCGCCCAGGCCTGCTTGACCTGCTCCACCATCTGGTCCACGGAAAAAGTCGAGGCCAGGTGGTTGGCGGTCTTCTCGATCACCAGCCGGGAGGGGCTGCGCTCATTCTTGAGCACATGCGCCGGCGGCGCCTGCAGATCCCAGACAATTCCAAAGAAGGACAGGGTTTTGAGCACCAGATAGCTGATATCCAGCTCATACCAGCGGAAACCCTGGCGCGTGGAAGCCGAATAAAAGTGATGATTGTTGTGCCAGCCCTCCCCGAAGGTCAGCAGGGCAATCCACCAGCAATTACGCGAATCATCGCCCGTCAGATAACGCTGGCGGCCAACCACATGGGCCAGCGAATTCACGAAAAAGGTGACGTGATAGACCAGCACGGTGCTGAGCATGAAGCCGGCCAGTAACCCGGACCAGCCAGCGAACCACCAGCACAGGAAAGCCACCACCAGGCCCGGCACATAGTGATATTTGTGCAGCCACATCAGCTCAGGGTACTTGGTGAGGTCACTGACGCCATCCAGATCCGCATGCCAGCGGGCTTCGCGATACACCCAACCCATATGCGAGTCCAGAAAACCGTACTGACGGGGAGAATGCGCATCATTGGGCATATCGGAAAAACGATGATGCTCGCGGTGCTTGGCTGCCCACCACACTGCACTACGCTGCAGAGCCGTCGAACCCAGCAGCGCCAGTATGAACTGGAAGAAGCGACTGGTCTTGTAACTGCGGTGTGAAAAATAGCGGTGATAACCGCCGGTCAGGGCAAACACGCGTACCGCATACAGCGTGACGCAGATCACTACGGCTTCCGTGGTAAATCCGGTCCAGAAAATACCGATCAGGGAAAGGTGGATAAGAATAAAGGGTATGGACTGTACCCAACTGAAGTTATCCGACAATTCGTATTTGTCGGCGAAGCGTGCGTGTTTCATGTTCCCTCTCTGGTCCATCAGGCCTGCCGCCCTGAAGCAATATCAATGCCCGCTCTACGGGTCTGTCATGACAGTTTAGCCTGCGTCGGCCAGTCTGCCTAACCCGAATAGCCTAGAGCCTGCAGATGGCAGCTTTGTGAAGCGGAAGCTAACATGCCGGCAGAGCCCTTTGATTATGATGAAAGCACTCATGAAAAACCCCGGCTGTTTCATTGAGGATGTGGAAGCCTGCGTTGACGCCATCATCGAACAGGTCGGTCCGAATATCGTGTTCGGCATGCCGCTGGGACTGGGCAAGCCCATTCAGTTGATTAACGCCCTCTATGCCCGGGTCAAGGCCGACCCCCGCCTGCATCTGCGCATTCTGACCGCCCTCTCCCTTGAGAAACCGGTCGGTAGCAGCGCACTGGAAAAAGCCTTTCTCGATCCCTTCGTGGAACGCGTATTCGGCGACTGCCCCGACCTGGATTACATGCTGGACCTGCGCGCCAGGCGCCTGCCGCCCAACGTCGAGGTTTGCGAATTCTTCTTCAAACCCGGCGCCATGCTGGCCAACAACCACGCCCAGCACCATTACATCAGCTCCAACTACAGCCATGCGGCGCGCGATGTCTTTGCGCAGGGCTGCAATGTAGCGGCTCAGACCGTCTGCAAACGTGACATCAACGGCCGTACCCGCCTGAGTCTGTCGAGTAATCCGGATACCGGCCCGGAGCTGGTGGATATGCTGCGCGCTGCCGAGGCTGCAGGCGAACGCCGGGTCTGTGTTGTCGCCCAGGTCAATCAACAGCTGCCCTGGATGCCCCACGACGCCGAAGCCGACCCGGAAGATTTTGACCTGATTCTGGATAACCCGGACTTCAACACCCGCCTGTTCGGCACTCCCAAAATGGCGGTCGGCACCGCCGATTATCTGATCGGCCTGCAGGCCAGCGCCCTGATTCCCGATGGCGGCACCCTGCAAATCGGCATCGGTGCGCTGGGCGATGCCATCGTCAATGCCCTGCAGTTGCGCCACAGCGATAACAGCAGCTATCTGCAGGCACTCGAAGCGACCGGCATCAGCGCCAAGGCTGCGGCACTGATCGACGACATCGGCGGCACAGGGGGATTCGAGCAGGGCCTGTACGGCGCCACTGAAATGTTCGTTGACGGCTTCCTGCACCTGCTCAAGGACGGCATCCTGAAACGCCGCGTGTACGACTTCTGGGCCCTGCAACAACTCATAAACGAAGAACGCTGTAACCCTGAAAACCTGGACGCCGGCGTACTTGACGGTCTGGTCTCTCTAGGTGTGCGAGTGATTCGCACCCGTGATTTCAACACCCTGCAGCATCATGGCTTTTTCAATGACGCCACCCGATACGACGACGGTTACATCATCGCGCCCGATGGCACGCGGGTTATCGCCAATGTAGCCGACCCCGAATCACGGCACGTACTTGGCACGCAATGCCTGGGTAAGGCCCTGCGTAATGGCATCGTCCTGCACGGCGGCTTTTTCCTGGGACCCAATGACTTCTATCAGGCCCTGCGCGATCTGAATGACACTGAACGCAACAGCATCTGCATGACCGGCGTCTACAAGGTCAATCAACTGGATCACAACCCCCGTCTCTACAAAGCCCAACGGCATGACGCCCGCTTCATCAATACCGGGCTTATGGCCACGCTGAATGGCGCCGTGGCCTCGGATGGCCTGGAAGACGGTCGCGTCCTCTCCGGTGTTGGCGGTCAATACAATTTCGTCGCCATGGCCCATCAGCTACCGCGCGGACGCTCCGTGCTCATGGTTCGGGCGACCAGGGAAAGTAGTGAAGGCGTCAGTTCCAACATCGTCTTCAACTACGGCCACTGCACCATACCCCGGCATCTGCGTGACATCGTCATCACCGAATACGGGATTGCCGATCTTCGCTCGAAAACGGACAACGAGGTGTTCAAGGCCATGCTGAACGTCGCCGACTCACGTTTTCAGCCGGAACTGCTACAAGTCGCCAAACGCGCCGGCAAGGTCGAGGCTGAATACGAAATCCCCGAAGCCTACCGGCAAAATTTGCCCGAACGGCTGGAACAGGTTTTAAGCGCTTTCCGCAACCGCGGCCTGTTCAGCGCCTTCCCGTTTGGCACGGATTTCACCGATGAGGAACTGGCGCTGGGCAAGGCGCTCAAGGGTCTGAAGGCCTATGCCGATGCGCATGGCAAACTCCGCCTTACGTGGGAAGCCCTGAAGGCGGGCACACCACCGGACGCGGCCGCACCCTATCTGCAACGTCTGCAACTGGACACTGCGAGTAACCTGCAGGATCGCATCACCCGGCGTTTGCTGGTACGTACCCTGCGAAACAATGGCGTATTCTGAACCCCTTACTGACACCCAGGAGAACAACAAATGCTACTTACCACCCTGCAGATCGTGCCCGGCAAACGCATCACCGAACACTACGGCATGGTCAGCGGCAGCACCATCCGCGCCAAACATCTTGGCCGCGACATCATGGCCGGCTTCAAAAATCTCTTTGGCGGCGAGCTGAAGGGTTACACCGAGCTGCTGCAGGAATCGCGCGAAGAAGCCACCGCCCGCATGGTGGCCGAGGCCGAACAACTGGGTGCCAATGCCATTCTGAATGTACGCTACGCCACCTCGGCCGTTGCACCGGGCGCGGCCGAGCTCTTTGCCTACGGCACCGCCGTGAAGATCAACGAGTGAAGATCAGCGAATGAATATCGACCTGATCGTCTTTCTGACCCTGCTGGTAGCGGGTTATCTGGTCGGCAGCTTCATCGAACGGCGGCATTACCAGAGCATCCAGAAACGTGAACACGAACTCATCCATCAGGCTACGGTCCCCTCGGAAGTCATTCCGACCGGGCAATACGAAACTCTGGGACTGGCCATAGGCACCGTGGTGATTTCGGTCGACTACTTCAAGCGCTTCCTGGCTGGCCTGCGCAACCTGTTTGGCGGTCGTGTGGGCGCTTATGAAACTCTCATTGATCGCGCCCGTCGGGAAGCGGTACTGCGCATGAAGGAGTCTTACCCCCAGGCAGATATGTTTCTGCATGTGCGGGTGGAAACCTCAGCCGTCGGCTCCCAGCATCTGGCCAGACGCGGCGTCGCCTGCCTCGAGGTCTGCGCCTACGGAACTGCGGTACGGAAAAAATAATCAAGGACCAATGAGCTACGTTCCCAAGCTACCCAAGGAAAACGTCAACGTCTCCAAGAGGCATCCCCTGCTCGACCTGGCAACCCTGCTGGGCGGCGCGCTGGCCATCCTGCTCGGGCTGTATTTCCTGCTCGGCCTGGCGGTGGATCTGACGGTGGACCACCTGCCGGCCGATTTCGAGGCCGATCATCTAGCGGAGCTGCGCTTCCCCATGGAAACCGATCCGGATGATCCCTTTCTCGACCCCACTGAAGATGTGCTCGAGCGTTTGCTCGACCACGCTGATGACATGGGTTATGACTTTGAACTGGCGGTAGCGCCCGGCAATGACATCAACGCCTTTGCCCTGCCCGGCGGCGGCATCGTGATCATGCGCGCCCTGCTCAGTCAGGCCGAATCGGAAAACGAAGTGGCCATGGTGCTGGCGCATGAACTGGGGCATTTCGCCCACCGCGATCATCTGCGAGGCCTGGGGCGCGGCCTGGTCATTGCCTCGTTGTCCGCCCTGATGTTCGGCGACGACACCATCGGACGGGTCCTGGGCAGCACACTCAACCTGGCGCAGCTCAGTTACAGTCGCGGTCAGGAAACGGCGGCGGACATCTACGGCCTGCAATTACTGAACAAGGCCTATGGTCACGTCGGCGGCTCAACCGCCTTCTTCGAACGCCTGCTGGAAAAGGATATCCCAGGTCTGGCCTGGGCCACATCGCATCCCCTGTCGCGCAAACGCATCAGCACGATCCAGGCACATATTGGGCAGCGTGGTTACGCACAGCAAGCCACCCTGCCCTGGCCGCCTCTGGAATAAACGACTCACGCAAAGGCGCCAATGAATATCTGCAGATAAATTTGGAACCCGTCATTCCGGAAATAACGTCCTATCAACCACCTGCAAAATGTGGATGCCGGAATAGCTTCCTTGATAGCTTTGCGCCTTTGCGAGCTTTGCGTGAACTAATCTTCCGATCGCAACCAGTTCGCCCCGCCAGCACCCTTGCTGCCCAGACCAGCAAAATCAAACAGCGAGCGATCCGCCAGTTGTGAGGGCGCGATATTGGTCAGGGACCGGAATATGGTTTCGGTGCGCCCCGGCTGCTGGCGCTCCCAGTCGGCCAGCATGGCCTTGATGTTCTGGCGTTGCAGATTGTCCTGCGAGCCGCAGAGATTGCAGGGAATGATGGGGAAGTCCATCACCTCGGCATAGCGCGCCAGGTCGGTTTCCTTGCAATAAGCCAGCGGCCGGATCACCGTCACGTCGCCTTCGTCATTGAGCAGCTTGGGCGGCATGGCTGCCAGGCGGCCACCATGGAACATATTCAAAAACAGGGTCTCGACGATGTCGTCGCGATGATGCCCCAGCGCCATCTTGTTGTAGCCATGCTCCTTGGCAAAACCGTATAGCGTGCCGCGGCGCAGACGCGAACACAGGCTGCACATGGTCTTGCCCTCGGGAATGACCCGCGTCACCGTGCTGTAGGTATCCTTCTCGATGATGTGATACGGAACACCAAGTGATCCCAGGTACTCGGGCAGCACATGTTCGGGAAAGCCCGGCTGCTTCTGGTCCATGTTCACGGCCAGCAGCTCGAAGTTGACCGGCGCCGCCTTCTTCAGCGACAGCAGGATGTCCAGCATGGCATAGGAATCCTTGCCGCCGGACAGACAGACCATGATGCGATCGCCTTCCTCGATCATGTTGTAGTCGCCAATCGCCTGCCCCACCTGGCGGCGCAGGCGCTTGCGTAATTTATTGGTGTTGACCGAGGTACGGACTCGGCGCTCGGCAGCTTGCATGGCTAGACATCAGTCGAAACGGACCGCGTATTGTACTGTTTCGGTCAGGTCCAGCCCAGGCGATTGTAGTAGCCCAGCACAAGCTGACAGATCTGATTCTCGAATTCCGGGTCATTGAGCCAGGCCGGTCGATGGATCGCTGCCTCACCGATCAGCTGGCCGCAAGAGACCGTCACTATATAAGCGGTGATTTCCGGATCGGCTGGCCGCAATGAATCCGGCAGTGCCTCGATGGCGCCCTTCAGCACCTCGATAATTTTCTGCCTGGATGCCCGCACCGGATCAAGCCCGCCGAAACTGCCCAGCTCCGGATAGAGATTGCCGGAGAAGGCGGCATTGTCCCTTACGATTTCAACCCCGACACGCACCAGCGCCCTGACCTGCGCCTCCAGTGGCTGCCCCGCCACGCTGTCCAGGGATTCAAGGTAGCGCCGGGTGAATTCCTCGAAGTGCTGTTCAGCCAGGGCGTGGCAGATGGATTCCTTGTTGGGAAAATACTGGTAGAGCGAACCGATACTCACTCCGGCGGCCTCGGCCACGTGATTGGTGGTCAGGCGCGCATAACCCTTTGCCTGCAACAAGTGAGCAGCAGCCTCCAGTATGGCCTCCACGGTGGCCCGTGACCGCGCGTGACGCGGGGTTTTACGGGGTTTCAGCGCAGGTTGCTCGGACATGTCATGAATGCGAGTAGAAAGTCTATGTCGGTTATCCTATCATGAATATGAGTAATTGCTCATATTCTGAAGGAGCGTAGTCATGAAGCAGGCCAGCTTGGCTGTCATAGCCGTTTTCATCACCTGGATAGTGCTCGATTTCCTTGTACATGGCGTGCTGCTGGCGTCGTCCTACCAGGACTCGGCAGAACTGTGGCGATCACCGGATGACATGAAGCTGGGGCTTCTCTACCTGGTTACGCTGGTTGCCGCCATCTGCTTTGTCAGTGTCTACGCCTGGCTGATCCAGCCCAAGAGCCTGGCTGTCGGACTTGCCTATGGCCTGATTACCGGCCTGGGCGGGGGACTGGCCGCCGGGATCGGCAGTTATGCCGTGATGCCCATCACCACCACGCTGGCGGCAGGCTGGTTGGCCGAATACCTGTTTGAAGCAGCCGTAGCCGGCCTGCTCGTAGGCAGCATTGTCAGCAGCCATCCATCACGGGGCGAGCCGGCATGATCAACTATGAAATGAACCCCCTGTTCGGCCTGCTGTTCGGCTTCATCCTGCTGCCGCTGGGCTGCATCCTGCTTGAACGCCTGTGGCCCTCGATCCGTGCACAGGCCGTGTTTCGGCCCGGTTTCGGCGCCGACGTGGTCTGGTATTTCGTTCAAGTGTTCGTGCAGCGCATCCTGGCGCCCTGGGTTGTGATCCTCGCCATCGTGGTGCCCTTCTTCCTCATGGCCGGTATCCCGTTAAGCCAGTACTGGTACGGATTCGGACCGCTGGGCGAACTGCACTTGGGCTGGCAAGCCGCGATCGTTTACGTGGTCTATGATTTCTGCAGTTACTGGCAGCACCGCCTGTTCCACACCCCGGCTTTCTGGAATATTCACGCTGTACACCACAGTTCCACGGAGCTCGACTGGCTCAGCGCCACACGCTTCCATCCTCTGAATGAACTTGCCGTGCAACTGGTCTGCGTCACACCACTGATGCTGATGGGCATAAGCCCGCTGGCTTTCCTGCTGCTGGCACCCTTCACTGGCGCCTATGCCGTTCTACTGCATGCCAATCTGGACTGGGATTTCGGCCCCCTGCGATACGTTATCGCCAGCCCCCGCTTTCACCGCTGGCACCACACGTCCCAGGAAGAAGGCCGGGACCGGAATTTCGCCGGCGGCCTGCCACTCTGGGATATTCTGTTCGGCACCTTCTATCTGCCCAAAGGAGCTCGGCCGCAGCGGTTTGGCATCAGCGAACCCATGCCGGAAGGCTTTATTCCCCAGCTTCTATACCCGTTTCGCAAGGGACTATTCAACCAGGGAAAGTAAACGGCCGCGCAGGCGCCCGCCCAGGGCCCACTCATCGCAGAAGGCCTCGATTTTCGCCGCGGCAAACGGTTTCATTACCAGGTTGGCCGCCGCCGGTGGCAACTCCGCATCGGTCACCATGCGGCAGAGTTCGCGCGAAAGGTAGGCCATGTCGCGGCCCTCGCCCAACAGGAGATGCAGACGTTTCGCGCCACGCAAGGTGAGCCCCGGCACTTCATCCAACCGTTCATAAAGCCTGTCCAGGTCACCAAAGTGCGCCAGCAGCGCGGCGGCCGCTTTCGGCCCGATACCGCGAATACCGGGGATGTTGTCGACCGCGTCGCCGACCAGCGCCTGGTAATCCAGCATCTGCGCCGGACCCACGCCAAACTTGGCGGCCACTGCCTCGGCATCCATCCACACATCGCCGGCGTAGTCCCATAAGCGGTCGGCCGGTTGCAGCAGCTGCGCCAGATCCTTGTCCCGGCTCAGGATTACCACTGGCTTTCCCTGCGCCTGGGCGCGAGTTGCCAGCGTCGCGATAATGTCGTCCGCCTCATAGCGATCACTGGCCAGACCCACCAGCCCCAGCGCCTCGACCATGGCCCGGCAAACCTGGAACTGGTACTTAAGGTCCTCGGGCGCCGGGTCGCGGTTGGCCTTGTAGTCCGGATACAGCTCGTTGCGGAAAGAACTTGTCAGGCTTTCATCGAAAGCCACAGCCAGTTGTCGTGGCTGCGTGCCGGCCAGAAAACCGCAGAGAAAATCGGTAAAACCATGCACCGCATTGACCGGCCGGTCCTGCTCGTCGGTAATGGAAGACGGTAGCGCAAAATACCCCCGGAATATGTAAACACTGGCATCAATCAGATAGACTGCGTTATCTTGCGCGTTTTGATTTTCTGGCTTGGGCATCTTTAGAACCATGCAATTACGGGATCCATCCCCAGACAACTGTGCCTCACACCGCTCCCGGCACCGGGTACGGAACGGCCTGCTGGCCGCCCTGTTACTGGGCGCGGCGAGCACCTCTTTCGCAGACGTCACCCTGAGCTACAAGGAAACCACGAGCGAATCGGCAAAAGGCAATACTACACAGGCCTTCGAGATCAACATCAAGCCGCCCAAGCTGCGCATGAACGAAGCTGGCGGCATGTGGATGCTCTACGACGGCAGCATCGACACCCTGTTCGCGGTTGATCCGGGCCGCAAATCCTACACTCGCATCAATCGCGAACGTGCGGCGATGATGGGCGGCATGGTCAGCGCGGCCGAACAGCAGATGCAGCAAATGATGAAGAACATGACGCCGGAACAACGCGCCATGATGGAACAGGCCATGGGCCGCAAACTGCCCTCGGCCGACAGCAAGCCCAAGACCACCTACAAGAAAACCGGTGAAACCCGCACCGTTGCCGGCAAGAAATGCGAAGTGGGCCAGATGCTGACTGATGGCTCGGTTGAAATTGAACTCTGTGTCGCCGACCCCAAAACGGTTGGTGTCTCAAAGAATGAATACGATGTAATGACCGGAATGTTTGAGTTGATGAGCGAACTGCGCAAAGCCGCCGGCAGCTTCTTCAACCGTGAATTCCCCGACCCCGGAGAGATGAACGGGGTCGCCATCGAAAGTCGCGGTGATGACACTGGCCATCACGTACTGGCTGACGTCAGCCACAAGAAACTGGCCGACACCATGTTTGATCTACCTACCGGTTACAAAGAGGAAGCCATTCCGACGGCTCCCTGAATTCTTACCCATACACCCATTCGAGAAACACCTATGGCAGTCAAGATTGCTGTACCCAAGGAAAACGCGCCCGGCGAAAAGCGTGTGGCGATGGTCCCCGCGGTGTTGCCCAAGCTGGAGAAGCTGGGCATCGAAACCCATATTGAAAAAGGCGCCGGTCTTGCCAGCCGCATTCCGGACGATGCCTTTGAAGGGGCAACACTGACGGACGGCATCGCCAGCGACGCCGCCATTGTGCTGCGCGTGGGCCCGCCGACGGTTGAAGAGATCAATGCCCTGCCCGAAGGCACGGTGTTGTTCACTTTCGTGTATGCCAACCGCAACCCGGACGTGGTCAAGGCGCTGCGCGACCGCAAGATCACCTGCTTCGCCATGGAACTGGTGCCACGCACCACGCGCGCCCAGGCCATGGACGCCCTGTCCTCGCAGGCGGCACTAGCCGGTTATTACGGCGTGCTGATGGGCTCCGGCCACCTGGCCCGTATCCTGCCCATGATGACCACCGCGGTGGGCTCCATTCGCCCGGCCAAGGTGCTGGTCATGGGTGCCGGCGTGGCTGGCCTGCAGGCGATTGCCACGGCCAAGCGCCTGGGCGCCATGGTGGAAGGCTATGACGTACGTTCGGCGGTGGCCGAGCAGGTCCAGTCGCTGGGCGCCAAGTTCGTCGACACCGGCGTGAAGGCCGAAGGCGAAGGTGGTTACGCCCGTGAACTGACGGATGAGGAAAAGGCCAAAGTGCGCGAGGTCATCACCAAGCACATCCAGCAGGCCGACATCGTCATCACCACCGCCGCCATCCCTGGCCGCCCGTCACCTAAACTGATTGACGACGAACAGATCGCCGGCATGAAGAACGGCAGCGTCATTATCGATCTGGCCGCGGAGGGCGGTGGCAATACCACCAAGTCCCAACCGGGCGAGGTCGTCGATCTCGGCAATGTGCTGATCGACGCACCATTGAACGTGCCCAGCCGTCTGGCCGAGCACGCCAGTGAACTCTATGCCAAGAACCTGCAGAACTTCCTGCAGCTGATCGTCAATGAAGGCGAACTCAACCTGAACTGGGAAGACGACATCGTGGCCGGCGCCGTGCTGACGCATGCAGGCGAGATCAAGCACGAGCCCAGCAAGCAGGCCGTGGAAGGATAAGGGAGAAAACCATGCTTACAGGTTTTGTAGCACTTTATATCTTCATGCTCGCAGCCTTCACCGGCTACGAGATCATCGGCCGCGTCCCGGCCATTCTGCACACCCCGCTGATGTCCGGCTCGAACTTCGTGCACGGCATCGTGCTGGTGGGCGCCATGGTGGCGCTGGGCACCGCCGACGGCTGGTTGGAAATCTCCATCGGCTTCTTCGGCACCGTGATGGCCGCGGTGAATGCGGCCGGCGGTTACGTGGTGACCGAGCGCATGCTCGAAATGTTCAAGAGCAGCAAGGACTAAGCCATGACGAGTACTTTGATTCAAATCAGCTATCTGGCCGCTGCCTTTCTGTTCATCTTTGGCCTCAAGCGCATGTCGTCCCCGAAGACGGCGCGCTCCGGCATCATCTGGGCCGGCGCCGGCATGGTGGTGGCTACGGTGGTCACATTCCTGTATCCGCAGATTCTCGAGGCCGGCATCGGGCGCATTGCACTGATCGCCTTCGGTGTGGCCCTGGGTACCGTGGTCGCCTGGAAATGGGGCAAGTCGGTCGCCATGACCGACATGCCGCAGATGGTAGCCATCTACAACGGCATGGGCGGCGGCGCTGCCGGCACCATTGCCGCGATCGAACTGATCAAGATGTCCAAGGGCACCGGCGGCCATCATGACGGCATTACCGTCGCGCTGGCCGTGATCGGCGGCCTCATTGGCGCCGTTTCTCTGACAGGTTCAGTCGTTGCATGGGCCAAGCTGGATGGTCGTCTGAACAAGGCACCACGCATCCCCGGTGGCCACTGGACCAACTTCGTCGTGCTCGGCATCGCCGTGATTTCCGGCCTGATGGTGATGTTCAGTGATCATCCCTCCGGCCTGCTGCTGGCGACCTTCTTCGGTAGTGCCCTGCTGTTCGGCGTGATGATGACCCTGCCGATCGGCGGCGCCGACATGCCGGTCATCATCTCCCTGTACAACGCCCTGACCGGCCTGGCCGTATCCTTCGAAGGTTACGTACTGCAAAACCCGGCCATGATCATCGCCGGCATGGTGGTGGGTGCGGCCGGTACACTGCTGACGTTGCTCATGGCCAAGGCCATGAACCGCTCAATTGCCAATGTCATGTTCTCGGGCATGGGCACGGGTGACGCGGAAGGCGGCGATGGCATTGAAGGCGAAATGAAGGAAATTGGCGCAGAAGACGCGGCGATTTCCATGGCCTATGGGGAAAAGGTCATCATCGTGCCAGGCTACGGCATGGCCGTAGCCCAGGCCCAGCACAAGCTGTGGGAATTCGTACAGCTACTGCAGAACCGTGGCATTGAAGTGGCCTTCGCCATCCACCCGGTGGCCGGCCGCATGCCGGGCCACATGAATGTGCTGCTGGCCGAAGCGGGCGTGCCCTACGACATCATCTACGATCTGGAAGACATCAACGAGGAGTTCGGCACCGCCAGTGCCGCCATCGTGATTGGCGCCAACGACGTCGTGAACCCGGCCGCACGCACCAACAAGTCCAGCCCGATCTACGGCATGCCGATTCTCAACGCCGACCAGGCCGAACAGGTTTACGTCATCAAGCGTGGCCAGGGTACCGGCTTCTCCGGCATCCAGAACGAGCTGTTTTTCGGTGAAAATACCCGTATGGTTTACGGGGACGCTCAGAAGGTTTGCGCGGCGTTCATTGCCGGCGTGAAATCCGTCAGCTGAAGAAAGCCAACGCAAAAAGGCCGCCCGATGGGCGGCCTTTTTTTATGGCGGGTATAACTGTCGGCTAATGCGCCTGCTGCCCCAGCAATCGCTGCAGCAGCTCGCGCAAACGCTCCAGCACTTCATGGAATTCATCCAGAATGTCCTCACGAAAATCACCGAGCTTGTCCAGCGACAATTCGGCGTTTTCCAGATGTGCTTCCAGACGCTCGATCTCGTCGTGCTGCCGGTCTTCGCGCGCGGCCCCGGCCGCACGCTCCAGTTGCGCCAGCAACTCGCGCATTTCGTCGATCTTGGCGTCCAGGGTGTCTTGCTGAATATTCATTGCTAGTTCCCCACGAAAACGAGTGCACCGGGTATGACAAAGAACACACCCAGGATATAGCTCAAGGCATAGAGTTTCTGCTCGCTGGCGATATTGGCCATCCAGTCAGCCATGCGCAGCGGTATTTCGCGTAACAGCGGGATGCCGTAGATCACGACCACACCCAGCACGTTGTAGCACAGGTGCACCAGGGCGATCTGCAGGGCAAAGACCGCCGTTGGTCCCGAGATCGCCGTCGCCGCCAACAATGCTGTAATACAGGTGCCGATGTTGGCGCCCAGCGTGAAGGGATAGATATCGCGGGTGCGGAAAACACCGGAGCCTACCAGAGGCACCATCAGCGATGTGGTGGTGGAGGAAGACTGCACCAGCACCGTGACCACCGTGCCGGACCCGATACCGCTGAGCGGCCCACGGCCGATACTGGCATGCAGAATTTTCTTGGCACGCCCCACCATGACCATTTTCAGCAAGCGCCCGATCAGGGTAATGGCCAGAAAGATTATGGCGATGCCGATAATGATCATGGCCACCCCCGGAAACACGCCGGGCAGGAAATCCACCAGATCCTTGAAGGCGCCAATCACCGGCTTGGTAATCGGCTTGATGAAATTCAGACCCTTCATGCTCATGGAGTCTCCACCCACCATCAAGCCGGCCAACCAGCCGCCTGCCTTCTCGAGGAATCCGAACATGATCTCCAACGGCAGGAAAATCAGCACACTGATGAGATTGAAGAAGTCATGCACTGTGGCCGCAGAAAAGGCTCGCCTGAACTCTTCCTTGTTACGCACATGGCCCAGGCTGACCAGGGTATTCGTGATGGTGGTACCAATATTGGCGCCCATGATCATGGGGACCGCCGTAGCCACTGGCAGACCACCAGCGACAAGTCCCACGATAATCGAGGTCACCGTGCTGGAGGACTGGATCAACGCCGTACACATGGTGCCGATCATCAATGCCAGAAACGGATTGGAGGCGAATTCGAACAACTGCTCGGCATGGCCGCCGGTCGCTGTCTTGAACCCGCTGCCAATCATTCCAACGGCCAGCAGAATAAGGTAGATCAGGGCAACAATGGCAAGCCAGGTGGCAGGACTAGCAGCCGCGGACTGACTGTCCGGGCGCGCTTGTACTTGCTCATTCATGACGGACACTTCCATGTAATAAAGAGTGTCCAGTCTTACCCCCGTATTGTTACGTCCGCATGAAGGCCCCCGAATTCCCTCAGGCCTCTTCGTAGGTCTCCAGAAACGGATTCAGGGCATCGAGAAGTCCCAGCTTCTTGGCCAGCAGGCGCCGCTGCTCCGGATTTTCGCCCACTTTGTGGGCCAGATGCGCCATGTGTTGCTGGTGCTGCTCACTCATGGCTGCCAGCACCTTGAGCACCAGCGGCCACATTTCATAGGACTTGGCCACTTCGAACAAGCGGATCAGCAAGGCATCATCCTGCTCGGCGGCCAGATTGGCGATGGCTGGCCGGTATTGCTCGTCCATGGCATCCACCATATCCAGCACCAGCGGCCACATGTCCTGAGCCTCGATAGCCTTGAGCAGGGATAAGTGAATCTTTTCGTCCTGCTGCCCGGCAACATTGGCCAGGCGCATGCGCGTCGGCTGATCCATATGCTCCATCAGAGACAGAATTTCGGCCCACAGCCCCTGGGCTTCACAGACCTGAACCATGCCGGCCAAACGCTCATCGCTGACATGTACGATAGCCTTGTTGAGGTGCTCCTTGTCTTCAACAAAGAAGCCGATATGCAGCAACGCGGCATCGTCATCGATAGAGTCCAGGGTCTGCGACAACACCTCATCACTCAATGAATCCACAAAACGGGCCATGGTGATGTGATCGTCACGGGCCAGCAGCTGGTGGGCTACCGCAATCACCTGCTCCACCGGAATGCCGCGGATAATGTCACGGGTACTTTCCGGGTCCAGAGCGATGCTCACATCGGCCAGAAACTCCGTTTCCAGGCTCACGGCCAGAGCAATCGCCCGCTCCGGATCCATTTCGCTGGCCACGCGCGCGCACAGCACCGGACCGTAAATGGCCGTAGTCCGCACGAGCAGTTTGTGTGGCAGCAGCTTCGCGCCCATGGCCATTTTATGAAATACCTTGCGGCCCTGGTTAAACAGGCTGTGGCTCATGGCCTTGCGCAGCAGCCGCAAATCCTGCGCCCGTGCTTCGGCCAGAAAAGCGATATCCTGCTCGGCAGCATTCAGCAAGCGCCCAAGCTTGATCAGCTCGGCCTGAGTATCAAAATCCTGCATGCGCAACCCTCATCGACTACCCAGTATCTTGCGCAGGGTCTTGCGCAAAAAGCCGGGGACAATCTGAAGGCCTGACTCAATCGCCTCGTCCACCCGCTGGCGCTGCCCGGTCTGCGCCGTCTCGAACAAGGACAGCAACCGCGCCTGCTCCTCTTCAGAAAAATATTCCAGAAATGCCAGTGTCCCGGGCTCGAGACCCAGGGCCTGTTCCAGTGATTGCGTCATGTCACTCCCTGATTATTTTCACTGTCTCTTTTACAGTCCGTTCCCCGGCGGCGCCCAGAGGAAGGTTATCCTGGTCTGACGATCGCCTTTGACGGTGACTTTTTTCGTTTGCTGCTGACCGAACTGTTCAGCTTCCAGACGGTATTGTCCCGGCGGAAGGTCTGCCACCAATATGGGCCCATTCTGCAGCACATCGAGTTGCTTGGATCCATCGGCGGCATATATCCGCATCAATACATCAGCCGTATAGGCGCCGCCCTTTTCGGCCACTTCCACGCGCAGTGAATAACCACCAAATTGCTCGGCCAGGGCCTCTCGCTGATCGATACCCACACCACCCACGTAATACCTGATGCCGGTTTCCGAGGTTCTGGCCAGCAGTTCTCCGGCGAGCGCGGCTCCCGTCAGTCCGAGACCCAGCAAAAGTACCGTAAACAAGTTCTTCATAACGGTCTCCTCTTTATGGGTTTTGCTTCCAGGCCTTTATGCAAAAGGATAATAGCTGTTTGGCGACCGACTTGCAGGCTTACCAGCCGCCGCCGCCGCCACCTCCGCCGCCGCCGCCGGAGAAACCACCACCCCCGCCGCCAGAAGAAGAACCCGGGGGCGTACTGGCGGAAGCCACGGAACTGGCCAGGGCACTGCCCACGGAGCTGGAGAGCCCGCGTACTCCGCGAAAATCCGAGCCGCTATACCAGCGGCTACGATAATTTGAAGGATCTTTGCCCGCCTCGCGTAGATCAGCGGCAAAGCGGTCCGCCCATTCCGTCTCCACATCCAGGGCAATGGCGTAGGGCAGACAAGCCTCGAATTTCTCGGGCGTCACGGCACTGGCATAACGCAGCTTCAGTTCATCGCCTTCAGCCAGGGTGAGATAACGCTTGAAGCCCTCGATCCGGTCCAGAAGGCGGCGCCCTCGCAACGTCGGCGCCTTGATCAGATAGTGATACAGCAGATTAATCAGAATAATCGCGATCATGCCGGCCAGCAGCTGCCAGGGCACGACGCCAAGAAAGCCTGCCAGATCACTGACATTGAGCATGCCGATAAGAAAGAAGGCCGGCGTAGCGGTCATGACCAACCGCAGCCAGTCACCGACGCCCCGGTGGTAGCGGTGACGCATACGCCACAGCTGTACCAGGAACGGGCTCGTGAAACCGATACAGAACGCCGCCATGAACAGAAAGAACAGGGCTTCGGGACCATAACTGTTGATTGACTGCCAGCCTGCCACGGCCAGCACCAGCACCGACAGGACCCAACCCGGAATCACCCAGCCGCGATTCGCGTAGTAGTAGCGTTTGCGATACATATCGTCCAGCTTTTCGCGATGCGACTTGAGCAGCTGGCGAATCCTTTCATGCCGGCTCTTGCTGAAAGTCATGCCCAAAGCGCCGATACCGGCCAGCAAGGTGGCCTCGTCTTCGCCCAGCGCTGCCTGGCTTTCGCCCGTGGGTTTCACGGTATAGACCGAATCATTCTCTTCGAGCGTAACCGCACCCTTTACTGCCAGGCCCACCAACGCCGCAGAAGCAATCTTGTTGTCGTAACCCATGCGGTAGATCAGGCGCACGGCAGCCGGCGAATAACCCTCGGGAGGTTCATATTCAGGCACGATGACACCCGCAGCCGGATCGCGCCCGACCCGCAACCAGGCAAGCCAGTAATAAAACAGCAGTAACAGCGCCCCGCCCCAGACAATGAAAATGCCGGGCTCGTCACGCCAGCGCCAGGCCAGTTCGTCCTGCCAGGCGGGCTCGCGTATGAAGCCCTTCGGCCAGCTCGCCACAATGGTCAGGCCCTCGCGGGGACCCAGTGGCCGCAGCGTCTCGTACACCATCGCCGCATCGGTCCGGCCGGCGCGATAATCCTGCCCGCGGCTGCCCTGCTTGCCGGTATAGCCCATCGGCCTCACTTGCGTCAGTGGCACCGCCGGCGGCAAAAACAGGCTTGCGCTGACCCGGTCTATGGCGAAATCCCAGCCATTGCCGGTGACATTCCAGTACAACTCGTCATGCTCATCAAAGAACCCCAACTGACGATCCGTAATGTATGTCAGACGGTAGCTGTAGTCCCCCGGCTCAAGCAACACATTCTTGCGCCCCATATAAACCCGGATACCGTTGGAAAGGCGCTGGGTATGCCAGCCCTCCTTGCCGCCATCCCTGAGCACCTCCACGACCTGGAAGTCGACCTTGTATTGCCGGCCATGACCTTTATAAGTGGTGGGAAAATCACGGTAAATGCCGCGCTTTATCTTCTTGCCCTCGGCCCTTACACGTATGGTCTCGGTTACGGTCTGTGAACCATCGGCATGCACGACGATTTCACTGTCGAAAGACAGAATGCGCTCATCGGCCTGACCCGCCAGCGGCCAGGCCAGCAACAGGATCAGAAAAATCTTTCTCACGCGGGTTCCCAATCGAAGTACTCGGCCGGGCGGAAACGAAACACGCCGGCCACCAGATTACTGGGGAAGGACTCGACCATGACGTTATACGCCTTGACCGCACCGTTGTAATAACGGCGCGCATACTGGATGGCCTGCTCAACTTCGGAGATCTCGTCTTGCAGACCGGTAAACTGCTCGGAAGTCTTGAGGTCAGGATAAGCCTCGGCAATGGCCAGCAAACCCTGCATGGCATCACCAAGCCGTTGTTCCAGTTGTCCAATCTCTCCTGCAGACCGCGAGGAAGCCCTGGCCATTGCGCTGCTGCGACGCAATTCGGTGACCCGGCTGAAAGTCGCCTGCTCGTAATCCGCATAGGCCCTGACGGCTTCCACCAGCTTCGGAATCAGGTCGTGCCTGCGCTTCAACTGCACGTCAATGTCACTCCAGGCGGCCAACACCGTATTGCTATCATGCACCAGACGGTTGTACAGCCAGATCAGATAGACCAGCGCGGCCAGTAAAGCGATTGTTATTCCCCAGGACATCGCCATCTTCTACCCCAAGTGACCATTTCCGGCAAGCAAAATCCTGCCTGAAAAACATTTCCCCGAGGTCTTGCAATTTTGTAAGTTATTGCCGTTTCTGGGTCTTTTCCCGCTCTTGACTGCACCCCTGCCTTGTGGTTTAGCCGGCCCCAATCGTCAATTTTTTCGCACCACTTATGCACATATGTCACCGATGTCAGAAAATTCTTACTCGCATGTAGGAAAATTACAGATACGTCTTATGTATCACTTTTAACTTTTTGATTTATTTATAAAATAAAGCACTATCCGCATATTGACAGGTGTCAAAAAAACCAACCTGCACAGGGGGCAATGCTGCCCCGGAAAAGCTATCCCCATAGTTATCCACAAGTGGTTTCACGGTTCCACGCATTTTGAGACCATGAAAAACCTGTGGATAAGCTGTGGCTGAATCGTCTATCCGGATTTGGGCAAAGGAACTGCTAAAGTACGCCCATGCCGGATACTGATCGGATTCTGCGCGTGGCTGTCCCCACGCCGTTGTATCAATGCTTTGACTACCTTGCACCCGCCCGTGAAAACGTTGAGGTGGGTGCGCGTGTGCAGGTCTCTTTCGGCCGGCGCAAACTCACCGGCATGGTGGTAGATCTGCCAGGGAACAGTGATCTGGACTCCTCCGCGCTCAAACCGGTAGAGCAGATTCTTGACCACAAGGCCGTTGTTTCCCGGGACTGGCTGACACTCTGCCACTGGGTGGCTGATTACTACCACCATCCGCTCGGCGAAGTGATTGCCACGGCACTGCCAGGCGCGCTACGCAAGGGGCAGGCGGCGAAAAACCAGCTGGCGCGGGGCTGGCGCATTACGCAGGAGGGCAGCAAGGCCCTGAATGAGGACAAACGCCTGGCCAGGGCCATACGCCAGCAATCCATACTGCGTTTCCTCAATGACCGGGGCGAGACCCGCGAGGAAAGCCTGAAGGCGGATACCGGCACCACTGCGGCTCAGCTGAGAACCTTGAGCGACAGAGGCTGGATCAAGGCCACAACACTCGGGGCCGAGCCTGCCCGTAGTTGTCACCCCGGCCCGGCATTGAATACGGCACAGCAATCCGCCATAAGCAGTTTGTTGCCGGACAAACATGGCTTCCACCCCGGACTGCTGGAAGGGGTGACTGGCAGCGGTAAAACCGAGGTCTATCTGGCCATTGCCCGCAGTCAGGCGAAAGCCGGTCGCCAGACTCTGATACTGGTGCCCGAAATCGGCCTGACCCCGGCACTCATTGCACGCTTTGCCGAACGCCTTGGCAGCGAACCCGCAGTTCTGCACTCAGGCCTGGCCGAGGGTGAACGCCTGCACGCCTGGCAGCGAGCCGCCCGCGGTCATGCCGAAGTGGTTATCGGTACCCGCTCAGCCGTTTTCACGCCTCTGGCAAGGCCCGGGGCAATCATTGTCGACGAAGAGCACGATGCTTCCTATAAACAGCAGGACGGCCTGCGTTATTCCGCGCGGGATGTCGCCGTGCGCCGGGCGCAGTTGCTCAATGTGCCGGTAACGCTGGGCAGCGCAACGCCGTCGCTGGAAAGCCTGCATAACGCCCGCAGCGGACGCTACCAACACGCCAGACTGCCCGAACGGGCCGGCAACGCCGCGGCCCCGCACAGTGAAGTCATCGACCTGCGCCGGCAACCCATGTCCGAAGGGCTCTCGGCAAGCCTGCTCAAGCACATGGATCGCCATCTGGCCGAAAACGGCCAGGTCATGCTGTTTCTCAACCGGCGCGGTTTCGCCCCCACGCTCACCTGTCACGACTGTGGCTGGGTGGCCGATTGCCGGCGCTGCGATATTCAGCTCACCTATCATCGCAATCATGCCCGCTTGCGCTGTCATCATTGCGGCAGCGACCGGCCGGTGCCTCCCACCTGCCCGGAATGCGGCGGCAGGGAATTCCAGGCCCAGGGCGTGGGTACGGAACGCGTCGAGGCATTTCTGAAGGAACGCTATCCCGATACCGGCCTGGTCCGCATCGACCGGGATACCACGCGGCGCAAGAATGCCCTGCAGGAAATGCTGGACGACGTTGGCAGCCAAAGGGCGCGCATACTCATTGGCACGCAGATGCTGGCCAAGGGTCATGATTTTCACCAGATTTCCCTGGTCGGGATTCTTAATGCCGACGGTGGCCTGTTCGGCATCGACTTCCGCGCGCCGGAACGCATGGCCCAGCTCATCACCCAGGTAGCGGGACGCGCCGGCCGCGGCAAACGGCCCGGGGAAGTTTTCATACAGACACATCATCCTGACCATCCACTTCTGCTGGGGCTGCTGCGTGACGGTTACGCCGCATTTGCCCGCCAGGCGCTGGCGGAACGTGAGGCCGCCGGCTATCCACCTTTCGGCCATCTCTGCCTGCTCCGCGCCGAGGCAACTGACAGCCAGGTCCCCCTGCAATTCCTGCAGCAGGCTGCCGCTACCGCCCGCAGCTTCGGCAGCAACGGCCTGGATATCTGGGAGGCAGTGCCAGCGCCGATGGAACGCCGGGCGGGCCGTTACCGGGCCCAGTTACTCATCCAGGCACAGCAAAGACCCGCCTTGCACAAACTTCTGGACCAGCTGGTGCCGGCCCTGAGCAAAGCCCGCCTTGCACGCAAGGTGCGCTGGTCGGTTGATGTGGATCCTGCAGATATGCTGTAGCCACCACCCAAAGCCGGGCCCGCATTCAGTTCGGGGGCGCCGCTGGTGTAAAATGCGCGCCTTTGGCCCGCCCCGTTTCCAGCCTCGAATCCGTATTCATGAAAGATTTACTGCAGCAGCTCGTACTTCAGGCCCTGGACTCACTCCAGTCCGGCCCCCTGGCTGATATAGATCTGCCGGACGCGGTACAGATAGAACGCACCCGTGATGCAGCACATGGCGACTACGCCTGCAACGTGGCGCTGACGCTGGCCAAGAAAGCCGGCAAACCACCCCGCGACCTGGCCCAGGCCATTGTGGATACCCTGCCCGCTTCCGGGGAAGTGGAAAAAGTTGAAATCGCCGGCCCCGGCTTCATTAACTTTTACCTCACCAAGCATGCCCAGACTGCTGTCATCGGCAGGATCCTGGCTGAAGGTGAAACCTATGGCCGCGCCGCGACAGGCAGCGGCCCCAAAACCCTGGTCGAATTTGTTTCCGCCAATCCCACAGGACCGCTGCACGTCGGTCATGGCCGTGGCGCCGCCTTCGGCGCCACGGTGGCCAATCTTCTGGAAGCTGCCGGCCATGACGTTCATCGCGAATACTATGTCAATGACGCCGGCCGCCAGATGGACATCCTCGGCACCAGTGTCTGGTTGCGCTATCTGCAGGCCTGCGGCGAGACATTCAGCTTTCCGAAAAACGGTTATCAGGGCGACTACATCGGCGACTATGCGGCTGAACTGATCAGTGAACACGGCGAGGCTTTCCGTCGCAATGCCTCAGAAGTATTCGAGGCCGTCCCCGCCGATGAAGCTGACGGCGGCGACAAGGAAGCCCATATCGATGGCCTGATCGCCAGCGCCAAACGTCTGCTGGGTCCTGACGACTACGAAACGGTATTCCAGAAGGGCCTGACCCGTATCCTGGATGACATCCGCGACGACCTGGCCGAATTCGGCGTGAACTACGACGAGTGGTTTTCGGAGCGCTCGCTGGTCGTCAATGATGCCCGCGACACCGGCATCGAACGGCTCAAGGCCAGCGGTCACACCAAGACCGAAGAAGGCGCGCTCTGGTTCAAGTCCACGGATTACGGTGACGAAAAAGACCGCGTGCTGATCCGCAGCAATGGCGAACACACCTACTTCGCTTCGGACGTGGCCTATCACGTCAACAAGCTGGACCGGGGTTATAGCCACCTGGTCGACATCTGGGGCGCCGACCATCACGGCTACATCAAACGCGTGGCCGGCGCGGTGCAAGCGCTGACAGGCCATGATGACGTACTGGATGTGCGGCTGGTGCAATTTGTCAGCCTGTTCCGCGGCGGCGAGAAACAGCAGATGTCGACCCGTTCCGGTGAATTCATCACCCTGCGCGAACTGCGCGAGGAAGTGGGTAACGATGCGGCCCGCTTTTTCTACGTGATGCGCTCCAATGACGTACCGCTGGATTTCGACCTGGAACTGGCCAAGTCGCAGAGCAATGACAATCCGGTGTACTACATCCAGTATGCGCATGCCCGTGTCTGCCGGGTGTTCGAACAGATGCAGGAAAAGGGTTTCAGCTTTGACCAGGCCAACGGCGAAGCTGCTTTGCCGCGTCTGGCCGAGTCGCATGAGGAAGCGCTGCTTACCCAGCTCACCCGCTACCCGGAACTGCTGCAACAGGCCGCAACGCAGACTGCCCCCCACACGCTGGCGCATTACCTGCGTGATCTGGCGGACGGCTTTCACAGCTACTACAACGCTCATCAGTTTCTGGTGGACGACGCTGACCTGCGTAATGCCCGGCTGTGCCTCATCTCGGCTGTGCGGCAGGTGATCTACAATGGACTGACCCTACTGGGCGTAAGCGCCCCGGAAAGAATGTAATGGCACGCGACTATTCACACCGACGCGGCAACGCGCCCCAACGCAGGCGCGCCGCCGCCAAGCCCCGCCGCGGCAGCAGCAGCAAGAAACCGGGAGGTCTGCCGGGCTGGATATCCATGTTCGCCGGTCTCAGCCTGGGCCTGGCCATTGCTGCGGGCGTGTACATCTACTACAAGCCCCTGAGCGGTGACAGCGAGAACAGCGTACCGCCAGCTGCCCAGCAGGGCAGCGACAAACCTGCGCGGGACGCCAATGGCCTGCCGCCCAAGGAACCCAGCCGTTTCGCGTTTTACGAAATGCTGCCCAATTACGAAATCGTGATACAGCAGGAAGGCCCGGCACAGCAGAACAAGCCGGCGGCCGCCCAGACCCCGAAGCAGGTGGAAGAACCGGGCCGCTATATCATTCAGGCGGGCTCCTTCAAGACCTATGAAGACGCCGACAAGCGCAAGGCCAAGATGGCGATGCTGGGCGTGGAGTCCGAGATCGAGAAAGTCACCATCGATGGCGCCACCACCTGGTACCGCGTGCGCGTAGGGCCGGAGAAGAACCTGGAAAAGGTCAACGGCATGCTCAAGACGCTGCGCGACAATGGTATCGAGTCGCTACTGATGCGCTACAAGGGCTGAGTCCTTCTCCGCCACATGAATCTCCGGGTGGATACGCCAGCCGCTCTGAATCGCCAGATCGTACCGCCGCAAAGACGGTTCCAGCAGATGCCATAACCGCGCGTTGTTGTAGAACGGCGCGGACGGAAACATGTGATGCATCAGATGAAAATTCTGCCACTGCAGTAACGGCGACATCAGCCACTCGTTACCCAGACGCACGGTAGTGGCCCGCGTGTAGTTCTCTTCCTGGCTCACGTCATGCGGTACATGCGGCAGCCAGAAGAATGAAAAGCCCACCAGCAGCTTGGTAATCCGCGCCGGGATGAACCACAGAAACAGCAGTTCCCAACCGTAACCGGCAGCAATGATAGTGCTCGCCGCCAGAACCGTGCCGGCCACTGTAACCATCGACTGCCTCAGATAACGATGCGCTTTCGTATCGCCGTGCTTGAGCACGTAATACAGGTAATAGAAATCCACCGTCACCCAGCGCAATGGCAGCTGCCACCAGGGCCCGACATGCATCCAGCGGTCGGGATCCAGCGCGCCGCTGGCCAGTCGGTGATGGCGGATATGCCCCCAGCGAAACAGCTCCAGCGTAACCTGTGGCAGAAAACTCAGCAGTGCGATGCGCCCTACCCAGTCGTTGATGCGGGCGTTGCTGGACACGGCACCGTGAATGGCATCATGCACCACACTGAAAAGGTAATAGGCGGTCACGCCATTGATGAGCATACCGGCCCATAGAGGCAGATAGCCCAGCACGGCCAACGTATCGACCACGACAAAACTGGCGATGCAGTAGATAAGGATGCCAATGGTGCGCCAGGCGATCTTCGGCGCGCGGCTCAGACGTTTGGCAGCGGCCAGCACCTCCGGTGTCTGCTGCCGGAGAATTTCACCTGCAGGATTCATGTTGCCTCCAGGCCGGGTTCGCTGCCGAATATCGGCCCCAGCACGATTTCCACCATGGGTTCGGTGAGTTGATTGAGTTTGCGGCCATGCACCAACTGGTCGGCCGCGTGCAGGGATAGCAGGCCGTGTGTCGTGGCCCAGGCAATATGCATGACCGTGCGCGGATCGCGTTCCACCAGCCCGGCCTTGTGCGCCTGCTCCACAATGCCCACCAGATAATCAAAGGCCTGCTGACGTATATGCAGCAATTCGGGATATCGCTCCAGCGGCGGCTGCCGCATGGCAAACATCAGCCGGAATTCCTCCGGCCGCTTTTGCAGATAATCGATCACGGCCCGCGACAACAGATAGATACGCTGTATCGGCCCCTTGTCCAGTGGATCGCTCTCGCGTAACAGCTCGAAAAAACGACGAAAACAATCCACCCGCACCTGGGCGAAAAGATCTTCCTTGCTCTCGAAATAGCGGTAGGGCAGCGTGTGACTGATGCCCATGACCGCGGCCAGGCGACGAAAACTCACCGCCTCGTAACCTTCCTTTATATACAACTGCAACGCGGCATCGATCATGCGCTGGCGCATGCTTTCGACTTCATCAACGGACAAGGCTGGACGCGGCATAATGATTAACACTGTTAAATATACACTGTTAATCTAACGGCCGACACAACGGCTGTCAAGCAGTTTTACTTATTGCGGAATATTGAAAACGATGCCCTGGTCGATCTTCGCCTGAACTTCCTCGACGAACTGCGCCTCTTCTTCCGGCCCTTCAGGCAGACGCATGAACACGGTACCGTCGGCAAAGATAATGCCGGGGGTGTTGCCGTAAACAAACAACGCACCCATGTAGCGGATATCGGCAATGGGGTAGCTCGGGCAACTGGCGACATGCGGAATCTCGCCCTCCTCGCGCATCACCGTCATCCAGGCCTGGCCGGGATTGGCGTTGCACCAGACGTCCTGGGCCAGGGAAAAATTCTGCGGACTCAAACTGGAAGGAAACACGGTGTAGCTGAACTCGTGTTTGGCCAGAAAGGCTTCCAGGCGACGGCAAAAGCCACAATCGACCGCCGAGTACAGCACCATACCGACCGGCTTGTCGCCATGACGGAACGTTATCGAAGCATGCCATGGCAGATCTTCGATAGCCTTCTTGCGGATCGCCAGTACCTTGTCACGCTCCACATCGGATCGCTGCTTGTTCATGTAGACCCATTTGTCGCCATAGCTGTTGGCGACCATGGTCAGCTCGGTGTCCATCAGCACCGGCGTAGTGACATTGGCGGCCTCGGCGGAAGTGATGGAAAAGATACCGCTGAACGGCGTGGCGTAACCCTGCGGCTTGCTGGTCAGGCGCTTGTTGACGTTGGCCTGGAAGCTGGCGAGGTCATCCGCCGCGTTCGCGGTCTGTGAGAGAAAGAGCAACACAAGAAAGATGGATCTCATCGAACTACTCCGTCGCAAGCATCATGCGGGATTCACGGGGGAATACCGCCTGCAATGCTAGAAACCTGCCTGACGCGCTTCCTTCATGGCATCCGCAAGTTCTTCGGCGAGGTTCGAGGCAACATCGTCACAAGCCATCGGCAATGACCACCCCGATTCTGAACCGCTTTCAGAAAAAAGACGGGTACCATCCCTTGCGACCAGCACCGCAGCCCATTCCAGGTTGGGTCTCAATCCGCCCCGATCCGTTTTTACCTTCACATTGAGCGTGGCGTCAGCCCTGGCCTCATCGGGTACAGCATGCAGGCCTTCCGATGTAAGCGAAGAAACCACCCGCGCACCGCAGCCTTCAATCTCCTGGTCAGCTGCGTAATTCACGTACAAAGACCCGACTTCACTGAGTTTTGTCTGGGCAAAAACAATGCTGTTGGCGCCTAGCGCGATTACGCCCAGCGAAAAGAAAAATAGCTTTTTCAAGACTGACTCCTCGGTATTAGCGTTCTACTTTGAAAGCAGGCCGATTGACCTGAAGTCAGCTTAGCACGCCTAGTCTGTGTAATATTCCGGCCGGCCCGCGGTCCACAGCTCGCCCCATAGACGTCCCCCGCCGTCCACCGTGAGCACTTCGCCGGTAATAAAATTACCAGAAGGCGCACTCAGATAGATACAGGCTTCGGCGATTTCCATGGCCGTACCGGGACGCCGCATGGGATTCGCCTTGGGGAATTCCTTCACCGCTTCGGGCGGATAGACATCCAGCCCCTTGGTCGCGGTCAGGCCGGGCGCCACACAGTTGACGCGGATATTCAGCGGCGCCCATTCCACCGCCACCGTGCGGCAGGCACCGATCACACCGGCCCGCGCGGCCACGGTATGCGCCACCCCCGGCATGCCGCGCTCGGTCACGACCACCACGTTTACGATTGAACCCTCGCGCCCGGCATCACGCCAGACCTGGGCAGCGCGCTGCATCATGTACCAGCTGGAATTGAGGTTGTTGTTGATGACCGCGTTCCAGCCCTTGGGCGTGAAATCGATGGCGTTGGCCGGAAACTGGCCACCCGCGTTGTTCACCAGATAATCGAGACCGCCATAGGTTTCCTCGACCTTTTTATAAAGGGCATCAATCTGCTCCGGCTCGCGGATGTCGGTGGGCACCGCCAGCATTTCTCCGCCACGGCTGTTCACGAATTCCGCCACCGCTTCCAGCTTTTCCGCTGTGCGGCCACAGATGGCGACTTTCGCACCGAGCCGGGCAAACAGCATGGCCACCGCACGACCGATACCGCTGCCGCCACCGCTGACCAGCGCCACCTTGCCGGCGAACAGATCGGGGCGATAGACAGTGGGTTCCGCCCAGAGGGCTTCGAGTTCTTTTAGGACGCTTTCTTGCATATTTTCCGCCTTCACCGCGGATGAGGCTCTCCCGCCAGGGGAGAGGGAACTAATCTGTGCAATCTGTGTAATCTGTGGATTCACCCGTCTTTACGGCTGTGCGTAATTTCTCAACCCCGCAACAAGTCATCACTGATGATGATCTTGCGCACCTCAGTGGTACCCGCGCCGATTTCCAGCAATTTGATGGAGCGATACAGACGGTTGATTTCCGATTCCCAGATATAACCGGTGCCGCCATGCACCTGCACCGCTTCGTTCAGCACCTTGTTCAGTGTTTCCGCCACGAACATCACGCCAGCAGCGGTGATCTTGTGAATGTCGCCGCGGCCGCCGTCGTTCTCACCCACCGTGTTTGCGGCACGCAGCGTCTGGTAGGTGAACAGGCGCATGGCCTCCACCCACACATACATGTCCGCCAGTTTGCCGCGGATCATCTGGAAGTTGCCGATCGGCTGACCGAACTGCTTGCGCTGGCTGGCGTAGTCGATGGACAACTGCAGGGCGCGCTCGGCAATGCCCAGGCAGATCGGCGAAATCATGGCGCGCTCCAGGTCCAGGCCGCTCATGACCACTTTCACGCCACGGTTTTCCTCGCCCACCAGATTGGCGGCCGGAATGCGGCAATTGTCGAACACCAGTTCCGCGGTCTGGCTGCCACGGAAGCCCATCTTGATCAGCTTTTGCGCCACGGAGAAACCGGGGGCGTCCTTCTCCACGATAAAGGCGGAAATACCCTGCGCGCCCTTGTCCTTGTCGGTCTTGGCGTAGACCAGCAGCACATCGGCCACCGGACCGTTGGTGATGTAGATCTTGCGGCCGTTGAGCACATACTCGTCGCCCTCGCGGCGCGCCGTGGTGCCCATCGAGCCCAGCGCATCGGAACCGGCGCCCGGCTCGGTCAGGCCCAGCGCACCGATCAGCTTGCCGCTGACCAGGCCCGGCACGTACTTGGCTTTCTGCTCCTCGCTGGCATTGCGCAGAATGTTGTGCAGACAGAGATTCTCATGCGCCACCCAGGCCAGCCCCAGCGCATGATTCCAGCGCGAGAAGGCCTGCAGGATCAGGCCGCTGGTCATGATGTCCATGTTGGAGCCGCCGTACTGCTCCGGCGCGGTCACGCCGAAATAGCCGGTCTCGCCGATCTTCGGAAAGATCGTGTCATCCCACCATTCCTCGTCGTCCATGCGCTGGGCGATGGGGTACAACTCCGCCTTGGCGAAGCGGTCCGCCTGGTAAAGAATTTCGGCTTCCTGATCGGACAGGCCGGTAAAAGCCTGCATCACACCCGGTTGCTCTGACATAACTGATCCTGTTCGTTAACTGTTTCGCTAAGGTTGTTTCAATCTTCAATGGCATCCACCAGACCCCATTCCAGGGCCTGCGATGCCTTGATTCTCTGGCCCGACAGGCACAGCCTGGCGCAGCGCTGGCGCCCCATGCGCCGCGCGATACTGATGCAGCCGCCGGCGCCGGGAATCAGCCCCATGCCGACTTCGGGCAGCAGAAAATGCGTACTGCTGCGCGCCACCACCCGGCCGGCAAAGGCCGGAAACTCGATACCCGAACCAATGCAGGCACCATGCAGATGCGCTGTCACCCGCGGCGCGCAGCGCGCCAGCAAACTGCCCGGCACGCTCAGCCCGCGCACGATGTGCCCGGTGGCCGCATCCGGCACGCTACCGAACTCGTTCAGATCACCGCCGGTAGAAAAGCACTTGCCACGGCCACTGATGTGCACTTCTTCAATGCTGTCATCGACCAGCACCAGCTGCAGCGCCTCATTCAGCGCGTCACGCATTTCCACCGACATGCCGTTGCGGTTGCCCGGACGGTTCAGCTCCATCTGCAGGCGGTCGCCATCACGCTCGACCACCACCGCCGGACCACTGTCGCTGTTCATTTCCAGCTGCGGCCGCATGCGCGCCAACCAGGCGCTGTATTCGCGGCCCGTCTGCAAGGTGGCGTAGGCCATCGACTCGACGGTCAGCGCCTGCGCCACCGGCATGTCCTCGGTAGTACGCAGCACCTGCACCAGCACCGTGGCCGCCACCGGATTGGCTTCGATACGCGGCAACAGCGCTGCCGCCTCATCCTCGCTGGCAAAGAGCACATCACAGGCTGTCGCCAATGCGTCATCCGCCTGCCCTACGCCAATCACCGGACAGACCAGGCTGCGCAACCATTCACCCAGGTGATCCAGGGCCTCGGCATCGCTGGCTGTGTTCAGCACCAACGCCTGCCGCCTGCCCATGGGCGAATAATCCACTGGCGCAGGCCCCGCCTGCGCCAGTGCGCCGAGTTCATCCACCGAAAGCATGAGCCGGTCTGTCATTCTGTCTCCGTCGGCACCCCGCCCTGTACAGCGCGCACGTTAGCACCCCTGCTGCCCGCGCTCCTCATGCCTTTGAGTGAGTTGAACTCACTTTCACTCTTACTAACTTGCAACACCTCATCCAAATGACGCATTGCATTTCGATAATGATGAGAGCAGGATAGTAAAAAGCAAAAAGTGAGTCTAACTCACCTTTATCTCAGATTACCAGTCAACGAGACCGGGAGACGACATGTCTGAAGACGTCCTGATCGAGCGCCGCCAGCACAACGGACAGGCGGTGCAATGGATCATCATCAACCGTGAAGAACGCCGCAACGCCATGAATGCGGACGTCATCGCGCGCATATCACAGGGCATTTCGGAGGCGGTCGACAGCGGCGAAGTACGCGCCATTGTGCTTACCGGCGCGGGCGACAAGGCCTTCTGTGCCGGCGCTGACCTGACCAAGGGCGTGAAGGGCTTCGCTTTTGATGTCGACTTTTCGCGCCCACGACACTACATCGTGCAGTTGTTCAAGCAACTGCTGGATTGTCCCCTTCCGGTCATTGCCCGGGTGAACGGGCATGTCATGGCCGGTGGCTTCGGCCTGCTCTGTGCCTGTGACATGGCTATTGCCGCCGACGACATCCGCATTGGCACCACGGAATCAAAAATCGGCCTCACGCCGATGATGATCCTGCCCTACATGATCCGCAGTCTGCCGCCGCGCAAGCTGCAGGAAATGTGCATCACCGGCGAGCAGTTCACCGCGGCCGACGGCCTGGAGTGGGGCCTGTTCAACTACCTGGCGCCGCGCGCCGAGCTCGATGAAAAAACCGACTGGTTGCTGTCGCGCGTCGTCGACAAATCCCCCACCGCTATCCGCCTGGGCAAGCAGGCTTTTGCCGCCATGCGCGACATGAGCCTGCCGCAGGCGCTGGAATATGCCCAGAGCATGGTGCCGGTGATGTCCAGCACGCAGGACGCCGCCGAGGGCCTGGCGGCTTTCCAGGAAAAGCGTGCGCCGAAATTCACCGGCAACTGAGGATGCGAATCTGATGCAGACCGTTCGGGCTGAGCCCTTCGACAAGCTCAGGACAGGCGCTGTCGAAGCCCCTGGACATACCGCAAGCGCCCTTCGACCAGCTCAGGGAGAACGGACGCCCGGAGGCCCGCGAAAGTCATGAGCAGCACACGCGGCACAAAAGAACAGCGCGTTGCAGAGATTCTGCAGACGGCGCGCGAGCTGTTCAGCGAACGCGGCTACGAGGCCACATCCATGGCCGAGGTGGCGGCGCGCGTGGGTGTTGTCGAGGGCACGGTCTACAAGTATTTCGAGAGCAAGCGCGAGCTGCTGCTGCTTGTGCTGACGCAGTGGTACGAAAGCCTGTTCGAAGGCTACGAGCAGGACCTGGAAGGCGTGCGCGACACCCATGCCCGCATGCGCCTGCTGATCTGGCGTCATCTGCGCACCATGCGCGACAACCCGGACCTCTGCCGCCTCACCTTCAATGAGTTCCGCGCCGAACAGGGTTATCACGGCTCACCCCTGCAGAAACTCAACCGCGCCTACACCGAACTGCTGGTGGAAGCCCTGCAGGCCGGCATCGCCGCGGGCGCTCTGCGTGATGACCTGCCGGTCACCTTGCTGCGCGACATGATCTTCGGCGGCATCGAGCATTACATCTGGCCCTACCTCTGCGGCCATGGCGAACTCGAGATCGACAGCATTACCGACCAGGTTTGCAGCCTGCTGTGGCAGGGCATCGGCAAAGCCGATGAGCAGAACTACCAACGCAATTTTGAACAGGAAACACGCCGCCTGTCGGAACTGGCAGAGCGGCTGGAACAGAAACTGGGAACATCCTGATGAGCAGTCACATGACCACCATCGACACAAGCAGCTGGCCTTTCGACACCGTACTGGTCGCCAACCGCGGCGAGATTGCGGCGCGCATCCTGCGCACGATCAAGGCGCTCGGCCTGAAAGGCGCCGTGGTCTACCACAGCGCCGACCGCAAGACCCCGGCACTGGCCATCGCCGACCAGGCCGTGGAAATCACCGGCGAGACACCGGTGGCCGCCTACCTGGACGCCGCGCAGATCCTGGCAGCAGCCAGACAGGTAGGCGCCGGCGCCATCCACCCCGGTTATGGCTTCCTGTCCGAGAACGCCGACTTCTGCCGCGCCGTCACAGACGCCGGCATTGCTTTCGTCGGCCCTACCCCGGAACAGATCGAACTCATGGGCGACAAGGTGCGCGCCCGCGCCTTTGTTGAAAAAGCCGGCTTCCCGGTCGCCCCCTCGGCCATTGAAGATGACGACCCGGCAACCTTCCTGGAACGCGCCAGGGCGCTGCCGCTGCCCCTGCTGATCAAGCCGGCGGCCGGCGGCGGCGGCAAGGGCATGCGCGTGGTTCGCGAAGCGGATCAACTGGAATCTGAAATCGAACGCGCCCGCAGTGAAGGCCAGCGCTACTTCGGCGATGGCCGTCTGTACGTGGAAAAATTCATCGAGAACCCGCGCCATATCGAGGTGCAGGTGCTGGGCGACGCCCACGGCAACGTCGTACACCTGTTCGAACGCGAATGCTCGGTGCAGCGCCGCTTCCAGAAGATTGTCGAGGAAACCCCCTCGCCCGCGCTGGACGAAAAACTACGCAACGAAATCTGTGAAACCGCCGCCGGTATTGCCCGCAGCGCCGGCTACCGCAACGCCGGCACCGTGGAATTTATCTTTGGTGAGTCGGGCGGCGAGGCCGAGTTCTACTTCCTGGAAACCAACACACGCCTGCAGGTGGAGCATCCGGTCACCGAGGAAATCACCGGCAAGGATCTGGTGGCAGAGCAGCTACGTATCGCGGCCGGAGAGAAACTGGGCTACGAGCAGCAGGACATCACCGCCAGCGGCCACGCCATCGAATTCCGCATCTACGCCGAGGATGCGGCCGCCGGCTTCACCCCGACCACCGGCCCGGTGCTGCGCTGGAAGGTGCCCACCGGCGAAGGCATCCGCATGGATGACGGTATTGTGGAAGGCGGCGCCGTGACAGCAGCCTTCGACCCCATGCTGGCCAAGCTGGTCATCCGCGGCGCGGATCGCGAGGAGGCCCGTGCCCGCGCCGATGCCGCCCTGCGTGATCTGGCCCTGCTCGGCTGCAAGACCAATACAGCCTTCCTGCGCCGGCTGCTGAACCACCCGGCCTTCATTGCCGGTGACGTACATACCGGCTTCCTCGATGCCAACCCGGATATCGCCGCCGAACCTGAACTCAGCGAAGCAACGTTACACAAACTGCTGGCCACCGCCGCCCTGACCAACCGCCCCATGCGCGACAACGCCGATCTCACACCGGATCTGCATGCTGCGATCGGCCACTGGAACAACTGAGGGATCATCAGATGAACGCTCGGACTATCCAGTCCCTTCTCCCCCCAGGGGAGAAAGTTAGGATGAGGGGTAAATGGAGAACTCTAATGAAAACCCACAAACACCGTTTAACTGGCATAGCACGTGAACTCAGAGCGAATTCAACAGACGCTGAACTGCTTTTATGGAAGCATCTTCGTAATCGCCAACTTGGCGGGTACAAATTCCGCCGCCAGCTACCTGTCGGTTCTGCTATCGCGGATTTTCTCTGCATTGATGCCATGTTGATAGTCGAACTCGACGGCGGACAACACGCTGATCAATTCGCCGCTGACTCAGTTCGCACGGCTCGGCTCGAAGCCGCAGGTTACAAGGTCATTCGCTTCTGGAATGACCAGGTACTGACCCAGACGGAAGAGGTGCTAGCCGAGATTCTGCGAAATCTTGAAGGAAATAGCCCTCACCCCAACCCTCTCCCGGAGGGAGAGGGAGAAAAACACGAGGATTCTTTCTAATGCAACACGGATTCAAACTCCTCGACGCCGAACACGACATCGGCCTGTCCCGCGCACGCGAGGGCTATCGCCTGCACCTGAACCAGGGCGACGAACGCATCGAAATCCCCGTCTCCCTCATCCAGGGCGAGGAAGGTGACTGGGTACTGAACGTGAATGGCGAGGTGGACCACATCAGCCTCGCCCTGGACGGCGACGATGTCTTCATTCACCTCGACGGCGAGGTCTACCAGCTGACCTTCGAGCATGCCCTGCAACGCCTGGCCGAGATGAGCGCCGGCGCCGCGGCCGACAACGTCAAGGCCACCATGCCCGGCAGCCTCGTGTCGGTGGCGGTCGCCGAGGGTGATCACGTCAAGACCGGACAGACCCTGCTGGTGATGGAAAGCATGAAGATGGAAACCACGATTGTGTCGCCACGCGATGGCGTGGTGCAGAGCATCCAGTTCACCCCCGGCCAGACCTTCGACAAGGACGCCGTGCTGATCACGCTGGAACCCGAAGCAGAAGAATAAAAAAGAGAAACCACAGATGCGCACAGATACACACAGATTTGAAAACGCCCATTCCGGAAAACGCAGGGCGCTTATCCGGATTGACGGCACTTTACGCCTGAGAGAGCAGTCATGAAGAGAATCGTCTCAAGCCTGAACACCCAATCCGAAGACTTCAGGGCCAACTACGCGCATAACCTGAAGAACGCCGAAAAATTCAGAGAAAAACAGCATGCGGCCCGCTTTGACCGCGCGCAGCGCGACCTCGACCGTCTGGCCAAGCAGGACAAGATGACAGTGCGCGAACGCCTCAAGCGCCTGCTGGATCCCGGCACCCCGTTCCTGGAACTTTCCAGTCTGGCCGCGGGTGAGGCCTACGGCGGGGAAGCGCCAGGGGCAGGCGTGGTCACCGGCATCGGCATCGTTTCCGGTCGCGAGGTGATGATCAATGCCGGCGACGGCAGCGTGAAAGGCGGCGCCTGGTATCCGCTCACGGTAAAGAAGGCCGTGCGCGCACTGGATATCGCCATCGAGAACCGCCTGCCGGTGGTGCATCTCTGTGACTCGGCGGGTGGCTTCCTGCCGCTGCAGGCGGAACTATTCGCCGACAAGTACTACGCCGGCCGCATCTTCCGCAACCAGTGCATGCTGTCGAAGATGGGCATCCAGCAGGTGTCGGTGGTACTCGGCCATTGCACGGCTGGCGGCGCCTACGTGCCGGGGCTGTCTGACTATAACGTGATCGTGCGTGGCACCGGCGCCATCTTCCTGGCCGGCCCGCCGCTGGTGAAAGCCGCCACCGGTGAGGATGTGGGCGTGGAAGAACTGGGTGGCTGCGACATGCACACCACCACCTCGGGCACGGCCGATTATCCAGCCGCCAGCGAAGAAGAGGCACTGGCCATCTGCCGCGACATCGTTGCGCAGTTCAAGACGCCGGACAAAACCCGCATCGAGTGGCAGACGCCGGAAGACCCCTACTACGACCCCAGCGAGCTGTATGGCATCCTGCCGCGCGACATCAAACAGCAGTTCGACATGCGCGAGGTCATTGCCCGCCTGGTGGACGGCTCCCGCTTTCATGAATACCAGCCGAAATACGGCACCTCGCTGGTCTGCGGCTATGCGCACCTGTGGGGTTACAAAGTCGGCATCCTGGCCAACAACGGCGTGCTGTTCAACGATTCCTCGCTGAAGGGCGCGCACTTCATCCAGCTGTGCAACCAGAACCGCACACCGATCATCTTCCTGCAGAACATCACCGGCTTCATGGTCGGCAAGGCCTACGAGGAACGCGGCATCACCAAGGATGGCGCCAAGATGATCATGGCCATGACCGGCTGCGAGGTGCCCAAGTTCACCGTGATGTGTCACGGATCGTTTGGCGCCGGTAACTACGGCATGAGCGGCCGCGCCTTTGACTCGCGCTTCCTGTTCACCTGGCCACAGCACGAGATTTCCGTGATGGGCGCCGAACAGGCGGCCAATACCCTGGCCGAAGTGAAGGTGCGGCAGTTGCAGCGCGAGGGCAAGGAATTGTCGAAGGAAGATATCGAGGCCATCCGCCAGCCGGTGCTGGCCGAATTCAAGCGCAAGTCCAGCGCCTACTGGTCGACCTCCGAAATCTGGGACGACGGCATCCTCGACCCGGTGGATACCCGCAACGCCCTGGGCATTTCGCTGTCGGCGGCCCTGAACACCCCGATCGGCGACCCGCGTTACGGGATATTCAGGTTATAGACTCAGCCGCCACCTAAAGCTGGCGATATACGCCGCGGCGATGACCGATTTTGACGACTACGATAACGAGGGCCTGATCCTGGATTTCGTAAATGATGCGGTAAACACCCTGTCGAATACGGTAACGCTCCTGTGCAGAGAGTTTCTCGCAACCGACGGGACGCGGATTGTCACGCAAGCCCTCTATGCGCTTGAGGATACGCTTTACATCAGTATTTGGAATGCTTCGAAAATCCTTGGCGACAGATTTCCTGAAACGAATCTCAAAGTTTGCCATGCGCCTTGAGATCTTCCAGCAACGCCTCGTAACTCATGGTGGGTTCGGCTACACGATTTTCAAAAGCCGCCAGGTCCTCCTGGTCTTCACGCAGCGCCTGGCGCACTGCGTCATTCACCAGATCAGACACGGACCTGTGGGTGGACACCGCCTTCAACCGCAAAGCCTGATGGATTTCGGGTTCGAAATAGATCGTCGAACGCTTGCTCATTTCACTCATGGAATCACCTCGAATAGCATTATAACATCATGACGTTAAAACGCTTTATTCAACCCCCGCATAAGCGCCTGCTAACCACAACGGATGAGGCATGCCGCACCCTAATCCGCAAAACTGCTCGGCTATTGTGAGGAAAACCATGACCGCACCACCCGCAAATCTGATCACCACCTTCCCCGAGGTGGTGGTGAAAGACGTCAAGATCAGCCTGCGCAGCCGCTTCTTTACCAAATTCCTGAAGTGGACGCTCAAGCCCATGATGGCCTGGTTCGTGAAAGGCGATAAGAAAAGCCGCCTGGGCAAGGCGCATATTTTTATCGCCCGCTCGCAGTGCAAGAACACCGCCGGACTGACGCAGCATTTCCGTATTGTGAACGGCGTGCCCGGCCCGACCGTGGGTGACTTTCTGGATACCAGCGGCCGTGTGATTCTGTGGCTGCATGGCGGCGGTTTCATCATTCCCGCTTCCAATCCGGCGCACCTGCGCATGCTCGCCCTGCTGTGCAAGGGTCTGGGCGCCAGCGGCTTTTTGCCCGATTACCGGCTCGGCCCCTACAACCAGTTTCCACATTCTCTGGACGATTGCGAGCGTGCCTATATGGGGCTGCTGGAGGCCGGCTACGATCCACGTAAAATCATGGTCGGCGGCGATTCCGCCGGCGGCAATCTTACCCTCGGCATGCTGCAACGCATCCGCAAGGCAGGCGCGCCCATGCCCGCCTGCGCCGCCCTGGTCTCGCCGGTAACAGAGATGGGCCGCATTCACATGCCGCAATCCAGATCCTATGCCCCGCACCGCGACCCGCTCATTCCAATAGGCAGCATGGGCAATCTGGATGACCTTTATACCCATGACTGGGATGCCTCCGACCCGGAGTTATCGCCGATCTATGCCGACTACAGCGGCATGCCGCCGATGCACTATGTCGTCGGCGATACCGAAGTCCTGCGCGATGACTCGGTGTTCTGCGCCCAACGGGCACAGGACGCAGGCGTACCGGTACAACTGGATGTGTGGCCGGTATTGCCGCATGCCTTCCCGCTGTTCGCCGCCCTGTTCCCGGAGGCGCGTATTGCCCGCGACGACATGATGGGATTTGCGAGACAACACCTTGCCTGAGTCACCAAATCACAACCCCGGCCACCGGAGCCGGGGCAACAAGCGAAACGGTTGAGACATGAGCACATCGAACTATCAGACGGAATATCAGAAGTCAGTCGATAACCCGCAGGGTTACTGGGCGCAACACGCCCAGGCGCTGCACTGGGACAAAACCTGGGACCGGGTGCTGGACGACAGTGATGCTCCCCTGTACCGCTGGTTTGCCGGTGGCCAGTTCAACACCTGCTTCAATGCACTGGACCGCCATGTCGAGAGCGGCCGCGCCGAGCAGACAGCCCTGATCTACGACAGCCCGCTGACCGGACAGCTACGAAAATACAGCTACCGTGAACTGCGTGATGAAGTGGCGAAGTTCGCCGGCGTGCTGACCGCCCAGGGCGTGACCCGCGGCGACCGTGTGGTGATCTACATGCCCATGGTGCCGGAAGCCGCCATCGCCATGCTCGCCTGCGCCCGCATCGGCGCCATTCACTCGGTGGTATTCGGTGGTTTTGCCGCCAGGGAACTGGCCAAGCGTATCGACGACGCCCAGCCCAGGGCGGTGGTCTCCGCCTCCTGCGGTATCGAGCCGGGCCGCATCGTGGAATACAAACCTCTGCTTGATGAGGCGCTGGAACTGGCCAGCCACAAGGTCGACAGCTGCATCCTCCTGCAGCGCCCCGAATGTCAGGCCTCACTCATAGAGGGTCGTGATCTTGACTGGAATGAGGCCATGGCCGGCGCCGAGCCGGCGGAATGCGTCACTCTGGAAGCCACCGACCCGCTCTACGTACTCTATACCTCCGGAACTACCGGCAAACCGAAAGGCGTGGTGCGCGACCACGGCAGCCATGCCGTCGCCATGACCTACTCCATGAAAGCCGTCTACAACATCGAGCCCGGCGATGTGTTCTGGGCCGCCTCGGATGTCGGCTGGGTGGTGGGTCACTCCTATATCGTTTACGGGCCGCTGCTGCATGGCTGCACCACCATCATGTACGAAGGCAAACCCGTGGGCACGCCTGACGCCGGCGCTTTCTGGCGGGTGATCGCAGATCACGGCGTGAAAGCCCTGTTCACCGCGCCCACCGCCTTCCGCGCCATCAAGAAGGAAGACCCGCGCGGCGAACTGCTGCAGAAATACGACCTCTCCACCCTCAAGACCCTGTTCCTGGCCGGCGAACGCTCGGACCCGGACACCATCAACTGGGCGGCCGACATGCTGGGCGTACCCGTGGTAGATCACTGGTGGCAGACAGAACTCGGCTGGCCGGCCATTGCCAACTGCCAGGGCATCGAACCCATGCCGATCAAACCCGGCTCTTCATCGGTACCGGTACCCGGCTTCAACCTGCAGGTGCTGGACGAGGCCGGCAATGAAGTGCCGCGCGGCCAGATCGGCAACCTCGTGATCAAGCTACCACTGGCGCCTGGCTCGCTGCCTACCATGTGGAACAACGAGGCCGGCTACGTCGAAAACTATCTGACCCGCTACCCCGGCTACTATCTGACGGGTGACGCCGGTTTCATTGATGAAGACGGTTACGTCTCCATCATGTCGCGCATCGACGACATCATTAATGTCGCCGGCCACCGCCTGTCCACCGGCGCCATGGAAGAAGTGCTGGCCTCGCATCCCGACGTGGCCGAATGCGCCGTTATTGGTGTGGCGGACGAACTGAAGGGACAACTGCCGGTCGGCCTGGTAGTGCTCAAGGCCGGGGTCGATCGTGAACCTGAAACCATCGTGGGCGAACTCGTCGCCCTCGTCCGCGAACAAATCGGCGCCGTGGCTGCCTTCAAGCTGGCGGCCATCGTCAAGCGCCTGCCCAAGACAAGATCAGGCAAAGTCCTGCGCAAGACCATGCGCTCCATTGCCAATGGCGAGGATTACACGGTGCCGGCAACGATTGATGACCCGCTAATCCTTGAAGAAATCACCGAAAGCCTGAACAGCCTCGGCTATCCGAGGGGATAACCATGTGGAAGAAAACCCCCATCTTTACGTTCGTGGTGAGCTCGTCGAGCCACGATTACGCCCTTCGACGGGCTCAGGGCGAACGGGCATATACCATCAGGTCAATCCTGCTGACTATCGCGGCTGCCTGGGCATTAACCGCCTGCGGCAGTGACGGAAACAACAACGGCAGCCTGAACGGCGGCGGCAGCAACTCGGGCAGTTTTGTGGAGCCGGCCTATGAAACAGACCAGGCCACACTCGACAACGCCATCATATGCTCCGGCTTCGAGAATACAGACAAACCCCCGGTGCTCCTGGTGCACGGCACCTTTACCGCCGGTTGGGAACAGTACGACTGGTCTTATGGTCCGGTACTGGAGTCCATGGGCTTTGACGTTTGCACTGTTACCTATCCGGATCGCGGCCTTGGCGATCTGCAGATTTCCGCCGAATATGTCGCCAACGCCATTCACTACATGCATGCCCAAAGTGGCCGCAAGGTCGCCATGATCGGTCACAGCCAGGGTGCGCTCATGCCACGCTGGGCCCTGAAATGGTGGCCCTCGGCACGCGACCTGGTCGAAGACTTCGTGCTGCAGGCCGGCCCCAATCACGGCACTTCCCAGGGCGGGACCAATCCGCTGTTTTCCGTATTGCAGGGTATTACCGGCATTCCCGCCGCCTTCTACCAAATGGGTACGGACTCAGAGTTCGAAGAAGCGCTGAATGCCGATGACGAAACTCCCGGCGATGTGGATTACACCAGCCTCTACACCCAGTTCGACGAGCTGGTGCAGCCCGTCACGCCCGTGCCGACCGCAGCGCTGGACTGGGGCATGGATAATCCGCGGGTGAGCAATATCCTGCTGCAGGATGTCTGTCCGCTGCTGATCGTGGACCATGTGACCATCGGCCTGACCGACACCACCACCTTCTTGCTTACCCTGGACGCCATACTCAATGACGGCCCTGCAGACATCGAGCGTGCCGGTGGTGCGGCTACCCTCTGCACAGCGCCTGCGATTGTGCCGGGTGTGACGCTTCCGCCCACATTCCTGCTGGATATGGCCGGACTCCTGCCGATGGAAATCGACAATGGCCTGCTGGACCCGCATCTGGCCAACGAAGAGCCCCCGCTGAAACCCTATGCGGCCGGAGCGGTACAATAAGCCCCCCTCTCCCTGACCCTCTCCCGCGAGGGGAGAGGGGAAAGCATGCCTCTCCTTGTTGAAGGGAAAGTGTCAGAGAGGAAGTGAAATACAACCGGGGTTCACATAAGAGAAAGAGACTATGACTGGATTAACTGCTGATCAGACTGTTGTGATTATCGGCGCCGGACAGGCCGGCGGCACCTGCGGCATGGAGCTGCACAAGAAGGGCTTCGAGGGCCGCATACTCATCGTGGCGGACGAGGATTACATTCCCTACAAACGTCCACCGCTATCCAAGACCTATTTCGCCGGCGAAGCCTCGCTGGAAAGCCTCTACGTCATGCAGCAAGCCAAGCTGGATGCCGCCGGCATCGAATGCATGACCGGTGTGCGCGTGGACAGCATCGACCGGGACAACAAGGCGCTGGCGCTGTCCAGCGGCGAAACACTCAACTACGACAAGCTGGTCATCACCACCGGCAGCCGTGCCCGTCCGCTGCCGGTGGACGGCGCCGACCGGCCGAACGTATTCATGCTGCGTAACATCGCCGATGTGGATGCCATCCGCGAACGCTGCGGTGAAGGCAAGCGTATTGTCATTATTGGCGGCGGCTTCATCGGCCTGGAAGCTGCAGCCGTGGCTGTGAAGCTCGGCATGAAAGTCACCGTGCTGGAGGGTCTGGAGCGGGTCCTGGCTCGCGTGACCGCGCCTTACACTTCCGAATTTTATGAAAAGGTCCATCGCGATGCCGGTGTGGATCTGCGTACCGGCGCTGCCGTTACCGGCCTGGAAGGCGACCCAGAAGTCACTCATGTAGTGCTCGGAGACGGCTCTAAAATTGAAGCCGACCTCGTGGTCATCGGCATTGGCATTGTGCCGAATGTGGAACTGGCCGAAGCCGCCGGACTGAAAGTGGATAACGGCATTGTCATCGACGATCACTGCCGCAGCTCCGACCCCGACATCTACGCGGCCGGCGACTGCGCCAACCATCATGACCATTTCTACGGCCGCCGCATGCGCCTGGAATCCGTACAGAACGCCATGGACCAGGCCCGTACCGCCGCCGACAACCTGATGGGCATCGAAGCTGTGTATGACGCCCAGCCCTGGTTCTGGTCCGATCAGTACGACCTGAAGCTGCAGATGGTCGGCATTTCGCAGGGCTATGACGACGCTGTTGTGCGTGGCAACCCCGATGAAAAAAGCTTCTCGGTGTTCTATCTGAAAGATGGCGCCATCATTGCCATGGACGCCATCAGCCGGCCCAAGGACTTCATGATGTCCAAGAAGCTGATTGCCGAACGCGTGCAGCCCGACAAGGAGGCACTGGCCGATGAGAACGTCGAGCTGAAATCGTTTTTGCCCGCTGCTGAATAAGGAGACCGGGTCATGTTGTTCGTCGGCAAACGCCGCGTACAGGTCGCGGACGACCTGGCCCCGGTCACCACCATCGATACCGACGCCGAATGCAACCCGGCTGAAGTTGAATTGACCTCGGCCGGGGTCGATCGCATCTGGCAACAGGTGGAGAAGCTGTATCGCACAGCGGTGCATCCCGGCATCACACTGGTGGTCCGGCGGCAGGGCAAGATCGTTATCAAGCGCGCGGTCGGTTGCGTACGCGGCAACGAACCGGGCCATCCCGGCCCTCAACACCCCTTGCACCCGGATGCGCCCCAGTGCCTGTTTTCCGCCTCAAAGGCGGTCACCGCCCTGCTGGTTTTCAAGCTGATCGATGACGGCAAGCTCAGTCTGGATGATCGCGTCAGCCAGTACATTCCGGAATTCGCCCAGGGCGGCAAGGGTCACATCACGGTGCTGGACCTGCTGACACATCGCGCCGGCGTGCCCTTTATTCCGCCCGAACACAAGGATCCGGAAATCCTGCGTGACTTCGACCGCGCCGTGCAATTGATCTGCGCCGCCGAATCACAGGACGGTGGCCGCCGCATCCAGTCCTATCACGCCCTCACCGGCGGCTTCATTATTGGTGAACTGATTCGCCGCATCGGTGACATCGAACTGCAGGACGCCCTGCATGACTGGCTGGCCGAACCGCTGGGATGCCAGTATCTGACCTATGGCGCCGCGCCTGAAATACGCGATCAGGTGCCCATCAATGCCGCCACTGGCCAGGCATTGCTATGGCCGCTGAACAAGTACATGGAACGCATCGTCGCCGTACCTTTCGAAGAGGCGGTGGAAGAATCCAATGGCGAGCTGTTCATGTCGTCCATCGTGCCGGCGGGCAATATCTACGCCTCGGCCGATGACCTCTGTCGTGTCTATGAAATGCTGCTGAATGGCGGGCAGTGGGAAGGCCGGCGCGTGCTTTCAGAGCAAAGCGTGCAGGCCGCCATCCGGCCCGTGAGCGGCGCCAAACTGGATCGCACCATCCTGTTGCCCATGCGTTTCTCACCTGCCTTCATGCTGGGGCAGGACCCCTTCGGCCTCTATGGCCCCTTCTGTGGCGACGCCTTCGGCCACCTCGGCTTCCTCAACCTGCTGGGCTGGGCAGACCCGCGCCGTGGCATCTCCGCCTGCTTCCTCAACACCGGCAAGTCCATGGCCCTGCCCGGGCTGTTACGCCTGTTCGGCGTGCTTGGCGCCATCAACAAGGAATGCAAGCCGGTCGTGGCCTAGTTTATCTATCCACAGATTACACGGATTACACAGATTTCTTGTTTCTATTCCCGGCCTGCAGAAAACAGAAACGGGCTGTGGATAATGTTATTTCTCACGCAAAGAAAGAAAAGTGCAAAGAAAGAAAAGGGGTCGGAGTAAATTTACTCTGATCCCCTTTTTCGCCTACCCGTCATTCCCGCTTCCGCGGGAATGACCATATAAATCCTAATCTGTGTAATCCGTGTAATCTGTGGATGATCAACGTTTCAGAAACTTCTCGCCTTCTTCCCAGACCCGTTTGCTGACTTCCGCGTCCAGCGCCTGCGCCGCCGGTTTTTTCTGCGTCATCAAGTGCAGGTAAAGCGCGGTCTGGTTTTCCAGTGATTTGGCTGCCGTTAGATAAACCACCGGCTCGCAGGCCTTTTCGGGGCTGGCGAACAGGATGCCCATAACCACCTTGAGCACCGGCTTGAACGCAGCCGGTGCATCGCGGGCGATATTGGAGTTGATCGGTCCCGGACACAGGCAATGCACGGACACATCGACGCCCTTGTCCGACTGCAGGCGGCGCGCCAGTTCCTGCAGCCAGGCGGTCATCACCAGCTTGCTGTGGCCGTACTGGGCGATACTGCCCATGGCGGAGTATTCCACCGGATCGCCTAGCGTATTGAAGTCAATCGGCGTGCCGGAGCGATGGGTTTCGGAGGATACGAATACAATACGCGGCTTGTCGGCACTGCGGCCGTTGGGTGTTCCGGCATAGGTGTTGTTGGGAATAGTGCCGTCGGCCAACAGCTGTTTCAGCAGCAGCATATTGCCGACGAAATGCACGCCGAACATCATCTCGAATCCCTGCCGGGTCTTCAGCGGCTTCTTGGGCACCACGCCGGCATTCAGCACCACACGGTCCAGCGTAATACCGCGCTGCTTGAGTTCGGCACAACAGGTTTTCACCGATTCCAGATCAGCCAGATCCAGATGTACGACCTCAACGGCGTCACTGCCGCTGGCGGCCTTGATCTCCTTCATCGCGGCGCTCGCATCACTGCGGCAACCCATGAGTACATGCGCACCACGCCGCGCCAGTTCGGTGGCGGTAGCCTTGCCCAGGCCGGAGTTGGCGCCGGTCACCAGGCAGGTCTTGCCGTCCAGGCGTTCGTCCTCGGTCAGGGTGCCGATACGTTCCTTCTTGCGGAACAGGTCGGCCACACCGTTCAGGGTGGCGGATACCGGGTTGTTATAGTCACTTGTGTCTGCTGCGCTCTTGCTCATGCGGCGGCCCTCGTCTCCTGCTGTGTCTGTTTATCTTCCGAAGGAATATTGAATGCCTGGCGGTAGCCGGCGTACTTCTCGTCCACCAGCTCCGGCGTCAGGCCGAACTCCTCCAGGGTGTATTTGTGCTTGCCGTGACGGTCCTTCTTGTTGACCCGGCGCGACTCGTCCATGGCCCTGCGGGCGGCATCCGTCAGCGGAATACCGGCAAAGTCGTAGATACGCTGCACTTCTGTCATGGGGTCACGCATCAGGTCGGCGTAATAAACATCGATGAAAGCGGCTGGCTGCTGCTGACGCACCCGCTGTGCGCTACGCAACATGTCGGCGTTCTTGTTCAGCCACAGCAGGCCCCGTTCATGCGCATCAACCACGTCACTGAACACGCCCGAACCGTGCGTCACCATCGATGAGAACGAAGCGGTGGTTTTGGAAGGATCACGATGCGTCTGGATGATCTTTGCGTCAGGGAACACCTTGAGCAACACATCCAGCTTGCCCAGATGCGACGGCGTCTTCAGTACCCAGCGCTCGGCTCCACGCTGCCACTGCAGCAGTTGCAGCAGCAATTTCAGGTATTCATAGGCGCCGGTCATGTCCTGTTGCTTGAGCCATTCACCATAGCTGGGCACGTAGTACATGGATTCCGGCACGTCACTGCTGAAGCTGTATTCCAGCAGCAGGATGTCCTCCTCCGGTGCGCTCGCTTCCACCGGGTGAATGGAGAAAAACTCCGGCGCCATATACTTCAGCGCCTTCTCTGCAAGCTGAGCCTTCTTGAATCGCGGATCCACCTGCCCCGGCTTCAGATCCACGGGCGTCGGATCAATCGACTCCCAGGACAGCATGGCGCGAGTATCCGGGTCCGCCGCCAGCAAACGATGCAGCATGGTGGTGCCGGTACGTTGCAGGCCGGCAATCACCAGCGGCGCCTTGATCTGTTCCTGCAGAATTTCCGGATGCTGTTTCACCAGTGCCTGTACTTTCAGACGCACACTGAGAAAACCCACCAGACGATCACGCGCCACGAAACGGCCAAAGGGATGCAGGCTGGCTTCCTCGTCAAGCGATCTGGCCAGCACCTGCAGCCCTTCCATGAAGGATTCGTCACCGAAATCGCTGAGTCCGGTACGACGTCGGGCCGCCTTCAGCATGGACTCGGGCTTGAGACTGCTGCGCAACCCCAGCACAGCAAACAGCCCGCCCAGGATGTTAAACAGCCTGATGGCGAAGGGCCGGTAGGGTTTAAAGGGAATTTGAAGATTACGTTTCATGATTGCGGATCCGTCATTCCCCCTCTCCCTGACCCTCTCCCGCCAGGGGAGAGGGAAAAGACTCCCTTCCCTGTTGACGGTGGAAGCTCAGAAAGAGGGTGTTTCAGAAGTACTTTGCGCCTCTGCGCCCCCGAATCAGTGTCCGGGGCAGGCTTTGCGTGAGACGTCGTTTTCATCTCTTGATCTCCGAGAATTTCACCACCCGGCACTGCGGCTGTGGATGCTCGTCGGCCCGAATCCAGCGGAAGCTCATGGCGCCGCAGTCATGGCCCACGGTATTGATCCAGTTCGGCACACCCGGATCGCTATGCGCCACCACGATCTGAACTGACCCGTCCTCGCGATACTCGGCGGTGTGCTTGTTCACATGGATTTTGAAGTAGCGATAGTCCAGCGACTCCAGCCAGTGATTGTCCAGCTGGAAGTTCCAGGCTTCGCATTCGGGGGGCGTCGCTTCGATCACCAACGCCTCATCCGGCGCCAGACGCCAGTAGCCGTGGTAATAGGTGATGTTGGGATCGCCACCGGCGGCCGCCGATACCTCGGGATCAAACAGCGGCAATTCGTTGGGGAATTTCTGCCAGTCACGGGCCCATTTGGCGAACAGCATGGAAGCCCCCGCCACCAGCGTGCCGGCCGTGTTCAGACCTTCGTCTATTGCCTGAGGCGTCAGCAAGGTGGGCAGACCATCGCCACCAATGCGCTCAATGGACAGATCCGCAGGCACTTCGGTATCACGATCCATGAACGTCTGACGCACGATAACCAGACTGGTGTCCGGTTCCATTTCCAGCCAGTTACCTTCATGCCGGTTACAGCTCAGAATCAGCTCGAAACGACCGTCTTCGCCTACCTCCAGGTCGGCCGCTTCGACATAGCTTGTGGTTTTCAGACCACCACCCTTGCCATAGCTGCCGGACTGCACGCCAAAACCCAGATAGTGAACCGTGCCCCGGGTACCGGAAATCCGATACTCGTACTGGCCGCTGATGGTGGCGTTCTGGTAGTTGTTGTCGGGATTGTCCGAGCCCATTTTCACAGTCTCGTGGACCATGCGCTTGAGCACCGGCGCCTTGGGATCGGCATATTCAATAAACGCCTCCAGGCCCGCCCGCACCAGACGGCTGAGATAACGCACACCCTCGGCCTGGTTGAAGGCATCGGTGGGCGCGCCTGGAAAGACCAGCGCGCTGCCGGCGGCCTTGAGCGTGTCGCAGTATTCCTCCCAGGCCTTGCCGGTGACGATGCGCTGCGCCGACACATCCGCCTCGGTCCTGCCACGCAGTTTCAACATCAACAGCCGGAACTTCTTGAAGCCCGCCAGGAGCTTGATCAATAGCTTCTTAATGGCTCTCTCCTCATTCGCATTCAAAAGATTGCGCCCCTGTTGACGGGACGTCATCACCCTTACGTATGAAACCCTCAGGCCGGGAAGCCGGCCTTCAGTTCTTCCAGCGCCTCATGCAGCATGGCGTTTACATCGCCTTCAGCACCCTGCTCAATCCACTGGTCCACCAGCGAACGCACCACCGCCAGCACGGCAGCGGCCAGCAGACCGGGCCGGGTATCGTTCTCGCGCGTCTCTTTAAAACGATGCGCAATGGCACTGGAAATGGCCGACTCGTAACTGATCTGGAATTCCAGGGCCTTGGCGCGCAACGAGGGAAATGAAGTCAGCACCGTGCCCTGCATCAGCAGACGCGTTTCGTCCTGCCCCTGCCCCTGTTCCAGCAGATGGAACAGCCAGATGATGGTGTCCATGGGGCTCAGTTCGGGCGGCGCCAGTTCCAGCGCCTTGACCATGGCCTGCAGACGGTCTTCGTAGAAGCCCACCACCAGCGCGGCTTCCTTGGATTCGAAATAACGGAAGAACGTGGCACGCCCCACACCGGCCTTCAGGGCAATGTCATTGGCAGAAAAACCATCCAGCCCCTTGCTCTTGAGCAACCCCATGGCGGCAGCCACGATGTTCTCGCGCACCTGCTGCTTTTTCTGCTCCCTTAACGAGGGTTGTGCGGATTGGGCCATTGACAGCCTCCTCAAAATAATACGATACTCTGTCTCAATTGAGACATCGTCTCATTTTTTTGAAGCATTGTCCAGACGACTATCGGCCGGGCACGGAAGGAATGCAAGAGGAGCGCAAAGACATGGAAAACACGACGCAGAAAGCCACCAATGTGACCTGGCACGACGGCGAAGTCAGCCGCCTGGAACGCCAGACCCTGCTCGGCCAGCTGGGTGCCACCGTGTGGTTCACCGGCCTGTCCGGTGCCGGCAAGAGCACCATTGCCGTCGCCGTGGAAAAGGAACTGCATAAGCGCGGCCACCTGGTCTATCGCCTGGACGGCGACAACATTCGCATGGGCATCAACCGTAACTTGGGCTTCTCTGCAGAAGACCGCACCGAGAACATCCGCCGCATCGGCGAAATCGCCAAGCTGTTCGTTGACGCCGGACTGATCGTACTGTCCAGCTTCATCAGCCCCTACCGTTCCGACCGGCAACTCGTGCGCAAGCTGCACGAAGACGCAGGCATGAATTTCATCGAATGCTTCGTGGACGTGCCGCTGGCCGAAGCCGAACTGCGCGACCCCAAGGGTCTGTACAAGAAGGCCCGTGCCGGCGAAATCAGGAATTTCACCGGCATCGACGATCCTTACGAGGCGCCGGAATCACCCGAACTGGTGCTGCCGAGTCACCAGCTGAGTCTGGAAGAGGAAGTGGATGCCGTGCTGAAAAAACTGGCGCAATGCGGCTGCCTGCCGGAATAACCGTATTTCGTCATGACGGCAGGCCGCAAAGCCTGTGCGGAATCCAGATTCCCGCTTTGGCGGGAATAACCAGGCTTTTGGTTTGCAGCTACTTCTTTCTCACCGCCACTACTTTACGTTTGGGTGCTGAAGTTTTCCTGACCGCGGACTTGCCTGCCGGTTTTCTGGTCGCTGGTTTACCCGCCGTCGCCTTGGGCGTTGCTTTGCTCGCCGGCGCTTTGCGGACGGCGGTTTTCTTCGTTACAGGTTTCTTCGTTACCGTTTTCTTCGTCACGGCTTTGCTGGCCGACGCTTTGGCTACCGGCAGGGGCTTGAGGCCAGCCGCCTTCTCCAGCTCCGTAACCGCCTCACCGGCATACACCGCCAACGACTGCAGCTTGGGGATGGCATCACGGCAACCCACAAAGCCGATCGCCACATTTTCCGAATAGCCGATCACAGTCACATTCAGCGCATAACCATCGAACAGGAAGGAGATGGGGTACATCGCCTCCAGTTCGGCGCCCATGAGATAGAGCTTCTCCTTGGTCAGGACCACATTGGAGACCACGAAGTTGAACATGGGCGACATCTTGGCCAGCGTGCCGGTCATCTGACCGATCAGCAGCGGCGCCAGGCCACTCAAAGCCAGATTATCCAGCGCCGGGCGTGACATTTTTTTCAGGTCGGCCTTGGCACGCAGCGTGGCATGGTGAATTCTGCGGGCGCGTTCCAGTGGATCATCAATGTCGGTATGCAGTGAACAGACGAACCCGGCAACGGCATTACCGCCCTCGCCTTCAGCGCGGTCCAGTCCGATCGGCACCGAGGCCGTCAGCGACTTCCCGGGCAGCGCCCCCTGTTCCAGCAGATAGCGGCGGGTGGTGGCGCCTACCACCGCCAGGGTAACGTCATTCACCGTCACATCCAGAGCCCTGGACAAACGCTTGAAACGCTCCAGCTTGATCAGCTGGGTACCCAGACGCCGCTGCTGCGAAACCGGCGCATTGAAAAGGCTGCGCGGCGTATGCAGGGAAGCCTTGATCATGCTGTCGTCGCCCTTGCGCAACTCCAGCAGATTGACGCCAAGTTCGCCCAGACCCTTGGCCGACGATGTTGCCTTGGACAACACGCCCTTGATCATTTCGGTGGTTTTGCGGCTTGCTTTGACCGTGGGTTTGGCAAAGCTCATCACGCCCGGCGCCGACATATCCCCGGGATCACGCTTGAGCCACTTGCGCACCATGTTCATGGCGCCCATACCGTCAATGGCGCAGTGATGCGCCTTGAAATAGAAGGCGAAGCGGTTGTTTTCCAGCCCCTCGATCAGGTGCGCCTCCCACAGCGGCCGGTCCAGATCCATGGGATTGGAGTGCAGTCGCTGTACCAGACTGCCCAGCTCACGCTCACCACCGGGCCTCGGCAGGGCCGAGTGACGCACGTGGTATTCCATATCCAGCTCCGCCTTGACCCAGGCCGGGCGCACTCTGGAGAACCGCGTGTCTGCGAGCTTGCAGTCGAACGGCGACGGCATGAAAGGCTCCGAGCGCATCATATCGACCAGCGTCTTGAAGTAATCTTCCGGCGGATTTTTCGGCAACTGGAAAATAAGCAATGACCCCACGTGCATTGGCGTACGCGTGGACTCCATGTACAGGAAGGAGGCGTCAATCGGACTCAAACGTTTCATCATTTCCCCTTGGGAATTCTGTTTTTCAGCTGGCATGGGAATCGCGCCTCAACCGCAGCCTTACACTCCGGTCACTTTATCGGAGTTAATACAGTCAGGCGAGAATTTCTATGTATTTTCAGTTATTTTTCGAATTGGCGCACAGTCTGCCAGTTCGGCGGCGAACCCCCTTACTCCGTTCGGATGAAGCTCCCAAAGGGCCCTGCACCTACTCTGGTGCGCTGTATTAGGGCATATTGCGTATATAGAAAATATTAACCTGTGTACGCGACGGGGCCATATATAAAAATCTACCCGTATATACCTGCAGGCCATACGTTTTCATACAGGTGCGAGACTGACTTTGGGAGGGGAAGTCGATGAATAAAGCATACAAGGGTTTCTGGGTGATTATGGCAGCATTGGCTGCACAAACCGCCAACGCCGGTACATTTGAATTCTGGGGTATAAACGCCAAGTACACGCTACTCGGCAACTATGCCGCAGCCTGGCGTATCGAGGACCCCAGCAACCGCATTATCGATGCACCGGGCCGGCCTTCAGTACCGATTGCCGAGGAACTGAAGTTCCCGGAATCGAATAACTTCGATGACGGCGACCGCAACTTCGATAAATACGACCTGGTGAACAACCGCGCCTCACTGCTCGGCGATATCGAATTCAGCTGGGGCGACTACGGCGTACTGCTGCGCGGCGACGTCTTCTACGACGACGTCTACGTCGACAACAATGACAATGCCCACACCGCACCGGATCGCATCAACACGACGCAGGAACCCTTCAACAGCTTTACCGACGCGGCCGACGAATTCAGCGGTACGCGCGCCCGTCTGCTGGATGCCTACGCTTACGGCACTTTCTATTTCGGCGACACCATGAGTCTGCAACTGCGTGTGGGCAAGCACATCGCCGCCTGGGGCCAGAGCCTGTTCTTCAACGGCCTGGCGCTGTCGCAGGCCACGGCCGACGCCACCCGCGCGACCATTCCCGGTGCGGAAGTGAAGAGTATTCTGCTGCCGATCAACCAGGCCTCACTGCGCTTCACGCTTAACGAGAAAATCACCCTGCTGGGGCAGTACCAGTTCGAATTCAAACCCTTCGAACTGAATCCGGTCGGCGAATTCTATTCGCCGGCAGACGTGGTCGGACCGGGCCGGGAATTCGCTTTCGGCATCCGCAACCCCTTTGACCCCTCGGTACTCGCCTCCTTTGACATCACCGATGCCAACACTCTGGCCGAAGTGCTGATGACCATCGACGAGGTTTTTGACGGCCAGCTTAACAGCGCCCAGTTGCAGCAGCTGGTGGCCAACCTGCCCATCGAATTCCTGCCCAGCCTCGGCATTCCCGACCCCGGCTCCAACCCTCTCAACGTGCCGGTGAACCTGGGCCCCAGCTATGCAGGTGATATCGAACCGGATGATGACGACAAGCAATATGGTTTCGGCATTGAATACGCCCTGACCTATACCACCACCCTGGGCGCCTACTACCTGCGCTATCACCAGAAGACCCCGGCGGTTCGCCTGAACTACGGTGAACTGACGGTGATCCCGGAACAGGAAATCGCGCCCGGCGTAGCCCTGCCTGAAATCACCACCGCCGACCTCGGCATCATCGTGCCCGAAACCTACAACATCGTTTACTACGACAATGTCGACCTTTACGCCCTGAGCTTCTCGACCCTGCTGTTCGGCTGGAACGTGGGCGGTGAGATCATCCGCCGCGAAGGCATCGATACGCTGGTAGACGTGGACAACGGCGTGAACGGGCCCGTACCCACACCGACCCGCGCCAACACCAACCAGGTACTGCTCAACGCCATCTACACTTATCGCCCGCAGTTCTACTTCGACTCGGTGGTATTCGTGGGTGAAGTCGGCTGGATTGAGATCATGGATGTTGAACCTCAGCAAAGTGTGGAAGGGGCCAATGCCGGCGCCTTCTATGACGACCTGACGTTTGACGAGGAAGCCTGGGCCATTGCCCTGCTGTCCTTCCTGGAAAAACGCAACATCTTCGCCGGCTGGGATATGAAGATCCCTCTTTCCTACCAGAAAGCCCTGAAAGGACGCGCACCCCTGAACGGCGCCTTTGGCTCCCTGTTTGGCGAAGACGACGTGCGTGTCGGCGTGGGCTTCGAATTCACCCGCCTGAACAAGCTCACCCTGGGCATCAACTACAGCGGCTTTACCGGCGGCGAACCCGACTTCTTCGACCGCCCCCTGGCCGACCGCGACACCGTCGGCCTCAGCGTGAAATACACGTTCTTCTAATTAGACAAGGATCATTCAAGAGCACAATGGAATCGACCAACTTCGACACTACGGCATTTCGTCAGGCCCTTGGCAGCTTCGCAACCGGCGTCACCATCATCACCACCCGTGACAGCAAGGGCGAACCTCTGGGCCTGACCGTCAACAGCTTTAACTCGGTTTCGCTGGACCCGCCGCTGGTGCTCTGGAGCTTGGCCAAAAGCGCTCTGAGCCTGCCCGTATTCCGGGAAGCCGAGCACTGGGCTGTACATGTGCTGAGTTCCGGGCAGTCTGAACTGTCCACCCGTTTCGCCATGCGCGGTGAAGACAAGTTCGCCGGCCTGGACGTAGACGCCGGTGTTGGCGAAGTGCCGCTGTTGAAGGATTGCACCGCCCGCTTCCAGTGCAAGACGGCTTTTCAATACGACGGCGGCGACCATGTCATCTTCGTCGGCGAGGTCGTATCCTTCGACCGCAGTGACGTGGCACCGCTGGTTTTTCACGGCGGCAAATATGCCCACGCCACTCCCCGCACGGAACGCGAAGGCAAGCCGCGTCGGCCTTATCTGGGCGGCAGCTTCAACGATGACTTTCTGGGTTATCTGCTGGGCCGCAGTCACTTCAAGTTCTATGGCCGCATCAAACCACTGCTGAAAGCCGAGGAACTCAGCGATGAAGAGTTCTACGTACTCTCCACTCTCACGCTCAAGCATGAAATGAGCGCCGAGGATATGGACAAGGCCATGCGCGACGTTCTGGACGAAGCCGGCCACGAAGCGCTGGACTCGCTCTGCAAGCGGGGCTATGTATCCCAGAAAGACGAAGTATTTCATCTCACCGATGAGGGCAGCCGCACGGCCATTCGCCTGATCACCTCGGCCAAGGCGGTGGAGTCCACGGTGACCGAACGCATGGGCTACGAAGAAGGAGCGGTACTGAAATCACTGCTCAACAAGCTGCTCGACACCCTCGACCCCGAGGCTGCCGAAATGTGGGAATACGAGCCCAACTGATCTGGCACAGCGAAATTAGTACAAATGGGTGATATTTTTTTGCCGAAGGGCACCTAATATCACTCCCTAAACCACCTTATTTACCAACAACAGACCTTCTTAGGTGCAGAGACGCTGAAGATTCAAGAATGAATCTCAAACCCGGACGACGGGTTTGGCGACAGGGAGAGACGCATGCAACCAGCATTGGCAGGTAGAACTTCTTTTATTCTGAAGCAGGCCCGGAACGCCTCGCTCTGCGGCAGCTTGCTGTTTGCCGTCACTGCGCAGGCAATGGAATTCGACTTCCTCGGCGCGGATGTCAAAACTACCTTGGTCGGAACCTACTCCGCCGCCTGGCGCCTGGAAGATCCCAGCGACGGCATCATCAATGCGCCTGGCCGGCCCTCGGTCCCGATTCCCGAAGAATTCAAGTTCCCCGAATCGAACAACCACGACGACGGCGACCGCAACTTCGACAAATACGATGTGATCAATAATCGCGTCACCCTGCTGGGCGATATCGAATTCAACTGGGGCGATTACGGCTTCCTGGTGCGCGGCGACGCTTTCTACGACGACGTTTACCAGAGCGATAACGACAACGCCCATACTGAACCCGATCGCATCAACACCTCGCAACAACCCTTCAATACCTTCACCGAGGATGCGCAGGAATTCAGCGGTCAGCGGGCCCGCCTGCTCGACGCCTATGCCTACGGCACCTTCTACTTCGGCGATACCATGGCGCTGCAGCTTCGCGCCGGCCAGCACATTGCCGCCTGGGGCCAGAGCCTGTTCTTCTCCGGCGTTGCACTAGCGCAGTCGCCGGCGGACGCCACCCGCGCCACCATCCCGGGCGCAGACGTAAAGAGCATTCTGCTGCCGGTGAATCAGTTGTCGGCCCGTTTCACCCTGACCGACAAGATCACCCTGCTGGGCCAGTACAAGCTGGAATTCAAGGAAACCGAACTCAACCCCACAGGCGAGTTCTTCTCGGTGGCGGATATCGTGGGTCCCGGCGCCGAATTCGCCTATGGCATCAAGAACCCTCTGTTCCTGGACACGCTGTCGGAGTTCCACATCATTTCCAACGACCTGGTGGAAATCCTGGAACTGATCGACCTGCTGCTGCTCAACGACCAGCTCGACATTCCTGATCTGCTGCCGCCGGAACTGCAGCTGCTGCAGTTGCCGCAAACCGGGCTCAATCCCCTGAATGCCGAGGAAGGCCTCAATCCGCAGCGCGGCCCTGACATCAAGCCCGACGACAAAGGCCAGTGGGGTGCGGGCATTGAATATGCCCTGAACTACACCACCACCCTGGGCTACTACTATCTGCGTTATCACAGCACCACGCCGGCGGTGGTCTTCAATTACGGCGGACTGGAAATCGCCGATCCGCTGCCCGGCCTCCTGCCACCCATCACCACTGACCTGCTGGGCGCCAAAGTGCCGGTGACCTATAACATCAAGTACTTTGATGACATTGAACTGCAGGCCCTGAGCTTCTCCACCAATCTGTTCGGCATCAACTTCGGCGGCGAATTCCTCTACCGCGAAGGTGTGGACGTACTGGTGGATGTGGACAACGGCATCAACGGCCCGGTGCCCACCCCCACCCGCGCCAATACCTACCAGGTACTGCTCAACGGCATCTATACCAGCCGCCCACCCTGGCTGTTTGACGCCATCACCATTGTCAGCGAAATCGGTTATCAGAAAGTGGACGAAGTCGAGCCGAAGCAGAGTATCGAAGGCCCGCGCGAAGGCGAGTACTTCGACGAACTCACCTTCGACGAAGAATCCTATGCCGCGGCGCTGCTGATGTTCTTCGACAAACAGGCCATCCTTGATGGCTGGGATCTGCGCATCCCCGTTTCCTACCAGCAGCAGATCAAGGGCCGTAGCGCCATCTCCGGCGGCTTTGGTTCATTGTTCGGTGAAGACGACATCCGCGTCGGCGTGGGTGTGGAAATGACGCGTCTGCAGAAATTCACGGTAGGCATCAACTACAGCGTCTTCACCGGCGGCGACGCCCACTTCCTGGACCGTCCGCTGGCCGACCGTGACAACATCGGCGTCACGCTGAAGTACAACTTCTTCTAGATCCTGCCGACCTGCCGCCGGGCTCAGAACCCGGCGGCGTTCAATGGCGCCGGTTCCTTCGGCCAGGCGCCGGTGGAGAAGTAAGCCTCCAGTCCGGGCGCGCTGTGCAGCTGGTCGTCCCGCATCCAGTAACAGGTGAGGCGGCCGAAATTATCCAGGTCGGCACTCACCAGACAGCTTTGTTCGTATTTAGGCCAGCGTATGCGCAACACCTCGCCTTCACCCGGCGATGGTTTGTCGATTTCCACAGTGGCATGAATAGACTGCTCGCCAATGGTCTTGATCAGTTCCAGCTTGCCGCCCGCTTCGCGTATCTCCGCGGTCCCGGCGTAAGAGACACCTCCGTCCGGCATCTGGCCGATAACCGCATAATTACCCGGCAGCAGAATCAGGTAGGGATGGACTTCCCCGTCCCGGGCCATGCCGGTCGTTGCTGACAGGCAGAGCAACAAAGCCAGAACAGCAGCTGCGCAAGGTGATTTCCTGATCGTGAACATAGCCACCTCTTTGGCCACAGTCATGGCTAACTCAAACACCCTTCGGCTGCACTACAGAATCAGCGTCGTCGCCAGAAACAGCATCAACCCCATACCGATAATGTCGGTGAAAGTGGTCAGGAAGATGCTGCTGGCAGTGGCGGGGTCCGCACCGAAACGCTTCAGGGTAAGCGGCACCATGACACCGAATATGCCACTGCCGACACAGGCGCCGACCATGGCCACCAGAATCACTACCCCGAGCATGACCGGCTGCGCAGCCCCGGTCATGCTGGCGTACACACTCATGGCCACACCCGCCACAATGCCCACCAGCAGTCCATTCAGGGCACCGAGCAATATCTCCTTTTGCAGCAACTTGCGTATCGGATAATTACGCAACTTGCCCAGCGTCAGACCGCGCAGGGTAATGGCCAGCGCCTGACAACCGGTGTTGCCGCTCTGTCCGGCCAGCACCGGCAGAAAAGCCGCCAGCGCCACCACACGCATGATCGTATCTTCGAACATACCCACCACGAAGGCAGCGGCAAAAGCTGTCAGCAGATTCACCTGCAGCCAGGGATGGCGCATGCGAAAGGCGGCGAACACCCCGGTTGTGACCTGCTCTTCGCGCGCCACACCCACCTGGGCGCCGGCCTGGCCACTCATCTCCGTGGCGATGCGTTCATACAGCTTCCAGCCACGCACCACTCCGATCACCTGCTGGTCATCATCCACCACCGGATACATGGGATAGTGACGGCCCAGCGCCTCGGAAATCGCTTCGCCAATGCGGGTGTCCCGCGTAAAGGCGAAGGGTTGCTGCAGCATGATGTCTTCGAGTGTCTGTGACGGCTTGGCCAGAATCAGATCTCGCATGCCCACCACCCCTGCCAGCTTCTCTTCCCGGGTGGCATAGATATAGGTAACGTCAGAGACATCCTTGGTCTTGACCAGGAAGGCCAGCGCTTCGGCTGCCGTGCTGCTGGCCGGCAGAATCGCAGGCGCAGGCGACATCAGCTCACCAACAGTCTTCTCCAGGCCGGACGGCGCCGTCTGTGTCTCCATTTCCTCCGCCAGTTCGGCGATGTCGGGACTATCCGTCATGACAACTCCTCGCAATTTGGATTTTGGCTCGCCCCACCAGTATAGCGAGCGAACAGTTCAAGCAGAGAACGGGGCCGGGTTGCGTACCCGCCACATCAACAGTAACGGCACTATGGTGTAGGGAATATTCACGATGAACACGGCCAGCAGATTGGCCTCCTCACGGTTCGTCGGATCCAGAAACTCCCAGCCGAAATACACCAGCGTTGAATAGATAATCGCAGAGCCATAAACCAGCGCCGGCACCCGCACCCAGTTACAGCCCTTGATAAAGGCGTAAATAAAAGCCGGATAACAGGCCCCGAAAAGATAGCCGTCGATGCCGCACATGATGCGCAGCCATAGCGGTGTATCCAGAAACACCGGATCAAAGGAGCTGGCATACCAATACCAGGAACGGCCGAAGATATCCGTGGCGGAGGCCAGGTCCACATCGAAGATGATGTATTGCTCGTAGATAAACGAAGACACGGAAAACACGCAAAACCAGAACACCAGAAACAGGTCGAACGGGCGTTGTCGTAACGGTGTCATATCCCCTCCTGATGCAACCGTTTCAGAGACTCGCGGCACTGGCCGCGTTTTATGATGCTGTCCCCAAGGGCTGGTCCGCTTCAAGAATCCAGGCCCTGGGATGATGGGTAAAACCGATATGCGGGTAATACTCACTGGCAGCCGGCGCCGCCAGCAACACCAGCATGCATTTTTCACCCAGCGCGGCACGGGTTTGCTCGATCAGATGCTTGCCGATACCCAGGCGTTGATGAGATTGCGCCACCGCCAGATCCGACAGATAGGCCACATAACCGAAATCCGTCAGCGTTCTGGAAATGCCGACCAGTTGATCGCCATCCCAGGCCGTAACCGTAAGATCGGCATTTTCCATCATCTGACGCATCACATCACGATCCCCTGTCGGCCGCCGCTCACCCAGGGTAGATGATTGATAAATATGAATAAATTTTTCAAGAGTCAGTTCGGCATCTCTGCGATATTCAATCACTTTTTCAATCCGGACAGGTTTTATACGAACCCGCAGTATAGAGACTTTGCCTGCAGCACTGCCTGATCATTAAAGATAATAATTGCGTCCCCGCCAAAACCGCCCGAAACTACGCCGCCGGGCAGCCGTTCCCACCCGGTTTTTGGAGACATTAACCGCCTTGCTGTACGCACTGCCCCAGGATCATGCCTGGATCATGGAACGCCTCGCCGGACCCGGCTGGGCGGTATGCCCCGACTTCATCAAACCCGCTGCCCTGACCAGCCTGGCTGCCGAAGCCCGCGCCCTTTGGGAAGACGGCGCCTTTCGTCACGCCCGTGTAGGCGTCGGCGATCAGCTTCAGTTGCGCCCTGAAGTTCGTAGCGATTATGTGCACTGGCTGAACGAATACACGCTCAGTCCGGCGTTGGCCGACTATTACCGGCGTATCGAACAGCTACGGCTGGAGCTCAACCAGGCCCTGTACCTGGGCCTGTTCAACTTCGAGGCTCATCTCACCGTCTACCCGCCCGGCAGTTTCTATCATCGCCATCTGGATCAGTTTCGCGACACCCGTCACCGCATCGTTTCCTGCGTGCTGTATCTCAATGACGACTGGCAATCCGGACACGGCGGCCAACTGCGTATGTACATGCCCGGAAGCGATGATTACAAGGACGTACTGCCCCGTGGCGGCACATTGGTGGTTTTTCTCAGCAACCTGATAGAACACGAGGTGCTGCCGGCCACCCGTGAGCGCTTTAGCCTCACAGGTTGGCTGCGGCTCAGGGAAAGCCTGCCTTAAGCAGCTAAAGCAGGATCGAAAACAGTTTCGAAAGAACGGCTCGCTCTTTTGCCGCAATCGGCTCAAGTAGCCATTCCACTGTCTGCCCGAAAGTCACGCTGGCATCCTGAAAAACACTCTCGCCTGCGCTGGTCAACGCCACCAGGCTTACCCTGGCATCACGGGGAGCTTCTTCCTTTGTAATGAGGCCAATTTTTTCCATCGGGTTAAGCAAGCGGGTCACACCGGAAGCACTCAGGCCAACGGCCTGGGCCAGATCAATGCGGCGCATTCTGTTATTGGCGGCATTGGCCAGTTCCCTCAGCACCAGGTATTCGGTAAAGCTGATGCCATGCTGCGAGAACGGACCGCTGAGCTGTTTCTGGAACTTCGTATGGACTTGTGCAAGCTGCAGAACCAGCTCGCTCGAAGAGGTGGCGGCCATCGGGCAATACCTTGACTGATAATTGATCGCGCAAATATAAATACATATGCTTGATTAGTCAAACATATGAAAAATGTTACTGCCCGGTTTCGCCGGGGCTGGCATAGGCGCGCAGCACTTCGACCACCTTCACGTCATAACGGGCATACCAGACGGACCGCCCTTTGGCCTGCGCGGCCTTGTGCTCCGGGTGCTGTTTCCAGGCCTGAATCGCTTCCAGGCTGGGCCAGTAGGAAATGGCGATCTCCTGACCGCCCTCACAGGCGGATGTGAAGTCGAGGCATCCGAACTCACTTAGCGCCAGGTCACGCATACGCTGAGCCGTAGCGCTGTAGTCGTCATCCAGCTGCTTGATTTCAGCAGTAAAAATCACGGCATACATGGCAGCCTCACTCATTTACTCAATCGCTTCATAATGATGAACCTCGGGAAAGGGGTCATAGAAATGATGCAGTAACCGCTTCCATTCCTGATATTCGGGAGATTGGCGGAATCCCACCTCATGCGCCTCGACCGACACCCAACGGACCAGCAGCAGATAACGATTCTCCACTTCCAGACAACGCCGCAGTTCATGCGACAGGTAACCCGGCATGGAGGCAATAATCCTCTGCGCTTTGGCAAAACCGGCCTCGAACTCGGACGCCTGGCCCGGCCGCACATTCAGAATCGCCACTTCCAGAATCATTGATGAATACCACCCTCTAATCTGCCCGGTTCAGGCGAAAACGCATAAAACGCTCACCTTCCACCATTAGCTCACCATCTTCCACAAACCCCAGGCGCAACAGGCCCTTGATACGCGTACGGGTTGGCGGCAGCAATACCGTAAAAGTCTCCAACCCCATGTCTTCAAATGCCCGCTCAATAATTTTGTTATAGAGGGTCTTGCCCACGCCCCAGTAATGCGGATGCAACACCAACCCCAGATCCGCCTCACCATTCTCAGGTTGTAATCCACCCCAACCGGCAAACGTGCCGTCAATAAAGAACGCCCAGGGTCCGTAACCATGTTCGGACCACAGCCGCTCCTTGACGGCGACAAAGGCCTCGCAGTCTTCTTCTGTAAAGCCGGCCTGTAACAGCGGCATCTGCTGCCGCACCCGCGGATGCGTCATCAAGGCGATGAGATCTGATTGGGTGACTTCCGTCAGTCGTCTGAATTCAATGTGCATGTGCGGGCTGCCTGTCCATCAACCATGTGCATATTCGACCGGAACAAGTAAGCACTCCTTGCAAAGGATGTCCCTTCACTCGATGTCATGCAGCATGATCAATAGAGGCAAAAACCACCAACCGCTCGCCCGCATATGCAAGCTGATAGGACTCTCGCCATGAGCTGATGACACCACCGGCGCTGTTGTACAGCTCCCAGGTTACTGTGGCCATAAAGGCGCCTTCGTTCAAAGGCGCAACCTCCAGCCACTTGTAGCCACAGGCGCGGCAACCCTTTGCATAATAGTCATCGAGAAATTCCTGGAAGTACCCGGCCGTTTCGGCCGGTGAGCCCAGGTGTATATGTCCGCCATCCGACTTTATCGCGGTATAAGGCGAAGCATACCGCGCAGCGATGACAGCGCCGTCGAAGGTCTTGAAGGCTTCCACGAACGCATCAAAGAACCCGGCCACGGCCAGACTCACATAGTTATGCATTGATTTGCATCAGCTGATATTCGCCTTCCGGCCCCATGTCCACGGATAGGGTTTGCCAGCCCCTGGCCCGATAGAACTGTAACGCCCGGGTATTCGCCGAAACACACTTCAACCGGGCCGGATACCCGATATAAGCAAGACACGTCTGGAGAAGCTGCGATCCAACATTGCGCCCGGCAAACGCCGGCAACACATATAAATGATGAATGAAATTCTCGGGCTCCCAGACTGAAATAAAGCCGATAACCTGAGCATTTACCTCGGCCACCCAGATTCTTTCGCCCTCGGTATCACGTGCGAAATCCTCAATACTGATTGAGTCTGGCGGCAGCCAATGAAATGCCCTGAGGCGTGTCTGGTGGTAAATTTCCCCGAGCGTTTGATAGTCGCCGGCGGCATGCGCGCGAATCACCGGTACATCTTGCTGGCTGATATCACCCGCAATCATTCCGAAAAGGCCTCGCCGGTCCGTATCAATGCCTCCAATTCGGAATAGCCCTCCAGCTCCAACAACAGACGCCCCCTTTCCGATTGAGCAATCTCGGTCCAGTGCCTGTTTTCCAGGGCACCCACCATCGCATAAAGAAAATTCAGGCTGGGCCTGGCGGCGGACGCCTGCTGCATCAAAAGATACGCCCTCACCGGCCCCAGGTTTCTCAAATCATCGGCGGTATGGATGCCCACATCCATCAAACACTGCTCGGACTTCGGACCCAGTCCTTTGAGATCCCGTAGTCGGGAGTTGTTCATTCAGGAAAACGCCTGAGTTCACCTGCTGCTATGGAGCGTAGCGGAACAGCAGCAGGTGAGCGCCTTGCTAGGACTGAGTGTATGAAATCAAAAAGATATGTAGTGACATTTTCATCTCGCACGGACAGCAGAAAGATATACCAACAGATAATGCTTGCGATAATCATTTCGCCGCCGTCTTCAATAACCGTCAACACTTGATTTGTTTTCCAGCCTGGCTGAATAGAAATATGTAGCATGTCGACGAAAACACCGAAGAAGGCCAAGGCAAAAATTAGCGGAAACAAATCATGTGACATTTTCCTGAATGTTTTCGGTCCATATCTATAAGACACTAAAACAAAGGACAATAAAAACGCTCCAGCTACGCCCGTAACTGCCAATTCTCCAATATCTTGAAGCCTCAATCCAAGAGGAGGAATCATTGTAAGATTGCGAGCTATACGCTCTCCCACCTTCTCGTGGATTGCCAATGCGTCATCGAAAAGCAGGTATGTGAAAAATACCCCCCATGCACTGAAGTTCAACGACCGCCGTGTTATAGAAACATATGTCAGCAGAGCTATTATCCAGGACCACTTTATATACTGAAAAAACTCAGGGTAGCCATTGTCCTTTTGCAGCGAAAGCAGTGGATTATTTAGTAAAGGGGATAGAACATTTACTGAATGAAGCACAATAAAGGCAAGATCAGCACATAATAGAAGCACAAGGAGAAGTGATGCGCTGTGCACATGGAAATGTTCCAAGCGTGCAAATGTCGGTTTCCCTGGATTCATAAATTGCGTGTGCCTAACGCCGGAGCAATTTATTGCGCGTCCTTGTTGAGTGACTTGTTAGAAGCCGTTTCTTCCAGACGCTCGGATAGCCAGACTTTGATGATGGATTGTCTGCTTACACCAAGGCGACGAGCCTCTCTGTCTAAGCGAGCAACCATCCAGCTAGGAAAGTCGACATTAACCCGCTTTTGCTCCTGCATGGGACGCCTGGCCTTCGACAAATCGAGAGCCTCCAAAATGTCTTCGCCTTCATCGAATTTACGATCAAATACTTTAGCTTTCATATAGAGCGACCTCCTCATCTCGTGAGCGTCGTACCGAGATGATGCGGATATTTTCCCCGCGATAAGTAATAACTGCGGACCAGTGTTTGCCTTTGATAGTGCCAATAACTAAAGAGCGGGATTCATCAAGCGTTTTGGCTGGGATTTCCAGGAGCTCTGCATCCTCCCAAAGTGCCTGGGCCTGAACAAAGTCAATTCCATGCTTCTTAAGATTGGACTTGCTCTTGGTTTCGTCAAATTCAAACATGGTATAAATAATATACCTATAGAGTATATTTTCAAATTATGGTTCTGCGGCTTCTAACGCCTGAGTTAAGTGGCGGCGCTTTTCGGCGTCCCGGGCTTGAGCGAATTGTTATGCGGCATGAAACTCGATTTTCTGCACCGCCTTCAAATTGATAGACTTGCGTGCCTGCCAAAGATCGTAGTTATCCTGCATTGTCAGCCAACTCTCAGGGCTGCGTCCCAGCGCCTTAGAAAGGCGCAAAGCCATCTCGGAGCTAATACCGCTAGTGCCATTTAATACACGATTTAGGGTGGAGGGCGATACACCAAGCTTGGCAGAAAGCTGCCTGCCCGTAATTTCAAACGGCTCCAGATAGACTTCCCGGATAAATTCACCGGGATGCGGAGGATTGTGCATAGTCATCAGTGATAATCCTCGTAATCAAGTACGTATGCATGGCCATCACGAAACTCAAATGTAATGCGCCAATTACCATTTACCCAGATAGACCAACGGCCTTTATCTGAACCTTTAAGCGGATGAAACTTGAAGCCGGGGATATCCATGTCTTCAATCACCGAGGCGGTATCCAGGGCGACAAGTTGCATCCTCAATCGCTTCGCATGTTTTGACTGAATTCCGGACTTTGAACCCGTCTCGAAATACTTCTTCAGCCCTTTATGGCGGAACGACTTAATCATTCAAGGAGTATAGCATGTTGCGCATCACGCAACAAATGCCGCATAACGCCTGAGTGAAGGGGCTTGATCTATCACCACTTTAGTGGACACATTACGCACAAAGCTTTTCATAATTTTCCGGCGATTGATAGCCAAGAGATGAGTGTAATCGCTGGCGATTATAAAACTCGATGTACTCCACGATATGGGCGGTGGCCTGTATCTCGTTGTCGAATAATTTCTGGTGAATCAGCTCGGCCTTGAGGGTATGGAAGAAGGATTCCACCACGGCATTGTCCAGCGGATTGCCCTTGCGGCTCATACTGCGGGTCAGGCCAGCTGACTCGACCAGTTCCCGATACTCATGGGCGGCATATTCGATACCCTGGTCGGAATGAAAGATACAGCCAGATTGTGGCTGCTCACGAGTGATAGCCATACGCAGGGCACTCTTGGTCAGCTCGGCATTACGCTGTCGACTGAAAGACCAGCCGATGACCTTGCGGCTGTATAAATCCAGAACCACAGCATGATAAAGCCAGCCATTACGCGTTTTGATATAGGTGAAGTCACCGGCCCACTGACTGCCTGTAGTTGTGGGCTTGTCAGCGGCCTTGAGTTGATTGCCAGCACTGGAATAAAACGCATGTTGTCCGGGCCGCCAGGCATACAGCCCCGTGGTGCGGGCCTTTATCCCCATGTCCCGCATCAGGCGATTCACCCGGCGTTTACTGCAGGAATGCCCTTGCTGCCGCAGTGTCTGATGCATCCTCGCTGCGCCATAGCAGCGCCGGTGGCCCTGGTGCAATTCGCCGATCAGGGACTTCAGCTTGATGTCATACCTGCGGTGCTGACTCATGGGTCGACCCTGCCAGGCATAGAAGCCGCTGGTGGATACGTTCAATAAATGGCACAGGCGTCGTACAGGGTATTGATGTTGAATTGCACCGAAAACTGACCCACTAGAGACATATATTTGCATCGAATTTTGACCCACGTGCAACCCTTCCTG